>Ga0209437_100017_pt1 | contig 694471 bp, 529 predicted proteins | sample AraplaL_Cvi_mTSA_FD_184266 | JGI IMG/M metagenome (GOLD analysis project Ga0209437, IMG submission 184266) | Arabidopsis root microbial communities from the University of North Carolina, USA - plate scrape CL_Cvi_mTSA (SPAdes) (version 2) | ecosystem: Host-associated > Plants > Roots >...
CCATAAGCCGGTCATCGCATCCCAAACAATTTATAGATATCCTGGGCACGGGCAAAACCCTGATCCAAAATACATACGAACGTTTTCTGAAAGTATGCCCCAAAGAAAACATCTACGTGGTGACCAATGAGAACTATACCAAGCTGGTAAAACAGCAGTTACCGGAAATGGCCGATGGGCAAATCCTGACCGAACCGGTGATGCGCAACACGGCACCCTGCGTAGCTTATGGCTGTTTCAAAATTGAAAGTTTGAACCCGGAGGCGGTTATCGTGGTGGCTCCTTCAGACCAGCAAATCCTGGATGAGGAAGCATTTGTAACCGCCATTGAAAAATCACTGGAGACCGCAGCCTCAACCGATAGTTTGATCACCCTTGGGATTAAGCCATCGCGCCCGGATACAGGTTACGGATATATCCAGTATACCGACCAGGCCATTAACCATGATTTTCATAAAGTAAAAACGTTTACCGAGAAACCCACGCTGGAAATAGCCAAAACGTTTATCCAGAGCGGCGACTTTTTGTGGAACGCTGGCATCTTTGTATGGTCGGCCAAAGCCATAGTGAATGCTTTTGGTCGTCATTTGCCAGAGATGCATGAGATCTTCGCGGAAGCACGTCCGGTGTACAATACCGGGGACGAGAAGAGCTATGTGCACAAGGCTTATCAGCAATGCATCAATATCTCTATCGATTATGGGATCATGGAAAAGGCCGATAATGTGTATGTGCTGCCCTCGGCTTTTGGTTGGAGTGACCTGGGTACCTGGGCATCGATCTATGATCTGGCCGAGAAGGATTATGTAGGTAACGTGGTGATCCCGTCAGAAAAAGTGATCATGTATGATTCATCCAATTGCATGGTGAATGTGCCGGGTGAAAAACTGGTGATACTACAGGGCTTGCATGATTTTATCGTGGTAGAATCCAACAACACCCTCCTGATTTGCCCGCGCGATCAGGAACAGAATGTAAAACAGGTAGTGGCTGATGTGAAAGCCAAATTTGGAACGAAATTTATTTAGGGTTGGTGAGTGGTTGATTAAGTTAATGGTGCTCATTAAAGCGGATCGTTATAATTTCTAATATAATCCAATTACTCACTTAATAGACTCAATCAACCACTCACCCAATCAACTACTTAACCGCAACGCGTTGCCTTATCGCCTCATACAATATTACTCCGGTTGATACGGATACGTTCAATGATTCGATCTCACCAAACATGGGGATTTTAGCTAAGTGGTCTGATATGCGGATGATCTCGTTGCGGATGCCATCCTCCTCGGATCCCATGATAATGGCTGTTGGGGCGGTATAATCGGGCTTGTAAATATCGTCCTGTGTTTTTTCGGTACAACAAACCAATTGTAAGCCCGATTCCTGTAAAAAACGAACGGTTTGCATAAAGTTATCATGACGGCAAACCGGTATTTTGTACAATGCTCCCGCTGATGTTTTAATAGCATCAGGATTTATCTGCGCCGAACCTTTAGCAGGGATAACAATGGCATGCACCCCGGCACATTCGGCGGTACGGGCAATAGCGCCCATATTGCGCACATCGGTAATAGAATCCAGAACAAGCACCAATGGTACCTCTCCTTTTTCAAATACTTCGGGAATTATATTTTCAATCTTCTGATAAGTTATCGGCGAAATAAAAGCTACCGCACCCTGGTGATTTTTTTGGGTAAGGCGATTCAGTTTTTCAACGGGCACCTGCTGGGCGGTGATGTTATATTCTGTAAGCAAAGCTTTTAGCTCATGCGACAGGCTACCTGCGCCTCCTCTCTGGATATATAATGCTTCAATTTCCTTGCCCGAAGTGATGGCCTCCATGATCGCCCTGATACCAAAAACCATTTGGTTACTTTCGCGCTGAGGTCTTGAATTAAATGCCATTTGTAATGATCTGTTTTTCTGCAAAAGTAGCTATATTAATTGATTAAGCACTTATTGAACTGATAACCCTTTTCGGTTTTTTAAAAACACAGGTCAATAATAGTTAACATTATAAAACTTTATTAACATAGGTTTAAATGTTTGTAAATCAGGGCAACTAAAACTTTATTATAAAGTTATCAACATAGGTGTGTTAATTAAAAAGCTTTAAATTATAACACTGGGTATGATTGTTTTAAAATCTCGATACACTATGTTGATGGAAATGTAGCTTCAAAAAAACATTTTTTTATATTTTTGTCGACTTATGAATTTCGAGAACGATAACCTGCAGAACAAGCCGAATACTAACGACCGCCGGAGCCGCATCACTACCCCGACACCCTACAGCGGACTGGGGAAACTTCCGCCCCAGGCTACCGATCTGGAGGAGGCTGTTTTAGGAGCGTTAATGCTCGAAAAAGACGCCCTTTCGTCGGTTATTGATGTTTTAAATCCCGAAGTTTTTTATCGTGATAATCACCAGAAAATATTTGCGGCTATAAAACAGCTGTTTGAAAAATCGTCACCGGTTGATATCCTGACAGTTACAGCCGAACTACGCAGGCAAGGCGAACTGGAAATGATTGGTGGGGCCTACTACATTACAGAACTGACCAGTCGTGTGGCTTCTGCAGCCAATATTGAATTTCACGCCCGTATTATCATTCAGAAGTTCATTCAACGCGAACTGATCCGCATATCTACGGATGTTATTCAAAGCGCTTATGAGGACACATCTGACGTACTGGACCTGTTAGACCGGGCTGAGAAGAACCTTTTTGAAATTGCACAAAGTAACTTGCGCCGCGATGCCCGTAAAATGGATGACCTGGTGCATGAAGCTTTAAAAGATATTGAGGCGTTAAAAGATAAAAAAGATGGTCTTACCGGTGTAGCCTCTGGCTTTACAGCGCTCGACCGGATGACCTCGGGCTGGCAAAAATCCGACCTGGTGATTATAGCTGCCCGCCCGGCGATGGGTAAAACGGCTTTCGTACTGAGTTGTGCCCGTAACGCCGCGGTCGACTTTGATAAACCGGTTGTGGTGTTCTCGCTGGAAATGTCCTCGGTTCAGTTGGTTAACCGTTTAATATCCGGCGAAACCGAAATTGAACAGGAAAAGATCCGTAAGGGAACTTTGGAGGAATGGGAATGGCAACAGATCCACTCTAAGATTGGCAGGCTGGAACAAGCCACACTGATCATCGATGATACCCCGGCATTGAATATATTTGAATTCAGGGCCAAATGCCGCCGTTTAAAATCACAGCATGATATTCAACTGATCATTATTGACTACTTGCAGTTGATGCATGGTAAGGCTGAAGGTAAAGGCGGGGGCGGTAACCGTGAGCAGGAAATTGGTAGTATATCAAGGGCCTTGAAATCGGTAGCCAAAGAATTGAACGTACCTGTGATCGCGCTGTCACAATTAAGTCGTGCTGTTGAAACCAGGCCGGGTAACTCCAAAAGACCAATGCTATCGGATTTGCGTGAGTCGGGATCTATTGAGCAGGACGCGGATATGGTGCTTTTCCTTTACCGCCCTGAATACTATGGCTTAACAGAAGATGAAGACGGTAACCCAACCAACAATGTGGGTGAAGTTATTATAGCCAAACACCGTAACGGTGAAACGGGTACGGTACGATTGAAGTTTGTGGGTAAATACGTAAAATTCGCTAACCTGGAAGAGAGCATGGATGGCTTCCCTCCTGCTGCGGGCAGCGCATTCTCGGGCCTGGCGCCATCGCAGGATTTTGAAAAACAAAGTAACTTCATCATCCGCCCATCGCGAATGGACGATATTGATGATGAACCACCGTTTTAATATCGGATTTGGGAATTTTGATTCGGATTTATTTTTATTGTGGATTGAACTAAACAAGAAATCTTAAATCATAGTAATTCCGAAATCGAACATCCGAAATCCCAAATCAAAAAAATATCCCCAGTAACACCCCGATGATAATAATTACCGGGGTTTTTATTTTGGTGAAGTGCAACAGTAAAAAAGTGCCCGCCATAAGCCCATAAGCTATCCAGTTGCCCCCAAATGGCCGTACCAATAAAATAAAAGCCGTAGCCATAAAACCTACCGCTACCGCGCTGATACCACTTAAGGAATTTTTAATACGGGTTATCTTTTTAAGATCTTCCCAAAACGGCACAATAAACAGGATCAGTATCAAGCCGGGTGTGTTTACCCCAATAACCGCCACAATGCTGCCTATGATCTGCCCACCAATGCCGTATCCCTTGTTCCCTAAAGTGATACCGCCTAAAAAGGATGTAAAAGAAAATGTTGGCCCCGGAAGCGCCTGTTGTAAGGCGTATCCGGAAAGGAATTCCGAATTGCTGAGGTAATGTTTAACTTCTACAAATTCTGTGTACATGAGCGGCACCATAACCTGTCCGCCACCAAATATCAGGATACCGTTACGGTAAAAGTTCTCAAATAAACGAATAGGTAAGCTAAACGGTGATGTTTGATTGATGATGGCACCCAGTGCCGCAAAGAACAACAGAATCCCAATAAAATAGGCCACTTTATTAGGGTTTACGTTAGAGTATAGTTTAACCCTCAATTCGTTTTCCTGCGGCTGGGTTTCCATAGCCGATGATATAATCCCACCTAATAAAACCAATAATGGGAAAGCATAGGCATTTTGGAGAATAAGTGTTGCTATGAACGATGCTATAGCCAGCATGGTGCTCACCCGCGTTTTCAGGAACCTGTGCGCAAAACTATAGGTAGCATAAGCCACAATACCTACAGCCAAGGGTTGTATATAAGTGATAATGTGTGCAAATTTAGCACGGTTGGCAAACATTTTATAGCTGATAGCAGCGGTAGCCATAATTGCAGCAGACGGCAGTATCCATATCAGGAAGGTGATCAAAGCCAGCCTTAATCCGCCTACCTTCCAGGCTATACCGACCAATGTTTGGGTTGATGACGGGCCGGGCAACACTTGCGATAAAGCATTGAGCTCCATTAATTCATCTTCGGTAATATAATGCCGTTTTTCCACAAACTCACGCAGTAAAACAGCTATATGCGCTTGCGGGCCACCAAAAGCCGTAAACGTATAGATCAATACATCACGAAGAAATAGAAGTTCCCGTTTTTTCATTTAGCTCACTGGTTCATTAGTTCACTGGTTCATTGGTATCGAGCCAAACCTTATTAAACAAATCGTCATTACACGGTTGTTAAACTTTTGTAAGATTAGTAAAATCTCCTTAATTCTTAAATTCTGATTAGCATAGGTCCCAATGAACTAATGAACCAGCAAACAAATGAACTATTTAATAATCGTCGTCATCTTCTTCAATGCCTTTGGCCTGGCGGTAAACAGCCTGCAGCTCCGAAAAAGCATGGTTGTCGCGCTTTTGTTTGGCTATGGTCATGCCGTTTTCGTAGGTAGTAATAGCGTCGGGTTTGCGGTTCAGGGCTTCATATAATTTGCCTAAATGATAATAAGTGCCCACATAACCCGGGTGATTTGTCACCAGGTCCTCATAATAAGTTAAGGCCTTATCTGCCTGATTCAGACGTAGATATTCTGTGGCGAGGGCGTATTTTAAAAATTCGTCTTCGGGTTCGTTCTTTATAAATTCTAATAGCTTATCCAATCTGCTCAACTCCATTTTAAACTCTATCTTTTTTAATTAAATTTGCAAAAACCTATTGATATGAAGATCCTGGTATGTGTAAGTAATGTTCCTGATACCACCACAAAAATAACCTTTACTGATAATAACACCCAATTTAATACAAATGGTGTTCAATTTATACTAAACCCATATGATGAGATAGCGCTTTCGCGTGCTATTGAGTTAACCGATGGCGGTAAAGGGGCGGTAACGGTTATCAACGTTGGTGAAGTAAATACAGAAGCTACTATCCGTAAAGCGCTGGCTATTGGCGCTACAGACGCGGTGCGTATAAACGCTAAACCTCACGATGCCTGGTATGTGGCTTACCAGATAGCTGAGTACGTGAAAGCCAATCCGTTCGACCTTATTTTGACGGGCCGCGAGTCTATCGATTATAACGGCTCAAAAATTGCCGGTATGCTTGGCGAGTTGCTTGATCTGCCTTCGGTATCTATCATCAAAAAACTGGATGCTGCTGATAAAGAAGCTACCGTTGAACGCGAGATAGAGGGCGGTAAAGAGCTCCTGACCATTCCCTACCCTTTTGTGGCCGGTACTGCTGAAGGCGTTGCTGAACCTAAAATACCCAATATGCGCGGTATCATGTCGGCCCGTACCAAACCCTTAGCGGTGGTTGAACCAGTTGAAGTAAAGACTTATTCGGAAGTATTGAGCTATGAAACTCCTGCCCCTCGTGGACAAGTAAAACTAGTTCCTGCTGATGATACAGCGAAATTGGTTGAGCTTTTGCATACCGAAGCACGCGTTATTTAAAAAAGAAACAAGAATCAAGAGCCAAGAATCAAGATAAGAAATTCAGAAGATGGGAGATTTAAAAAATATAATTCAACATAGCGATATATTTTTTCTTGATTCTTGTCTCTTGATTCTTATTTCCTAAAACCATAACTCATTTTAATATATGTCAGTTTTAATATATGCGGAAAATGCCGGTGGTAAATTCAAAAAGTCAATTTTTGAAGCTGTTACCTATGCCCGTGCCATTGCCGATCAAAATAAAACCAATCTTGTGGCTATCTCCATTGGCGATGTCAGCAAAGATGAATTAGCCGCGTTAGGTAAATACGGTGCCGAAAAAGTGCTGAACGTATCTGGCGATAAGCTCAAGAATTTTATCAACCAGGCTTATGCCTCTATCATTGCCGAAGCCGCAAAAAAGCAAAGCGCCGATATTGTGGTATTATCCAATACATTCTCTGGCCGTGGTTTAGCGCCACGTTTGGGTGTGAAACTACAGGCCGGTGTTGCTGACGGTGCCGTAGCGCTGCCAGAGCAAAATGGTGGTAAATTCACTATCAAAAAAACTGCTTTCTCGGGCAAAGCATTTGCTATTGTAGAGTTAACATCAGCCAATAAGGTTATCGCCCTGGTGCCTAACTCTTATAAGGTGGTGGAAACCGGGGGGACTGCCCAGGTAGAAGATTTTGCTGCCGAAACCAAAGAATCCGATTTTAGAGCCGTGATCAAAGAGATCGTTCGCTCTACCGATAAAATATCCCTGCCTGATGCGGAAATTGTTGTTTCTGCCGGTCGTGGCCTCAAAGGGCCCGAAAACTGGGGCATGGTAGAAGAGCTCGCCGAACTGCTTGGCGCGGCCACAGCATGCTCTAAACCAGTATCAGACGCGGGTTGGCGCCCACACAGCGAACACGTTGGTCAAACGGGGATCGCTGTCAGTCCAAATTTGTATATTGCGATAGGAATTTCAGGTGCTATACAGCACCTGGCGGGTATCAGTTCTTCAAAAGTTATTGTGGTGATCAATAAAGATCCGGAAGCTCCTTTTTTCAAAGTGGCAGATTACGGAATTGTTGGCGACGCCTTTGAAGTTGTGCCTCAATTAATAGCGGCCGTTAAAGAATATAAAGCTTCAGCATAAATTATATAGGTGCGATGGGTAATAACATGAAAAAAATTAAGCTGGATATAGTAGGGTTATCGTACAGTCAGACACAATCGGGCGCTTACGCATTAGTTTTAGGCGAGGTAAGCGGCCGGCGACGGCTCCCTATCATTATCGGCAGCTTTGAAGCACAGGCCATAGCTATCGAGATAGAAAAAATGACCCCGAGCCGCCCGCTTACGCACGATCTGTTTAAGAGCTTTGCACAAGCTTATCAGATCGAGGTGCAGGAGATCATTATTTATAACCTGGTCGACGGTATATTTTACTCCAAATTGATTTGTAGCGATGGTAAACGATCCATCGAGATTGATGCCCGCACATCAGATGCTATTGCGGTAGCTGTACGGTTCGACTGCCCTATTTTTACTTACGAGTTCATCCTGTCTACCGCAGGTATAGTTATTGAAGGCAATGATTTTGTTTATCTCGAAAACATCAACGAAACCCAGGAAGAGAAAACAGTAGGCGCAACCGTAGGCAGCGGATTTGCCTCATTGAGTATAGACGAACTTAAAACCAAATTACAAGAAGCGCTTGCCGAAGAATCATATGAAAAGGCAGCCAAAATACGCGATGAGTTAAACAAACGCAAAGCATCGTAGAGATTGTCTGAACCTTGATTAAAGGATTATATGATTACCTCGATTTTAATGAAAAAATTATTTAATCCTTTAATCAGGTAAATCAGGGTTCAGATGAATTCTCAAATTTCCTGATTCACATTAATTTCACTACTTTCCCTTTTTAATTTAATACTGATTTTATTATTTAAACCCGGCGTTGTATGAATATTAAGTTTCGCTTAATAGTGATGAATTTTATGCAGTTTTTTATATGGGGTTCATGGCTACTAACTATAGGGGTATACTGGTTTCAAAATAAACAATGGTCGGGTGAGCACTTTGGTGCTATTTTTTCAACCATGGGCATCTCGGCTATCTTTATGCCCGCCCTTACCGGTATTATTGCCGACCGCTTCATAAATGCCGAAAAGCTTTACGGGGTAATGCACATTTTAGGAGCAATGACCTTATTTTGTTTACCGCTTGTTACCAATCCGATCACGTTTTTTTGGGTGATGTTGCTGAATATGGTGTTTTATATGCCAACCCTATCATTATCCATAACCGTGGCCTATTCGGCGTTAAAAAACAGTGATAAGGATATTGTAAAAGATTACCCGCCTATACGGATATGGGGAACTATCGGCTTTATTGCTGCATTGTGGACGGTGAGTCTTACCCATAACGAAACCTCGGCCAATCAGTTTTATATCTCATCGGCGATGGCCCTTGTATTAGGTTTATATTCTTTTACATTGCCTAAAGCTCCTCCCCTTATGGGTAAAGTTGCTCATAAATCATTTGTAGAGCAATTGGGTTTAAAAGCTTTTACTCTATTTAAAGTACCTAAGTTTGCTATATTTTTTGCATTCTCACTTTTGTTAGGCGCTGCCTTACAGTTGACCAACGCCTATGGCGATACCTATATCCACGATTTTGCTACTGTGCCGGCTTATAAAGATACCATAGCAGTAAAGTATCCTGCCATTATCATGTCCATATCCCAGATCTCCGAAACGTTGTTTATCCTGGCTATCCCTTTCTTCCTGCGTAAGTTCGGTATCAAGTATGTGATGCTGTTTAGTATGCTGGCCTGGGTGTTACGATTTGGTCTGTTTGCTTTCGGCGATCCGGCCAGCGGACTTTGGATGATCATTGGTTCCTGTATCGTTTATGGTATGGCCTTTGACTTCTTTAATATTTCGGGTTCATTATTTGTCGAAACGCAGGCAACACCCGAAATCAGGGCCAGCGCCCAGGGCCTTTTCATGATGATGGTGAATGGCTTTGGTGCCTTTTTTGGCAGCATAGGCAGCGGCTACATTATTGATAAGTTCTTCACCCATGCCGATCATAGTAAAAACTGGCACGGCATCTGGCTAACCTTTGCAGCTTATGCACTGGTTATAGCGGTTATTTTTCCTTTTATATTTAGATATAAACATAACGCGGCATTAAAACATGCCATTGCACATGCATAAAGCGATATTATCTGAATCAGAATTTATAGAATTTGAAAATTAACAGAATGTTACTCGGTTATTCTGAAAATCCTTAAATTCTGTAAATTCTGATTTAGGCAACTATTTCTTGCCTATGGCGTATTGTATGCCGCCCAAAAGATGTTTCAGGTATAAGGGATCGGCATATGATTCATCGGTATGGCCCAGTTCGGTATAAAAGGCTCTGCCGCCATCAAAACTGTGATACCAGGCCATGGGGTGATTATCACCATTTTCGCCGCCGGTATAGCTTTTTTCGTCTATTTTGATCAGTACATGCAAATCGTCGGCTATCCATTTATAGTTGTACCACTCATCCCAGCGTTTCCAGGTTTCGGGCAAATGTTTGGTGGCTATAAAATTGCGGTTGACCACATTCAGCGTAGCTTCCTGTTGTTTGGGGTGACTTTTAAAGTAAGCACCCACCAGTTTGCCATACCAGGGCCAGTCATACTCCGTATCAGTAGCCGCATGCACGCCTACAAAGCCACCACCTGCTTTTATGTATTGCTCAAAGGCAGTTTGTTGGGTATCATCCAAAACATTACCAGTGGTGCTTAAAAATATCACCGCGGCGTATTGTTTGAGGTTGTCGGGTGTAAATTTTGCAGCGTTGGTGGTACTATCCACATCAAAATTATTTTCCTGGCCTAATTTCATAATAGCCGGTACGCCAACCGCTATCGAGTTATGATGAAAGCCCGCCGTTTTACAGAAAACAAGCACTTTGGGTTTCGATTTTGCATAAAGCAACGTAGTGCTTAATAGCAAACAAATAAAAAGTAGTTTTTTCATAGTTGATTAAGTTTATGTCGTACTGAAGTTGTTTCAGCATCCTACAAGAAGATCTACATTGTATGATCAACCTTGCTTGTGGGATCCCGAAATAAATTCGGGATGACGTGTATGTTTATTTTATCCTTATTCTTTGCTCTATTTATCTATGATCCTTTTATATATTTCCCTTCTTCAATTCTCCAACTGCAAAATCGGCTGCACGAGCGGTTAATGCCATATAGGTTAATGAAGGGTTTTGGCAGGCGGACGATGTCATCGCTGCACCATCAGTACAGAACACATTTTTGGCATCCCATACCTGATTATGCGCATTCAGAACAGATGTTTTAGGGTCAAGCCCCATGCGGGCGGTGCCCATTTCGTGTATGCCGTCACCAACGTTGTGGCCCCTGTCGTGCGTTTTTACATTTTTAACGCCGGCACTTTCCAGCATCTCTTTGGCTTCTTTTACGATATCGATGCGCATTTTCTTTTCGTTGTCCCTGATAATGGCATCCATGGCTAAAACAGGTAAGCCCCATTTATCCGTGCGGTTTTTATCCAGGGTGATCTTGTTATTATGGTAAGGCAGTAATTCGCCAAAACCGCCTATGCCAATCTCCCAGTCGCCCGGTTCGGTTATCGCGTCTTTATATTGCGCGCCAATGTTCAGTTCGGCAATCTCGCGGCTCCAACCTGTTCTGCTTGCACCACCCTGGTAGCCAAAACCACGCAGGTAATCGCGTTTATCGCCAAATAAATTGGCAAATCGTACCACATAAATGCCATTGGCACGGCGACCATAATAATATTTATCCTCAAAACCTTCTACATGTCCAGATGCGCCCAGGTTATAATGATGATCCATAATGTTGTGCCCCAGTTCGCCGCTGCTGCTGCCCAATCCGTCGGGCCATACATCCGTTGCCGAGTTCATCAACACCCAGGCACTGTTTAAAGCCGAGGCATTCAGAAATACGATCTTGGCATAATACTCATAGGTTTGGTTGGTTTCGGCATCAAGCACTTCAACGCCGGTAGCTTTTTGCGTATCCTTATCGTACAATATTTTAGTAACTATGGAGTATGGCCTAACCGTTAGGTTCCCGGTGGCCAAAGCAGCCGGTAAAGTGGAGGATTGTGTACTGAAATATCCACCAAAAGGACATCCTTCCCAGCAACGGTTACGGAACTGGCACTTGGTACGACCAGGAATGGCCGCTGTAAGATTAGCCGAACGACCGATGATCATATGCCTGGTGCCATTATAATTCTTTTTCAGCCGGGCAGCTACATCTTTCTCCACCCAGTTCATATCCATTGGTGGCAGGTAATGCCCATCGGGTAATTGCTCCAAACCTTCTAATGAACCGCTTATGCCGGCAAACTTCTCTACATGATCATACCAGGGTGCCAGGTCTTTATAACGGATAGGCCAGTCAATTGCCCAGCCATCTTTGGCATTAGCTTCAAAATCATGATCGCTCCAGCGGTAGCTTTGCCTGCCCCATAAAATAGAGCGGCCACCCAACTGGTATGATCGCCACCAGTTAAAGGGTTTAATTTCGGTATAAGGCGCTTCCTGCTCATTAACCCAATAATCCATGATGGGCTCATAAGCCCCCCAGCCACGTGATATTACCGGTCTGACTTTGCGTTGAGTCTGTGTTGGACTGCCACGGTGCGGCATATCCCAGGGATTATTATTGGCGGTTTTATAATCTTTGATGTGTTCAAAATTACGGCCGCGTTCCAGCATAATGGTTTTCAGACCTTTTTCGGTTAATTCTTTAGCCGCCCAGCCGCCGCTAATGCCCGAGCCAATAACTATAGCGTCATAAGTATTGGCGGTTTTAGCCTTGCCGTTTACATTGTTTAATGGCATAATTTCAATAAAATTAAAGGTTGGTTTTGCAATTGGATAAACAATAATATCAATTAAAACCAAACAAAGCAATGAACTGTCAATAAAAAAACAATCGATTGTAATTTATAAGTTACAAACAGGTCAGAATAAAGTATCATACAGATCACATATAATCATATTCCTGTAAACGCCTCTCGCAAAACAACGGTAGTTTTTCTACTTTTACATATTATACCCCTACTGCCATGCTTACTGTAAGTGAATTATATATTTATCCTATCAAATCATTAGGAGGCATATCATTATCCAACGCCGAGGTTACCGACCGTGGTTTAAAATATGATCGTCGCTGGATGCTGGTTGATGAACAAAACCGTTTCCTAACCCAGCGAGAATATCCGCAAATGGCGTTGCTAAAAGTGCAGGTTGAAAACGACGGACTGTTAGTTACCCATCACCTGAACGGATCGGTTGCCATACCATTTGAGCAACATAACCAGGGCAAACAGGAAGTGGCTATCTGGGATGATACCTGTGCGGGCGTATTTGTGGATTCGGAATTGGACAATTGGTTTAGCGCCGCGCTGGGTATAAAATGCCGACTGGTGCACATGCCCGAAGACACGCATAGGGAGGTTGACCAGCGGTATGCATCACCGGGTATGATCACTTCTTTTGCCGATGCTTATCCTTTTTTACTGATAGGTCAGGCTTCGCTTAATGATCTGAATAGTCGCCTTGCCGAACCATTACCCATGAACCGGTTCAGGCCTAACATTGTTTTTACCGGCGGTGAGCCTTTTGCAGAAGACCTGATGAACCATATACAAGTAGCCGATATCAACTTTTATGGAGCCAAGCTTTGCGCACGTTGTGTGTTCACTACTATCGATCAGCTTACGGCGGTAAAGGCTAAAGAGCCTTTAAAAACATTGGCGCAATACCGGCTGATGGACAAGAAAATAATGTTTGGGCAAAATCTGGTTCATGAAGGTACAGGCATCATTACCATTGGCGATACCCTGAATGTATTAAGTACCCACACCGAAGAAAGATTCCTGGTGCCTTATAAATGAAAAGACATATTGCCCATATTACCCTGGTGATAGCCGATTATGATGAGGCCATTGCTTTTTATACCCAAAAGCTTGGCTTTGTATTGATAGAAGACACCATTTTAAGCGAAACAAAGAGATGGGTTTTAATAGCGCCGGATAAAGATGCACAATGTTCTATTCTGCTGGCGAAGGCTGCGGGTGATGAACAAAAACAAGCTATTGGCAATCAATCGGGCAAGCGCGTATTCCTGTTTTTGTATACCGACAATTTTTGGCGCGATCATAAGGCCATGACTGCTCAAGGGATCAATTTTGTGCGGCAGCCGGTTACCGAGAATTATGGTATAGTAGCGGTTTTTGAAGATCTTTACGGTAATTTGTGGGACCTGATACAACCTTCCGATAAACAAACAACATGAAACCAACTATTACCATTGAATACTGCCCCAAATGTAACTGGATGATGCGCGCCGCTTACATGGCCCAGGAACTGCTGACTACTTTTACTGATGATGTTTATGGCGTAACCCTGCACCCAAGCGAAACAAGTGGCAAATATACCATCAGTGTTAATGATAAGGTATTGTTCGACAGAAAAGAACAGGGGCGCTTCCCGGAGATCAAAGAGTTAAAACAGCTGGTTCGTGATCAGGTTAACCCGGATAAAAACTTAGGGCACTCGGAAAAAGAGAGGCAAGAAATAAGAATCAAGAATCAGGAAGAATAATAGTAATCGATTAATTTAATCCCTTGTCCTGATTCCTGGCTCTTATCTCTTGATTCTATACCCTATACAAGTATCCTATAGTATTACTGGATATTTTTATTTATAATTGTGTACCTTTGTTAGTTTTATTTTAAAAAATGCTATCTAAAAAAACTAAATACGCAATTAAGGCATTAGTGATCCTGGGTAAGAACATGGATCAGCCGCCAATGCAAATTTCAAAGATCGCTGAGGCCGAACGTATCCCCAAGAAATTCCTGGAGCAAATACTGCTCGATTTACGGAATGCAGGTTTCCTGTACAGCAAAAAAGGTGCAGGTGGTGGTTACAGCTTAAATCGTGATCCTAAAGAGATATTCCTCGTAAGTATTATGCGTATCACGGATGGCCCTATTGCTATGGTGCCTTGCGCCAGTCTTAACTTTTATCACAAATGCGATGAGTGTCACCAGGAAACTACCTGTGGCATCCGCGATGTATTTGTTGATGTTCGTGATGCCACGTTAAAAATATTAAGTGAGACCAGCATCGCTGATATCATCTCGCGGGAGCAAACGCTTATTCATACTTAAAAAGCTTATTGACCGCTGTTAAAATTTAAGATAATCCTTAAATTGCATTGCTTTTCGGAAACTTGTAAACCGGGGCGCCTTATCACTTCATATCCAAAAATGAAATATTTGCTTATACCCCTGTTTTGCATTGCTTCGGTTGTCAATATTTCCGCGCAGACTGTACATTTTTATAGCGGAGCAAAGATTCCTGATTATGATAGCATGTCATTTCGTATGTTTGAGCAGGACAGCACGTCGCTGTATGCCATCCGTTATGATAAAAAGGATTATTTCTTAGACATTTATGAGAAAGAGCTCTTAAAGAACGAGGCTCATATAAAAGTTCCTCTCCCACCTAAAGATTCGATCCAGTACAGTTTTGAAAATCTTTTTGTTTTCAAAGATAACTTCAGTGTATTCTACTCCTATTTCGACGAAAAAAACTTATGCAAAAAGTTAGAAATGTTGAACTTTAAAAGAAATGGAGAAAAAATAGGTGCAGCTAAACTGATAGATACTTCAGGCGGAAAAAATGCGCGGAAAGCTGGCAGTTTTTCTATCCTTAATAGCAAAGCAGCTAAAGAGTTTCTTTCATACGGGTATAAAACCGTAAAAGATAGCACATATATCAACATCAATCACTTTGATTATACAGGAACCAAAACCCGAACACAGAATATCTCATTGGGCAAAGACCCCGGATATGAAGTTTATTCGGCGTTTGATGATAAATGGGATCTGTATCGCTTAACCAGAAGTAGGTTAAGGAACAAAAATGTTAAATGGAACGTTATAGTCTACTCTCCTTCGTCCAATACTCCGCAAATCATCGAACTGAAGCAACTCTCAAAAGATACTATTTCCCTGTCGGGCAGAGGCATGTCCTACGTCGATGATCATGACCAGATTAATTTATTATTACCTTATACAACCCCCTCTTCGGATAAAAATGCGGTGGGAGCATATATTGTACAGATAGATACAAAAAGCTATAAGTTGGTAAAAGAAGTGGCCATTCCATTTAAAACCGGCAGTAGTGGTGACAGTGATAATGCCGATAATGATGATTTTTCTTTGTCGTCATGTATCCCCATGCAAATTATTACTACAGCCAATAATGGATTACGGATCGTATTTGAAAGCAGGCTCAGAACCACCACAACCTATTATGGTATTAAACTCCAAAATGAGTTTGATATTGGCGATATTATTACTGTTGATGTTGATAGCAATTACGTTGCAAAACAAATTAACCGTATAAAGAAAAAGCAGCATACCAACGAAGAAAAATTTCAGTTTACCGGATACGCGCCTTTAACTTATAAGGGAAAAAGTTATTTCCTTTACAATGAGCTCCCCCGAAACTTACAATGCCCACCAGATGAAATGAAGAAGGTAAACTCTTCAAAAACTGATGAAACTGTGGTTATTTACGCAACAATAGATAGCGGTAAGGTGCAAAGAAATATACTGATTAATAAACCACCAAAATCAGATACGGACGCAATTTTTCCGGGTTCTGTTTTCCGGGACAAAAATAAAAAGCAAGTAATTTATTTACTCCGGAAAAAGGAAACTGATATGTATCTCACAAAGATCTTTATCGAGTAAGCAACACTATAATTATTTCAATCTAATTCTGGATACGCGCTTCTTATAATCTCACCAAACTGTCAAATGGTAATTTTTTTCAATTAAATTCTACCATTTCCCTATAGTATGTATATATTTGGGGAATGAATACCTTCAACAGGAATATTTACTACAAAAATCTGATGTGTTATTGCGTGAGAGACAATAAAACCAGGCTATAATTTTTGTATTAACCATATACGCCTCTTTAGCCTAAGCCAAAGAGGCTTTTTTATAATTGATAAAACGATAAGATATGCAGAGCTTCAGAACGGAACTGGAGAACCCGATAGTTGAAAAAGATATTATTGATCTTGAAAAAAAGATCAGGGCTTTTCGTGAAGGCAAGATCCACGACGAAAAGTTCAGGAGCTTACGTTTGGCACGCGGCATTTATGGTCAGCGCCAGCCGGGTGTGCAAATGGTGCGTATCAAGTTGCCATTTGGTAAAGTTACTTTCAAACAGCTGCTGCGTATTGCTGAGATATCTGACGAATACGGAAGCCGTAACCTGCACTTAACCACCCGCCAGGATATCCAGATCCATTATGTGAGCCTGGAACGTACACCTGAACTTTGGGCCAAACTGGAGCAGGATGATATTACCCTGCGCGAAGCTTGCGGTAATACCGTCAGAAACGTTACCGCCTCCCCCGCTTCGGGTATCGATCCACAGGAACCATTTGATGTTTCGCCGTATGCGCATGCTACTTTCGAGTATTTTTTACGTAACCCGGTTTGCCAGGAAATGGGTCGTAAATTCAAAATCTCTTTTTCATCAAGCGATGCTGATACCGCGTTTTCATATATCCATGATATCGGCGTTATCCCGAAACTGAAGGCCAATGGCGAGCGTGGCTTTAAAGTGCTTTTAGGCGGTGGTTTAGGCGCCCAGCCGCTGTTAGCCAGCATTGTAGAAGAATTTTTACCCGAAGATCAACTCATCCCTTATATCGAGGCCATCATCCGGGTGTTCGATCGTTATGGCGAACGCAATAACCGTAACAAGGCCCGATTGAAATATCTCATTCAAAAACTTGGATTAGAGGAAGTTTTACGTTTAGCGGCTATCGAAAGAACGGCCATCAAAGTAAAAAGTTATACTATCGACCGTGATGCGGTTCCACAACCTGCCGTTCCGGAAGAAACGGCTTTTGCCGAAGTAAGTATCAGCAACCCTTTCCGCTATGAGCAATGGTTGGCTACCAACGTGTTTGAACAAAAGCAAAAAGGCTTTTATGGCGTATACATTAAAGTTCCCGTTGGTGATATCTCCTCAGATACCGCCCGTGAACTGGTAAAAGTATTACGGCCATTGGTTGCCGACGAGATCCGCGTTACCCAAAACCAGGGATTACTGTTGAAATTTGCCCGCAAAGAGGCGTTACCAGCCCTGTACCAAGGCTTGGCTAAGCTGGAACTGGCTGCGCCTGGTTTTGACAGCGTGGCTGATGTAACCACCTGCCCTGGTACCGATACCTGCAACCTGGGCATCTCCAACAGCATGACCATGGCCCGGGTGCTGGAAGACCTGATCTACAACGAATACGAAGATTTTATTTATAACCGAGATATCAAGATAAAAATAAGCGGCTGTATGAACTCCTGCGGTCAGCATGGTTTGGCGCATATTGGTTTTCATGGGAGTTCGCTTAAAGCGGGTACCAAGGTGTTACCATCTGTACAGGTGATGCTTGGCGGCGGTACCGTTGGCGACGGCGTTGGTCGTGCTGCTGATAGGGTGATCAAGGTACCATCAAAAAGGGCAACCGATGTTTTACGTACCCTGCTTGATGATTATAAAGCACTTTCAACAGAAGGCGAATTGTACAACGATTATTACGACAGGCAAGGCAAAGACTATTTTTACCGCTTGCTGAAACCACTGGCCGACCTAACCAACTTAACCGATGACGAATTTGTTGACTGGGGTCACCAGGAAACTTTTGTTACCGCCATTGGCGTTGGTGAATGTGCCGGTGTGATCATCGACCTGGTAGCAACGCTGTTGTATGAGTCAGAAGAAAAACTGGGCTGGGCCAAGCAATCATTCCAGGCCGGTGCATGGTCTGATGCCATTTATCATTCCTATAATACACTGCTAAGCTCAGCTAAAGCGTTGTTACTTGATAAAAGTATAAACACCAGTACGCAGGCCGCTGTTATTCGTGAATTTGATGCCAATTATGTAGAAAAAGGCGAATTTGATATCGAAGGCAGCTTTAACGACCTGGTTTTACAGATCAACCAACATGAACCTTCTCAAGAGTTTGCTACAGCTTACTTAGCGCAGGCAACCGCGTTTTTAGAAAAAAGTAAAGCAAAAAGAGAGGCTTTGGTACAATAATAAAATTGTTAAAGAATAGTAAGCATGTCATTATTGCCCAAAGATAGCAGCATAACCAAGGTTCAGAACCAGGATACTGGGGGCAATCAATTGTTTCCCGTGTTTTTAAAGCTGAACGACCTGCATACCGTACTGGTAGGCGGAGGTAATGTTGGGTTGGAAAAACTGACCGCTATTTTAAATAACAGCACCCAGGCCAAAGTAACCGTGATATCCCGTGAGTTTTTAACGGAAATACACGAACTGGCTGCTCAATATGACGGCTTAACCGTTATTCAGAAAGCCTTTACCGATGATGATCTGAATGATGCCGAAGTAGTGATAGCCGCTACTAACGATAGCGATCTGAACAAATATATCCGCCAGGCAGCACATGACCGCAAATTGCTGATCAACGTGGCTGATAAACCTGAGCTTTGCGATTTTTACCTCGCATCCATCGTTCAAAAAGGCGATTTGAAGCTGGCGATATCCACCAACGGTAAATCGCCAACCATAGCCAAACGCTTAAAGGAAGTGCTCAACGAAAGTATCCCTGACGAGTTGGATACCACTCTGCAGCAAATGAGCGAACTGCGCAATACCCTCACCGGTGATTTTGCCGACAAGGTTAAAACTTTAAATAAAGTAACCTCGGTACTGGTTGAGCCTAAAATTACCGTTAATAAAAATTTTATCTGGCTTATCTGGTCAACCATTATCATTTCCCTGGCGGTTGTTATTTCCGCTTTGTATTACAGGGAACCTCAGTTTAAATCATTTATAGAGGGTGTACCTCCACAGTTTTATTACTTTTTGGGGGCTGGTTTCCTGTTTGCACTGGTTGATGGCGCTATAGGTATGTCATATGGCGTTACTTCTACCAGTTTCTCCCTCTCAATGGGTATCCCTCCTGCATCTGCCAGTATGGGTGTCCACCTGTCAGAGATATTGAGTTGTGGTATAGCCGGCTGGATGCATTTTCGTATGGGTAATATCAACTGGAAGCTTTTTAAATTATTGGTAATACCCGGCATTATCGGAGCTATTACAGGTGCTACGTTATTATCATCATTGGAGCATTATAGCATGTATACCAAGCCGGTAGTGTCTTTATATACATTAATACTTGGATGGGTTATCCTGTCAAAAGCTTTTAATATCAAGCGTAAAAAATCGACCGATAAAGTAAAGCGCATTTCGTTATTAGGTTTAGGTGGCGGCTTTATTGACGCGGTTGGCGGCGGCGGTTGGGGATCAATCGTATTGTCAACTTTGATAGCTGGTGGCCGTAGTCCTATATTTTCATTAGGTACTGTAAAATTAGCACGTTTTTTTGTTGCTATAGCCGGTTCTATTACCTTTATTAGTTTGGTAACCAGCGATCATTGGCCTGCAGTAGCTGGTTTAATATTGGGTAGCGCATTGGCATCGCCTATAGCGGCCCGTATCTCTAATAAAATATCCACCAAAACCATTATGGTTTCTGTAGGTATTATCGTAATACTGGTAAGTATCAAATCGATAGTCGCCTTTATTACCAAAGTTTTGTAACATGAGTGAAGTAGTTAAACATATACAAAAAGTAATTGCAGGTCTCGACCCTGTTGAGGCCCTGCGCGAACTCGCCGAGCTATTTCCCGGCGAAATCGTGTTCTCTACCAGTTTTGGTTGGGAAGATCAGGCCATCAGCCACATGATATTTGCCAATAACTTGCCAATTAAAGTTTTTACCCTTGAAACCGGCCGCCTTTTCCGCGAAACCTACTCTGTTTGGAGCAGCACTATGGACAGGTATAAACAACCCATACACGCCTATTATCCCGACCGCGATCTGCTGGAAGAAATGGTAAACAAAAAGGGCCCCAACAGCTTTTATGAGTCTGTAGAGAACCGTAAAGAGTGCTGCGGTATCCGAAAGATAGAGCCCTTGAAACGCGCGCTTAAAGGCAATAAATTATGGATCACCGGTATCCGTGCCGATCAATCTGCCAACCGCCATGATATGGAAAACGTAGAGTGGGACGAGCAAAACCTGCTGGCCAAGTTCCACCCTATTTTTAGCTGGACATTAGATGATGTTAAAGCCTATATCAAACAATATAACATTCCCTATAACTCCCTGCATGATAAAGGCTTTCCCAGCATTGGCTGTATGCCTTGTACACGTGCTGTTGCCGAAGGCGAGGACTTCCGCGCCGGCCGCTGGTGGTGGGAAGATCAGTCTAAAAAGGAATGCGGACTGCACGAAGTGAAACAGCATTAAACAAAGACGCTTTTTTGAATTATACACTCAAAGCCGGTATGGTCATCAGATCATCCGGTTTTTTTGTTTTAGGAATATAATAACCGCGTCATTGCTTCGTGCCTCGCAATGACGTGATTTTTAATACTCCCCAACGTTGTGATTTCGAACGAGGAACGAGGAGAAATCTTCTGCTCCGGGCTTATCCGCGCGTAAAAGATTTCTCACTATCGTTCGAAATGACAGCGGGTGGAAATTCAATCCCACAAAAAAGCGAATGAGCATTGCTGCCCATCCGCCTTAAAAACTATATAAAACGTATTAAAAAAAAGCTTATTTAGGTTGTTGGCCGCTTAACAAGCCATCGAGGGTAACCGATACATAGTACAGACCGCCAATAGTTGGGCCGCCGGCATACTGAATGTACCGCTTGTTGAAAATATTGCTTGCGCCTAACTTAAAGGTGGCATAGTATACGGGTACGCGGTAGGTAACCTGCGCATCAACAGTGCCAATAGCGGGTACGGTACCGGTAACCAGCGGGCTTTCCCACAGGAATGACTCCTGCCATTTGTAAACTACGTTGAAGCCAAAGTTTTTAACCACTTCACGATTACCAAATGATACGTTGCCCGACCATTCCGGTGTATTAAAGCCCGTTACAAAAATATCAGAGGCCGTTTGAGCTTTTAACTTGTTAAAGCTTACGTTGCCTGATATGGTATATCTTTTATAAAAATTATAGGTAATACCTGCCGATGAACCGTAGTTGTGATAAATGTTTTTGGCGTTGGTGTACACCCGGTACCTGCTTTGCCCCTGGCTGGCTGCATTGGTTGAAGTTGCAGAAGTTGGGTCGCGGTTAATGTCAAGCATGGATAATACGGCCGCGTCTGTGCCCACAGTGGTTCCATTGGGTACAAACACCTGCACCTGCCCTAAAAAGCCGTCATAACGGTTAGTATAGGCATCTATGTCGATGAATACTTTGTTATCGGCAACAATGCCTTTGTAACCAATCTCGTACGAGGTGATCTGCTCCGGACGTGCTGGTGGCAAATCGGCTACTTTCAGCAGGTTCCTGTTAGCCAGGGCATTCGCATCTGTGCTACCTCCCGGTGCTGCGTTTACAGCAGCGTTAAAATTGGTTACCGATGTTTGCGTGTAGCTGTTGCCCAGGTAACCTAATCCATCATTTATAAATGGTAAACTACCTACACGTTTCACCCTACCATTGTTTACGTATGACAAAGCTTCAAACAATGATGGAAAACGGTACCCGTTCTGGAAAGTGAACCTGAAGTTATGGTTTTCATTCACCGTATAAACGGCAGCTAAACGTGGTGTAAATTTAGGATCGAAGTAAGGGTTGTAATCCCAGCGGATAGATCCGAATAATTTCAGCTTCTCGTCAAAAAAAGTTTTGGTTACCTGGGTAAACGCGCCATATTTTTTGTAGATCACATCTTTACCAAAACTTCCGTTGGCCAAAGGTGTATTACGATCAGCAATAGGACGGGTAAAGTCAACAAAGTTATTTCCATCAGGTATGATGGAATATACGCGAACATCACCGCCAACCAACAGGTCGATTACCTTGGCATACCGGCTCAGGTCCCATTGGGCCTCGGCATTATACATGTGGCTTTTTTGTACAAGGGCGGCGCCACCGGTCACTGGTGCATTCGGGATCTGGCTCGATTTAATGTCCCAGTTGTTGATACCTATGATGGTTTTACGCAGATCATTAAAGGCCTGTGTGCCTGGCTCTACCCTGCCCTTATCGGCGGCGGCCCTGGCAAATTGTTCCGCTGCGGCCAGGTTAGCCGATGTTAATTTACCACCTGCATATGATTTAAGCGCGTTACCGTATAAAGTGGCCCAGGCCGAGTTGCTGGCGTGGTTCAGGTCGAGATTATCAGCCAATGGCTTTACGTTGAATGAATTACCTGTATTCTCGATAGACTCATATGCGCGAACCAGGAACTCTTTTCCCTTTAACTCCACTTTATGGTTCTGTACGGTAGCACCATCGAGCGATATCTTGTTACCACGCTGAAAAACACCATCCATGCGGCCATAACGGTATGTATATGATAAAATGGTATTCGGCGTTATTTTGTAGGCCAATGTACCATCCAGTTTTAAGTTGGTTACATGCGGATCAACCAGGTCCACCTCATTATAGCCGGTACGGGCCACATTAAGGTTGGGACGGGCCACACCATCAACAGTAATACCTTTAATTACAACCGTATTACTACCGGCAAGCGCGTCATCGCCATATTTGTTCCAGCCGTCATAAGCAGCGTTGCTGGTACCTGTCAGTTCGGGATACGCCGGGTTGGCGGTTTTTAAGTTTGTCGGGTTTTGATCTTTCTGGGTGTTTGATTGCCAGTCGGTTCCCTGCAAATAGCTAAAGTTTACTTTGAAAGCGAATTTATCATTAAAAGCCTTCGCAAACCTTAAAGCATCTTCGGTTAATGAACTCGCACCCAAAGCATCATTACCCACGTGGTTTAAAGCCTGGCGATGGTAGAAGCTCAATCCCTGGTATTTAAAAGGGTCTTTGGTAAACAGGTTCGATAAACCGTTGATGGCATTGGTGCCATACAAAGCTGCGGCCGCACCCGGAGTGATTTCGATGCTGGCGATATCCAGCTCGGTTGGGCCAATGGCATTACCCAGCGGTACACCTAAAGTAGCCGATTGCATATCAACCCCATCAACCAGTTGCATGAACCTGAAGTTGTTGGGGCTGTTAAAACCGCGGGTATTAGGTACCTTAAGGGTGATACTCGTGGTGGTCATCTGTACGCCTTTCACGTTCTCCAGCGCGTCATAAAAACTTGGCCCAGGCGATTGTTTCAGCGCGTTGATGCTCAGTTTTTCGATAGCTACCGGCGAGCGTAACAGTTTTTCTTCCTTACGGGATGCGGTAACCACCACCTCGTTGATGAGTAATGATTGTGAGGTAAGCTGAATATTTAAAGCGCTATTGGCATTCTTAATGTAAAACTCCTGTGGTTGAAAACCCACAGCGCTAAAAATCAGTGTGTATGGTAATTTAGCACTTGTAGTTAAGGCGAATTTACCGGTACTGTCTGTAGCCGTTTTGTTGGTAGTACCTTTTATACTAACGGTGGTGCCTACTAAAGGTTGTCCGTGATCATCTTTTACCTGTCCGCTTAAAATATACGAGCCATTGAGCTGTGCATAACTGATGGCTGGTGTAAGCAAAAGAAAAAGTACAATAAGTCTTAACGAATTTGTAAAGATTTTTTTCATGTAGTAAGGTTGGGTGGTGGTGGAAACTAAAATTTTGGTTGATTAAATGTTTTTGATAGATGTAGAGATCAAAAGCATCAACAACAGGCAGTAGAGCACTGCATATTTACAAAGGGCATTAACGTAATTTTATAATAATGATACATTGTCTATAGAATTAGTCGACAAAAATAGAAAAAAAATAGGTTTAACAAATTTTTTTTCTATTTTAATTTTGAGTCTGCTTTATCAAGCCAGTGATCAAATACTTTTTAAACCTTTTAAAACGCCTCAAAAATTTGTTAAAAAGTGTTAAAATGGCGTTAAAATTTATTTAAACTGGCCTAAAAGCATCCCATTTTGCCCCGCTTTTGATTAAAAAATGTTAAAATTTAAAGTTTAAAAAGTTTCGGCGTAACTAGATAATTTAGACAGCGTCCTTTCCGGAGGGGCCTTCCTCCCTCCTCCTTTCAACTACATTTCGGCAGATATACTTGGTAATTAATTACACAATAATTAATAGTTTATATGCATATAAAGGCATAATCAACAATAATTTATTAAAAATTATTAATTTTTGCCCATAAACTAATGTAAATAATAAATACAAGAGCCATAATGGCTGTATTTTATAGTAAAATGATAATTTTTTGTTCAAAATGGTTGATTTATACCTTAAAGCGAATTAATATCAATCAAAAAATGCTATTTTTGGATCAAAATACGATCAGCAGGAAATGTCCTTCAACTATCAGCGCATCATTATCAAAATAGGCTCTAACGTTTTTACCCAGGAAAATGGCTTACCCAACCTGCAACGTATAGAACACCTGGTTGAACAGATAGCGGCGATCAAAAAACAAGGCAAGGAAGTAATCCTGGTATCCTCAGGAGCAGTGGCTTCTGGTCGCAGTTTGATCACTATTTCCGAAAAATATGATGCCATTGCCGCAAGGCAGTTATTGGCTTCCATTGGTCAGGTAAAGCTGATCAATACCTACTCCAGTCTTTTCGAACGCTTTGATATCCTTTGCTCGCAAGTGCTGGTCACCAAGGAAGATTTCAGGGACAGGATGCATTACCTGAACATGAAAAACTGCCTGGAATTGTTGCTACAGCACCAGGTAATACCTGTGGTGAATGAAAATGATGTGGTATCAGTAACAGAATTGATGTTTACGGATAATGATGAGCTTGCCGGTCTTATAGCCTCTATGCTAAATGCTGAGGCCCTTATCGTGCTAACCAATGTTGATGGTATATATAATGGCAATCCAAGCGCGCCGGGATCTTCTGTAATTGAAGAAGTTAATGGTTCTGTGGTTGATTTCTCTGAGTTTGTTTCTTCGGGCCGTTCGCAATTTGGCCGTGGAGGTATGATCACCAAATCAACCATGTCGCAAAAAACGGCACAGCTGGGCATAGCCGTGCATATCGCTAATGGCACACGTGAAAATATTTTGACCGATGTTCTGGAAAATAAAGTGATACATACCCGCTTTATCCCTACTAAAAAAGCATCAGGCAAAAAGAAATGGATAGCGCATTCCGAAAAATCGGCAACCGGCATCGTTCAGGTTAATGATGGCGCAAGGCTTGCGTTAACATCTAACAAAGCCACAAGTTTATTACCGATAGGCATAGTACAGGTAGTAAGCGATTTTAAAAAAGGCGATATTATTAAACTGGTTGACGAAAAAAACAAGCAAGTAGGCTTAGGTATAGCCGAATATGGTGCTGATAGAGCTCGGGAGCGCGTTGGACAGAAAAACCAAAAGCCCCTGGTGCATTACGATTATCTTTATTTACAAGGTTAACAGCGATGGGATACGATAATTATTTTCAAAAAGCCCTTGTAGCGGGTAGAAAGCCTACCCTTGCTCCTGCATTGATTAATCAGGTATTGCAGGATGTGGCATCCGAAGCAATTGCCCAAACCGATTACCTGCTGACCGAGAACCAGAAAGACCTTGACCGGATGGATAGCACCGATCCTAAATACGACCGGTTGAAACTTACCGCCGCTCGCATTGAAGCCATAGCGGGTGATATGGTGAATGTGGCCCTTTTAGATAGCCCTCTGGGTAAACAGCTTTCGCAAACCAATATGCCCAACGGTTTATCCATAACAAAGGTTAGGGTTCCGCTGGGTGTTGTAGGTGTTATTTACGAAGCCCGACCCAACGTTACATTTGATGTATTTGCCCTTTGCTTTAAAACAGGCAATGTCAGTATTTTAAAAGGCGGTAGTGATGCCGATTTCTCAAACCGGGCCATTATCTCGGTTATACATAAAATACTGCGTAAACATCAGCTGGACACCGATATAGTTACCTTATTACCTGCTGATCGTGAAGTTACTGCAGCCTTGCTAAATGCCGTTGGCTTTGTGGATGTATTGATACCGCGAGGCAGCCAGTCATTGATTAATTTTGTGAGGGATAACAGTAAAGTACCCGTAATTGAAACCGGGGCAGGTATTGTTCACACCTATTTTGATGAATCGGGCGACCTGGAAAAAGGTGCTCAAATTATAGCCAATGCCAAAACACGCCGGGTAAGCGTTTGTAACGCGCTTGATTGTTTAATTATCCACTCATCACGCGTTACTGATCTGCCGGGACTTACCCACATATTAAAGGAAAAGCAGGTAGAATTATTTGCCGATGAAACTGCCTACGAGGCATTAAAGGGTAATTATCCGGATAACCTGCTGAATAGAGCCGCTCCGGAACATTTCGGCACTGAATTTTTGTCTATGAAAATGGCCATAAAAACAGTAGATAGCTTTAAACAGGCGCTTGAGCATATCGCCATAAATGGTTCAAAGCATAGTGAGGCTATTATTACCGAAGATGCCGAACATATAGCTACATTCTTAAATGATGTAGATGCAGCCGCGGTATATGTCAATGTTTCAACCGCATTTACTGATGGAGCCCAATTCGGCCTTGGCGCCGAAATAGGCATCAGTACACAAAAACTCCACGCCCGCGGCCCCATGGGGCTTGAAGAACTGACCAGTTACAAATGGTTGGTTAAAGGCGATGGTCAAACCCGAAATCCATAATTATAAACCTAATACCTATACTTTGTTGCAAAAAAAAGGCGCTTGAAAAAGCGCCTTAAATTTTTCCTCACTGTTCGGTCTGTGTAGTTATTTAATCAGGTAATTTGCTATAGCAACAAAACAAATAATCACTAAAATCACTCCTTGCAGTTTTTGCTCTAATGTTAACTGGCTTATCATTTTAAATTAATTAGGGTATAGCAAATTTAAAATGTAAACCGGATGCCACAAGAGCGTAATACACTTTTGCATTTTTTTTAACAAAAAACTTACATGCTTTTTACAATGGTCACCAGTACATTTATTCGTTAAAATAATCGCAAAAAAAAGCTTGCACTATTAAAATTTGTGTAGAGACTACACACTATTAAAGTGTTAAATTTTATGCTCTATGATTAAGTAAAAAGCATTTTTTAGATAATTTTTATAATCGGGCATTTTTTTTAATCTTAAATATACAAACATAGTATATCCTGATTTTAGCTGTTATTATCTTCTGGGAAGCAATTTTCTTTCTAAAGAAACTGTATAATCATCATGAATTATAACTTAATGTAAATTTTATAATAAATTGATTATCAGTAATTATTAATTAATAGTTAATCTATTGAGATTTAATAGGTTTCTCCATTTTACCCTCGGCTGACCAATAAAGTATTGACATCAAGATCAAAAAGGTATCTTTGCAAAATTATGAGTAAGCATGGCAGGATCTTAGTGGCAATGAGCGGGGGGGTTGATAGTTCGGTAGCGGCAGTGATGTTGCATGAACAGGGCTATGAAGTTATTGGCCTTACTATGAAAACCTGGGACTATGCCTCATCTGGTGGTAGCTCAAAGGAAACCGGCTGCTGCAGCCTTGACAGCATCAATGATGCCCGTGCACTGGCAGTGGGTTATGGCTTCCCTCATTATATATTAGATATCAGAAGTGAATTTGGCGATTTTGTGATCGACAACTTTGTGGATGAGTATCTGGCAGGCCGTACCCCTAACCCATGTGTGCTTTGCAACACCCACATCAAATGGGATGCGCTTTTAAAGCGTGCCGATAAACTCGACTGTGAATTTATTGCTACAGGTCACTACGCTAATATCCGTTTGCAGGATAATGGCCGCTATGTGATATCAAAGGGAAAAGACGAAAATAAAGATCAATCATATGTATTATGGGGTGTATCTCAGCAGAACCTTGCACGTACAAAATTCCCCTTAGGCAGTTTTTCTAAGCCCGAGATCAGACAAATGGCCTTGGATATGGGACAGATTGAACTTGCCGGCAAAAGCGAAAGCTATGAGATATGTTTTGTACCCGATAACGACTATAGAGCCTTTTTAAGACACAAAGTAGAAGATCTGGATGATCGTATAGGCCCGGGTAACTTTACGCTCACCAATGGCACTGTAGTGGGCAAACATCAGGGCTATCCGTTTTATACTATAGGGCAACGTAAAGGTTTGGGCATAGCTTTGGGACATCCAATGTTTGTTACGGCTATAGATCCACATACTAATACTGTTGTTTTAGGTACGGCAGATGAACTGGAACGCAAACAAGCCTGGGTTAAAAACCTTAACCTGGTTAAATATGCCACTATCAATGAGCCTTTAGAAGCTATTACCAAAATACGCTACAAAGATGCGGGTATGCAAAGCAGCATTATACAAATGGGCGAACATATGAAAGTTGATTTCCATCATAACGTTTCAGGCATAGCACCGGGACAGTCGGCTGTCTTTTATGAAGGAAATGATCTTTTGGGTGGTGGCTTCCTAATGTAGGCCTTCTATATTGCTTGCTAATGGCATCTTGTTGCCGTATGCTTTTAATTGCCAAAACGCCTTAAAACTCCGCTTTACGAATAATCCTGCATTCCAACTATTTATACGTTTAGCCGTAAAAGCTTATAAGCTTTTACCAAAACAAATTTGCGTTTCACTTTCTTTATGTTTTATTTGCAAAAAAATAACTGCTTAAATGGCCAAAAACCTACTCATAGTTGAATCTCCGGCGAAAGCCAAAACCATCGAAGGATATCTTGGGAAAGACTTTACGGTTAAATCGAGCTATGGTCATATCCGTGACCTGGTAAAGTCTGAAGACGCAATAGATATTGCTAATAACTTCACCCAGAAATATGAAGTACCGGCCGATAAAAAGCAAGTTGTCAGCGAATTAAAGAAATTAGCTAAAGAAGCTGAAATGGTTTGGCTCGCATCGGACGAGGACCGCGAGGGTGAAGCCATATCCTGGCATTTATTTGAAACACTGGGTTTAAAAGATGCCACAACCAAGCGCATTGTTTTTCATGAGATAACCAAGCCAGCTATTTTAAAAGCTATTGATACACCACGTAAAATTGATTACAACCTGGTTAATGCCCAGCAAGCTCGTCGTGTATTGGACAGATTGGTGGGTTTTGAGCTCTCTCCCGTTTTATGGAAAAAAGTAAAACCTTCTTTGTCTGCTGGTCGCGTACAATCTGTAGCTGTAAGGCTTATTGTTGATCGCGAAAGAGAGATCAATAAGTTTAAGTCAGAAGCTGCTTTTAAAATAGTAGCCATATTTGGTAAAGGTAAAGAAGCATTTAAAGCCGAACTTCCCGAACGTTTTAGCCAGCAGGAAGATGCCGAAAAGTTCCTGGCTGATTGTATCGGGGCTGATTTTGATGTTCGGTCGTTAGAAACGAAACCGGCAAAACGCTCACCCGCGGCGCCGTTCACAACCTCTACGTTACAACAGGAAGCCAGCAGAAAATTGGGCTATTCGGTAGCCCGTACCATGCAGGTTGCTCAAAAGCTATACGAATCAGGTAATATTACCTATATGCGTACCGACTCGGTTAACTTGTCAGAAACCGCTTTGAATGCTGCTCAGCAAGAGATCGTTTCGGCTTATGGTGAAAAATATCACCAGCACCGTAAATATAAAACCAAAAATGCCAGTGCCCAGGAAGCGCACGAGGCAATAAGGCCAACTTATTTTAATAATCATACCATTGATGGCGATTCATCCGAAAAACGCTTGTATGAGCTGATCTGGAAACGCGCTATTGCTTCGCAGATGAGTGAGGCGCAGTTTGAAAAAACAACCGCGAAGATCAGCATCTCCAGCCGCAAAGAAGAACTGACCGCCAATGGCGAAGTAATGAAGTTTGATGGTTTCCTGAAAGTGTATCTGGAATCGGAAGACGAGGAAGATGATACACAACAGGATGGTGAGAACGCTATGCTTCCGCCATTAACAAAAGGCCAGCGCTTGGCATTACAGGAAATGTCGGCAACCGAACGTTTCTCTCGTCCACCAGCACGTTATACAGAGGCCAGTTTGGTTAAAAAGCTGGAAGAGTTAGGTATCGGTCGTCCATCAACGTACGCCCCTACTATTTCAACTATCCAGAACCGTGGTTATGTGGTTAAGGAAGAGCGTGAAGGAAAAACACGCAACTTCAGGGTATTGACATTAAAGGGCGATGCGATCCTAAAAGAGAATAAAACAGAAAATACAGGCGCAGAACGAGGCAAACTTTTCCCTACCGATATTGGTGCTGTAGTGAATGATTTTCTGGTTCAGTATTTTAAAGGTATTGTTGATTTTAACTTTACGGCAAGCGTTGAAAAGCAATTTGACGAAATAGCACAGGGTTTAAAGGAATGGACAGACATGCTCCATGATTTTTATAACCCTTTTCATAAAGAAGTTCAAAGCACCATTGAAACCGCAGATAAAGCTACCGGTGAGCGTGAATTAGGCGTGCATCCGGAAAGTGGCAAAAAAATATCCGTACGCATCGGTCGTTACGGCCCCTTTGTACAGGTAGGTGACAGTGCTACGGAAGAAAACGAAGAAAAGCCACTTTACGCGAGTTTAAGAAATGGCCAGAGTATAGAAACTATCAGCCTTGATGAAGCACTGGAGTTGTTTAAATTACCAAAAGTTGTTGGTGAGTATGAAGACAAGGTGATGAAAGTGGCTATCGGTCGTTTCGGGCCTTATATCAGCCATAACAGTGCGTTTGTTTCTTTACCCAAGGAAATTGATCCACTGGACGTTACCGAAGAACAGGCCATAGAACTGATCAATGCCAAACGTAAAAAAGATGCCGAGAAACTGATCAAATCTTTTGACGAAGATCCCGAGGTTAAGGTGCTTAATGGCCGTTGGGGCCCTTATATTGAATTTGGAAAGCTCAATGTGAAGATCCCCAAGGATAAAGATCCATTGACGCTTACCTACGAAGATTGCAAGGCCCTGGCTGATGCTACACCGAAAGATGCAAAAAAAGGGCGTTTTGGTAAAGCGTCGGCAGCAAAACCGGCGGCTAAAGCACCGGCAAAGAAAAAAGCGGCAGCAAAAAAGAAATAATTTAGTGAATGGTTTATTAGGTTGATTAAGTGAATAGTTTTTTTATCATTTTATTTAACTACTCACCTAATCAACCATTCACCCAATAAACTAAACATGATAAAAGACCTCCCCGAAAATAACGTACAGGATATTGCAGTTGCGGTTGCCTTGGAAAGTGAGAATATAGAAAGCAAAGTATGGTATGTATATCTCATCAACCTCAAGAATGAGCCTATTGAAAATGTGCTGGTTACATCCAAAGGTTATGGTGAAAAGGACGGTGTACAGGTAAAAACGTCAACACTAAGACACATGTTCCCGGAAGTTCCCGGGCAGGCATTTAAGCTTATTGAACCCATTGACGAACAAACCTTTGGCCTTAATAATGAGTATTGGCTCAGTTATTATATTGGTAAAAACATCTACGATAAAAAATTCATTTTTTTGCCCGAAAGTATAGTCGAAATGAATTTCATCAAGCTGCCGGTTTTGAATAAACCAGGTGTTATGATACGATAATCCTGCATAAAATAAGTTTCCGTTTAAATTATTTATTCTCATAAATTTCATAATTTACATGACCATAAATAAACCTATTCCATGGAGAACGGATATACAAGATTCCGCAGGCGTAAAAGCATCATTACCTTAGGTGCATCACTTGCGCTCATCTTATTAGTTGTTTACATAATTGCTATCGGTCGTAAAAAAACGACTGTAGATCCTGCATTTAGTAAATATATTGAATCATATACTACCGGGGTTATCTCAAAAGAAAGCACCATTCGCATTCGTTTGGCCGGGCAAGTACAGGTTACCCATCAACAAAATGAACAACTAAGCGATGGTCTTTTTGATCTCTCGCCCTCTGTAAAAGGTAAAGCCCATTGGGTCGACGCACGTACTATTGAATTTAAGCCTACTGATAAACTTGATCCCGAAAAAACATACACGGTAGATTTTGATCTGGGTAAATTGATCGAGGTACCACATCAGTTTGACCATTTCAAGTTCGGTTTTCAGGTAGTGAAACCCGACTTTAACGTAAGTTTTGCTGGTTTAACAACCGCCACAAATACCTCTATCGATGAAATGAAACTGGATGGTACCATTCAGACTGCTGATACAGAAGATCCGGCCGTTGTTGAAAAATTGGTAACGGTTAATTATGAATTTCCTGTTAAAATAAGCTGGGAACATAATACGGGAACCAAAGCTCATCATTTTAAAATAACAGGATTAAAAAGACAGGCGAATAAGGTAACTGCAGTCACTATCAATTGGGATGGCGGTAGCCTTAATGTTGATAAAAAAGGTAACCAACATTTTGATGTGCCGGCGATAGGCGATTTCAGAGTATTGGATATACGCGCCGTACAGGATAATGATCAATATGTATTGGTGCAATTTTCCGATAATATATTGGTTGGACAGGAGTTGAATGGTTTGATAGGTATCAATAACATTACCGACCCAGCTTATACCATTGACGGTAGTACCGTGAAAGTTTATTCGCCCGAGAGTCTTCAGGGTAATTACAGCATTTTTGTAAATGAGGGTATTGAAAATATATCACACAAAAAAATCACGAAAACCTATACTGCCAGTGTGTTTTTTGAGAACAGGCTACCGGATATAACCATACCTGGCAAAGGTGTTATCCTCCCCGATTCCGGAAAATTAATGATGCCTTTTGAGGCCGTGAATCTGAATGCTGTTGATGTTAGCATCATTAAAATATATGAAAGCAACGTACCCCAGTATTTTCAGAGCAATGGCTTTGATGGAGGGCAGGAACTACGCCAGGTAGGTAAACCTATAGTTCAAAAAACCATCAGGCTTGATAATGATAAAGCACTTAATCTGAATAAGAAGAATCGCTTTATGCTGGATCTCGACCAGATGATCCGCACAGAACCAGGTGCGATCTACCGTGTCGTGATCGGTTTCAGGAAAGAATACTCTTTGTATAACTGTAGTGTCCCATCAGCAGGCGTAAAAAGTAATAGCAGCGACGAAGATGTATATAACGAAAGCGAATATTACAACGATAATAGCAAGGTAAACGACGAGGATGACGACTTTTGGTCGCGGTATGATAATTTTTATCCTGAAGGTTATAACTGGCAGGACAGGAACAATCCTTGTACCCCATCCTACTTCACCAAAGAGCGTTGGGCAACGCGCAACATTATAGCATCAAACATTGGCCTCATTGCTAAACGCGGCACTAACAATAGCATGCTGGTGGCGGTAACCGATATTTTAAGCGCCCAGCCTATGAGTGGCGTGGATATGGAATTACTGGATTATCAAAAACAAGTGATTTACAAAACCACATCGGGTGGAGATGGTATAGTAAAGTTTGATCTTAAACGTAAACCTTATTTGCTGGTGGCTAAAAAAGGCGCTCAACGTGGTTACCTGAAACTGGATGATGGTAGTTCCCTCCCACTCGCCCGTTTTAATGTAGGTGGCGAAGAGATTCAAAGCGGCCTTAAAGGTTTTATTTATGGCGACCGTGGTGTATGGCGTCCTGGCGACTCCATATATACATCCTTTATACTGGAAGATAAACTAAAAACATTGCCGCCAGATCATCCGGTTCAGTTTGAGTTATATGATCCCAATGGCAAGTTATACAAACGTATTACCAAAACAACTGCTTTGGATGGTTTTTACAGTTTCCATACCGCTACAGAAACCTCCTCGCCTACCGGCAACTGGACAGCCAAGGTAAAAGTTGGCGGCGCTTTGTTTGAAAAGAAGATCAAGGTAGAGACCATTATGCCTAACCGAATGAAGCTAAGTCTTTCATTTGGCGGAGCTGCGGAGCTAACCAAAGGCAATAATGCCAATGGCAAGCTAAGTGCGCAATGGTTGTTTGGAGGGGCTGCACAAAACCTCAAAGCCAAGGTCGACGCGTTTTTAACGCCGCAAACCACCAGCTTCAAAAAATACGAAGATTATGTTTTTGACGATCCGACACTGGCCTTTAATACACAAACTCAAACTGTATTTGATGGCAAACTCAGTGCCGATGGTGTGGCAAATGTAGATGCCAATATCAACGTAGAAAAACAGGCCCCGGGACAGTTAAGGGCCAATTTCCTGGTTAAAGTATTTGAGCCGGGAGGAAATTTCAGCATACAGCAAACAACATTACCCTATAACGTATACTCAGGCTATGTAGGCATAAAAACACCCCAGGGCAGCGAGCTTTCGGGGATGTTGGTTACGGATAAGGATCACCAGATTGATATTGCGGATGTAGATGTACACGGTAACGCGCTGGCCGGTACCCGTACTGTGCAGTTGGAACTGTACAAAGTACAATGGCGTTGGTGGTGGGATCAAACCGGCAATGAGACAAGCAACTTTACGCAGGATAAATACAATAAACTCATCAAAGCTGCATCCGTGCAGGTTACCAATGGACATGGTAAATGGACGTTACGTGTACCTAAAGCCGATTGGGGCCGTTACCTGGTCAAGGTGAAGGATGAGCAAACCGGACACTCTACCGGAAAATTCATTTATGTGGACTGGCCAAACTGGTCGGAAAGGTTACAGCAAACCAACCCTACCGAAGCAGCTATGCTATCGTTCACATCCGACAAAACCAGCTATAACGTTGGCGAGCAGGCCACGTTAACTATACCAACCGCAGCTGCTGGTCGCGCATTGATCAGCTTTGAAAATGGCAGCAAGGTTTTAAGAACCACTTGGATAGATACTAAAAAAGGGCAAACTCAGTATCGATTTACGGTTGATGAAACCATGGCCCCGAATGTATTTGTGAATGTTACTTTATTACAAAGACACTCGCAAACAGTTAACGATCTGCCAATCCGTATGTATGGCGCTATTCCCTTACAGGTTGATAACCCGGAAACCATCCTGAAACCGGTGATCAGTATGCCCGATAAGATCCGCCCCGAAACACAGTCGGCTATTACCGTATCCGAGGCAGCTGGCAAGGAAATGACCTATACCATTGCCATTGTTGATGAGGGTTTACTGGATATCACCAATTATAAAACGCCTAACCCACATGAAGCATTTTATGCCCGGGAGGCACTGGGCGTAAAAACTTGGGATCTGTTTGATTATGTGATAGGCGCGTTCGGCGGCGGTTTGGAACGAATTTTAAGCATCGGTGGTGATGGAAACCTGGGCACCAACAAAAACGTATCTGTAAACCGTTTTAAGCCTGTTGTAAAATTCCTTGGGCCATTTCACCTTGGCAAAGGCGAAAAGCAAACCACACCCTTTAAACTGCCTCAATACGTAGGTTCTGTTAAGGCTATGGTAATTGCCGGGCACGATGGCAGCTATGGCTTTGCTGACAAGGCTGTAGCCGTGAAAAAACCATTGATGATATTGGCCACATTACCGCGTGTACTTGGCCCTACAGAAAAAGTGCAGTTACCTGTTACTGTATTCGCGATGGAGCCTAACATTAAAACGGTTACCGTATCTGTTCAATCAAACGCGTTCAGTAATCTGGCTGGTAATAATTCCAAAACGATAACCTTTGCTAAAACAGGGGATCAGCTGGTTACGTTTGATTTGGATGTTAAGGATTTTGTAGGTGTAGGTAATGTAAAGATCATAGCCAAAAGTGGTTCAGAAACCGCTGCTTATGATGTGGAGCTGAATGTACGCAACCCTAATCCACCAGTAACCCGTGTATTGGAAAAGGAACTTAAACCGGGTGAGATCTGGAATACGGCATATCAGGCTATTGGTATCAGCGGTACCAATAAAAATACGCTCGAAATTGCATCTATTCCCTCTTTAAATCTGAGTAAGCGGCTTGATTACCTGATAGCTTACCCGCATGGTTGTGTAGAGCAAACCACATCTTCGGCGTTTCCGCAATTGTATTTGGGGCAACTGCTTGACCTCTCACCTATTCAAAAGGCTGAGGCCGAACGTAATATCAAAGCCACCATCAGCAGGCTCAATGGGTTCCAGATACAGGGCGGCGGATTGAGCTACTGGCCAGGCTATGGCGACGCTGACGAATGGGGAACCAACTATGCGGGCCATTTTATGCTGGCAGCCCAGGCTAAAGGTTACAGCATGCCTATTGGTTTTATTGAGCAGTGGAAAAAATATCAAAAGCAAAAAGCGCAAACCTGGGCTCCTGATCCGCATAAATTTTATGGCGATGATCTGAACCAGGCCTATCGTCTGTATCTGCTAGCCTTAGCTGGTGCTCCCGAATTAGGTGCTATGAACCGGCTCAGGGAGTTTAAATATATAAGTATCGAGGCCAGATGGCGCCTGGCAGCTGCTTATAAACTTGCCGGGCAACCCGAGGCGGGTTTACGGATGATCACTAATTTGCCAACTACCATAAAACCATATTATACGATGTATGGAACTTATGGATCCGATCTGCGTGATGAGGCGATGATCCTGGAAACACTTACCCTATTGGGTCAACAGCAAAAAGCAGCCGGATTATTACGTACTGTTGCTTCGAGATTATCCCAGGATGATTGGTATAGTACGCAAACCACAGCTTACTCACTTATTGCCATTGCGCAATATTGTGGACAAAACAAAGCAGGCAGTAAGCTTACTTTTAGCTATGACGGCGGGGTATCAAAAGGCAATATCAGTTCGGCTTCCTATATGTGGCAGGCAGCTTTAGCCGTCAACGGTGGGAAAGTAATGGTTAAGAACAATGGTAGCAACAAGCTATATATAAGATTGATACAAAAAGGCCAGCCATCATCCGGGCTTGCTGTAAAAACCTTTATTGACCCGCAGGTGATGGAAATGAGAGTGGGTTATTTTACCATGAATGGTAAGCCTATTGATCCTACAACCTTAAAACAAGGCACCGACTTTGTGGCCCAGGTAAATATCAAAAATCCGGGCAGACGTGGCAGATATGATAACCTGGCCCTTACGCAGATATTCCCGTCGGGTTGGGAAATATTAAACAGCCGGATGCTGAATAACGATGAGGTATTCAAATCATCTCCATCTGACTATCGAGATGTACGGGACGACAGGGTAAACACTTATTTTAGTTTGGTTGAGGGTAAAGAAGTAACCTATTATGTAATGCTGAATGCGGCTTACGCGGGACATTACTATTTACCCGCAGTATATTGCGAGGCTATGTACAACAACTCCATCAATAGCTTGATCAAAGGACAATGGGTTGATGTGGTAAAATAAGTTGGATTAACTGTTGAGTTGCCCGTAAATTGAAATTTAACCGATAATGTTTATGCAAAAAGTGGGTTTACACTTTTTTTTGATAAAATTAATTAACTAATTGATTATCAATAATATAAGTCAGTTTCAACCATAAAGTATGTAAATCATGTAAACCCACTTTTTGGTTAATTGAGTCAATCCAACCCAAGGCTTTACATCAAATTTTCGATTGAGTATCCTGATAGATCAAATAAAAAAGAGGCTGATCATGATTGATGATACAGCCTCTTTTTTATAAAGGGTGGTTTTCCTTATAAGGAAAATAACTTATATGCCAATGCAAGGCTAAAAACGTTTACCCGTGTATGAGAATTATCGTTGCCATAGGCAATCTTATTTAAACCACCTTCGTAGCGCAAATCAACTGAAAAACTGCTGATATCTACACCGGCACCTATCTGAAAACCATAGTTGGCACTTTTATAATCTAAATGGGTTGCTTTGTTGGCAGCATCATCAATACTTTGATCCTTATTAACAGCAAACGAAACTACCGGGCCACCATAAAACCGGCCACCCAAGCCAAATGCACCGATTTTACCACCTAATAATAAAGGCACATCGATACTGGTGAATTTAGCCGTATTTTCATTGTTCTGATCGTCTTTTACTTTGATGTTTTTACCGGTAACATAAAGTTCTGGCTGAAAATTAAAGCCCAAACCGCCTACCCTTGCCCAGACACCCGCCAGGTAACCCGCACGGTTACTATTATTAAAAACGCCGTTTGACGGGAATGCAGTGTAATTTAAACCGCCCTTTACACCAAAGGAAAAGTTCGGTATTATCTGGGCAGAGGCCATACCGATAGTGAATAAGCAGATACTTAAAGTTAAGATAATTGTTTTTTTCATGTTTGAGCGTTGTTTTTAAGGTGAAGCGATCTAAATTAAAGCTGCTTTAAAATAACAGTTTTATAATTAGCAATATCCGGCGTATAATGTTTTATAATTTTACACAAAACGTTATACGCCGGATATCAGGATTTAAAATCTGAGAATAAAAGTATAAATTTTTTACAGAATCACTGTAATTCAATTTACCAGGACAGGCGTCCCATATAGTAATCAAGCACTTTGTTATAGATATAGCAATCGTACCGGGCGTTAATGAGATTGATGTTGGCCTTATCAAAGTTATTTTTGGCTACCACAAAATCAACTGATGTAAGTACTCCTGCATTGAAACGGATCTCGGCTGTTCTGAATGATTCTTTGTATGCTTTAACCTGCTCCACTAATACATTGTACCTGTTATAAGCCAGCGTCATGTTCACATAAGCTTGTTCAACATTCTGACGCAATACATTCTTAGTGTTTTCCTCAATATATTTTGATTCCTGCAGATCAATTTTAGCAAGCTTCACCTTATTTCTGTTTTGGAAATAATTTAAAATCGGCACTGTTAATCTAACACCAAACTGTGTACTATAGTTATTTTTAAACTGATCATAATAACCTATGTTTTGATAACTGTTTTTATACTGCGTTGCATAAACTGGACTTTCGCCTCCTGTGGGAGTCTTAACAAACTGCTTGGTTTGCACAATAGAGGAATCGATAACTGTAGAATTTTGTGCGGCGCTTGAATAGTTTGTGGTTATTCCTCCAAATAGGGAAACAGTGGGTGATAAAGCCCCTTTGGCTACTTTTACTCCCCTTTCGGCACTTTGCCGTCTTAGTTCGGCTGCCTTTATATAAGCCAGCTGTTGTAAAGCGGTATTAAATATCTGATCGGCATTTTCACTTGTTTGTTTAGCAACATCCTGTACGCTTATAGGTTCCAGTTTAATGTTTCTGTTATAAGGAATGTTTAATATCTGCATCAGGTTTAATTTTGATGCTTCCAGGTTATTTTTAGTAGTTACCAAATTAAGTTCATTATCACCATAAGTACCTTTTAAATCATACAAATCAGAAGGTAGTTTATTAGCACCATCTTTTTCCAGTATTTCCAATCTTTCAACTTGCTTTTTGGATACATCAAGCTGATTATAGGCCTGGGCTAATAACTCGGTATTATCCAAAACCAAAAGATAAGCGGTTATCACGTTAATAGTAACCTGGTCCTTGGCCTGTTGAAAATCCATTTTACCAGCCTGGTAAGCTAATGAGGTTTGTTTAATAGCATTCAGATTTTGCAAGCCGCTGAACAGGGTTAAGCCGGCGTTCAAGTTGTAATTACCCGATGTATATGATTGAGTTACATAACTGTTTGTAAATACGTTGATACTACGCCCGCTGTTAAGACTATGATCAACCTGGCCGTTTAATGTTGGCAGCAAATTATCTTTAGCCTGTTTATAATTCACGCCCAGACGCTGCATTTGAAGGTCATTTTGTTGTACTACCAGGTTGTTTTTTATAGCAATATCTATGCATTGCCTTATGGTAGTTAATGTATCTGTTTGAGCGTGTACATTGATGGCTGATAACACCATTAAACCGAAAAATATAAATTTAAAGTATCGCATTATGATATGATCAGAGTTGTTTTGATGATTCGATTTTACCATCTAAAAGGTTAATGATACGCGAACCGTATTCAGCATTTTTTTCAGAATGCGTTACCTGGATAATAGTAACTCCATCTTCTTTATTTAGCTTACGGAATAGCTCCATGATCTCCTCTCCTTGTTTGGAATTCAGGTTGCCGGTAGGCTCATCTGCCAGGAGCAATTTGGGTTTGGCTATCAGTGCACGGGCTATACCCACCAATTGTTGCTGTCCACCAGATAATTGTGCCGGAAAAAGATCTTTTTTGCCCACAATGTTGAAGCGATCCAATATGTCGGCCACCATGGCTTTGCGCTCAGCGGCTTTGAAATCCTGATAAATTAGCGGTGTTTCGATATTTTCATAAACGGTAAGCTCATCAATCAAGTGGTAAGCCTGAAAAACAAAGCCAATATATTGTTTATATAAAGCGGAGCGCTGTTTTTCTTTCAACTGATGTACTGCATGACCGGCAAAGTAATGATAGCCTTCGGATGGTTCATCAAGCATACCGACGATATTAAGCAGCGATGATTTACCAGAACCCGATGGCCCCATGATGGATACAAACTCGCCCTCATCAATTTCAAGGCTAAGGTCATTAAGAACAAAATTTTTAAGTCCGCTTACCTGGTAATATTTCGAGATATGTTGGAGTGATAGCATTTTTAGTATTTATTTTGACTGGTGTATATTAGTTTTTGTTTAAAAATATCAATTCAATTCTGCCAATCAAGTATCAATAACATACCAAAATATTAATAACCTATAAATCAATTCATTATATCATATAAGCGCTATAAATACTGTTCGCTTATGTAACAGGAAGCGTACGGTTATGATACAATGAAAAAGCCGAAAGTTTAATTCAGAAGGCCAAAGGCCCTCTTTTAATAAACTTTCGACTTTTCGGTTATTCGCTTCTTAAACTTTTAACCGGATTAGCTATCGCTGCTTTGACGGCCTGAAAACTAATGGTTAAAAGTGTAATTATAATTGCCACAAATGCTGAGACAAGGAACACACCTGGCCCTATAGTTATCCGGTAATCATATTTCTGTAACCAATTTTGCAGGAGGTAATGCGCAATAGGCGAAGCTATTATACAACTAATGATAACTAACATTACGAAATCTTTGGATAGCAAAAACCATAGCTGGCTCACCGTAGCACCTAATACCTTACGTACACCTATTTCTTTTGTTCGTTGTTCTGCTATATAAGCTGCAAGCCCAAATAAGCCAAGACAGGAGATACATATAGCCAATGCGGCGAAAACACCAGATAGCTTACCTATTAATACTTCCTGACTAAATTTTTGATTATAATCATCATCAACAAATTTATAGGTGAAAGGATAGGCTGGATTATATTTAGCAAATATTGAACTGATTTTTTCAATTGCGCTATGCGGATTTACATTTGGAGCCAAACGATATATCAAATTATCTTGCGGATAAGTACTATAAACAAACATTGTCGGATCGGCTTTGGCAAACGGTGAAGTCATTAGAGCATCTTTCATCACCCCAATAATTTTCATTTTATTCCCATTATACTGTATTGGTTGACTTAGAGGTTCTTTTAATCTTAAGCGTTTAATAGCGGACTCATTAAACACCAGGTTTAAGGTATCTGCAGCAATACCTGTGTATTCCCTCCCTTGTTTAACTTGCATGCCCAGGGTTTTAAAATAATCACCTGTAATATAAACTACTCCCATTTCAATGGTCTCGCCGCCGAACTTGCCTGGCCACTGATCTATATTGTTGTGAAGGTAAATATCAGTAGCCGGACTGGAAGCTTGAGTGATACTTTGCACAGCACCGCTTTGTAGTAATTCGTCTTTTAATGCCTGATAATTTTTGCCCAGGTCGCTATTAGAACTAGTAGTCAGTAAACGATTAATATCGTATCCGGAGGGCCGGTTTTTGGCGTATTGAATCTGTCTGTAAATTACTATCGTACCTATGATCAGCGCTATTGAGCAGCTAAATTGCGTTACTACTAGTATTTTTCTTGAATAAGATGCTGAACGTCCTAGCTGTATTGTCCCTTTTAAAACTTTAACCGGATTAAACGATGACAGATAAAATGCGGGCTTACTGCCTGCAATAAGTGCGGTAAACAACACGCAACTGATCGTTATTAACCAAAATGGAGCGCTTTGGACAGGAATACCAATTGTTGTACCCGTAAGCGCATTAAAAGGTGTCAATGCTATTTGTACAAATAGTAATGAAAACAAAAATGCTATAAATGTAATTATGGTTGATTCTGTCAAAAATTGAAAAATCAGCTGCTTGCGTTGAGAGCCTATGGCCTTCCGGATACCAACTTCTCTGGCTCGTTTTTCAGATCGTGCAGTTGTTAGATTGATAAAGTTAATGCAGGCAATCAATAAAACCAAAACTCCAATTATACTAAAAATCCTTACATATTCAATAAATCCTCCGCTAGCCACCCCATTTTTCCAGCTGTTATACAGGTGCCAGTCGCGCATAGGGTGTAAAATAACTTCGGAGTTTTTAGCATTGATGTTATTTTCACCCTTTTCCATATTTTTTATCTTCGGAGCTAACTGACTATACGGAACCCCTGACTTTAGTTTCACATATATCAAAAAAGCATTAGCCCCAAAACTTTCGCTACGCGCCTGTTTTACATAAGCTTGAGTAGCTTCCATATAAGCAAAAGGTATCAGGTATTTGAATTGAAGAGACGAATTACCTGGCAAATCGTCAAGCACACCGGTTACCTTTAAATCATTCTTGTTATCAATCCGTACCGTTTTATTTATAACGTTAACAGAACCAAATAAGGCTATAGCAGTAGCTTTTGTTAACACTATAGAATATGGATCTTTCAGCGCGTCTTTCATATTTCCCTGTAACATGGGGTATTGAAACATTTTTAAAAAATCGCTGCCTACTTGCGAACCATTAAGATAAAACTTTTTTTCGCCTACCATTAAACCATGAGAGCCGTTGCCGTCAGTTTCGGCCGCGTATTCTATTTCTGGAAAATTGTTTCTAAGCGCGTCGGCAAGTTTTAAAGATGTACTGCTGAAAGTAAGTGTTTCACCATTGCTGTTAAAGTTGCGCCAAACCTGATAAAGTTGTCCATAATTCGGAAGAAACTTATCGTATGAATATTCATTATTTACCCAAAGGGCAATAAGTAACGCAACGGCCATTCCACCTGCAAGCCCTAAAATATTAATGGCGCTGTAAACCTTATTGTTTACTAAATTTCTCCAGGCTATTTTAAAATAATTTTTGATCATGATGCTTTAAATTGGAAAACTTTAATTGCAGCAAATTGCGCCTTACTCACTCCGTAAACTCTTAACAGGGTTAGCGGTCGCGGCAATAACCGATCGGTACCCTACAGTTATAGCAGCAATGATAAATGTTGATAGTATTGATGCCAGAAAAATACCAGGACCAATAGTTATGCGGTATTTAAAGTCCTGCAGGTAATTGTGCATAACCCACCAGGCAAGAGGTGCGGCAATTACAAAAGCTATAAGTAACAAATAAGTAAATTCTTTGCCAAACAACCATAAAATGTGCTGGGTATCTGCCCCCAATACCTTACGCACCCCTATTTCTTTGGTTTTTCGAACAGCCATAAAGGATACCAGGCCATATAATCCCAGGCAGCCAATTAGGATAGCTATACCAGCAAATGCCTCTACTAACTTTAACTGTATATTATCCATTTCATAAAATTTCCCAACGCTGTCATCAAGAAATTGATATGAATAGAGCTCCTCAGGAAAAGTGTCGTTCCATATTTTTTCAAGAGCGGGTAATGTTGTTTTAGCATTACGCATATTAATTTTAACGGCCAATGTAGAGTATGACCGATAGTCGGGCATGATACAAATGGGTGATATTTCAGTATGGAATGAATAATTGTAAAAATCTTTTACAACCCCGACTATAGGTGCAGTAACTGATCTTCCATCTACAGAAAGTGTTTTACCTATTACATCCTGTGGTTTAAGATTGAGCTTTTTTACAAAGGTTTCATTGACTAAAAACTCGCGCGTAGTATCGGAAGGGAAAAAGTTACGCCCGGCAACTAACTTTACCCCAAAGGTAGCAAGGAAATTTTCATCGCCCGGTTTTGTATTGATGCCCCAATGCTCATCTTCGGCCCTTTGATTAAAACGAACATCGGTACTGTTATTGGATTGCGCCGCAGGAGCCTTATAGCAATAGGATGTTTTTTCGACACCTTGCACTTCATTAATACGATTGCGCATGGTGCTCAATTTAACCTTATCATTTTTTGGTACAGGCAACAATACAACAGCATCTTTATTAAAACCCAGATCAGTGTTTTGAGAATAATGCAATTGCGAAACAATAATTATTGCGCCTATGATCAGTATCTGAGAAATAGAAAACTGAGTAACCACCAATATGCGGCGTAATGAAAATCCACCCACATGTTTTTGTGAAAGTTTGCTTTTAAGCGCCAGTATAGGCTGAAAACGTGCTAATACCAAACCTGGGTATGATCCGGATAAAAACACAACCAGTACGCTTATCAGAACAACAAAAGTCGTATACTGCGAAAGTTTAAAGGCCATCTGTGAGTGAAACAAATTATTTATTACCGGTAAGGCAAGGAATGATAAACCTATGGCTACTATAACAGCTACAAAAGTGATCAGAGCAGTTTCGGCAATAAATTGCCAAAATAATTGACGTGGAAGACTGCCCAATACTTTCCGCACGCCTATTTCTTTGGCTCGGTTCAATGCCTGCGCTGTGGCCAGGTTAACAAAGTTTACACATGCAGTAATGATCAGAAATAAGCCTATAAAAAATAAGGCCCACAGATACTTCTTGTCGGCATAACCGTCCAGATCGGCATTGAAGTGAATGTCCGAAAGAGGTTGCAGTTTAAACTTCCATACCTTTAAATCGCGCCCTTTATAATGCTTGCTTACAATATCGGCCATCGCATTATTGGCACTTGCCATAGTGGTAGATGGTTTTAATAAGGTAAATACTTCGCTTCCGCTAAAAACACCTCCCCAATTTTCTTCTCGCCGTTTATCGGTATATTCATCCATGTTGCCGTACGAAACATATACTTGTTGTTTACGGTCGGTATTGGCTGGCAGATCTTTTAGTACACCAGTAATGGTAAAGTTAACCTTATTATCCAGGCGGAAAACTTTTCCAATAGGATCAGTATCGCCAAAATACTTACGTGCTGTTTTTTCGGTCAATATCGCTTCGCCGGGTTTTACCAGGATTGTTTTTTTATCACCTTTTAAAAGGGGGAAATTTAAGATATTAAAAAATCCGGGCTCAGTAAATGCAACCCCATCTTCCTCATTAAATTTTTTAACCTGGTTGCCTTCGGTAAAACTGATCAGATTATCATGAAAGCTGATCACACGAGCTGTTTGCTCGGCCAACGCAAAATCGTTACGAAACGTTTTCCCTAAGGGCTGAGGCACTCCCTGCGACCGACCAATACCATCATCATGCCATTCTGTATACAATCGATAAATCCTGTCTGGATTTTTGTGGAAATTATCAAAGCTGAGATGATAACTAATCAGTGTAAAAATTAAAATACCGCAGGTGATACCTAAAGCCAGGCCTATTACACTGATAAACGCGTATGCCTTGTTACGTTTTAAATTACGCCAGGCAATTTTAATATAATTTTTGATCATAAAGGTTAAATTCTATATGCTGATTTTTAAATCTTACTTCAATAAATTATTACTCCCGGTTACTCGCTTCGTAAGCTTTTCACCGGGTTTGTTAGTGCCGCTTTTACCGCTTGAAAACTAATAGTTACTAAGGTGATAATTATGGCAGCTGATGCCGATAACAAGAATACACCGGGGCCTATAGTTATACGATAATCATACTTTTGTAGCCAGTTTTGTAAAAAGTAGAAGGCCACAGGCGATGCGATAACACAGCTTATACCTACCAGTAAGATAAAATCCTTTGATAACAACAGCCATACCTGGCTTACCGACGCGCCTAATACTTTACGGATACCTATTTCCTTTGTCCGTTGTTCTGCAACGTACGCGGCCAGGCCAAAGAGTCCCAGGCAGGAAATCAAAATAGCCAGACCGGCAAATATTCCAGCTAATTTCCCAACCAGTACTTCCAGATTAAATTTATGGTTGTATTCCTCGTCAACAAACTGGTATATATACGGATAAGCGGGATTATAGGAATCAAATATTTTTGTAAGTTTTTTGATAGCATCCTGTGTATTGGCGTTAGGCGACAAGCGATACATGACATTATTGGCTACATGCCCATGGCTGAAAATAACTGGTTGAACCGGTGTAAAAGGCGATTCCATTAAGGCATCTTTTACTACTCCAATTACACGTACCGGAACAGAAGAGTTCCCATTCCAGGTGATTAATTGGTTTATTGGATTTTTTAAACCTATTCTTTTTACTGCGGCTTCATTAAGTATAACACTGGTTGAGTCTGCCGTCCAGCTATGGGTAAAATCCCTTCCTTCTTTCAGAGTCATCCCCAGGGTTTTAAAATAATCATTTGATACAAAAATAGCTGCGATGTTCACGGACTCTTCATTGGCGCTTTTGCCGGGCCATTTATCAAGTGACATATGACTGTATATACTGGTAACCGGGCTTGAAGCTGCTGCCACGCTTTCTACATATCCACTAGCCAGCAGATCATTTTTTAAAGCATCATATTTTGTATTCAGATCTCCGCTCATGTCGGTCATCATTAATCTGGCCGAATTATAACCGGTTGGCCTGTCCTTAGCGTGTTGTATCTGCTGGTATACGATAATCGTACTGATGATTAATGCGATAGAACAACTAAACTGGGTTACCACTAATATTTTACGAGGCAGGGATGCCGACTTGCCTTCCTTGATCGAACCTTTTAAAACCTTCACAGGGTTAAATGACGACAGATAAAATGCTGGTCTGCTGCCAGCCAATAAACCGGTCAACAGCACATACATCAACATAGCAATCCAAAATATTGGATTTGCATATGGTATACTAATAGCACTATTAACTAAGGAATTAAAATATGGCAAAGCCAATTGTACAAACAGTATTGAAAATAAAAAGGCAATAAAAGTAATGAGGATAGATTCGGCTAAAAACTGTATGATCAGGTCTTTGCGTTGCGAGCCTATTGCTTTACGTACACCAACTTCTCTTGCCCTTCGCTCGGAACGGGCGGTTGAAAGATTCATGAAATTGATACAAGCAATAAGTAAAACGAGGATCCCAATAATGCTAAACATTCTAACATAATCAATAAAACCACCAACAGCTTTACCGTTTTTAAAATCAGAGTACAGGTGCCAATCTTTTAAAGGATGCAGGATCACCTCAGGTTTTCCTGGTCGCATTTGAGGACTATGCTCATACACCAGGTTCTTGATCTTAGGTGCAATTTGTTCAAGGGTTACCCCTGTCTGTAACTCTACAAAAGCATTGAATGAGTTGTTTGTCCAGGTAGTGCGGGCCGTTTTCATCCAACCTTCTGTTTGCTCCTTAAAACTAAACGGAGTTAAAAAAGTGAACTGTTTGGTAGCGTTTTTAGGGATATCTTTTATTACACCAGTTACTTTTAAATTTTGTTGATTATCAATACGAATAAATTTATTGATAGGATCGGTATCACCAAATAAGGCCTTAGCTGTCGATTCATTTAAAATAATGGAGTAAGGGTCAGTCAAAGCATTATTCGCATTACCTTTTACAAAGGGATATTGAAATATCTTTAAAAAGTCCGGAGCCGCGGCGCCACCATTCAGATATAGTTTTTTATCGCCAACCAATAAGGAATGCCATTGCCAGCCCACCCAATCTGTTTCGGCAACATACTTTATACCAGGTATGTCTTTTCGTAACACATCGGCCAAAGGTATAGCCAATGCTGTTTGTGTATGCTCCCCATCGTGTTGGGTGGTGAAATTTAACTGAACCTGGTATAATTGCTTATAATTGGGCAAGAATTTATCATAGGAGTATTCATTCACTACCCATAATCCAATAATCAGCGCAACCGCCATACCGGCTGCCAATCCTAATATGTTAATGGCGCTGTAAATTTTATTGTTGACGATATTTCGCCAGGCAATTTTCAGATAGTTCTTGATCATAATTTTTAAAATCTCTAAGTTTTAAACCTTAAATACGAAATCAGCTTATTCATTTCTCAAACTATCCACCGGATTGGATAATGCTGCTTTAATAGCCTGAAAACTAACGGTTGCCAACGCTATTAACATGGCCACTACCCCGGCTATCGCAAAAACCATCCAGTTTATAGTTATCCTGTACTGATAACCTTGCAGCCAATTGGTCAATGCCCACCAGGCTACCGGGAAAGCGATCAGGCAGGAAATACCCACCAGTTTTAAAAAATCTTTTGACAACAAACCTGTTAATCCGGCAACGGAAGCGCCCAACACCTTTCTGATCCCAATTTCTTTGATCCTCCGCTCTGCTGTATATGCTGCTAAACCAAATAATCCTAAGCACGATATGAAAATAGCAAGCGATGCAAATACGCCTGCAAGCTTTCCGGTTAATGTCTCTGTTTTAAACAGCTGGTCAAAATCGTCATCCATAAATTTGTACTCAAAAGGATAAGCCGGGTTATTAATCTTCATGACCGCTCCTACTTTCGCCAGCGCTTCTGATAAATTTACATTGCTTTTAATGCGTATGCTTAATACATTAGTTCCGGTTATCTTATTATATAATACAAGTGGTGTGCTCACAGCGTACATGTCATTATAGAGAAAGTCTTTTACTATACCCGCTATTTCAAACTCTTTTTTGCCTACATCTCTCAGAATCCCGCCTACACGACCCTCTTTGCCCATTTGCTTCGCCATGGCCTCATTAATAATTACGCTATTGCTATCCAAAGACGAATTGGTGTAAAAATCTCTGCCCGATAGCAGTTTCATACCCATAGTCTGAACAAATTGCGGACTTACATCCTCAAATGATATCAACGGGTTTTGTGACGGCGCTTTCCCCGTCCACGAATAATTATCGGTGTTCTTCCATACCTGTATTACAGGAAAATCGCTTAACGATGCATTCTCAACTACACCACTTTGTTTTAGTTGCTGGTAAACACTCGCAAAATGATCAGTTAGTTTGCCCTGGGTAGTTACATAGATCAAATTACTTTTGTTATAGCCCAAGTCTCTGTTTTTTACGTGCTGTATTTGCTGGTAAATAATGATAGTACCAATAATGAGTACTATAGAGATAGAAAACTGAATGATCACCAAACTTTGCCTGATGAAACCAGCGCCGGACGGTAGTTTTATATTTTTGAGTACAGCAACCGGATTGAACGAGGAAAGATAAAATGCCGGATAGCTACCAGCCAATAAACCAGTAACAGTGCCGATCAGCAACAGATAAATAAGATGAATTGGTTCAAAAATATTAATAAACAGCTCTTTTTGAACCAGGTTATTAAATGAGGGAAGGGCTATATATATAAGTCCAACGGCTATAAATACCGAAATAAATGCCATTACAATAGCTTCACCAATAAATTGGGCTATCAACTTTCCTTTTCCCGCCCCCATTACTTTACGTACACCTACCTCTTTTGCCCGTTTCTCTGACCGCGCTGTTGAAAGGTTCATAAAGTTTATGCAGGCAATAATTAAAATAATAAAACCGATGATGGAGAATAAACGGACATACTCAATACGTCCGCCATCCATTTTGCCGTTTGTGAAATTATTGTGCAGGTTCCAGTCATTCATACCAAAGAGAAAGCATTCTGTTTTGGTACCGCTATTTTTGCTGGTTAGGTAATGTTGTAGCTTTTTATTAACTCCCGCAAGGTTTGCGGATGGTATCAATTCAACATAGGTAATCGCCCAATTAGCGCCCCAACTTTGCATCCATGGAAATTTATGATCAATATTGGCTATTGGGGCCAGCCAATGAAATTGGAATGTTGAATTTTTAGGCAGATCATTAAAAACACCGGTGACGGTATATTCCTGTTCATTATTTATCTTCAATGTTTTACCTACAGCATCTGCCGTTCCGAAAAACTTTTTAGCCATTGTAGCATTAATAACAACAGAATGCAATTCCTTAAACACGTTTGAAATATCTCCTTTTACAAATGATAGTTTTAACATGGAGAATATTTCGGGATCGGCATAGCTACCATCTTCGGTAATAGCCTTTTCGCCCAGCGAAAATAAAAGCTGATCCGATCCGGCTGTTCGCGCAATAGCTTTTATTTCAGGGATTTCCATTTTCAAAGCCTTGGCCATTGGGCCGGGGGTGGCAATAAAAGTAGACATCTTACCATCATAGGTCTGATTTTCATAAATGGTATACAGATTGTTTCGCTTTTCGAAATTGTGATTAAACGTCAGCTCATCCTGAACCCACAAAAATATAAGCGAAGCGCAGGCTATACCTGTAGCTAAACCCGCGATATTTAAAAAACTATAAGCCCGGTTTTTAAGCAGGCTGCGAAGCGTGGTTTTAAAATAGTTTCCTATCATGGCAATAGTTTTATGTTACTCGTTTCTTAAACTCTTAACCGGGTTTACCAACGCGGCCTTCATGGCCTTATAACCCACAGTAAGCCAGGCTATCAGAACAGAAGATACAATAGCCAGTATAAATACCCAAATACTTAAAGATATCCTGTAAGCAAAGTTTTGCAGCCAACCACTCATCAGGTACCAGGCCGTTGGCATAGCGATAACAAATGAAATGGCTATTAGTACCATAAATTCTTTAGAGAACAGGTAAATGATACTGCTTACCGACGCCCCCAATACCTTGCGTATACCAACCTCTTTGGTACGTTGCACCGCCATAAATGACACCAAGCCATACAAACCAAGGCACGAAATAAAAATGGCTATACCGGCGAATATTTTATACACCAGGGCCATTTGGTTTTCTTGCTGATAGAACTCCGCTATATTTTGATCAAGGAAATATCCATTATAAGCATATTCGGGATAGGTGGCTTCCCACATTTTTTGCAGCTGTGCGATTGTTTGGCTCAGATTTGAAGTCTTAATCTTTATAGCCACCTGTGATTCATATTCTTTATGGGCCGATATAACTATAGGTTTTACTGTTTCGCGTAATGAGTTGGTCTTAAAATCCTTAACCACTCCAATAATGGGGAGAGTTGCGCCTGTACCCAAGCGCACTGTTTTACCCAATGCATCTTCGGCATTTTGAACACCCAGTTTATGAATAAAGGTTTCATTAACAACAACCTGCCTTGCGGTATCACTTACATCAAAACCTCTGCCAGCAGCAAAATGCAATTCAAAAGTTTTGAAATAATCGGCATCGCCATACTTTAAGAAAGTGCTAAAGCCCGGATCTTTAACGGAGTGATTAAAATAAAAATTAGTTGCTGCGTTGTTTTCAGACGATGGCGCATCTGAAGAAAAGCTTACCGATTCTACTTGTGCATTTTGCAATAACCGCTGTTTAAACGAATCCATTTTACGCAGACTCAAGCTGTCAGTGTATCCCGGTATGATCAATACTGCATTTTTATTAAAACCCAGATCGGCTCTGTTAACAAAATCCATTTGACTTACTGCCACAATGGTGCCAATAATGAGCAATTGCGATATGGCGAATTGAGCAACTACCAGGGCCCTGCGCAAAGGTATGCCTCCTATAGAAGCGGCAGTGATCTTATTTTTTAAAGCCAAAACGGGCTTAAAGCCGGAAACTACCAAAGCGGGATATATACCCGATAGCAGGATAACACCGATCATTACAATTGCCGCAAATAAGATATTATCCGGAGTGAAAAGTCCGATGCTTTCTGGTACACTGGCAATGTGTTTTAAGTAAGGAATAGCCAATTTAGCCACAACAAGCGCCAGTAAAACTGATCCGATAACAATTAAGGTTGTTTCACCTATAATCTGCATGATTAGTTGTTTCCGGGTACTTCCTAATACTTTACGTATACCTACCTCTTTTGACCGCCCAACTGATTGTGCAGTAGATAGGTTTATAAAGTTAATAGAAGCCATAACGATGATGAGTATGGCAATAAATGATAATGTACGCAGTGTGGCTTTGCTCATGATATGATCACCAAGCGTATTACCAAAACGCGTATCAAAATGTAATAGCGACAATGGCTGAGCAAAAATAAGCTTCTTCTTGGTGCCGCTTTCATAATGCTTTTTCGTAAAAGATATAAGCTGGTTATCTATATTATTAATAGAGGTATTAGGAAATAACATGAATACCTGATGGTTGCTGCTTATGGCGCCCCATTCATTTTCATAATAATACTCTTTGGGATGCTGTTTCCAGGTAATATACGATACCATTATTTTAAATGGGAAATCCGTATTCGCTGATTGGTCTTCAGTAACACCCGCTACTTTAAGATCAATCAGGTTGTCCATTTTCAGGGTTTTACCGATGATGTTAGTCCAGTCACCAAAATATTTCACAGCAGTACTCTTGCTGATTACTACGGTATTAGGTTCTGTTAAAACAGAGGGCGATCCTGCAATCCATTTAAAACTGAAAATATCAAAAAATTGAGGCTCGATAAATACAACCCCTACGCTTTCCGTGAACTTTTTATCACCTGTGTTTTTCCCTGCACTCAGATCCCGAACCGTGAACTGACTGCCATAGCTGGAATTCAAAGCGGCTATTTTGGCTTGCGGAAAGTCAACCCGTAAAGCATCCGTGGCTGGAGCTGGCAAACCTGGAGTGTAACTAAACCCATCTTCATGGATTTGCTTAAGCACAATGTGGTAAATATTTTTAAAATTGGGTTGGCTTGCGTCAAAACTCATCTCGTAACGAATGATAATGAAGATCAGCAAACAGGCAGAAATACCCAATGTTAACCCGGCTATATTTATGGCAGAATACCCTTTATGACGAATGATGTTTCTCCAGGCTATCTTAAAATAGTTTTTTAGCATTTTCTGTAATTTAATCAGCATTAGAGATTAAAACACATACCAAAACACAAAATAGCTGTATATCAATAAATTATACAATTATTTAAGAATAAAGTGTTCGTAAGTGTAACAACACCTGTACGATTATGATACAGTGAGTAGGAGCTAATTACTTGGCTGGAGGGATTACTTAAGTAGGTGTTTTACTTTTTTAGGATAACCGGTCAAGCATTAAGATAATACCTGTTAAATTAATGTTACAAATTCAAAGAGGTTAATCAACCATTAAAGCACTTTCTCCAAGACTAAATATTTACCCTTTGTGCCGACAGAAAAAAAACCTAATCTTTTACACATGTTTAGTGCTTTTATATTATCTTCTTTTACCTCTGTGCAACATTTCCTAAATCCTTTAAGGACCAGGTCTTTCAAAGAAAACTCAACTAATCTTCTGCCATATCCCATTCTCAACACCGAGGGAGAAACTATGAGCATAGATATAAACCCAATTTTGTTTACATGATCATTAGCATAATACGCTAAAAAACCTTGTAGAACATCTTGCTCAACCACAATAATAATGCAGGCCTTTTCAATAAGTTTATTAACGTAAGTATTTAAGTCATCAAGTTCAAATATGCCGCTGCCATCATTGATTAATTGACTCACTAAATCAAGAATTTTTTGTTTCATAAGGATGTAATTTATACGATGAAATTCGGTACAATAGCACAATCTATATGAATATTTCTTGATAAACGAAAAGACAGTAAACTATGTAAACTTAGTTTACAGTTGTTGTTTTAATTTTACATAATTTTCACATGTCACTCATTGCGTAAACTTTTAATCGGGTTAGCAATAGCTGCCTTAATTGTTTGAAAGCTTAGGGTACACAAAGCAGCCAGCAACATGCCGGCACCACTCAAAACAAATATCCACCAGCTGATGGAGGTACGATCGGCAAAGCTTTCCATCCATTTATGCATGGCATACCAGGCCAGAGGCGTAACCAAAACAAAAGCCAGCACAATAAGCAGCACCAATTCAGTTGATAATAAAGCGACTATTTGGGTAACAGAGGCACCTAATACTTTCCTTACTCCTATCTCTTTGGTTCGTAAATTAGTTGTGTACATGGCTAAACCAAGCAAACCAAGGCAACTGATAAATACAGACAAGCCAGTAGCCCAGGTTAATAACGTTGATGTATGTTGCTCCGCATCATAAAATTTGGCAATATTCTCATCAAAGAAATGATATTCAAAATCGTCTTCCGGATAGATCTCTTTCCAAGCCGATTCCATAGCCGAAATGGCCTTTTTCCATTCATTTCCGCCGGCTGATTGTGATTTTAACGCGATATGGAATGTGCCGTTATTATAGTGTTCATTACCTTTACTGGTTAAAATAGCCAAAGGTCTGATTGGCGAATGCAGGGATTCATGATAAAAATCGGCAACTACGCCAATGATCTCCATCCGGGTATCGCCGTTGAAATTATTTATCAGCTTACCTACTGCATCTTTAGGATTTTTAAATCCAAATACTTTTGCGCAGGTAGTATTAATTAAAAAACCTTTGGTTGTGTCTGCGGCTTGCAGGTTGCGCCCGGCAAGTAGTTTGATTTTATATACATTAATATAATTTTCATCGCCATATTTTTCTTCCAGATTTATTTTGATCTCCTTTTTCCCGTCTTTATAGGTTGCTTCTGTGGAGTTGCTCGAGCTGGAAGAAGGCGCATCCTTACCCATAGCTATCATCTCTATTTGAGGTATAGCTTTTAGTTTGTTCATAAATACCTGATTACGGCTAACCGTACGATTTTTCCAGGGAGAGTTGATAATTATAATAGCATCCTTTTTAAAACCAAGGTCCTTATGCAGTGCGTAATATATTTGTTTGCCCACCAACACTGTTGCCATGATAAAAAACTGGGCAATTACAAACTGTAAAACTGTTAACGATTTACGCAGCGTAGCGTTACGTGTTTTATGACTATTTGAAGCGGTCTGGTTTTTAAGTACTAAGGCAGGTTTATACCCTGATAACAAAACGGCAGGATAAAATCCGGATAAAATACTGACCACGATTGTTAATATGAACAAAAAAAGGATCAGATCCGGATGTCCCAAAATATCCACTTTAACACCCTGCGGAATAAAATCGGCAAAAAGCTTTAGGATCACCGGGGCTATGGCTACGGAAGCAATTACAGCAATTAAGGTGATTAAAAATGTCTCGCTTAAAAACTGGATAATAAGTTGCACCCGGCTGCTGCCCATGGTTTTGCGTATACCTATTTCTTTAGCCCTCTGTGTAGCCTGTGCGGTAGTTAAATTCACAAAGTTGATGCAACCTAATAATAACAGGAACAAAGCGATCATCAACAAACCATACAAAGTTGTTTTATTGGCGGTGCGATCTCCCCCTGTATCAAAAATTCCATATGTGCCATTAAAATGCAGATCACTTAAGGGTTGCAGGGAGAAGTTCCTGGTGTTGCCTTTATCCTGAGGCTTTGGCGGATTATTTTTCTTTAATATTTCATTTAACTGTTTCTCGATATTAGCAACAGTAGTGTGGGGTGATAACCTGATGAAAAGCTGGGAAGCAGATGTTGTACCGCCCCAGTTTGTTGGTCTTAATTCATTTTGAAGAGCTAAATTTGAATTTGCTGAAGCAGCAGATATAAAATCATGAAAAGTAAAATCATTATTATCTTTTAATGTTTCAACAATACCGCTAACAGATGTGGTTAGCGTATCGTAAGTAACTGTACGCCCCAACATCTGGTTATAAGACAAGGATGGAAAATATTTTTTAGCCTGATCGGTGGTCAATACAACCTGATTAGGCGCATTTAACGCGGTCTTGGCCGAACCGGCCTTCCAGGTATAATTAAACAGCTCAAAGTAATGACCGTCAGCCAGCACTATATTGTCTTGTAACTTAAATTTAACAGGAACGCCTGATTTTGCAGGAATCAACACATTAGGTTGATTAAGCGTAAAGAATGGAGCCGAGATAGCCACCCCGCTCACAGATTTCATTGCTCCGGGCAACGCGCCGGTAACTCCCCTGTTGTTAGTCGCCTCACCAGAGAATGTGTAATTAGAAACTATACGGTATATGCGGTCGCCCTCTGTGAAGGATTGATTGAAGGTAAAATCAAAATGTACGATCAGATAGATTACCAACGCGGCGCTTATACCAATGGATAACCCGATGATATTGATCAGGGTAAAAAGCTTATGCTTACTAAAATTACGTAAAGCGATCTTGAAATAATTTTTGATCATAATGGTATAAATTCTAAGAAACTAATATCTAAACACTAAACAACCTTGGGTTTTGGCTTTTATTCGCTGCGTAAACTTTTTACCGGGTTGGCCATAGCTGCTTTGATAGATTGAAAACTGATAGTTACAAAAGCGATCACAAGGGCAATAACACCCGCCATCACAAACACCCACCACTGTATACTGATACGGAAAGCAAAATCAAGCAGCCATTTACTCATGGCATACCAGGCCATTGGCAAAGCAATAATAGAAGCGATAAGTACCAACTTTAAAAAATCCTTAGATAATTCGGTTACAATCTGTGGGATGCTCGCTCCAAGCACCTTACGTACGCCTATCTCTTTAACACGTTGGCTAATAGTAAATGCCGACAAACCAAACAGACCAAGGCAGGCTATAAATATGGCTATAAAAGAAAATATGGTGAACAAATTGCCTTGCTGCTTTTCGCTATCATACAATTTTTGAAAACGCTCATCCAGAAAGGTATACTCAAATGGAGTTTCGGGCTGTAATTTTTGCCAGGCTTGCTGAATAGCGTTAATGGATGAATTTATATTATTACCCTCGATTTTTATAGATAATCTGCCATAATTATCCCTGCCTGGCATCCTGAATAACAATGGGATAATGCTTTGGTGCAGCGACTCAAAATGAAAATCGTTTACCACACCAATCACTTTGCCCCTTACTCCGCCATAGGTGAGATCTTTTCCTATAGCATTTTCTGAGGTTTTCCAGCCGAGCACTTTTGCAGCAGCAGCGTTGATAACGTAATTATTGCTATCAGTACCAAAATCACGCGAAAAATTGCGCCCGGCAGCCATCTTCATACCAAAAGTAGGTATAAAGCCGTAATCTGTATTTACATATTTAACGTCTGCTTTAACAGGCTGAGATTTACTTCCTTCAAAAACAGATATTCCCTGATCATCCAATAACCTGCCAGATGGAATGCGTGATGAGCGTGCCAGCTCTTTAACCCCGGCATTTTTAGTTACCTCATTTTTAAACGTTTCGAACTGGCTATTGCTGAACGGGTTGGCCATGGTGAGCACATGATCCTTATCAAACCCCAATGATTTTTGCTGAATATACCTCAACTGCTGAAATACGATGGTCGTAGCAACTATAAGTACAATAGAAACAGAAAATTGCACAACTACCAGCACTTTACGAAATGATACTCCCCCTGACCCTATTTTTAATATTCCCTTCAGCACCTTTACAGGCTTGAATGACGACATGAAGAGGGCAGGATAAATTCCGCTGAGGATGCCTATAAAAAATGGCAATATGAATATAGCCAATAATAATCCGGGCTGATATAAACTGCTGAAACTTAAGCCAAGCTTTGATAAACTATTGATAAACGGTATCAATAACCAGGTAAGTACTAATGCCAGTACCAGCGAAAAGAAAGTGATCAATACCGATTCGCTTAAAAACTGGGTAATTATTTCTTTCCGTTGTGCACCAATCACTTTTCTGATACCAATTTCACGAGCTCTTAATGCCGAACGCGCGGTTGAAAGGTTCATATAATTAATACAGGCTATCAGTAAGATAAACAAAGCAATTGCCGAAAATATATAAACCCGTTTAATATCGCCATTGCTTTCTATTTCAGAATCCAGGTGCGAATGCAGGTGTATATCCAGTAACTTTTGAATATGCAGTTTGCTGTTTTTTGATTCCTGGTAGTTGCCTGGCTGACCTGGGAAATGAACATATTTATCTAAAAAGCCAGGGAATAATGATTCCATATGCTCCACATTATAATTAGGCGGTAAAAGCATATAAGTATAAAAATCATTATTGCCCCAATTGGTATGTAGCTGTTTATCACCATACAGCGTACTATCTTTTAAAGTAATAAATGATAAAAGCATTTCGGGATGCAGGTGCGCATTAGCCGGAAATGGTTTATAAATACCGGTAACCTTAAAATTGAATTGATTAGCCAGCCTGATCTCCTTATTCATCGGATCCTCGTTACCAAAATATTTACGGGCCATGTCTTCGGTCATCATTACCGTAAACGGATCAGAAAGAGCGGTTTTTGGATCACCCTGGATAGTTTTTACAGTAAAAACGTCTACAAAATTTTCATCGGCAAAATATGACCCGTTTTCATTAAGTAATTTATCCTTATAACGCATGGAAACGACACCATTTCCACGCAGCCGGGTTATTTTCTTAATGTCAGGAAATTCATTCTTTAATAAGGGAGCAAATGGCGGAGCTATCGATCCCAGGAAAAGGGTTTGAACCCCGTCTGCGGTGTTGAAACTTCGGGTTACCCTATAAACATCTTTGGCGTTGGTGTTATACTTATCATAACTCAGTTCATTTACGATATAAATCAGGATAAGCATACAGCAGGTTAAACCGATAGTTAATCCAAAAATATTGATGAACGAAATAAATTTATGTCGTGTTACATTGCGTATGGCACTGCGTAAATAATTCTTTAACATGCTTGTAATTATTAAATTTTAAAACCAGACATCCTCCCCAACTATTCTTATAAAAGGAAGGTTAAAATATGTACCAATTATGTAAAATATTAATAAACAGCAAATTACATTTAAATTGATATCCTAACTGTTCGCAGGCGTAACAGTTGGTGTCCGGTTATGATACAGTAAAAAGCAAAAAGCCCGTCAGGCTAATTCCCCAACAGGCTTTTATATATGATTAATAGCTAACTAGTTCACATTCAAATTAACACGACCGTTCCCTCTTACCTGCACCAGTACGCCTCCACCGTTAAGTTTACCCTGAACCTTTTCCTTTTCTTTGGTACCCTCAAAATTTCCTGTAAAATTAGTTTCCACCTTGTCGCCACGCAGATCCAGATCTACACCTTGTTTTGACGGCAGATCCAGGTCAATATGCCCTGAGCTTACATCTATTTTAACATATTTACCTAAGCTGTTAAATTGCGCATGAAAACTACCCGAACTGGTTGAAGCTTCCAGTGCACATGATAATTGGGTAAGATTAATACTGCCGCCGCTTGTACCTGTTATCAGCTCGCCGTTAATGCTGTTACCACGAATACTGCCACCGCTTGTGGTTGCATCTATATTACCCTGAAGCCCTTCCAGTTGTAATGACCCTCCGGAGGTTTCCAACCTGATATGCCCAATGCAATTAGCAGCAGTGATGCTCCCTCCGCTGGTTGACAGATCAATATCCTGACCTGAATTACTTACATGAATACTGCCGCCTGATGTTCTGCCTCGAATAGCGCCCGTTAGCCTATCCATGTGCAAACTGCCACCACTGGTTTCAAAAGTTTGTTTACCGGTTAAATTGTCCAGATGGATACTGCCTCCGCTGGTATTCAGATCAGTAGTTACTTGCTTTGGTACAAAAACTTTAAACGATATGTTCAGCGAATTATTCCAGTTAAAAAGGCCCTTGCTTTTGCCTTTGGCTATAGCCTGCACCTCGCCGTTGTTAACGGTTATATCCAGTACATAATTCTCTAAGCGCTTTTTTATTTCATCATTCGAAATATTGCCGATACCATTATTACCGCTGATATATACTTCAACCCGCGGATCCCCATTTCCGGCACCACTCACCGTAATACTGCCGCCCGATGTTTTCACGACAACGGATCTGATGGCAGATTCTTTTAATAATTTTGTCATATAAGGAGCCTGTCCATCACGTTGGGCAAAGGCAATCCAACTTTGGCCGGAGATAAGTAATAACAGTAAATATTTTTTCATGATTGTTTAGTTTGTACACATAAGACCAATATCCGAAGATTATGGTTGCATCCCGTTAAAAATATATCTTATAAATGATTTTCTTCTGTGGTTATTCGCTTTTTAAGCTTTTTACAGGGTTAGCCAATGCCGATTTAATAGACTGGAAGCTGATGGTTAAGAAGGCAATCACAATAGCACCTGTGCCGGCTAATAGTACTATCCACCATTGAAAGTTAACCCGATAGGCAAAACCTTGTAACCATTTGTGCATAAAGTACCAGGCCAATGGCGATGAGATGAGTATGGCTATAAATACCAGTTTAATAAAATCTTTAGTAAGCATGGTTACTATAACGGTAACATCAGCTCCTAATACCTTGCGTATGCCAATCTCTTTGGTACGCTGTTCTGCGGCATATGCGGCTAAGCCAAATAAGCCTAAGCAAGCAATAGCAATAGCCAGCGAGGTAAAAACCACAAATATTTTTCCAACACGTTCTTCTGACCGATAAGTGGCTTCAAAATCCTGATCCATAAAGGAATAAGCAAAATGCTGATTAGGAACCAATGATTCCCATTTGGTTTTTATCTGAGCGAGCAAAGTTGGCAGATTTTGTGTTTGTACCCGTATACTTAAAGCGCCACGGTCTTCTTCCAGAAACAAAGTAACCGGCGAAATATTATCCCGTAAGGAGCTGAAATGGAAATCCTTAATAACACCAATGATATTAAATTTTTTGATGTTTTTACCAGAACTATCCATAGGCCGGTAAATTGGCTTGTTTAAGGGTGAAGTAAGTCCGAGTAAACGTGCGGCTGTTTCATTGATGATCATGGAAGAAGAATCGGTTAGCATATCTGCAGAAAAGTTACGGCCATTGATCAGTTTAATACCAAGAGTATTGATATAATCCTCATCAACCGACCATATCTGAGGTAAAATGGCCCGCTTTTGGTCGAGAGTAGGATCCTGGAACAAGGCCGAGGTATTTCTGTCATCGGCAGTTGGTAAATATCCGGTCATGGTAGCATTAACTACACCCGATAACTGTTTGATCTCCTGTTTGAAAATTTTCGCCTGGTTACCCAATGCCCCTGTGTTTTTTACAATGAGTACCTGGTTACGGTCATATCCCAGGTTTTTATGTTGTATATAGTTAAGCTGATTATAAATAACCAGTGTACCGATGATCAGGATAATGGATATAGAAAACTGGAAAACTACCAGGAAACTCCGGAGCCTGCCACCTTTAAAACCGGCTGACAATTTACCTTTAAGCACATCAACGGGCTGAAACGCTGAAAGGAAAAAAGCCGGGTAAAAACCAGCTAAAGCCCCTATAGTTAATGATATAGCTACGATAACCGGCAGTAGCCAAAACATTGATTGCGAGGTTATAGCCAGTTCCTTATTAGCCATTTGATTAAAGAAAGGCAGCATAACCCATGCTAGCGCCACGGCAATAAGCGTAGATACAAATGTTACTAAAATTGACTCTGTTAAGAATTGAGTGACCAATGAACCACGCCCCGAGCCCAAAACTTTACGCACCCCAACTTCACGTGCCCGGTTGGAGGAACGCGCGGTAGAAAGATTCATAAAATTGACACAGGCTATGAGCAGAATAAACAAAGCAATTGCCGAAAGTATATATACATACTGGATGCTCCCATTGCGCCCCAACTCGCCTATCCGGTTAAAGTGCAAGTGGATATCTTTAAGAGGTATTAAACTCATTTTAAAATAATTACCTGCCTTTTCAAACTCATCGATGGTTAAGTGTACCATGCTTTGCAACTCGATATTGACATGCCTGCGCAAAAAAGCCGGGAGTTGAGCATTCAGTCTTTTATAATCAGCCCCAGGTTTTAGTAAAACATAAGTGTTAAAGTTATTGCTTAACCAGGTTGTTTCTCTGCTTTCAGGGAATGATGACATGGAAAGAAAAAAGTCGTAATTAAAATGTGATTGTTTAGGAATGTCTTTGATAACGCCAGTAATTTTATAATTATCCTTATCATTAAATAGCAATGTTTTACCAACTACATCGGTGCTGTTAAAATACTTTTTAGCTACACTTTCTGTAATTACGGCACTATTGGGTTCCACTAATGCAGTTGTCGGATTTCCATTGATCATGGGTAGGGTAAAAATATCAAACAAGCCAGGATCGCTATAGATCATCATGTTTTCCTGGATGTTCTGATTATCTTTTTTTACGCGCACGCCTCCTCTTGCCTGAAATCGCACCGTATTTTCAACATCCGGAAATTCACTTTTTAAAACCTGGGCCAAAGGAGCCATGGTTTGGGCATATATGGAATGATTACCGCCAAATTTTATTTCAAAATTCACGCGTACTATGCGGTCGGCTTTTTTATTGAATTTATCGTAGCTCAGTTCATCAATCACATAAAAAACAATCAGCAAACAGGTGGCTAAACCAACAGACAAGCCTAAAATATTAATAGCGGTGAAGCCAATGTTTTTTCGCAGACCGCGAATGGCAGTTTTGATATAATTTTTTAGCATGATCTTGAAATATTAAAATATTCTTTACTAAAACTCAATCCCACTTTTCTAAAATGCGTTATCTACAAAACATACAATTCAAAGCACAACTCCCCCTATTCGCTTCTTAAACTTTTTATCGGGTTAGTCAACGCGGCCTTTATTGATTGAAAACTAACTGTTGCCAAAGCAATGATTATTGTTAGTAAACCTGCAGCTATAAATACCCAAACCTGGATATTTATACGGTAGGTATAGTTTTGTAACCAAACATGCATGCCATACCACGCTATGGGTGATGCTATCAAAAACGAAATGATCACAAGCGTTAAAAAATCTTTAGATAACAAGGTGGTCAAACTAGAAACTGATGCGCCTAAAACTTTGCGAACACTGATCTCCTTTTGACGATTTTGGGCCATATAAGCCGCTAAGCCAAATAAACCAAGGCACGATATAAATATGGTTAGGCCAGCAAATAAGGTTGCCAACGTACCTGTTCGCTTTTCGTCGTTAAACTTACGGGCATACTCATCGTCGGCAAAATGATACTCAAAGGGATATTCTGAATTGTATTTTTTAAACACGCCTTCGGCACGTTTCAGGTTTTCGGCAGTACTATTTGCTGGGTTTAATTTATAGTGTATCACATTAAACCATGATTTTGGGCCCTGTACAAGCATTGGCCTAACAGGTTCATACGGCGATTCGATGATAAAATCTTTGACCACACCGATAATATGCCAATTACGGTTATCGCCGTTTTTCACGATCTGACCTATTGGATTTTTAAATCCCATAACCTTGGCGGCTGCTTCATTCAGCACCATTGCTGTTGAGTCGGTTGGATAAGTAGCAACATCAATATCCCGACCTGCTACAATTTTTAAACCTATTGTCTTCGCAAAATCGCCATCGGTATTGTAAACAATAAAGTCAATTTTCTGACTCTGATCCTTTCCTTTCCAGTCATAGCCCCAGCTGTCACTCCAGCGCTGCGTAATAGGCGAACTTGTTTTGGTTACCGACATAGCAGCCCCACTGCTAATTAGTTCGCTCCTGATCAATTTGTAGTTCTTTTCAATACTACCCATCATCATCGTATAAACCAGATTATCCTTTTTATAACCTAATTCTCTATCCTGCGCATACTGCATTTGGTTACGCACAATAATGGTACAAATGATAAGCACAATAGCAAAAGTAAACTGTATAACTACCAGTAGTTTACGCGGGGTAACTAAAGCGTTGGCCGCCTTAAACGTGCCTTTTAAAACACTTACCGGCCTAAATGATGATAAATAGAAAGCGGGATAACTGCCCGCTATAGAACCGGTTAGCACTACAAACATTAGAAACACAAGCCAAAAGCTAATATTGCCAAATGGTATAAACAGCTGTTTATCTGTTAATTGAATAAAACCGGAAATGCTGATCTGTACTATAATGAGGGCTACTATACCGGCAATAAAGGCCAGTAATATAGATTCGCCAAGGAACTGGCCTATGAGCGAACCTTTTTGAGCGCCAACCACTTTCCGTATACCTACTTCCCGGGCCCGCCGCTCACTACGTGCCGTACTCAAATTCATGAAGTTAATGCAAGCAATGAGTAAAATAAACATGGCTATCACCCCAAATAACTTTACCGTATTGATACGGCCACCAACCACTTTGCCATTTTCAAATTCTGAGTATAACCGCCATTTGCTGGCTGGATGCATAAATACATCATCGTCTTTTTGGTCGGAGTGTGATCTGGTGATATTTAAAACCTGTTTATTCAACGCTGTTTCAGTAACATTAGGCTTAGTCAGCACCCAGGTTTGTACTGAATTGTTACCCCAATTTTTCTCATCCTCATGCTCTGTTTTTATCAGGTAGCTCCAGGGTATCAGGTATTCAAAATTAAAACGAGTATTATTGGGCAGTGCTTTCATAACGGCGGTAACCGTAAAATTGTCAACACTATCAATTCTAACTGTTTTGCCGATGGCATTCTCATTGCCAAACAGTTTTTTGGAAAGCTGCTCAGTGATCACGATAGAACTTATTGTATTTAGCGCCGTTTTTGAATTACCTTTTAACAAAGGAAAGCTAAACATGGTCAGGAAACCCGGATCAGTAAAATAACCAGGAACATTTAAGTGTTTATCGCCTACGGTAAACAAAAAGTTAGCTGATGTAGTTCTGGCCACATCTTCTACCCCCGGATATTCCTGCTTTAGGGTTTTAGCCATTACCTTAGGTGTGGTTGGCCAGCACCAAAGTTTACCATCAAAAACCGCACGGTTATAAGCCAGATATAATCGCGATTTATTGGCGTGGAACTGATCGTAGCTCACTTCATTCTGGATCCAAAATAAAATGAGGGCAGCACTTGCCATGCCAATCGCCAAACCAGCTATGTTTATCAGCGAAAATGATTTATGGCGTAATAAATTCCGCCAGGCTATTTTTATGAAGTTCTTGATCATAATGATTGAAATTCTAATTTCTAAACTCTATTTATCTAAAAAATAAATTCTAAATAGCTTTCTGCTTTTAGCCCCTCTACTCATTCTTCAAGCTTTTCACCGGGTTGCTCAAAGCTGCTTTTATAGCCTGCCAGCTTACTGTAAGCATACACACAACTATGCTTATACTTATGGTGGCTATAAATACCCACCAGCTTACATCTGTGCGGTAAGTATAATGGGCCAACCAGCGATTCATGTAATACCAGCTGATAGCCGAACCAATCACAAACGAAATAATAACCAATTGAAGGAATTCTTTTGACAGACTGAACCAAAGGTGGCTGATACTCGCGCCTAACACCTTGCGGATACTTATTTCCTTCTTACGCTGTTCGGCTGCGAATGATGCAAGTCCGAACAAACCTAAACACGATATCACGATAGCCAGTATGGTGAACGAAGTTGATAGCGTGCCCAGTAATTTTTCCGTCTGAAATTTCCCATTAAAGCTTTCGTCAACAAATTTGTATTGAAATGGGTACTCTGGATTATATTTTTTATATATCGCTTCCAGTTTTGCAAGACTTTGTGATACAGGAGCCTTGGGGTTTAAACGCATACCCACTTGCCCAGCCCAGCTTTTATCAAACCCAATGATCACGGGTTTTACCGGTTCATAAGGTGATGCCCAAACAAAATTTTTAACCACGCCTATTACCGTGCATTGTTTTCCCTGCCATTTTACAATTTGGCCTAATGGCTGTTTTAACCGCATCATTTTCACAGCCGCTTCGTTAAGCATTAGCGTTGATGTATCGCCAGTGCGGCTTTCATCAAAATCCCTTCCCTGTAAAACATGCAAGCCAAAGGTTGATGTAAAATGATAGGATACAGCTATCTGGTCAATAGGTATCTTATCCTCGCCGGCAAGCTGTCCGGGCCATGTTACGCCCCAGGTATTGCCATTAGTGTGGGCAATACTACCCGATGTAGCCGCGGCATCTGTTATTGCACCCGAACTGATGGCATCTCTCCTGAAGTTATCAAACTGTTTGATCATATTACCTTCCAGGTCAAACTCTACCAGCCCCTGCTGTAAATAGCCAACCGGCCTGTTTTTGATAAAGCTGATCTGCTTATAGATCAGGATGCTTGAAATGATCAAACAGGTAGCAAATACAAATTGTGTTATCACCAATATCTGCCGGGTGTGCCATATTGTTTTGCCGGTACTATTTACACCTTTTAGTACTTTTACAGGTTTAAATGACGACAAAAACAGAGCCGGATAACTACCTGCCAGCAAGCCAGTTACCAGGGTTACGGCTATGGCTGCAACCCATGCCCAGTAATTAGTGTACGGTATAGTTAACTGCCTGCCGATAAGTTCGTTGAACGATGGTAATAGAGCCGACATCAGCAAAAGCGCGAATACAAAAGCAAGGACAGCTGTAAGTATGGATTCGCCTAAAAATTGCTGTATGATAGCGGCGCGTCTTGCCCCCACAACTTTGCGGATACCCACTTCGCGCGAGCGGCGTTCAGAGCGTGCGGTTGAAAGATTCATGAAATTGATGCAGGCTATCAGTAAGATCCCTATGGCTAATAGCAAAAAGAGGCGTACATATTCAATACTGCCGCCGGTATTTACCCCATTCTTGAAATCGCTGTGCAAATGCCAGCTAGTAAAGGGGAATAAAAACAATTTATTCTCCTTATTATCTGCATTATAGCGGGCTACAAGGTTTTTTATTTTACCGCTGAGTGCATCAGCATCTACACCCGGTTTAACCAGTACATAGGTCATAAAGGAATAATTTCCCCAGCCTGAATTTTTGACCCAGGGTTGTGTATTTTCAAAAAGTTTCCAGGATATAAGCGCTTTAAACCGGAAGGTTGAATTTTGAGGCAGGTCTTTTATTACCGCGCTCACTTTTACCAGTTGGGTGCCATTTAACTTTACCGTTTGCCCCATCGGGTCTTTATCGCCAAACAGAGCTTTCACGGCCGATTCGGTCATAATCACCGACGATATATCTTTAAATGCATCCCGCTTGTTACCCTTCACAAAATTAAGCGTAAATATATCCAGGTAAGAAGCATCGGCCGACATCACGTTAAACTTGAGCGGCTTATTGTTATAGTTAAACAATTGATCGTAAGCCCAATTGGTACGTGCGGTGGTTTCTATTTCCGGGTAATCTTTTTGTAATACGCCGGCAAGCTGTACGGGTGTTGCATCGCCGGTACCGATTCCGCTATCGATCGGCTGATTTTTCATTACTTTATATATCCGGTCTTTCTTCTCATGAAAACTGTCAAACGTAACTTCATTGTATACATATATCAGCAGTATGAAGCTTACGGCCATCCCCGCGCCTAATCCGCCAATATTAATAGCCGAGTATAGTTTATTCTTCACTAAACTTCGCCAGGCTATTTTAAAGTAATTTCTTAACATGGGTTTTAACTTAAATCTACTATTCTATTCGTTTTTGAGGCTATCAACAGGATTAGCAACCGCGGCCTTGATCGATTGAAAACTGATGGTAATAACCGCGATAAACAAGGCAGTTACACCAGCCAGTACCAAAACCCACCACTGGATATTGATGCGATAAGCAAAATCCTGCAGCCATTTATTCATCAGGTACCAGGCTATGGGCGAGGCTATTAAAAATGATATTAATACCGGTTTTAAAAAATCTTTGGTTAATAAGCTGGTAATTCCAGATACGCTTGCTCCAAGTACTTTGCGGATACCGATCTCCTTTGTCCGTTGCTCCGCAATAAATGCAGCTAATCCAAACAAACCAAGACAAGCTACCAATATGGCCAGTAATGAAAATACCGTTACGGTTTGGGCGGTGTGCTGTTCAGAAACATATAAGCTTTGAATATGGCTGTCCAGAAATTCGTAATCAAAGCTTGAGTTGGGCATATTGGTTTTAAAACTACCCTGTAACTGCTGCATAAAACGCGGCAGATCTTTGGTGTTATACCTGATAAGCAGTGTTCTTAATGATTCTGGTGCTTTGTTCATTTCGTAATATACATAGCCCCCTATCTCGGCTTTAAGTGATTGATAATTGAAGTCCTTTACCACACCACTGATGATAGATTTGTCTAACATCTCCGTATCTATCGGTTTTCCAACAGCATCCTGGGGCGATTTGAAGCCAAGATATTTCATAACAGCTTCATTGATCAGCACATAACAAGAGGTATCTCCTTCGGCTAATGTTTGGGGAAGTGAACTGCCCGCAAGTAGTTTTAATTGCATAGTTTTCACTATGGAACCATCGGTATGGCAGGTTTTTACAGGCAGGCCTTCCTTGTCGGTAATCAGTTTCCGAACACTTCGGCCACTTTCTACATCGCCTGGAACAGACTGAACAGCCGAAAAGCTTTCAACAGCCGCCATGCCTCTCAAATCATTCATTAATGCCGTTAGTTGTTGTTGATTTTGGGCCGATTTTACATTAATTGCGATAATACCGTTTGGATTATAACCAAGATCCCGGCTCCTGATATACCGGATCTGCTGAAGTATAACAATAACCGAGATGATTAAAATAATAGATGATGCAAACTGAAATACCACCAACCCCCGGCGGATGAGATTTGCAAAGGAGTTTTTCAATTTCAATTTGTTCATGAGCACCAGCGGTGAAATGCGCGACAGCGAAAATGCGGGATAGCTGCCGGCTACCAACGTTACAAAACCCCAGGTTGCAACCAAACCCAACAAAATCTGTGGCTCTAAAAATGCCGATGAACTCAACTCAATACCGGTAATGTTTTGGAACCAGGGTTTTACAACCAAAGCAAGCAAATAGCCTACGAAGATAGCCATAAGCGAGAGCAAGGCAGTTTCGGTATAAAAGAGCAGCAGCAAGTGACGTTTATCGGCACCTAATACTTTATTAACACCTATTCCCTTTGAGCGTTTTTGCGAACGGGCCGTAGCCAGGTTCATGTAGTTGATACAGGCAATTATCAATACCAGCAGTGATAAAAATATCAGCGATTTTACGGTACTGATACTGCCTATCCTGCCGGAGTAACCATCACGTATATCAGCCGAGTAAAGATGGATATCGGCCAAAGGCTGGAATATAAAATTGGTAAAATATTTATTTTCCTTTTTTACATTCTTATCAATAAGCCCGGTGGCAGATGCCTGCACCTTGGCAACATTAGCGCCGGGTTGCAGCAGGCAATAGGTTTCGTAACTGGCATTGCTCCAGTATACATTTTTTCCCATCCATGAATCCTTAATATTATAGATCATATCACAATCGATGGTACTATTAGCGGGCAAATCGGCGTAAACGCCAGATACATGTAGTGTATCACTATTATCTACATAAATGATCTTTCCGAAGGCAGACTCAGACCCATACAACCTTTGTTTGGCCGATTGTGAAAGCACAATAGATTTTGGCTGGGCAAAAGCGTTTTGCGCATTACCCTCAACAAACTTCATATCAAAGAGGTTAAATACCGTTGAATCGGCCAGGTATAAACCTTTTTCGGCAAAATTTTTATCCCCTGTTTTCAGTGATACCGACGCGCCAAAATCATGTTTAACCAACCTGGCCATACTTTTAACCTGTGGAATGTTTTGAACTATAGCCGGGCCGACGGAGTTGGGTAACTCTGCCCAAACCTTATAGTTATATTGAGCAGTTGTTTGCATATTCACCCGGTAAATATTTTTCGAGTTTTTATACATACGGTCAAAACTCAACTCGTAAGAAATGCAGGCAAACAGTGTTATACAAACGCACATACCAATGGCCAATCCCACCATATTAAGCGAGGTGAAAAGTTTATTGGTAATAAGATTACGCCAGGCTATTTTTATAAAATTTTTGATCATAATAATTGAAATTCAAATTTTAAACGCTAAATCGCTCTCTGCTTCCAGTTCCTTTATTCATTTTTCAAGCTCTCAACCGGATTGGCGATTGCAGCCTTGATCGATTGAAAACTTACGGTAACAACAGCGATAAGTAAAGCCGCTACACCAGCCAGTACCAAAACCCACCATTGAATATTTATTCTGTAAGCAAACTCCTGTAACCATTTATTCATCAGGTACCACGCTATGGGCGAGGCTATTACAATAGAAATGAATACGAGCTTAATAAAATCTTTAGACAGCATGCCTGCAATAGCCGATACACTGGCGCCCAATACCTTGCGTATCCCTATTTCTTTGGTGCGCTGCTCGGCAGCATACGCGGCCAGGCCGAATAAGCCCAAACAGGCAATGATTATAGCCAACGAGGTAAATACGATAAATATTTGCCCTGTGCGCTGTTCGGTACGGTAGGAAGCATCAAACTCCTGATCCATGAATGAGTAGTTGATCTGCACATTAGGTGATAGTTCCTTCCATCTGTCTTTTATTTGGGATAGCAACGCTGGCAGGTTTTTGGTATCCACCCTGATACTTAAGGCCCCGGTATTTTCGGCAAGCGTCATCACAACCGGGCTAACGCTTTCGCGCAGGGAATTGAAATTAAAATCCTTTACTATCCCAACTATATGATATTGCTTTACATTATCTAACGAATGTTTGCCCCCCTGGCTTCTATACAGGGTTTTGTTTATCCCATCATTAAGCCCCAGAAACTTAGCGGCCGACTCATTCAGTATAATGCCGTTAGAATCGGTAGGCATATCCTTGGAGAAGCTGCGTCCTGCCACCATCTTCATGTCGAGTGTTTTTACATAATCTTCATCAATTTCCCAGCTTTGCGGGAATAGCGATTTTTTTTGATCAAGGGTGGCATCTTTATAATAGATCGAGGTGTTTTTCCAGTTGGAAGTAGGCAGAAAGCCTGTCATAGTAGCATTAATAACACCTGGAATTTCTTTTACCTCCTGTTTAAACGTTTTGGCCTGCCGGTTAAGCTCAAAAACGTTTTGAACAATGAGTACCTGGTTACGGTTGTAGCCTAGGTTTTTTGTTTGAATGTAATTCAGCTGGTTATAGATCACCAACGTACCAATGATCAGAAAAATAGATATGGAGAATTGAAATACCACCAGAAAACTCCTGAGCCCGCTGCCTTTAAACCCAGTAGCTAATTTGCCTTTTAAAACTTCAACCGGTTGAAATGCCGACAGGTAAAAAGCAGGATATGAGCCTGCAATTCCACCTACAATTAAAGAGATGAGTAATAACGACGGAACTATCCACACCAACGACTGGCCGTTAATGAGCAATTCTTTACCTGATAACTGATTGAACACCGGCAATAAAAACAAAGCCGCTACGAACGCTAACAGGGTTGCTACAAATGTAACCAGTACCGATTCGGTTAAAAACTGGGCGATTAACTGTTTACGATCAGAGCCTAAAACTTTACGCACCCCAACCTCACGTGCCCGGTTTGACGAACGCGCGGTAGAAAGATTCATGAAGTTTACACAGGCTATTAAAAGAATAAAAATGGCTATTGCCGAAAATATATAGATGTATTGCGTAGTGCTATTTGGACTTAACTCACCGCTCAGATTAGATTTTAGGTGAATATCAGTCAAGGGAATGAGGTTCATTTTGAAAAAACTACCACTTTTTTCAAAAGCTTCAATGCTCATATTTACCTGAGCCTGCATTTGGGCGCCACTGAATTTCTTTAATAATGCCGGAAAACTGGCTTCCAATTTTTTGGCGTCGGTATGGTCTTTTAATAAAACATAAGTATTATAGTCGCTTCGCAACCATTCATTGGAACGACTATCTGGCCAGGTAGACATGGAAATGAAGAAATCAAAATTAAAATGCGACTGCCTCGGTACATCACGAATTACACCGGTAACTTTAAACGGGGTGTTATCATTTAACAGCAGTGTTTGGCCTACAACATTAATGCTGTTAAAATATTTTTTGGCTGTAGTTTCGGTAATTACAACGCTGTTGGGTTCGGTAAGGGCCGATGACGGGCTTCCGTTGATCATCGGTAAGGTAAAAATAGCAAACAATGAAGGATCGGCATAAGCCAGTCTATTCTCCAGTATACTGGCATTGCCTTTTTTAACGTGCCAACTACCGGCATTCTTTAAGCGGACAGCATTTTCAACATAGGGATATTCTGCTTTTAGGGTTTTGGACAGGGGCGGCATACATACAGCATATTGTACGCTGTTGTCGCCCAGTTTAAGATCTTCATTTACCCGGAAAATTCTGCTGGCCTGGGTATTATACCGGTCGTAGCTCAATTCATCAATTACGTATAATATGATGAGCAGGCAGGTTGCCAATCCTAAAGCTAAGCCCAGGATATTAATAGCAGTAAACCCTTTGTTTTTTTGAAGACCGCGGAAAGCTGTTTTTATATAATTTTTGATCATTTACTTAAGCGTTAAATATTTACCATTATAAAACACCATTTCCCTATCTTCTTAAAAACCAAAGGCTTATTTCATGCTTTCTTAAAAATTGAAGGATATTTTGAACTATCCCTGTGGAATCAAAACATAAAACTCAGGCTATCCCCTCCCCATTAGGGGAAGGGAAGCGAGGCACTTACTAACTTATATAAACTATTTTTAGGCTTGTGATAAGGCTTGGCTTAAACCATTATGTTTTCCATAACGCTTTGACCGTCAAGCAGGCGAATAATACGGTGGCTATAACGGGCATCGTGCTCAGAGTGTGTAACCATGATAATGGTGGTTCCCTGTTCGTTAAGATCGGTAAGCAGTTCCATTACATCGTTACCGTTGCTGCTGTCCAGGTTACCGGTGGGCTCATCCGCCAGTATCAGCTTGGGTTTGTTAACTACCGCACGGGCAATAGCCACACGCTGTTGCTGACCACCTGATAACTGCTGGGGATAGTGATTGCGACGATGCATGATCTGCATTTTATCCAACACCTCTTCCACCCTTTTTACCCTATCGGCCGATGCCACGCCGGTGTATATTAATGGCAGTTCAACGTTTTCAAATACGGTTAGCTCGTCGATCAGGTTAAAACTCTGGAATACAAAGCCAATATTATGTTTACGCAGGTCGGCACGCTTACGTTCGGTAAAATGAGCTACCTCGATATCGTTAAAAATATAGCTGCCAGCATCCGGATCATCCAACATGCCTAAAATATTAAGCAATGTTGATTTACCGCAACCGGATGGCCCCATAATGGCCACAAATTCGCCGGTAGCAATTTCAATCGATAGCTTATTTAAAGCTATGGTCTCTACCTCTTCGGTACGGTAGAATTTCTCAAGATTAGTAATTTTTATCATTGGTGCCTCCTGCATCATTTCTGCCACATGGCAGATAGATTTATTTTTTTATGTTTCGTTAAGTTAATTAGTTTTATATATGATGTTTTTGAACTGCTTTTCGTTGCAGTTATACCTATTTATTTTTTCAATACCAGCTCTTGTATATCGCCATAAGTTTCATAGCTTGAGGTAATTACCTTATCGCCAGGTTTCAGGCCATCGGTTACCACAAAGTAATCCGGGCTTTGTCTGTCAAGGTGTATATCTACCTTATATGCTTTTGTACCGTCCTCACTTACTTTAAATATCCAGTTACCACCAGTTTGCTGATAAAAGCCACCTTTAGGTAATAATACAGCTGTGGTCTCATCGCTTAAAGCCAGTCTTACCTGTAGTGTTTGGCCTTTCCTGATACCTTTTGGCACTGTACCTACAAATTGCATATCAACCTGGAACCTGCCGGCAGTTATGGTGGTAAAAACCTTTTTGATCACCAGATTATAAGTTTTATCAGCAAACTGAAAATCACCTTTTAAACCGGTATACACACGTGAAAGGTAATGCTCGTCAATATCAACCCTTGCCTTAAATCCCGACTGAACATCAATCTGTCCCAGGTGCTCACCTTGCTTCTTATTCTGACCAACTTCCGCATCCATAGAGGTGAGCTGACCATCAACAGGGGCTCTTAAAGTAAGGCTTGCTACTTTTTTACGCATCAGCTCCAATGTGGTTTTCATGTGCGCATATTGTTCCTGTGATTGCGATGCCTGTTGTTTAACCAGTGCCGTATCCTGCGATAATATTTTCTTGGCTAATTTATAACGGTTAACCTGATAATCGTACATGTTTTTATCAGATTGATATTGTTGCAAACCGATAGCTTTTTGATCGTAAAGATGTTTGTCCAGCTTATATACCCTTTCGGCTTCTTTGTAGGCGTTCTCTACATCAGCCATAGTATTTAGCTTAGTAATAGTATTTTGTTGAGCGTTATTATGCGATATCTGCATCTGGGTTTGCTCGGCATATACAGCAGTTTCCTGGTTAGCCAGACTCAGTTCCAGATCGGTATTGGAAAGTTTTAAAATTGGATCGCCCTTTTTCAAGTTAGCACCGTCTTCAACATATTTCTGTTCTACTACCCCGCCTTCTGTTGCATCAAGATATATGGTGGTTAGCGGCATCACTACCCCATTAACCGGAATAAATTCCTGAAATGGGCCTTTGGTAATGGTACTAATAGTTATACGTTCGGTATCTACATCAAGCTTACTTTTACCCGATGTACCATAAATAACCCCTCCTATCAATAAAGCAAGGCCTGTTATGCCCGCAATTGTGAGTATTCGCTTATTGTTCCAGGTCTTCTTTTCAATTTTTCTGTCCACTGTAGTTTATTATATTTTGATAAGTCATAACAAAAAGATATGCCACAAATTAAATTACTGTAATTCAGTTCATTAAACAGTAAATAGCCAATTAAAGCGTACGCTTCTGTTACAGCAAGTGTCCGGTTATGATACAGTGGGTTGATTTTGCCGTAATCCTTCATTATTGATTTACAGTTTAATACTTGTATTATAATAACTGGTATGAAATTTAAGCAATTTAGTTCAGTAGTTCATTGGCTCATTAGTTCGTTGGTAGCAATAGTCTGTTATATTTGTCAATATAAGCAACGGCACAATGAACAATTGAATCCGTGAACTAATGAACAACGCAAAAACATGATACTAAAAAAGGCTACTATTTTAATTGTCGACGACGATCCGGACGTGCTTACCGCTGTTAAGCTTTTACTAAAAACAGAGGCTCAGGAAGTAATTACCGAGAAAAACCCGGAAAATTTAAACTGGTTGCTGCAGCGCAATGAGGTTGATCTGGTGTTGCTGGATATGAATTTTAACAGCGCTATAAATACAGGTAATGAGGGTTTATATTGGTTACGCAAGGTAAAGGATTGGAAACCCAATGTATGTGTGATCATGATTACCGCTTATGGCGATATTGACCTGGCGGTACGTTCCTTAAAAGAAGGTGCCAACGATTTTATTGTGAAGCCTTGGCACAACGAAAAATTAATCACCACCATAAAAGAACTCCTGGATAAAAAAGAGGGCGTAAAAACTACCAAAACCGCTGTAAAAAGCACCGCCGGTGATACTTCCATCCTGGGCGAATCGGAAGTGATGCAGGATATTTTTTACAAGGTGAATAAAATTGCCCCTACAGATGCCAATATCCTGCTGCTGGGCGAGAACGGAACCGGCAAAGATCTAATGGCCAAAGCCATACACGAGCGTTCGCTGCGTGCAGATAAACCATTTATCAAAGTGGATGTGGGTGCCCTCACCGATACTTTGTTCGAGAGTGAGCTTTTTGGTCATAAAAAAGGTGCTTTTACAGATGCCCGGGAAGATCGTACCGGTCGTTTTGAAGACGCGCAGGGCGGTACCCTGTTCCTGGATGAGATAGGTAACATTAGCCTGCAGCAACAGGCAAAGCTGCTTACCGTACTGCAAAACCGGCAGGTAACACGCCTGGGTACTAATAAAGCTGTTGATATTGACATCAGGTTAATCTGCGCTACCAACGTACCCATGCAGGAACTGGCTAATGAAAATCGCTTCCGGAAGGACTTGATCTACCGTATCAATACCGTCGAGATCAATATGCCGCCGTTACGCAGGCGTAATGAAGATATTACCATATTGGCCCGCCACTTTGCTAAATTGTATGCCAGTAAATACCTTAAACCTTCGGTAGATTTTGATGCCGCTGCTTTACAAAAATTAAAATCATACAATTATCCAGGTAATGTGCGCGAGCTGCAATACACCATTGAGCGGGCAGTGATCATGGCCGACGAAAACATATTGCGGCCAGACGACTTGATATTTTCGATCCTGGAAACAGCACCTGAAACTGTTATTGATGACGACAATATCCAGCTGAGTACTTTGGAGAAGAATGCCATACTAAGGGTTATTGAAAAACACAATGGCAATATAACACGGGCCGCAAAAGAATTGGGATTAACCCGCACAGCCCTATACCGCAGATTAAGCAAATATGATATTTAACCGATATGAATGGCGGCTGTTGCTGCGCGTATTCCTGATGTTCCTGGCGCTGGTTGCCGCCGCCTTTGTTATTGTTAGTGGTAAACCACTTTACCTGGTAATTTTTGTACCGCTTATCGTATACGCGGTTATTGAAATGATCCGTTTTCAGAAAAAAGCGCAGGATGAGGTAAACCAGTTTGTGGAATCGATACATTACCGCGATTTTTCACGGCATTTTGACGTTCGCCGGGCACCTAATGAATTGAAACCGCTGCGTAAAGGTTTCAATGATATCAATACTACCTTTAAACTCATCAGCCGCGAGCGCGAAACCCAGTATCACTATCTGCAAAAGATCCTGGAATTGGTTGATACAGGCATCCTCTCATTCGAGGAAGAAACAGGCAACATCAGCTGGATCAATGAGGCCTTTAAGAACCTTATAGGTATCCCCTATCTTAAAACTGTGCACTCGCTTGAAAAACGAGATCCGGCCTTGTATCTGGAATTGATTAAAGTAAAGCCCGGCGATAGTAAGATCATCACCATGACCCGCAACCAGCAATTGGTAAAAATGCTCATCACGGCCAGTGTTATGCGCAGCGATGATATACTATATAAGCTGATAGCCTTTCAGAACGTAAGCGAGGCGCTGGATGAAACCGAATCAAAAGCATGGTCGAAATTGCTCAACGTAATGACCCATGAGATCATGAATTCGGTTGCCCCTATATCATCCTTAGCCGATACGTTAAAAAACAGATTGCAAAGTCCAGAGATCACCGGGGCCATTCAAAGCAGCGAACTGGAAGATCTGGAACTGGGTATCGATACCATCAAAAGACGCAGCGAGGGCTTGCTCAAATTTACCGAAAGCTACCGCAGCCTTAACAAGATCACCAAGCTCGATTTGAATAAGATACTGGTACGCGATCTGTTCGAGAACCTGGCCAGCCTGATGCGGCCAACACTGGAGAAAAAGCACATCGAACTGGAAATCATCCTGCGCGATCCTACTCTGGCCATACAGGCCGATATTAACCTCATTGAGCAGGTCATGATCAATCTGCTGGTAAATGCCATAGAAGCTGTAAAAGACCGCGAGGAGCCGCGCTTAATACTATCAGGAGAGTTACAGAACAACAGCAAAACCCTCGTAAAAGTAACCGACAACGGTTTAGGCATGCCCCCTGAATTGCTCGATAAGATTTTTATACCTTTCTTCAGTACCCGTAAAACCGGCAGTGGTATTGGTCTCAGCTTATGCAAACAGATCATGCTGCTACACAAAGGCAACATACAGGTACAATCAACCGAAGGTAAGGGATCATCATTTATTTTGCAGTTTATACCGTAGGGCCCCCGACTTCAAATATCATCAAGTTGAGGATACTCCGCAGGAGTAAAAGCTTTGTAGAAAACAAAAAATATGTATTTAGCATGCCGTAGGTATGCAACAGGAGTACAGTACCTACGGCACTAAATTGGAATCAACTTTTTTCTACAAAGCTTTAACCCCTATGGGGTTTGCGGAAATTTTCAACCAAATTGTATCCCCCTCCTATATATGGGAAGCACCATGCACATACTTTTACCCTTTATTTGCCTCATTTAAAAAGCAACTATTACCTTTGATACAGAATATCTTTTTATAAATAGAGGCAGTACAGTATATGAAAACCTATAAATTTGAGGCATTCACTTCCGATATTGAGAAGAATATCCGCGATGGAATTTATAAGCCGGGTCATAAACTTCCTTCTGTACGCCACTTAAAAAAACAATATCATACCAGCATTAGCACTATTCAAAATGGTTATGAGTACTTAATCATACTGGGTTTAGTAACCAGCATTCCCAAGTCTGGCTATTATGTAGCAACGCCTTCAAATCCAAAGCAAAAAAACACATTGCAAGATAATCCCGTAGTCAGAGATGCCATTTTTGAAAGAAATATGGAACTCATAACCGCATCCCGGGGCGAAAAAAAAATAGCAGAATTTAATGTAGCAACACCTGGCGATCTGATGATATCGCAAAAACTATTGCTGAGAACCATGCAGCAAGTGATACGGGAAAAAGGCGCGGGCCTGCTAAGATATTATCCTACCAATGGTTCCGAAGATTTAAAGACCAACATTATAAAACATGCTGCCGGGTACCAGACACGGATCAATCCAAAGGAATTATTGATTACCGATGGCGCATTGCAGGCGCTTTATATTGCCCTGTCGGCAGTATGTAATGCGGGTGATATAGTTGCGGTAGAAAGTCCCTGCGTTTTTTCTATACTGGAGGTGATCAGGGTACTTAACCTTAAGGTGATCGAAGTACCGGTTGATCTGGTGAATGGTTTTGATGTCGATTTTTTAAAAAAGGCCTGCCAGAAAAACAAAATAAAAGCGGTTGTCATTACGCCCAATTTTCATAATCCTACAGGCCTATTGCTTGCTGATGAGCTTAAAAAAGAACTCGTTAATGTAATACAGCAATACGATATTGCCGCTATTGAAAATGACATTTATGGCGATTTAAACTTTAGCGGTAAGCGCCCGTCTACGCTCAAAAGTTATGATGAAAGCGGATTGGTTATCACCTACTCATCATATGCCAAAACGCTCGCCCCGGGCATCCGTTTAGGTTGGTTATCGACAGGCAAGTTTCTGAAGCGGGCCGAGCAAATTAAATTTTCAATGGGTAGTACCGTTTCACCGGTCTATCAGGAAACCGTCAATCGTTTATTAGAAACAAACAGTTATGACCGCCATATCCGCGCGTTCAGAACACGATTGGCAAAAAACGCACACTTTACCATCAACCTTCTATCGGCGCATTTTCCTAAAGGTACATTTATTGTACCGCCTTCTGGTGGTTACAATTTATGGGTAAAGATGCCCTCTCATATGGATATGCATAATTTTTACCATCAGTGCGAGCGAATAGGCATTAAATTTACGCCGGGTTATACTTTTTCTTTTTCAGGCATGTTTCCAAATAATTTCAGAATTGTATTCGCAGATCAATATTCTTCCCTAAAAGTCAAAGCATTGGAACTTTTAGGTGAAGCTATATCAGTATAACTGTACTGGTTATTTTTACATAATCTGTATCGATAGTGGCATTGCTTTTAGTTTTGACACCATAAAATGTCAAAATGAATTCAGTAATCATAACCAAATTTACCATCGCTACCCAACAAGGCATGGATACGTTATTATACCTCACCCAAACTATCGCCCGGGAAAAATTTTCGTCCCTGCTCCTACCAGAACAAGTAGAGAATTATCTTTCAGAAAACTTTAGTGAAAAGGCGTTGATGGTTGAAGTCAACAGCATGTCTAATCAATGGTTGGTGGTTTATGCCAATGATAAACCAGCAGGCTTTGCACGGATTACGTCCAAAGGAGAAAAGCCAAAAGCTATAATACAGAACCGTGTTATCCGGATTGCTGATTTTGGTATACTTACGGCATACACTGAGCCCGCCATCTGTCAATCATTATTTGATAAATGCTTATCCGTTTGCAAGTCCTACCAAGCAACCTGGATCAATGAATATGCAGAAAATCCCTTCATCAGCTTTTTTGAATCCCAGGGTTTTATCAAACAAAATGAAGAATACAGGCTGGATGAACTCCCATTGCCCTCTGTTTGTCTGATAAAGCAATCTGGTTATTGATCAGCAAGTATCGCTCTCCCTTAAAAACACTCAGCAGTTTTCGTCATGCCTTTTATATCGGTAAAAGCAAAACGTTTTTTATCATCCCTGAATGCAAGATCACGTGTATGGAAAACTGTGGCTTATCTCCTCATCAAAATATATCAAAAATGAAATCAGATCAACCGTTAACTGCCAATCCACCGTCAGTTACAGATATTATTGCACCACCCATGTTCCTGGTCATTATTTTATCACTGGGTACTTTCATCATCTTTTTCCAGGGATTTATGGTCGCGCCGATTTTACCCAAATTGGCCATGTTGTTTCACGTATCCGTTCGTCACGTAAGTTTTATTGAGCCTGCCTATTTATTGGGATATGGCTTTGTTACCCTGGTTTACGCGCCCTTATCAGATAAATATGGCCGCTTTCCAATCATCCTGTTTTCATTAACCTGTTTTATCGTGTTAACCGCGTGCACGGGCTTTTGCCATTCCATCACGCAGATGATCATACTTCGCTTATTAACGGGTTTAGGCGCCGGTGGTGTGGCACCAATTACCATTGGATGGATAGGTGATAATTTCCCCTATGCCAAACGGGGGCACGCTTTGGGGATTCTCTTCGGATTTATGGCAGGGGGAATGGCTTTTGGCTCCAGTGCGGGAGCGCTGCTAACCGCCCGCTTAGGCTGGCAGATGATGTTTTGGGTAGCAGCAACGGTAGGCGCTTGTATATTATTGGTGTTGATAGCTAACGCTAAACATTTTTTACAGAGAAACACTAAACATGCCGGCGGCTTCCGGATGATGTACCAGTCTACAAAAGAAATATTTTGTTTACCGCGGGGCTGGCGAACTTACCTGTTTGTGCTGTTTAATGGCATGTTTCACAGCGGGGTTTTCGCCTGGACTGGTTATTTCTTTTACAAAAATTATAACCTTCATGAACGGGAGATCGGCCTGGCTTTATTAGGATACGGAATACCCGGCTTGTTATTCGGGCCGATGCTTGGCAAGCTTGCCGATAAATTTGGACGCAATAAAATTATCCCGATAGGAATTTTAGTGGGTGCCTTGTCTGCAATAACACTGAGTATAAATTATTCACTGGCCATATCCTGTATAGCTATCGCCACTTTATCCTTAGGGTTTGATCTAACCCAGCCTTTATATGCGGCTATCATTACAACTCTTTCACCCAAAAAAGGTGCAGCCACCGGTTTGTTCGCCTTCTTCCTTTTCATGGGTTATGGCTTTGGAAGCCTGATTTTTAGCCTGATCGTAAATATAGGGCTAAACCAAACTTTCCGGTTATTCGGCATAGTTGCCATAGTTGTGGCCGGTATCGCTGTAAGCAATTTTAAAAATGAAAAATAACAAACAAAACTTAAGCGATCAGCTGGGGATGGCTATTACTTCATCTTCTGCCGCTATAAAAAGAACAGCTATATTTGAATTGCAAATCCGGCTTATGAACATAATTGGAATTGCACCTTTGAATGCCATAATGAATAAAAAAGCTCAGACAACCGCTACGCTTAATTTAAGGGGAATACGGCTTCTTGCCATATCCGGCAGCCTGCGTTCCGGCTCATCCAACCATCATATCCTGAAATACCTGGGTACGCAGGTTCCAACTGATATCAATTACATCATATACGATGAGCTGGCGCTGATACCGCCATTTGATCCCGGTTTGGACAACGATACTCCTCCGGATGCTGTAGTGCGTTTACGCGGGCTTTTAACCAATGCCGATGGCTTGATTATCTGCACCCCGGAATACGCATTTGGCGTGCCCGGTCAGCTTAAAAACATGTTGGATTGGCTGGTGTCCAGCAGTTCGCTGGTCGAAAAGCCGGTAGCCCTTATCACCGCCTCCCTGGGTGGCGAACATGCCCACGCCTCGCTCCTGCTTACATTGGGGGCGTTAAACAGCCATGTTGTTGATGGTGCTACGCTGGTTATTTCCTTTATCCGTTCTAAAATGGATGCCAATGGCCAAGTCATTCATCAGGAGACCGAAAAAAGCTTAAATATATTGATACATAATTTTTTAACTTTAATAACAAATTCATCTCAATAAATTTATCCCCCATGAAAAAGACCATTTTGTTATTCCTTGCACTGGCGGTTGGCTTAAGCAGCCACGCGCAAACCGCTAATCCATCTGCCGATGTGGTATTGAAACAAGCTTATACGCAGGCCGCCAAAGAGCATAAAAAGGTAATGCTGATATTTCATGCCTCGTGGTGTGGCTGGTGCAAAAAAATGGAAGCTTCGCTGAACGACCCATCCTGCAAACAAATGATCGATAACAACTATGTGATAGCTACATTAGACGTACTGGAACAACCCGCCAAGAAAAACCTGGAAAATCCCGGATCTACAGAAGCGCTAACAAAATTTCATGGTGAAAAATCCGGCTTACCATTTTGGTTGATCCTTGATGAAAAAGGAAAAGTTTTGGGCGATAGCCAGGTGCGGCCAAAAGGGGCTTCACTGGATACTTACGGCGATAATGTGGGCTGCCCCGCCAGCGAAAGCGAAGTAGCCTATTTTGTTCAGCTGTTAAAATCAACCTCCAAATTAACTGATGCTGACCTGGCCGTCATAGGCAAACGTTTTGCGCTGAATCAACCTGCCCCGGCAACAAAGCCTGCAGGCACTAATTAATCAGCATTTGATAATACTGTAAAATTTCATAACATTCGCAGCCCGGCTTAACTTTAACATGTGAGCCGGAATGTTTAGTTAAGCATAAAACAAGGCCAAAACCAGCTGCTTTATATAAATCTTTTTAAAGTTTTCAAAACCTATCAAAAATTTGTTAAAAAGTGTTAAAATGGCGTTAAAGCTTTGTTAAAGTGCCAGAAATTAAGCGTTTTTACCCTGTTTTTGAACAGAAAAGTGTTAAAATTTGAGGTTTGAAAAGTTCCCTGATCCAAAATTTTAACACTTTAGGGCACCGGGCCTGAAATATTCTTTACTGCCAATTTGACAACATCCTACCCTTTGGAACAGGCATTGATAGTTCCCCATTGAAAATCATATTAAATCAATCATACAAAATATTATGCAAGAAAAAGGCAGTATTTCGATTCACACCGAGAACATTTTTCCGATCATTAAAAAGTTTCTTTACTCTGATAATGAGATATTTCTGCGCGAGTTGGTATCCAACGCGGTAGATGCTACCCAAAAGATCAAACGCCTGGCCTCCCTGGGCCAATACAACGGCGAACTGGGTGATCTGCGTGTTGAAGTGGCTTTTGATAAGGATAAGAAAACGATCACTATATCTGATAACGGCCTGGGTATGACCGCCGAAGAGATCAAGAAATACATCAACCAGATCGCATTTTCAGGCGCTACTGAGTTTATGGAGAAATTTAAAGAGGCCAAGGATGCCAATGAGATCATCGGTCGTTTTGGTTTAGGTTTCTACTCAGCTTTCATGGTTGCGGATAAGGTTGAAATTCAAACACTTTCATACCAGGATGGTGCCGAACCTGCTTACTGGGTTTGCGATGGCAGCACCGAGTTTGAGATTGGCGAAGGTGTACTGGAAGAACGCGGTACCGAAATTACCCTGTACATCAACAGCGAATCTGAAGAGTTTTTAAGCGAGCACAAGCTTCAGGAAATACTGGATAAATACTGTAAATTTTTACCTGTACCTATTAAATTTGGCACCAAAACTGATCGTGAAGATGATGGTGTTGATGAAGAAGGCAAACCAAAATACATTGAGGTTCAGCATGATAACATCATCAATGAAACCAATCCTATCTGGACAAAAGCACCGTCAGAATTAAAAGATGAGGATTACCTTAACTTCTACAAAACGCTTTACCCATTTAGCGAAGACCCGCTGTTCTGGATCCACCTCAATGTAGATTATCCTTTTAATCTGACCGGCGTATTGTATTTTCCTAAACTGAAAAATGATTTTGAAGTACAAAAAAACAAAATCAAATTATTCAGTCGCCAGGTATTTATTACCGATGAGGTAAAAGACATTGTACCCGAGTTTCTGATGCTGCTGCATGGTGTTATCGATTCACCAGATATCCCGCTGAACGTATCCCGCAGCTTTTTACAAGCCGATAGCAACGTTAAAAAGATCAACAGCTACATCACCAAGAAAGTGGCTGATAAATTGTCAGAACTGTTTAAAGCCGACCGTAAAGCTTATGAAGAAAAATGGACAGACATTGGTCTATTCGTAAAATACGGTATGGTGAGCGAAGACAAATTCTATGATAAAGCCAAAGATTTTGTTTTGGTAACCAATACTAAAAGCGAAAACTTCACCTTACCAGAATATAAAGATAAGGTTGAAGCTGTTCAAACCGACAAGGATGGTCAACTGGTTTATATTTATACCAATGACCCTGCTAAACAGGATGCTTTTATCCAATCTGCTGGTAAAAAAGGTTACGATGTGCTCGTGATGAACTCTCCTATCGATAATCACTTCATTAGTCAACTGGAGCAAAAACTGGAAAAAACATCACTAAAACGTGTTGACGCTGATGTTGCGGATAAGCTGATCAAAAAAGACGATGCGCCGGAAACAGTTTTGACCGAAGAACAATCAACCCTGGTAAAAGACATCTTTAATAAAGCCATCAATAAACCAGCCTATAATGTTCAAATAGAAAGTCTTAATCCAGATGAATTGCCTGTTACTGTTACCATGGACGAGTTTATGCGCCGGATGAAAGATATGGCTGCAATGGGTGGCGGTATGAGTTTTTATGGTAATATGCCTGATAATTATAAAGTAATTGTAAACGGTAATCATAAACTGATCGGTCGTATATTACAGGAAGAGAATGAAGAAGTTAGAGCCCAATTGTCAAAACAAGCATTTGATCTGGCCCTGCTATCTCAAGGCTTATTAACAGGTGCTGAGCTTACCGAATTTGTTAACCGTAGCGTTAATTTGATATAGTTTCGAGATAATTAAAAATAAAAAGCCACCCGTACAAAACGGGTGGCTTTTTATTTTTAATTATTTTTTAGATTTGATTTAAACAGTTATCAATCAATTAATAAAACGCGTTAAAATGTCAAAATTTAATCCCCAGTTTGATGAGTATATCGCAAAATCTGCCGATTTTGCCAGGCCGATCATGACGTATTTACGGCAGATAATTCACGAAACATGTCCTGAGGTTGAGGAAATCATTAAATGGGGGAATCCACATTTTGATTACAAGGGCGATATGATGTGCATACTCGCTGGTTATAAGCACCATTGTTCTTTCAGCCTTTATAAAGCGGAGTTGATGAGTGATAAAAGAATAATAGAGAGCGTAAAGGCAGGCCAAAAGATGGGATATATGGATAAGATAAAATCTTTATCAGACCTGCCAGCCAAGGAAGCATTGGTAGCTTATATCAAAGAAGCTATGGTTTTAAATGAAAATGGTGTAAAAAAAGCGAAACCTGTATCTGAAAAACCAAAAGTAATTGAAGTGCCTGATTATTTTAATAAAGTACTTATAGCTAATCCATTGGTAAAAGAAATTTTTGAAAATAAATCTCCCTCTTTTCGCAAGGACTATTTAGTTTGGATAACAGATGCAAAAACTGAAGCCACAAGACAAAAAAGAATAGAACAGTCCTTAGAATGGATAGCCGAAGGAAAAGGCAGGTTTTGGCAGTATGAAAAGTAAGTCCGATCGATAAAAAACAAGGTCATCAAATTTGCAAGCCATCCACAGAAACGGGTGGTTTTGTTATTTAAATAATGCTTAACTTTAATAGTAATTAAACCTAAGTATCACTTTATTGTCTAACGAATAAATACTTAACTATGAAACTATTAAAGAATATATCAGTGTTGCTTTTATTGACTTTTATCGGTATAAATATAGCTAATGCTCAAAGTACCAGTAAAGACAAAAAGGCCGCTCGTGCTTTGGCCATAAAAACCCTGGTGGAGGCTCAAAACTATGTATTTAAGGCCAATTACGTAATGCCTATGCGGGGCATAAGCAGATCATTAACCTCTGATTATGATCTAACCGTATCTAAAGATACCATATCCGCATTCTTACCATACTTTGGCAGAGCCTATACTGCTCCATACAACGCTACAGAAGGTGGTATTAAATTTACCAATACCCATTTTACTTACACCTCAAAACCAGGTAAAAAAGGTGGCTGGGCCGTTGTTATAAAGCCAACAGGTAAGGACAAAAATATCAGCGACTGGCGCGACGTGCAAACCTTAAGACTTGACATTTCTTCCGATGGTTATGCTTCATTGCAAGTTACCAGCAGTAACCGCGATCCGATCTCTTTTAATGGCACTATAGAAAAACGGGGAAAGTAGCAAAAAGAGGAAAGTAAAAATGCTCAAAGCATTCCTTTGTGCTAATATACAGAGAGTTAGTTAAATATAACATATAATCAGAAGCTTAAGGTTTAAAATCTTAAGCTCTTTGCTTTCTCAGCTTTCCAGTAGGCCTGCATTATCCTTAAGCATTACGCCGGATGATTTCCGTTTGAAAGCCTCATTAATGAGGTAGAATATTTTTTTTGTTGCCTTTGCATAGGATAAACCGCCAGGTCTGATGTTAGATACACAATTACGTGTTTCATCTGTAAGACCGGGTTTAGGGCTGTATGTGAGATAAACGCCAAGGCTGTCTGCCGAACTAAGCCCTGGCCGCTCGCCTATCAATACCATGGATAGTTTTGCATTTAGTCCATGACCAATATCATCACCAATGGCAACACGCCCCTGTTCAACCAGGCTAATGGGAGCCAACTTAAAACCTGCCGCTGTTAGCTGTGGTATGAGTATTTGCAATAACCCCAGGGAATTTTGATTAACAGCAGTTGCCGATAAGCCGTCCGCTATAATAATAGCGATATCTGTTTCGCTATGATATTCCTTAAGCAGTTGAATGGATTCATCGTTTAACCTTCGCCCCATATCTGGCCTTTGCAGATATTGTTCCCGGTAGCTCACCTTACTTTGCAAGTGTAAAACTGGCAAAGTAAACAATTTAAGTAAATCCGTTAAACTACTGATATCTAATTCAGAATATACAGCATCGCGTGCATGAGCGTGAGCCAGTTTAAACTCTAAGAACTGTTTTAAAGGAATACTGGTACCCACCCTGCCGATAGCTATCCTTGCCGTGGTAAACTCTTTCAGTGCCCTTAATGACTGTATCTCCTGAGGGACATTCCTTTTCATGTTATTTAATCATAGCTTTCAATAAACCGTGTGATTGATTTGCCGGCAGCATATTTCCCCCACTATCTACTATCCCCTGTTTAATGAGCCATTTTTCAAACTCAGGCGTAGGTTTTAAATCAAGTACTTTACGCAAATAAAGCGCATCATGGAACGAAGTTGACTGGTAATTAAGCATAATATCATCAGCCCCAGGTATACCCATGATAAAATTACACCCTGCTACACCCAATAAGGTAAGCAGATTATCCATATCATCCTGATCGGCCTGGGTGTGATTGGTATAGCAAACATCAACGCCCATAGGCAAACCGAGCAATTTACCACAAAAATGATCTTCCAAAGCAGCACGGATAATTTGCTTGCCATCATATAAATATTCGGGCCCGATAAACCCAACAACGGTATTGACCAGCAATGGCTTAAATTTTCGAGCAAGGGCATACGCCCTTACTTCACAGGTTTGCTGATCTACCCCCAAATTGGCATTGGCAGATAGTGCACTACCCTGTCCTGTTTCAAAATACATCACGTTCTGACCTATGGTTCCTCGATTTAAGGATAGGGTGGCCTGGTATGCTTCCTCAATTATATTCAGGTTAATACCGAAACTGCTATTGGCTTGCTCTGTTCCGGCTATCGACTGAAAACAGAGATCAACAGGAGCGCCCTGGTTAATTAGTTCTAAAGTGGTAGTGATATGACTTAACACACAACTTTGTGTAGGTATCTCAAACTGATAGCGAATATTATCCATCAGTTTAAGCAGGTTATTTACCGCTGTAGGGCTATCCGTAGCCGGATTGATACCTATACAGGCATCACCACTGCAATGCAGTAAACCATCAATAATGCTGGCAGCTACACCTTTTGGATCATCGATTGGGTGATTAGGTTGTAAACGAGTACTAAAGTGCCCTTTTAAGCCGATAGTATTCCGGAAAATAGTGATTACTTCGCACTTCTTTCCAACAGCTATCAGATCCTGATTACCCATTAGCTTGGATACCGCCGCGGCCATTTCGGGCGTAATACCAGCAGCTACACGAGTTAAGGTGGCGGTATCGGTTTCATCGCTCAACAACCAGTCGCGCAACTCTCCCACTGTTAAATGACTTATAAAGCTAAAACTTGTAATATCATGACTATCAATAATCAATCTGGTTATTTCATCCTGCTCGTAAGGTATCACTGCCTCGTTGAGAAAGGTTTTCAAAGACACATCAGCCAGCGTTATTTGAGCTGCCACGCGTTCCTCATAGCTTTCGGCAGTTACACCGGCCAGTTCATCGCCAGACCGGTAAGGCGATGCCTTTCCCAGCAAAGTTTTCAGATCCGGAAACTTATAAACCTTGTTGCGTATAGTGTGCCTGTAAGCGCTCATTAGTTCAATTGTTCATTGGTGTTTCTACCCCGCTTCTGTAAATTCAGGTGCGGCCATCATTTCATCGGTTAGCGCTATTTTATGTTTTCCTATCCATATAAAAATCGCGATCACTACAATCAAGCTTCCAAAGAATATACCGCTCACCTGTAAATTAAACCAAATGATGGCGAAAAGGCATACGGTTGATATAATCAGAGCCGTTGCCGGAAACACCGGGTAAAACGGCGAGGCAAATGGTCGCTCAAGATTTGGTTCTTTTTTACGCAGGATAAAAAGGCTCAGCATGCTCATCAAATACATCACAATTGCCCCAAGTACCGAAAGTACGATGATCTGCGCTGTAGTGCCGCTATAAATAGCTATAAAGCTCACTACCCCACCAGCCATAAGTGCCCAGTGAGGTGTTTTGAACCGGTGGTTGATGCCAGCCAGCCCCCGTGGCAAATAACCACTGCGAGCCATAGCAAATACCTGCCTTGACGATGCCAGAATAGTTCCATGCAGCGATGCGATCAATCCAAACAGACCAATACTGGCAAATATTTTAGTGATACCATTTGCTTTACCTAAAACAATCCCTATAGCTTCTGGTAGCGGGTAATCCAGGTTGCTGAGTTTACGCCAATCAGCTATACCTCCGGTTAATATCATAACCCCCAGAGCTAATGCAACCAAAGTAGCCAGTGCTGATATATAACCCCTTGGGATGTTTTTCTTAGGTTCCTTAACTTCTTCGGCAACCATGGCTACACCCTCAATAGCCAGGTAAAACCAAACCGCGAAAGGCAATGCAGCAAATACCCCGGCCCAACCAAAAGGCATCGGATTGCTCAGGTAATTGTCCATTTTAAAATGAGGCGATACGACACCCATATATAGCAATAGTTCGGCTACAGCTAATAAGGTAATGAATACCGAAAATGTGGCTGATTCCTTTACCCCCGATATGTTTAGTACGATAAACGCCGCATTAAATAACATAGCCGACTGCATAACGGGTATAGCCGGGTATAAAAAGTGTAGATAGCTTCCCAATGAAATAGCTATAGCTGGCGACGCCAATAAAAAATCGATCAATGTGGCGTAACCGGCAACAAGGCCACCAATAGGTCCCATGGCCCTATACGCATAAGCAAACGCACCGCCTGCATGTGGAATGGAAGTGGTAAGCTCTGTATAGCTAAAAATGAAGGTGATATACATTACCGTGATCAACAAAGTAGCTATCAGAAATCCAATAGTTCCCGATACGGCCCAGCCCAGGTTCCAGCCAAAATACTCACCGGATATCACCAGCCCCACAGCTATTGCCCACAGGTGAACAGGTTTTAATACTCGTTTTAACTGCTCTGCCGAGGATGCTGCCATATGATTTATTTAATGCGGCTTTAAGATACTTAAAGCCGCTGTTAAATCAAAATGACAGTATATTATGGAATTGTTAAGGGCAATATTTCATTGAAATCATTGAGTCATTAAGTCATTTATATTTATTCAATGACTTAATGACGCGAAGTAAATGACTTAATGATATTTAAACCTTCAAAGTATTCTTCAAATACCCAATACTGCTTGTTATACTGGCCAGTGGATCTTTGGTCATATCGTGCTCTACAAAAAAATGTTTCATACCGGCCGATGCCGCAGCGGCGAAAATGGGTTTAAAATTAATGGTGCCACTACCTACCGGTAATATGGTTTCACGTTTAGCATCCAGATCTTTTACATGCCACAGCGGGAAGCGGCCAGGGTGTTGTTTAAACATTTCAACCGGATTTTTACCGCCTTTGATAGCCCAGGCCAGATCGAGCTCCATTTTTACATTTTTGGCGTCGGTTTCGCTAAGGAGGAGATCATAAGGCACTTTTCCATCAACCGGGTGAAACTCCATATCGTGATTATGATAGGCGAATTGTATACCTACTTTTTTAGCGGCCTCCCCTGTTTTGTTCAGTACATCTATAGTCGATTTGATCTCATCCAACGTAGCTGTAGGCGAATTGGCGCAAACCAGGTATTTAACCCCTCCTTCGGCAGCCTCATCAACCAGTTGCTGCATATTTTCGCGCAGGTTTTTCATGGGTGGTATCACCAGCGGCTTGCCATCGGCCCCTACAGGCATTTTGGCTCCGGGAGGAAGTTTAAATGGGGCCCCAAGCACGTGGTGCGACGTCCAGGCCATACCCAGGTCGTTAACCATAGTTTTGAACTCTTTTGGATTCATACCATAATAGCCGCCCTTTTTGCTAAAAGCCGATTCCAGCTCCTTATAGCCTAAACCCGCTATTTTGGTTAGCGTTCCTTTTACATCTTCATCAATAACTCCAAAAAATGTGAATAGTTGTAAGCCAACCGCGTGTTCGCCTTTTACATTATGGAATAATGAACCTGCTTTGCTGGATAAAGCCACGACACTAAGAGCCAGTGCACCAGCGCTTTGGATAAACTTTCGCCTGTTGTAATTCATACTGATAATTTTTAGTTTTTATAAGTGGTACAGTAAAACTAAATAATTTTTGTATCGATCAAAATTTTATTGTGTCTTTTTTACACAATAAAATTTTGGTGAATGTTTTTTCCCAGATTTTTCCAATAAATTGACAGTAAAAACAGGGGTATTTTCGATGCTTTGTCTGGGTCAAAAACTTTTTAAACCTTGAATTTTAACGCTTTTTAACAAATTTCGGAGCAAAAGGAATTGTTTTTTGATCGTTTAATTAAGCTTCGCGGCCATTTTAACACTTTTTAACAAATTATTGAGGTGTTTTGAAAGGTTTAAAAAGTATTAATTATCTAATTAATAAATAACTAAATACCAAACAATCGTTTTTAGGTTTATTTTCTCTTTAACTAAAACAGCCCGGATCTCTTACAAAAAGAGATCCGGGCTGCTATTGATATAAAGGTACGGAAAAACCGTCAGACTATCAATATGTAGCGTTAGATATACAGGCAATTGGCTATCAGTCCTGTCCAGCCGGTTTGGTGGGCTGCCCCGGCTCCACGACCGTTGTCACCATCAAAATATTCGTAAAAGAGGATGTAATCTTTAAAGTTCGGATCGGTTTGCATTTTGTGGTATTGGCCAAATACGGGGCGGTTGCCGTTTTCATCACGCAGGAAGAGATTTGATACGCGACGATAAAGCTCATTGGCTACTTCCTTGAGATTTACATAATTGCCGGAGCCGGTTGGGCACTCTACCTTAAAATCGTCACCATAATACTCGTAAAAACGATGTAGGCTATCGATGATGAGGTAATTGATAGGTATCCAGATGGGGCCACGCCAGTTGCTGTTGCCGCCAAACAGGCCGCTGTCACTCTCGGCAGGTATATAGCCTATGCCAAAGTCGACACCGTTTACGGCCACATGGAAAGGTTTGTCCTGGTGATATTTGGAGAGGGAGCGGATACCATAATCGCTCAGGAACTCCTTTTCATCCAGCATGTATTTCAGGATCGATTTCATCCGGAACCCCCGCAGTAAACTGATGAGATGTTTACCATTTGGACCTTTCTCGTTCCAGCGCGAAACCAGCGAAGCCAGGTCAGGCCGGTTTTCGGCAAACCATTTCATCCGGTCGCGGAATATGGGGCTATCGCTGATATCACTTTCATTCAACACCTCAGTTGCAAATAAGGGGATCAACCCTACTATACTGCGTACCCTCATTTTAATCGAGCCATCATCCGGGAAGCTAATCTGATCATAGAAAAAGCCATCCTCATCATCCCAAAGCCCTTCATTGTTTTCGCCCAGGTTTGACATTGCCCCTACAATATAAATAAAGTGCTCAAAAAACTTAGAGGCAATATCCGCATAGGCATTATCATCAGCGGCCAATTCTGTAGCTATGCGCAGTAAATTCAACGAATACATGGCCATCCAACTGGTTCCATCAGCCTGTTCCAGGTGCTGACCCGAAGGCAGAGGCATATTCCGGTCAAAAACGCCAATATTATCCAAACCTAAAAAACCACCTTCAAACACATTATTACCCGATGCATCCTTACGGTTTACCCACCAGGTAAAGTTGAGCATTAGCTTGTGAAATATTCTTTCCAGAAAGTAAGTATCACCTTTGCCGTTATTGGCTTCCTTATCGGTTTTGTAAATGCTCCAGGCCACCATAGCATGTACCGGAGGGTTGCCATCGCCAAAATCCCATTCATAGGCCGGTAATTGCCCGTTGGGATGCATGTACCAGTCGCGGGTAAGCAGGATAAGCTGATTTTTAGCAAAGGCCATATCAATGCGGGCCAAGGCAAGGCAATGGAAAGCGAGGTCCCAGGCTGCAAACCAGGGGTACTCCCATTTATCGGGCATGGATACAATATCGCGGGTATTCAGGTGCATCCATTTGCTGTTGCGGGCGGTTTTGCGCTGCTCGGGCGGAGCGGGTTGCGCCGGGTCGCCGCGCAGCCAATGGCGGATATCGCAATAGTAAAACTGTTTGTTCCACATCATACCGCCAAAGGCTTGTCGTTGAATCAAACTCCTGTCAGTATCATTTTTATTGCTGTATATGTCGTTATAAAACTGGTCGGCCTCGGTAAGGCGGGTTTTAAATATCTGGTCAAAATCTTCAAAACTATAGTTAGCATCGGGCGATAAACGCAGTCGTATAGTAATACTTTGTTTTGCGGCTACAGTAATATCATAGTTAATAGCAGCCTTTGTACCTGTATTTTTAGGATTGATAGTATCCGAACCATGTACAATATGATCATTGATGCCATCCTTGGGATATTTGATGCCGTTATCATAATTGTAAAGCCGGCGGGTATTGGTCTCGTTTTCGCAAAATAACAGCTCAGGCGAGCCTTCGGTGTGCAGCCATAGCTGATCAAGGTCCTTGTGCGATACCTCTATCCTGCCTGCTCCATTGGCCGTCAAACGGGGTTTATAGTCATTATAACCCCAGGCCCAGGTATTGCGAAACCAAATGGTAGGCATGATATTCAACGCGGCGTCCTGATCACCGCGGTTGTGAACGGATATTTTGATCAGGATATCGTCCTGAGCGCTTTTGGCATATTCGGTAAATACATCAAAGTAAGCGTCGTTGTCAAATATCCCGGTGTCGATGATCTCAAATTCAGGGTCTTTACGTGTACGGCGTTTGTTTTCGGCTACCAGCCATTCATACGGAAAAACCTGCTGCGGATATTTGTACAGCGCTTTCATGTAGGAATGCGTGGGAGTACTGTCCAGGTAATAATAGATCTCCTTTACATCCTCGCCATGATTGCCCTCGGGGTTACTCAGACCGAAATAACGTTCTTTAATGATGGGGTCTTTTTTATTCCAAAGCGCTATGGCAAAGCAGAGGTTTTGCTGTCTGTCGCAAATACCGGCTATTCCTTCTTCGCCCCAACGATAGGTTTTGCTGCGGGCCATGTCATGTGTTATAAAGCTCCAGGCATCGCCATTGGCGCTATAATCTTCGCGTACTGTACCCCACTGACGGTCGCTTACGTACGGGCCCCATTTTTTCCAGGTAGTATCTTTTAACCTTGATTGTTCTGCATTCATGATAGATGATAATGCTTTTTTGAAGCAAGTGTTTGCAAATTAGGCTTAATTAAGGAAAGATAATAGGATGGAATGGTTTGTTTTACACGGGGATGAGGAAGCCTCACCTAAATGGCGAAGCTCTCATGTAATAATCCTCTCCTTTGGAGAGGACTTTACATAGCACATTTTACTCCCTCTCCTTTGGAGAGGGCTGGGGTGAGGCTTTACAGCCATGCTGTTATCAGGATGATAATTTGACTCACCCGCCCGTTGCCTCGCTCTTTCCCCCTCTCTTCGGCTTCGCCGGAAAGAGGGGGAAAGAATTTTTGTCATGCTGAACGGAGTGAAGCATCTATTATTCAATATGCAAATTGGCAAACAGATCCTTCGCTGCGCTCAGGATGACAAATTCTATTATTTTATTCAGCCCAGGCTTTCCTTAAAAACCTCAGCCAGTTGCCGTGCATCATGTTTTCGATATCCAGGTCGGTATAGCCACGTTTTTTGAGCATTGCGGGTACTTTTTGCAAATCTGCAATGGTTTCCAGGTCATACGGGCATTGCTCGCGACCGAAAGCACCATCAAGGTCGGAGCCCATGCCGATGTGCAGCGCATTGCCGGCTATCTGGCAGATGTGATCGATATGATCAACCATTACTTCCAGGTTGCAGTTCATACCTTTAGGGGTCGACTGTCCCCTCACCCAGTTGGGTACCATCATCCAGGCATCCAGCGCGGCACCAATAACCGCGCCACGATCAATAAGGGCTTTGATCATCTCATCGCTGTACTGGCGATTGTGGTTCACCAGCGCGCGGCAATTGTTATGACTGGCCCAAACATGGCCGTTAAAATGATCAAGGGCTTCCCAAAAACTATCATCGCATAAATGGGTGGCATCCAGGATAACGTTGAGGCGTTCCATTTCTTTCAGTAGCTCATGTCCTTTCGGCCCCATATAGCCTGTAGCATCGGTTCCTTGAGCGTAACGACCGGGGCCGTAATGCGCAGGACCTACGGCACGTAATCCGTAATTATAAGCACGCTCCAGATGATGTACAGTAACGAAAGAATCGGCGCCTTCCAGACTTAAAATATAACCCACGGGTTTGTTTGCTGTCGATTGGCCATCGTTCCAAAGCGCGAAGTGTTTCTCCAGCGATGGCAGATCGGTTATCTGCACCATTTCGCCGGCATCTTCCATGGCTTTGTACCAGGCTACCTGGCCCTGGGTTTGCGCCCATGCCTGCTCTGGCGAATGCCAGCCCGGCAACGGGTTATCTGGCGCTACATAACGCCCTATCTGCGTAGCTACTACCAGGCCAATATTGCCTTTACGCAGCTCGGGCAAGGTAACCACAGCTTTGGCACGATCAGGCTTATCAGTGAGGCCTTGTTCACGTTGATTAACTTCGGCCAGCGGACGGGTAAGGTCGCGGTTCCACTCAAGCGCGTTCATGCTCAGGTCTAAATGGGCATCAATTATAAACATATCAGATAGTTATTTTTCTGTCGCGCGCAGCATTTAGCCATTCGCCTTTAAGTGCATTATTTTCAATAGTATATACTCGCTCATATAAAGCAACAGTTGGGCATATATGATGCGGTATACCGTACAATACATCACCTATATGATAAGTGTGACCTTCGCCTGCCTCTACCACCAAATGCTCTTCGCTTTGGCCTACAGGTACCAGTTCGGGCGCATTTAAAAAATAGATCCGTTTGCTTAATTCATTCTCGGCTGATACAGATTTATGGCCCACATCCAGGCAAAGTTTGGTGGCTCCCGGCAGGGATATTACCCTGGAAATAACCAGCGCAGCGGGTAAAAAACCTTGTTCGGCCATGCCCAGCTGATAGCCTTTATCCCAATAAACAAAAGTACCGGGACTGCATTCTACCACTCCTCTTTTGGCGTGAATGGGGAAGGTAGGCGATCCACCGGCTACAATCACCGGTTCGGCATAACCACGCTTTTTGATATCTTCCTGCAATTTTAAAACAGGCTCAAAGCTGGTATTGCAACGCTCGGCACGGGTAGCCAGATCGGCATCATGGATATGACCATCATAAGCGTGCAAGCCTACAGGGTTTAATCCCGGTAATACGGCACAATCCATGTATAATTGCAACGCCTCAAAACCGGCTTTGATACCGGTACGGTTCATACCAACGTTAATATCGAGATAAACATCTACACGCAGCTTGTATTTTTCGGCCACTTGCGATATTTCGCTCGCAGCAGCGGCATTATCAACCAGGCAAGAGAATTTGGTAGCCGGGTAAGCATGCACCAGCTTAATGAAACGGTAAAGCTTTGGCCCAACCGGCTGATAGGCCAGCAACACATCGGGCGCTTTGCATATAGCCAATAATTCGGCCTCGGCAATGGTAGCGCATTTGAACTTGCGGATGCCGGCTTCGAGCAGCAACTGCGTAACCTCTTTATTCTTGTATGTTTTTACGTGCGGACGTAACCTGGCCGCATCATCGATCATGGTTTTAAGCAGATCGATATTGGCCCTTACCCTATCCGGGTAAACAACCAGAGCCGGGGTATCCAGCTTTTCTATATCGTCAATGGTGTACCAGTTTTGAGTCATGGGTGGAGAGTTGGTTAGTGGTGAGGAGTGAATGGTAAGTTTTTTGTCTGAACCCTGATTTTTCACCTTTTGTCTATTTTTCATTGGTGTTCAAGAAGGCTTCGCCGTTTTTAGGATTTAAGGATTACCAGGATTACCAGGATTAATTATTTAATACCTGAATCTTTATTGTGATTTCCACTCACTATTCACCACTCACTATTCACTAAAATAATTCAAACAGGGCCTCGATCTCAACCGGGATATTGTCTGGTAACGACCCCATGCCTACTGCGCTGCGTACGCCTATGCCATTTTCTTCGCCCCATATTTTGGCAAAAAGCTCACTGGCGCCATTGATAATAAAAGGGTGTTTTTCAAACTCGGGGGTACAATTTACCATACCCAATACCTTGATCACTCTTTTAATTTTGTTGAAACTGCCAATGTTGGCCTTAATGGTAGCCAGCATGGTTAAACCAACCTGCTGAGCGGCCAGCTTACCATCTTCCTGCGAAACGGTATCGCCAATACGACCGATGACGAGGGAAGCATCGTCCTGCACCGGGCCGTGGCCCGATAGGTAAAGATATTTTCCATCAACTAAACATGGTTTATAAACGCCAAGTGGCTTTGGTGCGGGCGGCAGGTTTAAACCCAACGCCGCGAAGTTTTCTTCGGGAGTGTTCATAGCGGTAAAATTATAAAGTTTAAGCAATAATTAACAACAAAAAAGCCGGGGATCTTATCCTCGGCTTTGATTAATTAACTGTATGGTATTCCGTTTAAATTTAACTCCATTGTAAATTATTGGTCTTTCTCAGGGGAAAGGCTGGAAAACCAGAGGGAGCCTTTTTTACCGCGAACCATAATGCCAGCAATACACCATAACTACCGCCGCGTTCTACCCATTCAAACAATTCGTAATGCGGGTAAAATAATTCGCTGCCTATTTTCCAGATAATAAATACCAGCAACAGGTTTTGAAATGGCCGGATGAGTATAGAAAGAGCCGACAATATTTCAAAACCACCAACGATCAGCGCTGTTTTGACCGGATCATGAAAACCCAGTGACTTGTATTGTTTCAGCAGTCCGGCTTTTTGTATCAGGTTAAGCCAGCCATGCCCCAATAGCAATAAAAATGCGATAACTCTTAAGCTGTTTACAACTGTTTTTAATGCTGATGGCTCAATAATTACCTGATCGTTCATGCGGGCAAACCATTGCTTTAATGGGATTTTAATGCCACCCTGTACGATTAATAATGCCAACGGGGCACCAAAATTACCGGCGCGTTCAATACACTCCGCAAATGGTTCGCCGGATAAGGGACGCATAGAAGCGGTAACAAGACCCCATATCACCAGCCAGCCCGCAACGGCACGTGTAGGATAAACGAGCATGGATATGCCCAACAAAATATCTACAGAGCCTACAATCGGCATCAGGTGGTACGCCGCATCATGACCAATTCCTACCACCGCGAAATAGTTGCACCATATAGGTTTGGTGATAATACCAAATGCACCATGCCCTATAAAGCACATGGCGCAGGCCAATCTTAGTGTGAAGTAAATTTTTTGATCGGTAGTTAAACGTAACATTTATTTTGATTAAAGATTATGAGACTATGAGATTTTGGGACAAAAGAAATTGTATGGATCATTTTTTTTAATCCTTTATCCAAAAATCCTTTAGTCTCATAGTCAGAAGGTCCCAATACTCTATTTATCCGCTCCATCTGCTTTTCCTCTAAGCACGGCGTATTGACCAACTTTTGCTCCGGTTTGCAGGCCCACTTCACAATCGCTGCGATAATGTATGGCGCCGTATAACCGCGACATGGCAGCATCATGAGCCAGATCAGTAAACTTGCTACCTCTATCGGGCAGCAAATAGGTCAATACCGCCGCTGCCGCCGCGCTAAAATTGGAGTGGCCTGAGGTATATGCCGGAAAGTTAGGTATCCCGGTCAGCGTTTTAATGTTTGGATTGGCCTGAGACGGGCGCTGGTTGAAATAAAAATACTTGGTATCCCAGCATACAATAGCGGCATCCATTTCGGCCATGTTCAGCAGGGCGAAGTTGCGCGCCCAGCGTATCTCACTATAGTTCTGCTTTACAAATTCATCGGCAGCAATAGCGTTCCAATGGCCTGTAGGCGTATAGGTGCCCGCGCCATCAGCCCAAAAGGCCACCTGCTCTTCATGTGCACGTGAATGGTCTTTACTGAAGGATAATACCTCTTCCGTTTCTTTTTTAAACTCAGGTGAATTGGTTAAATAAGGGGGACCTGGTCTTAAAGCAATCACGGTAAGTGAATCAAATAAAAAGGGGGTAACTTTTGAAAATAAAGGCAGCATGGGTGGTCTTTTGGGGGTTTCGAGGCTTACCCAAAACTGCTCGCCTTTGGCAGTAGCCGTTGTTTCAAATCCTTTCCAGATATCAGGTGTGCCAATAGCTTTGCCAGCACGGTCGTTACGTGCACGGTTAGCAAATATGGCAGCCACCTGCTTACCCAATGCTTCGCCCGCGTTAAGTTCGCCGCGGGTATTGGCGCCGGCCATGATACGGTATAGTTTTTCTTCATCGGCCTTTTGTTGTATATAAGCGATCTCTGTAGGAAATAATAGCTTCATGATCTCCACAGTAGTTCCGGCAACAACAGCATCTTCGCTTGGATATGATGGCAGATCGGAAGTGGGTACCAGTGGCTTTATAGCCGAGTCGTTTTTATATGGAGCGGTACGTTTGTACACGTTTTTAAAATGCCAGGCAGCTCTTAGGGCATCGTATTGGCTCGCACTCACGTAGGCATAGGCCCTTGCCGCATATGGTGGGTTAGAGAACGGAAACTCCGGATAATTGAAAGGATTAGCCGAATTTGGCGCCGGGTAGGTACCATCCGGGTTTTGATAAGGTGGCACATTATGTTTAGCTACCAGATCGCGCAGGATCTCGTTCCACCGCAACACTGAGCCGGCGCTCCAGTATTTGATGGTCGCTTTTTGATCATCGTTAAGGCTGCGCTGCAATGCTTTGATCTCGTTAATATCGGCCACATAAGCTGGTGAAGTTAAAGCATCCGGAGCGGCAACATTCAATACACTAAAATCGGTTACCAACACCGGTTTCCAGGTATCGGCATTCAAATCGATATTGGTTGGTGCCAGCGCTGGGTAAGCTGCGGTGCGATCATTAATATCCTTTTTACATGAGCTCAAAAAAGCAACACCTGAAACAAGGACTGGGATTATATAGCGTAATGTTTTTTTCATATTGATCATCTTTAAGTATTAACCTGCTTATTTTTGTTTTTTGGTACTAAAAACGTAATAAACTCCTCCATAAAATGTGCGGGTTTGCCCAACGTTACGTCCGCTTAAAACATAATTACCACCGGCGGTAAACTCCAGTCCGCTAATGGATTGCAGGCTGTATTTTAATATTACCCCAGCCAGTGTCGAGTTCATTTTATTACTGGGGAAAGGCATATCATTTTTACGGATATCAAAACCTCCAAGCGTGGTTATTTTGGTCAATACAGCTTCGGCATTAAATTTTAGACTTCGGTAGCCGGAGCTTACCAGGAAATTGGTCAGATTAGGCATTTGCACCTCGTTGGTATAATGCAGTTCGGTTGTGTAGTACGAATTTCTGTCGATAGTAATATTGCTGCGGCGGATATACTGGCCCGCACCAGCTACAAAAAAGCGGCCTACCTGATAATTCAGTAAACCACGTAGGGCCACATTTTTACTGTGCAGCCCTATGGATAAGGGTAAATAGTCGGCCTGGTAATTACTTAGCGGTATCGTTCCGGAGAGTATAGCATGAAAGCTGAACAAGCCCTTGCCTATTTCCTCTTTTAGGGCCATCCATTTAACTGAGGCTGTCAGGTCCTGAAAATTGTGCTCGCCTCTTAGCGTACCTGCTGTGGCATGGGTAGTTACATAAGGCACCATAAACAATAAATTAATCCGATTTGACAGACCATAGTTTCCACCCAGGCTATAAGTATTGGAGCTTACAGTGCCCAGGTTAAGGTTGTCGCGCTTGAAAGTGCCTTCCCAATAATGATCCCAGCTACTGTGGGTATACATACCGGCGGCACAGAAATAATCTTTGGGAATCATCAATGCATCAGCATCTGTTTGTGCTTTGGCAAATGGGGATAGAATAAGACTAAATGAGATAACTAAACAGCATCTGCAGAAAAGTTCAGGTAAGGTTTTTATCATATATTACAAATTAGGGTGAGGTAAACAAATCAATCGGCAACGAGGTTAACGCATATTGCTAACCTCTTTATAATCAATCGGCAATACTAAAGACAATCAATAACTGAATTATGCTTACAAGCAGATGAAATACTTTTCAGTCTATGATCAACCAGATAGGCATGGCAACCGGCGGCTCAGATCTATTTAGTTTACAGGATTATGGACACAATAAATATATTTACAATAATATAATTATCATGATGGATATTTTAAAACAACCCTGGCCCTGGTATGTAGCTGGCCCATTGATTGGCCTTGTGGTTCCGGCTCTTTTATTGGCAGGCAATAAGGCCTTCGGTATATCATCCTCATTGAGGCATATCTGCGCGGCTTGTTTACCCGCAAATATTCCCTTTTTTAAATACGAATGGAAAAAGGAAAGCTGGAACCTGTTTTTTGTTGCAGGTATTGTGCTGGGTGATTTTATAGCCACACAATATTTATCGGGTAATCATCCGGTTAATATTAATCCACAAACCACTACCCTACTTAAACAGCAAGGTATAACCGATTTTAGCGGCCTCCTGCCGCATGATGTATTTAACTTTAATCAATTGCTCACACTAAGGGGATTCATTTTCATGGTTATTGGTGGCTTTCTGGTGGGCTTTGGCACCCGGTATGCAGGCGGTTGCACATCGGGGCACGCCATTATGGGTATCTCAACTTTACAATGGCCATCTGTTGTAGCCACATGCTGCTTCATGGCGGGTGGCCTTGTCATGACCTGGTTTATTTTGCCTTATCTTATTAGGTTGTAATATGCCTAACATTAAATATCTCATCATCGGAATGCTTTTTGGGATTGTGCTGGTTAAATCGGAAGTGATATCCTGGTTCCGGATACAGGAAATGTTCCGGCTGCAATCATTTCATATGTACGGCATTATCGGCAGCGCCATTGTAGTTGGTCTTATCTCTGTATTACTGATCAGGCGTTTTCAGGCCAAAACCATATCCGGAGAACCTATCGTTATCCCGGTTAAAAAATTCCACTGGGGTAATGTTTATGGTGGCTTGATATTTGGGCTGGGCTGGGCTATAACAGGAGCATGCCCGGGTCCGCTGTTTGCTCAGATAGGCAGTGGTTTCTTTGTAATTATAGTTACGCTACTGAGCGCCATAGCCGGTACCTGGGTTTATGGCCTGCTCAGGGACAAGCTTCCGCACTGATTTACTGTCGATGATAAACTATGATTTGTTTCAGTTTTAATTTCCACCAGCATCCTGTACATCGCTAATTGAACGAATAACCCGCGCCGGGTTTCCTCCTACAAGGGTATTCGGTGGGACATTCTTAGTAACTACAGAACCTGCGGCTACAACCGAGTTTTTGCCTATTGTTACGCCACCGATGATAATTGCACCGGCGGCGATCCAAACGTTTCTTTCGATTACAATAGGCTTTCCGATGGTAACGGAACGACGTTGCGATGGATCAAGGGGATGTCCAGTGGTAATAATACTTACATTCGGCCCAATCATCACATCATCTCCTATGTCGAGCCCGCCAAGATCATAGAAAGTACAGTTCTGATTAATAAAGACATTACGCCCTATACGGATCTCGTTCCCACCAGCGGTATAGAATGGGGGGATCAGCGAAAAGCGTTCATCCACATCTTTGCCAATAAGCTCGCTGAATAGGGCTCGAATTTCATCAGCATCATTAAATGTCAATCGGTTAAGTTTTGTGGTAATCTCCATCGCCTGTTTTACGTTTGCCACCATGGCCGCCGACTCTGGTGTTCTTCTGTAAATTATCCTGGTGTTATCGTCATTCATTATTTGTTACTTTTTTAGCTTATAATTGCCTTCCCCTCTCATCGAAGTAAAGTTAGTAATAGAAGTCTCGGGGAAATTATATTTTTAACCAAAGACTTTACCCAATAATGGAAAAGAAAAAATTAACTGCTGGTAATATTACCTATCTGCTGTCGGCGGCTATTATAGTTATTATGCTGGTAAACCCAACAGCGAAAGCTTTATTGATACGAGGTTTGATTGGTATTGGTTTTTTTAAGCCCGACATCCCTGTTCAGGTATCGAAAAAAGCTTTAGCCGACCCCTTTAATATCTCTTTCAGGGATAGCACAGGAAGGATTTTAAATACAGCCGATTTAAAAGGTAAAGTGATATTTGTAAATTTTTGGGCCACATGGTGTCCGCCTTGTATCGCGGAAATGCCTACCCTTAATGGGTTCTATAAGCAGTATAAAAATGCTCCCAATGTGGTTTTCATACTGGCCGATGTAGATAACAACTATACAAAAGCCAACGAGTTTATGAAAAAACATCATTACGTTTTACCTGTGTATACATTAGCCAGTAATATACCGGAAGACATCATGGACGGAACAATCCCAACTACCCTGGTATTTAATAAAAAAGGCGAACTGGTATTTAGACATACTAATACTGCTAATTACAACAGCGCGGGATTTACAGATTATTTCACTACCCTATTAAACAATAAGTAGCTACTTCAATTAATTGTTTTCTGAACACAAAATATGCCTTATCAATTAAACATGATTTTAATTAAATTAATTGTTGTTATTTTAACACTTATTAATTTTTTTTCTTTTCTTTACAATTCCAATATCAAAACCTCATTCAATGAAAAAGAAAACACTTACCCATCTCTTTACTTGCTTACTGTGTTTTGGTTCGGCTACAGCTTTTAGCCAAACCGGAACGATTACCATTAGTGATAATTCAAAAACCACCATTGATAAGAATATCTACGGGCAATTTGCCGAGCACCTTGGTCATGGAATATATGGGGGTTTTTGGGTTGATAAGAGCCTTCCTGTAAAAAAGCAGGATCGTATCAGGCTTGATGTTGTTGAAGCATTAAAGAAAATAAAGATCCCGAATCTGCGCTGGCCCGGCGGTTGTTTTGCTGATGAATATCATTGGCGCGATGGTATAGGTCCGGCGGCACAACGCCCGCGTATGGTGAACACCAATTGGGGCGGTGTAACCGAGGATAACAGCTTTGGTACCCATGAATTCCTGGAACTTTGCAGTTTATTGAAGTGTGAGCCCTATGTAGCAGGCAATGTGGGCAGCGGCACAGTGGAAGAAATGTCTAAATGGATTGAATACCTAAATTCCAACAGTACAAGCACAGTCGTTAAGGAAAGAGCCAAAAACGGTCACCCGGAACCATATAAAGTTACTTTTTGGGGTGTGGGTAATGAAAGCTGGGGTTGCGGTGGCAATATGACACCCGAGTATTATGTAAACCAATTTAAACGCTATGCCTCTTTTGCTAAGGATTATCCGGGCGCAAGGCTTAAAAAAATAGCCAGCGGCCCCAATGCCGATGATTATAACTGGACAGAAGTATGCATGAAAAACATCCCGCTGCATATGCTTTACGGCCTGTCGCTTCACTACTACACTATACCAACCGGTAACTGGGGTAAAAAAGGTTCAGCTACCTCATTCAGCGAAAGCGAATATTTCAACACTATGGTAAACTGCCTTAAAATGGAGGAGTTGGTAACCAAACACTCGGCTATTATGGATAAATATGATCCGGAGAAAAAAGTAGCCCTCGTAGTTGATGAATGGGGCGTTTGGACAGATCCTGAACCCGGCACTAACCCTGGTTTCCTGTATCAGCAAAACAGCCTTCGTGATGCGCTGATAGCAGGCACCACGCTAAATATTTTCAACAATCACAGCGACCGGGTAAAAATGGCCGCGCTGGCACAAACAGTTAACGTTTTACAGTCACTCATTTTAACCGATAAAGAAAAAATGGTGCTTACCCCTACCTATCATGTATTTGACATGTACAAAGTTCACCAGGATGCCAAATACCTGCCTATAAAATTAGATGTTCCTGATTATGAAGTTGATGGTAAAAAGATAGAGGCAGTAAATGCTTCGGCTTCACAGGATGCCGCGGGCAAGGTACATATCTCATTGGTTAACCTGGATATTCATCACCCGATAACCATTACAACGGGTTTGCAGGATATCAAATGGTCGGCAGTAAGCGGTCAGATACTCACTTCGGCCAATGTAACCAATATCAACACTTTCGCTGATCCCAACAAAATACACCTGAGTAATTTTACCGGGGCGAAAAAGGATGGTGATAAACTGGTGGTTACATTACCAGCTAAATCAATAGTGACTTTGGAGTTGAATTAATACTTGTCTACACAGTGTCATCCTGAGCGTAGCGAAGGATCTATTAACAGATAGGCATATCGAAGAGCAGGTCCTTCGCTACGCTCAGGATGACAAATTGTTCTGTTGAGGCTACTTCACCTTAATCCCCCAAATATCACTCAACGCTTTTTTAGCGGCATGATAACCACACATGCCATGTACGCCGCCTCCCGGTGGTGTGGATGACGAGCAAATATAAAGCCCTTTGGCTGATGTTTTATAAGGCGACCAGCGCAATGCAGGTCTGGTAAACAGCTGCCCAATATCGATAACCCCGCCATTGATGTCCCCCCCAATATAGTTGGGGTTATACTGTTCCATCTGTACAGTATTAAAAGTATGTCTGGCTAATATAGTATCCCTGAAACCTGGTGCAAAACGCTCAACCTGTTGCTCAATAATAGTTGTCATGTCTTTCTCCGAACCATTGGGTACATGGCAATAAGCCCAGGCCGTTTGTTTACCTTCTGGCGCACGTGACGAATCAAACTGGCTTTGCTGTGCTAATAACACAAACGGTTTTTCGGGGTGTTCACCTTTCCAAATACGTTCCTCGCCAATGGCTATCTCTTCAAATGTATTGCCTATGTGTACAGTTCCGGCCTGTTTAACCTGTTCGGCTTTAAAGGGTATTGGCGCGTTAAGAGCCCAATCTATCTTAAATACGCCCATTCCGTAACGATAGCGCTCCAATTGCCATTTATACAGGGATGAAAACCGGTGCCCTGCTATTTTCAGAAGTTGTTTGGGCGTGATATCAAACAATACAGCGTGTGCAGATGGCAGCTGGTTTAATGACTCAATGTACCGGTCGGTTTCTATTTGCCCTCCTATCGAAATAAAATAAGAAGCTAAGGCATTAGCTATTTGTTTTGACCCGCCCTTTGGTACAGGCCAGCCTTTTAAATGCCCCTGCGCCATCAGTACCAGGCCAATGGCTGATGTAGCTAAATTGCTTAAGGGCTGTATGGCATGTGCTGCCATCCCGGCAAATAAGCCTTTCGCGGCCTGGGTTTTAAAACGTTTCTCTAAAAAGCTGGCAGAGGTTAAGCCATCAAGGCCAAATTGGGCCATAGCCAACGGGTGCTTGGGAAAATGCAGCGGACCTAAAGCATCGGGTGCTATGAGCGGCCAGTTTTGTACAACGGGTTTGATGAGTTTGAGGTATGCCTGTTCATCGGCACCTAACAAGCTGGCGGTTTGTTCGATTGATTGGGTTAAAATAGCGGCCGTGCCATCATCAAAGGGGTGCGCGGCCGCTATTTCTGGATAAATATATTCTAACCCGTGCTGTTGCAGTGGTAATGTTTCAAAAAAGGGTGACGCTGCTGCCAGGGGATGTATAGCCGAACATATATCATGAAGGTAACCCGGCAATGTCAATTCAGCCGAACGCAGCCCTCCTCCTATCTCCTTTTTACCTTCTATCAATAATACAGATAAACCGTTTTGTTGTAATAAAATGGAGGCCGCCAAACCGTTAGGTCCGGAGCCTACAATTACGGCATCATAATCGCGTTTTTCGGGCTTCATGTATAAAGGCTGATGTTTAAAAGCTCACTAAGGTATTTAAATAAAGGCTTTTTACCTTAATGATTTTAAAAACACAGCTGCATTTTCAGGATCAATTCAATACCTCGCCTGCGTGGGTAGCTTCGGGCACCTCGATCAGTTTACCGGAACGTACATCATAAATGTAACCGTAAATCGGGATGTTGCCGGCCACCAGCGGATGCTGCCTGATGCGCTGCACATCTTCTACAACACTTGCCTCCAGATTTTTAAAAGTAAGGAAAGCGATGTGCCGCGCTTCGTTTGATCCGCCGCTTTCTTCGGTATTTCGCCATCCATGTTCATCAACAGTGGCGGTTTTCAAACTTTTAGCCAGCAAATCGCGGATAATATCATCGGTAAACAAGGCCATACCGCAATCGGTATGATGGATCACGAACCATTCTTTGGTACCCAACAGTTTGTGCGATATCACCAGCGAACGAATGGCATCATCACTCGCCCTGCCACCGGCATTACGGATCACATGGGCATCGCCTTCGGCCAAACCTGCATACTGGGCAGGATCAAGCCGGGCATCCATACAGGTTAAAATAGCAAACTGCCGCGCTGGTGGTATGGTTAATTCGCCTTTGTCGCCAAAGTGTTTTACATATTCCTGATTAGCCGAAAGTACCTGTTGGTGAACTTTCGACTTTATTTTTTGCAATGGATCAATTACGTTTGACATGGTATCTCTTTATTTAAGATGATGATCAGGCAGATTTTCTGCTGTGGTTGATCAATGCCGATTCATAAACCGAAGCAATAACATCATCGGCAGAAAATGTACCCAGGAAGTCAAAATCAATATGGCTGTATACAATCTGTTTGGATGGGTCGACAATGTAAGTAGCCAATAGCGGCGCATTTACGTCGATACCTGAAAACCTGTTCCAAACCGGATCTTCGTCAGAGAATACCCTGAATGCCTGTGCCAGTTCCTTTTGCTCGTCGTAATAAAAATTAAGGGTAAAACTGTGCTCCCAGGCTCTTTTTTCCAATTCCTCGGTGCGTTCATCGCTGATGATCAACAGATTTCCGCCGCTGGCCTTTATTTCATTATGGATATTGTTAAGCTGTTTAAGCAAGGTAAAACCATGATCGCGCCAGTGATGTGAGTAAAAAGCAATTACCAGTGGTTTATTTAAAAGATGTCTTAATGAAACAGGGCCGTGCACTTCGGCACCGTTAAAAAACTGTTGCCAGCGGTTGTAAGTACTATAGAATTTTAGATCTGGTATATAATTGCCGGCTTTAACAGGCTTCAAAGGCTGGTATGGCTTAAACGGAAGATCAGCATCGGCAACGATCTCTGACAGGTCAAAAAATGGATATTTGGTATTATTATTTGTAGTTAACATTTTTTTATAGCGTAAGATTAAACGAATTGAATTTGATTGATACGGTAATAGTTGAGCGTCAACAACTGCACAATCCGTAAACTACAGGGTAGTCAGCTAATAGCCGGGCAACTGCGGGCTTGTTTAATTGATTTACCAGGTAAGCGTTCATAAAATGTATGTTAAATAATGAGATCAGTAAAATATGATATTAGGCGGGAGAGGCAGAAACTGTTGCTCAACAACAGCAACACATGACCATTGTGCCATCGGCACGATGCAAAACGAAGTGTGTATTTAATATGAATTTACTGCCCGACATGATTTTGAATGTTCTGAAGTTCAAATATACTATAATATCTATATATTTAGTATACATTTTTATAAATTATTTTTTCTCCTTTTGTTTTCTATCTTTCACACAAATAATTCCCTATGCTAAACAGACCATTAAAACAATATATTCTACTTATAATCACCGGTATTTCTATTCTGTTTAGCTGTAAACAAAATCCCAAACACAGGATATCAAAAGCTGATTCCATAAAAAAGAAGATCGTAAAAGAATGGAATAAAACCATCCCCGGAAGCTTTAGCGATCAAACCCAGTCTGTTTTTGATAGTACACAAATAAATATTTTCCTGAAAAAGTACCCCGCCTTTGCCCCCTATGCTAAGGATATTAACCTGTTTTATAACAAGCGCAAGTTTGCTTATGCCTGGTATGAAAAAGGTATATTAATAGAACAAGCTGGCAACCTCGTTGATAGATTAAACAATTTACAAAACGAAGGTGTATATAAGGCCATCCCCTACCCAAAGTCATTGGATTCGCTGGTATTTGACGCGCATCCAAAAACAACCAAGGTTAAGGCTAAAACAAATATCACCACCGAGTTGATGCTTACGGCGCAATATTTCGTCTTTTCGAAACTGGCTTTTCAAGGCATGAGCGATTCGGTTACCCGCGCTGTAAACTGGTATCTGCCACGTAAAAAAGTATCCTATAACGATTACCTGGATAGTTTGCTAAAAAAACGGGGTAAACCAGGCGAAACTTTATCTGAACCTGTTTATCGCCAATATGACCTGCTGAAAAACTTCCTGGCCAAATATCGCCACTTGGATACTACAGATAAATGGCAACCCATAGTTATCGAAAAAAAGTTAAAACCCGGCGACTCCAGCGCTGTAATAGCCCAGATCAAAAAGCGACTTTACAAGCTGGAAGATTTTAGCGGAGATACGACAAGCAATGTTTACAATGATGAATTGAAAGACGCCTTTAAGCAGTTTCAGCTGAGGCATGGCCTTACTGCGGATGGCATTGCAGGCGCTGGTACTATAGCCGAATTAAACGTTCCTTTGAAAACCCGGATACGGCAGATCATCGTAAATATGGAGCGCTGCAGATGGTTGCCAGTAAGCCTGAATACAGATTATCTGGCTGTGAATATACCCGAGTTCAAACTTCATGTTTATCATGCCGACAGTTTATTATGGAGCTGCAACGTGGTTGTAGGTCAAAAAGTACATCAAACCGTGATATTTTATGGAGAGATGCAGTATATTGTTTTTAGTCCGTACTGGAACCTGCCCGAAAGTATTATCCGGAATGAGGTACTGCCCGAGATAAAAAGAAACCCTAACTACGTTAACGAGCACAATATGATCATCACCGGGAAAGAAAATGGCTTACCGGTGATTAAACAAAAGCCGGGCCCTGCAAACTCTCTGGGTTTGGTTAAATTTCTTTTCCCAAATAGTTACAGCATTTACTTGCATGATACACCTTCCAAATCGCTATTTGGCGAATCATCAAGGGCTTTCAGCCACGGCTGTATTCGTGTTGGCGAACCAGCCAAATTGGCTTCATTTTTATTAAAATACGATACCACCTGGACTTCCAGTCGCATCAACAAGGCCATGCACCTGGGTAAGGAGCAACAGATAACACTTAAACATAAAACACCCGTATTTATAGCCTATTTTACTGCTTTTACCGATCGTAATAACAAGCTTAATTTCCGTAAGGATATATACAACCGTGATGAACAGCTGGCATCAATGGTCTTATCCGGCACAGGTAGTTATTAAACACTACAGGCCTGTTTTCTATATCGCAAATAGATCTTTTTATTTGTCATTTTGACAATAAAATTTGCCGTTATATCATTTGAAGGTTTATAATATTGATAAATTAAAAAAACAAAATATTTTTCTTGGGTTTGTAGGCAATACTTAAAATTTAATTGTCCCTTATTAAATCACTTTATACGCCCGATGCAATCCCGGGCGATTAAGTGTGCATTTAACACCAACATTAATTAAAAAACCCGAAAAAATAGGCCTATGTAAAAAACGCTTACTAACCCTACACAAAGCACAATTACCCGGCGGGAAATTGCTGCCCGACACCATGATTTTTGAATGTTTATAAATGCAGGTACTGCAATAGTACCTTGTTATTAACTCCCTTTAAATTCAGTAAAATATGAAATTTTTCAAACACCCCATGGGTGTACATAGGCCGTGGATATCAAAATCTTTGCCCTTATGTAAGTTAGCCCTTGCTGGTATAGTTCTCATAAATACGCAAACAGCGGCACACGCAACACCTAAATTAACCCACAATTTAAATTTTAATATCAGCAACAATATCGCAAAGATCAGCGGTAAAGTAGTTGATGATAAAGGACAGCCACTGATTGGTGTAAGTATCAGAATAAAAGGCTCAAATGCAGGCGCGCAAACAGACGCAAATGGTAATTTTAGCATTGAAGGCGATAGCAAGACTGTATTGGTAGTTAGCTATATTGGTTTTACCACCCAGGAAATAGCAGTAGGCAACAGAACTTCATTAACTATCACGCTGATAGCAAACACCAACCTCAATGAGGTAGTGGTTACTGCCTTGGGCATAAAAAAAGAACAGAAAAAATTAGGATATGCCCTTACGACAGTAAAGGGAGACCTTCTTGATAAAGCGAAGGAAACAAACGTTGCTTATTCATTAGAAGGCCGGGTAGCTGGTTTAAGTATCAGTGGTACCAGTGGTGGCGCGGGTTCATCCGCACGTATATTGTTACGCGGGGTTACCAGTACCAGCTCTACCCAGGGCCCACTATTTGTTATCAACGGTGTACCTATGGACAACACCCAGAGAGGTCAATCGGGCGAGTGGGGCGGTGCAGATTATGGTGATGGTATTGCCAACATTAACCCCGATGATATTGAAACTATGACGGTATTGAAAGGTCAATCAGCATCTGCGCTTTATGGTACCCGCGCAACAGGTGGCGTTATTTTGATTACCACCAAATCGGGTAAGAAAAATTCAGGTTTTGGCGTAGAATACAACACCAATTACCAGATGGATAAAATTTATGACAATACCGATTTCCAAACCCAATACGGACAAGGTGAGTTGGGTGTTAAACCAGCCAATCTTGCCGCAGCTTTAAGTACAGGTAGCCTGGCATGGGGACCTAAACTTGATGGTTCACAGGTAATTCAGATCGATGGTAAAACCCATCCATATTCAAAAACCAGCGACGATTATACCAAATTTTACAAAACCGGAAACACTTTTACCAATACTGTAGCTTTAACAGGTGGTAATGAAACCGGTGCTTTCCGCTTGTCGTTGTCAGACATGAACAATCACGCTATCACACCAAACAGCGGGCTTAACAGGAAAACCTTTAACTTCAACGGTTCACAAACCGTAATGAAAAATCTGGACATTAATCTGGTTGCCAATTACATATTGGATAACGAGAAAAACCGCTCTGGTTTAAGTGATGGACCAGGAAACCCCAACAACGTACAGTTTTTGGCACCCAACCAGGCCCAAAGCACTTTAGCGCCGGGAACAAAAGCCGATGGTTCTGAACAATCATTTACCAATGATATATATGTAACCAATCCTTATTTTGCAGCTTATAATTTTATAACCAACTCAAACAGGGAGCGCTTAATATCTTCGATATCGGCCAAATATAGCTTAACTCCCTGGGCATATGTGCAAGGCCGTATAGGTTATGATCAGATCCATGACAAGCGTTTTAGGGTAGAGCCAACCGGAACAGCATATGTGAGCGGCAGCAATGGTAATTTAAAAACACAACAAACACAAACAACCGAATTTAACGCGGATGTATTATTAAGCGCCAAGCACGACCTGATTAAGGATTTCCTTAACCTTGATATGTCTGTAGGTGGTAATATTCGTAAAAGCAATTACGATGGTACTTATATTAACGCCAACAATCTTATTCTTCCTTACTTCTACGACCTTTCAAACGGTGCACAAAGGCTCGCTGGAAATATTGGCTCTGATTCCGGTACTTTAGATGATGACCCTAAAAGACAGCAGGTGAACTCAGCCTATTATACTGCTGATTTTGCCGTGAAAAACTTTTTGGTTTTAAGTACATCCGGACGCTATGATTATTATAGCAGTATATCAAAAGCTTTAGGTCCTGGTCTTTTCACACCTTCTGTTTCTGCAAGTTTTATATTCTCTGATCTTACGCATATCAATGGTCTTGATTTTGGAAAGCTGCGGGTTTCATACGCAAAAACAAGTAATCCAGCGGTTCCATTTACAAACCAGGTTTACTATAGCGTGGCTAATTCAATTAATGGTGTTCCTGCGGCTACCTTTTCTTCTCAATTACCCAATGTTAATCTAAAACCATTTACTTTAACCGAGTTTGAAATTGGTACCGAGTTAAAGTTTTTGAATGATCGTTTAGGATTGGATGTAGCTTATTTTGACAGAAAAACTAAAAATGAGATCGTTAGCGGTACTCTTGATTGGTCAACCGGATACACTAACTATTATATTCCATCAGCATCTGTTGGCAATAAAGGTATAGAAGTTGAAATACATGGCACACCTGTAAAAACAAGTACATTTACCTGGTCGCCTTCTTTTAACTTTACTTATATTAAAAACAAAGTATTAGAAACCGATCTTGCAGGTGCAAATTTAGGCTTAGGCACTTATCGTCCGTTAAATGCAACTACCGCTTTTGTTAAAGGTCTTCCGGGCCCGCAAATTATGGCTAATGATTACAAACGTGACGGCAGTGGCAATATTATATTTGATGCTACAGGTAATGCCGAAACTACTGCACGCATACCTATGGGAAGCGTTGTACCTAAATTTTACGGTGGCTTTAATAACGATTTTACCTATAAAAACTTTAACCTGGGTTTCCTGGTTGACTATCGTTTTGGCAACAAGGTATTATCGGCAACTAATTATTACAGCATTTTCCGCGGTTTAAACAAAATGACTCTTGAAGGCCGTGAAACAGGCGTGGTTGGTGTTGGTGTAACCGAAAGTGGTGCAAAAAACACAGTTAATGTACCTGCCGAAACATATTATCAAACGCTGGCACGCAACGTTTCTGCCTTAAATGTTTTGGATGGCAGCTTTATTAAACTGCGCCAGGTTTCGTTTGGTTACAGTATCCCCAAAAATATTTTAGGCAACAGTCCTTTCAACTCTATCACCGTTTCATTAGTTGGTAGAAATCTTTGGACAATCATGAAACACACAGACAACATTGACCCTGAATCAAATTTTGCGCCAGGCATCAATTATGCCGGTATTGAAGGTACAAGCGTACCTCCTGTCAGGACATATGGGTTAAATGTGAACTTTAAATTTAAAAAATAACAGAGATGAAAAAACAACTGATATATAGTTGCCTGCTTATGGGTGCCACCTTTATAGCGGGTTGTACTAAAAATTTCGACCAGATCAATACAGATCCTACTAAAGTAGCCCCAACTTTGGTTACTGCACCATTTTTGATGTCACAAGCTCAAATTAAATTCTCAAACTCCGGATATGATCAATTACTTTTTCAAAGTATGTGGGTGCAATCATTAGCATCTACTTATGATTACTACGGAAATGGCGATAAATATATTTATGCTGGCAGTGGACGCGATTATTTCTCAAGAACGTGGAATACCAGCTATGGTTCATCTACTTTAATTGATGAAATGAAGAATGTTATTAAGGGTAATGCGGCTCTTTCTAACCTTGACAATTGCGGAACCATCCTGCGGATGATGATATTGCAACGCATCACTGATGCTTATGGCGATGTGCCATTTTCGCAGGAGGGACAAGCCAAAGAAGGTATAGTTACACCTGTTTTTGATACTCAGCAAAGCATTTATACCTCGATGCTTGATCAATTGGATAAAGCAACAACAGCTCTTGATGCATCAAAAGCCGGGCCCACTTCTGATCTTTTTTATGGAGGCGATGTTTCCAAATGGAAAAAATTGGGCTATTCGCTAATGCTAAGGGCAGCTATGCGTTTAACTAAAGTTGACGCGGTAACCGCTCAGAAATATGCAGAAATGGCATACAAGGGCGGAGCCATGGCATCTATTGATGATAATGCAAAAGTAAAAGCCGACAATACAAACGGAAATGCTAACAGCGACGCCAATGCATTACTGGTTACAGATGATTTCAGGGAAGTACGATGGTCAAAAACCCTGATAGATTATATGAAACTAACCGCCGATCCACGCATTAGCGCTATTGCCGAAATATCAACCGGCACTGGAAAAAAAGCTAATGAAACCCAGATAGTTGGTATCAATACAGCAAGCCTACAGGTAGGTATGCCGAATGGTTATGACCTAAAAGGTGGTGCTACTGACATCTCAAACGCTCCAGGCTATCCAGGCACAAGCCCTGCTAATCCGGCGGTTACAGGTGATGCCGCTGCTCCTGATGGTAAATATTCCCGCCCTCAGTTTGCAGTATATGATGATCGCAACCGCTATAATTTTCTGATGACTTACGGCGAAAGTGAGCTTTTATTTGCCGAAGCGGCTACAAGAGGTTGGAATACAGGTACTGCTGCCACACACTATGCAAATGCTCTTACTGCTGATATGGCAACCTTAGCTCAGTTTGGTACAACATCTGTACCCGCAGCAAGCATTACGACCTATGTAGCAGCTCATCCTTTGGTTGCGGCTACAGCTTTACAACAGATCAATATGGAGTATTTCGTTACAACATCAACAACATTTAACTTCAACGAAACCTGGTCAAACTGGAGACGGTCAGGATATCCTGCTCTAACAGCAGTTTCTTATCCCAACCAATTTGCTACCACTATTCCGAGAAGGATTCCTTATCCACTTGGATTACCATCAACAAATGCTGCTAATTATGCAGCGGCTGTTGCCAGGCTTAATGGAGGTGATACCTTCACAGCCAAGGTATGGTGGGATAAATAGCATACTTTTTTTCTAAGCAAACAGGGAGACATTATTTGTCTCCCTGTTTGCTTTATACGCTTTATAAACCTTATTTTTAGAACAGCAGTGTGCCTAACCGATTTGTGTTTTAAATAAACCTATTATGTCTGTTTTTAAATTATTCACTCCTAAAGGCGGCATCAGACCTTTCATGATAATTATCGCAGTGCTATGTTTTACCTGCACTCACTTGCATGCACAGCAAACACTTTTTAAACTGCTACCTCCTGAGCAAACAAGCATAACTTTTAAAAACGATCTTATAGAGGATGAACATCTGAATGTATTATCATACGAATATTTATACAATGGTGGCGGAGTGGCTGTAGGTGACATCAATAACGATGGGCTCGAAGATATCTTCTTCACCAGTAATCTTGGCCCTAATAAGCTTTACCTTAACCTGGGCAATTTAAAATTTAAAGATATAACCAAAGAAGCCGGTACCGGACTGGCCGGCCGTACAGGTAATTGGAAAACAGGCGTTACCATGGCCGATGTAAATGGCGATGGTCTTTTGGATATTTACGTATGCTACTCGGGCCTTGGCGATAACAGCAAACGCCGCAATCAATTATTCATTAATAAAGGCAATAATAAATTTATAGATCAGGCCAAAGAATATGGCCTGGACGATCCTGGTTATAGTACTCAGGCCGCATTTTTTGATTATAACAATGATGGCAAGTTGGACATGTTTCTGCTTAATCATAATGTAAAAAAGATAAGCAATCTGGAATTTGCTCAAAACAAAAAAGAAACCGACGAACTGGCCAGCAATAAACTTTTTGAAAACCAGGGAGGGCATTTTATTGACGTTTCAAAAAAAGCTGGTATTATACAAAACCCACTTACTTTTGGCTTAGGCGTTGCCATTGCTGATATCAATAAAGATGGTTTTCAGGATATTTACGTAACCAATGATTATAACGAACCCGATTACATGTATATCAATAACGGGGATGGAACTTTTACTGATAAAAGCAAACAAAGTTTAAGGCATCTTTCGCAGTTTTCAATGGGGGTGGATATTGCCGACATAAATAATGACGGTTTGCCGGATATCATGACCCTTGATATGCTGCCACCAGACAATCGTCGTCAAAAACTTTTGCAGCTGCAGGAAAATTACGAATCATTTGAATTAATGCTACAGCAGGATCTGTATAAGCAATACATGCGTAACATGTTGCAGCTTAACAATGGTGATGGTACTTTTAGTGAGATCGGTCAGCTGGCGGGTGTTTCTAATACCGATTGGAGCTGGTGTCCACTTATGGCCGACTTTGACAATGATGGGTATAAAGACATCTTCATATCCAACGGTTATTTCAGGGATTATACCAACAAGGATTTTTTACGGTACTGGGGCGATTATAAGCTTAAGAAAGCCATGGACAAAGAACCATACCTGTTAATGGACCTGGTAAAAGCTATGCCATCCACTGCCCTCTCGAATTATGTTTTTCAAAACAATCACGACCTTACTTTCACCGAAAAGAAACAGGATTGGGGTATCAATAAACCAGGCATATCAAGCGGAGCAGTTTATGCCGATCTGGATAATGATGGTGACCTTGACCTGGTTACCAACAACATCAACAGTGAAGCATCCATCTATCAAAACATGACGATGGAAACTTCTAAAAAAAGTTATCTGGCCGTCAACTTAAAACAAGACGGCCCAAATGTAAACGCCATAGGCGCTAAGGTATTTGTATACAACAACAAACAGGTACAATACCAGGAGGTTAACCCGAATAGAGGTTACCTATCCTGCGTATCTACCGTTCTCAACTTTGGTCTTGGCGATCAAAGTAAAATTGATTCTATACGGATAATATGGCCCGATCAAACTTCACAATTATTGACTGATGTGAAGGCTAATCAGCGTTTAAATGTTGCCTATAAAGCAGGCTTAGTAGTTTATAAACCAGCAGTCAGGGGAAGTAAAAGTATCCTAACGCAAACCAAACCCATTATTGACTATAAACATACCGAAACTACTATAAACGATTTTAAGCGTCAATTGCTGATGCTCTTTATGAGCTCCAAAACAGGGCCGGTTATAGCCAAGGCCGATGTAAACAAAGATGGTCTCGAAGATCTATTTATTGGTGGCGACCAAAATACCCCGGGTAAAATATATATTCAAAAGCCAGGCGGTACATTTAATACAAGTGAAGTGTCAGATCTGAACCATGAAAATACCTCCGCGGCCGTATTTTTTGACGCCAACGGCGACGGTTTACCGGATTTGTATGTGGCTAAGGGAGGATATTCATTAGTAGAGCCCAACACTCCCGACTTACAGGATAAGCTATATTTTAATGACGGCAAGGGGAATTTCACTTTATCAACCACCTCTCTGCCACAACTAAATACCGGTAGTAAATCATGTATACGCCCCTGCGATTATAACAACGATGGTAAAATAGATCTTTTTGTAGGCGCTAATGTTATTCCCGGCCAGTACCCTGTAACGCCCAAAAGCTACCTGTTAACTAATGCAGGTGAGGGTCGTTTTGTTACAACCGACGTACCATTTGCAGCTTGTGGTATGGTAAAAGACGCCCAATGGGTTGACTTAAATAATGATGGCCGTAAAGACCTGGTTATTTGTGGTGAATTTATGCCTATCCTGGTTTATATCAATACTACAAACGGCTTTGTAGATGAAACCGCCAAATACTTTGATCACCAGGAAAATGGCTTTTGGAATACTTTGACTATTACCGATATAGATTGTGATGGCAAAGCAGACATTATAGCGGGCAACCTGGGTACCAATACGCAAATACATGCCTCAATTACCGAGCCTGCCGAAATGTATTATGCCGATTTTGATGGCAATGGCTCTATCGACCCGTTCTTTAATTTTTATATCCAGGGAGTGAGCTATCCATTTGTAAGCCGCGATGAGTTGAACGATCAGATATACCCCATGCGTAAAAAATTCAACTCCTACAAAGCTTACTGTGATGCTACAATGAAGGATATTTTTAGTCCGGATGATTTGGCTAAGGCTACGAAACTTATCGTTAACGACGTGCAAACCAGCTGTTTTTTAAACAGGAATGGCAAATTCGTAAAAGCGCAACTACCGATTGAAGCCCAGTTTTCGATGGTAACCCAAATAATCACCGCCGACTTTAACCATGATGGCAAACCAGATCTTCTGCTGTTAGGCAATCATTCCGACAACCGCTTAAAACTAGGGAGCTTTGATGCCAATTATGGCTGCCTCTTAACCGGAGATGGTAAAGGTGGTTTCAAATATGAAACACAGCTATCATCTGGACTTTCGGTTACCGGAGATGTAAAATCAGCGGTAGAAACAAAAATAAACGGCTCAAAATATATTTTGATAGGCATATCTGGCCAGCCATTACAATTTTATAAGGAAAACTAATGATCAAAAATATATTCATCTTTTTGCTGGTATTGTGCAGTGCAATTCCGAGCTATGCTCAAAAGAATAAAAAATTGTTACCCGATTATTTACAGCTGGATAATACGGTCAAGGCGATATCGGCAGTAATGATACATGATGTGGTGAATCCACCGGCAGCTGCCCGTTATTATAACTACGTGATGTTGGGCGCTTACAACCTTACGGCTTTAAATAACAAAGAGATAGTGCCGCTTGCCGATTTTATAAAAAGCTATAAGGATGATAACCAACTGAGCATTGAAAAAGATAAATACAATTATCAAATTGCCGCGATATACTGCATGCTTGAAACAGGTAAACAGATGCTTCCATCTGGCTTTATGCTGCAGGATGCTGAGGATAAATATGTTGCTTTGCTAAAAGATAATAAAATAGGTGATGATATCATCAAGCAATCTATTGCTGCGGCCACAGAAATGACTGCCAAAGTGATCAAGTACTCCAAAGGTGATAATTACAATAAACTAAGCGGCAGGTTAAGATATACCCCTATAAAGGGCGGTAAAAATTGGTATCCTACTCCCCCAACCTATATGGAGGCTGTGGAGCCGAACTGGAAAACGATAAGACCGATGCTTATCGACTCATCCAATGAATTTGTACCCGTACGGCCAACGCCATTCAGTACCGATAGCACGAGTGAATTTTATAAGCAGGCTTATGATGTTTATAAGGTTTCCAAAAATCCCCCGATGGAGCAGGTGACTATCGCCAATTTTTGGGATTGTAACCCATTCGCGGTTACCACATCTGGTCACATGATGATCGGCTTTAAGAAGATCAGTCCGGGAGGGCATTGGATGAACATCGCCGGTATTGTATGTAAAAAAGCTAATTTAAGCTTTGATCGTTCGGTAACTGTACTCACACTTGAAGCTGTAACCCTCATGGATGCCTTTATTAGCTGCTGGGACGAGAAATACCGCAGTAACGGGATCCGCCCGGAAACTTATATCAACAAGTATATCGACATTACCTGGACGCCTTATTTGCAAACCCCGCCATTCCCCGAATATCCAAGCGGGCATGCGGTACTTTCCAATGCATCCGCAGGGGTTTTAACGTACCTGTTGGGCGATAAATTTGGTTATACCGATGATTCGGAAGTGCCATACGGCGTTGGCCCGCGCAGTTTCAAATCTTTCTATGAAGCAGCCGAAGAAGCTTCCATATCCCGTTTTTACGGAGGCATCCACTTTAAGGATGCTATCGTTTTTGGCAACAAACAAGGCCGGTTGGTGGCAGCTAAGGTTATAGAAAAAATAAAAGCTGCAAAAATCACCAGGCAAAATTGATTCGTATGAAAATAAGAGCATTTATTTTAACCGGGCTTTTTGTTTTAACCGCTCTTATTTGCCTCAATTCATTTACTGCCAAAAGATATTTGCCGGCTAACGACGAAGGCAAAATGCTTTTCGACAGATATTGTACCAACTGCCATATGGCCCCCGATCCGGCGAGTTTAACTAAGAGGATTTGGCAAAACCACGTATTGCCTGTTATGGCAAGCCGCATGGGTATCATCTACCCTAATTATGATCCATTAAGGGGCTTAAGCGAAGAGGAACGGGAGATCGTAAAAAAGGCGCGCATCATTCCTGATGAACCTATTTTAACTAATGAGGAATATAGCAAAATTATAAATTATATACTCATTAATGCCCCCGATAGTATATCGTTAGATGAAAAAAGGCTGACACGTAACAGTCCACTACAACAATTTCTACGTGAGGATGTGCCAATAGCAGAAACTACACCATCATTAATAACAGGCCTGGAATATAATTCTATTACCAATACCCTTTGGATAGGTGATTTTTATAAAAAGGTGTATAACTGGCAATATGGTAAAGGCGTAACCAAAATTTTTAATAGTAACACCCCCGTAGTTGATTTTAATTTTTATAAAGGCGATACGTATTTCACGGAGATAGGCAAACTATTTCCTACGGAGCTCAGCACGGGATCTTATTCGCAATTGAAGGATAGTGAACGCACACCATTAATTACGGCCTTACATCGGCCCGTTCACGCTGAAATCGAGGATTTGGATAATGATGGCATACCCGAGATTGTGGTTTGCAACTTCGGCAACAAGATTGGTTCTCTGTCGCTGTTTAAAAAGAATAGATCCGGACAATACTCTGAAGATGTATTAATGCCCCAGGCCGGAGCTATCAAATGTTACATTAAGGATATGGATGGCGATGGAAAAAAAGACATTGTTGCTCTATTTTCGCAAGGGGACGAAAGCGTGTGGATCTTTTATCAGAAGGATAAACTCAAATTTAAAGCAAAGCGGGTTTTACGTTTTCCGCCCAATTATGGTACAACAGATATGGTTTTGGTTGATTATAATCACGACGGGCTTACAGATATTGTAACTGTACATGGCGATAATGCCGATTACTCTAATATTCTGAAAGCCTATCACGGTATCCGTCTTAACATCAACCAGGGAAACAATATATTTCAGGAGAAATTCTTTTACCCGATTTATGGTGTTACCAAAGTAGTAGCCGAGGATTTTGATAAAGACGGGGATATTGATTTTGCGGCCACAGCTTTCTTCCCTGAATTTGGGAAACTGGTTGATGAATCATTTGTATACCTGGATAATACAGACCAGGGGAAATTTACCTTTAAATCATATACGCAGAAGAGTGAAGTCCCAATAAAAACACTGACGCTTGAAGCTGCAGATGTCGATAGCGATGGTGATCTGGATATTATCACAGGTAACTTTGCTCAAAGCCCCGGCCCCGCTCCTGCCGATCTTGACCAGAAATGGAAATCGGCTAAATATGGTTTGAGTATTTTTTATAATCAGCTTTATAAAAGCAAAAAATAAAATTTTGTCATTCTGAGCATAGCGAAGAACCTATCGCGTGGTTAATAGATCCTTCACTACGTTCAGGATGACAAACTATTGGGGTTTATTTCAATACCGATACCGCTTTATTAGCATCACCTACTCCCCAGACTGTTCCTGGTTTGTTGCCCATGGTAATTACCAATTCACCTCCGTTGATGATATCCTTATGTGCAAAATAGGTTTTATTGTAAACCTTGCCATTTAGCAGCATAGCGTTAATGTACTTATTTTGCGGGCCGTTGTTTTTTACCACGATATGGAAAGTTTTATTGCCTTGCAATTTTAAAGTAGCTTCGTTAATAACGGGACTACCGAAAACATACAGTCCGTTTGCCGGATTGGCCGAATAAAATCCAAGCGCCGATAATACATACCAGGCCGACATCTGACCAACATCTTCGTTACCAATAATACCATCTGGTTTATCGGTATAAAAATCATCAAGGATATACCTTACTTTTTCGGCAGTTTTCCAGGGCTGGCCAGAATAATCATAAAAATAACTCATCGGATGGCTTGGCTCATTACCATGGGCATACTGACCGATCAGACCAGATACATCCGGCGATTTAAATTTACCCATATCACCCTTTGCGATAAATAGCGAGTCGAGTTTGGTGTTGAATTTTGCTTCGCCGCCTAACAGGTTTATCAAACCCTCCACATCCTGAGGTACCAGGAAAGTATACTGCCAGCCATTGCCCTCTGTAAAATCGCCATGCTCATGTATAGAAATGAATGGGCTATAAGGTGTGCGCCATGAGTTTTCTGACAAACGGCCACGCATAAATCCAACTTTAGGATCATAATAATTTTTATAATACTGACCGCGCTTGCTGAAATAATCATAATCGGCTTGTTTGCCTAATTTTTTGGCAACCTGTGCAATACACCAATCATCGATAGCATATTCCATACCCATCGATACGGATTCTGCAGTACTATCAGCAGGAATATAACCCAGGCTTTTTACAAACTTAATACCACGGGTATCCTGCATGGCGGTTGTTTTCATAGCCTCATAAGCCAGGTTAGCGTCAAAACCTTTGTAACATTTTAACAAAGCATCGGCCACAACAGGCACCGCACTGTAACCTACCATACAATTGGTTTCGTTGGCCATTAAATGCCATACTGGTAAGCTACCCTGCTGCTGGTAAATAGCCAGCATAGAGTTGATCATGTCATTGGTATGCTCCGGATGAATAATGGTCGATAGCGGATTATTAGCCCGGTAAGTATCCCACAAAGAGAAGGTAGTTACGTTATTGAAGCCCTGATTCTTATGCACTTTTTTATCTGTTCCCCAATACTCCCCGTTCACATCGTTAAATATAGATGGAGCTATCATGGTGTGATAAAAAGCTGTATAGAACTTTTTAAGTTGTGATAATGAATCGGCTTTAATAGTGATCTTTTGAAGTTGATTATTCCAGGCTTTATCAGCATCGGCAACTACCTTATTAAAATCCCAGCCTGGTATCTCCGTTTTGATGTTCAGCATCGCATTTTCGGAACTTACCGGTGATATACCTACTTTGGCATAAACTACCTCGCCTTTGGTTGTAGCAAAACTGATCACGCCTTTAGTCTTCTCGCTTTTCAGCTCGGTTCCGGAAGCAAGTGTTGTATTGTCATAAACCTCGAATTTGCTGATAGGTTTAGAAAATACAGCGGTAAAGTAAATACGCTGATCAACCGCCCAGCCTTTTGAAAAACGATAGCCTGCAATGGTATTTTTATCAACCTGTTTGATGTAGGTTTCCATTGATTTGTCCCAGCCGATACCTTCCTTCAGATCGATCACTATATGAGCATCTTTTGCAGCTGGGAAAGTATATTTGTGCATACCAACTCTTGTACTTGCGGTAAGCTCTACACCTATACTATAACGTTTTAGCTTAACTTTATAATAACCAGGTTTTACAACCTCGTCCTGATGACTGAATAGTGATGTATATCCGCTTTGCAGATCTTTTATTGTGCCTTTGGTTACTTTAACAGGTCCGGTAGTTGGCATAAAGGAAATATCGCCCAGATCGCCTATACCGGTACCACTCAAATGCGTATGCTGAAAACCGATGATAGTTGAATCGGATATATGATATCCCGAGCACCAGTCCCAGCCTTCGGAAATATTGGTTGGCCCCAATTGAACCGCGCCAAAAGGTACGCTGGCACCTACAAAAACGTGACCGTGAAACCCCGTACCAATGTAAGGGTCGACATATTGAGTTAAACTACCTTGCTTTGCCGCAGCCGGTTTATGCGCCTGGCCAAACGAATTTGAACAAAATAATGCCAGTAACCCGGCTAAACAGATCTGTTTTTTCATTGAATGATTTGATATAGAAATAGTATTGGGTTTATAATTCGATACAAACATAAACCCAATACTTAATAGTTTATTAATAAACGCTTAATTCAGCAACAGTAATACCATTTCCCGAAATTACATGCGTTGCCTCAAATTTAAAATACCTGGCTTTAACAGGCTCTTTCAAAATAACCGGTTGCTCTATCAAACTTGCTTTAATGTTAGAAAATTCGCCCGAAGCTACTTTTTGCCATTCTTTACCATCATTACTAATGTAGAATACATAGCTATCAACAATTCCATCAAATTGTTTATCCTGACGGGGTAAATAGCCAAAAGCCTTTATTTCTTTAATGCTACCCAGATCAATGCTTATTTGTTGCGGAAAAGATGTGTTTTCTTGTTTTAAAGTACTGTAAATGGAATGGCTGTTTTCGTCAATAGCGTTTTCGGCCCGGTTATTATTACTGGCATCAATAACCTTCCAGTCAGCCTTAGCATATCCTAATGAAACAAAAGCAGTCTCACTTTGCTGATCTTTTCCTTCAAAACTACGTGCTTTTATTACTGCATCGTCAGTTATAGTAAAAGGACCTTTATATAGTGGTGACCTCAAGGTTGGCTCTTGCCCATTTAAAGTGTAGTGAATAGAATTTACGGGAGCTTCGGTACTGATGCTTATTTCACCACTTTTGTTCCTGCTGATCTTCGGAGCGGTTAAATGAACCGGCTCTTTATAAATACCAAAATCACTTAAAGCTATAGCAGCTTGTGAACCAGTTATACGTAATCTTAATTTTGATGCTGTAATGTTTTGCGTTAAACGGATAAGCCTGTTCCCTCCTATGCTGGTTGCCGAAGCAATTTGCTGCCATTTGCCATTGGTAAAAGCGTCAACAGCGAGCGAATCGATGCGTTGCCCTAATTTGATGTTTTCACGCACCCTGATTACATTAAATGTTTTAGGGATATGCAGATCAATAGTTAATTGAGGCGTAGTTACTTTATCGTCTGTAGCCCAATAACTATAGCGATCGTTATCCAATAAAAACTGCGGACCGTATTTAACAGTATTCTTACCGCGTACGTTACTTGCTGTAAGCGTTGCTCCTTTTGCCAGATTTACCGCAAAGATTTGTTTTAGCAACTGACCAAACTCGGTAAGCGATTTTACATCTATCTCATTAACAATCCCACGCTGATCAGGCGATAAGCCCAGATCAAGTGCAGCGCCGCGACCAACACTTTTGTAATATAGATCAAGCAAAGTATAAGGTGATTTTACGCCGCCATCTTGTGTTTTATGATAAAACCATCCTGGTCTTAATGATACATCACATTCAGCAGGCATCCAGTATTTACCATCACGGGTACCTTCTGTGCCCTCATAATCCTTTACATATCCATTGCCAGGTTCTTTACCCTCATCCGGAGCATGAGGGGTGTACGTGGCCCAGCAAGTTTCACCGGCGTGGCCTTCCTCGTTACCTACCCAGCGTACATCCGGACCTACATCGCCAAATATAACCGCGTTGGGTTGTAGTTTGCGGGTAATGCCCCAGGTGTTTTTCCAGTCATAATAGGTTGAGCGATCTATCTTACGTATTTCGCGCTTACCGCCATAGTATCCATCACCGCCATTGGCACCATCGTGCCAGGAGATGAACAGCGGGCCATAATGTGTGTATAGTTCCCGCAATTGCTCCTGGTATATTTTTAAGTATTCGGGAGTACCGTAGTTTGGGTTATTCCTATCCCAGGGCGAGCAGTAAACGCCTAGTTTCATACCTAATTTATCACAGGCCTCACGATATTCTTGAAGTATATCGCCTTTACCATTTTTATATGGGCTTTGTGATATGTTGTGTTCTGTTGTTTTAGTTGGCCAAAGGCAAAAACCATCGTGATGTTTTGCTACCACCACAACACCTTTAAATCCCCCTGCTTTGGCTGCCGCAACTATCTGCAAGGCACTAAACTGCGACGGATTAAGCAATTTAGGATCTTCGTCGCCATAACCCCACTCCTTGTTGGTATAGGTATCCAAACCATAATGAATAATGCAATACATTTCCGTTTCCTGCCAATTGAGTTGTCCCTGAGTTGGCAAAGGCCCAAAAGGTTTAGGAGGAGCCTGACAAAAGCCCTGTACGCTAATAATAAACAGTAATAGTAAACCAATAATTTTTTTCATTGCTGATATTTAATTTTTAAACCATTCTGCAGGGATATCCTGCCGGGCCGAACCATTTACACTATATTGGAGTTTAAGGGTAAAACCACCGCCACCTTCAATAAAGTCAAGTGCAAATGGATGTAAGCCCATTTTCAATGCTATCTGTCCGCTCCTTTCCTGGGCAGAGTGGTTACCATCATTATCAACTACTGTTGTTGGGCCTATTTTTAATACGGCACCATCATCGGCATTTAAATAAAAACTATAAATATCATCAGTAGGTACATTAATGAACCCTTTGTAGGCAATACCGAATGATGGGGCTTTTACCGTTGATGGTACTTCGATAGCAGTGGTTGTAAACGTACTGTCAACCCTGGCTTTCTTCATCAGGGAGGTTTGTTTGAAGGAAGCTTTATAATATTTACAATCTAACCCAGGTTTTGTACTCTTTACTTTTACCGGGCCAAGCATATATTGCTTGCTATAATTCAAATTATAAACATCGCCGCGTGTACCATTTGCGGTGAATGCTGCAACCCGAACTGTTTCATTATTAGTTATACTTAAAGCTTCTGGTAACTCCCGTGATTTTGCATCGGGCAAAGAACCATCAGTAGTATAACGGATAATTAAAGAAGGCAAAGGCTTGCTGATGTTTAAACTTCCCTCATCGATAAATACATAATTATTCAATAATCCTGGAAGATCGGGTAAGCGATAATTGATATTCATAGCATCCATGCGGCTATACTGTTTCACCAGGCGTTTCTGATATGAATCATATTTACCAGGTTGATTTGTCCACAGCATTTCGGCCAGGGCAGTAAGGCGGGGCATATACATATAATCAGCCCTTTTTTCAGAAGGTATCATTTCTGTCCAGATATTGGCTTGCGCACCGATGATAGATTTAGCTTCTTCGGCATTTAGAACCTTAGGGATAGGGTTAAAATGGTATACTTTATCGATAGAGTATTGATCTGGCTGATAATCAAAATATAAGGGTTCCCCAGGAGTCATGATGACGGTGTTGCCATTTTTTACTGCTTTCACCGGAGCGTTGGGCACCCAGGTACGCCAGTACATAATGATAGCCGTTGGACTGATACCGCCTTCAATAATCTCATCCCAACCAATCAGCTTACGACCTTTGGAATTGAAGAATTTCTCCATGCGATTGATAAAGTAGCTTTGCAGGGCGGGCAGATCTTTGATCCCTTCGCGCTCCATCAAGGCTTTACAATCTGCAGATTTACCCCAATCAGTACGGTCAACTTCATCACCACCAATATGGATGTATTGTGACGGGAAAATATCCATGATCTCGCTGAACACATTTTGAGCAAATTCATAAGTGGTTTCTAAACCCGGACAAATAGGTTTGGTAAACAGTTTACCCCATGAATTTTCACCGTTACAGGTTAAAAAAGGATAAGAGTTAATGGCAGCCATCATATGACCGGGCATATCAATTTCGGGTATAATGTCGATATGACGAGCCGCGGCATAAGCTACCACGCCTTTCATTTCCTGTTGGGTATAAAAACCGCCGTACATGATTTTTCCGTCGCGCTGAATAATGTGTTCTTTGTCGATAACAAAATCAGGATTGTCTTTAGCCTTTTTCATACAGGCTGAATCCTGATTATTAAATATACGCCAGGCACCTCCTTCGGTTAGCTTGGGATATTTTTTGATCTCGATACGCCAACCCTGATCATCTGTCAGGTGCAGGTGAAGTTTGTTCATTTTGTAAAGCGCCATCCTGTCAATAAACTTTTTCAGGTAGCTTATCGAGAAAAAATGCCGGGAAACATCCAGATGCATACCACGCCAAGCATAGGCTGGTTGATCCTGAATAGTTAAAGCTGGTAATAGTAAAGTTTTACCTACTCTACCTTTTTCAATAGAAACCGGCAACAATTGGCGAATAGTTTCAATTGCATGGAATATACCTGCCGGATCTTTAGCCGTAATAATTACCTGCTGCTTGTTAATAGTCAATTTATAGGCCTCTGGTGCAGTTAGAGAAACATCATATACCAAATTGATGGCATTGGCTTTACTGCCTTTAATTATTGTTAGTTTTTTACCTAATCCTTTTTGCAATAGCTGATTGAGTTGATTGGCTTCGTCAATAAATTGCTTTGCGGTTGTGATGCTGGTTTTATTGCTTATAGTAAAAGCACCCTTGCCGGCTACCAATTGTGCTGGATATGGGATCAAGGGAAACCGGGTGGCTGTTTCCTGCGCGTTTATAGCATCAGCGCAGGTAAAAATAAATGCCGCTGCCAACAAATATTTTGAAATGGTCTTCATTCTTTTCTTTTTGTTATTTGTTGATTGATATTGTCCGTTCAACTACATTCCAGCCACCCATAGTTACAGTGAGGTTCTTTTTGGCTGAGTTTTTATAATCAATGATCACTTTCTTTTCTTCGCCAGGCAAAACGGTTATATAATTATCACTGTAAAAAGCTGGCAATACCCTTTGCTTAGTATCTGCATCTGTTAATGACAGCCGGTTGAAAAATGCCAAAGGGCCGCTACTTGTATTAACTAAAGTCACTTCTACTTTGTCAGCACTTAGATATTTAGCCGAGGCGCTTAAGTTCCCTTTAGGCATGTTTTGTAAGCCAGAATAGTTTCCTTTTTCATCTGGCATCCAGTAAATATTTTCGCTGAGGGTCTTTTTATCTTTGTCCAATAACTGCAGACAAAGGAAGGCTCCTTTGTCTTTGGCCAATTTATTCATTTCTCCTTTTAACGATAAATAACGCTTAATCGTGGTTGGCGTTACATCAGAAAATACCTGGGTAAGCACTTTTTCTTTACCATCCATATCATAAGCTTTAGCTACCAGCATCATATTGGTATGGCTCTTAAATGTATTGTTGGCTACCATCACCATACCATCGGTTGGATCATACATAATGTGTAGTGGTTCGCTGCCATTGTGCAGGCCATACAGGCAAGCATTAGGGTCAAGGTAGTAATCATACATCTGGCCGCGCATGGCTGTCCACGGATTCTGGGTTTTCCAGATAATAGTGCCTGTGTACCACTCCCACATATGTGAACTAAAACCTTCCATCAGGCCGCGATATTGATCATAATTGACCAATTGGGCTTTGGTTGCAAAATCCTCTACATCTTTTGCTTTGCCATATTTATCAATAAAACCATCATAGCCAATATACTTATGATAATCCCAAACAGAATCGGTTTTAGTCTTGCCAGTTGCTTCATCATACTCGGGTAATACCATATTTTTGGCCGGAATGAATCTTTTGAGCGACTCGTAATCGCTTACCCCTACCGAACCTACTTCAGAGTTGAAAGGGTAAGTTTTATGCGCCCAAAAAGTCGACAAGGGCTGGATACCATAAGGCCCATCTCCATTGCCGCCCAGGGCGTTACGTGACATCTCCTCTGAATTAGAATAAGGGATAAACCAACGGGTATTATCCAGTTTAGGCATGATACTATCACGCAGGGCTATCAACATATCCTCGGGTGGGGTTATTTCATTACCTCCACACCAAATAGCCAATGAAGGATAATTACGTACCAATTTTACCTGGTCTTCAATTGATTTAAGATATAAGCCATGATCGTCAGGGTATTTTCTGCGCGTCCATTGATCATCCAGTTTCATCGGATCCGTCCAACGACCGTTACAATCACCAGAACCCCACATATCCTGAAAGACCAGCATACCATATCGGTCACAAGCTTCATAAAACTCAGGACGTTCAATCAGTGCACCTCCCCAAACCCTGATCAGGTTCAGGTTCATATCCCGGTGAAAGCGAACTTCGGCATCATAACGAGCATCCGAAAAACGTAACATTTCATCAGATACTATCCAGTTGCCTCCTTTAATAAATATCTTTTGTCCGTTGATGTTGATCTGTCTGCTCTCGGTACGAGTGTTCCACTCCGTGGTGATCTGCCGAACCCCAACTTTTATTTCGTCCTTGTCAGATATTTTGTTGTCGGCGGTTACAAACTGCAAATCCATTGGATAAAGATGCTGTGCACCATACCCGCTCGGCCACCAAAGCTTTGGATTTTTTAAGGAATAATCATTGAGTTGTATGGTTTGTGTCGAATTCGCTTTGAGTGTAACTTTTTTTGAAACCGCGTTGCCATCCAAAGTATATTTTAGCTCGCCGCTAACAGGCAGGCTGCTTGCGTTTTGTAAATCTGCGGACACTTGAATAATAGCTGATTGCTGCGGGCCCTCTGATTGTCTTACACCTGGTACAAGAGTTACTACATGTGGGTCAATAATCCTTACCGCTCCTGTTTTTTCTATAGTCACCTTGTCCCATATACCGGCATTGCGATCTTTGATTGGCTGTATCCAATCCCAGCCTGCGGTATATTGAATACCCACATTGCGGGCTATGGTACCATCACCACCCTGGCCTCCGTTTGGATTGCCTACTACATCTGGAGGATATACAATAACGGCGAGCCTGTTATTACCATCTTTAGCCATCCATTTGGTAATGTTGTATGACTGACGTAAAAACATACCTTTATGAAGCTGGTCATTTAATTTATGACCATTCAAAAACACATCACAGCTGTAATTTACACCTCTGAAATTCAGATAGACCTGATCAGTGCTCCTGAGTTGCGCCTCTTTAAAATCCTTTACAAACCAATACGTGTAGTAATCACGACCAGCCCTATAAATATCAGGGATCTGCTCATTATTCATTCCGTAAAACGGGTCGGGCATTTTATGAGCGGCTATCAGGCTGGTTAATACCGTGCCTGGCACAACAGCTGGCATCCATGAACTTGTATTATAAGTTGTATGAGAAATGGCTATTCCCGCGTCTTTTACCTTGCTTACCGGGGCACACTTCCAACCTTCGTTTAGCTCATACTTACTTTGTGCATTTGCCAAAGTAATACAGAGTATGAACAATGTTGTTATTGAAAATTTATAAGATACGAGGCTGACTACCGGGTAATTTTTTTTCATTATGTGGTGGGGTAATGGTTTCAAAATTAAGTACTGCAATGAACGCAGAGTTATACTTGTTTGGTAATTTGATGTGGTTTTTTATCCTATTATTAATATTAATATGCCAATTTAAAACAGGCTGCCTCAGTTAAACCAGTGTTTTGTTGCAGGGTTGTAGGGATACTGATCACTATTTCATCACTTTGTTGCTTCCATTTCAGGCTTTGCTTACTACCCAATAGTATTATTTTTTTAGGTTTAGGGGCTTTAACAGAAACAGTTGCAGGTAAGGTTACTTTCTCCTGATCGGATAACATAAAAGCATATATGGCATTATCATTTTTTGCTTTTGTGTAAAAAACATTACCTGTTGAATATGGAGCCACCGATTTGGAGTTATAAATACCTTCGCCATTGATCTTTATCCAGGCGCTTATACCTTTTAATCGCTCATACGCAACAGGATCCCAATCACCATCAGGGCCAGGGCCAATATTCATCAACAAATTACCTCCACGCGATACTATTTTAATCAATAATTGTACAATTTGCTGTACCGATTTATAATGATCTCCGGGTACATAGCTCCAAGAATTACCCATGGTAATGCAACTTTCCCATGGATGGTCAAGCGGCACCTCGGGTACCTCTTGTTCTGGTGTTGTATAGTTTTCATATTGGCCGGATACCGTACGATCGACAACGATCAAACCGGGTTGCTTTTGCCTTCCCATAGCAGCAATTTTAGGCATATCAATATCCTGATCATATTGAATACCCCGCTGCCACTCAACAGTGGTATCAATACTACTTTTAGGACGCACCCACCCGCCATCGAGCCAAAGAATATCTACTTTTCCATATCCGGTCATCAACTCACCAATCTGGTTGTAAGTAAAATCTTTAAACTTTTGCCACCGTTCAGGATGCTTTTTAGGATCATAGTTTACGTTTCTGTCTTTTGGTGGAAAGTATGGCCACCAATAATTCTCGGTGTGCCAATCAGGTTTTGAAAAATAGGCCCCTATCATAAAGTTTTCTTTACGAAAGGCGTTAAATACTTCCTTAGTAACATTACTTCGGGGATTAGTTGAAAATGGTGTTTTTGCGCTGGTAATTTTATAATCGGTTTCTTTAGTATCAAACATGCAAAAACCATCATGGTGCTTTGTTGTAAATATCACATATTTCATACCGGCATCCTTTGCAGCCTGCACCCATTTTTCAGGATTAAACTTAACCGGATTAAATGTAGTTTGCAGATTTTCGTAAGCTGTTTTATAGCCATTATATGTAGCTCCGTACGGGCCGCGACGCTGGGTCCAGCCTTCATCTTCGGGGCAAATGCTCCAGCTTTCAACTACCCCCCATTGGCTGTAAGTTCCCCAATGCATAAAAAGCCCGAATTTCAAATCTTGCCATTCGGCTAGTTTCTTTTCCACCAATGGATCACCGGGGGCAACGTACTGCTTGGACACATTGTGTTTTTGCGCCATCAGAAATGCGCTAAAAGAGCTTAAAACAAGAAACGTAATAATTTTTTTCATGTAAAATGGCATTTAATATAACTGACAACAATAATAGGTGTATTGCCTACACTTTTTAAATTTTTTTAATAATTATTGAAACTTTGCCAATAAAATTTCCATTTTAGCAATTAATGTTTTATTATTGTTATACCGATATTAAGATTTAAATTTACGTGATTAACTAAAATTCCCGGGTTTTGAAAGACAGAAAAGTTGATACACTAAACTTGTGGAAACTCATTTGCAGCAATGATGATGAAAAAGCTTTTGAGCTTTTCTTTCATTTGTTAAATAACTCACTTACTAAATTTTGTATTCTGTATGTTAATCAACGGGAAATAGCAGAAGAGATCGTATCTGATGTGTTTGTTAAATGCTGGTTAAACCGAAAAAACTTAACCGAAATACTTAACCCGGAAACCTACCTGTTTGTAGCTGTAAAAAACCAATCTCTAAATCACATTAAAAAATATTCCAGTATCCATCTGGTACAGATCGAAGAAACCAACTCCGTTGAATTTGTAAACACTTACAACCCACAAAAGGAAATTGAAAATAAAGAACTGATCTTCAGAATGGATAAAGCCATTACCGCCCTTCCCCAGCAATGCCGTATTGTATTCAGGTTGATCAAAGAGGACGGAATGAAATATAAAGAAGTTGCCGAAATTTTAAATATATCACCACGTACTGTACAAACACAGCTTTTTAGGGCTGTTAAAAAGTTAAGTGTTGTTTTAAGTAATTATAATAAACTTAACAACCCCGAAACGCATACGAACAATTTATTCAAGGCACTAAGTGTGGTTATTGGTATTATGCAACTATTTTTTATAAACTTGTAGGTATTTTATCAAGAATAGTTGTCCACCTATAAAAAGCACGAAATATCAGAAATGGGCAATGATAGATTTATAGAGCTGGTTAGTAAAAAATTAACCAATGAGATCAGCTCAGAAGAAAGCGAAGAGCTTCAACATTGCTTAAACTCCGACGAAATAAATCGCCGCGATTTCGAGTTCCTGAATATTTACTGGAATAGTAATGATACCGAATTTGCGGATAATGCTTTGGCATTTCAAAAAATAAAAACAAAGATCCAAAGTCAGGAAGCAGATACCGCTACAATCCCTAATTTAAAAAAGTCATATACTTATGTTTGGCGCGCCGCTGCAGCCGTTATTTTACTTACAGCTTGCTCCTGGTTTTTTTATTCCCGATTTGTTAGTAAAAGGATTAACCTGCTTACTACCACTCCCCATGCATGGCAAAATAAAAATACGGTAAAGCGCGAAAAGTCGACTATTGTCCTTACTGATGGTACCCGGATCACTTTAAACTCGCAAAGCACATTAAAATACCCTACAGTATTTACGGGTAAAACCCGTGAGGTTTATCTTAGTGGCGAGGCTTTTTTTGATGTGCATAAAGATCATGAACATCCCTTCATTATTCATACTGAAAAAATGAACATTAAGGTACTGGGTACTGCTTTCAATGTAAAGTCTTATCCCAATGACCCGCAAAGTGAAACTACCCTTATCAGAGGCACCATAGAAGTTACACTTGACGACAGGCCTTCTGACCGTATTATATTAAAACCTAGCGAAAAACTTATTGTAAAAAATGGTTCGTTTAAAACCACGCGCCGAAACACTAAGCTTAATCCGGCTGATGCAGGTTCAGGTATGCGCTATGTACTTACTACTTTCACCCGTTTGCAGCAGGGTGATAGCACCGTTGTTGAAACCTCATGGACTCAAAATAAATTCATTTTCCGGGATGAAAACTTCGCAACGCTATCAGATCGTATGGAAAGATGGTACGGTGTAGACATCAAATTTAAAAATGATGCATTAAAGCAATACCGCTTTAGTGGTGTTTTTGAGAAGGAAACCATAAATCAGGCTCTTGATGCATTGCGCATGACCGAAAATTTTAATTACAAGATTAAAAATTCAACCATTTATATCTATTAAATTGCCTATGAAATTAAAGTTTACTTAACCCTTTAAAGAATCTGCCTCTGATGTAACAAAATTCTGAAAAACGAACAATTGTTACATTTTTTTTATATAATTACCCCTATCTGTACTGGTCTGGCAGATCTATCTATTCCTTATAAATTTATGTAAATTTAATACACAACAATGGTGTAACGGCAAATATTGACTATAATGTCCTTATTGATAAATGAAATTAACTTGTACTTTAATAATATTCTTTAATTTTCTGGTTTTAAGTTCTCATGCCCAAACACGTGTAACCCTCAATCTTCAATCTGCCGATTTTAGGAAGGTATTATCTATAATTGAACACCAAAGCAGTTACCACTTTGTTTACAGTGAACGCAAGGTACCTGTAATGAAAAAAGTAACCATTGATGCAAAAAATGAAGAAGTTACAACGGTACTAGATAAAATTTTATTAAACTCAGGCTTTGCTTACACCGAGCTGGCCAATCACCTTGTTGTTATAGCTCCTACCGCGGAGATTATTAATGTAATTAAAATCAGTGGCCATGTAATTGGTGAAAAGGGCGAACCATTAGCTGGTGCTACGGTCATGGTAAAGGGTTCCACGGCCGGTACCCCTACAGACACGGAAGGTTTTTTTTCATTTGAAGCCCCGGAGCAATCCATCCTAAAGGTTAGTTACGTGGGTTATCAAACAAGAGAGATAAGAGCATCAGGAACTACACCCTGCGTCATACAATTATCCGTTAGCAACATACTTAATGAGGTGGTTGTTACAGCTCTTGGCATAAAAAAAGATGAAAAAAAAGTCGGATACTCAGTGAGTACCATTAACGGTGATTTACTTGATAAGGCCAAAGAAACCAATATTGCTTATTCGCTTGAAGGGCGGGTTGCGGGTTTAAGTATCAACGGCGTGAACGGTGGACCTGGTTCATCGGCACGCATTTTATTAAGGGGTGTAACCAGTTTCGGCGCGGCATCCCCCCTGTTCATTATCAATGGTATACCGATTGATAATACGCAAAGAGGCTCTGCAAATGAATGGGGCGGCGCTGATTTTGGCGACGGGATTAGCAATATCAACCCGGATGACGTGGAGAGCCTGACAGTTTTAAAAGGACAATCCGCATCTGCCTTGTATGGAGCAAGAGCTGCCAATGGAGTTATTTTGATCACCACAAAAAGCAGCAAAAAAAACTCTGGTTTTGGAGTTGAGCTAAATAGCAATTACCAGTTAGATAAAGCAGTTAATACTTTTGATTATCAAACTGTTTATGGGCAGGGAGAGTATGGTCTGCGGCCACAAAATGTAAACACCGCAATCTCGACAGGTAATTTAGGTTGGGGTGAGAAGTTAGATGGTAAACCGACTATTCAGTTTGATGGCAAATATTATCCATACTCCGCTGTAAATGACAATATTAATAAGTTTTACCGTACCGGATCATCCAACACAAATACAATAGCATTCAACGGAGGCGGAGAGAATGGAGGATTTAGGCTTTCGCTCTCCAATCTTAGCAATAACTCTATTGTTCGCAACAGTGGTTTGTCACGTAAAACTGTAAATCTTACTGCTAATCAAAATGTATCGGCAAAGCTCAGTTTAAATATTGTTGCCAATTACATTCAAGAATCATCAAACCTTAAACCCAATTTAAGCGATGGACCGATGAATGCCAATAATATACAATATCTTGCCGCTAATGTAAACCAGGCTGCACTAGCTCCTGGTACCAATGCCGATGGTTCAGAACTACGCTGGAATAACGACTCTTATGTAACTAATCCATATTTTGCTGTATATAAATTCGTCAACAATATCAGTCGCCAACGGCTTATTGCCGCTATAGTAACAAAGTACAATTTCAATAGCTGGCTATACATACAAGGAAGACTTGGTAATGATGTTTTATATGATAAAAGATTATCTGTTATACCCACGGGTACCGCTTTTAGCCCTGGAGGCGCGGGAGATATCGACGAACAATCAGAAACACAACGATCTGAGCTGAATACGGACGTACTTGTTGGAGCTAAACATGACATCGTAAAAAATCTGCTCAGTTTTGATATATCCGGCGGGGCTAGTTTGCGTAAAAATAGCTATGAATATACCAAGCTTTTTGGAGGGCCCTTTATTATCCCCTATTTCTATAGTTATGAGAATCTAACTGTAAAAAACAGCCTTTACAGTTATAAAAGCAGCGAAACACATTCAGCTTATTATACTGCCGATTTCTCCATCAAGAAATACATCACCATTAATAATACGGGTAGATTTGATGTTTACTCTACTTTGCCACAGGGGCACCGGGGCATATTTACGCCATCAGTATCCGCCAGTTTTATATTCTCAGAGCTTACACATATACCGGCACTTGATTTTGGCAAACTTCGTGTTTCTTATGCCCAAACTAGTGGAGAACCCTCCGACACATATATCACATCTCAGTATTATACCATTAATAATTCTGTTAATGGAGTTCCTACGGCTGGGTTTTCAAATACCCTTCCTAATTTATTTTTAAAACCTTATACCTTAACCGAATCTGAAATTGGTATCGATCTTAAATTTCTGAATGGACGATTAGGTTTAGACGCAGCTTTTTTTCATCGAAAAACCAGAAATGAAATAATTAAGGGCGATCTGGACATATCGTCGGGATTTACCACAAGGTTTATCGGTACAGGTTCAACTCAAAATAATGGTATCGAAATAGAATTAAACGGCACTCCTTTTAAAACAGCCAATTTTGTATGGGGGCCTTCTTTTAATTTTACGTTTGTACAAAATAAGATCCTGCAAACAGATGGTACTCCACAATCGGCAAATATAAGTTTTGGCACTTATCGGCCATTGAATGCTGCTACAGCCCTGGTTAAAGGTTTGCCAGGACCTCAAATTATGGCTAACGACTATTTGCGTAATACAAACGGGCAGATCATATTTGATACCAACGGATTACCTGTAGCTGGGCCGCGTATACCTATGGGAAGTGTTGTACCCAAAATTTATGGCGGTTTTAATAATAATTTCACTTATAAAAACCTGAACCTTTCCTTCCTGGTCGATTACCGGTTTGGCAATAAAATATTATCAGCTACCAATTACAATAGCATTTATCGGGGATTGAACAAATTAACGCTTGTTGGTCGCGAAGACGGGGTTGTTGGCGATGGTGTAACATTAAGCGGGGCTAAAAATACGGTGTCTGTTCCCGCCGAAAATTATTACCAGGCCCTAGCCCGAAACATATCGGCACTCAATGTACTGGATGGTAGTTTCATCAAATTGCGACAGGTTACTCTTGGATATACTTTTTCAAAAGGTCTTTTAAGAAGTTCTCCAATTGAAGGTATAACCGTATCTTTAGTGGGTCGTAATCTTTGGACAATTATGAAACACTCAGACAATATTGATCCTGAATCGGGTTTTTCACCCGACATCAAATATGCAGGTATTGAAGGCGCGAGTTTGCCCCCTACTCATACCTATGGAATTAACCTTAATATTAAACTTAAAAAATAATCTCAAAAAATGGCTCCAACCATGAAAATTCTTATCAGATCGTCAGTCATTATGACGGCTATATTATTTATTACTGTTGCTACCAAAGCGCAGCAAAAGCTTTTTTATAAAGACCCTTCGCAATCGATTGAGATTAGAGTAAAAGATCTTTTATCCAGGCTTACGCTGGAAGAAAAAGTATCTCTTCTGGGTTATCGCAGCCAGGCAGTTCCACGTTTGGGGATACCAGCATATAACTGGTGGAACGAAGCCTTGCATGGCGTAGCCCGTGCCGGAGAGGCTACCATATTTCCACAGGCTATAGGTATGTCGGCAACATTCAATGATGATCTTTTAAAACAGGTATCAACCGCCATATCAACAGAAGCCCGTGCTAAATATAACCTGGCCATAGCACAGGACAGGCACCTGCAATACATGGGCCTTACCTTTTGGACACCCAATATCAACATCTTTCGCGATCCACGCTGGGGCCGTGGGCAGGAAACTTATGGAGAGGATCCATTTTTAACCGGCCGTATGGGCTCGGCATTTGTTAAGGGGTTACAAGGCGACGATCCCAGATACCTGAAAGCCTCCGCTACAGCCAAACACTTCGCGGTGCATAGCGGTCCAGAGGCAGAGCGTGATCATTTTGATGCTAAGGTAGATGAAAAAGATCTTCGTGAAACTTATTTATATGCTTTCCATGAACTGGTAGATGCCGGAGTGGAATCGGTAATGAGCGCTTATAACCGGGTAAACGGTGTGCCCAATTCTATTAACAAAGTATTGCTTACCGATATTTTACGTAAGGAATGGGGATTTAAAGGACATGTAGTTACTGATTGTGGCGCCCTTGATGATGTTTACCTAACTCACAAAACCCTGCCAACCGCGGTTGAGGTTGCAGCAGCAGCGTTAAAGGCTGGTGTAAACCTGGATTGCTCATCCATTTTACAAAATGATGGATTAAAAGCTATTCAGCAAAAGCTGTTGACCGAAAAAGATATAGATTTGGCTTTAAGTGCTATTTTAAGAACTGAATTTAAACTCGGTTTTTATGATGATCCTTCACTCAACCCTTATCATAATTATGGAGCAGATAGTATTCACAATACACAACATATAGCTCTTGCCCGTAAAGTAGCCCAGCAAAGTATGGTGTTGCTTAAAAACGATAAAAATATTTTACCATTGAGCAAAAGCAATGTATCCAGTATTATGGTTGTTGGGCCCAACGCCGCGTCTCTTGACGCGATGGTAGCTAACTATCATGGCACAAGCAGCAAGGTGATCAACTTTGTTGAGGGTATAACTGCCGCAGTGAGTAAATCAACAAGAGTTGAGTATGATTTGGGATGTGATTACAAAGATACGACGCATTTTGGTGGCACATGGGCCGCTGGCAATGCCGATGTTACCATAGCGGTGATTGGACTATCTCCAGTGTTAGAAGGTGAAGCAGGCGACGCGTTTTTATCAAATAGCGGTGGCGACAAAAAAGATCTGAGTTTGCCTGCAAGTGAGATAGCTTTCATTAAAGCATTGAGAAATGGTGTTAAAACCAAACCTATCATTGCGGTTATCACAGCCGGTAGTGATGTTGATGTTTCGGCTATTGAGCCATATGTTGATGCGGTTATATTTGCCTGGTATCCGGGCGAACAAGGTGGCAATGCTCTGGCCGATCTGATATTTGGCGACGTATCTCCTTCTGGCCATTTACCACTTACTTTTTACAAAGACATGAGCAATCTGCCTCCTTACCAGGATTATAATATGAAAAGCCGCACCTATCGGTATTATAATGGCCCGGTTGAGTATCCGTTCGGCTTTGGTTTAAGTTATACCTCATTTGCCTATACCCTGGATACCAAACTTAAAAGCGCCTACAAAAAGACTGATATCTTGTCCGTAACAGTGAATGTAAAAAACACTGGCAAAATGGATGGTGATGAGGTTGTCCAGGCATATGTTGAATACCCTAAGCTTGAACGAATGCCCGTTAAAGAATTAAAAAGCTTTAAGCGTATTAACTTGAAAAAAGGCAGCGAAGGATCGGTCACATTAATGGTTCCTGTTCAGGATCTGCAAAAATGGGATTTGGATGCCCATCAGTGGAAACTATATCCTGGCAAATATAAATTAGTGCTCGGTAGTAATTCTGCCGATGAAAAAGCAAGTGTTGATTTTAATGTATCTAGGTAAAATATAATGAAAGTAGATATCCAAAATAGCTCAGGATATCTACTTTCATTTACAGATACCGTCGCTTTTATTATTCCCATCTCAGGATTTAGCCAGCTTGCAATGCCAAATCCATCTTTACCTTGTTAAATTTGTAATATAGGTGAGCGGTTCTACAAATCCTTTTTTCCATAAACCTATTAATATACTGAGGTTCGCGGTTCAATGTAACTTTATATCTCCATTTTTTGTCATCAGCTTAAAAAGTCAACCCCATTCACACCCTTGATCTTTTTCAGTTCAGCAATCACAGTCAGCACCGTTTCCTGCTGATTGAATTGTTTTTGTATAGTGATCTTGATCTCATCATTGCCATCACCGGCAAACAAACTGATTTCCCTGAACGGAATATTGTTCGCTTTCAGAACCGCTTCTATAGCTTCAAAATCTACATGTTTCTGTTCCAAGGTCATTCTGATATTTCGATACCTGTTTTTTTTGAAAAACCTGTTTTCAAAAGGCTTAAAAACAGCAAGAATAATCAACGCGATAAATGTGGCGCTCACCGCTTCAATGTATAAACCACCACCCACAGCCAGACCAATAGCGGCAACCGTCCAAAGACCTGCCGCGGTAGTCAAACCTTTCACAATCTCGTTGCGCAGAAAAAATATAGTTCCGGCACCCAGGAAACCGATACCACTTACTACCTGGGCGGCAACTCTCGAAGGATCGAGCGCTATACCAGGTTTACCTACAACGTCATTAAAACCATAGGTAGAAACCAACATCACAAGTGCCGATCCAAGACCAACCATCATATGGGTTCGTAAACCGGCTGTCCATTGCCTGCGTTCCCGCTCCCATCCAATTATACTGCCCAATAGCGCGGCTACTAACAGCCGTAAAAGCATATCATAAGTACTTATCATATTATTCAAATAAACATGAACATTAAAATGTTTGTCACAAAAGATAAAGTTGGATGGGTTTTAAAATGAAAGATTTCTGATAAGCATAATTGCTTAAAAAAGGTTCATTTTTGTTGTAAATTGAATTTGCAGTGGTAACTTTGATTCAAGGCATTCCAGATCTTATTAATTTTCTAAAAACAATTCCATACACCTTTTGTCTATAAATTTAAATCAACACATCATGATCACCAGCGGCGTTACAATCGGAATAAATAAACAAGATGGCACTCAAATTAATATTGCCATTGATCCTATAAATTCAGGCGCTTATAAATTATACCGGGATACCGATAGCGCCAAAAACTTTGATAAAGGATATCTTGGTGCCATATCCTTGGATGGTACCGACAATAGCTACCATTATGCCGGAGGTACCGAGCTTACCGACTTCGAGCTGAAACAGTTGGCAGATTTTATACGTGGTTACAGAGCTACCGGGAAAGAATTTGATGACCATAACCGGGATATCACCACCAAGTGATCTGTGATCGAGTTACAAAAGAACTTTACTAAACTCCCGGATATACTTAGCAATATAATCTTGTTTTGATTTGGCCTTGTATTGCATAATATACCGAGGGTGCTCCAGCGCCACTATTTGTTTAAAAAACTGTTTCTCATCATTTAGTTTTTTCAAAAAGGCCTCATTCTTGCCAGTTCCAAAGCAAAAACAAACGTCTGTTTCAAAACCTATATCTATTTGCTTCTGTATATTTTCAACAATAAACGGATATACCGCCTTCTGTAATGCAGGGGTATCGTAATAATTGTAATTGGTTTCCTTGCCATTATCGCCCGTAATAGTAAAACCCAGCGGACAAACAGAATGAATATAAAACTGTTGATAAAACTCCGCTATACCTCCAAACGCATTTATCATTGCGTAAACGTACTCTGATGAAGGTTCATGTGTCATAGCCCCGGGAAAAGCTATCTGGCATTGGTTTATCATTCTTTTAGGATCGGTAAATGATACCCCCGTCATACCCGAGCCAAACCTGCCCGGGTTAATACCCAATATCAAATGCCGCGGATGCTCATCGCTATAATACTTACGGTAAAACTGGCTCGAAACCTGCATAGCTGGCCCGCTCTCTTTAAACGGATTCATAATACTGATACCTGGAGGCAAGGCTCCGGTAAACTCAAGCTGTTGGTTAAAGGCAATTATTCTATCGGCAAATGTGTTCATATTGAGCGCTAACTTATTCAAAAAGAATGGACACAAAAAATAAAATCCCAGCTCCAATTGGTAACCGGGATCTATTATCAGGTCTTGGCATTATGTCATAATTACCCCACTAATGTGTCATATTCTCCCCTTTCGCGCCCTGTTTTATGTGGGTAAATTTGATCTGTAAATAGTTTTAAAGAATTAAATATTAAAAAATAAAACAAAAATCAACAGATTTAATTATTAATTAATAAATACAATTAACTCATGCTAAAATACAACACCGCCTTTAGTGGTTTTTCAGTGAACGATTTACCCAAAGCAAAAGAATTTTATGGCAATATATTAGGATTGAACGTTGAGGAAGATAAAGAGATGCCCAACCTGTTGAACCTTCAATTAAACGATGAGAATATTATCCTCATCTACCCCAAACCAAATCATCAGCCTGCCACCTTCACTATACTTAATTTCACAGTAAATAATGTTGAAAAAACGGTTGATGAGCTAACAAAACGGGGAGTGAAATTTATAGTTTATGATGACGAGCACTTTAAAACCAACGAAAAAGGTATACTTTACGGCGATGATCGCGGCCCCACAATTGCGTGGTTTAATGACCCCGCGGGTAATATTTTATCCATTATCGAAAAATCGTAATTCGCTGTATCGCTTTTTCTTTTTAATACAAAAGCGTAATTATTGCTTACATATCACATCAACTCATAGTAAATTTATTCCCTAACCGGGAATAAATTCCTCACTTTATCTACGTCCAGGCAAAAGAGATATGCTATTAAAAAGGGAAATTAATGCCTCTGTTACGCTCTTTTTACATAATATGAGCTTATTACCAAATAAAGGCGCTCATAAAATGCGTACCTGTACATTCTGTATTCTTTCGGTATAGTAATTGAATGTACATCAGAAATTGAAGAATTAGCTACAAGATTACTTGAGCTTGTTTTAGCTTCTCAATTAAAATATGTTTACAACTTAATTAACCAGGTTTTATAAATCTTCTGGAATGAAAAAAACCCTACTTATTGTTGATGACGATTTAAGTATTTTAAAATTACTCAACTTCATCCTTTCAAAGGATTACGATATAGTGGTTAAAAACAATGGTATTGATGCCTTTGGTTGGCTTGAGGATGGTAACATGCCTGAGCTGATTATTTCTGATCTTCAAATGCCTTATTTTGACGGACAATCATTTGTAAAAAATGTTAAGATCAGTGGTTTCTACCGTGATCTTCCGGTGATCCTTCTTTCTGCGGCACATGATCTTGATGAACAGGTAGGGAAAATGCCATTTAAAGTCGAGACCTATATTCAAAAGCCTTTTAAACCAACCGAATTAAAAAACGCAATTAACCAACTTTTAGAAAGTTATGAGTCAACAAACATCTGATTGGAACGAGAGCTCGGGTTCTCATGTTAAGATCGCGTATGCTGGTTCGGCATTAAAAGAATTGGTCTCAACCGGTATTAATGGTAATTTCAAAGTAATATATAATGATTCTTTTGCCGACCTTGAAGAGTATCTGGGTAATCAATCCATCCTAACCGTTCCTGATATTATTTTAATGGAGGTTGATACCGATGGCCAATGTTTTAAAATAGTTGAAGAGATCAAAAAAAGCTTTTTGCTTCACGGGTCTATCATTGTTCTTTTATCATCTAATAACGATAAAAGCCTTAAACAAAGGGCCATGCAGCTAAAGGTTCACGATTTTTATAGCGTTCCGTTTCCTATTGATAACCTGCGGGAGCGCCTTAACTTCCTGGTTACCTTTAAACTCATCAAACCAAAATTGCTTGAGCTATCTAAAGAAGTTGATACAACTTATAAAATGCCGATTGGTAAGCGCTTAATTGATTTATTGATATCTTGCAGCATGCTATTTGTGCTATCCCCGGTATTTTTGATTATTGCCATATTGATCAGGTTAGATTCAAAGGGCCCTGTATTTTATAAAAGTAAGCGGGTAGGTACAGGATATAAAGTATTTGATTTTTATAAATTCAGATCGATGCGCACCGATGCCGATCAATTGCTGGCAAAGCTCTCAACAGAAAACAATCAGTATGCAACTGAAGCAGGAACTAATAAAGCCGCATTTGTTAAGATTAAAAACGACCCGCGTATTACTAAACTGGGGCAATTTTTACGCAATTCAAGTCTTGATGAGCTGCCTCAATTATTTAATATCCTTGTGGGCGATATGTCTGTAGTAGGAAATAGGCCACTGCCAGTTTATGAAGCTGAAATGCTAACCTCAAACGAATGGTCGATGCGTTTTCTGGGTCCAGCGGGTTTAACAGGGCTTTGGCAGATCAGTAAAAGAGGCAAAGAAGACATGTCTGAACGGGAAAGAAAAAAATTAGATAATTTTTATGCTCAAAAATATTCTATTTGGTTAGATTTAAGGATTATTATGGGAACCATACCTGCATTGTTTCAAAAAGAAAAAGTATAACACTAATGAGCAAAAATATTATAAAGCTTTCCCTTCTATTAATCTTTATCGTTTTCACAAATAATACCTATGCACAGGAATCTTTTATTAAGGATATATCCTACCCATATCTGGAAAAACTGATAGCCACAGCAAAGAAAAACTATCCGGAAGTTAAATTAAGACAAAGCCAGGTAAATGCCGCAAAAAGCAATTACAATGCAACCAAATTCGCCTGGCTCGATGGCTTAACCGCATCTTATATTTACAGTCCCCAAAATTCTATCAATCTTGCTACCCCGACTATTTTTAAGGGATATCAATTGTCTATATCTTTAAACATAGGCCAACTACTTAAAAATCCAGCCACAACCAATGCAGCCAGGGAAACGTATAAAGTAGCAGAGTATCAGCAAAGCGAATATTTGTTAAGCCTGGAAGCTCAGGTAAAACGCTTTTATTTTGCCTACCTGGAAGCTCAGGCCGAACTCAGATTGCGCTCAAATGCGGTACTTGATGCCGAAGGTGCGGTTAAACAATTAAAGTACGCTTTTCAAAAAGGAGAAACCACTTTTCAGATCTATAACGAGCAATTAAATAGCCTTTACAATCAAAACTCATTCAAAGTACAAGCTGAATTGGCCACATTTACAGCTAAAACCAATCTTGAAGAATTATTGGGTACTAAATTAGAAGAGATTAAATAATAATGGAGATAGCCAAGTTTTTTAAGCTTTTACGTAAATATCGCACTACACTCATCATCGTACCGCTGGTAACGATAATCGGTTCTTTTTTTCTTGTTAAAAACCTACCCAACAGCTATATATCACATGCGCAGATTGCTACTGGTATTGTTGATGCGTCCAGACACCTATTGGATAAGGATGATAATATAAATGCCCAAGAGCAGCAGGTTTTTCGTGAGTTTAGTAATCTTATCGCCATTATGAAGCTCAAGAAGCTGATTAATCAGGTTTCTTATCAACTCATGATACACGACCTGAGTAATCCTGTACCGTTTCGTAAATTCAGTAAAGAACTAACTGCTTTACACCCCTATGAACGCGATAGAGCTTTAGCTTTATTTAAAAACAAATTCCAAAGAATGGAACCTTTATCGTTGTATGATAAAGAGGAAGATAAATTAAATGACATCCTCATATCCATGAAATATGATGAGCGTTCCATAATGAAAGAGCTTGTTATAGCACGAGATGAGGACAGCGATTTCATTACGGTTACTTTTGATTCAGAAAATCCACAATTATCTGCATTTATAGTAAATACTTTGTGTAACCAATTCATCGCTTACTATACCCAAAATGTAAGGCAGAACGAAACTAATGCTGTGAATTTCTTATCGAAACTTCTTGAAGAAAAAAAGAACGCTTTAGATAAAAAAACAGAAGAACTGCAGAAATACAAGATACAAAACGGTGTATTAAGTCTTGATGAGCAATCAAAGGCTATTTTTGGCCAGATCATGGTTTATAACGATAAAAAGTTACAGGCCGAAAAAGACATCGTTTCCTATGATGGCGCCATTAACGCGATCAACAGTAAATTTGAGCCTGGCGACAGAAAGTATGTAGAAGCTTCCGTAAGTAAGTATAATCAAGCCATCACTACAACTCAGGATCAGTTACATATCCTGGAAGACAGATATGTTCGCAGTGGATTTAATCCACGCTATAAAAACACGATAGACTCTGTCCAAAACTTGCTTACGACACAGATAAATCAGTCGTCAGATAAGTACGTTACTAATCCATTAGTGGCCAAAGACGATCTGATCCATCAAAAACTGACGCTCGAAATTTCAAGAGACCTGGCTAAATACAGTGTAAAATCTATCGATAACGAGCTTGCCAATCTGAATGGCAAATTTTCGCGCCTGGTACCGTTTGACGCCACCGTAAAAACCTATGATTTTGACATTGATATTGCCGGTAAGGAATATCTGGATGTTTTAAACCGGTATAACGAAACCAACCTGAAATCAAACTTCTCCATCAACCTGAGGCAAGTTGAAATTGCTGCACCTGATGTAGCACAACCTTCAAAAAAACTACTACTGATTGCTCTTAGTGTAATATTAAGCGTATTTGCCTGCCTACTTGGGTTATTTGTACTGTTTTATTTGGATAGAAGTATCCAGGACCCATCAGACCTGGTTAACAGAACGCAATTGCCCCTGTTGGGTTATCTCCCCCCTATTAAAGGCGAAAACCTTGACTTGAAAAAGCTTTGGGATGTAGAACACCGGGATAAAATGAAGCAATTTAAAGAATTGATCAGATCTGTGCGGTTTGAGATAGACCAGGAGCTTCAGGGTGATAAAATCATTGCTATAACCAGTTTGGATGCGGCAGAAGGCAAAACATTATTAGCTATTAGTTTGGCTTATTCTTATTCCATGATCAATAAGAAGGTATTGCTAATTGATGGAAATTTTGACAACCCTACTGTTAGTAAAACAGCTATGCCTGGCGTTTACCTGGAGGATTATTTTAAAAATAACCCGCTTAATACCCAGGAAGTAAATAGCAGTACCGCAACCGTACTTGGCAACCATGGCGGAGACGTTACCTTATTTGAAATTGGAGATGAAGCATTTTTGAAAACACGCTTTGATGATCTCAAAACAAAGTATGATATTGTTATTATCGATACAGCACCGCTAACGTCTTTAAACAAATCAAAGGAGTGGTTATTATTTGCCAATAAGATCATTGCTGTTTTTGAATCGGGTAAAAGCATTACCAATACGCAAAAACCGAATGTGGCCTATTTGCGCAGCCTTAATACAAAATTTGCCGGCTGGATACTTAACAAAACCGATTTTAATCAGAAAAAAGATTCGGTGTCATAAGCCGCATCTCCTTATCGCTATAAAGGTCTATAATTAATTAAAATCATATTAATTATGAGGTTAGAACCAGAGAAAAAGAAACTCGACCCGTTTGAAAGCTTAAGTCCTGTTCAAAAAAAATCTCGTAAGGCTGCTGTTATCGTAGCGTTTATTGGTTCATTTGCCTGGGTTGTTAAAATTTTATTTTTTTAATCAGATAAACAGCAAATGCTGAATAACATGAATCATAATGAAACAAAGTTATCACTTTGGAAAAGCGTGCTCGCACAAAAGCTATCCAATAAGGTGGTAATATTATTTTTGTTATTGATTTCGTTATTCTTCAGCTATATAGTTTATAAATTCGGGATCATTGGAGGCAGCATTGTTTTAACCTTGCTTGTAGGTATTCCCATCTTATATGGCATTGTAGCCTATCCTAAATTCGGCATCACTATACTAATATTTGCTTCCTTTTTTGTGAATTATGTATCAGAGATAGTTCCGGAAATTGCCCCTATCGGAACTCTGCTTGACGCCATAACATATTTGCTGATCCTGGGATTTTTCATCAAGCAGAGAAAAGAACATGATTGGTCGCGTTTTAAAAACCCCATCAGTTATATTATCTTAATCTGGCTGGCCTATAACCTGTTAGAGGTTGCCAATCCCTGGGCAACATCAAGGCTTGCCTGGGTTTACACGGTACGTACCGTTGGTTTTATTATGCTGATGTACTTTGTATTTGTATATCACATCAGATCTGTTGATTTCATCAAGTTTTTGCTGAAGCTATGGCTGGCTTTTTCATGTATTGCCGCAATATCTGCATTTCAGCAGGAAAACATTGGTTTCTTTTGGTTCGAAAAAGACTACCTATATGCCGATCCCTTAAGGGTTAGCCTGCTTTTTATAAACGGGCATATGCGCAAATTCGGCATTTTTCCTGATCCGGTTACTTTTTCATACAACATGGTTGTTGCTGCTTTACTGTGCATCGCTTTAATTATGGGTAACCATAGCTTGCGTAAAAAAATAGCCTTGGGCTTTATGGCAGCATTTTTTCTTTTTGTGATGCTTTATTCAGGCACAAGAGCAGCATACGTCCTCGTCCCTGCATCATTACTCATGCTTGCCGTATTGAATTTCAATAAAAAGGTAATGATCTTCGCTGTTACAGCAGGTTTAATGCTCGGCTTTCTGATTGTAATGCCTACCTCCAACCCATTGATCAAACGGTTCCAAACAGCATTTAACCCCTCGAGCGACCCATCATACAATGTACGGGCAGAGAATCAAAAACGTATAAAACCATATATTTTATCGCACCCAATAGGCGGCGGTCTCGGCTCGGTTGGTGTTTGGGGGCGCCGGTTTTCGCCAAATTCCGAGTTATCAAAGTTCCCTCCCGATAGCGGTTACGTACGTGTTGCTGTAGAAATGGGCTGGATTGGACTAATCCTTTTTTGTACACTCATGTACATTGCTCTTTATAACGGCATTAACTATTACTACAGGATCAAAAACCCCGAGCTTAAGAACTATTGCATGGGTATGATACTCGTCATATTTGCTTTCAATGTAGGTAATTTCCCCCAGCAGGCCTTGGTACAATACCCCAGCAATATCATGTTTTATTTAGCCATTGCTATAATCGTGGCCTGCATGCGCCTGGATAATGACGAACAGGAAAAGGCCCTGGCAAAACCGTTGGTAAACGAGCAGAAACTACAAAAATGGAGTTAACTAAATGGCACTAATATCAACCATAAAATCAAACCCTGGATTAAAGCGCTTTGTACACTGGCTTATTGTTCGTAGCGGTGAGGCTAAACCCAGGTTGTGGGTACGCTGGTTTGTCAATCCATTTTTTCACAAACGAGGCAAGCGGTCTGTTGTCAGGTTCAAGGCACGAATGGACATATTCCCCTTCAATAATTTCTCTTTGGGCAGCAATAGTATTATAGAAGATCTGGCAACCATTAATAACGGAGTTGGCGATGTTATTATCGGAAATAATTGTGGCATCGGGATCGGTAATGTATTGATAGGCCCCGTGACTCTGGGTAATTACGTTATGCTGGCCCAAAACATTGTACTTTCGGGGCTTAACCACGGCTACGAGGATGTCACTACTCCCCCCCGTTTACAAAAAGTAACCACCAAACAAATCATCATTGCCGATAACGTTTGGATAGGCGCCAACAGCGTGGTTACAGCTGGCGTTACCATTGGCAAACATGCTATTATTGGCGCCGGCAGTGTGGTTACCAAAGATATACCTGAATATAGCGTAGCAGTTGGCAACCCCGCAAAGGTGATCAAGAAATATAATTTCACAACTAAGAGCTGGGAAAAGGCATAATACATGGGTTTGCTTAAAAAAGTTATCAATAAACACACGCTTTCTTTAGCCAGTAATGCCATTATGCCGGTGTTGGGCATGGCTATACTATCGCTGATGGCCCGCTATCTTTCCAAAGCTGACTTCGGTGATTATATATTTTTCCTGATCGTATTTACCCTGGCCGATACCTTTCGTACTGGCTTTATGCAAACCTCACTTATTAAGTTTTACGCAGGTACCGATAAAACACGCGCGGCTAATATAGCAGGCTCAGCCTGGTATCTGGGTTTTATGATAGTACTGGCATTTGGGGTAGGTAATTTGCTGATGTATTTTTTCTACTTCGGCAATAACTTTAATATGGCGATGATCATCAAATGGTTCAGCTTGATATTTCTTTGTACACTCCCATCTGCCATAGCCATGTGGATACTGCAGGCCGAGGAACGCTTTGACAAATTGTTCTTACTACAGCTCATCAATCAGGGTGGATTTTTTATATGTATACTGCTATTGATCATTTTTCAGAAAGCCAGCTTTCAGAACGCGTTATATAGTTATCTAATTAATAATATATTAAGCAGTTTAATTACAGTTATTATTGGCTGGTCAAAAGTAAAAACTATCGGCAGTAAAAGCTGGGCATCCATCAAAGAACTGGCTCATTTTGGCAAGTTTAGTGTAGGTACCTCCATCAGCTCGTACTTGCTGCGCAGTTCTGATACTTTTATTATTAAAATGATGTTTCCATCTGAACTACTGGCAGTTTATTACATCCCGCAGCGCCTTATGGAAATATTTGAGATACCGCTGCGGGCTTTTATAGCTACAGCGCTTCCGGTAATGTCGGGAGCCGTTCACCGCGATGACAAAAAATATGTTTCTTATATCATGAAGAAATATGCGGGCATGCTCACCATAGCGTTGATACCTATTGCTATAGTTTCATTTATAGCTGCCGATCTGGTCATAGGTTTACTTTTTGGCGGCAAATATCAGCACTCAGATGCAGGCAATATCTTCCGTATATTCATGTGTTTTGTGATGTTGTTGCCTATCGATAGGTTTTTTGGTATTACGCTCGATATCATAGGCAAACCACAGCTTAACATGATTAAGGTGTTTATTATGCTTGCCGTAAATGTAGCCGGCGATTTTGCGGGCATATTTATTTTCCATAATCTTTATGGCGTAGCAATTGCATCCATTTTCACATTCTTTTCCGGGGCTATATTTGGTTACTGGGCCCTAAAAAAACACCTGGAATTTAAGCTTGGTGATATATTTAAACTAGGCTATATTGAATTAGTGGAATTATTAGGCATTGTATATCAAAAAGTGCTTAAAAAAGAACCTGAACAAAATTGATATGGAGCTCAAAAACAGGCATATCATTATTTTTTCACAGATGCAGTTTGACGGCCGCCTGGAGTCGACCAACTATACCATGGCCAAGCATTTGGCCAAAGACAATTTTGTGTATTATGTCGATCGTCCTTTTACCTGGAAGGATTATATTAAGTTTAAAGATACCAAAGAATATCGTGTTCGTAAACCACACTTTTTTTCGGCATCCAACAGTTACATTCAAACAGATATTCCCAATCTCAAGATCATTATTTCGCCTCCGGTACCATCAATCAATATGCTTCCCGAGGGTCGTTTGTACCGCGCAGCTGTTAAATTCAATGAAGGAATTGTTGCCAGACGACTAAAAAAGGTAATTAAAAACCTGAATATCAAGGATTACATCTACATCAATTCCTACAACTATACCTATCCCACTTTTCATCAACTCATAAAACCATTATTAACCGTTTATCATTGTGTTGATCCCTTGGTTGAAGAATATCAGATAAGGCATGGGCTTACATCTGAAGATATTGTAGTAAAAAGTGTAGATATGGTGATCTGTACCAGTAAACAGCTACGGGACAGCAAAAAAAAGATAAATAGTAACTCATTTTTTATTCCTAATGCAGCAAATATAGCCCATAGTCAAAAGGCACTTGATCCTCAATTACCGGTGGCCAATATTTTATCAGACATCAAGAAACCGGTGATCGGGTACTTTGGAAACATAGAACGCCGTATTGATTATGACCTGCTTGCCGAAGTATTACAGCAAAACCCTGATAAAAACTTTGTTTTTGTAGGTCCTATTGATGAGGATTACTTAGAGCATCCGGTATTTAAGGCATCTAATCTACTGTTAAAAGGTGCTGTACCTTATGAGCAGATGCCCGCTGTTCTAAAAGGCTTTGATGTGGCTATTATTCCTTTTAAAAAAGACGAAGTAAGTAATTCCATATTTCCTTTAAAATTATTTGAATACCTGGGTTCGGGGCGACCTGTAGTATCAACGGATTTTAATACCGATCTGCATGAATTTACCGGCAATACCGTAAGCTATTGCAGCAATGCCACCGAGTTCTCCAATGCCTTAAACACAGCGTTAAATGACCGCCCCAATCTTCAGCAAAAACGACTTGAAGTGGCGGCCGGAAACACTTGGGAGCATCGGATCCTGGAGATCAAAAACTTATTGGCATTAAATTTAGACAGAAAGCTTAATAGCTAACTTATATAAAACGCCTTTCAGATAACAAACATGGATATTATAAAACTAATAGCAACAATAATTATGGATGTGCTTTTTATATACCTGGGTGTATACAGCATTTATCTATTTATTTTCTCAGTTGCGGGGAAATTAATACCCATTAAACAACCTCCGGTTGCTTCTACGTTAAGTCGGTTTGTAATTTATATCTGTGCTTATAAAGAAGATGAGATTTTATTAAACTCTGCCGCAAGTGCCTTAACTATTGATTATCCTAAAGATCTGTTTCATGTTTGCATTATTGCGGATTCCCTTAAACCCGAAACTATTGAAAAATTAAAACAGATGCCCTTGCAGGTATTGGAGGTTTTTTTTGAGAACAGCACCAAATCAAAAGCCTTAAATAAAGCCATTGAAAATACAGCTGATGGCTTCGACGCGGCCATCGTTTTTGATATTGATAATGTAGCAGCCTCCGACTATCTGCACCAGATCAACAACTGGCTACAAATGGGCGAACGGGTGATACAGGGACACCGGGTAGCCAAAAATACCAATACCCAGGTAGCGGTGCTTGATGCCATAAGCGAAGAAGTTAACAATCACATTTTCAGAAACTCGCAATGGTTATTTAAACTATCTGCAGCTATAATTGGTTCTGGAATGGCTTTGGAATACAAACTCTTTAAGGAAACCATGGGTAAAATAGACGCCGTAGGTGGTTTTGATAAAGAGATGGGATTGATACTCACCCGCCAAAAAATAAGAGTAGCCTACGCCGAAAAAGCTTTGGTTTATGATGAAAAAGTAAGCAACCCAGAAGTATTTAAAAAACAACGTAAAAGGTGGCTGTCGGCCCAATTTAATCTGTTGCGAAAGTATGGCAGCAGCGGCTTGGGGCAACTATTTTTACATGGAAACTTTGACTATTTTAACGAAATATATCAAATGTCAATATTACCGCGGGTACTGATGTTGGGATTGATGCCTTTTATGTTGCTGATGTCCTTCCTACTTCCAGGCATAGGCCCTCACTGGCAACTATGGCTCGCAGCCACGCTTTGTTGTTACATTGGTATTGTTGTTGCTATACCCAGACAGTTCTTTAACAGGAATCTGTTCAACGCGGCACTAAAACTGCCACTGATATTTTTCACCATGTTATTGTTGCTATTTAAATTAAAAGGTGCCAATAAAAAATTTATTCACACCCCTCACGATCATACTGCCGCGTAATTACGCACAGGAGAATTGACGAGGGCATAAACATGTTAACCGGATAAATAATTGTCTCACAATGTCCAATCCAGTAAATACAGACGCTATAAATACATTGAACAATACACAGGCTGATTATCCCAGAGATAAAGCGCTTCATCATTTAATTGCAGATCGTGCCGCTCAACTACCCGATGAGGTTGCCGTTGTATTTGAAAACCGCACACTTACTTTTAAACAGGTAAACGAAGCGGCAAATAAACTGGCTAGGCACCTGCTCACATTCAACATACAAACAAGTGATATTATTGGTCTATCGGTTGATCGCTCTCCCGAAATGCTTATCGCATTGTTAGCCATCTTAAAAACCGGTGCGGCTTATGTACCTCTTGATCCTGAATATCCGAAAGACCGGGTAGAGTTCATGATGGAAGATTCGGCTGCCAAAATATTGCTCACTTCTCAAAAATTTAAGGGGCATTTTGTTTCAGTAGCACAGGAGGTTTTGATTGAAGATGCGATAGCTAAATTTGATAGCTATAGTAGCGAAGAACCAGAAACTATAGTTACAGGAGATGACCTTGCCTACGTGCTATTTACATCAGGCTCAACCGGTAAACCCAAAGGTGTACAGATCAAACATCATAATCTGGTCAATTTTCTGCTCAGCATGCAAAAAAAACCCGGATTAAAAACCGGCGATAATCTGCTTGCTGTAACCACTATTTCCTTTGACATTGCCGGGCTCGAAATGTTTTTGCCGCTGTTAACCGGTGCTAAACTGATCATTACTGATGCGATTACTGCTAAAGATGGTCGCGCGCTGATCGATTTGGTTACTGATCATCAGATAACCGTAATGCAGGCTACCCCTTATACCTGGCGGGTAATGCTGGAAGCGGGCTGGGAAACCAAATTCCCGCTCCGGATACTTTGTGGAGGTGAGGCCCTCCCTAAGGATCTGATCAATAAACTCCTTGCCCGTTGCTCCGAACTTTGGAATATGTATGGCCCGACTGAAACTACGGTATGGTCGACAGTAAAACAGATTACCAGCGACGAGGATATTTCTATAGGCAAACCCGTAGATAATACGCAGGTTTACATTCTTGACGAAAAGCTGAACAACTTTACAGAAGGAACAATCGGCGAAATATATATTGGTGGCGATGGTGTTGCGAAAGGTTATTTAAATCGCCCTGAGCTTACAAACGAGCGTTTTGTGAATGATATATTTTCGGGCATTCCCGGAAGCAAAATGTACCGTACCGGTGATTTAGGTAAAATACGTGAAGATGGAGAGATCGTTTGCCTTGGTCGTATTGATCACCAGGTAAAAGTACGTGGTTATCGTATTGAACTGGAAGAGATAGAACAAAATCTGTTAAAACAAGACAATGTAAAACAAGCCGTTGTTATTGCCCGTGAAGATACTCCCGGAAACCCGCGGTTAGTAGGTTACGTGATCATCCATGATCAAAAAAGTGATAACGATCTGCGCGCGCAATTTGATACCTGGCAACGGGGCCTATTGGAGGTATTACCGGAATATATGGTACCCGATGATTTTGTGATCATGGAAACCATCCCGATTACGCCTAATGGTAAAATAGACCGTAAGGCCTTGCCAAAACCAAACTATAGCAACATACAACGTACCGGCGAGATTGTAGCGCCACGCACCAGCAATGAAAAACTGGTAGCCGATGTATGGAAAGAGTTAATGGGCTTGGAAACCATTAGTATTTTTGACAATTTCTTTGAACTGGGTGGTCGTTCCCTGGTAGCAGTTAAAATTATGGCTCGCCTGGAACAGGAAACCGGTAAACGCTTGCCGTTGGCCACGCTTTTTGAACATGCTACAGTAGAAAAATTGGCTGCCCGCCTTGAAGTTGATGCGACCTCTATCACCTGGGAATCCTTAGTTCCGATAAAACCTAATGGCACAAAAATGCCGCTTTATATTGTACACGGCGCTGGTTTGAATGTATTATTATTCAATGCCTTGGCTATGAATATGGATGCTGAGCAACCAGTTTATGGTCTTCAGGCCAAAGGATTGAATGGTATTGATGACCCATTGGATGTTATGGAAGAGATAGCTGCTAATTACATAGCCGAAATTGTAGCAAAGAATCCGGAAGGCCCCTACGCCCTTGCAGGGTACTCCTTAGGTGGCATTATTGCCTATGAAATGGCCAATCAATTAATGGCCGCAGGTAAAGAGGTGAAAATGCTGGCCATGTTTGATACCTATGCAGATCTGTCAACTATTAATGATCCTTTACTAAAAAAGATATTTAATAAAGCTACTTTGGTTTTAAAACAGATCGGCTATAGTTTGGTATTGCTCGCAGAAGATCCTAAACGCACCATTGAATATAAGAGTCTGATCATTAAAAGGAAGATCATTAAACTTTTCTGGAAAATAGCTCCGGGCAAGGACGAGAAGAAAGAAGGCTTTTTTGCTTATGATAACGAGATAGACGAAGCAAGTGAAAAAGCATTGCGCAATTATATTCTGAAACCATTACCGATAGCCATTGAATTATTCAGAGCTAAGAAACGCACTTTTTACATGGCCGATTTTAAATTCCTGGGCTGGCGTCCATTTGCGCAAAAAGGCGTTCATGTGCATGATATCCCTGGTGAGCATAATACCATATTTGCTCCACCAAACGATAAGGAATTTGCCGTGGTGCTGCAAAATTGCCTTGATCAGGTATCCAAGAATTAATATCCTCTATATAATTAACTAACTGATTGCCCGGTGATATAAATTATCACTGGGTAATTTTTTGGAATCGCTTTTTGATTTTCAAAAAAGGTTTTTCATATCCATAGTAAGAAACCGAAGCCAGGATGATAGTCCCCCCTGTTGTCATCGCATAGATCAGGATGTTTTCGATAAATATCCCCAGGGAGATCAAATACTTTTTAACCAGGAATAACACCAGGAATAAAACAAATTTATGCAGTAAATATATCCCGTATGAAATTTGGCCGATATAATCCAGATATCTGTGATTTAATGAATAGATGCTTGTACCAGCCTCGCAAAGGTTTACAATAAGTAACGACGACATAAATGCTATCAAAACATCACCATGCGGAATATCATAGTTGATATACAACCCAAGATAAATAATATAAATCATCATTAATATGGCCTGAAACCATCTTTTAAAGATCACATTAAATAGACGTTGAAATTTAAAATCAAATTCCGGGTGCTTGGTATTGTAATAAATAACTGCAATCACCGCCCCTATCATCATATTATCATAGCGGGCGTAATACAAAAATATATGTAGTATGTGGTAAGCTGAGCTCTCATTGGCAATCCTGCCAAATATTACCTGTATCGCGATGATAAAAACGATAAAAAGTAATAATGCATAAAGAATATGGTTCAGCTTTTTGAGCCTGAAAAAATGAGGGTGAAAAATATAAAACTGCTCTTCGGTACCAATTGACCAGATTGGATCCATAATAGCCGGTAACAGGTTGAGACAAAATGCCAGGTTGGGTAAAAACAATACCGAAAGCCATAACGCTTTATCTGCCCCACCCGGATAAATAAAAAAACCAAATAAAACCACCAGAAAGTATAAAGGCCATATTCTCAAAAGCCTTCGCATATAAAAAGCTTTAAAATTAACTGCTCCAAAATTTTTCTTTTCTTCCAGTAATAAATAGGTTATTAAAAATCCGCTTAATGAAAAGAAAACCGTTACACCGATCTTGCCTAAATTAAGCACATCAAAATGCGGTATACGTGGTATGTTAAAATTGCCTTTGTGTAATTCAATATGCGCTATAACCACCATCAGGGCGGCCAAGGCCCTGATCCCGTTTAAATTGGGGAAATGCAATTTGGGGCGATTTTTACTCAATGAAACTTGCTTCGTTCCATCATCCATAGCTATTTTATATTACGATTTTAACTTTTAGATAATCTTTTCTGATTAAGAAATAACACTATAAATACTTATGTATCAATACAACCTTATGTTACAACACTCCAACTCACGCCTGGCACACTTCTGACTATGCGCTTCACCTCGCTATGGCTTAACTTTTGATAATATTAATTCGTAAACGTATCACTTCTGTCTTAATCATTATACATGAAAAAAGTTTCTATTGTTACAGTAAATTTTAATCAGCCGGCAGTTACTGAAGATTTGTTGGAATCAATAGAAAAATTGAACAGCTACAAAAACATTCAAATTATTGTAGTTGATAATGCAAGTATAGCAAATCCCCTACCAGAGTGGTCTTTAAAATATCCGCATGTAACTTTTATACGCTCCGAGGTCAACCTTGGTTTTGCAGGTGGAAATAACCTGGGGATTAAAGAAGCAACCGGCGATTATCTTTTCCTGGTCAATAATGATACTGAATTTACCCCTGGCCTGGTCGAAAAACTGGTTCAGGTTATGGATACCAAAGATGAAGTGGGGATGGTATCGCCTATGATCAAGTATTACAGCGACAAGCAGTTGATACAATACGCAGGATATACACCCATGAATTATTATACCTGCCGTAACAGTTGCATTGGCTTTAAGCAAAAGGACACTGGCCAGTATGATCATATCACGGGCCCTACCGCCTATTGTCATGGTGCGTCTATGATGATCAGAAAAGAAGCTGTAGACAAAGCCGGGTTAATGAGCGAAAACTATTTTTTATACTACGAAGAAGTGGATTGGTGCGAACATATCATGAACGCCGGGTATAAGGTCTGGATTTGTACTGATGCATTGATCTACCATAAAGAATCGGTGTCAGTAGGTAAAAAAAGTAAACTAAAAGAGTATTTCATGAACCGCAACCGCATGTTGTTTATACGGCGTAACGCGCCATTTGGTAAAATGCTGATCTTTTACGTTTATTTTTTACTTTTTGTAGTGCCCCGGAATTTAATAGCTTATCTTAAAGCGGGTAACAGCAATTTTATACCTGTACTTTTTAAAGCCATCTGGTGGAATTTCACCCATTCAAAAAATAGCAACAATTTAGGTTATCCTATTAGCACCATCAAATGAAAATTACATTAGCCATAAGCCTCCTTATTGTATTTTACACCTTTGCGGGTTATGGGATACTTCTATATGCCATCATACGTATCAAAAGAATATTCAGGGGTACCAAAGTAATAACAGAAGATCTGGATAACCTACCCACTTGCACACTGGTTGTGGCAGCCTATAACGAGGAAGGGTTTATAAAAGATAAAATAGCTAATACTCTTTTATTAAATTACCCTGCAGGGAAATTGAACCTGCTTTTTGTAACCGATGGATCATCAGACGATACACCAAACATCATAGCACAATATTCACAGATCCAATTATTGCATCAATCGCAACGGAACGGTAAAATAGCAGCAGTACATCGTGCTATGGAATTTGTACATACCGATGCAGTTGTATTTACCGACGCCAATACATTTTTGAATAAAGATGCACTGATAAAAATCTGCAGGCATTATATCGATGCCACAGTTGGGGCGGTAGCCGGGGAAAAACGTGTACACTTTGATGAAAATGCCGATGCCAGCGCCGCGGGTGAAGGCTTTTATTGGAAGTATGAATCAGCATTAAAAAAATGGGATTCTGAACTGTATTCGGTTGTTGGCGCGGCTGGTGAATTGTTTAGTGTAAGGCGTCATCTTTATCAGCCCGTTCCGGCAGATACCGTACTGGACGACTTTATGATATCTATGCTGATAGCCAAAAAGGGATATCGGATTGTATACGAACCCGAAGCTTATGCCACAGAAACTGCATCAGAAAACGTATCAGAAGAGTTAAAAAGAAAGGTAAGGATAGCAGCCGGAGGCATACAATCTATTTTACGGTTAAAAAGCTTATTCTATCCTTTTGTTTACCCAGTTCTCTCATTTCAATACATCAGTCACCGCGTTCTGCGATGGACTATTACCCCTTTTTTATTGATATTATCATTTGTACTCAATATTATATTGGCTCTTGAACCTGGGGCTACTGGATACCAATTACTTTTATTGGCTCAAATATTGTTTTATACGCTTGCGGTATTAGGGTTTATTATGGAGAAGAAACAACTTCGCATAAAAATATTGTTTATACCATATTATTTTTGTGTGATGAATTATGCAGTTTTGGCTGGCATTATCAGATATTTTACAGGCAAACAAAGTGCTGTTTGGGAAAAAGTACAGCGCAAACAATAACCGGTGCTTAATAACAATTAAAATATTAAATATATAAAAGTATAAAATCGCTATCCTGACCTGGTTTAAAGTTCCTGCAACTAACTTTAAAACCCAATTAATAAATGGTCTGATCAGTTCAGATAGTTATCCTTGTCAACTTATGAATAATAACAACGGCATCACATCGTCAAAGGATACAGATCATACGCTTCTGCTCCAAGGGTTATTTGAGCGTCAGCTAAATAAAACGCCTGATGCCGTCGCCGTTGTTTATAATGGCGAAAGTATTACTTATGCCCGTTTAGATCAGCTCTCCAATAACCTGGCAGCCGCTATTATTTCAACGTCACCAAATTCAGTAATAATTGGCGTCAATACCTATCGGTGCATTGAAACCATCATCAGCGTTTTAGCCATACTTAAAGCAGGCAAGGCATATTTACCTCTTGACACGGGATATCCCAAAGACAGGCTTGAGCAGATCATAGCCGACTCTGGTATCGATACCTGTATAACACCTAAAGCTCAGGAGTATTTTTTCGAAGAGCTGCCACTTAATATTCTGTTGAATGATCATGTTTATCCCGAAGTGAATCCGTTACCTTCAACGACAGACCGGGGTGCATACGTTCTTTACACCTCGGGATCAACCGGTAAACCCAAAGGCGTTCTGATGGGCCACTTGGCATTAGTAAACTTATTACTATGGCAAAAAGATCATTCTACATCCGCATCGGGTTCGCGCACCCTGCAATTTGCTCCGCTTACGTTTGATGTGTCTTTTCAGGAGATCTTCGCTACCCTTACTACCGGCGGCACGCTGGTGCTAATAAATGACGAATTGCGAATAGATCCTGTTCAACTTTTACAATATATTGAGTCACAATCGATAAACCGGATATTTTTACCATTCGTGGTGCTTCAGTATTTAACCGAAGCTGCCGTTAGCAATGATCTTTTTCCTACCTGTCTAAAGGAGATTATGACCGCAGGTGAGCAATTGAAAATAACCCCACAGATTGCCAGCTTTTTTAAGACTTTACCCGGCTGTACATTATATAATCAATATGGCCCAACAGAAACTCATGTAGTAACACAACTAAAGTTGGATGGCGATCCATCGCTCTGGCCATTTTTACCGAATATTGGTATACCGATTGATAATACCGACATCATTATATTGGATGAATTGTTTCATCAAGTACCTGAGGGAGAAACGGGGGAACTTTGCGTTGCTGGTATAAGCTTAGCTGAAGGCTATTTAAATAAACCCGAACTAACCATCGAAAGATTCGTTAGCTGGTCAGAAACAGAAAATAAAACCACGCGCATTTACCATACCGGCGATCTGGCCCGTTATTTACCGGATGGTAATATTGAATATTTAGGCCGTAAAGATACCCAGGTAAAGATCAGGGGTAACCGCGTGGAATTAGGCGAGATAGAGGTATTGTTAAATCAGTTAGAAAACATCAGGCAGGCCGTGGTTATTGCTGGCGAAGATGCCGCAGGGCAAAAACGATTGCTGGCATATCTTGTCGCATCCGATAAATCGCAAAATACAGATAAGGTACGTCAGCATTTAGAAAAGCATTTACCCGATTTTATGTTGCCTTCTGCTTATATATGGTTAAATGAGCTACCTAAAACCACCAGTGGCAAAGTAGATCGTAAGGCTTTACCACAGCCCAATTTGCAAAGACCAGAGCTTTCTACCTCATACAAAGCACCATCTACAATAACAGAGAAAAATATCACCACTGTATGGATGAATTTATTGCAGTTGGACAAGATTGGTTTGGATGATAATTTTTTTCAATTGGGAGGTAACTCGTTACTGGCTTTAAAAACAGTAAGTGAGTTAAAACAGCAATACAATTATGCTATACCCATCACTAAGCTTTACCAATATCCTACCATAGCGGGTTTAGAAGGTTTATTAAACGGCACAAACGAAACAAAACAATTTTCAATCCGCAAAAAAAACAAAGAGAATAATGCTAACCGCGATGTAGCTGTTATCGGCATGGCTGGCCGGTTCCCAGGAGCCAATACTATCGATGAGTTTTGGGAACTTTTAACCGAAGGACGTGAAACAACCAGTTTTTTTAGTGTTGATGAAATAGACAAACATATTCCAACTGCAATAAAAAACAATCCTGCTTATGTAAAAGCACGTGGTATTATTGATGGAGCCGACAAATTTGATGCTGAATTTTTTGGCTTCAACCCGCGATCGGCCGAATTAATGGATCCCCAGCAACGTATATTCCTGGAAATAGCCTGGGAAGTATTGGAAAAAACCGGACACCTGCCTAAAAAATACATGGGAACTGTTGGTGTTTTTGCCGGGTGTGGGTACAATACTTATTACGATAACAATGTTTTAACCAATCCGGATATAGTAGAAAAGATAGGTCATTTCCAGGTGCGGCTCTTAAATGAAAAAGATTATATAGCTACCAGAACAGCCTATCAATTAAATCTGCAAGGCCCTGCAGTAGCCGTTTATGCCGCATGTTCGACATCTTTATTGGCAGTGGCTCAAGCCGTAAACAGTATACGCGACGGACAATGCTCGCTGGCCATTGCAGGTGCGGCATCCATCACTTCGCCTGTAAAAAGCGGGCATCTTTATGAAGAAGGATCCATCATGAGTAATGATGGGCATTGCCGCCCGTTTGACGAATTGGCAACAGGAACCGTTTTTAGCGATGGTGCAGGCGTTGTTTTACTAAAAAATCTGGAAGATGCACTGCAAGATGGCGATACCATTTACAGTGTTATCAAAGGTGTTGGCGTTAATAATGACGGTTCGGTTAAAAGTAGTTTTAGCGGGCCAAGTGCTCAAGGTCAGGCTGGTGCTATCGCTATGGCTATTGATGATGCCGGGATCGAGGCTTCATCTATAAGCTATATAGAGGCGCATGGAACGGCCACCCCTCTTGGCGATCCTATTGAAATAGAAGGTTTAAATCTAGCTTTTGGCGAACAGGACAAAAAGCAGTATTGCGCTATTGGCTCTGTAAAGAGTAATATGGGCCACCTAACAGCGGCTTCAGGGGTTGCCGGATTAATCAAAACGGTTTTGGCTTTGCGTAACCGGCAAATACCGCCATCACTATTTTATCAGCATATCAACCCGAACATTGATATTTCCAATAGTCCATTTTATGTGAACGCGCAATTAAACCCATGGGAAACAGATGATATCAGGCGTGCCGGTGTGAGTTCATTTGGTGTGGGTGGTACCAATGTACATGTGGTATTGGAGGAATTTGAAGAGAAAACAACTCCTCCGGGAATTGATAAGCCGAGGAAATTGATCTGCTGGTCGGCAAAAACAGAAAGTAGTTTAAATCAGTATGCTCAAAACCTTGGCAACTATATTTCAAAGTACCCCACAGTCAATCTGAATGATATTGCCTACACCCTGCACTCCACCAGGGCGGAATTTAATGTTCGCAGGTTTGTATTAGCGACCAATAATGGAGAATTGATATCTAAATTAAACACACCTGGAGAACCGTCCGCTTCAAAAAACTTAAAAACAGACATTAGCGGTATAGTTTTCATGTTTCCAGGTCAAGGCTCGCAGTATGCCAAAATGGGCGCCGATCTGTATCAAACCGAGCCCGTTTTTGCCAATGCAGTGAATGAATGTATAGCCCTTTTGCAAGGAACTATACATGAGGAATTACTGCAAATATTATATCCAGAAACAGAGGATGAACAATCACACGAAAAAATAAAACAAACCATAAACGCACAACCCGCCATATTTATCCTGGAATATGCCATGGCCAAATTATGGATGAGCTGGGGTATACAGCCTGAGGTTTTAATTGGCCATAGCATTGGCGAATTTGTAGCGGCCCATTTAGCAGGCGTATTTACGTTAAAAGATGCGTTGTTTTTAGTATCCGAAAGAGCAAGGCTGATCAATAGCGTACCAACTGGCAGCATGCTATCAGTGCGCTTAACGGCAGATCAGCTTATAGCGTTATTACCAAATGGCTTATCTATAGCAGCTATCAATAGCCGTAAATTGTGTGTAGTAGCCGGACCGGATGATCTTATTAATAAATTCGCTGCTGATCTATCCGAAAAAAGCATACCCAGCCGCTTACTGGTAACCAGTCACGCTTTTCATTCATCCATGATGGATGAGGTTATTGCCCCGTTTGAGGCGGCAGTAAGATCCATAAAATTAAATGCACCGGTAAAACCATTAATATCAACCGTAACCGGTAACTGGATGAGCGAAGCAGAAGCCACCGACCCGGCCTATTGGGCGCAACATCTGCGCAGAACTGTTCGTTTTGCCGATGGCTTGGATACTTTACTGCAGGATGAAAACAGGCTTTTCCTGGAGGTTGGCCCCGGAAATATATTAGCTACCTTAACACGCCAGCATGAAGCAGGCAGGAAAGCAACGGTTATATCAGGATTTGAGAAAACCGAAACCAATGATGAATGTTATTCTGTTCTTAAAGCACAGGGACAACTTTGGTTAAGCGGATTAGAACTTAATTGGGATGTTGTTTATCAAGGCCAGAACAGGAAAAGGATCGATCTCCCTACTTATGCATTTGATCATAAACGATACTGGCTCGAACCTGCAGCTATTACTCATAAAATTGAAACAATAGCTGATGCTTTTGTTCAACAAACAGAAAACCCGATCACGCAAACCATACCAATGAGAAAAGATATTTTAATTACTAAACTGAAAGAAATATTTGAAGATGCTGCCGGCATTGAAATAGAAGCGGCTAATACAGGGCTGAGTTTTATGGAAATAGGGTTCGATTCTCTTTCGCTCACACAAATAGCTACTAATCTTAAAAAAACATTCAATGTGCCGATTACTTTTAGGAAATTATTTGAAGAGTATAACAGCTTAAACCTGCTGGCATCTTATCTGGATGCCAATCTCCCTGCCGATGTTTTGAAGCCGGAAGCAGTTGCACCGGCACCGGTAGTAGCACAGCAACAGGCATTTATACCACCAACTATAAACACCAGTGCAGGAAATAACGATCTGATCATTGGGTTAATATCGCAACAATTGCAGTTGCTTACCAACCAGCTTGCGCTTTTACAAAACGGCAATGGTATTCAACAAGGCACTACTATCCAAAATAATAGTATCCCCGCTCCTGTTATAGCACCTGCAAAGCCTTCAATAACATACGAACTCAGTCCCGAAGAACAAGTAGAATTAAAAAAACCATTTGGCGCGACGGCTCGTATCGAAAAGCAAACACTGGAACTCAACAACAAACAAGCGGCGTTTTTAAAAGAACTGACCGCCCAGTACAATACAAAAACCAGCGCCAGTAAAGCACAAACACAAAAAGATCGTCCATACATGGCCGATCCCCGTGTGGTAAGTGGTTTCAGGCCATTGACTAAAGAAATTGTATATCCTTTGGTGGTTAACCGCTCCAAAGGCAGTCATGTATGGGATATCGATGGCAACGAATATATTGATGCGTTGAATGGATTTGGATCAAACTTTTTAGGTTATCAAACAGATCAACTTAAAAAAGCCGTTCTGGAGCAGGTTGAAAAAGGCTATGAAATAGGTCCGCAGCATGAACTGGCAGGCGACGTTTGTAAGCTGATCACCGAGTTTACCAATTTTGATCGGGCAGCCCTTTGCAATACCGGATCCGAGGCCGTTTTAGGTGCCATGCGTATTGCTCGTACGGTTACAGGCAGATCGCTTATTGTGGCTTTTAGCGGCTCTTATCATGGCATTAATGATGAAGTGATTGTTCGCGGGACTAAAAAATTGAAGACGGTACCAGCCGCTCCCGGCATTATGCCCGAAGTAGTGCAAAATATGCTGATACTGGATTACGGCACCGAAGAATCTTTAAAAATAATAGCTGAACGCGCCCACGAGCTGGCGGCTGTACTGGTTGAACCTGTACAAAGCCGCAGACCGGAATTTCAACCCGTAGCATTTCTAAAGAAAGTAAGAGAGATAACCCAGCAATCAGAAACTGTTTTAATATTTGATGAAGTAATAACGGGTTTCCGGATGCATCCGGGTGGTGCGCAGGCCCTGTTCGGTATCAAGGCTGACCTGGGCACTTATGGTAAAGTTATCGGTGGTGGCATGCCCATTGGCGCTATAGCCGGTATCAGCAAATATATGGATGCTTTGGATGGTGGCAACTGGCAATATGGCGACGACTCTACCCCTGAGGCTGGGGTTACTTACTTCGCGGGTACCTTTGTTCGTCACCCTTTAGCGTTGGCAGCCGGGAAGGCTACGTTGCTGTATATGAAAGAGCAGGGCCCATCATTGCAGGAAGATCTGAACGCACGAACTAAACGATTAGCCGATGCCTTAAACGTTATTTGTGAGCAAAATGGCATTCCTGTTTACGTACCCTATTTTGGTTCGCTTTGGAAAATAAAATTCAAATATGAACTGGCTTACGGCGAATTACTGTTTACACTCCTACGCCTTAAGGGCATTCATATCTGGGATCTTTTCCCTTGTTTTTTAACCGCTTCCCATACGGATGAGGAAGTAGATCTGATCATCAGCAAATTCAAGGAAAGTGTTGCAGAACTAATAGCCTCAGGGTTTATGCCATCAGAAAAACAGCAACAAACTCATGTTATGCAAAATGGCTTAGCTACAACCCCGCCTGTACCTGGTGCAAAACTTGGGCGTGATAAAGACGGTAATCCGGGTTGGTTTATCAGTGACGAAAGCAATCCAGGACAATATTTACAGGTAAAAGTTAGCAACAACTGATTTTGGAAGCCGTCTACACATATAATACTACTCCGGTTGAATTTGATCCTTTTGCCGGACCTGAATTACAAGGCATAGCCCATTCTACAGAATCGCAATTGGAAATCTGGGCTTCTTGTCTTATTGGCGGCGATGAGGCCAATTGTGCTTATAACGAATCATTTTCATTATTACTCTCAGGCATATTAGATCATAAGGCTATGTTAAGAGCGCTACAGGATCTGACTAACCGGCATGAAGCGCTCAGATCATGTTTTAGCGCCGATGGCAAGTATATATGCATTTATAAAGAGTTGGCCTTCAAAATCAATTACCAGGATATTACTGATCGCTCAGCCGAAGAACAACAAACACTTATCGATGAGCAAAATCAGCAAAATGCTTTAACACCGTTTAATCTGCTCACGGGCCCTCTGTTTAAAATATCACTGATCAAATTAGCCAGTGATAAACACTTGTTAACCTTCATTGCCCATCATATAGTTTGCGATGGATGGTCGATAGGCATTATGATGCAAGACCTCGGAAAACTATATAATGCCTATAGCAATAATGAACAGCCGCAACTATCCCCTGCTCCCCTCTTCAGTGATTATGCTGCTGAACAATTGGCATTTGAGCAGACTCCGGAATATAGAAACACAGAAGTTTATTGGCTTGAACAATTCAAAGGCAGTACCCACGCCTTAAATATTCCTACCGATCTGCCACGCCCAGCCATACGCACCTATAAAAGCCACCGCGATGATTTTAATTTAGACAGCGAACTGACTTCTTCTTTAAAAAAACTGGCTAAAAGTAACAACAGTAGCTTCGTTACTACACTATTGGTGGCTTTTGAGATTTTTTTGCAACGCTTAACTGGTCAGGACGAGATCACTTTGGGCTTGCCTGCTGCGGGGCAGTCGGCTACAGGCAATTACGGTTTAGTTGGGCATTGCGTTAATCTGCTTGCACTCAGAAGTTATCCAAAGGGCGAACTTTCATTCAGGACTTATCTAAAACAACGTACTTCGGCTATTTTAGATGCGTATGAGCATCAGCAATATACTTTCGGCAGCCTGCTCAAAAACCTAAATATCCCCCGCGATGCTTCGCGCATACCCCTGGCGCCAGTCATGTTTAATATTGATATGGGGCTTGATGATGATGTTAATTTTAACGGATTACAACATCAGCTAATAAGTAATCCCCGCGAATATGAAAGTTTCGAACTATTTGTAAATATATCCGGACGTGATGAGGCACTTACCCTGGAATGGTCATACAATACCCAATTATTCAAAGCATCAACTATCCGCGGTATGATGGATGATTTCGAATTTTTATTGAAACAACTGGTAAATAACCCCGATATACTCATTGCCGATATTCCGCCTAAAAACTCCGGAGAGCTTATCGATCAACTAAATAGCTGGAATAATACCTTCTCTGCTTACCCGAAAGATACAGGTCTTCATCAATTGATCAGCCAACGGGCAAAAGAATTTAGCGATCATGTAGCCGTAAAATTTGGTGATCAATCGATTACCTATAAACAGTTAAATGAAAACGCCAATCAGCTGGCATCATTGCTAATCAGCGAGGGCGTAAAAAAAAGTGATAAAGTAGCATTTGTGCTTGATCGTTCGGCGAATTTGGTAGTGGTAATGCTGGCCATCATGAAAACAGGCGCGGTGTATGTACCTGTAGATCCGCAATTCCCCTTAAACCGTATCAACCACATGCTTACTGATTCCGGTTCGGTTCTGCTCATTACATCCGAAAATTATAAAGAACGTTATCCAGCAATTGCAAAAGAATTGCTGATAGACAATATATGGCCTACACTTGATCAGTACGCTGCAAGTGATATAGAAGTTGAGGTACAAGGCGACGATCTGGTTTATATACTATATACCTCTGGCTCAACAGGATTGCCAAAGGGCGTACAAATAGCTCACCATAACTTAATTAACTTTTTGTACAGTATGCAAAAAACACCAGGTATTACGGCCGCAGACAAACTGCTGGCGGTAACCACGGTAAGTTTTGATATATCAGGCCTGGAATTATTTTTACCATTGATCAGTGGTGCACAGGTAATCATAGCCAACAGCCAGGAAGCGAAAGACGGACGTGCACTACTTGAAATCATCCAAAAAGAAGGCATTACCATTATGCAAGCCACACCATATACCTGGCGCATTATGCTTGAGGCTGGCTGGGATACCGCAACTCCGCTAAAGGTTATCTGCGGTGGTGAGGCATTACCAAAAGAACTAGCCGAAAAAATAGTAGCCCGGGCGGAAAGTTTGTGGAATGTATATGGCCCAACGGAAACAACTGTGTGGTCAACCGTAAAACAGATAAAAGCCGATGATGCACTTATCACCATTGGCAAACCCATTGACAATACAGCCATTTATATTTTAGATAAATATCTTAACCCTTTGCCAGCTGGAACAGCAGGAGAAATATATATTAGTGGTGATGGTGTTGCTAAAGGTTATTTAAATCAACCTGTTTTAACAAGCGAAAAGTTTGTTGCCGATCCCTTTTCAAAAGTCGCCGGTAGTAAAATGTACCGTACCGGTGATATGGGTAAATTTCTCAGCAACGGCGAAATCGAATGCCTGGGCCGGATAGATTCGCAAATAAAAATACGGGGATACCGCATTGAAACCGGCGAAATAGAGTATCACCTGGTTAATCAATATAACATTAAAGAAGCGGTGGTTTTGGCTCGGCCCGATAATAATGGTATCGATAAATTGATGGCCTATGTGGTTACAGGAGATAACTATAAAGCCGAATCTGAAACCGATCAGGTAAAAGATTGGAAAATTGCATTAAGATCGGCACTGCCAGACTATATGGTTCCTGATAACCTGATCATTGTGCCAGCTATGCCTTTAACACCTAATGGTAAGGTTGATAAAAAAGCGTTGGCTGATCAGCACGGCAACTTAGCCGAAAACATTCATCTATTCATAGCTCCAAGAACAGATGTGGAAAAACTGGTAGCCGATGTTTGGTCGGAATTCCTGGAGATCAAAAACATCAGTATTTACGATAATTTTTTTGAGCTCGGTGGTCACTCGCTTATTGCAGTACAGGTAATGACCCGCATTGAAAAACTTACCGGTAAACGCCTACCCCTCGCTGCTCTCTTTGAAAACTCCACTATTGAAAAATTGGCTTTAATGCTGGAGATGGATGGCAAATCAATCGTATGGGATTCATTGGTGCCTGTTAAGCCTTCGGGCAATAAAATGCCTTTATATATTGTGCACGGAGCTGGGCTTAATGTATTGCTATTCAACACCCTGGCATCAGGCATGGATGCCGACCAACCAGTATATGGTCTGCAGGCCAAGGGCCTTAACGGTATAGATGAGCCATTAAATAACATTGTTGATATCGCGGCGCATTATAATGCGGCCATCATGGCCCAAAACCCTACAGGCCCTTATGCATTGGCAGGCTATTCTTTTGGAGGTATCATTGCTTTTGAAATGGCCAAACAGCTCGAAGAACAAGGCAAACAGGTAAAAATGCTGGCCATGTTTGATACATACGCTTATCGTTCACCTTATTTTGATCCATGGATCATAACGCAAACAAAACGGGGTAAGTTTTTTTTACGTAAATTGATATATAATTTATCATTCCCTAATGGTTTCGCGAGCACAGTGGTACATACGGGTAAGGTAGCCAAACGTGGTTTTACCAAATTATTTTGGAAGATATTCAAGGACGAAAAGCAAGAAGGTTTTTTTGGTTATGCCAATAAAATAGATGAAATGAATATACTTGCCGAAAAACATTATAAATTAGAGGCCCGAAATATTACTATTGAATTGTTCAGAGCCGAGGATCGTACTTTTTACATGGACGATTTTGAATATCTTGGCTGGAAACCATATGCATTAAAAGGAGTTAACGTACATAAAATACCTGGCGGACATAATTCTATTTTTAAGGCCCCTAATGATAAAATATTTGCAAGTATATTACAAAGCTGCCTAAACAAAGTCGCCCCAAAATAACCATATTATGTGTTTAATTAAAGTTCATATCAAATACCAAGATGATATTAATTGGCAAAATGGCGTGAGTTGTGATTATAAGTTAAATGATGGCCAGGTTGATGTTTGGCGTATCAGGATCAGTTCAAATCTGACATTTATTGATGACTTTTTTAAAGTATTATTACCTGATGAAATAATAAGAGCTAACCGTTATGTACAAAAAAAAGACAAGCTTCGGTTTGTATTAAGCCGAGGAGCATTGCGTTGTTTACTAAGCAAGTATACCAATCAGCCTGCTACTACCATTAAATTTGTTATCAGTGCCAACAAAAAGCCATACATATACGAGCAAAACTTAAAATACAACGTGTCTCATGCAGGCGATTGGGTTTTAATTGCTATATCAAACACAGAAGTTGGCGTAGATACTGAAGAGATGGATCCTTCTTTTAGTTATAAAGAGATTCTTGCCGATTATTTTAGTAAAGACGAGATTCATTATATTGCCCATCAGGGCTCTATTAACAGCTTTTACTTACTTTGGACACGTAAAGAAGCATTAACCAAAGCAACCGCAATTGGTTTAGATAATAACCTGAAATATATCCCCAGCCTAAACGGCGATCATGAATTGGATGGAGGTATACTTGCCTCATCCGGTAACTGGAAAATGAACAGTTTTAAGCCCGACGAAAATAATATGGCCAGCCTGGCTACCGAAATAACAGCCGGGCAAACAATGTATTGGGATGTTAACTTTGAAAACTTTTTACCGGGCTTTAAACAACCCGTACTTTAATATACAGAATATGGCCCTTACACCATCTTTCCACCCTATCTTTTTCCCCTCTTCATAGGTTCGGCCATAATAAGAAATGCCCACCTCATAGATCCTGATTTTCGGGATGCGCGAAATCTTGATGGTTACCTCGGGCTCAAAGCCAAATCGTTTTTCTGTTAGCGGAATTCCCTGTATCATCTGCGTGTTAAACAATTTATAGCAGGTTTCCATATCTGTAAGATTCAGATTGGAGAACATATTTGAAGCAAAAGTAAGCCATCTGTTTCCTATGGTATGCCAGAAAAACAATATCCGATGCGGGTTGCTTCCCATAAATCTTGAACCATAAACCACATCGGCAAAACCAGATACTACCGGTTTTAGCAGGTCATTATATTCGGCAGGATCATATTCCAGGTCGGCATCCTGAATAATAAGATACTCCCCTGTTGCCTTTGATATACCTGTATGCAGGGCCGCCCCTTTACCCTTGTTTACTTCATGCTTAAAGTATTGTATATTAATATCGGGATTAGCCTGTTGATATGTGGCAATGGCCAGTTCTGTATTGTCCTTTGAACAATCATTCACAATAATGATCTCTTTTTGAATATCATTGACAAGGTTTACCTCTTTAATTTTATCCAAAATTAAATGTATCGTATTACCTTCGTTATAAGCGGGGATGATAATGGATAATTTTTGTATTGTCATTATTGTTTTTGTGGTCAAACTATGCAATTGTTTTATATTTATACTTCGGTATAAGCTTATTATATCTTTATTGAAAATATTTTAATGCAAGCCGTACTAAAACACGTCAAAATTTACTTAAAAAAACCAAAAGTAATATTTATACTCATATTTCTGACTGTTTTAACCCTGTTGTTTTGGTTTTGTTTGCCCAATCCGTTATTTAAAAGTCCAACATCATATGTTATTGATGATAGTAATGGACAATTATTAGGTGCATCTATTGCTATCGATGGTCAATGGCGCTTTCCCTATAATGACAGCGTGCCCTATAAGTTTAAGCAATGTATCATCGCCTTTGAAGATAAACGCTTTGAGCACCATCCCGGTTTTGATCCTTTAGCCTTTGGCAGGGCCTTGAAACAAAATATCTCATCAAAAAAAGTAACCAGTGGTGGCAGCACTATAACCATGCAGGTCATTAGGCTTGCAACTAAGCACAAACGCAATATCTGGAATAAATTTTTAGAGATATTTATGGCTCTGCGGTTGGAGTTTACTCATAGTAAGAACGAAGTTTTAGCACTTTATGCCAGCAATGCTCCATTTGGCACCAATGTAATCGGTTTGGATGCCGCTTCATGGCGGTATTTTGGGCGCGATCCTAGCAAATTATCCTGGGGAGAGATGGCGGCGATGGCCGTTCTGCCAAACTCACCATCATTAGTGCATCCCGGCAGAAACAGGCTTATATTACTCAAAAAACGAAACTTATTGCTTCAGCGTCTCTACAAGGCAGGTGTCATTGACAGTACAACAAGAGCTTTGGCTGAACTGGAACCTGTGCCAGATCGCCCGGTACCTTTACCACAGCAGGCTCCTCACCTACTTCAGCGGTTTAAAAACGATCAGCAGCACCACCCTGACGGCGATACCCGGCTACAAACAAGTATAAACTCCGCCTTGCAAGAGCAGGTTAATGATATCCTGGAACAGCACCATCAGCTTCTGAAAGCTAATGATATTAATAACATTGCCGCCATTGTTTTAGATGTAGAAACGGGTGCTACGCTGGCTTATGCGGGTAATATAGCACACAGGGAAGACCCGCAGATGGAAAGTGATGTGGATGTGATTGACGCTCCACGCAGCCCGGGTAGTACCCTAAAACCTCTATTATATGCCTCCATGTTGCATAACGGTTTGATATTACCTAACAGCCTGTTGCCTGATGTACCTACACTGATAGCAGGTTATCACCCGGAAAACTTTGATTTGGGATATGATGGCGCTGTGCCAGCATCACGGGCATTATCCCGCTCCTTAAATGTACCCGCTGTAAAAATGTTGCAGCAATTTAAATACGAACGTTTTTATGACTTTTTGCAAAAGGCAGGTATCACTACTTTAACCAAACCGGCAGATCATTATGGATTGTCGCTGATATTAGGCGGTGGCGAAAATACGCTATGGGAGCTAAGCGGAGCTTATGCTGATATGGCCCGGGTGCTTAATCATTATGACCGGTATCATGGTCAGTATAACCCGGCAGATTATCATAGCCCCGTTTATAGTATACCACAAAAAGTAGTAAAACCTAACCTGGAAAAAACGGGCTTACTGGATGCAGCATCCATATATTATACATTCCAGGCGATGGAAGAGGTTATGAGACCAGGTGAAGAAATGCTTTGGCAGCAGTTCAGCTCCACCCAGCGTGTGGCCTGGAAAACGGGCACCAGCTTTGGCTTTCGCGATGGCTGGGCAATAGGTGTTACTCCACGATATGTGGTTGGTGTATGGGTGGGCAACACTGATGGCGAAGGCCGGCCCGGGTTAACAGGTATTAATACCGCGGCACCCGCGCTGTTTGAGATCTTCCGGTTATTACCTGTATCGCGCGATTGGTTTGAAATGCCAACCGGCGAAATGGTCAAAATAAAGGTATGCCATCAAAGTGGTTACCGCGCCGGGCAGTATTGTGATAACACCGACGATATGCTGGTTCCTAAATCAGGACTTAAAGCACCCGTTTGCCCCTATCATAAATTGATACATCTCTCGGCCGATGGGCGGTATCAGGTAAACGGGAATTGCGAATCGCCGGATAATATGATCAATAAAAAGTGGTTTGTACTCCCCCCTTCTATGGAGTACTATTATAAAGCCAGAGATTATCAGTATCATGTATTACCGCCTTTTCGCGCGGGTTGTATTCAGGCAGAGAATGGTAATGCCATGGAGGTTATATACCCAAAAGATGACGCCAAAATATATGTACCTCTTGAAGCCGATGGTAGCCGGGGCCGGATGATCTGTAATGCTGCTCACCGGGTTCCGGGCATGAAAATATTCTGGCACCTGGATGATCAGTACGTTGGCGAAACACAGGATTTTCACCAGATGGCCCTTAATCCGCCTCCAGGCAAACATATACTTACCCCGGTTGACGGAAATGGAAATACCATTAACATAGGCTTTGAAATATTGAGTAAATAATGGATTCACATAATATGTAATAAGTTAAGTGTCAAAAAATCAATTGTTGGCTATATAACTTAAAACATAGAACCGTTCAAAGTCCAAACATTCATTATATTGGCATCACAAAAATGTAATTCCAATGCTCGAACAGTATGACCTGCATAATTTAATGGTAATTGATATCGAAACCGTGCCTCAATACAGTTCACATGATCAGGTACCGGAACATTTGCAAAAGCTTTGGGAACTTAAAAGCCAAAACCTCCGCAAGGATGAAAGCGCCGAAAATTTTTATAAAAGCGCTGGCATCTGGGCCGAGTTTGGTAAGATCATTTGTATATCGGTGGGGATATTTACAGGCAGCAAAGATAAGGACATCGGGTTGAGAATAAAATCATTCGCGGGCCATGATGAAAAGGACGTGCTTGCCCGGTTTTCGGCCCTGTTGTTCGGTCAGGCGCCTAACTTGGTTTTATGCGCGCATAATGGTAAAGAGTTTGATTTCCCTTACATCTGTCGCAGGTTACTGATCAATGGGTTGCCATTTCCACCTCAGCTACAATTAGCCGGGAAAAAACCATGGGAAATTGTACATATCGACACCATGGAACTCTGGAAATTTGGCGATTATAAAAACTACACCTCACTCAACCTGCTTACTGCCATATTTGACATCCCCACGCCAAAAGACGATATTGATGGCAGCATGGTTGGCGATGTTTACTGGAACCTGAACCAACTCGAGCGTATATGCACCTACTGCCAAAAAGATGTTGTAGCAACAGCACAGCTGTTAAGACGCTATCGTGGTGAAGAACTGATAAAAGATGAACTGGTTACCATAATAGGCCAATAAATGTTACAGGTAAGCGATCTTTCGGTTAATTTTAAAACAGCTAACGGCTTATTCAAAGCGGTAAAAAATATATCTTTCACTTTAAAAAAAGGCGAAACAGTAGGTATTGTGGGCGAATCGGGTTCCGGAAAGTCAGTGACGTCGCTTGCCCTGATGCGTTTACTCAATACCGATCAAACGGTAGTTAATGGAGAAGTATTATTGAATGGTACCAAGCTATTTGAACTACCTGAGGCTGATATGCGTCACATTCGTGGTAACCGGATGGCCATGATCTTTCAGGAGCCTATGACCTCGCTAAACCCCGTGCTTACCTGTGGCTTTCAGCTTACCGAAGCTATAAAACTCCATTTAGGGCTGAGTAATGCTGAAGCCAAAAAGAAGACCATCGAATTATTTAACGAAGTTCAGTTACCGCGACCTGAAACTATATTCGACAGCTACCCACACCAAATATCCGGCGGGCAAAAACAAAGGGTAATGATAGCCATGGCTCTTTCCTGCAATCCCGAGATATTGATAGCCGATGAACCGACAACGGCACTTGATGTAACGGTTCAAAAGGCCATTATCGATCTGTTGTTAAATCTCAAAAGTACACGTTGCCGCAGCCTTATATTTATATCGCATGATCTGGGCGTGATCAAAGAAATTGCCGACCGGGTTTTGGTGATGTATAAAGGACAAATTGTGGAAGAAGTTTCTGTAGCTGACTTGTTCAATAATCCACAACATGCCTACACCAAAGGACTTTTAGCCTGCAGGCCCTCCCCTGATCAGCACTTGAAAAAACTACCTGTTATAGCCGACTTTTTTAATGCTGATGGTTCCCCGGATACTCAATCAACAACTATCGAGAGCATCCGCGCCAGATACAGTTATACTGAAACAGAAGTCGCCAATCGTAAAAAAGCGCTTTATGAACAGCAACCTCTTTTAAAAATTGATAAACTATCTACCTGGTTCCCCATTAATTCGGGTTTGCTGGGCCCGTCAGGGCAAGTGGTAAAAGCCGTAAACAATGTGAACCTGGAGGTCTATCCAGGCGAAACGCTTGGTCTCGTTGGTGAATCCGGTTGCGGCAAAACTACCCTTGGCCGAACTATTTTGCGCCTCATTGAACCTACTCATGGCACTGTAAGTTTTGAAGGAACGGATCTGGGCAGTTTAAAAAAAGATGCCTTACGCGAAATTCGTAGGGATATCCAGATTATTTTCCAAGATCCCTACTCCTCTTTAAATCCACGGCTAACTGTTGGGCAGTCATTAATGGAGCCTTTACAGGTACACCAATTTTATAGCAACGATACGCAACGTAAGCAAAAAGTACTGGAACTGCTGCAACGGGTAAATCTTTTGCCTGAACATTTTAACCGCTACCCGCATGAGTTTTCGGGTGGGCAAAGGCAACGTATTGTTATAGCCCGCGCTTTGGCTCTGCAACCTAAATTTATTATTTGCGATGAATCAGTTTCCGCTTTGGATGTATCCGTACAGGCGCAGGTATTGAATCTCATCCGTGAGTTACAGCAGGAGTTTAAGCTTACCTACATTTTTATTTCACATGATCTGGCCGTTATCAAGCATATATCTGATCGTATGGTGGTGATGAACAAAGGCGAGATCGTCGAAACAGGTTACCCCGATGATATTTATTATCGCCCGCAGCAAGATTATACCAAACGTCTGATAGCATCCATCCCGCAGGGATAATTCAGGGAACAAGAATGTTTGGAGCAAAGAATAAGGATTTTTTCTATATTCTTTACACCAACAATCATCATCCCAGAAACTCTTTTGTTTTTCCTGTCCTTGTTCTTTGTTCCAAATGTCCTTGTTCCTCAAAAACTCCCCCATCCGCTAATGCCCAAATTCCGTATCTTTGACCAAATACTTATGTATGTCTAAAAAGAAAAATAACTCTTCAATAATTCAGGTACTCACTCAAATGGTGCTTGATGTATTTGAACAAAACGGTAATACACCGTTAAATTACAAACAAGTTTCTGCTAAACTAAATGTTCGCGACCCCGAAGCGCGCGAGATCATATTTGATATATTAAAAGACGAAGCCAAAAAATCAGTACTCAAAGAACTTTCGCCCGGTAAATTCCAACTTCTGGAGTTAAAAACGTTTATTGAAGGTAAAGTTGATCTAACCAATGATGGCTCGGCCTTTATTGTTACTGATGATGAATTTGAAAGCGATATTTTTATAGCTCCCCGTAAACTGCGCAACGCCCTGAATGGCGACCGTGTTAAAGTATACGTATATGCCAAAAGCAAAGGAAAACGTAAAGAGGGTGAAGTAATTGAGATCATCCAAAGGGCTAAAATGGAATTTACCGGTGTAGTAAAACTGTCGGAGCGTTTCGCGTTCTTTATTCCTGATGATCGTAAAATGATGCACGACATTTTTATACCCATCAGCGAGTTGAATGGTGCTAAGAATGGAATAAAAGCAGTTGCCGAGATTACCGACTGGCCAACCGAAGCAAAAAACCCTATCGGCAGGATCAAGCATGTACTGGGTGCACAAGGTGAAAATGATACGGAAATGAATGCTATACTTGCTGAGTATGGTTTTCCGCTATCTTTCCCTGCCGAAGTAGAACATGAGGCCGAAGCCATATCTGATGTTATCTCGGAGCACGAAATAGCCAAAAGGCGCGATTTCAGAAACATCACCACATTCACTATCGACCCTTTTGACGCCAAAGACTTTGATGATGCGTTGTCATTCAAACAGTTAGACAATGGCAACTATGAAGTTGGTGTTCACATTGCCGACGTATCACATTATATAGAACCCGACTCTGCCTTAGATAAAGAAGCATTGGAACGTGCTACCTCGGTTTACCTGGTCGACCGTGTTATACCTATGTTACCTGAGCGTTTATCAAACGGGCTTTGCTCTTTGCGGCCTAAGGAAGAAAAATTATGCTTTTCGGCCGTGTTTGAACTGGACGAAAATGCTTATGTAATTAATGAATGGTACGGTAAAACCGTCATTTACTCCGATAGGCGCTTCACTTACGAAGAAGTTCAGGAAGTGATCGAAAATAAAGCAGGCGATTTTGTAGATGAGATTTTAAAGCTTAACGCCCTGGCCTATAAACTACGTGAACGTAAATTCAAAAATGGTGCCATCAGTTTTGAAGCTACCGAAATTAAATTTAAGCTGGATGAACATGGTAAGCCAACAGGTGTTTATGTAAAGGAGCGCAAAGATGCCCATAAACTTATTGAAGATTTTATGCTGCTGGCTAACCGCAAGGTGGCTGAATATGTGAGCAAATTGGGTAAAGGTAAACATAAATACACTTTTGTGTACCGTGCCCACGATTCTCCTAAGCCCGACGCCCTGGCCAACTTTGCGCAATTTGCCGCACGTTTTGGTTACAAGGTAAATACAAAATCGGACAAGGAAACGGCTAAATCCCTTAACTTTTTGATGGAAGATGTGGAGGGTAAAAAAGAGCAGAATGTGCTTACCCAGCTGGCTATCCGATCGATGGCGAAAGCTATTTATACTACTAAAACCAGCAGCCATTACGGACTGGCATTTGATCATTATACCCATTTCACCTCTCCTATCCGCCGCTATCCCGATGTTATGGTGCACCGGCTTTTGTTTTATTATTTGCACGGAGGTCAATCAGCCAATGCCGAACATTATGAAAAACTATGTTCGCACAGTTCGCAAATGGAGAAGAAAGCTGCGGACGCGGAACGTGCTTCGGTGAAATATAAACAGGCCGAGTATCTGAAAGACCAGGTTGGTAATATGTTTACCGGTATCATATCGGGTGTTACCGAATGGGGTATGTATGTAGAGATCATTGAGAATAAGTGTGAGGGCATGATCCGCTTACGCGATATATCTGATGATTTTTATACGTTGGACGAGAAAAACTTCGCCATTATTGGTCAGCGCAAAAAGAAGATATACCAATTAGGCGATGAAGTACAGATCAGGGTAAAAAATGTCGACCTGACTAAAAAACAAATTGACTTTTCATTAGTACAAGATTAGTTCATCGGTTCATTAGTTCACTGGTTCATTAGTGGTTTGTTTAATACCTATCCACTATAAAACACCAATGAACTACTGAACCAGTGAACCAATGAATCAATAAAGAATGAAACAACTTACTGATTTGCAGGCATTGATAACTGAAGCTATTGACAAGCTTGAGTTCCCTCAACACCCTGCAGACTTATATGAACCTATAAGTTATATACTGACTCTTGGAGGTAAACGCCTGCGGCCGGCCCTTTTGCTTATGGCCTGTGACCTTTTTGGCGGCGATGTAGAAAGTGCTGTTCAACCAGCTTTAGCTATAGAGGTTTTCCATAATTTCACGCTGATGCATGACGACATTATGGATAATGCACCACTGCGCCGGGGCCAGATAACCGTACACGAAAAGTGGAATGCCAATGTGGCTATCCTTTCTGGTGATGCCATGATGGTAGAATCCAACAAACTGATGATGCGGGTTCCGGATGCTATTTTACGCCCGGTAATGGATGTTTTTAATGAAACCGCTACCGGTGTATGCGAAGGTCAGGAAATCGATATGAGCTTTGAGCAACGCAGCAACGTGATCATCGACGAATACCTGAACATGATACGCCTCAAAACCGCTGTGCTATTAGGTGGTACACTTAAAATTGGCGCTATTATAGGTGGAGCATCGTTAACAGATGCCCAGCTATTATATGATTTTGGTGTGAACCTGGGGGTAGCCTTCCAATTACAGGATGATATACTGGATGTTTATGGCGATCCCGACAAATTTGGGAAACAGGTTGGCGGCGATATCATCTCCAACAAAAAAACGTACCTGCTTATCAAAGCACTTGAGTTGGCTAAAGGTAATCAGGCACAAGAATTGAATAACTGGCTCGCCATGCAACTGTTTGACATACCTGAGAAAGTAACCGCTGTTACTGGTATTTATAACGAGCTGCAGATAAGGAAATACGCCGAAGAAGCTATGCACACCTTTGCCGACAAAGCATTCAAGGCATTGGACAATATCAATCTTCCCGAGGAGCGCCGCCAATACCTGCGTCAGTTTGCCGATAGTTTATTGGTAAGAGAGTATTGATTCAACATTATTACCACATTTGGCCATGCTACCGGTGGCATCTGCAACAAATGAAGGGAACGCATAACGAAAAAGGCCTGATCAAATTGATCAGGCCTTTTTGTATCAGGATTCCGGCACAGGATTTTTTGCTTTCATGGTAGCGCCCGCGCTTGCTATAACGATCAGTGCTACAGCTATCCATTCATTCAAAGAAAGATATTCATGAAGAAAAACAAGACCCGAAAGCGCCGCGACTGCAGGCTCGAGGCTCATTAGGATGCTGAATGTTTTTGCAGAAATTCTTCGCAATGCACTCATCTCCAATGTAAAAGGTATCGCACTTGAGAGTAAGGCTAACAGAAAGCCAGACAACAGCATACCAGGTCTGAAATGAATTAATAACCCATTCCCTATTGCCACCGGTAATACCACCGCAGAAGCGAAGAGCATACCGATACTTACGGCTTTGCCACCATCCATTATTTTGGAGATTCGTCCGCCCAAAACAATGTAACCAGCCCACAATGCACCGGCTAACAAGGCCAGGAGCACGCCGATAACATCTAATCCATTATTGCTCCATGGTGCTATCAGAGCTATTCCGGCTGCTGCCAGAATTATCCATAAAAAATCTATAACTCTTTTAGAACCGGTCATGGCAAGTACCAGGGGCCCAATAAACTCCAAGGCAACACCCAGCGCAAGAGGTATGCGCGCAATAGCCATGTAAAAAACAAGATTCATCGCTCCTAATGTTAACCCATACCCGGCGACCGCTTTCCATTGTGTATTGGACAGACTTTTTAAATTAGGGCGATTAAAAATAAACAGGATAATGGCAGAAAAAACAATTCTCAACGCGGAAGTTGAAGCAGCGCCTAATACTGGGAAGATACCCTTTGCAATTGCCGCACCGCCCTGAACACTTATAATAGATAATAACACCGCAGGTACTGCCGGGATTTCGAAACCCTTCTTATTCTTCATTTAAAGATGCTTAGTGATAAAAGTAAAAGATTTGGCCTGCAACGATGTCAAACCTATGTAAGTTCATAATGCATAAAAAAAGCCCTGATCAAGTTGATCAGGGCTTTTCTATATCTGTTAGCTTAGCTAATTACTCAGCTGCGGCTTCTTCAGTTGCTTCTGTATCAGCTTTTTTTGCTTTTGGTGCTGCTGCTTTTTTTGCTTTTGGTGCTGCTTCAGCAGTTTCAACTTCGGCTACTGGTGCTTCAACTACTTTCTTTTCTGCTTTTGCTTTTGGTGCAGGAGCTGCAACTTCAGCAACCGGTGCTGCTTCAACCGGAACTACAGAAACGTATGAACGGTTATCAGCTTTTTTTCTGAACACTACGTGTCCATCAGCTAAAGCAAATAGGGTATGATCTTTACCAATACCTACGTTAACACCAGGATTGTGTTGGGTACCACGCTGACGTACGATGATGTTACCTGCAATTGCTGGCTGACCACCGAATATTTTGATACCTAAGCGTTTGCTATGCGACTCACGGCCGTTTCTGGAACTACCGGCCCCTTTTTTGTGTGCCATTTCTTAATATTTTTATGGAATTGATAAGCAACTCCAGGTTTAAACTTTAATTATAATGTAATACCAGTGATCTCGATCTTGGTAAATTGCTGACGGTGACCGTTTTTCTTTTTGTAACCTTTTCTTCTTTTCTTTTTGAAGATAATTACTTTATCACCTTTTAAATGAGACACGATCTTAGCCGATACTTTAGCACCTTTCAAATCAGAACCTAATTTGAATTTACCTTCGTTTTCTGCTAACAATACACTGTCAAATTCAATACTAGCGCCCTCATCGCCTTGTAATCTGTGTACAAAGATCTGCTGGTCTTTTGCAACTTTGAATTGCTGTCCGGCTATACTTACTATTGCGTACATGTTTGTTAATTATTGTTTTAAAATTCGAGGTGCAAATATAGGGATTGATTATTAAATAAACAATACCATCTATTTTATTTCTTCAATCTTTCTTCGGCAGTATATAAACTCTGCTCTATTTCCTTGATCAGGGTTTTATTGGCATCAATCAACCTAACGTCACCTACAAAGCCACTATCGTATACTACGCGCTTACTTTTCTTCTTATACTTAAACTCGATAATGTAGCGTATCGATTTGTTTTTGCCCTTGGTACTATCGGCCAGTTCTTTTACCGGAAAATCCCAGAAACCCAGGTCGGCAGCCTTGTGGTGCAGATAAAGTAGATCATCGCTGGTTAAACGCAAATGCATTTTTACCAAAGAGTCTTGCTTATTTACATATTGATAATCACCTGTTTTGGAATCATATTTATTGATCAGGCTATCAACAGGACCGAATTGTATTGTCATGGAATCAAAATCAGAGAAGCGGTATGGCGCATTCTTGATCATCATACCATAGTAATAAACACAATACACTATAAAAGGTACTATAATAGTACACGCAAAAAATATTTTCTTGGAACGATCGGACATGGGATTAATTAGTGAGTTAGTGAATTAGCGAGTTAGTGAATTATTTAACATCGTTATTTTTTGATACTGTTTTTCTTGATGCGGAAGCTATTTTAAGAATTTGGCTTGCTTCATCTGCCAATGCCGATAAACTTGATGCTACTACTACTCCTGCATCTATCAGAACCTCCATCCAAAACAAAGCTTCATCTGCTTCCTCTACAACAATAGAAAGTTTAGCATGAAACTCAGCTTGTGATCGTGCTCTACAGGCAGCCCGATAGTTAGCTCCAACGGATGAAGATGATCTTAACAATTGCCTGCCTATGATTTTAGCCTCCTCCGTCGGCGGCAAAGTTCTAAAAAATTTAATATTATCTACAACAAACTTTTTAGTTCGCTGTCTGAATATCTCCGCAAAGGCTGCTTTGCTATTATCTTCCATTATTATTTAATCAATCAATAATTAAAAAACCACTTAAAATCACTAATTCACTAAATCAATAATTCACTAATTATCAAGCTCTCCCTCCCATTTACTTACTACTGCAGCTGCCATGGCATTGCCTAAAACGTTGGTTGCTGAGCGGCCCATATCCAGTAAAGGATCAATACCGATTAATAAAAATAAGCCAGCCTCAGGTATATTGAACATAGATAATGTGGCGGCAATTACTACCAGCGACGCTCTGGGGACACCAGCCACACCCTTGCTGGTAAGCATAAGCACCAGCAACATCGATAATTGATGGCCGAAAGATAAATGAATATCATATGATTGCGCCAGGAATAAAGAGGCAAAGGTCATATACATCATGGAGCCATCCAGGTTAAATGAATAGCCCAATGGCAATACAAAACTTACAATTTTATTGCTGCAGCCAAAATTTTCCAACTCAAGCAATACTTTAGGATAAGCCGCCTCACTGGTTGATGTACTGAAAGCTATCAGCATAGCATCCTTTATGCGTCCTATCAGTTTAAACACCGGCTTCTTTAATACGATAAAACCAACCAGAATAATGATTAGCCAAAGCATGACCAATGAAAAATAGAACTCGCTTATAAAAATACCGTAGGTAGATAGCACGCCCAGCCCCTGCTTGGCAATTACAGCCGTAATAGCTCCAAAAACAGCCAGTGGGGCAGCTTTCATTACATAACCTGTGATTTTTAAGATCACGTGTGCAAAAGCATCCATGGCTTTGATCACGATTTTACCCTGCTCGCCAATGGCAGCGGTTGCCACACCAAAAAACATAGCGAATACCACGATCTGCAAGATCTCGTTATTGGCCATAGCCTCAAAAATACTCCGTGGGAAAACGTGACCCACAAAGTCAATAAATGACAGGGCTGTTTTCTTGATACCGGTACTTAAGTGACTATCAGGCAGTGGTAGGTGCATAGCTTTACCCGGCTGAAACAGGTTAACCAGCAGCATGCCTAACAACAGGGAAACCAGCGTGGCACTTAAGAACCAAAGCATTGTTTTACCACCTATACGGCCAACAGCTTTAATATCCCCTACTTTGGCCACACCAACTACCAGCGTAGTAAAAACAAGGGGGGCCACGATCATTTTGATCAGTCGTAAAAATATCTCACTTAAAATAGAAAAACCTTCCAGTTTATCCTCGCGAATAGAATTATTATCTTTACTGATCTTTGTTTGTTGTACTTTTTGCGCCCTCAAGGCTATGTGCTCGGCAGCAGTAGTGTCATTTAATAAAGCCAATTTGGTGTTAATAGTTTTAATATTAACATCGGCCGTATTAATTTTTACATTGATGGCATTAATTACGCTTACATTATAAATGTAGCCGGTTATTACACCTAAAACAAGGGCGATAAAGATGTAGAGAGTCAGGTTATTTTTTGGCATATAACAAATTGCAGGGCGCTAAACTACAAAAATTAATAATTTTAAAAGTATCAAGTAGTTAGTATCAAGTATCAAGACAGGAATAAAGCTCCTTTTACGATTACTTATATAAATCTTGATACTTGATACTAACTACTTGATAATAAATTATTATGAGTATTACCACATACGGTTTACAGCATATAAAAAAAGAGACTCAGCACCTTTCGCAGGAGCAGCTATCGGAGCTTTTGCTCCGTTTGGCACGTTATAAAAAGGAAAATAAAGAGTTGCTGGCTTACTTATTATTTGAGGCCTATGATGAGGCAGCTTTTGTTGAAAAAGTAAAAGGCGAAGCAGGTTTTATGTTCAGTCAGCTATCAGCACTGAGCTATCATGCGGCAAAGGGTATGCGTAAAATTTTGAGATTGCTGAGCAAGTACACCAAGTTTGCAGGTTCAAAAGAAGTAGAGATAGAATTGCTCCTGAACTTTTGTGTGAACTACCTGGAATATGCCGATAGGCGTACCACCTACAAACCTATCAGACTGATATTAACCCGGCAGGTAGAAAAGATACGCGGATTGATTGGAAAACTACACGAAGATCTGCAGTTTGATTACCTGGACAGTTATAACACCCTGCTTGATGATGCCGAAAAAAAGCTGGTTTGGTTTAAAAAGAATGATTATCAGTTGTAACATATAGCCTTTACATTAATCTAACAATAAAAATCTATTAACGCGTGGCCAACAAAGAAGCAGCATTCAAGCAAATATATGAAGCTAATTCTAAAAAGATATTCCATTTATGCTATGGTTACACCGGCGATGATGATGCCGCGAATGACCTGCTACAGGAAACATTTTTAAAAGTTTGGCAAAATTTAGAGAAGTTTCGCAACCAGGCCATGATTTCAACCTGGATATACCGCATTGCTGTAAACACTTGTTTAACCTATTTACGATCAGAAAAAAGACAGGCTAAAGACGAGTTAACCCCTCAAATAGCCGAAACAAAAAGGGAAGAACTATCGGATAAAAACGAGCAGGTAGCTTTGCTGTACAAGTGTATTTCAAAGCTGGAGGAGTCGGAAAGAATTATAATAACCATGGTGCTTGATGAAGTGCCATACCCCGAAATAGCGGATATTTCGGGTATATCAGAGGGAAACCTGAGAGTGAAGATTTATCGTATAAAACAAAAATTAACAGAATTATTTAACCAGTATGAAAGACTTTGATCATCTGATGTCGGTTTGGCAGGGACAGCCAAAACCAGATCAACTTTCAGTGGATGATGTGCTGAAACAGGTAAAGAAGGGGATCCGAAGCATAACTACCAAGTTATACTGGACAATTGTGGCCATGGTGGCCATAGCAGCATTTGCATTTATTGTTACCTTTTTTCTGGCTTTTAAATCGTGGATAACCACCGTGGGCATCCTGATAGTGTTGGTCACTATGTTGATGTACCTGTCGCTCGTAGTAAGGCACTACCATATTTTGAGTAAGCGCGATGCCACTCAAAATCCCTCAGAGTACCTTGACAGCCTGAAGGCCTACCAAAAAACAAGAACAAAAATCATCGGCTGGTTCTACTACATCTACATCCTACTCATCAGTGCCGGCCTCGCACTCTACTTCGCCGAAGTACTATCAACCTCCTCCCTCCTTTTTAAACTCATCACTTACGGTTCCATAATTATCTGGTTTTTATTTACCACGTTTTATTTAAAACCGCGCATGTTTAAGAATGAAGAAGAGAAGCTTAACCTAATGATTGATCGGCTGGTGCGTTTGAAGGAGCAATTTGATTAAGACTCTTATTGAATTTGATGACAGACCATAATATCATTATACAAAAAGCTACCATAGCTGATGCTGATACCCTACTGGCACTCAGCAGAAAGACCTTTTTTGATTCTTTTGCGCATCTGAATACGCCGGAGAATATGCAGGCTTATGCTTCGAATGCATTTACACCAAAACGGGTAAAGGCCGAATTGAACAATCCGGGTTCGCTCTTTTATTTTGCCTTGCTTAACGGAAACATTGCCGGATATATCAAAATAAACCTGGATGCCGCACAAACAGAACTGCAAGACGGCAAGGCTCTTGAAGTAGAACGCATTTATGTTTTAGCCGAATACCATGGCAAAAAGATAGGCCACGAATTATTGAATTTCGCTTTTCAGATGGCAAAGGATAAATACTTACAATACGTTTGGCTGGGCGTTTGGGAGCACAATCAAAAAGCTTTAAGCTTTTATGAAAAACACGGCTTTAAAGTATTTGGCAGTCACCCTTTTATGTTAGGCAGCGACAAGCAAACCGACCTGCTCATGAAGAAGGAGTTATAGCCTTATCGTTGGTTAACCAGCGAGAACATCACCTGCTCCCGCAATTGCCTGCTTATAGGCACCTGATGCTGGTTGATATGCAACATATTACCCTCAATAGCCGTAATTTTTGGGGTGGATACAATAAACGATTTATGTGTTTGTAAGAACACCTGTTGAGGTAGTTTTTCCATCAATGCTTTTAGTGTGCTATGGGTAATGATCCTCCGGCCGGGGAAATGGATCTCTACATAATTCTCCATCCCTTTGATATATAATATATCATTAAATATCACCTTCTCCAGTTTACCCTCACTTTTTACAAACAGGTAATCTGCTTTCTTGATATTGCTGTTGCGCAGTTCAAAATAATCCTTAGCCTTGTAAGCGGCTTTCATAAACCGTTCAAACGATATGGGTTTCAGCAAATAATCAAGTACGTCAAGATCAAAGCCATCGGTAGCGTATTCTTTAAAAGCCGTGGTGAAGATCACTTTAGGTGGGTCGGGTAACGATTTGATAAAGTCTACACCAGTCAGGTGCGGCATTTGTATATCCAGAAATAAAAGATCCACCGGTTGCTGAGCCAGTACAACCCCCAGTTCCATGGCATCCTCGCATTGGGCTTTCAGGTCAAAAAAGCCTGCTTTTTTCACATAACCTTCTAAACCTTTCCGCGCAAAAGGTTCATCATCGGTAATAATACAACTGATCTGGCTCATGTTCTAAAATTCTAACTCTAATTGTGCAATATAACTACCGGCCTCACCACCGGCTATCAACCGGTGTTTGTTTGGATAAAGGAGCTCCAACCGGCGTTTTAAATTTTCGTGCCCGATGCCACTATAGTTATCCGCTATCTTCATGGTTGCAGGTACATCATTATATACTTTAAATAGCATTCCTTTTTCAATGGTAGTAGCCGAAATATCAATTTTATAATCACCACCAATATATTTAAAAGCGTTCTCTACCAGCGGCAGCAAAAGTAAAGGGTATACCAGCTGATCGGCAAGCTCTTCGTCAAAAAACACGCTCAAACGCATTTTTTGGCTTGCCCTTATCTTCTGTAGTTCGATGTAGTTTTGCAGGTATTCCAACTCTTGTTTTATGGGTACCAGTTGTTGCTGATCGTAAAGCTGGTACCGCAGCAAGCTCGATAGCAGCTCCGTACTTTTTTTAGCTCCGGCAACATCCTCATCCATCTGAAAGTAAATGGTGTTCAGGGCATTGAATAAAAAATGAGGATGATACTGCGCTTTCAGAAACTTCAGCTCGGTTTCCAGGTGATCATTGGTTAGTTTTTCCAATTGCATTTGATTATTTACATAGGCCCTTAACCAGGTGTTAGTACGCGTTATTCCGTAATAAATTATGGCATATAGCGTGGGGATCAGGTTGATATCTACCGCATCTGCCCATGAAAGGCCGTCATCAGTAAAAGCAGCCATAGGGGTAAATATCAAGTTTATCAATATCAGATTAGCCAGTACAAAAATGAGCAGTTCCTGTACCAAACTTTTATAACTTAACTGAACACTTCCTTTTTTATCAAAATAACGAAACAACCATTCAAAAAGAGCAATCCCCAAATATCCCACTAATATGCTCAGGCTTATCTCAAGTGAATTCAGAGCCCATGAACGTTTCCAGAACTCAATGTCAATCACAATATCATTCAGCGCCCTGATCGTAAAATATATCAGCAGACCATATAATCCTGGGAAAACATATTTCCGGAAAAATTTCATATGGTTAAGTTATAAATTTCAGGCAGAAATTGTTGCGGCTGATCTTATTTCCCCTATAGGCACCTCTGTTACAGGTTTGGGTTTGTCCTTGGGTTTCATGCCAAACAGGAACCGCATTAAAGCAAAGGGCCTTATCAGTAAATGATAAATTAACACACTTACAAAAAAGGTGATGCCTACAGTATAAATATATTTGGACAAGATACTTTCATTTCGTAGCTGTACAATATAATAAACAATCAGAACAATTACTGTTTGGTGTAGTATGTAAAATGGATATACAGCCTGGTTTAAGTAATTTAACACCTTATGGCTGCGGTTAAAATAATGTTTACCATAACCAACTAATGCCAAAACCCAACCCCATGCTATTATAGGCCTTAGCGCGGTAAAAGCATAAGAAAACAGTATATGATGAAATGGCCAGTTTTCTTCATGCTGCGGTTCTATTTTATTCCACCTCATAACCTCCCACATCACCAGGGTTAAAAAACCTATGGTTAAAGCAAACCGGCGGTTACGCTCCAAACTGTCCATTAGTTTAGGTTGAAATATGCAAACAAAGCCAGCCAGCAGAAAAAACAACCAATAAACAAAATAACTGCCATCATGTATCAGATCGTTGGTTTCGGGATAGTCCCAGCTGGTAAAAGTAAACCAGATTATACCGGGCAGCATTAACAGGTATACCCATTTACCCTGAGCCAATATTTCCAGTTTTTGTTTGAATGATTGACTTTTAGGTGATATCATCCAGGCAAATACAGGAGCAAATATGAGGTCATAAATAAAGAGATAGGCAATAAACCATAAGTGGTGCCAGCTGAAATTACCTTTAGGATAAGGCACAAAATTAAATGTGCTGGGATAAAAGTCGAGGAAACTGCCTTTGTAGCCATGCGCCAAGCGCTCCATATAGATCTGCGGCGGAACGATAATAAACATCCCCACCAACAGCGGAATAAACAACCGGCGAAAACGCAGGCCGATAAAACTCAAGGTCGACCGCCGCTGCATCATATAATAACTCACGGTGCCCGATATAAAGAAGAGCAGCGGCATCCGGAAAAGGTGCAAGAAATGGTTCGACTCCATCAGCAGGTTACTGGTTTGCGCGTTTTTGATATGCCAGTCGTCTTCGGCAACAAAAGGCATAGCCGAGTGAAAAAACAATACCCCTGCAATGGATAAGATCCTTAACCAATCGAGGTAAGTTTGACGTTGTGTGGTTTCCATCGTGTTTTCTTTTTTGTTCAAAGAAAGGCCTCTCCTCCGATGTGATAAAATGAGTTTGACCAACGGCATTTGCCCTTTGACCAATGGTAAAAAAGACAAGGATTTCACACCATCTAACGTTGATCCCGAACTCCAATTCGGGTAAAACTACTCACCATATAGCGTACAAATACTAAGCTGATTCTTGTATATCGCATCTAATTTTACATCAGCCTAAGGGTATTAATATTTTATAAATAATAATACGCCTGTGAGCGAATGTCAGCCCTAACAGCATCCCTGTCGCTTCAGGAACAATTAATATAAGCAGTGGAGTAAGCCGAAAATCCGATCCAAGAGTAAGCTCAATTAAAACCAATAGCTATGATAATTGCAATGCAGGGTAACTGGACCGTTACCGTAAAATCAAAAAATGCTTCTTTTCCGCAACGTTTTGTGGTACAGGGAGCCACATCAGCCAATGGCAGTCACCCAGGCACACCAGGCACTTCTGTTTTTGTTACCGGGAGCCAATGGTCAATTGCCATTCAAAACGACCCTGGTACAGGCTTTCAGGCCTCAGAAACCAAGCTTACCTTTCCGCACCAGGTTGGGAGCAATTATGTTTTTGATATCCAATCGAATGATTCGGGTGGTGATACCGATTTTGACGACCTGGTGCTTACCTGCTCGGCCCCGGTAAACATTAACGACTTTATAGTTTACGGTAACGTAACACTTTACAGCGGCTCATGTATCTTTAATCCCTGCCGCAGGTTCCCTTATATCATTGATACCTATCCGGGTCTGTTACAGGCATTAAAGAACCCTTTACTTAAGGATTATATCAACAAGTATTATCCTGAGCGCATCCCAGGTCCGGTTAACCCACCCGATCCGGCACCGTATTTTAAACCCATAGTTTTTGACCTAACCAACGAGGCCACACAGGCTAATACAACATTAACCTACGCGCAGAACGCTCCCGCAGAAACAAAAAGAAATTCAAAAGCGGCGGATGAAAGCGCATCGGCATACGCGGCTGGCAATTTCCAATTGCTTTCTTCCACTCCTACTGTCGCTTCAAAACAAATATTGTCACAGTCGGCCGAGAACATTTCGCTGGCTAAAAATATCGGTGGCTTATACCGGTATTGCCTAACCGGTCCGGGATCCAATTTAACGCTCACCTTTGAAGAGTATGACCGTACCGGTGCCGAATTGCTTGGCGGGGCCTACACAGGAACCGGCGACAGGCGTTTACTTGGAGATACTATTACTGATATGCATGGGAATTATATCTTCCGCTTTAGTTTGGATATGACCTTCCCTGGTTTGGAAGATGCATCAGATATTGCTCCGGGCGAAAATATAAATACCGTGGCCTATCCCGATGTTATTGTAAAAGTTGTGGGCTATTCGCCATACCAGGTATTGTATGAAAGCGCACCTTACTACAATATTCAAAACCTGCGCAGGATAGACCTGTGTTTACCTGAATCAACCGTACATGTTTCATCGGCCTGCTTTAATGGCAACCTCATTGGCAGCTTGGGTAATGTTTTCATTGGTGGTAACCAGAATACTCTGGCTTCCACATCCACAGCTTCACTGCGCCGTTATGGGGATTCCAATTACCTGGAATCAAACGGGGTAATATCGGTTAATAGTTCCCTTGCTGGCTTTCATGTAGAGTGCGCCGCCTGGAACGGCACTATCGATATGCGGGGTTGTATGTATGATGCTACCAAAAGCGCCATTGATAACAAAATCAGATGGTACACTATCCGTGTTAACCGCGCCGGAACATCGGGATGGACTTATGTAAGTCAGAATTATAAGCATCCAAAATTCTCCAAACGTAACCAGCCCAATTATATCGGCGACGATGTAGGTCCGTTTTATTCAGCTGTGGGCGGAACTTTAAATGGCGCGGTTCCGGCTTATATGAACATCCAGCGGCAAATATTTGTAGATGGCATTGATTGGGAGTTTTCCAATTTCGACAGGTACATGCAGCTTAATACCGCACTTTATGATGTAATAGCTGGTATAACCACACCTGGTACATTTTATGTACGGGTAGATGGCTATGATGCCGCTGGCGCTCACGTAACCAACGCTACCGACCTGATCGCGCTGTATATCCATAATAAAGGTCTGCAATTCCAGATGACTGGCGCCATATTGAATGACAATACTATTGTAAGCGGTGGCTGCGGATTGTATCGCCTTACCGACGCACAGCTAAAAACACCTATGGTATTTTCATTTGAAGCCAATGATCCGTATGGCTTTGTGGATACTTACAGCTTAACCATGGGAAGATGCCCGGGAACAGAGCTTGATCTGAATGCCAATATCGAGGGCGATTTTACCATTATCGGCTCACATACATTTCCAGGAGGATCAAATCCATCAAATGTTCATGATGCCTGCCCTGGTTACAAAGGTACACAAGACGATTACAGTAATCCCGGCCTGGTGAGCGCACAGATACAACCACGGCCCGTTGGCGATGGCTGGATCAAAACCGGAGAATACTTTACCATATATTCCTTTGGTTTAACTGCTAGTCAAAGGGTTACCAATGGTTACAATACCGGTAATTCGGGGCCATACAATGCATATTCACAAATTATGATGGAGCGCCTTAATCCATGACAGATGTTAACGTCACCGGTTTTATAATTTGCACGCTGGCCATTTGGCGCATCTCGCACCTGTTTTCGCAGGAAGATGGGCCATTTGATATCGTGATCAAATTCAGAAAGCTTTTCGGGCAGGGTTTCTTCGGAGACCTGCTCGACTGCTTTTATTGCCTCAGCATGTGGGTGGCCATCCCTTTTGCTGTACTACTGAGTAACCAATGGTTGCAAGGTATCATCGTTTGGCTGGCGCTCTCGGGCGCAGCGTGCCTCCTGTTTAAATTAACCGATAAAAACCAATAACAACATGAATTGCTGCGGAAAAAAAAGACAAGCCTGGCTCAGGGAAGAAAAAACCGTTCAAAGCTCACCCAAAGCAGAAGTGCATACATCAAGTGCAATTACAGATCAACCCTCCCGCTGGTTTGAGTATACGGGCAACAACCAGTTAACCATTAAAGGCATTGGCACCGGGACTCCATACCACTTTAAATTCAAAGGCGATAAGCTATCTGTTGACTACCGCGATGCTTTTGCCTTTATGGCCGAAAGGGAGCTCAAAGTCACGAGTCCTGATCAAGAATCAAGATATTAGAGTCAAGAATCAAGGCAAAAAACATTTATTGTTGATGTGCATAAATGCCTCTAAAGCTATCGCAGGTTATAATTTTCTTGGTTCTTGACTCTAATATCTTGGTTCTCATTATCACCCTCTCATAAATGGGTTAAAATTACGTGTGCCTATTTCCATGCCGGCGGCGCGGCAAACGGTTTTATCGCCAAACTTAAAATTAATCTTGTCCATAGCCTGGTAAAGTCTGATCTGCTCTTCGTTGTCCTCAAATAAATTAATCTGGTAACTCCCGGTATACAGGTCGCTTAGTCTCACGCCTATCAACCTCACGGGGCGATGTTGGTTCCAGGCTTTTTTGAGTAGGTTTTTAACGCCTGGGATCAGGATATGCTCGGCGGCGGTAAGCGGTATCTTTTGCTGCTGAGTATGGGTTTCGAAATTGGCATAGCGGATCTTGATAGCCATACACGATGATAGCTTATTTTCCCGGCGCAATTTGCCGGATAATTCTTCGGTCATGGATACCAGTATATTTTCCAACGTACGCGGATCGTTCACATTATTGCCGAAGGTATGTTCTGTTGATATCGATTTACGGTCGCTATGCGGAACGATCTCACTATGATCAATCCCATGGGCCTTTTCCCATAAATATTTTCCAGCCTTACCAAAAACAGCCTCCAGAAAACGGATATTGGTACGCTGCAGGTCGCCGATCTTTTCAATACCATATTGATACATTTTTTGACAAGTGCTTTCGCCCAGGCCCGGTATTTTACCGATAGGCAGTGGTGCCAAAAATGCCAGCTCTTCGCCATGCTTTATATATAGCTGTCCGTTGGGTTTGGCCTGGTTGGTGGCCATTTTGGCTACGGTTTTACCCGATGCCATTCCAAAAGAAATAGGCAAACCGGTTTCGCGGATCACTTTTTGGCGCAGGTTGCTGGCAATCTGGTAACAATCATGAAAACGCTCCATACCCGTTAAATCGATGTAGAACTCATCAACAGATGTTTTTTGATAAAGCGGTACCGAGTCATGGATGATCTGGGTAACCTCGCGTGAGGCTTCTGAATAGCGACCATGGCTGCCATGAAGCACAATAGCATGCGGACAAAGCTTTACCGCCTGCCGGGTAGGCATGGCCGAGTGTACACCATAAGCCCGCGCTTCATAGCTGCATGAGGATACCACTCCCCTGTCCACCGAGCCGCCAATGATCACCGCCTTACCTATCAGGCTGGGGTCAAACTTGCGCTCTACGGATACAAAGAAGGAATCAAGGTCGATATGTACAATATGCCGCTTAACATCCATGCACAAATATGAAAATAAATTTAGTATTTTACTAAAAATATTAGCATTTTTGTTTCATCAAAACCAGCTGCCATGTACATGTATGAAGACTATTTATTCCTGCTTTCGCCTCCAGAGGCTATAAAGCACGAAATTGCCCGCTATAAAAAAGCCTCCGCTAAATTAATTGGCAATTATAAAAGCATGGATTCACCGGCACACATTTCGGTTCATCACCTGGAGCGGCAAAAGCCCTTTATGGCCGAAACCAATTTAATCCGGATGGAGAAAAGCCTGAATGAGCTGCCGCCCGCTTTATTGCATGTAGATGGTTTTAAGTTTTTCCAGCATCTGCATAACCGCATGACCATTTACGCCCACATCAGGATCACCCCTGCTGTTGACGAATGGCTAACCCAGCTTAAAAGAAAGCTGAGCATCCGCAAAGCTATTGTACCACATATAACGGTAGTCCGCGACGTTGCCGGGCCCGATTTTGAACGCTTATGGCCAAATTTCCGTCATAAAAAACTGGTGGAACCTTTTGGGGTAAATGAGCTGGTTATGCTTAAACGCGAAACATTTGCTCATGAGCCACAATGGCGGCCGTTTAAAATTTTTGAATTTAAAAACAAAAAAGCCGCGGCCAATACTGCCGAAGCTATTATGAGCCGACAAGCAGCAGCCGATAACCAAATAGATCAGATAAACCTTTTTTAAACACATAGTCATGAACAACAGAGATTATCTTACCGTTATTTCCCCTCCAGAGCACGTGGATAAAAAAGTTGGCTTATTTAAACAGGAATGTGTTAAACGCATCGGGAAGTTTCCGGGGATGTATGCGAGGGCACACATCACCATCGAATCTTTTAGGGACGAGGTTCATCAGCTTACATTAAAACCCTTGCTCCTCACTCCTTTCTATGAAATGGTGGGCTTTAAGGTGCGAACCATACCACAGCATAAGCTTAAAATTAATGGATTTGACTTTTTTAAGCACGGTCCCCATTTCCGAACCATATACGCCAAAGTAGATTTGGATAAAATAACCGAGGACTGGTTTAACCAGGTTAAAGGTGCTTTAAGAATGAAAACCAGGAGAATCACCCCTCATCTTACCATCGCCCGGAATATACCGGTAGCTTCATTCAACAAATTATGGCCTTATTTTCAGGAAATGGAATACCGTGACACGTTTTTGGCTGAATGTTTAACCATACTGGAAAAGGAAATCGACAACAAAAATGATCGGTATAAAGTGCATAAAACGATCCCTTTTCGCAAAAAACCTCTGGCGGCTTAGCCGCTGTCGGGATCAATTAGTGGCACATTGGGAGATAATTACCTAAACGATAATCAGTTATCTTTTTTTAACAATTTATTAACCATAAACAAACCTTTTTCTATATTTGCGCCGGGGTAAGTCTTTTACGGCCAGCTCCTCTTGAACTCCCCCAGGGTGGGAACACAGCAAGGGTAGAGAGTTGAGCGGCGCGATAAAAGTAGCTTACCCTTTTTTGTGCCCTAATTTTTGGAAAAACCTCCATATATTCCCGGTTCGATAAATATAGAGCATCCAATACCTAATGTCGAACCATCCCCACTTCTTTCTAAAATCAATTGTCATCCTGAGGAACGAAGGATCTTCTTCACTATGTTAGTTGTAATATAGATACTTCACTCCGTTCAGCATGACAAAAGGGATTTAACTATTGTATTATAATCAACTGTCATCCCGAACGAGGCGTCAGGAGAGATCTTTTACGTTTAGCTAAACAGAATAATGATTTCCCCTTCAACATTTAACATTCATTATTCATTATTCATTATTCTCCCCCTATCTATTATGGCCAAATCCTGACAAACCGTATATTTTAATTGAGCCGTATTGTAATTAGTTTTGCTCACCAATACAAAATTACATCATGCCTAAGATTCCAGTTTTAGAATACTTAAAACACCTGTTAGCTGGTACCCTTACCCCCGATATGGAAACTATTGTGAGGTACCCCACAGCCATATCGCAAACATTAGCTATCCGTATAGCAGCTGTAGATCATGGAACCGCCACCGTTGAGATTGACGCCGATACCTTGATCCATGGCAACCAGCAAGGCACAGTCCACGGCGGATTGATCTGCGAACTGACCGATGCTGCCATCGGCACAGCGCACTCCACCCTGATGAAAGAAGGTCAGTCCTTTACCACCATAGAGTTAAAAATAAACTTTTACCGGCCTGTATGGAAATCGAAATTAAGGGCAACCGCTACACCTTTACAAAGCGGTAAAACCATAACCCATTATAAATGTGAAGTAAAAAACGAAGAAGACAAGGTGGTAGCCATGGCCACAAGCACCGTGATGACACTTTACGAGGATAAAGCAGCAGGGCGTTAATTGATGGGGCTTTCACCGCAGTACGCTGGTATAATCACTTCGATATCCGTCATTCAAAATTCATTATTCGATATTACTTCCTGCAAAACCTCAAACTGCCTATCTTCGCAACATGCTCGATATACTCATTATAGGTGGCGGCCCCATTGGTTTGGCTTGCGGTTTGGCTGCTCAAAAAGCCGGTTTAAGTTTTGTTATTGTCGAAAAAGGCTGCCTGGTTAACTCATTGTACAACTACCCCTCAACCATGACCTTCTTTTCTACCTCAGAAAAACTGGAGATCGGTGGGGTACCTTTTGTAACCGTGCACAACAAACCAACCCGCGCCGATGCTTTGGAGTATTATCGCCGCGTAGCGCTTTCCAATCACCTGCCCATTAACCTGTTTGAGGAAGTAACCAATGTTACCCTACACAACGGCTCTTATACCATAACCACCAGCAAAGCTACCTATCAGGCAAAAAGGGTAATCCTATCCACCGGTTTTTATGATATCGCAGTTAACCTGGATATCCCGGGCGAAGATTTGGCCAAGGTAAAACACTATTACCAGGATCCGCATTTCTACACCCTGCAAAAGGTAGTAGTGGTGGGCTCCAGCAACTCGGCTATTGATGTAGCGCTCGAAACCTATCGTAAAGGCGCCGAAGTAACCCTGGTGATCCGTGGCAGCGAAGTAAGCAGCCGGGTAAAATACTGGGTACGGCCCGATATCATTAACCGCATTAAGGAAGGCAGCATCAAGGCATATTTTAATTCCAACCTTCAGGCCATTCGCCAGCACGAAGTAGATATCCAGACACCCGACGGACTGGTAACCGTTCCCAATGATTATGTAATGGCCATGACGGGCTATAAACCCAATTTTGATTTCCTCCGGAAACTGGGGATTGTATTGTCTGATGATAAATTCATTCCGCGGTACAACTCCGAAACTATGGAAACCAACCTGCCGGGCCTGTATCTTGCCGGTGTAGTTTGCGGCGGCTTAGATACTCATCTATGGTTTATCGAAAATTCGCGTATCCACGCCGATATGATCATCAACGATATCGTGGCTAAGCGTTAATCAGGCGTTTATTTTTTAACTATACACTTCAATTAAATAATTTACTTATTCATTATCAAATAATTAAGAATTTTATTTTCATAAAATAGTACTATGTATTGCATAATACTATTTAAAACACCTATCTTTATTTAAGTTTCAAATTAAATAAAGCAAAAACCATGAAATCAACCATTATCGCCCTGCTGTTGCTATTAGCGGGCAGTGCCGCTTGCCTGGCACAATGCGACAAAAAATTAAATCTGGTAACCTCAAAAACCGAACATCTGGATGGCAGTAACAACCTGGAGAGGGCTGTCGATGAGCAAACGGTTATTGAAATAATCGACAAAAACATTTCCGTTAATATCGAAAACGGGAAACAAACGCTTACCGGGACTATCAAATCAAACACCTGTGACTGGAAAACACCATTTAAGGAGGGCAAATCAGTGATCAAAACCACCATCAGTGATGAAGATGGAAACGGCGAAAAAGACTACATCCTCACCATTGAAGGTAAAGACGGAAAAGTTACCCTAACTGCCGAAAGAGTAGATGACTCCAATAAGAAGTTAAGATTTGTGTTGGATAAGTTTGAAGAGAAAAAGTAAATGATAGGAGCCGTCAAAACTATCTGCTCCCCTTCTTCTGAGCGAAAACCAACGCATTCTTGTACCTGCCAACGGCCCGGTTCTCCTTATTGGATAACCGGGCCGTTGAGTTAAAAGAAGGTCGACCTAAATATTAGACTAATTTTTTAAAACTTTTTAAAGTTTTAAAAAGCCGCGAAAAGTGTCTAAAAATTTGTTAAAAGTGTTAGCTTCTATATTTTTTCAAAGATTTTTGAGGTTTTTCGCCCTGTTTTTGATCAAAAAAATGTTAAAATCTGAGGTTTAAAAAGTTGGTGGGTATGCCATCGAATCATTGGTCTTTAAAGGCTGAAACCGCCACCTCAAAAAAACGAATATAATCTTAACGTTATTAAATCATTTTTTTCTTGCATAAGTAAAATTTTATGCAATAATTTGCACCCAAATTAAAAACACAGTAATACCACAAAAAAATGAATCTACAAAGCTTAAATAAGCCCGCAATAAGAGCAACATTTGCTCCGGCTGCCGCTGCTTTGGTTTCAACTGTTTTTTTATGCTGCCCTCCCCGACGAAGGCCCTATATGCCACGGGTTTGAATTAATTCCCTGTAACAAAACCACCGCTAAAGAATAAAGTATTTAAACTTATTCTTTTAAAAACCATCTAATTATTAAGGCTTAAAAAGCCAATTAATTTAACGGTAATATCTATTTTAATGACCATACAAGATTTTGATATTCAGGTTGCTACTGCACAACATGTAGATTATGCGCCTCAAATATGTGTTGAAATGGCCGAATCGGCCAAAGCCAGGGGCACTGGTATAGCCCAACGCTCGCCCGAATATGTTGCCAATAAAATGCTGGAAGGCAAAGCAGTTATAGCCCTGCATAAGGATGGCACCTGGGCAGGTTTTTGCTATATTGAAACCTGGAGCCACGGCGATTTTGTGGCTAATTCGGGGCTTATTGTTAATCCACAATTCCGTAAAGCAGGATTAGCCAAAGCTATTAAACACCGCATTTTCCAGCTTTCCAGAACTAAATACCCGGAAGCTAAAATATTCGGTTTAACCACAGGTTTGGCCGTAATGAAGATTAACTCCGAATTAGGCTATGAACCGGTTACCTACTCTGAACTTACCCAGGACGAGAACTTTTGGGCAGGCTGCAAAAGCTGCGTTAACTATGATATTCTGATGAGCAAGGAACGTAAAAACTGCATGTGTACCGCCATGCTGTTTGATCCTGCCGAAAAACAAAAACAGGATGAGGAGAAAATGAAAAGGATCACCCACAAGGCTACCTTGCTTGAGCGTATTGAAAATGCCATTAAGAAAAGGATCCATCACGATAACGATTAAGGTAAAAGGCGAAGGGTGAAATACCTAAAGCAAAATGAATTTATAATAACAAATACACATAAATTGAAAAGAAAAAGCTTTAAGCCTTCCGCTTTTAGCTTTAAGCTCAAAAAACGATGAAGAAAAAAGTAGTATTAGCGTATAGCGGCGGATTAGACACCTCATTTTGCTGCATATATTTAACACAGGATCTTGGTTACGAAGTTCACTCCGTTATTGTAAATACCGGTGGCTTTAGCAACGAGGAATTAAAAGGAGTAGAAGAACGTGCCTACAAAATGGGGGTTACCTCGCACCATGTGGTTGATGAAACCAAAAACTTTTACAATACCTGTGTTCGCTTTTTGATTTATGGTAATGTTTTAAAAAATAACACTTATCCCCTTTCGGTAAGTGCCGAGCGTGTAAGCCAGGCAACTGCTATTGCTAACTACGCCAAAGAAATAGGTGCCGAATTTGTAGCGCATGGCAGTACTGGTGCCGGTAACGATCAGGTACGTTTTGACATGATCTTCAACATCCTGGTTCCCGAGGTACAGATCATCACCCCTATCCGCGATTTGAAACTCAGCCGCGAGGAAGAGATTGAATACCTGAAAAAACATGGTGTTGATATGAACTTTGAAAAAGCCAAATATTCTATCAACAAAGGCATCTGGGGAACATCGGTAGGTGGTAAAGAAACCCTTACCTCTAATTTAGGATTACCTGAAGAGGCCTGGCCTACCCAGGTTACCGAATCGGAAGTAAAAAACCTGGAACTTGTTTTTGAAAAAGGTGAGTTGATTGGCATCGACAAGGAAAGATATGATCACCCAACAAAAGCTATCCAGGCTTTACAAGCTATTGCCCAGCCCTATGGTATTGGCAGAGACATTCACGTAGGTGATACCATTATCGGTATTAAAGGTCGCGTAGGTTTTGAAGCCGCCGCTCCAATGGTGATCATCAAAGCGCACCATACTTTAGAGAAGCATGTGTTGACCAAGTGGCAGCTGACCTGGAAAGATCAGTTGTCTGCTTTCTATGGTAACTGGCTACACGAAGGACAGTTCCACGATCCTATCATGCGTAACATGGAGGCATTTTTAACAGATACCCAGCAAAACGTAAGCGGCAAGGTATTTGTACAATTGCACCCGTATCGCTTCCAGGTAGTAGGTATCGAGTCAGATCACGATCTGATGTCAAACAAATTTGGCAGCTATGGCGAAATGAATAATTCATGGTCTGGCGAGGATGTTAAAGGATTCTCGAAAATATTCGGCAACCAGGTTATGATCTATCATAAAGTTAATGCCCCCCAGCCCCCTGAAGGGGGAGCAAATAATGCTTAACAAAATATAAATGGACAGTACTCAAAATAAAACAGTTGATCAAACTTCCCCTTTAGGGGGTCGGGGGGCTTTCTCTAAGGGCGAATGCCTTGAGCATTATAATTGGGGTGATGATTGCCACGGCTGGACTTTTATTGACACCGAAGCATTGTCTGTTAAGCAGGAATTAATGCCACCGGATACTGCCGAGCAATTGCATTACCACGAAAAAGCTACACAGGTATTCTTTATTTTAAAAGGGCGGGCTACTTTCAATATAGATGGTAACGTTACCGAATTAAAACCAGAACAGGGAATAGAGATATTACCCGGTCAAAAGCATTTTATCAGTAATAACGACCGGAGCGATCTGGAATTTATTTTATACTCTTATCCATCAACCAACAATGACAGGATCAACATCAAATAAGGTACGCGCGGGCATTATCGGCGGTGCGGGATATACAGGTGGCGAAATGCTGCGTATACTCATCAACCACCCCGATGTAGAGATAGCTTTTGTAAATAGCAATAGCAACGCAGGTAACTATGTTCATGAAGTTCATACCGACCTTTTTGGCGATACCAACCTGCGTTTCACCGGCGAATTGTCGTTTGCTATAGATGTGCTTTTCCTGTGTGTTGGCCATGGTGATGCTAAGAAGTTTTTGGAATCAACCGTTATTCCTGATCACATCAAAATAATCGACCTGAGTCAGGATTTTAGATTGACTCAAAGCTCAAAATTCAAAAATAAAAGCTTTGTGTATGGATTACCGGAATTAAACCGTGAAGCCATAAAAACCGCCGATAACATTGCTAATCCAGGTTGCTTTGCTACCTGTTTACAATTAGGCTTGTTACCCCTGGCCTCAAAAGGTTTATTAAATAGCGAGGTACACGTAGCAGCCACAACCGGCTCAACCGGTGCCGGTCAGAGTTTGGCGCCTACATCGCACTTTACCTGGCGTAATGATAACCTGTCTGTTTATAAGGCATTTAACCATCAGCATTTAAATGAGATCGGTCAATCGTTAAAGCAATTACAGGGCGATTTTAACAAAGCCATCAACTTTATACCTTATCGTGGCGATTTTACCCGTGGTATTATAGCCTCTATTTATACTGATAGCGATCTGAGTGAGGAAAAAGCGTTGGAATTGTATAAAAGCTATTATGAAGGCCATCCCTTTACCCATGTAACCAATAAAAACATCGATCTGAAACAGATTGTAAATACCAACAAGTGCTTTATTCAAGTGAGCAAACACGAGGGTAAACTATTAATCATCAGCATACTAGATAATTTACTTAAAGGCGCCTCGGGCCAGGCAGTGCAAAACATGAATTTGTTATTTGGCTTAGATGAGCGCGCAGGGCTACGACTTAAGGCGACCGCTTTTTAAGCTTTCGCCACAATTACAGCACTGTTTAATTTAAGTTTTTAATCTATTATCTTTTTCAAAAATGAATTTATTCGACGTATATCCTGTTAACCCAATCAATATAGTAAAAGGCCAGGGCAGCCTGGTTTATGATAATCATGGTACTGAATATCTGGATATGTATGGCGGTCATGCCGTAATATCTATCGGTCATACCCATCCGCATTATGTAAAACGTTTGGAGGATCAGTTACACCAACTGGGTTTTTACTCTAACTCTATCGAAATCCCTATCCAAAAAGAATTAGCAGCTAAATTAGGTAAAGTATCCGGCAAGGATGATTACCAATTGTTTATGTGTAATTCCGGTGCCGAAGCCAACGAGAACGCTTTAAAACTGGCTTCGTTTTATAATGGCAAGAAAAAAGTGATCGCTTTTACCAAAGCGTTCCATGGTCGTACCTCTTTGGCGGTCGCCGTTACCGACAATCCTAAGATCGTAGCCCCAATTAATGAAACAGATAACGTAATATTTTTACCATGGGCGGATGAAGCTGCATTAGAACAAGCCTTTGCCGGTCATGGAAATGAAATATCATCTGTTATTATTGAAGGCATACAAGGTGTTGGCGGCATACAGGTAGCACCCGAAAGTTTTCTGCAAAAGATCCGTTCATTGTGCGATCAGCATAACGCTGTTTTCATTGCCGATTCGGTTCAATGTGGTTACGGGCGTACAGGTAAATTTTTCTCACAGGATTTTGCCGGTGTAAATGCCGATATCTATAGCATGGCTAAAGGTATGGGTAATGGCTTCCCTGTGGGTGGTATCATTATTTCACCAAAAATACAACCGGCTTATGGTATGCTGGGCACCACTTTTGGCGGAAATCACCTGGCTTGTGCCGCAGGTTTAGCCGTACTGGAAGTAATAGAAGAGGATAACCTGTTACAAAACGCTTCAACCATTGGCGAATACCTGATCAAGGAACTTAAGAAACTGGAGCAGGTTAAAGAAGTACGTGGCAGGGGCCTGATGATCGGTATCGAATTACCTGAGGAGCTATCAAACGCACGCAAGGATTTGCTGTTCAAGCACCACATCTTCACAGGGGAAGCTAAACCAAACGTAGTACGGTTATTACCTGCTTTAAATTTGACCAAAGCACACGCCGACAGATTTTTAGAGGCTTTTGTAAATGTTTTAAACCAATAATTCGCTATTAAATATCCGGGCTAATGAAACTATTCTCTTCTGTAAATGATGTTACCGATATCAATGCACTTGTAAAGCAAGCTTTGCAGCTAAAACAAGATCCGTATGCCAACCAGGATCTGGGTAAAAACAAAACCCTGGCACTGGTATTCCTCAATCCAAGTTTGCGTACCCGCATGAGCACGCAGAAGGCAGCTCTTAACTTGGGCATGAATGTGATGGTGCTTAATATCGATAAGGAAGGATGGGCTTTAGAGCTTCGTGACGGCGTGATCATGGATGGCAGCACGGTAGAGCATATCCGCGAAGCCGCGGGCGTTATGGGGCAGTATGCAGACATTATCGGTGTACGTTCGTTCCCTGGTTTAAGGAACCGCGAAGAGGATTATAGTGAAATGATATTCAACAAGTTCGTACAGTTTTGTAAAGTACCGGTGGTAAGTCTGGAGTCGGCCACGCGTCACCCTTTACAAAGCCTGGCCGACCTCATCACTATCGAAGAATTAAAAACTACGGCGCGCCCAAAAGTGGTATTAACCTGGGCACCGCATATCAAGCCACTACCACAGGCCGTACCTAATTCATTCGCTGAGTGGATGTGCAAAGCTGATGTTGATTTTACCATCGTACAGCCCAAAGGCTATGAACTTTGTACCGACTTTACCCAGGGCGCAAACATAGCTTATGACCAGGACGAAGCATTAAAAGGAGCTGATTTTATCTATGTAAAAAACTGGTCGGCTTATGAGCCTTATGGCAACATCCTGGGTAAGCACGAGGAATGGATGCTGACCAACGAAAAGTTAAAGATCACCAATGATGCCAAGGTAATGCATTGCTTACCAGTACGCCGTAACCTGGAACTTTCTGACGAGATACTGGACGGGCCGAACTCCGTAGTGGTGCACGAAGCCGGTAACCGCGTTTGGGCTGCACAGGCTGTATTAAAGCAAATGCTGGAAAGTCTATAAGCTTTCCGGCATTTGTTTTATTTTGGTATTGATTTACTTAGGCTCTGGATCAATGGCCCGGGTTTCAATATTAAAATAACGGATGATCAGGCGGTTATCACTGTTTTTGGTAAAATAGGATATAGCCCAGCTAAAAAATATAGTTCCTTTATTGGTAAAACCCGCTAATGACATGATGTGCACCACGCCCCATATCACCCAGGCAATAAATCCCTGCAGGTGAATCCTGCCGATATCCGCTACGGCCTTATTCCGGCCAATGGTAGCCAGTGACCCTTTATCATTATACTTAAACGGAACGGTTGCTTCTCCATTAATGATCTGAACCAGGTTTTTAGCCAGATGCCTCCCCTGCTGTATAGCTACCTGTGCCACGCCCGGATGTCCGTTTGGTGTATCCGTAGTAATTACTGCTGATACATCACCTATCGCAAAAATATTAAGATAACCATTCACTCTACCAATTCCATCTGTTTGGATACGATTGCCTTTGGTGATAGACGTTTCAGGCACTCCCTGTGGCACCTCCCCTTTTACACCTGCTGCCCATAATACATTTTTGGTGAGTATGGTGGTACCATCATCAATCTTAAGCTCTGTACCATTATAGCTTTGCACGTGTACACTATTAAAAATGGTTACATCCATATCCAACAAAAACTTCTTGGCCTTTGCAGATGCGCCCGGCGAAAACGCGGCCAGCAATTCGGGCTTGCCCTCAACCAGGTAAACTTTCATGCTGTGTTTACGCAGGCCATGATAATCTTTCATGAGTATCAACTGGCGCATTTCGGCCAAAGCACCTGAAAGTTCAACACCTGTCGGGCCACCTCCTACCACCACAAATGTCATTAAAGCAGCTTTCTCCTCGGGATCTTTGGCTATTAACGACATTTCCAGGTTTTGCAGAATCAAGCTGCGCAGGTTCAATGCTTCCGGGATATTTTTCATCGGCATAGCAAAATGCTCTATTTCCTTATTTCCAAAAAAGTTGGTGTTTGAACCCGTTGCGATGATCAGGTAATCAAAGTAAATAGTACCAATATTGGTAGTCAATGTATTATTTTCCGGATTTACGCGCTCCACTTCGGCCAGGGCAAACCTGAAGTTATTCTGTCTTGTAAATATCCGGCGAATAGGGAAACCTATCGAATCAGCAGCAATACCTCCCGCAGCCACCTGGTACAATAAAGGCTGAAAAGTGTGATAATTATGCTTATCCAGTAAAAGCACGTCTACCGGTGCTTTTTTAAGATTTTTGGCTAATTCCAACCCACCAAATCCGCCACCTATAATAACCACACGGGGTTTAGTACCTTTTTTTTGATCCATATAAAAGCTTTAAGCAAGTTTAATGCCTTAAAATCTCAATATTACTAATTATTTCATAATCAAATTGTAAAGTTACACTGATAATGGATTAATCATTTTTTAACATTTTTTGAATAAAATACGCTATAAATTCATATTTTTAGCAGATTCCTGTTTGATTTAATAGGAATTTAACATCAAGAGGGTTATATTACTATTATAATGGACAAAATTGATACAGTTTCAACAAATTCTGCCCAGTTACAAGGCAATAAAAGCCTGTACATCATAAAAATTGGAGGAAACGTAATTGATAATTCCGAAAATCTGTATCATTTTCTGAAAGATTTTGAAGGGCTGGATGGTTTTAAAATATTAGTGCATGGTGGAGGCAAAGTTGCTACCCAAATTGCCGAAGAGTTAGGCATCGAAGCCAGAATGGTTGATGGCAGGCGTATTACCGATATTGAAACCCTAAGAGTGGTAACCATGGTATACGGCGGCCTGATCAATAAGAACATTGTGGCACAACTACAGCGTTTTGGCAATAACGCTATCGGTTTAACAGGTGCCGACGGTAATTTTATCAAGGCCAAAAAACGCCCGGTAAAAACCATTGATTATGGCTTTGTAGGCGATATTGATGAAAATTCCATCAACCCCGAAAATATAAGCCGCTTAATGCAGGCTGGCTTCACTCCCGTTTTTTGTGCGCTGACGCATGATGGCGAAGGGCAATTATTAAATACCAATGCCGATACCATTGCCTCGGCACTTGCCGTATCACTGTCATCATTGTACGAAACCACACTTATTTATTGCTTCGAGAAAAAGGGTGTACTTCAGGATATTGATGATGAAGATTCGCTAATCAGGGAAATTGATCCGATACGTTACGAAGAATTAAAGATCCAGCGCATTATACACAGCGGCATGTTGCCCAAACTTGATAACGCTTTTACCGCAATTGCATGCGGTGTTAAGGCAGTGATCATAGGTAAATCTGACGACCTGGGACAATTAAAAGAAAATAAACCATTTGGAACACGTTTAAGTAAAAACGCATGAATTCATCACAGCATTTAGCCATTTTAGGCTCTGGTAACATAGGGCTGTCATTAGCCAAAGGGTTGGTCAAAGCAAATATTTGCAAACCCCAGCAAATTTCACTCACCCGTCGTAATGTATCGGCCCTGGCTGATTACGCTCAATTAGGATATCACACTACCGACAATAATATCAAAGCGGTAAAAAAGGCAGACATTATTGTGTTGGCCGTACTCCCCCAACAACTTAACAAACTACTGGATGAAATAAAGCCTGCTATAAAAGCCGAAAAGCAATTGATCATTTCCGTAATATCCGGGGTTACCTGTAATGATATTCGCCAGCAGCTTGATCTGAATGTACAGGTAATCAGGGCCATGCCGAATACAGCCATAGCTATTGGCCATTCCATGACCTGTATAGCTACCGATAATGGTACCAATAAAAATATAAACCTGGTAAAGTCGCTTTTTGATACTGTGGGAATGAGCATCCAGATCAACGAGGAACTGATGACATCTGCAACCGCGCTTTGTGCCTGTGGTATAGCATTTTTCCTGCGTTCTATCCGTGCGGCATCGCAAGGTGGTACCGAAATAGGCTTCCATGCACATGATGCTTTAAAAATGGCCGCTCAAACAGCTAAGGGCGCTGCCGATCTGCTGCTGCAGCTGGCATCACACCCCGAGCAGGAAATTGATAAGGTTACTTCGCCAAGTGGATGTACCATTGCAGGTTTAAATGAAATGGAGCACAATGGCTTCAGCTCGGCCATGATCAAAGGCATTAAGCTTTCGGCCGAAAAGGCAGGCGACCTTTACAAGAAGGATGAATAATTATATCGTAAAAAATATCTTTTATTTTGATAACAGGTGTATCAATATGATATATCTGCTTAATTAGCACAGAAAATATAACCATCTAAAAAACAATTCTTTGAACGCGCCATATCAACTAAAAAGCCATTATTTTACCGATGGTACAGTTTTGGCACCCATGCGCTAAAAGCGTTTATTTATAAAAATGTTAACAGTCGAAAAAATCGGTGGTACCTCTATGACCGCCTTAAATGATGTGATCAAAAACATCATCCTATTTGAACGTTCCGGACAACAATTGTACAACCGCATCTTTGTCGTATCGGCCTTTTCAGGGGTAACCAATCTCCTGCTCGAAAACAAAAAAACCGGTGCGCCGGGTGTTTACCATAAACTGGCGACTTATAAAGATTTTCATAAGCCGCTTAAGGCCCTTATAGTAAAGTTAAAGCAGATCAATAAAAGTTATGAAAGCCTTGGATTAAACATTGCCGAGGCCGATAAATTTATTGAGCAACGCCTTAAAGACGCGCAGACTTATCTGGAAAACATAGCCAACATCCTGGCTTCGGGCTATGTAAATAAAGACGACGTTTTGCTGGCTGCCCGCGAGATCCTGGCATCAATCGGCGAAAGCCACTCAGCATTTAACTTTACCAATATCCTGCAAAATATGGGTATCAATGCCACGTTTGTTGATCTGAGCGGCTTTCATGACCACCGCTCGTTCACCATCGACCAACGCATAAAGAAAGACCTGCAACATATTGATTTTGAGAATACCATCACTATTGTAACCGGTTACACCAAAGGCACCGAAGGTATCATGCGCGAATTTGACCGCGGATACTCGGAGGTTACTTTTAGCAAAATAGCGGTGGCCGTTAAACCGGAGGAGGCCATTATCCATAAAGAATATCATTTATGCACGGCCGATCCTGAACTGGTTGGTGTGGAAAATTGCTTCCCCGTAGGTAATACCAACTATGATGTGGCCGATCAGCTGGCAGATGTGGGCATGGAAGCCATCCACCCCAAGGCATCAAAACCCCTGGAAATTCATGATATCGACCTCAGGATCAAAAACACCTTCCAGCCAGAGCACCCTGGTACACTCATAACCCGCGAGTACATTTGCGACAAAAAACGGGTTGAAGTAATTACAGGTACCGAGCGCGTACTGATGATCGATATTTATGACCCATCGATGGTGGGTAATGTGGGTACCGACTTCCATATCATGCAGCTGTTCTATAAATTTGGCGTGAGCTACACTTTTAAGGCCACCAGCGCCAATAGTATCTCGATAGTGATATGGGATAAGGATTTTAATAAAAAACTGATACAGGAGCTTGAAAACGACTATGAGAAAGTAACTGTAGAAAAAATGGCTATGGTTTGCCTTATTGGCTCCAATATGGATCAGCCGGGTTTACTGGCTAAATCGGCTACAGCATTGGCTCAAAAAGGTATCAATATTAAGAGCTGTGGTTTTGCCCTGCGCAAGGTTAACATCCAGTTCCTGGTAGCCCGCGAAGACTTTAAAGAAGCCATTAAAGCTTTAAATAAAGCAATGATATAAGCTACCTATTAAGAGGCGCATGCGACGCGTCTCTACATTTAAGGCAGGTTAAAGAGACACGTCATATGTGTCTCTTTTTTTATATTTCACAGTCACCTTGTGGTCTCCCGAAGCCCCCCTTTTGTTATAAAAGTGGGTTTACACTTTTAAGGCATTATTCGATATAAATTCAATACAATAAATTGATTATCAAATATTTAACTTCATGTTAACCATAAAAAAGTGTAAACCGTGTAAACCCACTTTTTATCACAAAATAACTCACCTAACAAGCATTATAATTAATGGATCCGGGCTTTTACCAACCTTATTTTCAAATCCTATTGTAACTTTCCTGTGGCTGAATTTTTATAAATGCCCTGTTTTTAGCATATTTAACTCTTACTTAAGTTTCCTATGCGTAAAGCCCTACTCCTGTTATTTTCATCTTTTTGTTTTCTTAGTGTATCCGCCCAAAAAGCTGCAAAAAAACCTTTGGACAATTCTGTTTTTGATGGATGGCAAAGCATCAGCAACCAGCACATCAGCAATAATGGCAAATGGATATTTTACGTCATAAAACCACAACAGGGCGATGCCGAACTGGTGATCACCAATACAACTAATACCGCTAAAATAAGGGTACCACGTGCCGATACAGCCACTTTTAGTAGCGACTCCAGGTTTGTTACTTTCCTGATCAGACCTTTTTATAAATCTATTCGCGAAGCTAAAATCAAGAAGAAAAAACAGGCCGATTTTCCAAAGGATACGATGGGTATTATTACACTCGGTTCACAATCCATAACCAAAGTACCGGCTATCCGATCGTTTAAATTATCGGCAAATGCCGCTGTTGTAGCTTATCTGGCCAGCGCTGATACAGTTAAGAAACCACTGCCTAATGATACTTCAAAGAAGGCTGTAAGTGCAACTATTGCCCCCACAACACATGAAGGCTCCGATTTAACAGTGAGTAAATTGGGGGGCGCTGGTACAACACGTACATTCAAATACGCCACCGATTACCAGTTAAGCAAAAACGGAAAGTTATTGGCATTTGCCGTAACCGCGCCTGCAAAGCAGAAAGATGTTAAATCGGGTATGTATGTGTATGATATTGATAAAAACGCACTTAAGGCTATTAGTACTGGTCGGGGTAATTACCGCAATATTACGATTGATGATGAAGGAAAACAGCTGGCTTTCACAGCTGAAAAGAATCCGGAAAAAGCACTGGTTAAACCATTTAAACTCTATTATTATACCAGTACCCGCGACAGCGCGGCGGTTGTAGCAGAGGCCGGGGCAAAAGGCATTCCAGAGCATTGGGTGGTAAGCGGCGATGGCAAGGTTTATTTCAGCAAAAGCGGCGGTAATTTATTTTTTGGAACTGCCCCAATTCCCAAACCTGCCGATACTACTATTGTTGATTTTGAAGTAGCGAAGCTGGATATCTGGAATTATAAAGACGATTATCTGCAGCCACAGCAGCTAAAAAACCTGCAAACAGAATTAAAACGCAGCTATCTGGCGGTAATAAAACCCAATGAGGCTGAGCCAAAACTCTTACAATTGGGCAGTAAGGCCGTGCAGGAAGTACTGGTGGCCGAAAATAAAGATGCCCGCTATGTTTTGGGCGTAACTGATACAGGAGCCCGCATACAAGCACAATGGCAAGGCGGCACCAAACAACAGGCTATTTTGATTGATACCAAAAGTGGTAACAAACGCCTCATCAACGCGGGTTCGAGGGCGAGGTACCGCATATCCCCCGACGGTAAATATGTGATCTGGTTTGATCTGGAACAGCAAAACTGGTTTTGTTATACTATTGCTAACGGACAAAAAAGCAATCTCACGGCCACCATCGGCACAAAAATGGGCGATGAACTGAATGACGTTCCTGATTTTGCACCGGATTATGGGATGGCCGGTTGGCTGCAGGGCGACAAAGCATTTTTGATATACGACCGATATGATATCTGGAAGATAGATCCGGCTACAGGGGCTGTAACCAGCTTCACTAACGGTATAGGTCGTAAAAACAAATTGATCATCCGATACGACGCTACAGACCCTGAACAAAAGTATATTCCGTTAAAGCAACAGATGTGGCTGCAAACCCAAAATGAAGTAAATAAACAATGGGGTTATTATACCAAATACCCCGAGAGTAATGCTATTCCTGAAAAGGTTAATATGAACCCGGTAAGTTATGGTGATCTGTTGAAAGCTAAAAATGCCAACGCCTACATTTACACCAAAGCCAGTTATGAGCTTCCACCGGATCTGTATGTATCAACCGATCTGAAAAAAGAAACTAAACTAAGCGATATCAACCCCCAACAATCGGAATACAACTGGGGAACGGCTTCACTGGTGAAATGGACAACTCCAAAGGGATTCAAATCTGAGGGTATTTTGTATAAGCCCGAAGATTTTGATCCGGCAAAAAAGTACCCGATGATCGTATATTTTTATGAAAAACTATCGGAGGGTCTTTTTAACTACATCGCTCCGGCCCCTACTCCTTCCCGTTTGCCGATATCCTACTTTGTGAGTAATGGCTATTTGGTTTTCGCACCTGATATCAGCTATCAAACCGGTCACCCCGGCGCATCAGCGGTTGAATATATCAATTCGGGCGTAGAAGCACTTAAAAAGAATTCTTGGGTGGATGCGGCCCATATCGGTATTCAGGGGCAAAGCTGGGGAGGTTACCAGGTAGCCTACCTGATAACACAAACCAATATGTATGCAGCCGCATGGGCAGGCGCTCCCGTAGCTAATATGACATCGGCCTACGGTGGTATACGCTGGGAATCGGGTGTAAACAGGCAATTTCAATATGAAAAAACCCAAAGTCGCATTGGCGCGACACTGTGGGAAAAGCCGGAATTATATATCGAAAACTCACCATTATTTCAGCTCCCTAAAGTGCAAACACCGGTAATGATCATGAGCAATGACGCAGATGGCGCCGTGCCGTGGTACCAGGGTATAGAAATGTTTACGGCCTTACGCCGCCTCGGTAAACCTGTTTGGCTTTTACAATACAATGGCGAAGCGCATAACCTGGTGCTAAGACAAAATCGCAAAGACATCACCATACGCGAGCAGCAGTTTTTTGACCACTTTTTAAAAGGTGCTCCACTGCCTGTTTGGATGGCTAAAGGTGTACCTGCTGTCGACAAAGGAAAAGACTGGGGTTTTGAACTGGTAAAATAAATTGTCTTTTCCACTTTAACATACTATCAAATTACTGTTGGCTAACAATGGTAATTTGGTATAAATGTTGAGGCTATGGCAGAAAACTTAATTTATGCTGGAACAACTGCTTCAATCTGGCGACTATGCCTCTGCCCTGGAATCCATAAAAAACGGTGAAAAACTCCCAAAAACGATCTTCGACTTTAATAAATCCCAAATTTTCGACAAACTGCTTCGGGACAAACAATTTGAAATACTGAACTATTTTGTAAAAGATAAAACCATAGAAACAGACATTTATGAGTATGATAGTTTCGATAAAAGCATCTTTGCAAGCATAATTCGCAATTTATCTGACGATAGTGAGTCCAGCTATTTTCTCAGGAATTTCATGACCAAATTCGATAGTATAAATGATGAGGTTTCGACTAAAACGCTATTGAGTTATTTCTTTGAAAATTTCGCCAAACTGGAGCACATCAAAATTTTGATCGAGGCCGGTTGCAATATAAACTTTAAAAATAACGCGGAGGAAAATTTGCTCCACCAGGTTATTAATACTTATTCACGGTATCCTGAGCTTTCATTATCCTATTTGTCTTTGCTTATTAATGAAGGTTTGGATATCAATGATGCCAATATTGTTAAGAAAACGCCATTGATAGCCGCCATTGAACGCAACAGGAAGGAATACATCGACCTGTTATTGCAAAATGGCGCGGATCCGAATCATATAGATAAAGATGGCAATACCGCTTTTTTCTATGCTGTGGTCCATCAGCAAAATTTAGGTTTGTATAATCAACTGCGCGAATACGATAGTCCACAGTTTGATTTGTTGAATAAAAACCAGGTAAGTTTGCTGTTTGAATACATGAGGATGATAACCGGCCCATCAGAAAGCACGCTTGAATTATTATCCAAATTGATCCATGACGGAGCCGATTTGTACCAGGAAAGTCTGTATTACCAAAATCCTGCTACCCCTGTTAACCTGATTGCCGAAAAAGATCCTGCAGTTTTAGAAACCATTATTGATACCGGAGTTTTAGACATTAACCGGCAGGATAATGAGGGTAATACCCTGCTGCATAAAGTTTGCGCCTATAATGTTAACTATGAGGAGCGAAAAGCTAAAGAAACCTATAGAAAAGTAAAATTACTATTGGAGAATGGCGCAGATGCCAGTATCACCAATAATAAAGATCAAACCGCTTTAATGCTTGCATCTGACGATAACCTGAAGATTAAAACGGTTGAACTCCTGATGAAAAACGAGCAGAATGCTTAATCTTGAACTATTAAATCTACCTAAATATGTCCATGTCTTTTATCATAGCCTGCGAAAGCGGGAAAAGAAAAATTGCTGAGCTCTTATTACAAAACAAAGAAGTTGATGTAAAATATACCGACGAAAAAGGCCGTACGGCGCTGCATTACGCGGCACACCAAGGCTTTTTGGATCTGGTTAAAATATTAATTGATGAAGGCGCTGTGCTGGATTATGAAGATCATGCCGGGGAAACTCCTTTTTATTTTGCCCTATTACAGAAGCAGAAACAAACAGCCTTGTACCTTTTAAATAAGGGTGCAAATACGTCAATTAAAGATTTTAAAGGCAATAGTCTGTTACATTTAACCGCCCTCAATGCGCAGATTGAGATTTTAGAGAAACTTTTAGAAACAGCAACCGATGTAGATATAGAAAATAATGAGGCAGAAACACCATTACTAGTGGCTGCTGGCTGGCGTAACCGCGAAATTGTAAAGCTTTTATTGAGCAAGGGAGCCAATATAAATACGACTGATAAATTAGGGAATTCACCACTGTTGTATGCGGCCAAATCAAAAAACATCCCCATGGTAGAGCTTTTGCTTGATAATGGAGCAGATATTAATCACGTGAACCATGCAGGTGAATCGGCCCTTTTAATAAGTTGTTACGATAGCAACCGCATGCTCACTAAATTATTGGTAGATAGAGGTGCGGATGTTTTTGTGGCTTCAAAAAATGGGCTATCGCCAATTTGGTATGCTTGCTCAAATAATCAAAAAGAGATCGTTGAACTGTTTTTAAACAACGGCGTTAATGTTAATTATGCAAAACCGGTAAATGACACTACCGACTCGATGTACTCCTACCTTGATTGGGTTGAAACCGCCAACAACCTGGCTTCTGACAGTAATTTTTCACTAAGTAACACCTACAATTACGGGGGCGAAAGCTTAATTCATGTGGCAGCAAAAAGTGGTCATATAAGCATGATCAAGTTACTGCTGGATAAGGGCGCTCAAATTAATGTGCAGGATGAAAGTGGGAATAGTGCATTGCATTATGCTGCGGCAAACGGCAAAAAAGATATGGTGAAGCTATTGCTCGAAAACAATGCAGATGCTTCTATAGTAAATGCCAAAGAGCAAAAGGCAATTGATTACTCCAACATTAAAGGTTACAATGAAATAACGGAACTTTTATTAAAGGCAAGTCCGGCCAATGGCACAAATTCAGATTTTGCTAAGGCGACAGAGCCGATTCAGGCCGCCCCTAAAAATGATATGGCGGGTAAAAAACAAGCTCTTTTGGATTTAAAAGAACTATTGGATGCAGGAATTCTTTCGCAGGAAGAGTTTGACGGCGAAAAGGCTAAAATATTAAAGGGATGATTCTCCAATAAACGCAAAAAGCCGGGCAATACCCGGCTTTTTGCGTTTATATAAATTAAATTATATCGCTCTGTTCGGATCCCACTGTTCGAGATAGTCGGCCACACGGCGTACAAATGACCCGCCCAAAGCACCGTCAACCACACGGTGATCATATGATAACGACAGGAACATCATGTGACGAATGGCGATCATATCCCCTTCTTTTGTTTCGATCACAGCAGGTTTCTTCCTGATAGCACCAACAGCCAGGATGGCAACCTGTGGCTGATTAATAATAGGTGTGCCCATTACATTGCCAAATGAACCCACATTGGTAATGGTAAAAGTACCATCCTTTACATCATCGGGTTGCAGCTTACCAACACGGGCACGGTTGGCCAGATCATTTACCGCTTTGGTAATACCCAGCAGATTTAGCTCATCGGCTTTTTTAATTACAGGAACTATTAGGTTACCACTTGGTAAAGCAGTAGCCATACTGATGTTAATAGCTGCTTTTTTGATAATCTGGGTACCATTTACGGTAATGTTGATCATCGGGAAATCTTTAATGGCTTTTACAACAGCTTCGATAAAGATTGGTGTAAAGGTTATTTTTTCCCCTTCGCGTTTTTCAAAGCTGTTTTTTACCTTCTCGCGCCACAACACCAGGTTGGTAACATCGGCCTCAACAAATGAAGTAACATGAGGAGAGGTTTGCTTGCTCATCACCATATGATCGGCAATTAAACGACGCATCCTATCCATTTCAATAACCTCATCAGCACCCGATACAGATGCAGCTGGTCTTTGTTGTTCTTCTCCTTTAACCGGTTGCGCAACTGGTGCCGCTACAGGAGGAGGTGTATAAGCACTTGCTGTTACAGGAGCACTAACTGATACCGGAGCCTGTTGTTGTACCGGTTCTTCTGTTTTTTGAGCAGGAGCTGATTTTTGTTTATGCTGGAGATAATTCAAAAGATCATCTTTTGTTAAACGGCCTTCTGAACCACTTCCGGGTATTTTATCCAGCTCGTCGGTACTGATACCTTCCTGGCTGGCAATATTTCTTACCAAAGGTGAGTAAAAGCGACCTTCACTTTTAAATACGGTAGGCTCTGTAGCAGCATTGGCTTTAGTTAATTGATCCAAACCAGGTATAGAAGCAATCTCGGCTTCTGCAGCAGGCTGTTCTGCTGTCTCGGCTATTGGGGCGGCAAGCTGGGTTGGTGCCGTTTCTTCGATTGGTTTTGTTTCTTCTAAAGGTTGCGTAGTTGCCGGAACTACCGGCTCACTTGAATTAGCTTCGTCAGTTTCAATAATCGCGATTACTGATCCTACCTGAACAACATCGTTTTCTTTATAGAGCTGTTCAACAAGTTTGCCAGCCACAGGAGATGGAACGTCTGAGTCAACTTTATCTGTTGCTATCTCCATTACTGCTTCATCCGCGTCTATATGATCTCCTGGATTTTTTGTCCATTTAATTATAGTTGCTTCTGCAACACTTTCACCCATTTTTGGCAATAACAGTTGGTATTTGGCCATGCTAAAATTATAGTTTCTTTTCCAAAATTAGGGATTTCGATCAGTACTTTACAATTTATGTGAGTAAAGTATTCAACATTGATAACGCTGTTATAGCGCTTCTTTCGATGTTTTGAATGCGTTTATTTCCGAATGTGTATTTCTTTATCAACATTTTTTGTTTGCCCGCAACCGCAATCCACACAGTACCAACAGGTTTAGTTTCGGTACCTCCATCTGGCCCCGCAATGCCGGTTATGGCAATCGCAAAATCCGATTTAAAATTTTTTAATGCGCCTTCAACCATTTCTTTTACCGTTTGCTCGCTTACCGCGCCAAAATCAAGGAGCGTTTGGTGCTTTACCCCCAAAACACTTTCCTTTAGTTCATAAGCATAGGTTACCCCACCACCCAAAAACACAGTCGATGAACCGGGATGTTGCGTGAACAAATGTGAAAGATATCCACCAGTGCAACTTTCGGCCACAGATAAGGTAAGCCCCTTGGCTTCCATTTTATTCAAGATAGATTTTTCGAGGGTAATATCCTGATCTATTACATAGGCGTCACCAATACGTTCAATGATCCGTTTGGCAAACTGATCAACCTGCTCCTGCAAACCGGCCTCATGATCAGCAAAGGCGCTCAGGCGCAGGCGTACTATGCCTAATTTAGGCAAATAGGCTAATTTGATGTGTGGCGGTAAGTCGTTTTCAATATCAGCGATCTGTTCAGCTAAAAAAGATTCCCCTACCCCAACGGTTAAAATAGTTTTATGAATAATAACAGGCAGTTGAAAAAGCTCTTTTATCTGTGGCAGTACCCGCTCTGTCATCATGTACATCATCTCGAAAGGTACACCCGGCATAGATATATAGGTGACCTTATTTTCATAAAACCACATACCTGGCGCAGTACCATTCTGATTAAAGATCACTTTGCAATTCGCCGGTACATAAGCCTGTAATCTATTCACCTCAATCATAGGCCTGTTAAACCGGGCAAAAATCCCCTTCACATGTTCAAGTGTATCAGGATCTTCTATCAGTTCAACACCAAAATATTCGGCTAAAGTTTTTTTGGTTATATCATCCTTGGTTGGCCCCAGACCTCCTGTAATAAAAACAATGTCTACACGATTTGCAGCCTCAGCTAATGCTTTAAGGATATGTTCGCGATCATCAGATACCGATGATATTTGTTTTACGCGTATTCCTATCTTATTTAATTCTGTAGCCATCCAGGCCGAATTGGTATCTACAATTTGACCTATAAGTATTTCGTCGCCTATAGTTATAATTTCTGCCAGCATTTCAATTAGTAAAAAGTTCCACTGTTGGTATAATCATTTCGCTTACTCAGTTTCAGATCCTGCAATATAGTTGATTTTACCTTCAAGGTAACATTATATGATTTCAAATAACCAAAAGGGATCCATTGTATGGAAAGATCCCAGCAATGCAGGTCGCGATAGATCGAAAATGATGTTGCGCTTCCCAATTTACCCGCTTTAATATCATAATTTGTTGAATACTGCACCTTCCACTTAGGCGAAACATTAACGTCTCCACTTATCTGAACGGTGTTACTTGTACTAACCGTATTTAACGAGTTGGTGTAACTGTAACTGTAGTTGAAATTAATATTCCAGGGCACATTAAAATCAACATAAGCATTCGGGTCACTGTTAACTAAGGCCAAACGCTGGGACTGCGTTGGCGTAAGGTTAGCCAGGCCATTCACCGCGCCCGGGGTACCGCGTGCTGCAGCCTTTGTTGAATTTAAACTCCCGCTCATAGATATACCCACATTTGCCAATTGCGGAAACTTACCGTCTTGCCAGCTATAACGGTTGATAAGCTGACTATATCTTACTATGTTATTATTTTGAATAGAGTCGCGAACTACGGTTACGTATGGATTAAAGGTACCCTGAAAACTAATGCTCAATTTTTGATTAAAGATAGCGGTATGCCCGGAAAAGGTTATGGGCGAAAGCTTCATGGTATCCGCTGCGAAATTGTAAAAGGTGGAGAAAGATAAACCTTGCAAAATGGTGATCTTCCTGTCTGTACCGGATGTATCGGTACTTTTAGCCTTTACTTTGGCTTCTATCGTATTATCGAGACTAAAATTAAGCCCAGCTTGCTTACCCGGAGAAGGTCCTCCATAAACAGCGCCATCAAAAATAGAATATTTTTGCGACGCGTATGGATAAGGTATGGTAGCATTACTCACTGCGGTTTTATAATACCCAAAACTTGGGTCTGAAAAATCGGGACGGTAACCAAAACTTATAGAAGGCGTCATAACGTGCCTTATTGCCTTTAAATTACCATGTTTAAAATTGATCTGCCCATATAATTTGGTAGATAAGCCCGTACTAATACTGTATTCGCCAGAGCGTTTAAAACCGGGGATGGTATCAGTAATCAGCTGATCTGAATTACTGATGCTCCCCCGTTCAAATCTTTTGGTGATACTTTGAAAATACCAGCGTTCTGTATAGTTAATGCTACTATTAAACTGAAAGTATTTCAATACGTTAAGACCTAAACTAACAGGTATTTGGTGCTGGAAACCATTTTGCAGACGCTTTGAAAGGGTCTCGCTTTTGAAAAGCTCAGCCTCAGGTATATTATTTACCTTATTGGTGGCTGTCATGTTATAGCTCACCGTAATTTTCTGATACCATTTTTGCTCGCCAACCCTATCCTTGGAATCAAACGGATTTATGGACGACATTCCAAAGGCAACTGTTGGCAACTCTAAAGTAATTGTTTTATTAGCAATATCCTGGCTGTGCGATAATCCAACACTTAAGTTGAATGGTGTACCCGCCCATGTTTTACCATAGGATATACTTGAACGCAAGCTGCTCGTTGCTATGGTATTTACGTTAACAGTTCCCCTTGTATTCCTGAAAAATCCGGAAGTACCCGCGTTTACAGATGCGCTAAAAGTAGAACCCGGGTTAGCGTTAGGATCCTGGGAATGCGTCCAGTCAATATGAATGTCTTTTGTGGCAGGGTCACCTGGCAAGCCATAGTTGTGTGATCCAAAGCTTAATGCCAGGTTTCCTGTGTACTTATATCGTTTTAAATAACGCATAACGCTATTTAATTCGTACGATCCTTTAGAATATACGGTAGCTGTGGTGGTAAGGTCTATATAATCATTAAACCCTAAATAATATCCGAAGTTGGAGAGCTTAAATCCAAGTTGCTGATCTTCGCCAAAAGTAGGCAATATGACACCCGATGTTCGTTGGTTGGGCTTTGGAAAAAATCCAAACGGAATAGCCAGAGGCAAAGGTATTCCCTCGATCTCCAGATATGCCGGGCCCGAGATGATCCTGTTTTTCTCGCCAATACCCCGGGTTATCACCACACCAAAATGGGTTTCCGGATATGGGAGATCACAGGTACTGAATATCACATTACGATAGGCCACTTCAGTTTCATTTAACTTTTTTGCCTGCCCGCCGGATATAAAATTACCCTCCTGTTCTGAAGCCGGGTTATATAGCTTTCCTTTTTTGGTTTCGTAATTGAATAACAACGAATCAGATGACACTGGCTTTTCTGTCTTTTGCTTGGAGATAGGTCGGCCTACATAACGGTGCGTACGAGGGTCAATACTTCCACGGGCGAATATGATGTGGTTTTTTTGGTCAACGCGGATAAAATCGGCATCAAGTTCAAAGTCCTCATAAGTAACCCGGGCACGGCCATATAAATATAAAATATTGTGTTCGTTATCTACATGGGTAGAATCTTCCGCAACAGCTTTTACCTCAGACTCTATATCACCTTTCTTTTGAGTGGTATCAATTTTAGCAGGGGTATTTTTGGATGATGAGTTGCGTGTGTTCTTTTTGCCTTTAAGCAATTTCTTGTCCTTAATGGTATCCAGTTTTATAATAGTATCGATAACAGGTTTGCTGCTATAGCCTTTATATGTATTTTTGCTTTCGGCAGAAAATACACTCACCGTTAAAATAATCGCAAGCAGAAAAAAGAAGGTTGTGGATTTCAAAATTGATTATGAATAGTATTTTTGCAGATAAAGTTAACAGCGTTCAAAAATAATGAAAAATAGGGCATTGAAAAGATTGATTTATAGTTTATCGGTATTGCTGGCACTCCTTTCATATTTTCCGGTCACATCTTATGGTTTCATAAAAAAAGATACGGTTATAAATAACACTGGTTTTAAACTCAAAACTATTATTATTGATGCCGGCCACGGGGGTAAACCTTCCAGTAATGTAGGTCACTTTTCACATGGCGCATCAGGCGAATATTCTACTGAAAGGAATGTAACGCTTGCCATCGCGTTAAAATTGCAAAAAGCGGTAGAAAAAGATATACCAGGTGTAAAAGGAGTACTTACACGCAGCACCGAAGATGATGTTTCATTTGAGCGGCGTGCCGAAATTGCCAATGAAAATAAAGGTGATGTTTTTATTTCGATACATTGTAATTCTTTATCGGATAGACGCGTAAGCAGAAGAGTAGGTACTAAACATCATAAACCGGTTTATAAAACAAGTTTGGTTCCCGATCGTTCTGGTAAAGGTGTGTTACTATTGGTTTATGCATTAAAACGCACAAGAGAGGCAGAAAATGAGATCAAAAAGAATCAGGTTGAGGGTGAATCTGAACTTGATGGAGGAGCTTTAGATCCCAACGACCCCATAACTATTATTTTAACAAACGAGTATAAAAGAAAATTCAGGCAGCAAAGTATCAATCTGGCAACATTACTCAACAAAGAATTTGTTGAAACAGACGGCAGACCGAGCGAAGGTATAAGAGACCAAAGTATTTATGTATTATGTCATAGTTCCATGCCATCTGTTTTGGTAGAAACCGGGTATATTAATAACCCTGATGACGAGGCATATCTAAATTCGGAGGATGGGCAAAATGCTATTGTTAACTCGATTGTACGGGCCTTAACAAATTTTAAAAACGAGGTTGAGCAGGTTTCAAAATAATATAGTTTAGCTTTACCTGTTATATAACATCATATCAACGATCCAAAATAGAAGAAACAAATTAACCCGAAAACAACTACTTAATGAAAATCTCAAACGAAACAAAAATAGGAGCTCTTACAGCCATAGCTATTACTATACTGATATTAGGATATAGTTTTTTGCGTGGCAACGATGTTTTTTCGGGTTCTAATAAATATTACGCCGTTTACAGAAGTGTGGAAGGTCTTGCTTTGGCAAAGCCTGTGTTAGTTAACGGTTTTCAGATTGGACGTGTTTCAAGCATGAAATTGCAGCCAGATGGGCATACTATCGTAGAGTTTAAGATCGACCCGGATTATGTTATACCCAACAATACCCTGGCTAAATTATCCAGTACCGATCTTTTGGGTAGTAAAGCCATTGTTTTTGAGCTAGGAAACAGTAAAGTTGCTGCAGAAGATAAAGACACCTTAAAAGCCGACATACAAGGAAGCCTGGCCGAAAGCCTGCAGCCTATACAGAAAAAAGCCGAAATGCTGATCACAAAAATGGACTCATCATTAGCGGCTATCAATAAAATATTAAACCCTAACTTCCAGAAAAACGTTGATCGCAGCTTTATGAGCATTGCTAATTCGCTGCAAACGCTGGAAGGTACTACTAAAAAGATTGATAACCTGGTAGCTTCTCAATCTGGCCATATTAACGGTATCCTGACTAATGCCGAAGTGGTATCAGGAAGCCTGAAAACCAGCACCACCCACTTAAACGGCATGACCGCCAATTTTGAAAAAGTGAGCAATGATATTGCATCTGCCAACATCAAACAAACATTAGATAATGCCAATAAGGCCATGGCCGACCTACAGGCTACCATTGCTAAGATTAACAATGGTCAGGGATCATTAGGTTTACTGATGAACGACGACAAGATGTATAAAAACCTTACCGATGCATCCAATAACCTCAACAATCTGTTCATCGACCTGAAAGCACATCCAAAACGTTATGTAAGCTTCTCGGTTTTTGGCGGTAAAAAAGATTAAGTTTTTGAATCAAAAAGTTAGATTCAGGAATCAAGACGGCAAATATGCGCTAAAAAGTGGGTTTACATGGTTTACACTTTTCAGGGCTTATATCTATATATACAATTGATAATCAATGCGTTAATATAAAAAACATACAAAAAAGTGAGTTTACATGTAAACCCACTTTTTTGCTATATCCAGGCTTGATTCCTGACGCTGATATCTTGCCTCTTATTCTATCGGGAATGTTTTCCCTTCAATAGCCAGTTCTGTTTCCGGGAAAACACTTCTGGCCTCGTCAAGCAACTCGTTCAGGGTTTTATACCGGGCAGAAAAGTGTCCGATCAGCAGTTTTTTAGCTTTGGTTTTTAAGGCGATTTCTGCTGCCTGTAAAGCTGTGGTATGGTGGGTATCTTTAGCCCTATCCAACATATCATTTAAAAAGGTAGCCTCGTGATAAAGCATCGTAACGTTGCTGATCTGTTCAAAATACTGCTCGTTATATAATGTATCTGAGCAATACGCGTATGATTTTGGGATTTGGGAATCGATGGTCAGGCTTTCATTTTTATATACTTCACCGCTTGCCGATGTATAATCATTTCCCCTTTTAAGGGCCGAATAATACTCCACGGGTATATTCAAAGCCTCAATTTTTTCCTTTATTAATTTACGTAAACGCTTCTTTTCTTTAAAAAGAAAACCGGTACAGGCAATACGATGATCCAGCGGAATAGTTTCTACAACAACATCGCTATTATCGACGATCACTTCAGATTTCTGAGCGTCAATTGCTGTAAACTCCAGCGGAAACTGCAGTACTGTTTCTGAATACTTAAACTGCAGGTCAATAATCTCTTTTAAGTGAGCTGGGCCGAAAAGATACAAGGCTTTTTTACGACCATTCAAGTGCATAGACGATAGTAAGCCTATCAATCCCAAGTAATGATCGCCGTGAAGATGACTGATGAATATATGATCAATACGGCTCGCCTTAACATCAAAACGTAACATTTGCTGTTGGGTACCTTCGCCGCAATCAATTAAATACAGGCGCTCGTTGATATTGAGCGCCTGTGAAGTAGGATTTCTGTTAAAAATAGGGGTCGCTGAGCTGCTACCCAATATTGTTACCTCAAATTTCATACAGGGTAAACAATCATACACCTTATCTCGCTTCCTTTTTCAGCTCTTTTTCAATCTCTTCCATAAAAATAAGATCGATACCTTCTTCGGCTGTAGGCACAATGTTCAGTACATTATCCAATTGCGATATGGTTACCAAACGGGATACCGCGTCATTTAAGCCTGCCAGGATAAATAATCCCGTAGCATTTTTACATAAGCGGTGACCTACCAGCAAGCTGCTTAAGCCAGAAGAATCTGCAAATTTTACCTGTGAAAGATCAAGAATTATATTTCGCTGACCTTCAGTATTGATCAATATCAACTCGGATTTCAATTGAGGTGTAACCAATGAGTTCAATTTTGACTCATTAAGCTTCACTAAAATATATTTCTCGTGCTTATCGACAGTAAATTTCATTCTTATTAATAATTAGAAAGCTAAGATATGATAATTTTACGGGTAATTAAAAAACTACAAATTTGTTAAAGCGGCTTTAATGTTGGTTTCAACCCGGTTAAGCACGCTGTCATTGTCAGACTTTACAAATACTTCACCAATAATCTGCTCATATAGTTCAATATACCGTTCTGAGATTGATTTTACAATTTCAGGGGTCATAACCGGCACTACCTGGCCATCTTTACCCTGAAAACCATTCTCAATCAGCCATTTTCTCACAAATTCTTTTGAAAGCTGTTTCTGGGCCTCTCCTTTCTGCTGGCGCTCTTCATAACCTTCTTTATAAAAGTATCGTGAGGAATCGGGTGTATGTATCTCATCGATCAGGTATATCTGGCCATCAACTTTTCCAAACTCATATTTGGTATCAACCAATATCAGTCCTTGCTTAGCAGCAATTTCGGTTCCGCGTATGAACAAAGCCTTGGTATATGCTTCCAGTTGGGCGTAGTCATCAGCCGAAACAATGTTTTGCTTCAAGATCTCGGCCCTGGATATATCCTCATCATGACCAACAGATGCCTTCGTGGTTGGTGTTATGATGGGCTCAGGCAGTATATCGTTCTCCTTTAAGCCTTCGGGTAAACTTTCGCCGCAAACCTGTCTTTTACCCGCGCTGTATTCGCGCCAGGCATGGCCTGCCAAATAACCACGGATGACCATTTCTACTTTAAAAGGCTCACAAATGCGTCCGATGGTAACACTCGGATCGGGTACAGCTATTACCCAGTTGGGTACAATATCAGCAGTAGCTTCTAAAAATCGGGCCGCTATCTGGTTAAGTACTTGTCCTTTGTAAGGGATAGGCTCTGGCAGCACCACATCAAAAGCTGATATGCGGTCGGTAACCACCATAGCCAGGAATTTATTATCAATCGTATAAACATCACGAACCTTGCCTTTGTAGTAGTTAGTTTGGCCGGGTAAGTTAAAATGTGTTTCTTTTATCGCGTTCATTCTTTTTTTAGTATCAAGTAACTAGTATCAAGTAGCAAGTACATTGCTTGCGTTTAACTTCAGCTTCAAATAATCAATACAGGGATCAAAAATCTTGATACTTGATACTAGTTACTTGATACCAACTAAACTACTTGATACTAAAACCTTATTGTATATCCCCGTAAGCTTCCAGTATTTTACGTACCAGTTTGTGCCTTACTACGTCTTCGCCGCTCAGGTAAACAATCTCTATTCCTTTAATATCTGTTAATATGCGCAGGGCGGTATGCAAGCCCGACTGTTGTTTTTTAGGCAAGTCAATCTGGGTAACGTCGCCGGTAACAATAAACTTGGCCGATGGCCCCATACGGGTTAAAAACATCTTGAGCTGCATATCGGTAGCGTTCTGTGCCTCGTCCAATATCACAAAGCAATTGTCAAGTGTACGGCCACGCATAAATGCCAGTGGTGCTATCTCGATGGTACGGTTCTCCAGGTAAAACTTCAGTTTCTCGGCCGGAATCATATCATCAAGCGCATCGTACAAAGGTCGCAGATACGGATCTATCTTTTCTTTCAGGTCGCCCGGTAAAAATCCAAGGTTCTCCCCTGCTTCAACCGCAGGTCTGGTCAGGATTATCCTTTTTATCTCCTTGTTTTTGAGTGCCCTTACCGCCAAAGCTACAGCTGTATAGGTTTTACCGGTACCGGCGGGCCCTATGGCAAAAAGTATATCGCTTTTATTGATGCAATCAACCATTTTGCGCTGATTAGCTGTACGGGCTTTAACCATTACGCCGTTGGGTCCAAAAACGATCACTTCGCCGCTGGCAAATTTATCCGCCGACGGATCAGCCGCTGGCGCGTTAGTATTTTTGGAACCCAGGATGCGCTCCAGGTCGGTAATATTCAGGTTTTCGAACTTCTCTACGTGTTGTAGCAGGTGATCGAATTTTTCCTGAAAAATATTCAGTTCGTGATCATCACCCAGAATTTTAACTTCGCTGCCACGTGCAACTATTTTAAGCTTAGGATATTGTTTCTTAATGATCTCAAAATGATCATTATTTGGCCCCCACAATACTGCCGGATTTACATTTTCAATAGATAGCTTTAGCTCGTTCAATACTAATTTGATTTTTAGTTACGGATTTTTATGAATTAAAAATTGAATATTTGTAGCTTCAAATGCTACTACAAGATTAGCAATAAATATTATAAAATTAATGGCAATAATAACATTAACTACTGATTTGGGCGATAAAGATATTTACCAGGCTGCATTGAAAGGCAGCATCTACAAATTGTTGCCTGCAGTGAATATTGTTGATATTACCAATAACGTTGCCGCGTTTGATGTACAGCAGGCAGCCTTTATCCTGAAAAACAGTTTTTACTACTTTCCCGATGGCACAGTACACCTCATTGGTATTGATACGGTGTATAACGACCATACCAAATTTCTGGCTGTAAAATACAAAAACCACTATTTTGTGGGTGCCGATAATGGCATTTTTTCGCTGATGTTTAAAGAAACACCAGAGGAGATCGTGGAAATAAACATTATGCAGGATCTTAAGTTTTTGCATTTTCCACTGGCCGATATTTTTGTAAAAGCGGCATGCCACCTGGCCAAAGGTGGTAAGCTTAATGAGATAGGCATCCCGGTACAAGACATTGAAAATAAGATGAACCTGCAGCCGGTTATCGAAAAAAATCTGATCAAAGGTGTGGTTATCTATATCGATTCGTTTCAAAATGTGATCACCAACATTACCAAGGAATTTTTCAATAGCGTACAGCAAGGACGCAAATTCGTGTTAAATTTTAAACGTAACGAAACCATCAACCATCTGAGCTGGCATTATAACGAAGTACCGGTTGGCGAAAAATTATGCCTTTTTGGTATCAGCGACCATCTGGAAATAGCTATTAATAAAGGTAACGCCAGCGGCTTATTAGGGTTAAATTTAAATGATAAAGTAATCATTGAATTTCAGTAGTATTATGATTATGAAAAAATTCTTATTGATCGGTATCATCCTTTTTTTGTTTACGGATCTACGCGCACAAACAAATGCGCAAGTAAGTGCCGATTCCATCGCTTATCAGCTCCAGCGAAAAAAAATAAACAGCATGCTGGATATGCGCAAAGTGCGATTTGGTCAGTACAGCCAGAGTCTGAATGAACATACCGGGATATTTGGACTGCAAACAAAAAGCGATATCCGCCGGTCGAACGATATTTTGATGGACATTGTTAAAACAGACGATAACATTTATAAAGAGCTCAAGATCCTGCTGGAATACCGTGCCTTTCAGCAACGACAGATCCAGAATCACTCCAAAGAGGCCGAAACCATTAACCAAAATTATGTCAACCTGATCAGCAAATTAAGGCAACAAAATGTAGCTTTAAAAGCTGAGGCTCAAAAGGCTCAAAACATGCAGCGAATCTATGTTTTGATTATTGTTCTCATGATTGCGTCAATTTTATTTCTGATAAGCAGAAAAAGTAAAGTTAAGGTGTAATTTTGCGATCTTGGATCCAGGTGTTTTACCTTGGATTTAGAACTTAGAGTTTAGAATTTAAATATATACATGGCAAGAGGACGGCTGAATAGTGGCGCTAAAGCAGAAGCAGAATTACCCAAAGCAAAAATAAACAGGCAGAGCATACAAAACATCCGTAAGCTACTCAATTACATTAAACCTTACCGAGGCAAATTTATAGCAGGATTGATATTTTTGTTCATATCCAGCCTGGTGGGCCTTGCATTTCCTAAAATTCTGGGCGCTTTAATAGATGCCGCGCAAGGTAAATACCCAAACAGTTATTTACCCCATAGTCTTAATGCCATCGCCATTGCTGGTTTTGTGTTGCTATTCGGTCAGGCTTTTGTTTCCTTTTTCCGGGTAGTTTGGTTTGTACAGGTCGCCGAAAAATCATTGGCCGATATCCGTCGTGATACCTATTTTAAGCTGATCACGCTGCCCATGAACTTTTTCGCCAATCGCCGTGTTGGTGAACTGAACAGCCGCATCTCAGCCGATCTGTCACAGATCCAGGATACTTTAACCACTACTTTTGCCGAGATCATCAGGCAATTGGTGATCATGGTAGGCAGTGTTATTTTATTAGCGGTGGTATCGATAAAATTAACCCTGGCTTTACTGGCTATCCTCCCCTTCCTGGTAGGTTTTGCTGTGTTTTTCGGAAGATATATCCGCAAACTATCACGCCAGGCGCAGGACAGGCTGGCTGAATCAAATACCATTGTTGAAGAAACCCTGCAAGGCATCGCCAACGTAAAAGCTTTTGTGAACGAAGCTTATGAAGCTACCCGCTATGACAAAATTTTGCGTATAGTTGTGAATATAGCCGTAAAAGGTGCCAAATTTCGCGGGATATTTGCATCCTTTATCGTGTTTTGTTTGTTCGGCACCTTCGTAGGTGTGATATGGTATGGATCGGTACTGGTGAGCAACCATGAGATCCTGGTGGGTGATTTGACTACGTTTATCATGTACTCTATATTCGTAGGCGCCGCTATGGGCACTTTTCCAGACCTTTATGCCAATTTACAGAAAGCTGTTGGCGCAAGCGAACGCGTACTGGAAATACTGGCCGAACAAGGCGAAAACATACAAATGATTGAAAATAACAACCAGGTAGATCAAAAAATCAAAGGCAATCTTGCTTTTGACAACGTGGTGTTCGCCTACCCTTCCCGTTCGGAGCTTACCGTTTTAAAGGGCATTTCCTTTGATGCGGCGGCTGGTCAAAAAGTGGCTATTGTTGGGCCGAGTGGTTCGGGTAAATCAACCATGGCATCCTTGATACTGCAATTCTATCATCCACAAAGTGGAAATATTTTGTTTGATGGTCGCCCAGCTTCAGATTTTTCTATCACTGATATCCGTAACCAGGTAGCCATAGTTCCCCAGGATGTGATGCTTTTTGGCGGAACGATATCAGAAAACATTGCTTATGGCCGATTGAGTGCATCTAAAGAAGATATTATCCAAGCTGCCAAACGTGCTAATGCTCACCAGTTTATTACCTCTTTCCCCGAAGGCTACGAAACCGTGGTGGGCGAACGTGGTGTTAAATTATCGGGTGGTCAGCGCCAACGTATCGCTATAGCCCGGGCGTTGCTTAAAAATCCTTCAATATTGATCCTGGACGAGGCTACCTCATCATTGGATTCCGAATCAGAACGCCTGGTACAGGAAGCTCTGGAGGAATTAATGAAGGATCGTACGTCCATCATCATAGCTCACCGCTTATCAACCATTCGTGAAGCTGATAAGATCATTGTACTGGAAAAAGGCGAGATCATTGAATGTGGTAATCACCTGGAACTCATCAGCAATGAGCAGGGTTTGTACCGCTACCTGAACCAATTACAATTTGACGCGCAGAATGGTTAATGGTCGATAGTCCATAGACCATAGCGATTATTTTAATATATTACAACAGTAAAGAATTGCAGAGACTATGGTCTATCGTCCATAGTCCATCGACCTATAAAAATGAAATTAACCATACACGGGGCAGCCCGTCAGGTAACCGGCAGCATGCATTTGCTGGAGGTTGACCGATATAAGATTTTAGTGGATTGCGGGTTAGATTACGAGAAAGACCGCAACATACAAGATAACGAGAATTTCCCTTTTCGCCCTGAAGAGATCGACGTGGTGATATTAACCCACGCGCATATCGATCACTCGGGCAATCTGCCTACACTCATCAGAATGGGCTTTAACGGCCAGATCCTGTGTACCCCGCCTACCGCCGACCTCACCGAATTATTACTGCTCGATTCTGTTAGTATCTTCATGAATAAGGCCAGCAAAGGCCACAGGAAACGCGGCAAGGGCAAATTCAATACCGGCGGAGGTCCACAGCCACTTTACCTACAAAAGCACGTGATGGATACTGTAGACCGTTTTGTGACCATCGGCTTTAACCGGCCTTTCCGTATCAATGGCAATATTGAGCTTACTTTTATACCTGTTGGACATTTACTAGGTGCAGCAGCAGCGGTCCTGCGTGTTACAGAAAATGGTGAAGAAAAATCCATTGCCTTCACCGGGGATATCGGTCGCAAAAACTACCCGGTATTAAATGATCCACAGGAGTTGCCACCGGTTGATTACCTGGTCACAGAATCGACCTATGGAGGCCGCTACCACACTAAAGACAAGTCGGTTGAGCAAACCCTCATAGAGGTTATTGATAAAGCCTGTGTCAAAGAACAAGGGCGGTTGATCATTCCTGCGTTCAGTATCGGCCGTACCCAATCATTGGTGTACTCCCTCAACAAGATCTTCAGCGAAGGCTTGCTACCACCGGTTAAAGTGTTTGTGGATAGTCCAATGGCCACCATGGCAACCGGCATTTTCAGAAAGTACCATAGCCTGGTTAATCAGGATGCCCAGGATTTTTACAAGGACAAGGGCGATGAATTTGAGTTCGAAAACCTTACTTATGTAGAGAATTTGAAAGATAGTCGCCAGATATCCAATTATTATGAGCCCTGCATCATCATTTCTTCTGCTGGTATGCTGGAGGGCGGCCGTATCCAGGATCACCTGTTTTATAATGTCCAGAATTATTACTGCACCATCCTTTTTATAGGCTACTGTGCCAAAGGTACTTTAGGGCACCGTTTGCTGCGTGGCGACTCCATAGTACACATAAAAGATCGCGAACTGGCCGTTTATGCCACCATCAAACAAACCGACGTACTGAGCGCCCACGGCGATCATAACGACCTGATGGAGAACGTAAAACAACAGGACAAATCGAAACTCAAAAACGTTTTCCTGGTACATGGAGAAACCGAAAGTATGCAGTTACTGGCTAACGACCTGGAGCAGAATGGCTATATTGTAACAATACCAGAGAAAAACGTGGTTTATACACTTTAAGCCAGGGAAATACGTATTATTGATCATCAAACTATTTTCATAGATAAGCCCAATAAACTATGGCACCCTTATCAAACTTTAAGAACAAAATGCAACTGAGCCGGGTTATTTTTTGCCTTGCCTTTATTATAGTTGCTTACGGTTATTTAAGACAGGAAAAAGCATTCAAAGACAGCATACTTGTTGTTGCAAAAGTTACCGGTTTTCAGCACCCCAAGATCGACAGAACGGAAATAGATGTTCAATATGATTATGATGGGCAAATAATCAACAATCATTTCTCTTTAAGGAATACCGACAGCTTAAAAGTCGACTCCAAAATACGGCTCCTGGTTTCCCGAAAACATCCCGTTGAGTTTATCAAATACGTTGGGGTTGGAAATTAAATCTTTACTTTTTAAACCTTAAATTTTAACACTTTTCTGCTCAAAAACGAGGTAAAACATTCAAAAATTGTTTCAAACCCCCGAGTTTAACACTTTTAAACAAATTTTCACACGATTTTGGGCGGCTTTTAAAATTTTAAAAAGTATTAATTTACTGCAGAAGATTTCTCTTTCATCCTCACTCTCACCCCTTCATGCTCTATCGAAATGCCCCGTCTTCAATCGGCCATAAAAACAAAATAGCCGGAACCATTGCTGATCCCGGCTATTTGCGTTAAACAGTAAACCTCGTATTTACTTTTTATTTTTTGAAATGGTCAATAATCAAACTGGCCAATTCAACACCTATGCGTTCCTGAGCCTCGTTGGTGGCGGCGCCAATGTGCGGGGTAAGGGAAATTTTAGGGTGTTTCAGTATTTCTTCGCGCGGAGTTGGTTCATTGTCAAATACGTCTAATGCCGCGAATGAAACCTGTCCGCTGTTTAAGGCGTCGATCAGGGCCAGCTCGTCAATTAAGCCGCCACGTGAAATGTTCACCAGACCTACACCTTTTTTGGTTTGAGCCAGTTCTTCGGCGCCTAAAAGGGCTTTGTCAATAAATGGGGTATGCAGCGTAATAAAATCAGCTGTTTTGATCACTTCGTCAAGTGTAGCTTTTTTTACAGAAACCTTTACGGTTGTACCACCACCCAAAACGATGTCAAGCTCGGAGTTAAATTCAAAAAGGTCATAAGCCAACACTTCCATACCTACGCCGATAGCAATTTTGGCTACCTCGCGACCGATACGGCCAAAACCTACAATACCTAATGTTTTACCACGTAGTTCGATACCTTTCGCATAAGCTTTTTTCAGATCGTTGAATTTGGTACCACCTTCAACCGGCATTTTGCGGTTGCTGTCATACAGAAAACGAACGCCGCCAAACAGGCTTGAAAATACCAATTCGGCTACTGATAATGAAGATGAAGCGGGAGTGTTATACACGCCGATGCCTTTTTCTTTGGCATAGTCAACATCAATGTTATCAACACCAACACCACCGCGACCAATCAGTTTCAGGTTTGGAGTAGCGTCAATTAATGCCTTGCGTACCTTGGTTGCGCTACGCACGGTGATGGCATCATAATTTTTTAATTTTTCAGGCAATTCATCCTGAGGTATATTGTTGGTATCAACAAAAAATCCTGCATCTTCCAGCATTTTTTTTCCAATTGGATCGATACCATCGTTAGCTAATATTTTGATCATGTCTTTTGTGTGAGTAGTGAGTAGTGAGCGGTGAATGGTTGAATAGCGGTAAACTGCTCACCATTCTCCACTCACCATTCACTAAATTATTTATTACTTTCTGCAAACTCGTTCATTACATCAATCAGCACCAAAATGCTGCTTAATGGCAATGCATTATAAATGGAAGCACGGAAACCACCTACACTGCGGTGACCTTTGATGCCTACTATGCCTCTTTCGTCACATAATTTCAGGAAAGGTTTTTCCAGCTCAGGGTTCTCCATTACAAAGCATACGTTCATGTTAGAGCGATCTTCCGGAGCAGCCACTGCTTTAAACAGCGGGTTAGCATCGATAGCATCATACAATACGCGTGCTTTGGTGATGTTTTCCTGCTCAATGGCAGCAACACCGCCTTTACCTTTTAACCACCTTAAGGTTAACATTGAAACATAGATGGCAAAGCATGGAGGCGTATTGTACATAGAACCACCTTCAATTTGTGTTTGGTAGTTAAACATAGACGGGATCTTACGATCAACCTTGCCTAAAATATCATCTTTTACAATCACCAGGGTTACACCGGCCGGACCCATGTTTTTCTGAGCACCGGCGTAGATCAAACCAAAATCAGCAACGTTAACTTTGCGGCTGAAAATATCTGACGACATATCACAAACCAACGGGATAGGCGATTTAGGGAACTCCTGTAATTGCGTACCGTAAATGGTATTGTTTGAAGTAATGTGGAAATAAGCGGCATCCGCAGGAATAGTATAATTCTTAGGAATGTAAGTAAAGTTGCTCTCTTTTGAAGTAGCTACAATTTCAACCTCGCCAAAGTATTTAGCCTCTTTTAAAGCTTTATTTGCCCAAACACCTGTTTCCAGGTAGGCGGCTTTACCGGTTGACGGCAACAGGTTATAAGGAACCAAAGCAAACTGTGTGCTGGCACCGCCCTGTAAAAACAGAACCGAATAACCCTCAGGAACGCTGAATAACTCTTTCACCAAACTAACAGCTTCATCTAAAACTGCTTCAAATTCTTTTGAACGGTGTGAGATCTCCAATAATGACAATCCTATACCATTTAAATCAATTACTGCCTCAGCAGCTTGTTTTAAAACTTCCTGAGGTAAAATGCCGGGTCCGGCACCAAAATTATGTTTCATATAGTTAACAAATTGTAGGTTCTGAATACACGATTAGGAACTTCGTATTTAGTTGGGCCGAAGTTAATTAATTTGACAAAATATATAGAGATTATTTGCGTTTTTTGAAAAAATATACAATTAATCAACAAAAGGCCTTTTGATTGCAAATTTGTAATTTATCCTACCGGGTTCGTAGAATTTATTACGATTGTAATAACTTTTCGGGATATTTAAGGTGAGATATGGCAGCCGACGGGTCGGCCGACGAAAACACAGAACTGCCTGCAACCAGCGCGTTGGCACCTGCATCAACCAGTTTTTGGATGTTATGCTGATCAACACCACCGTCAACCTCAATAAACAGGTTTGGATTTTTATCGCGGCTCAGCGCTTTCAGGTCGTGGAGTTTTTTGTAGGTATTATCGATAAATTTTTGCCCACCAAAACCGGGGTTTACAGACATAATGAGTACCAGATCAAGATCGGCAATGATGTCCTGCAGCAAAGTAACCGGGGTATGTGGGTTAAGGGCCACTCCTGCCCTGCAGCCAAGCTCTTTAATAGCCTGCACGGTGCGGTGCAAATGCTGACAAGCTTCATAATGTACCGTGATGCCATCGGCGCCGGCATCTTTAAAAGCTTTTAGATAACGATCGGGCTCCACAATCATCAAGTGAACATCCAGTGGCTTGGTGGCATGTTTTTTGGTAGCGCTAACCACCGGGAAACCAAATGATATGTTGGGTACAAACATACCATCCATAATATCAACATGCACCCAATCAGCATCGCTTTTATTGATCATTTCCAGATCGCGTTGCAGGTTGGCAAAATCGGCAGCTAAAATTGATGGTGCTATCAGATGGTTCATATGCAAATATAATAATCCCCACGGCCCTCAAAAGGGAGAGTTATAAAATTTATGTAAAGTTTTTTGGGGAGGGTGTATGATATTCGCCCCGTTGTCATCCTGAGGAACGAAGGATCTATAAGTGAATTATGCAAGCCGGTAGAAAAGTCGTAGAATAGATTCTTCGCTGCGCTCAGAATGACAAAGATTTTTTTAGATCATAAACGAACAAAAATTATCATCCTAAGAAACAAAGGATCTATTGGTGAATTATCCAAACCATAAGAAAAGCTACAGAATAGATTCTTCACTACGTTCATAATGACAAGGTACTTTTTGGTTATAGTTTAACCAGTAAAGATAGGAGGCCATTCCATAATCTCCTTATTCAGAAAATCCCAACTTTGGTTTTCCACCTCAATTAGTTTTACCTTTTTCTGCCTCGTCCAGCCTTTAATCTCCTTTTCACGTTCAATTGCATGATTTATAAATTGGTGTCGCTCAAACCATACGAGATAATAACATTTATACTTTGAGGTGAAACTTTCAGCTTGATCAATGCCAAAATAATGTTCGTATAATCTTTGATTTAAATCATTAGTTACACCAGTGTATAATACCCTTTTATTATAATTTGTAAGGATGTAAGTAAAAAAGTTATACTGGCGCATCTTGCAGATGAATCTACAAATTTGCACTTATTTAAAGAAATATAGCGTACAATATATTCTTCACTGCGTTCAGAATGACAAGGATATTTTTAGATTACAACTCTAAAAGTTTGTCATCCTGAGGAACGAAGGATCTATTAGCGAACTATGCAAGCCGGAAGAAAAGGTATAGAATAGATTCTTCACTGCGTTCAGAATGACAAAAAGGTTAAGAAAAAAAATGTAATTCAAAAACTCCCCCTTCAGGAAGCCCGGGCGGCTTAATCGCAGTTAAGCAACAGGTCGTAGTATTTCTTCATGAGCACGGTATCGTAATTAACCAGGGAGCTGTAGGCTTCGGATACCAGTTCGTTAAGGATAGATGAACCTAATTGACCGCCTCCATTGGGAATAGAGTCGTAATATACGATGAGATCTTTTACCCTGATGATCTCATATAACAACAACTGCACAAGATCGGTCTGTGCGCCCGACTGTATCCCATGCGGATTGTTATTTAGAAAATCTAAAGGATCATTAGTAGAAGAAGTCATGTTTTCTCTCAAGCAGGATCGGACTTAATGGTGTTATCAGCAATCTCTCAACTTTACTAAAGTTCAAATTAGCCTGTTTTGTTTTAATTTTTTTTCAAAAAAATCATAAACAAAACAGGCTAAATAACAAAACCCTCGTTACGAGGGTTTTGTATATTCAATTCAATAATTAATTAGCCTTTGGGGCTTCTGGTTTCGGCAATAATACTTTTCTGGAAAGTTTTAGTTTTCCTTGCTTATCAACATCAAGCAATTTAACTCTTACCTCATCGCCAATCTGGAATATACCATCCATCGTTTCGATACGACGATGATCGATCTCAGAAATGTGCAATAAACCATCTTTACCCGGCATAATTTCAACAAATGCACCAAACGGCATAATTGATTTTACTTTACCTTCATATATCTCGCCCACTTCTGGTTTTGAAGCGATAGCGCGGATACGTGACAGAGCGGCGTCGATAGAAGCCTTGTTATCGGCAAATACCTGAACGATACCCTGGTTGTCTTTTTCTTCAATAGAAATAGTTGCACCTGTTTCGCGCTGCATTTCCTGGATGATTTTACCACCGGGCCCGATAACTGCACCAATAAATTCCTTGTCGATTTTAATGGTAACAATACGCGGAGCGTGTGGTTTGTAATCCTCACGTGGCTGGGTAATGGTTTTAGCCATTTCGCCAAGGATATGTAAACGACCATCTTTAGCCTGGTTCAAAGCGTTGGTTAACACTTCGTATGACAAGCCGTTGATCTTCAAGTCCATTTGTACAGCAACGATACCGTTTTTAGTACCGGTTACTTTAAAGTCCATATCACCTAAGTGGTCTTCATCACCCAAAATATCAGAAAGGATAGCGTATTTAGTACCCATTTCATTGGTGATCAATCCCATCGCGATGCCTGATACAGGCTCTTTAATTTTTACACCAGCATCCATCAGCGCCAATGTACCGGCACAAACTGTTGCCATTGACGACGAACCGTTTGACTCCAGGATATCAGAAACGATACGGATAGTGTATGGGTTTTCGTCTTCAGAAGGCAATACTTGTTTTAATGAACGCATAGCCAGGTTACCGTGACCAATTTCGCGGCGACCAGCACCACGGTTAGGACGAACCTCGCCGGTTGAGAAACCTGGGAAGTTATAGTGTAACAAAAATTTCTGGTAACCGTTGATGAACGCGCCATCAATCATTTGCTCATCATCCTTAGCACCTAAGGTAACGGTAGTTAATGATTGAGTTTCGCCACGGGTAAATACAGCCGAACCGTGAGCAGATGGTAAATAACCAACTTCGCTCCATATCGGACGGATCTGGGTAGTTGTACGACCGTCTAAACGTTTACCTTCGTCTAATACCAGGTTACGGATAGCGTCATACTCTACATCGTGGTAGTATTTTTTGGCCAGGAACTTAGTAACGTCATCAATCTCACCTAAGGTTTCGATATAAGCATCGCGAACTTCTTTAAATTTAACACCGCGCTCGTCTTTTGCAGATGCAGAAGAAGCGATAGCGTAAACCTGGTCGTAAGTAGCAGCGTAGATAGCTTTTTTCAAGTCTTCGTTGCTATGCTCATGGCTGTAAGTACGTTTTACAGTTTTACCAACTTCGGCGGTTAACTCTTTTTGAGCTAAACATTGTAATTTAATAGCAGTGTGCGCAAATTTGATGGCTTCAACCAATTCAGCTTCCTGAATTTCTTTTGATTCACCTTCAACCATGTTGATGTCATGCTCAGAACCAGCAACGATAAATTCTAAAGTCGCGTTTTCTAATTGGCTCAGGGTTGGGTTGATTACTAACTGCCCATCAATTTTAGCTACACGAACTTCAGAGATAGGGCCATTAAAAGGGATATCAGAAACAGATAAAGCTGCAGATGCTGCTAAACCAGCTAAAGCATCTGGCATAATATCTTTATCGGCAGATATTAACGTGATCATCACCTGGGTATCAGCATGATAATCTTCGGGAAATAAAGGACGCAAAGCACGGTCGACCAAACGGGAGATTAACACCTCATAATCTGATAAACGAGCCTCGCGGCGTAAAAAACCACCTGGTATACGACCAGTGGCAGCGTATTTTTCTTGGTAGTCAACAGAAAGGGGTAAAAAATCAACTCCCTCTTTCGCTTCCGGCGATGATACTACGGTAGCCAATAACATGGTATCACCCATTTTAATTACTACAGAACCATCAGCTTGTTTGGCCAATTTACCGGTTTCGATCTCAATGGTGCGGCCGTCACCTAAATCGATAACCTTTTTAATTACGTTTAAACTCATCTTGTTTTTGTTGTGATGCGCTTTTCATCTTTCGGAACGCATCGGTTTTTATGTGTGTATAATATTTGTTCAAAAGTAAAAAAGCCATCCGAATATTGCGGACGGCTTTTTATGAAAAACTTGAAAAACTTATTTGATGATATCCCTAAGCTGTAACGCTTTGATGATAGCACGGTACCTTTCAATATCCTTATTGTAAAGGTATGCCAGCAATGCACGGCGTTTACCTACCAATTTTTGAAGTGATAATTGAGTAGAGAAGTCTTTTTTGTTATTTTTTAAGTGCCCGGTTAAGTGAGCGATACGGGTGGTGAATAAGGCTACCTGTCCTTCTGCAGAACCTGTGTCTGTAGCTGATTTACCGTGTTTTGCAAAGATCTCTGCCTTTGCTTCTTTACCTAAATACATTACTTGAATAATATTAAAGCGTGAATGATTAATTAATTGTGGGTGCAAAGATAGGTATTAAATTCAAAAGTTAAAATTCAAAATTCAAAAGGCTATTTTTATATTTTTCTAACAACAAAGGTTTTAATTTTTTCTTACCAGGGTAATAAATTCAAAAGGTCGCCTTTATATTTTTCCGGGCAAAGCTTTTGATTTTTGAATTTTAACTTTTGACCTACCAGGTGCGTTGCCTGCGGGCCTTAGGCTCGGGGCCGGTATCCGCTGCAATACCTAACGCGTGAATGGTGGTAATTAAGAAACCAGCAATTCAACTCAATCAACCTAATAAACTATATTTGCCTAATGAATACTCCTGCCCAATATAGCACCTTTGAAACAGAACTTCGCGTACGCCCTGATGATATTGACATGTTTCAGCATGTGCATAACAGCAAATATTTTGATTATGTGCTGGCTGCCCGGTACGATCAGATGGAACGCTGCTACGGTATGGCCATGGAAAAATTCATGGAACGGGGTTTTGGCTGGGTGATACGCATTGCCCATGTTGATTATAAACGTCCCTTGGCTATGGGCGACTATTTTGTTGTAAAAACAGGCATCGAATCTATTAACGAAAAAGGCTGCCGGGTGCAATTCACTATTACTAATAAAAGTACCGGCAAAATAAGCTGCGACGGCTATTTTGATTACGTGATGATTGATATGGCTACAGGCCGAGGAGCTAAGATCCCGCAGGATGTGATTGAGCACTATTTGATATAATATTGTGAATAGTGAGTGGATAGCGGTGAGTTTTTGTCTGAACCTTGATTCACCTAATTAAAGAGTTACCGGATTTTTTACTAAATTGTTCATCAATTTTACCACGACTCACGACTCACGACTCACGACTCACGACTCCTTCATATCTATAATAGTTATTGTAGAAAAACAAGTAAGCGATGATCAGATTCAGCGGGATCAGCACCCAAAGCAGGCGGAACATAATTACCCAGAACAGTACTATGAACAGGCCCAGGATCCATTGCAGATATTTATCCATATTGAGGCCAAACCAATAAAGCAGGCTATGAAACAGCAGGGCTGTGCTTAAACCAGCCAGCAATAGCTCAACAGCCATTAGCGGTTGAAACCGACTGAAAAGCCAAACACTTTCGGGCAGCAGCAAAAAGAAATAAACACCCGCAAAGTTTAAGAATAACCAGAACCGGCTATAGGGTAAATTGCGTGTAAAGCTTAGTTTGGTTTCTTCAAAGCGACGTTCTTCAAATATCAGCACAGCATGAGCGGTGATCACTGCCAGTATAGCTATACCTGCCACCCTGGTATCGGTACTTACATCGGCAAACAAATAAAATACCCCGCTAATAATAAGCCATGATAAACCTTTGGTAATAAAGTAAGGCACCTTTTTATCATCAAAAACATGATAGATATACAGGCTGAAATAAGGTTTGCGCCATTTACTGCTCCATCTGAGCAAAAACGATTGTTTGCTGCCATCAATCATTCCATTTATCAAGCGGGTATATATCACCGCGCTGAACCAGATCATAACGGTTAAAAATAATAAGATCACCGAGGGTAGTATATAAAAACGATGCGCCAACCCTACCCCAACGGCCAGCAACGCGTAAATAATAACTGGGGTTAAAATGCCAGCTTGTGTATAATACCAGCTTTTACGCTGTTCTGATCTGCTCAATGAAGTACTACTATAAAACAGGAATTGTTTATCAGGTGCAAAAATCTGTGTACCAACGTAATGCCAGCTTTTAAAAATATAGATGAGCCAGACCCCTATTACCAAAGCCAGCATCACCGGGCTACTGGTCATGGCCAGCATTAACGATTTATGGTAAGTGATGAGCATATTGCCTGGCACTGTACCCACCATGATAAAAAACACAACAAACAATATCCCGGCATGCACCTGGTAAAAACCACCGGCAAATACTTTGAGCAGTACTTTGGTCAATGGTTGTTGCATCAGGCTATAAATTTAAGGGTTTGGTCTTCTACCAATAATTCGCGGGCTTTGGGTAGTTCGGCATATTCAAGTGCCTGGTGCGATGATAGCAGGAAGCTCGTTCCTTCCTGCTTATAGCGTTCGGCTATCCAGGTATTGAGTATTTTTAAGGATTCGGTGTCAATGGTGATCAATGGCTCATCCAACAAAATGAGCTTGGGTCGCCCCATAAAAGCCAGCACCAGCGATAACTTTTTGAGCATCCCACTGGAATATGTACCGACCGGCCGGTTTACATAAGCCCGCATCTGCATAGTATCGATATAATGCTGCTCCTGCCCTGCTTGCGCGTCCTTGGCTTGAGCAAATAAAGCGATCAACTCTTTACCCGTTAAGAACTCCGGAAATACGGGTTCGGCCTCTGCAAAGTTTACCAGTTTCCGGTATTCCACGGGTTGCTTTTTGATGCTGATGCTGTTATCGAGCAATATATCGCCCTCAAAGGATAATGTACCAGCTATGGATTTGAGCAAAGTACTTTTACCCGAGCCATTTACGCCTTTTATCCAGTAAATACCTGGTTCGATGGCGAGTTCATCAACCTTCAATGCCGGGAAACCTCCGTATAGTTTTTTGAAATTTTGGAACTTTAACATTGGTGATTTGATAATGAATCATGAACCTTTGTTACAAAAAAGAGACGCAAATATGCGTCTCTACTATATTTTTACTTTCGGAATTCGGATGTTCGATTTCGGATTTAAAAATTCAATGATTTGAAGATTTAGAATATTCTTTTTTTAATCATCCCCGAATAAATCCCAAATCGAACATCCGAGTTCCGAAATCTCTTAAATCGCTCCTTCTATCAAAGCGCTATAAAACTCACCCAAATCCATACCGGCAGCTCTTACCTGCTGCGGGATCAGACTGGCAGCTGATTGGCCGGGAGTTGTATTTACTTCGATAAAATAAAAATCGTTTGATCCTTCCAGTAAAATAAAATCTATGCGTACCATGCCTTTACAATTCAGCCTGCTATATACTTCGGTCACAATATTGGCTATCCGTTCGTTTTGCTCCGCGGTAAGGTCGGCCGGGGTTATTTCTTCCGTTACGCCCGAGGTATACTTAGCCTCATAGTCAAAGAAGTCTTTGGAAGTAATGATTTCTGTGGCAGGCAGAACTGTTATTTTACCATGCAGACGGGCTATGCCAATGCTAAACTCACGCCCTTTGATAAATTCTTCCACCAATATCTGCTGATCTTCATGAAAAGCTTTTTTTAATGCATCGGGTAAACCGGCTACATTATAAACCTTGCTCATACCCACACTGCTGCCACCATTATTGGGTTTAATGAACAATGGAAACTTCAGTGTAGCGGCAATAATAGCCACATCATGCATATCCTTTTCAAACAAACGCATCGAATGAGCTGTATGCAGGCCATGTATCCCGTTTACCAATGTTTTGGTATAAGCCTTATTCATGGTGATGGCCGATGTGGTGGCATCACAAGTATTATAAGGTATGCGCAGCATATCAAAATAGCCCTGTAGTTTACCATCTTCGCCGGGGGTGCCGTGTATGGTAATAAACGCGAAATCAAATTTGATCTTTTCGCCATTCAGCGTAATGGTAAAATCGTTCTTATCTACATCAACCGGGCCATTTTCCGATTCATAAAACCACCTGTCACGCTTGATCAATAAAGTATAAATCCTATATTTTTCGGCTGGCAAAGTGCTCGCTATGTTCCTGGCGCTATTGATAGATACTTCATATTCACCGGTAAAACCACCGGCCAAAAGGGCTATATTTTTAGTTGTCATAATTGCTTGTTAGTCCGGAAGTCGGAAAAGACCGTAAGTCCGAAAGTAAAATGTTTAACGTAATGTAGAATCGAAAAATCAGTAATGCCCGAAAGTAAAATCTTTAAACTAAATAATTAAATAATGAACCACAATTTTTATAAAAATCACTGAATTCCATGACTAATAATCTGTTCCTATAAAACTTCCTGACTTCGCGGTCTTCCCGACTTTCGGACTTTCTACATAGCCAAATCCGAAATTATTACTATGTTTGATCCTTAATTTGAAGCAAATACCAATGAGCAAGTTTGGGGCTTACTTAAAAACAAAATCATTTCGCAATAACATCATCATGGCTATTATTTCGATAATAGTCATCATTTTAATAGCATTCTACAGCCTCGGATATTATACCCACCATGGAGCAGGCATACCTGTACCAAAACTCAAGGGGTTGCTGATAGACAGGGCCACAGCCACATTAAAAGAACAGGGCTTTGATTATAAGATCGATTCGGTTTATGTGCAGGATGTAGCCCCTGGCACCATTGTGGAGCAAGATCCTGACGCGGGCACAAACGTAAAAGAAGGCAGGGTTATTTACCTGACCATGGTTACCCTGCAGGCCCCTAATATTTCACTGCCCGATCTGGAACAAAGCAGTTATCGCGAAGCGGTAGCAACCTTGTCAAACTATGGCCTGAAAATTGGCGATACTACTTATCGCTCCGATATCGCGCGTGATCGTATCCTGGAAGTTCGTTTTGGTGGCCAGGTGATCAAAGCCGGCGCCAAAATACCAAAAGGCTCACGCATCGACCTGGTTTTGGGCGATGGTGAAGGCGCCAGCGAAGTGGAGATTCCGGAGCTGGTTAAACTTGATCTGGATGCCGCACGCTTTGCCATTAAAGGTGCCGGTCTTACTATTGGTACCATTACTTACCAGGGAACCATTACCGACTCCACTAACGTGGTTGTGGTATCGCAGTATCCTATGAAAACCGATTCGGCCAGTAAAGCCAGCATTGGTACACGCATTAACTTAACGGTAACACAAGGCACCAAAACACCCGATGCCCCAACAAATTAATGCCACCGAGTTGTTGGCTCGCCTAAATAATGGCGAGCATCTGAACCTGGTAGATGTACGCGGGGCAATGGAATATCATACCTATAATATAGGTGGCCTCAATATACCATTACCCCGGCTGGAGCAAAGCATTCAGGATTGGGACTACAACAAAACAGACGAGATTATCGTTATCTGCAAAGTTGGTTTGCGCAGCAAAACGGCACAAACTATATTGCAGCAAAATGGTTATCTTGATGTTAAAAATTTAAGCGGCGGATTGATAGCCCTCCAAAAACAAAAAAAGTAAGAATCAAGATACAAGAGTCAATAATTAATAAAATCAATTTGTTTTCGATAGGAATATTACAACCAGAAAGTTTTTTTATCTTGATTCCTGACTCTTGTATCTTGACTCTATAATTATATCTTGACTCAATAAAAATCTATTTATCATGACTGAACAGAAAGCACCATCAAAGGGTATACTCAAAAAATCCATCATAGCCCTGGTGCTCGTTATTATTGTACTGCTGGGCTTTACCGGTTTCAATTATTATCTGAAATACTTTGGCCCCAACGTTACGGGCAAACAGGAATACCTGTATATACATACCGGCGCAACTTATGACCAGGTATTAAAAACCATACAAGAACAGGATCTGGTGAAGGACACCGCCTCATTTAACTGGGCAGCTATAAACATGAACTACCCTAAGCGCGTAAAACCAGGGCGCTATCACCTGCGCCAGGGTATGGGTAACCGCAAACTCATTAATATGCTGGCATCGGGCACTCAGGAGCCTGTTCAGCTGGAATTTCATGGTTTAAGACAAAAAGAGCAGTTTGCCGGTTTTGTATCTAAAAAGATCGAGCCCGATTCAACCGCAATTATCAACTTATTGGATTCGGCCAGCTACGTATCTAAATATGGTTTTACTACCGATAATGTGTACACTATGTTTATGCCCAACTCTTATCAGTTATATTGGAATACATCGCCAGATAAGTTCTTTGAAAAAATGTACGCCAATTACGAAAAGTTTTGGACACCGGAACGTAAGCAACAGGCCGCAGCACTTAATTTAACGTTGCCCCAGGTATCTATTTTAGCCTCTATTGTTGACGCTGAAGCGCTGCATGATGACGAAATGCCAGCTGTGGCCGGTTTGTACCTGAACAGGCTAAAAAAAGGCATGAAACTGGAAGCAGATCCTACAGTTATTTTCGCTTTAAATGATTTTACTATCAAGCGGGTACTCACCAGGTATCTGTCATACAACTCACCATACAATACGTATCTGCATAACGGTTTACCTCCCGGCCCTATCATGATGCCATCTGTTGCTGCAGTAAAAGCGGTTCTGAACTATCAAAAAAGCGATTATATCTATATGTGTGCTAAGGCCGATTTTTCGGGCTATCATGCTTTTGCTACCAATGTGAGTGACCATTTGGTGAACGCGCGTAAATTTCAGCAGGCCCTTAACGATCGAAACATCAAGCGCTAATGTTTGAGCATACTACTAAAATACGTGTCAGGTATGGTGAGATCGACCAGATGGGCTATATGTATTATGGCAACTATGCCGAGTTTTATGAGGTTGGCCGTGTAGAAATGCTGCGCAGCCTGGGTTTAACCTACCGGGGTATGGAAGAGTCGGGCATTATGATGCCCGTACTGGAGCTAAAATGCAAGTACCTTAAACCAGCCCTATATGATGAAGAAATCAGCATAAAGGTGATCATGGATAAAATGCCGGGTATCCGTATCCATTTCCGGTATGAATTGAGTAATCCCAAAGACGAACTGATCAACCAGGGCGAAACATTGCTGGTATTCATCAACATGAAAACAAACCGCCCCTGCTTACCACCGCAGGATTTCATTGATAAATTAGTACCGTTTTTTAAGTAGATTTGGTTTAATGAGATGGCTGCATCATTTTTTGCTCCGGTTTGGTTTTTACAGGTACTTTGTTGACTGGACAAAAGTTATCATCCTGCCAGGTTTTCGTCCTTTGCCACTGTATACGGTTATTGTCTTTTTTTACAAAGAGATCGCCAACAGTTCGCTGGTTAACCGTGCCTCTTCATTGGCTTATAGCTTTATGTTAGCTATATTTCCGGCAACGATATTTTTGTGTACGCTGATACCTTACATACCTATAGATCACTTCCAGGTTGAGTTATTGCGGATATTATCCACCATTTTACCTACCAACGCCTATCTGGCATTCAGGGACACCCTCATCGATATCATCAAGAACCAGAATGGCAAATTATTATCCTTAGGCTTCCTATCTACGCTGTATTTTGCCACCAATGGGGTAACCAACCTGATGAAGGCTTTTAATAAATCATCGCTGCTCAAAGACAGGCGCAGCTGGATAAAAAGACGAGGCGTGGCGCTACTGCTTACCATTGCTATCAGTTTTGCCCTTGTTATAGCCATAGGTATACTTGTAGCCGGGCAAACAGCCATCAAATTCATTAGGCGGCATTTAATTAGTAAAAGCATTATCTGGCTGTACTCCTTACTCGGTTTGCTGTTGAGCTGGGTAGTGATCATCATCATATTTTTTGTAACGGTATCCATTTTATACCGATATGGGCCAGCTCACAAAAAAAGATGGAAGTTCATTAACCCGGGCTCTGTTCTGGCAACAGGCTTAGCCATATTAACTTCAATAGGGTTCTCCTATTATATAAACCATTTTTCATCATACAATAAAGTGTATGGCTCCATCGGAACCATCATCGTAGTGATGATCTGGATGTACCTCAATTCGCTAATTTTGCTCATCGGATTTGAATTAAACGCCAGTATTGAGCTTTCAAAACGCAACATTCGCATCGAAAAACCGCGTTATAACACCTTCCGAAGCAAAAAAACAGGCAATTTATAAGCAATTTATAAAATTAATAAACTGGCTATCAAAAGCTTATTAAGGATATGTAAATAAAATGAAAAAAAATCATTTTCAGATTTGGCAATCCGCTTCAGATTTGTACTTTTGTCGCCGGAGAGCTGGCAGAGTGGTCGATTGCGGCAGTCTTGAAAACTGTTGAACTGTGAAAGGTTCCTGGGGTTCGAATCCCTAGCTCTCCGCTGAATACTTCATCAAAAATGAGGAAAACCCTGTAATCAGTGATTTACAGGGTTTTTTATTTTCATCAATTGCTCAAAAACAACAAAAATATTCAAAAGGTCGTGGCAAAATCGTGGCAGTTTTGTTCAAAATAAAAACCGCGTTTCTGGTCCGAAAGAACCCGAAAAAGGTAGAGGAATTTATTATATTTAATCAGGAGCATCATCTAAGAAGACCAAGTGAATTATTTGTCTAAGTTGACCAGGAAAACAATGTATACGTTAGTGGATATGTGTGTGAAGTTGGATCAGGTAGTTCAAAATTCGAATCGCAATAATCAAGACTGAACTGATCCTCTTCTGCTTTATTCTGATGAGTTGGATAACTGGCCAGAATTGTGCTTAATGCTGTCTGTTCTACCGATGCCCGTCTAAGGAAATCGATGGCCTGCCTTTTGGCAATGGTAAGCAACCATGAGGCAGGCTCCCTGATAAGTACAGATTGCTCTCTTTGTTCCCAGCATTTTAAAAAAACATTCTGGCTAATATCGGCGGCCAATTCGGATGATCTTAAGTATTTACGAACAAAACGAAAAACAACATTATAATGTCGGTTATAAATTTCGGTGTACGCAAACTGATCGCCACCCTTTAAGAGAGATAATAATTCTTCGTCTGTTAAAAAACTGTGCCTCACCTAATTAATAATTTATAAAAATCAAATAGCAATAAATTGCACATCAGGCCGACTATCCCTGATTCTTGTTCATTATCCGTATCAGTTTTCGCCTTTAAAAATCCAACAACATCTATTAAGAAGATATTTTACACTACCAGCCACTGTTTCAGGATAAGCCCAGTTGCTTATTGCTTAAAAAGGAGCCCCTTCGGGGCTCCTTAACCATTATAACCTATTATAATCAAGATTCCCCTTTGATTATCTCTTTGAACCGAAAGCATAAATCCTTCATCTCTCGGTTTTATTTTTATATTTTACCTTTTCTATTTCACAGCATTTATTTCTGAAAAGCTTGACATTGAGCTCAATACGCTATAATTGCTTGTGCTGGTTAGTCTAAAACACTTTGCCTTAACAGGTTTCTGCAACACGAAATAACGGCCGAAGGATAAGCACAAAATGATCGGGGCTACAGCAACAATACAAGGTAAAGTAAGGCCGCAGATATGAGGCTGAACTTTTTTATTCAATGCGGCCCCAATGGCGTCACGATCATCCTCCACCTCATCGGATGTAGGCAGATTTTCTACCCATTGTTTTAAAAACCAGGTTTTGGGCAAGGCCTTTTCACTTTTTGTACAGGTTCCCGACTCATATTTTAGTAATATGGCTTTTATTTGCTCTTTGGTCATAATTGGAAAAGCACTGAAATTTCCTTGTAAAAGATATAGACCGCTGAGTCTAACCTATGGCCCAGATAAAAATGAAATAATTTTAAAATATTTATTGATAAAGCTTGAAGGGCATCTTATTAAAGATATTCTCTATAGTACCTTATCTGTATCGAGAGGAATACGCTAACTTTTGAGGGCGATTGTAGTTGAAGATTTATCCTTGTACCTGCACTGGATGTTAAACAATATACATTTCAATCTTTCGGCGCGCAGTTTGCCGAAGTATGGGTGGATCAGGATTTTGGAACAATTCGCGTAAAACGCTTTACCAGCGTAATGGATGTGGGCCGCATCATGAATGAAAAGACGGCGTGTTCGCAGATCATTGGGAGTGTAATTTTTGGAATAGGCGCGGCTTTGATGGAAGCGACAGAATATGATAAACTTTGGGGCAACCCGGTGGTACGCACCCTGGCGGATTATCACATCCCTGTTCATCTGGATGTTCCGCTAATCGATGTGCATTTTATTGGCAAACCCGACCCGCATATTTCACCCATTGGAGCAGGGGGTGCCGAGGAGATTGGTATCACAGGTGTATCAGCAGCGATTGCCAATGCCGTATTCAATGCAACGGGGAAAAGATTAAGAGACTTGCCATTGACGCCAGATAAATTAGTATGAAGTATTGACCGATGAAGGAAGTCAATATGATTATACAAGTCTATGGAGCTGCCTGACACCGAAAGGACAAAAGGGTAATATTAAACACTATGCTTACTGCGGCGTGTGGGAATTTCGGAATGGAAAAACAGCCGGGTTGCGGGCTTTTGTTATCGAAATTAATTCATAACCCATCATGGGGTGAAACACGTTTTAAAATATAAGATAGCAGGGCTGCGAAAAAAACGTAGCCTGCGAAAATAAAATAGCCCGGCTGTAACGAGGTTCCATTTGAGGTTATTACATTTAACGATTCGCTGTGAATATTGAGGTTCGACAGCTGGCTTTTTAAAATACCATTTAAACCGATATAAGTCATTAACATACCAACTATCATTACATCTGACATATCCCATTTACCCAATTCGAATGTGAGGTAACGAACTATGCCATTGCCGCCAAACTTTTGGGGACTAAGCACATAAATCCCTTTGGCGATAAGCCTCAGGAGGGGTAGAATGAGGATAAACAGCAGAATAAGTATACCAACAACGATAGCATCTGGTTTGGACTGAGCGATTAATGTTTCAACCACCCCCAGGATACTTTTGCTTTGATAAAACAGCACCTGGTTTTTAAATTCCACCTTACCATTTAGCAGCCCCAGATCCAGCGATTGGATACGCGCATCCACCTCTATTACAGGCAGCAGGCTACCTGTTATCAACATCACCATGGCAAAAATCAACGCGAAAACAAATAATGGCGTTTGCATATGCACCTGCTTTCGCAAACTAAACCACAGTAATAGAGCCAATAATACACAACCCAGCATGATACATACATATTGTATAAGCTGTATTTTCAACGCAGAAAGCCTTTGATCTATACGCTGGTTAAAAGCAACCGGATTAGATACCTTATATTTTTTGTACACATATTTAGTAACAGTGTAATTGGCTACACTAACACTGTCATAGATCTGTTTAGTCAACTGGTTAACCTTGCTTCCGGCAATGTTTTTCAGCCGCTTTTCGCTTTCAGGGCTGCTTATTTTAGCAACAACGGTTTTAGCGAAGGGCTTTACCTGCGCTTGTAATTCGGCCGAGTCGACCAGCGTATTGAAGGCCAGTTTTTTCAACTTGCCCCCTAGCCCCTTCTGAGGCTGATTGATCTCAGCTACGGTTTTGCTAATCAGTTCATGCATTTGCTTTTCCACCATCACCAGCAGATCTTTTTGCTGCGCTTTTGTTATATGAAAATCCTGTATCTGGCTGCTTAGCACATCGGTAATACGGTCTCGCCACTGATCTATAGAAAATAAGCCGAATGAAACACTATTGGATAAGCTATAATCTTCCTTAACCTGTTCCCGCTCGGCAGAAACCCCTGCCAGGCGATAGCCCGAATAAACCGCACCACTTAACAAAAGGCTAAGCCCGATAAGTACAATTATATTTAAAATGGTGTACTTCATTTAGTGAGCATTATAGGGTGTTATATATTTCAGAATAGTAGATAAGATCAACCCGTACAATACAAAGCTGATAAAAATGATATATCCAGGCTGCAATGCCGTGTTATTGGTCGTGATGAGCGTCAGGTCATCACCGCGAATATTGAGCATAGCGAGTTGTTTGTCTAACAAGCCGTTCAAACCGATATAAGTCATTAATATAGCGATAACGATAACATCGGCCATGCTCCATTTTCCGGATTGAAAAGCAAAATATTTGATCACGCGGTTCTCGGCCAGCTTTCTTTTGCTAAGCAAATGGATACCCGTGGAACTAAGTTTCATGACCGGGAAGAGGATACTAAAACAAAGGATAAGTATACCTACCGCAATAGAATCAATGGCCGGTTGTTTCACCAATACTTCTACTACACCCAAAATGCTCTTACTTTCGTAAAACAATACCTGATCTTTAAAGGAAACGTGCTCGCCAAGCAACACAAAATCAAGCGTTTTAATACGGCAATCCACCTCAATCATCGAAGCGCTCAGCCCTACTGCCAGTAATACAAATGCAAATAATAACGAAAGTATAAACAGCGTGCCGTGCAGTTCGGTACGCTTACGCAATACCCACCACAGTACCAGAACAGCCAGTATGCAGGCTAGCATAAAAAAGCAATAACGGTACATTTCCACACGGACAGCCTGTAGTAAGTCATCCAGTTTTTGATTCAGCTGTTCTTTAGAGTGCACCCCATATTTATGGTACATGTTATCAAACAGGGCATGATTGGCCCGCAATGTACTGTCTATGCTTTCGGTATGCTGCAACTGGGTAAATTTACCCATCGCCAGGTTGCTCAGTTTGGTCTTTTGGTTGGGATTGTCTGCCTTGGTGATGATCGATCGGGCTAAATCAGGAACCTGCGCCTTGATCTTATCTGTTTTAACGAAGGTTTTTATGGCAGCCTTGCGAATTTTTCCGACCAGGCTTTGAGGTTTTTTCTCCACCATAGCTTCGGCTTTATTAATGAGGGCGTAAAGCACAGATTCAACTTCAGTCTGCAGCTCCTTTTTTTGTTTGGATGTCAATTGGAAATGTTTTACCTGCCGGTTCACGATGCCCGCTACTTCGTCGCGCCATTGATCTACAGACAATAAACCGTAGGATATATTATTAACGGTGGAATGGTCGAACTTGATGGTTTCCTGCTTTGCCGATAGCTCATGTAGCCGCCAGCTAAAAAAACCTTCCAGGCCCAGCAAAACAGTAAGACCCAGGATTAAAAGTAGTTTTGGCAAACGATTTTGTGTTTTCAAAATGTGATAAATCAGGCGACTAATTTTTGTAACTATACCGTCCGGCCGCGTCGCTTTTAAAGCGATTGTCAATTTGCGTTTTCAATAGCAAAGATGCCTGAATAGAAAAAAATGGTTCCATACTATTAGGTTTAATTACCTATCATACAATATCATGCCATTGCCTTTTCATGAATGAAAAGGAACGTTAATTGCTCTTTCTGTATTTTTTTTCGGACAAGATTTACAGGTTCGCGGAATGGAACGTTTCCGTAAACTCTTTCCAAGAATAGTTATATAATATACCTTTCTGATAGCGAGGATTTAAAGAAAATTGTATCCTTTATGCGCAATAAGTTTGAACTACACATGTTCAGGCATTTATATTTACTTATTTTTCAAAAAGCCGCACTGTTCAAGGCGCGGCTTTTACTCAAATTGATGATTTGTAGGATTTACATATCCCTTAAACCTTTAATCGTATCATGACTTGCGTTAATACTTTGTCCCTGAGTTTGTATTAACTGACGAGCTTCTGGCTCCAGTTCAGTTTCTGTCAGTGCATCACGGTAGGCTTTTTTTATAGCATCTTCACCACGTTCACATTCTTCAAGTATGCTTTTACGATCACTGCCACCAAATAAAGCTTTTACGTCGATCCAGGCACGGTGTAATGAGCCTGACACACTGGTGCCTGTTTCCGGGTCGCCATTATTTCTACCTACCGCGGCTGCCAGTTCGGTTACGTTTGTACGGCTCTGCTGTGCCAATTGATCGAAAGTAGCTTTTAGATCAATGTTTTCATCATTCAGATCTGCAGCAGCTTTTTCAAATCCTGCGGCGCGGTCATTGTTGATCTCAATCAAGTCATTTAATATGTCGGTTGTTTTCTCTGTAGTTTCCATGAGTGTTTATTAATTATTATTGATCATCATTTATGTTATCTATTATCTTATTATCTCTAAGCGCGATGGTTGATCCTATTCAGAGACGGCCTGTTCATTGATGGAGGTTTCTGCAAGCCCGGTCAATGCATGATCCGTCGTTTTTTCATTTTCCAGTGTTTTACCTAATAATGCCGCCACTTCCGTATGTCCCATACTACCGGCGAAAGCTTTAAGTGTTCCATAGGTAGCGATCTCATAATGCTCCACTTTTTGTGCGGCCAGGATCAGACCTGCATCGCGAATCAGGGTTCCTGCTTCCGTATCTTCTACTATGCCATTAGCTTCTTCAATTAAACCTGCCATAGCATCACATTTTTTTGCTACCGCTTTTTCACCTAGTAATCCAAATACTTTTTCCAAAGTGTCTACATGCGTTTGGGTCTCCTGTGTATGCTTATCAAAAGCTGCGGCCAGTTCTGGGCTTGTAGCCGCCTTTTTCATTTTTGGTAACGCCTTGACCAGGTGTTTTTCGGCCCAGTAAATATCTTTCAGTTCGTCTACAAAGAATTCATGAAATTCTGAGTTCTTCATTTTTCCGTTTTTGCCAATCGTGGTCTTTGTGCCGTTGTTTTCTGTTAAAGTTGTCATAGGATGTTGTTTTATAAGATGTTCTTTAACAACCTTAATAACAGACTAAAGTTTTAATTGAGTTGTTATTTTTTTATTAATTAGTAAATTATTTATTTTTTAATTAAATAATCAAACATTAAGGTTCATTTCTTTGTAGTAAATAAATCCCGTCCCGCCCAGTAAGCTGCTATATTAAAATTTATGAAAAGATTGAAATCTATAGTACCGATGGTTTGCCGTTTATGGTGTTGCTCAGCTACGGGGCAATGAGTAAAACTTAAAATCAAATGATGATGGTTGATTTAAATGAAGTATTGATACATGCAGCCCGAAAATCCAGACTGGTTTTGTAGCGTTTGGCCGGGGAATAAAACCAGGAACGATATTGCCATTAATGGGGCTGGAAGATATAGCACCCCTAATCAACCTTAAGTTAAAAACCGATGGTATTCTTTACCCAGGCATCCTGTCGCCGAAAAAGTAAATACAACTCATCCCATAAACATTAGAGCTTAAAGATCATATCCATAGCGATGCCAGGGTAAACAATAACGCTACGGTCATGATCAAAAATCCAAGTTTCAGGAAAGCCCAGGCGCTCACGCTTTGCCCTTCCCTACGCAGGGCTACCAGCCATAAGATCGTAGCGAGGGAGCCGGTTATCGAAAGATTAGGACCCAAATCGACACCGATTAAAGCAGAACTTTTGATGATGTCAGGTATATGACCGCCCTGTATAACACTACCCGTTATAAGCCCCACAGGCAAATTATTCATCAGGTTGCAGGCAAAGGCAATAACAATACCAGTTCCCCAGGCGGTTTGGTTAACTGCATTTTGTGCATTTTGGTGCAACAGAATATTCAACACTTGAATTACACCCGTTTTGCTGAGGGCTTCAACCAGTACAAAAAGTCCCGCTACCAATGGAAGTACACTCCAGGACACATCTTTTACAACTATCCATGGATTTTTCCTGGCCCTGATGATCACAATACCTGAGGTGATTATTCCAGTAACCGCTGTAGGGAATCCCAACTGAATATTTAAGGCCGAAGCTACCAGAAGGATCACAGCAGTACCAACAATACCAAAAATCGCTGTTCTACCACCTTCCGAGAGTATGGGTATTAGAATATTGGTTTCAATTTTCTGCTTTAGGGCGTTTCGCTGAGTCAAGTAAAGCATCAGATATGTTATGCCTATAGCAACTATCGAAGGTATAATATATTGTGACAGCCACAGTAGTAATGGCGGCATATGATCTCCGTAAATAACCAGGTTGGCAGGATTTGATATGGGCAGCACAAAAGAAGCGGCGTTGGCAATGAAGGCGCAAATTAAAAGATAAGGAAGTGGCTTTTGAACCTTAGCCGCCTTTACCGCAGCAGCTACTGCAGGTGTTAATACCACAGCCGTAGCATCATTGGATAAAAACGTGGTAACAACAATGCCAACCAGGTAAATTAAAAAAAAAAGGCGGGTTGATGATCCTTTAGCCATCTGCGTGGCATGGGCAGCCAGCCAGTCAAAAAGTTTTTCCTCCCGGGCTGTTTCGGCTAATAGCATCATACCCATTAAAAACAAATAAACGTCGGTACCTTTGGTAATTCCTAAAAAAGCATCCGCGGGTGAAATGAGCTGTAGTACAACCAGCAGAACAGCACCAGATACAGCCCAAACAGCTTCCGGTATTTTAAATGGTCGGATAATAACGCCCGATATAGCTAAAAAAGTAACAATCCAGATAATATAATGAGCCATAAGAGCGTGTGTTTTGCCGACAAATGTAATCATGTTTTAAAGGCTGGCTGCAATAACAGGTTTAACAACACAAGCCTTTCTTATTATTTTAGAGAACATCAGCCATAAAAATATAGACATTACCGCAAAACTCCCCAAAACCAGGAAAGCCGCGCTAAAGTTCATACTTTGAGCTATCCATCCACCTATGGCAGGGCTAAGCGAGGCGCCAAGTCCCTGGATAGTCATTACAGCGCCCTGTCCAATATTTATACGCCCCGTACCATTCAAAATATGAGCCACCAGACCTGGTACTGCCACACTTTGTAAACCTGCGCCAACGCCATCCAGTATTTGTACCGGATATAACCCCACATGACTAATCATATGGGCTGCGATAAAACCGCGAACCGGAAGCGCTAAAAAAGAGATTAACATTACTAACCAATAACCGTTTTTAGCTGCCATTCGCATCGCTATCACCGACATTCCAATCATGGATAATTGTGCAATAACAATAGTCATAGCTACAAACATAATAGGATTTCCCTGATTGTTTACCGCAGCCGCCATTCCGTAGAGAGGCAGCATTGCCCCATTGCCTAAATGGAATGCCGCAAGCGCCCCGGCGAGGATTAAAAGAGGTTTGCAAGTAAGCAGGGTTTTAAGGCCACTGGCTTTTTCAGCCATTGCTGTTTCCTTTCTTAAACCCCGGGCGGCATCATTATCAATTGTTTTAGCAGGTATCAACGATATAGATATAATAGATAACATTCCGAAGATGGCTGCGAGTCCAAACACTGCAGGCATGCCAAACTTCATACCCAAATAACCCGATAATCCGGCCCCTACTACATTACCTGCATGGTTAAAAGCCTGATTATAGCCATTTTGACGATTGAACCCGGATTGTTTTACAATACCCAGTGTAATGCCAATTACTGCAGGCCCAATTGCCGCTCCTGCTATAGCGGTAGCTACCTGAGATATACTTATCAGCCAGAAATTTTGAGATATTAAAATTACTCCGGAAGCAATAATGGTAAAAACACCAGGGATAACAACGTACATGCGCTTACGTTTTGTCGCATCGATCAGTGCACCTGCAGGCGCAGTCATTAACATGCCGGCAACGCCGCCTATGGTCATTACAGAGCCTATTAAACCGCTTTTCCATCCATGGGCTAATAAAAATATACCCAAGAAAGGGCCAATACCGGCCTGCATATCAGCCATAAAAAAATTAAGGGCCTGGAGTGCCGGAATAACTTTTTTATCAATATAGCGGGAGGACTGTTTGTTCATGCTGCAAGTTTCAACAGCATTTGATCATCAATGTTTGGGTTTAAATTATATTAAACAAAACATCGATGGCTATTCCCCTTATGAAGTGTTCTTCAATTAAGATGGGCTAAAATTTAACCAGCAGTTTTTCTGAAACAAGCTTGCCATCTTTATAGTATTCAAAGAACCAGCTATCGTTCTTTTTTAGTACCACGCCGTTAGAAGTTCCATTGCTTGCTATAAAATAATCCTGAACTGAAGTTTTAGTAAGGGTTAAAACTATTTTGGGTGTAGTATCAATTAATTGATATCCGTTGGCTATAGCCTGGGCATATAAAGTTCCGGTGGGCTGATTTGTTTCTGCTTGTGCCGGTTTTGCTGCGGTAGTTGCATTAGCAGTTGCAGCAACAGTTGAAACAACTGCAGGTGATGCAGCAATTGCTGGCTGGGTAGTTGTGTTTACAGCCGTTAACGAAGGAGCAGCTGTGGTAGCTGTTGACTGTGTCACTGGTGTATTAACGCCACCGTTATAAGCATATGATACTGCATCTAATGATGTAAAGGATTCTCTTAGGGCCAGATTATAAGAAACCCGGTATTCCTTTTCTCGGCTTTTACCCTCTTTGCACTTAAAAACTATATTACCCTGGCAATCTTTTAATAAAAGCGTAACACTGGTAGTAAACATGGTATTTTTTTCTAACAGGTCAACATTCAGTGCCTGGCATTTATTATTTGCTATTTCACTTGGCAATTCTGCATTATCAAAATAAACAGTAAAGCCTTTCTCCGCTAAAAGACCTTTGGTCAGAGTGTTTAACCCATACTGATCTTTTTGTTTCAGAAAGCTAAACTTCTCAGGCACTACAACATATTTATAATTGTTGATAGTATTTTGAGCATACACAGAAAAAGAGCTGAGTAAAAGGAATAATAAAACGTATCTTTTCATATAGAAACAAGTATGAGATAACCCAAGGCTTAATGATTGATTTTGTTTAAAAAACCACTATCAGAAGCTTTACAGGTTATGATGAATGGCACTAAAATTAGCAATATTTTCTAATATGTTTAAGTCATTAAATGTGTTCAAAATACTTTTTCTGCCTGTGTGCTGTTATACGTTTGTAAAACATTAACCGCCTCATATTTTTGTTTAACATAATTTAACTAATATTTATTTGGTGGTTTGAGTTTGCTTTCTTTAATTTATAACATAATGCTGGCATTCTTATACCCACTTAAAATTAGAAAGTTATCCTTTATCACCCTGTTTATTTTACTTGCACCGGTACCGCTCTTTGCGCAAAATCTGTTTTTAGAAAAAATAGATATATGTAATGCGGCCAATTTTTGCATGGATTGTGGCGATCCCAAAGCAACCTGTGATCAGTTTACACTTGATTATATATGTGATCAAATCAATCGTAAATATATTTTGAAAGATGCTTTTGGATCAATCTCTTTCCAGGTATTGGTTGAGCCATCTGGTTTCAGTTGTGTATTGAGCCATACCGATGTTACAAACGGCCCTTTAACAGCAGAACTGATCAGGTATCTGAATGGTAATATATGGCGAGCCGCCAAAGTAAATGGCAAGACTGTTTCCGCATCAGTTAACGTGATCTTCCGATTTGCGAACGGGAGAATATCTGCTCAAATGCAAAGAATGGATTTAAGCGAACTAAAGCCACCAGGTGATCCAACTATTTATAACAAAACAGTTGCTTATACCAATCCATCTTTGAACTCTTATGAATTCACCACCTGGACCAAGTATAACTCTCCGCTGCCGGATAACATCAGCAAAACCTGCATTGTAGATAAAACTGATGTGTTATGGTATACTACCATTAAGGGGTTGACACGCTTTGATGGTCAAAGCTTTAATCCGATCAACGAATTCAACTCCCCATTTACTGCCGAAACAGCGGTAATGGATATCAATGTAGATAAGGATAATAACAAATGGGTATACGTTGATAATAAGATGTACAAGTACAGTGATGCAGGGTGGCAGATCTTTGATTTTAAGAAGTTTGTAACTCCGGGAGCTATCCGTATCTTAAACAACCGCCACGGTGACCTTCTTTTCACTACAGAAGCCGGATTAGTTGTTTTAAGACAGGATAAGGTTGTTGTGCTGAATAAAAAAACAATTCCGCTATTACCCTCTAACAATGTTAATTATGTTTATGAAGATAGCAGGAAACGTTTGTGGATAGGCACATCAAAGGGTTGCATCATGCTTGATCACAATGTGCCAACTACTTATAACACCTCCAACACTCCTCTGAAAAACACCTATATTTCTAATGCTACGGAAGATGAGTCGGGTAATTTGTATTTCTCATTAACCGCTTGCAACGCAACTCCGGGCGATGATGACAAAGAAGGCATAGCAGTGCTGAGGCCCAATGGAACCTGGCTTCATTATACGGATAAAAATTCCGGCTTGCCATCAAACCACGTTAACGACATGTTGTATGACAAGTATGAACATGTTTTGTGGATCGCTACTGAGCAATCGGGACTGGTAAGGTTTAATTTGAAAGATGGCTGGGAAAACTATCACAACAATAATACGCCTATGCCTGGTTATACCATAAATAAATTGGCCCAGGATTCCAAAGGTGTTCTCTACGCGGCTACAGCTAATGGTTTACTAAGGATCAAAAAGAGGAGATAAAAGCGTGCGGGCTGTTATGACGCCGGTGTAAGCTTTTTTATAACGGCATGTTTATTTGCTATCGAAGATACAAAGTTATCCGTTCTGGAAAACTCATATCCTTTTAATTGTGCCCACGCTATAAAATTTTTTATCCGATTTATAAATGGCTCTCCGGAGTTTCTGGATATATAGCGTGGCAAACCATATTTTTCTTTATGATACAGATTGGTAAACTCCCATGGATGGAAATAAAGGTTCAGATACCCATCTTTACGGTGCGTGGCTGCGCTCATTAGCTTGATCAACGGCAAAGGTAAATTATGGAAACTTAACCAAAAAAGCGGAAAACGGATCAATGGTGATACCGAAGCCGGAATTTGTAAAACATCATTGTCATAAAACCAGGTACGTGGCTTATCAAAATTATTATAACGCCCGGGTAGCCAGGTAGGGTTAATAGATGAATTGTAAATATATCCGGCGTTCTTTATCTCAGCTTCATCTACAGGCATCATCCTTGCCATACGGAAGCCACTTACTTCAACACCCGAAATATCCTCGAGTACCTCTTTGGATTGTTTTAAATGCTCTGGTTTAAAATCGGAATGATAATAGCCATGTGATGCTATTTCATGCCCCTCGTTTACAATTTTAGCAATCACATCTGGTTTGTGAAGCGCGTAATTCGCGGTACAAAAAAAGGTAGCCCGTATGTTTGCGGATCTGAGTAACTCCAAAATTGAATTTGTGCCATTAGTAGAGATCGATAGTTGCTCATCAAAAGATATTGACCGACCGAATTCTAAAGGCAAATCAAATTCCTCAACGTCAAACCCCAATAAAATCATTATTTACATTTTTGACGGTTAGAAGATTTGTTGAACGAATAATATAATTAGGGCGGTGTTTTGACTGCATAAATATTTTACCCACATAAACCCCTATTATGCCTAATACCAATAGTTGCAAACCACCAAAAAAAGCTACAGTGGCTATTACCGAAGCCCAGCCAGAAACGGCATATCCGGCAAAGTAGCTAAACAATACATACGGAATGTATAATATAGCCATAGCCGAAAAAAACAAACCTATACCTGTAACTAAATATAAGGGGCGGGCGCTAAACGCCATAATACTGCCTACTGCAAGTTTAACGAGTTTAAAGAAAGAGTAACTGGCTTCGCCGGTATGCCTTTTAGATGGTGTATAAGGAATACCAATCTGTTTGAAACCAGCCCATTTGATTATCCCTCTGAAAAATATTTCATATTCATCAATCAGTTTTAACTGCTTTACCACTTTCTCATCCATTAACCGGAAATCGGCGGTGCCATTTTCCAGTTTGATATCTGAAAGCATATTTATGCCTTTATAAAACAGCTTTGAAGTGGCTTTCTGATAAGCTTTAGCGTGCGGGTTACTGTTTTGCCTATAAGTGTATATAATGTCATAACCATTTTCCCAATATTTTAACATTTTTAATATTAACTGCGGGGGATGCTGCAGATCGGCATCCATGGTTATTACGGCATCACCGTGAGCCATTGCAATACCCGCCTTAAGCGCATGATCTTTCCCGAAGTTTTTTGAAAGCTCTATATAAAAAACATTAGTATGCAGTTGAGCATTAAATTTTATCTCATTTAAGGTATTATCACGGCTCCCATCATCAACAAAAATTAATTCATAGTCATAATTTGAGTGACTCAATGTTTCATTGATCTGTTCAATTAAATAACTTATATTTTTTTCTTCATTGTGGGATGGTATAATTACCGATATTTTCTTTTTTATAACGAATGTCATGTTATTTTAATAGGGGCTTTAAATTGTGACAGGTAACTAAATACTATATTGGTCAGGTTTACTCTTATAATTTTTTAATCAATCCTTCTGTAACAAACATGATACGAAGAAATAAGCAACAATGCTACAACTCCATTTGAATAAAAAGTATAACACATTAAAAAAAGAAAATACTCTTACTTTACGGGTGTAACTTTGCTGTTACAAACATAAATAATTAATAATGATTTAACCATAAAATCATCTACAATTAGCCATAGAATTGTAAACATATTAACATTCACCAGAGCTCTGATGTACCACAATGTCAACAGCTTATACAGATTTAAGCTGTTCTGGCTTTGAAAAGTCCCTTGTTAAGGTTTCATAAACTATTTTTAGCCAGATCAGGAAACATGGCAGAGCCTTGAGTTTGTATGGGGCAACATACTCCGTTCTGATAAATCGTGGAAAAAGATCTGATGGGGAAAAGCTGGTTAGTAAAATAGCAAAGATCAATAGAAATACCTCATACCGGGTAACTGGCCTATTTAAATTTATGTACCAGATAGCAACACCAGTAAAAGCGATAATATAAGTTGATGACTCTGATGAGCTGCTGAAAATAACAGCGAATATTAAGGCAGACGAAAGGATAAGTAATTGATATTGTCGCAATTTAAAGCTTTTAAGCCTTAAATAAGAGAGCATAAAGAGCATCAGCCCTGGCGCTATAACATATATATTCTTTAGTCCTTGATAATTAAATATATTTCTGATCAATCCCATAACGCATATTTCCTGAAGATCAGATCCCTGGTTATGGGCATTTTTGGCCACCAGATCATTGTACCAGTCATGATAGGTTTGAATGATAAAGGTTGGCGATGAAATAAGCATAGGTAATACAAATAACACTACCGACCAAAAAAGAAAACTTCCAATAAATTTTAGTTTATTTTCTGAAAAGAAAAAGAAGGCAAGCCCTACTATCCCATATAACTTCACAAAGGTTCCAATAGCTATCATCAGGGCGGCCCAAAAGTCCTGTTTCCTTTTGATAAAACTAAAACTTAAAATAATTAACCCGGCTATCATGGGGTTACTTTGCACATTAGCAGATGCTGTCATTAATTCATGTGCGCAGATCAGCAAAATAATTACATACTGATTTTCTTTAATGGGTAACCGTTGTATGGCTTTAAACAATATAAAAGCATTAAACATTACCCACAGCAAAACACCTATACTATCGGGCATCAACGCGAATGGTGCGATTATTATAGAAAATACAGGACCATAATGATTAAGATCGTAAAAATGTTCTGGTTGATAGGTATAAAGATTATGCTGATGAATAGTATTTATAAAATTGTATTTGAATACCAAATAGTTATTAAATACCTGGTGGGTTAAAATTCCTTTAAGGACGATCAGGAAACTTAACCCGAACCATAAAGAAAACACAAAGGGCTTATTGTAGATAAGTTTAGTTATTTTTTGCATAAAACAGGGGTATTGGGTTGCGAATATACAAAACAACCACATTACTCGTATTTTATGTTTGATTTGACGAAACTCTCATTACATTTATATTTTACAAAGAATTAAATTTACAATTAACAAAAAAAGCCACCCATTTAGAGTGGCTCCTGTTATTAATTGGTAAAATATCAAGACCCAGGAGTACCTGCATCTAATTTTACTTCCAAGGCTGCCCGTACATTTGCCGGCAAGCTTGATAATAAAGTGTAACCCGTTGCCAGTTCTATATCTTTCACGGTTACAATATATTTTGTCCAGTCGCTATTGGTAGTGTTAATATTAGGTGTATTTACAGCGATAACCCTTGTTGAACTGGTTACCCTGCTCAAATCATTATCACCAACTGGTATAATAACCGCCACTTTCCATACATTACTTGGCACATTAACATGGCCATTGTTTATGGTAGTAGCCGAACCGTTTGAGCCGGTCCCCCCGGTACCATAGCTGCCCATAATGATATATACCTCATTACCTAAAACTACCTGCTCTCGAAGATAATTCTCCAGGTTTGCCCAGGTATGTTGATTATTATTTGGAGCCTGTGGTATCATATTAGTCATCAGGAAAGTAGCCGAATTAGCATTAGCCGAACTGGTACGATCAGCCGAAGGACAATTATGCCCCCTGTCAAACCCGCTGCCAGAATAGGCATTATCATTAATCATGTACCAATTTACAGGCAAGCCGGCCCAGCCCGCGAAATTATTCAACCGATCTGAAGCACCAGTGATATTTGTAGCATCCAAATGCCAGCTCACCCAATTCGGCTCGCCTTTGGTGGCATTGTATGATTCGGTATAATATTTCTGATCGATAAGGTAGTTATCCATAGACGATGTACTGCTTTGCGCGTTTGAGGGGTTACCAAATAGCAGATCGCTATTGTCGCCGGTTGACGGCGGAGCGTCTGTACCCGCTGTTACGTCCCTTGGAGTAGATGCAGGTGCTGTTGGTGAATCACCGCCGTCATCACCACCGTTATCGGGGGTACCTACAACAATCCCTGGGTCGCCTTCACCTTTAAAGGTAATATCGTCAATATTGACACGGTTATTTGTGGTGGTTCCCGTTCTCTTGATTTCAAAACGTACTTTACCGGTTACTGTTACTTTGAAAGTATCAGTAACCAATTTTGTATTGTTTTCATTGATATCCTTTCCAATCTGCGTATAAGTTTTGCCGCCATCAGCAGACATTAATAATTGCCATACAGAAACAGGATCAGAACCGTACTTGGCATGTTTAATAAGCAAGGTATCAATACCATTAATATCAAAATTCATGGCAATATCTCCGGCACGCAGACGTACAGATGCAAGACCATCTTTTACATCGGGTGCCGTATTCCCAATCAATGCATCGTTAAAATTCCAGCTGCCGGTAAGTAAAGTTATATCAGCGGCGGCATAAGCGGTCTTCTTACCCTGCTCAAAGGTTTCAGTGATACTATAAGACGGAATTACAGGTGGTGGAGGTGTAGTTTTTGTTGTATCGCCCGAGGTGGTGGGCGGCATGTCTGTTGATTTTTTTGAGCAGCTTGCCATGGTTAATACCAAAGTAAAGCCCAGCAGTAAGTTTTGAATTTTCATCATTATTTGTTTTTGTGTGATAGATAATAGCAAAGCATGGCCATGACATAGATGCCCATGAAAAAATTATACTAAGAGTGATATGAATAGAGGAGTAAAATCAGGAGCATGTGTAAACCATGCTCCTGAAGTATAATTGCCAGTATATTTTAGCTTTTAATTACAAAAGCAGATCCATTGTAGGTAAATGTTTTGGTGGCATTTGATATAGCACCAAATTTATAAACCGCATAAGTAACGTTAAATATCTGATCCTTGATAGGGCTGGTGTATTTATTTGCTAATAGAGCTATAAATGCGTTATTTAGGTCTGTATCGCTCCAATATGTAGCATCTGTAGAAGCACTGATATTGAAATCTTTATATTGTGCTACGTTTGCCCTCGCTGCTGCGGTGCCGGCGGTTGTGGTTCCTATAAAGGTATAATCAGCGGATGATAGGGTCAAATATACCGTAGGATCTGGTATCCATGCGCCATTGTTTTTCAGAAATGATGCAGTTGATTGTGTAGCATTTATTACCCAATTTGCACCATCATAAGTAAGTGCTATAACCTTTTGATAAGTAGTTAAATAGCGATAGTTCACATATTTAACATCGCCTTTTTTAACCGTTGTTGAAACTAGCGGATCAGCCTTTAAAAAGGTATTGATATAAGATGGGATAGTGTTGTTACCTAAGTCTGAAGCAATAAACCAATTATTGTTTCCTCGCCCCACAGATGCATATTGAGCTGCAGAAACACGATAAATTTTTTGCCATGCGCCATTCAAATATAAAAATGCATCCGTAGCTGGCACACCTGAACTTGGAGTAGCGCCCGACTCAAAATAGGTATAACTCAATACCGCCAATTGATTAGCTACCGGACTTGTATACTTGTAAGGGAGCCAGCTTAGTATTTGAGCTGTGCTGAAGTCGGTAAACTTGTTGCCTGGTAACAGAGTGTAGTCGTCCTTAGTAAGCGTATAAGCTGTATTCGCGTTGGTTGAATCGGCTAAAACAATAGATAATGGAGCAAGTGTAAAAGTAACAATTGCAGTTGAACCATTGCCCAATTGAAGCTCTTTTGCATTTAAAATCTGTGGGATATAGGTATTTGCGTCGGCAATTGACTTAAAATTATATGATTTAGAAGGATATTTTGATGTATCCAACAACTTATAATCTGCTTGTGCCAGGGTAAGGCTCATGGCCTTGGTATATGTTGCGGGGCTTATGTTTGGCTGCTTTTGGCAAGCTGTTAGTACTACAGCTATAAAAGCAATTAAACTATATATCTTTTTCATGAAGTTTCTTTTTAAAATTTAACTTTTATACCAGTAGTAAATGTTCTGAGCAAACCATAATACACGCTCAGATTAGCTGGTGAGCCGGTAGCAGCTGCGTCATATCCATCGGCTATATACTTGGTGTTTAACAGGTTATTTACATTACCATTTAATGAAGCATCTAAACCAGCAATCTTAAACTTAAAGGAAGCGTTAAGGTCCCATAAAGAATAGTTTGGTATTTTATATGGTTGTACTCCCGGGCTGGTAATATTGGCAAAATTGAAACTTGAATAGTAATTACCGTAGAAGTAATAGTTTGTACCCAGTTTTAAATCAGGTAAAACTTTAATATCTAAGCCAAACGCCGCTGTGGTTTGCGCTGCATCACCTACTTTAATTCCTTTTATTAATACTTCCTTAACGGTACCGATAGCCTTTTGCTGGTTATTAAATACGGTAGCCGGACCTGCGTTTTTGGTGTAGTACCAATCGCCGTAAGAGAACATACCATGCAACGTTATTGCCTTAATTGGCTGATATGATAATTCCAGTTCAGCTCCCTGGTGCATTTCACTAACCCCGGATATGTTAACACTATATATCAGGTTAGTAGCATTATCGGTAAACGAAGATGAAAAAGCCTCATCCTTATATGCACTACGGTACAGGTTCAACTTAGCTAAAAAGCCCGATGTTTTAAACTGGTAGCCTAATTCGTAGCTGAATAATTTTTCATCTACAGTTCCGGTGTTAATGGAATTAGTGAATTTTTGGAATACGTTATCAAAGTAAGGTGGCTTGGTAATGTAACCAATGTTAGCAAACACGTTCATCTGATCGTTCAGATTGTAATTTGCTCCAGCTTTGGCCTGATAACTCAGGAAGTTAACATACCGGCTTGATTGTGCGGGGTCGCTGTTCAGATAGTTGTATAAGTCAACCCTCTTATCGCCGGTTCCTGAACCCGATAGGGTTATAAATGCCGAAAAGTCGTCTTTTGCATACTCTGCTTGTGCATACGCCCCTCCAGACATCACATAGTCCTTGTTGTAGTAATCAATTTTATCACCAACTACTGCACGATGATTTGGATTGTTAATATCCCCAGATCGGCTACCGGCTGCCTGGCTTGCAGTATATGGATCATACACGTAATCAGCACCTAACAGATCTTTAACTTCCTCGTAGTGGGTGCCTTTATAATATCTTAAATCTAAACCGGCAGAAAGGTTCAAATAATTACCAAATGTAGTGGTGTAAGTACTTCTTAAACCATACCAGGCATGATCATTATGTGCCGCATACAAATATGTTGAGGCAGAACCATCCGGGTTAGCGGCATTACTTTTCTGCACGGCATCAAAATCAAAAGGAGAGTAAAAATTACTCACTCTTGGGGGTACAGCGGTACCGGTGGCAGACGCCCCTATTGCACCACCACCACCAGTACCATATGTTGCGTATAATACGGTAGACAGGCTCGACTTTTCGTTGATAACCCAGTTATGGTTTAATGAAAATACCGGTTTGCTGAAAAAGTTGTTATAAGGATTTATTTGTTTACCATCTTTTACACCCAGGTCATAATTCCATTTAACTCCCTGTGGAGCACCAGCGTAATCAGTTAATGGACGTTCTGGACGCTGACCATGGGTTTGAGTTGCACCCATCACTGTAAAAGATAAGGTTTGACTCGGAGTTAATACTTTTGACAGGTTAAAGAAGTAATTGTAACCTAAAAAATTCAATCCATCAGCATAGCCATCCCCTTTGGTTCTGCTACCCTGAAAAGTAGCGGCCCAACCATTGGCATTTAAACCGGTTGATACCAACACTGCTGTTTTTTCGTAATTATTGGTACCAATAGTTTGTGAAATATATCCACCCTTTTCTGCGTCTGTTGTACGTGTGGTGATATTAATGGTACCGCCAAATGACGGAACGATAATTTTTGAAGCCCCTAAACCACGTTGTACCTGCACAGAGTTGGTTACATCGGTAAGACCTGACCAGTTTGACCAAAAGATAGAACCGTTTTCCATGTCATTAACAGGAATACCGTTAATGGTTAGGGCAACGTTACCTTTCTTGGAACCACTTGAAAAACCACGGATACTGATACGAGAATCGCCATAACCACCACCCTGCGCTGTAGCCATTATGCCTGGCGTACTTTGCAACAATTGCGGAATATCACGGCCGCCCAATTTTTCTTCAATATATTGTTGATTGATGCTTGATACCGCTATTGGTGTTTTACGATCAATAGCCAGATCGCCGGTTACTACAACCTCTTTCATGGCATTGGCACTGGATTTTAGTAAGATCAGGCCCAGATCATTTTTACCGGTAATTGGCACTTCTTGTGTGACATAGCCGATGTAGGAGATCACCAGTATTTTAGTATCGTCATCACCTAATTTTAGCTTAAAATCACCATTAAGGCCGGTTGAGGTGGCTTTGCCGCCGCCTTTTACACCAACAGAGGCACCGATAAGCGGTTCTTTGGTGTCGGCATCAACTACTTTACCCGTATACACAGAGGCTAACATAGCTTGATTAGCCGCTGATACTGGTTTGCCCGATTGCTTTTCTTTAACAACAATGGTGTGACCAACTATAGCATAGGTAATTGGCTGGCCTTTGAACACCTTATCCAATACCGCGGTTAACGCCAGGTTTTTCACGCTAAATGATACTTTGTTGCTGTTGGCTACCAATTCTGTTTGCATAAAAATATCATAGCCGCTTTGCTGCTCTATTTTATTTAAGATGCTCTCGATACTGGCATTCTTTTCGGAAAGGGTAATGCTTTGGCTAAAGCTCGCGGCGCTCAGATGAAGGCATACGGCAAAAAGTAAAGCTGTGATAAGTTTAATCCGCATAATAAATTTCCTTTTTGTAGCCGGATTTATCCGGGAAAAACAATTGGTAATCTTATTAATTTTATTTACCCGCGTGCCTTCACATACGGGCGCAGGAAATGTAGAAAAATCCATACTTTTGTTTGGGTTGTTTAGTAAAAAGTGTATTTAGTCAATATGATTTTATATGGTCAGCCCATTACTCCGGCCGGAGGTGCTCGTAACACTTTCCGGCTTTTTTTATGGACCTAACCCGGTTAACCGACCTTGCCGGCTGCCGTTATCAGGCTTTATGATCTTACTATAATCTTCCTCCCGTCAATTGTGAAGTTTATGCCGCTTGTTTTTAATATTTGAAATATCTCTGACACCGGTACATTCCGCGAAATACGGCCCCGGTAATGTTTTTGTACCACATTGCCCTGGTATTCCACATCTACATCATACCACCTGGATAATTGGCGCATAATGGTATGCAGATCGGTATTACGGAAAAGGAATTTGCCGTTTTTCCAGGCCACCGCCTCATCTATATCTGCATTTTCCTTTACTTCAATAGCGTTTATTGTATTTACCGCCTGTTCTCCTGGTTTAAGTTTGGCGCTTGCTCCGGTTGCATTCCCGGTAACTTTTACACTACCTTCCAGCAGTGTTGTTTTGGTAGCCGCTTCATCGGTATAGCTGTTAATATTGAAATGCGTACCTAAAACCATGACCGTTTGAGTAGCGGTTTTTACATAAAAAGGTTTTGAGGGATCTTTACTTACTTCAAAATAGGCTTCTCCGTTAAGTTCAACCCTACGTTCATTACAAACAAATGCTGCAGGATATTTTAACGACGAGGCCGAGTTTAGCCAAACCCTGGTACCATCAGGTAAAACAATTTGATACTGACCACCGCGTGGTGTGGCCAGCATATTCATCACTACTTTTTCAAATTGCGGTAATTCTTTTGGTTTAGCGGATTCAGCAGCCTGATAAACCAACTCTCCGCTTTTATCTTTAGTAATGATAATATTTTGCTGATTGGCTATTTTTCCCTGTTTGGAATCATCCAAAACAACCTTTGATCCATCGGCCAATGTCAGAATAGCTTTATTGCTTCCGGGCGGAAGGTCTTTCTGCGGCTTAATAGCCATCTTCTGCTCACCTGATGTATTAAAATATCTGGTTAATGTAATAGCTGAAGCTATTAATACGATTATAGCTGCCGCGTAGGGCCACAATTTGGCGGCAGTTTTTTTACGGGTGATATTTTTAAACCCCGTTTTTTTTACAATATTTTGCCACGCTTTATCCTTATCGTTTGCTTCAAAGGTTTCCAATTCCGAATCAATTGTAACTTCATCGGTTAGTTTTCTGAATAATTCCTGGTTGCGTGTATCTGCTTGAAGCCATTGCTCCAGTTGGTCTTTCTCCTCGGTGGTAAGCTCCTTTCGCAGATATTTCGCGATCAGCTTACCCAGATCAAAATAGGGTTGGTAATTATTCATATTTCCGTTTCGTATATAAAGACACCCTTGTTTTTAAAAAGGATAAAGAGGTCATCAAAAAAATTTATTTATTTTTTACCTGGTGTCCAATTTGGGTCTATTCGCTTGATATGCAGGTGTAATTCATATATTTATTAACGATTAAAATTTGAAACAATGGACGAATTCATTTTAATTTTCAGGCACGAGGATGGTAGTAAAGTAGCTTCACCTGAGCAGATTGAGGTTTGGATGAAACAAACGATGGACTGGATAGGTGGCATCGCGGCACAAAATAAATTCAGCAGCGGCACCGGTTTACCTTTTGATGACGCCAGGGTAGTTTGGCACAATAATGTGGTTACTAATGGCCCTTTCGGCGAGATCAAGGAAACCATCGGAGGATACATTATTGTAAAAGCCGATTCTGTGGAAGAAGCGGTAGAGTTTGCTAAAGGCAGCCCGGTATTACAAGGTGATGGTAATAGTGTAGAGGTGCGCAGGATAGCCCGGCGCGACGGTATCCATTAAATTATTGAGGCCAAATTATCAAACCGTTACTGGTTTTGCATCACCTACGCATTGAGGTTAAGCCGGTGATATTTATGCAAAAAGTGGGTTTACATGGGTTTACACAATTTACGATTAACATTGACTTATATAATTGATAATAAATTAGTTATGAATTTTTTTAAGAAAATTGTGTAAACCCACTTTTGGGTTAATTGAGTCAATCCAACGCTCATCTTACCATGCAAAAACAGGAACTCATACCACACTTGTTCAGAACCGAATACCGGAAAATAGTAGCTGTACTTTGCCGCCGGTTTGGCTTTGACCAAATGGAAACTGCCGAAGATATTACCAGCGATACCTTTTTAGCAGCGGCACAAACCTGGAGTTTTCATGGCGTTCCGCCCAATCCAACTGCATGGTTATACAATGTGGCCAAAAACAAGTCTAAAAATCATCTGCAGCGCAATACCGTTTTTGAAAGCAAGGTATCGCCAGAAGTAAGAACTGCTGCTCCTGAATTTCATGAGTTGGACATCGATCTGTCGCCACAAAACATCAACGATAGCCAGTTACAGATGATGTTTGCCATTTGCCACCCGGCCATATCTCCCGAAGCGCAGATTGGCTTATCGTTGCGTATTCTTTGCGGTTTTGGCATTGACGAAATTGCCGAGGCTTTTTTAACCAATAAGGAAACCATCAACAAACGCTTATTCAGAGCTAAAGAAAAAATCAGGACCGAAAAAATAAAAATTGAACTACCTGCCCCTGCCGAAATTGATGAGCGACTTGAAAATGTATTAACAACTATATACCTGTTATTTAGTGAGGGTTATTATTCCGTTAGTCAACATCAAACCTTACGTAAAGAGCTTTGCCTTGAGGCTATGCGTTTATGTTATATGCTGATCGAGAACAGTAGTACCAACAAACCACCGGTAAATGCCCTGCTATCTTTAATGTGTTTTCATGCTTCACGTTTTGATGCCCGCGAGGGTGAGAATGGTGAACATATTTTATACGATGATCAGGATGTTGATCTTTGGAACGCGGAACTGATTAGTAAAGGCGCTTATTTTTTAAAATGCGCCACAACCGGCAACACCCTTTCCAAATACCATATTGAAGCTAGCATAGCTTATTGGAGCACTCAAAAGAACGATACCAAAGAAAAATGGGAAAAGGTACTGCAGTTGTATAACCGTTTATTACAAGTAGCCTACTCCCCCATTGCCGCGCTCAACCGCACATTTGCCTTATCAAAAGCCAACAGTAAAGCCGAGGCGATTGTGGAAGCCGAAAAACTAAAGCTAACAGATAACCAATTTTATTTTACCCTATTGGGTGAGCTTTATACTGGTATTGATAATGATCAAGCAAAAGCCAATTTTGAGACGGCTTTGTCTATTGCCAGAACCGTAGCCAGTAAACAAGTGATCCAGAAAAAGCTTGAACAGTTACAGTAGTAAGATTATTTCCTGAAAGTAAGCAGGGCTAATGTAAACCAGGTAAATAACTCGGGCGAAAGTTTTACCCGGAGCAGTTCCAGGGCCCTTTGTTTCTGCTTTTTTACCGTATTGATAGACATATTGAGCTCATCGGCTATTTCCTGGTTCTTTTTACCATCAAAATAACCCATGATAGATATGGATCGATGGCTATCCGGTAACGCATGGATAGCGGCGTGGATCTCGGCCATAGCCTCGGCGGTGATGATGGCTTCAATTACAGGTGGTTCTTCGGGCTCCGTATTTCCGTAGTATTGTATGTAACCCTCCACCACTTTATTATGCCTGATGCTGTTAAGGCTTGCATTACGAACGGTGCTGTACAGGAAATTCTTAACGGCTATATTGTCCTGCATTACCGTATCACGGTGGTGCCAATATTTTATAAATGCATCCTGGACAATATCTTCCGCATGATCTTTATCCTTAACCAATTGAAAAGAAAAATATACCAGCCTGTCATAATGCTCTTTAAAAAGAACATCCAGATCTATTTCTTCAATTGATCCGACCGACTCACTTTTGTGCGTAAATATTCCTTTTACAATACTCATCTATCCGTTGCAGAAATAATTTATGAGCATTATTTACGCCATCTCCGGCACATCATAAATACCCGTTTCAAAGTTGAACTTTACGTGTTCAATTTAAGTTAAATTCGGGTTAATAAATGGTTTCATTACGGTAACTTTTCAGTTGCAAACTTTAAACAAAACCGCATCGTCGATGTAAAAATCACCGCATATAGTCCAATGCTTCCCCTTTATCTTCCATTTCATCATAAGGGCTTTTGCTGTTGCTTTGCACTATAAAACAACAAGTAAATGAAAGACTATAAAAAATTAATTCAGGAAATATTTAAAAATATTTTTGAAAAACCGGGTTACGACGAGGCCATCGTAAAACGCTATTTTAGTACTGATTACGTACAATATGTAGACGGTAAAACGCTGCACTTTAATGAGTTCATCAAACATATTAAAGTACTTAAAGAGGCCATAGCATCCATGACTGTAGTTTTTGATACCATGGCCCAGGATAATGATATTGTTTTCACCAATCACCGGGTGAAGGCGACTACTAAAGAAGGTAATACAGGCGAGGTTCAGGTGATAGCTGAATTTCACATTCAGGATGGGCAGATAAACTATTGTAACGAGCTCACCCGCCAGATCAGCGGCGACCCCAAAGATAGCGATCTGGGATCACGGCATTGATCAGTCGGTACAAAGCAGTAAAATCCACCCTGGCAGCCGGGTGGATTCTTGTATATATAAACTAATCTGTTTATAAAAGCTCGCAATAATATCCGTTATTATTCATCAGTTTGATGACTCTGGGCACTGGGACATGCTCCCCCTCAATTCGTAAAACGCGATCACAATCTTCCAGATCAAAGTTTATTTCGATACCTGGAATATATTGCCTGAGTTTGCGGATAAGCTTAACCGATTGATCAACATTTTGAACATCTGTTTTAAAAACTTCTACCATAGTATCTGTCATTCTTGGTGCATATGCCTGTTTAATCATCATTCCTTTATTTTTAGGATAAATTGTATAGTTTGAGGGATAGTTTTTAAAACCGGTAATTAATACCTGTTGATACCGCCACACCTGTTTTCTTTAATTCGGTTAAAGGAGCTCCCCGTTTGTCGAGATTGTTAAACGGTACCCAGTTAACTTTTTGATCTTTATCATACAGATCGAGCTTTTGGACAACATTATACCCGGCACTCACCTCTACCGAGAAATTCTTGGCCAGCGCATAATTGTAGTATAGCGAAGCCTTGAATTGCTGTGCCTGGAAGTAATCGGAGTTCATCTTTTTTGACAAACGGTAAGTACCTCCACCGATGCCAAAATCGCCGCTGAAGCCGAGATTACTTTTTTTGGATAGCTTATAGTTCAATTTTTCAGAAACCGGGATTGTTCCTGATAAGCTTAGTTTGTCGGAAATGTTCCAGTCGATGCCAAATACCGGAACAAGCACTGAACCAAAGAACTGTTTTGAATAAACTACCCCTATTGAGTAAGTAAATTTAGCTGATTTCCTGATCTTTAACATTGCCACTCCGGTATAAAGCATATCATCACCAGAGATATCCTTCAGATCAGAAGATAGTGTTGGTACCGCTGAAATGAGCAAGGCATATTTTGGCGAAAATGCCTTTTGAAAAGTAAGGGGAACCGAAATGGCATGAAAATTATCGCCGCCAAACTGATTGCCCATGCCAGAAAGAAACAGGCCGCTATACCCTACTCCTGCCAGTAAAAAATCAACTTTTCCGTTTTGCATTTTGCTGTATAAGGGCAAAGTAAGATTTCCGTTTACTTGCTGTATATTCAGGTCTTTACCATTGATTTTAAAGGGAGAATAGGTATAGTCGGCTTCAAAGGAACCCAAATTCGGAACCGTAGTTATGGGTGCTGACACACCCTCTTCTACGGGTGTGCTTTGCTGTGCCTGCGTCGATAGGGAGAATGATACTGTAGTTATCGCAATTAAAGACAAGATCTTAGTTTTCATGAGTTGTTATGGGGTTATTTTAAATGATTTGTTTGCCAAACTGGCTACCTGGTGGATCCTTCCCTGCATACAGTTTGATGTTGTTTTTTAATTCATATTTCTCTTGAAACACGCTTAGGTACATTTACCCTTACTCTTCATGAAAATTATTCTGATATACAGTCAGGCTATTTCCCCTTTACCCTTAGCCTATATGTAAATTATTTTCCGTAAATGACATTTCTATGATCTAGGCAGATTCAAAAAACCATGAAACTACATTCATAAATTTTTGGTGAGTAGTTTATTCCTTTGTGTTTTATTTTAAATAAGCTATGAAACATTATCGATTTTCCATACTACTACCCTTATTGTTCGCGGCTTGTACCCAGACCACTTCAGTAACCGATCGTACAACTGAGAACAGGAACAAACAGATCATCCAAACCTATTTTAACGAGGCATGGAACAAGGGCCGGTTGAACGTGCTGGACAGTATTTTAAGCAAGAATTATATCAACCACACCCCATCAACACCTAACCCTCCGAAAGGCCCTGCAGGATTAAAACCTATAATTACGGCCATACGTGCGGGATTTCCGGACTTGCATTATGAAATAAAAGACATTATTGTAACCAACAACAGAGCCGTTGCGCGTGTAGTTATGACCGGAACCCAAACAGGCACCTTATTCGGGATAGCGCCTACCGGGAAGCATGTAGAAGTTAATCAGATCAACATTGAAAAAATTGAGAACGGAAAGATCACAGAACACTGGCGGGTAACCGACGAGCTGGCCATGATGAAACAACTCGGGGTGGTCAAATAAAGTGCGTCAAAAAACTTTTTAAACCTTAAATTTTAACAAATTTCCGCTCAAAAACGGGCTAAAAAAGATTAAAAATCACTCAAAAAAGTCCAAGTTTAACGCTTTTAACAAATTTCAAGGCGATTTTGATGCGTTTTTAAATTTTAAAAAGTATTAAATTTTGAAATCCACTTAAACAAAAAGCAGTTGATTTTTGCTCTGCTATTTTGCGTCATTCTTGCTGACCGACAATAAAGCTAAAACATCATTTTTCAAATGATCGGGTATCAGGATGATGCTTTGGGAAACCTGGCCCATATCCCGGATGCCAACAGGCGTTTCCCGCGTTGGCTCGCGGTAACCTTTCAGGATAAAACAACCTTTTTCGTTTTCATATTGCACAGTTATCCGAAGTTCGGTAAGCAATTGGATATCGCGGTAAAGCGTACGCGTGCTGATGCGGAACTTTTCTTTTAAGTAATCAACCGTTACCACCTTTTGGGTTTGTAAAACGGCCAGTACCTCCAATAACCTGTCTGTCCTGTTCATTTGGTTTGTATTGCTATACAAAACTGGTGCAGCGCCGTGACAGCAGTATGTCAGCAGGATTTTTAGAACTGGGGGACTATGGGACTTTGGGGATTGTAGGACTTTGGGGAATAAGGACTTTGAGGAAAAAGGATTTTGGGAACAAAGAAAAGATCCTTGCTCCTTATTCCTTTTATCCTTACTCCAAAAGTCTTAACTCCAAATCTCTTTAATGTCCCCACAGGGCCTCTCGGAGAGGACCCTGTGTTTTGAATTGCCAGACGGCGAACCTCAGGGTCCCTTTCAGGAGACCCTAAGGGAACAAAAGTGGCCTATCACCCTGAGCTTGCCGAAGGGTCGTGCGCAGAGGCCTTCCCACCATGCTTCGACAAGCTCAGCATGACACCCCTTTATTGTCATCTTCCCCCTACCCGTATATCTCCTTACTCAAGAAGTCGTTCCTGAACTTTCCTTTTGGATCAAACTCGGCCACCAGCTTTTTAAAATCATTGAGCTTTTCATAGCGCGATTCCAGTACTTTGGGCGCCATGGTAAATATTTTGCCCCAGTGTGGACGGGCGTTAAACGGCGAAAGTTCCTTTTCAATCAGTGGTAATAGTTTCATCACGGCCGCTGTTTCCTGTTTCCAGGTAAAGTGAATGGTAACTGAGGTTTGATTATGGCAGGGGCTCATCCACAGCTGGTCGGCAGCAATGGTACGGATCTCGGTGATAAACAAATGCGGCCCTATCTGCTTACCTAAACGCGCTATAGCGGTTATGGCTTCTACTGCGTGATGCATCGGCACAAAGTATTCAGATTGCAGTTCCTTACCGCTGCTGGGGGTAAAACCCATTTTAAAGTGTGGCAAGCGCTCATACCAGGGTCCGGGAACGCCCATTTGCTCGGTACAGTTTTCGGCAGAGAGCGCGATAATGGGGTGCACATTTTTGGTGGCGGCTTTGGCGCCATAAAATTCGGGGCCGTTATGATCTTTATCCGTACCGATGCGGCTTTTTATCCAAACTTCGTTGATACTGTCGTGCTGCCAATCGGTAAATAAACTTACGCTGTAACCAGCTGATACTATTTTTTCAAAGTTTTGCTTAACCTGTGCCATGGGCATTTGCGTAAATACCCGCTGCTGCATCATAAAGGTGGGTTCTACCTGCAAGGTAACTTTGGTGATCACCCCGAGCGCGCCAAGACCTACCACGGCAGCGTTCAGTTTTTCAGGATTCGCTGCTTTAGATAAGTGAACAATACTGCCATCGGCCTTTACAATTTCCAGGGCGGTAACCGCGCTGGATAGATTACCATTTTTTACACCCGAGCCATGCGTAGCTGTGGTGATTGATCCCGCCACAGAAATATGCGGCAAAGAGGCCAGGTTATTCAGTGCAAAACCCTCTTTATGCAGGTATGGTGCCAGTTCGCCGTATTTGATGCCTCCTTCAACGGTAACAGTATTGGCTTTTTTATCCAGACTTATCACTTTGTTGAGCTCTTTGGTCGAGAGCAGGTTGTCCTTACTATCTGCAATGGTATTAAAACAATGCCTGGTACCCAGCACCTTCAGTTTATCGTATTTTTTAACCAGTTGCTGAACTTCCTGAACCGATTTGGGGTAAAATACATGATCGGTGCTGTAGGTTAGGTTACCAGCCCAGTTTTTTAATCGCGGAGCCTGAGCCCAGCCCTCCAATGATGATAGTAACGGTGTAGCCATTAAGGTAGTGCTTAATTGAATAAATGTTTTTCTTTTCATAGCGCGGCATAATTGGTTACCACAATGTACCGCTAAAAATCAAGAATCAATAGCATTTCAATCAAGATACTTTTTGCCCAACCAGCAATTTTTTGCTGATACATTATGCTCCCGGATAAGATCGGAACGGTAGTAATCCAATAGTTTCTTCTTTTTCCCCGGCTTAGTGGTTTCTGCATCACCATATTCATTTACCCCATCAGTTATCACATTGATGTCTAAAACCTCAATCGGTCTTTCAAATGATTTGCTTAGGGCAATGGTATCTCTCACTAAAGGAGACTGTAAGTGCATCAACGTATCTCTTTCTATTTTTGGCTGTTCGTTTTGCCCGGTTTTAACAGTGACATTTTGTTTGTTTGCCAGGGGTTGAACCTGTATAGGTATAAGTGCGCGGGGTTCCGTTTTCTGTATCTGTGTGATCATCTGAGGTTTGGCGGCTTGCAATACTTCCTGGTAATAACGTTCGTTAAAGCGCATGGAAATAGCCTCTTCCACGTTCCCGATAATGCCCATGAGCAAAGCCCCCAGACCCACGCCTATCCAATAACTCTTTTTCACCGTAAAAAGCAATAAGGCACCTGCAAATGCCAGCACACTCCAAACTATCCTGATACGCAGCCAGGAATGGTGGGTGCGTTCAACCTTCGGAACCTCTTCTTTAAAAAAAGCTTGTTTGTTCTCCCGGTATAAACGCAACTTTTGGGGCAGCGCTTTCTGGGTTACGTAACCATCGCCAAAACCACCGATGCCCATCACCAGACCAATAACAAGCAAAGGCAGTGATAATCCCTTTAATAAAGATAGCGGTTTGGAAAAACGCCAAAACAATAACCCGACTATTATTAGTAATACGCCAAATGCTGCACCGGTAAAGCCATGCCTTGATTCGGTATGATAGTATTGTGTTATTTTTTGAATAAAATCCATGCTAATGAGTATAAAATATACAGGCAAAATTGTACAATAAAGAAGGTAGGAGTTTTGGTAGGAAGCTCAATTTTACTTTGCCATAAAGCTCATATATAAGTTACTCATTATTAAAACATTTGAGCTGCAGCATACGTTAAGTAAGTAATCAAAATTAAACCAAGTTACCATTATGAAACATGCATTTATTTTTGGCACCAGCATATTTTTAAGCCGCCAAAACACCCTGACCTACACAGACGGTGATAAAAGCACCGAATTTTTAAAGGTACTCTCATTTTATAAGCACGAACGGGGCTCGGAAGATCAATCGGTCGTTATCGATGCCAATATCACTACCCTATCCGGCGAAGTCATCAAAATAAGCGGCAACCGTCTGGAAAGTGGCCCATCAACTGTGCATGTGGAAACGGATGCTAACCGGGTTTGGGTGTTTCAAACAGGACATCATGAGCCGGTTTTGGATGTATACCAGTTAAATGAGCATGAATTTCATGGTTTAGGCAGTCATATAGTTAACGAAATTGGCGTACAACATCCCGACGCGGTAATCACCATCAAAGGTAATTTTAAGGTTGATGGCGCTCATTTTATGATCGAGAACGAAAAGATGTTCATCAATCATAATGGTTTTGCCAATGGTGTAGAGAATGCGCATGAAGGTATCCTTTTATCGGCAGGCGAGCCAACTCATTAAGCCCCGCAATTAACCCGAATTTGAAATACGCAAGATAGTTTACACACGGATATCCGGGTAATAGGTAATGGAACCATACATTTACTTATTAAACGGATATTCGTTTATCCAGTGAAATCCTCTGCGCATCAGCATAAACTGCTTTTCGTCAAAACGGTTAAGTTTAATTTTCAAAGAGTCTTCCATCCATTTTCCTTTTAACAGCAAAACACCGGGGCGCGGTTGTGTATAGGTGAAGTAAAACTTATCCGATGTATCGGTAACGGTGTTGATAACAACATAATGTATTTGAGTATCTACTTTAAAACCCACATACCTGTTGGTATCGTTCATTAATTTAATCTGCGCGCTATTGCTGTTGCTGATAATCAGCCGTTTCCACCGGGTAGTATCAGTGGCAAGCGGAGCCACGGTATCCTGATTGCGTATAAAACTTTCCACGTTATAAATACCATAAAGCAGCGGTTTTTTGGCTTTTTCGCCATACAAGGATGCCATCTTTATATCGTTGGTAATATTTCCGGCAAGTACGTAGATGATGATCAGGTATTTAATTACAATAAGGCTAATATTTTTCCATCGTTTTTTAAACCGGTGTGGCGAAAGACTGGCGGGTAAGGCTGTTTTATTTAAAAAGAAAACATTGATAAGACGCTCCGCATCACTCAGCAGCAGAAATATACTCATCACGACCAACGCGGTTGATAACAGCTTAACCGGCACATCAAAACAATAATTGATAACCATGATATTACCAGCTACCACCACCCCTAAAAGCGCCCCAAAAAGCGATGTGCGTCTAAAAAACAATAATAAACCGCAAGTAACCTCGGCTATACCAGCAAAGTAATTAAAGCCGGTAGAGTAACCAATGTACGTCCAGGCTAATCCCATAGGGGATGAATCACCGTAAGGTTGCGATAATCTGACGAGGGAGGGTGTTGGAAATTGCAATTTAATAACTTTAACAAAGCCGTACTCCAGCATCATGATGCCTAAATAAAAACGTACAATTACGGTAAGCCAGTAATACAGTTTACTGTAGTTGCGTGCTTTTCTATCCAACAAGGTCCATATAATGGCGGCTATTACTGACAAGGTAAATATCAACAGCAGCATAATATAATCATACCGTGTATCGCCGCTGCCACCCGTAAATGCGGTGATCGGTCTGGCCAGGTTAAGCACATGTTTTGCAAACCAGATGATAAAACTGTGCTGAGTTTCCGTAAGCAGTCCAACAACCGGATTTGGATAAGCTCCGTTAGGATTAAAAAAAATAAAACTTAGAAGAAAGATTAACACAAAGCGAAATCCGGCTTTTTTTTGGGCTGACCAGTAAACGGGTTCGGCAATAGTTGTAGTCATGATAAAGGGTAGAGTTTGGGTGCGATAATTTAGATATTATTTTGATAAAATGGTTAGTGTGTAGATGCCTGTATTTTTAAACCTTTGATTAAGTTTAAACCTACAGGTTGTTTTTGGGTCTTGGTTTATTTGTTTGAACATTTTTTTCACGGGTTTAAGCTTCAAAACCTTAGGGTTAATTAACTTTTGAATAACTTTGCCTTTATTTTCATCTTCGGTTTAAACTGAATTGTGTAAATTGAAGATGCTTTTATAAGTGTATAACCAAAATGGCCCCCAATAACGATAAGCTATTTACTGCTGATGATTCCGAGCTTTGGGATCTGTTTAGGGATGGCGATGAAGTGGCCTATACCCAGCTTATACAAAAATATTCCAAGCCTCTTTTTAACTACGGCTACCGCATTTATCAGGACAAAGATTTTCTAAAAGATTGTATCCAGGATGTGTTCCTGGAGTTATGGAACCGAAGGCTGCGCATCAGCCCCACGCCTGCTGTAAAATGGTATTTATTTAAAGCCATCCGCCTCAGGATATTCCGCGAACAATCTAAATGGAACCGGAGCGAGGCACTCGACGAAAGCTATGAGTTCCTGGTTGAATTCAATATCGAATCAAAAATGATAATCGACCTGGAAACCATAACCTTAAGCTCCAGGATTCAACAGGTACTAAACGCCCTGCCCCCGCGCCAGCGCGAGATCATGTACTTACGTTTTTATGAGAACCTTGACTTTGATAACATCGCGCAGATCATGGAAATCAGCAAACAATCGGTTCATAACCTGTTGCAAAAGGCCTATAAAAACTTCAGGGCCGAATGGGTTGTGCTGATCATCGCCTTTTCGAACCTGAATTTGTAAAATTATACAATTGTTTATCAGACAGTTATAACAAATTCACAAAAAACTTCCATTTTTTTATCCCTTAGGAGGGTAATATTCAGCCTTTTCGGAATATATAGGGTAATAACCAATTGAATCTGTTCCAGGTGACCAACTATACGAATTACGAAGTCGAAGACTTTTTGCATGACGATTTTTTTATTGACTGGGTTTTAAAAAACCAGCCACACCACCAGGCTTTCTGGGAGCAATGGCTTGCTGAAAACCCCGGCAGAAAGAAGACCGTCGATCAGGCACGCGCCATTATCCTGGCTATAAGGGTTAACCCTTTAACGGAAGAGCTGACTAATGCCGAGGTAAACGCTATGGCAACAAACATTTACCAGCAAGCTATTGAACAATATGAGCCCGCTGTGATCAAACAACGGTTTTACCAAACCGGTTGGTTTCGTGTTGCAGCTACGGTGATATTGGTTGCCGGTGCAGGCTTTTTGTTTTTTAAGAAGTATCGTCAACCTGTTTCCTCTCAAGCCGATCCGTTTTTACAGGTGATCAATCATACCCCAAAATCAAAACTGGTGCGCATGAGTGATGGCAGTCTTGCCGTTTTAAAACCAGGCTCCGGATTAAAATACCTGCGCTCATTTCATGATAAAAGAGAGGTTTTTTTAGATGGAGAAGCCTTTTTTGAGATACACAAAAATCCACAGATGCCTTTCCGGGTGCATAGCCACGATATGGTAGTGCAGGTATTGGGTACCAGCTTTACCGTAACAAGCAGGCGCAACAACCAAAATTTTAAAGTGGTGGTAAATACCGGCAAAGTATTGGTTTACAATCAAAAGGAAGTAACCAAAGAGGGTAAACGCCAACATGAGGTTATTCTTACGCCAAACCAACAGGTAACCGTTGCTGATAAACAGTTAAGCTTTAAAAAAGAAACACTCGCTATTCCATTGACCCTGTCAAAAGAAATGGCGCAAAAAGAATTTACATTCGATAACGCTCCCTTATCAGCAGTTATCGACCGGATAAATAAGGACTACGATGTAAATATTGAGTACGACAAAGCCAAACTGGGCGGCATCAGCCTCACCATATCTATTTCTGACAGGCCGCTTGACGAAAAAGTTAAGCTGATATGCAAGGCTATTAATGCCACCTGCCAATTTATTGATGGCCGCATTATTATCAACGGTCAAAACCCAAACCCTATACCAACCAATTAACCTATTATTAAACCTATTGAATATGATGAGAGAAAGAAATACTTAAACCCACCTAAAAAACAAACCGGCAATATTTGCGGTACTGCCGGTCCAAATGTTTAGCCCCACAAATGATGGATACTCATTTACTGTAACCTCTTGCAAAGGTTGAGCGGGGCTTTTTTGTCAAGTTATTAACGAATCATTAACTCTAACCAAATTTATGAAATATAAACCTATACTCGTAAAAATAATGAAGATCACATTTTTACAGTTAACATTAAGTCTCTCATTATTAGGAAGCGCAATTGCAAAAGATAGTAAGGCACAGGCTATTTTAAATACAAAGATCACGGTAAGCGAAAATAACACCGCGTTAAAAACGGTAATTAAAAGGCTGGAAGAAAAATACCATATTAACTTTGTGTTTAGCCCGGCACTGATCAATGATAATCAAAAGGTTAACGTCTCGTTTACAGAAAAAACCTTAGGCAACGTGTTAACCGATCTGTTTACGCCGCTTAACCTGGCTTATGAAGTTTCGGGCGACGTTATCATCATCAAAAACAACCCTCCCACAGTGGTTAACAAACGAGCCGACCTGGATATGAACCAGGCTCCTGTTACGGGTAATGTTAAGGATGATAAAGGTTTGGCAGTTCCTGGTGTTACGGTAACCATTAAGGGTACCAGAACCGGAACCGTTACAGATATTAATGGTAACTTTTCACTAAATGTAAGCCCGGGCACAGCACTGGTTTTCACCGCTATAGGTTTTGAAACCAAAGAAGTACTTGCCACAACCGAGCCTCTGAAAATTACCCTGGTAACATCGAATAACAGCCTTGCCGAAATCGTGGTAGTAGGTACAACCTTCAAAAAAGGCGACCTTACCGGCTCTGTAAGTAACGTAGATTCCAAAACATTACAGGAACGCACAGTTACCAATGTTAGCAGCGCCTTGCAGGGTCGTGTGGCTGGCGTATTTATAGGTGGCGGCTCCAAACCAAGCGACGACCCCGTGATCAAGATCCGTGGTACCAACACCATCAACTCCGGCTCAACCCCTATTTATGTAGTAGACGGTTTGATCATGGAAAACAACCTTGGTGGCTTTAATTCCATCAACATGAACGATGTGGAAACGGTATCCATATTGAAAGACGCTTCGGCTACTGCCCTTTACGGTTCGCGTGGGGCCAATGGTGTTGTGGTTATCACCACCAAAAAAGGCAAAAAATCACCTGGCGATGGTACCATTAGCTATGATGCCTGGGCCGGCTTCTCTAACTATGCCAACAGGCCCGAAACCATGAGTGCCCAACAGTTATTTGATTTACGCGTGGATGCCTATGCTAACGGTTACATCAAAGATAATCCTAACGCCAACAGACAGGATTACATTAACAATACCTTGCTTAAAACCAACTTAGCTTTCTCACAACAAGAATTTGATACTTATAACAGCGGTAAAACCTACGACTGGCTTAAAGCTATTTCGCAGACCGGCTATCAGCAAAACCATGCTTTAAGCTTTGCAGGTGGTACCGAAAGAGGCTCATTTTACCTGAGTTTGGGCTATGCCGGTACAAAAGGGATTATACAAACCTTAACTCAAAACAAATATAGTGGTCGTTTTAATGCGGATTACCTGGTTAAAAAATGGTTAAAAATTGGCACCAATACCGGCTTTACCCGTACTGACGATCATCTGCCCGATGACGATGCGTACAACCAGGCCATTAATGCCAACCCACTTTTAAATTATGATCCGTACCGTGCTGCAGCTACCAGGTATACGCCTAATTACTTAACCGTGTATTACCGTGCGCTTGGTCAAAACAGCAACAATAGTTTTAACCCGTTCAACGCGCTTGATATTACCCGCAGGCAAAACCGCAACCGCCTGTCAACATCAAACTTTATCAATGTAAACCCGATACCGGGTTTGGATATACGTTCAACCTTTTCTGTTGATTACGGGCAGCAAAGCTACTCTACGTTTACACCAAACAACATCCAGGAAGCTATCCGGAATTACAATGGCGATGCACGGGCCAAAGCCGAACGCTGGAATGACCTGTACTGGCAATGGGATAATACCGCTACCTATAGTAAAACCTTTAATTCCAGACACCGCATTACTGCGTTGTTGGGTACCAGTGCCAGCAAACGCACCTCCGATTATACTTTGGCGCAAGGCGACCGTTTCGCCAGCAACGACCTGTTATACTATGACCTGAATGGTGCGGCCGCCCAGGACAAAACAACCATAGGATCAACCTTTTACGCTTACTCCATCTTTTCGGTGATCGCTCGTTTTACCTACAGCTTTGATGATAAGTATTTCGTGACTGCTACCGCACGTGATGACGGTTCATCCAGGTTTGCGCCGGGGCATCAGTATGGTATTTTCCCATCAGCTTCGGTAAAATGGGATGTTGTTAAAGAAGATTTCATGAAACAGCAGAAAATATTTAACCAATTGGCTCTGCGTGTGGGTTATGGCGTTGTGGGTAACCAGGATATAACCAATTATGCTTTCCAGACGTTGTATGGTTCAAAAGTTAACAACAACAACGCGCTGTTAGCTAACGATGGTTTGAAGGGCAATCCAGATCTGACCTGGGAACGGCAAAAACAAGCCAACCTTGGCCTGGATATGGCTTTCCTGAACTCGCGCCTGTCTGTTACTGCCGACGCGTTTTACATCAATAATGATAACTTGCTGCTTGATCGTCAACTGGCTACCACTACCGGTTATACGCATCAGTTGCAAAACGTGGGTCGTGTAAATAACAAAGGCGTCGATCTTTCATTAAGCGGCCAGGTAGTTAAAAGCAAAGATTGGAACTGGTCATTATCCGGCAATATATCTTTTGCCAAAAACACGGTAAAACAATTATATGGTAATGCCCAGCAGATCTATAACATATCTGGCAGCACCATACAGCGTGAAGGCAATTTATTTGTTAACCAACCGCTACATGGTATCTATACCCTTCGTTCGGGCGGTATAGCGCAGGAATCAAACCGCTCAGAATGGCAAGGTATTAACTACAATGGTAAAACAGTAGGTCTGGGCGATTTGTTCGCGCTGGATGTTTCGGGCCCTAACGGCGTTAAAGATGGTATTGTTAACCAGTATGACCTGCAGATTGTTGGTAACGAAGATCCGAAATACTACGGTGGCTTTGCAACCGATGTTTCTTACAAGGGGATAACTTTAAACGCTGTGTTTGTTTACTCGCACGGTGCCAAAAAGATCAGCGGTTATTATGAAGGTCTGATCAACAGCGTGGGTTCAAGCATGGCTTCAACCGATCTGTTAAACCGCTGGACACCAACCAACACCAATACCAATATTCCCCGCGTAATTGACAATACCAGTTACAACCGGTACAACCCGTCCGATCTGGACTATGCCATTCAGGATGCCTCGTATCTGCGTTTATCGGCATTGACTTTAGGCTATAACCTGCCTCAAAAACTACTAAACAGCTGGCATGCCAACCGCGTACGGATTTATGCTACAGGTTCAAACCTTTTCTGTATTACAAAATACAAAGGCCTTGATCCGGAAACCGGCGATTACGGTTATCCACCGGTACGGACATTTGTTCTTGGGGTAAATTTTGGATTTTAAACTTCAATGCAAAAGATCATGAAAAAAACCATTATAAATATATGCATTGCAGGAACAGTAATATGTTCGGCTTCCTGCAAAAAATTCCTGAAAGAGGATAGTTTAACCAAACTGGACGAAAGTAAGGTATACTCAGATATAGGCCTGGTACAAACCAGCTTGAAAGGCGTATATGCCAGCTGGTTAAATAACCGTGTAGATGAGCAGGGAACCGTTTTGATGATGGGTACCGACGAAACCCAACAAGGTGCCTATCAAATGAAAAGCGATGCCTCCAAAGGTGGATTGGACAGGTACGACGGCAACCTGAACTCGCTGCAAGGCCAGGTAACAACTCAGTGGAACCTCCGCTGGCCCCTGGTGAATGAGGCAGCCAAAATCATTAACGGGGTTGATAAACCTACACTGCAGGCAGGCTCTGTAGAAGCAGGCATTGTAGGTGAAGCCAGTTTCATCCGTGGCTTTATTGACTATGAGCTGGCCATGTACTGGGGCGAAATACCCATCAGGGACCTGAGCCGCGAATCGCAACTGGGTTTTAAACGCCAGCCGCTTAAAGATGTATGGACATTTATTATCGCCGATTTAACTAAGGCCGCGGCTTTTTGTCCGGACAAAAATGCCGCAGGCAGGGCAACAAGCGGCGCAGCCCTGGCTATGCTGGGTAAAGCTTATATGTCGGCCCCCGTGTCAACCGGCTTGCGCGATTTTGACAAAGCCCGTGACTGCTTTGAAAAAATGATGGGCAGATACAGCCTGGTACCTTATGCCGATCTGTGGGACTATAACAAACCCAACACGGCCGAATCGATATTCGAATTTCAATATAGCCCGGTATCTCCCAACAATAATAAAGTACAATTCCAGATAGGCTCGCGCGCGGTACAGAACACCTTTGGCGATGGCTGTTATTACTCGGGCTACGACAAGATAGTTCCTACAATACATGCCTATGAAACCGTTGCCAATGGTGGTATATGGGAAGATGGCGATGTGCGCCGTAACGAAAGCATCCGTTATGATTTTACCTATTATGGCGTTACGCCAACGCTCGACATTATTTCATGGGAAGGTTTGGGCAATGATTTTGATGAGCTAAAACCGCACATAAAAAAATATGAGGATTTCCGTACCGATACCCATAGCGGTCTGGGGTACAACAACATGTACAACTCAGGTAAAGATATGCCCATACTGCGTTTAGCCGATATTAAATTATGCTATGCCGAATGTTTAAATGAGCTGAACAGAACAGGCGAAGCTGTTACCGTGGTTAACCAGGTACGGGCACGCGCCTGGGGCGGTACACTGCCGGGCGATAAAGCATGGGGCGCGATGTCGCAGGCCGATTTCCGTACCAATATCATGGACGAACGTACCCGTGAACTTTTCGCGGAATGCTGGCGTCGTATTGATTTACTCCGTACCGGAACATTTGTTGATCGTGTTAAAAAGTATAATAAATGGACGGCGCAATCCGGAACCATCCAGGCATTTAACGCGCTTTATCCAATACCAGACACTGAGTTAAAGCTGAATACCGAAATAACACCACAAGATCAAAATCCGGGTTATCATTAATCCGGGATCACAGATCAAAATAAAAGAGGCTGTTTCCATTTTTGGGAACAGCCTCTTTTGCTATGCGATAATTAGTCGCGGCATCAGTTCACGATATTATTGTGCTTAAAGCTAAAGTACTCAATAAATTTCTTGAACCGTTTTTCCGATTTGATGAATTGCTCTAACAGGGCCAACTGATTTTGCGCCCTTACCAGGTTTTGCAATGGATAGGTGGTGTGATAATAGATATCGTCATTTAAAAAATCGGTCAGGAACCGGAGCACCTGCATATAGATCATGTATTTGCCCGAGTAAGTAAAATATTCCTTCTCCACAGGAGTCAGGGCTGAACCCATAGCCGAAATATATCCTTTATAAATAGCATAAAAACATTCTTCGTTGATCTGGATCTTTGAAAAATCACGTTCCTCTTCGTTGGCTGGCGAAAGGTAGGTACGCAGCATATCACCAACATCGCTCAAAAAGTACCCCGGCATCACCGTATCCAGGTCGATCACACACAAACCGTTATGATCCTGATCAAACAACACATTACTGATCTTGGTATCATGATGTATCACCCGCAAGGGCAGCAACTGGCGGTCGATCAGTTGCATATAGGTAAATAATATACCTTGGTACTTATAAATATCATTAATAGCAGCAGCGGCTACAGCCAATTTATCGGCCCCTGCAGTGGAACAAGCCTCTTTAAATTGGTCGAACCGTAATTTAAGATCATGAAACCGGGGCAAAGTATAATGCAGTTTATCCAAGTCAAAACCACGCAGCAAATAGGTAAATTTCCCAAACTGGTGGGCGGCCTCAAAGGCTTCCTGCTGATTTTTAATTTCGGTTATGGTTACCGAGTTATCAATAAAAGGAAAAAGCCGGTAATACTCCTTTTTGTTATTTATTTCAACCAAACGATCGCCGGTTAAAGTAGGTATTGGCGCCACAAAAAGATAATCGGGCGCGGTTTGCTTCAAATGATCTGCCAGCAGGGCCATATTTTCTGCAATGGCTTCCGGATTTTTAAAAACGTACGGATTAATACGCTGAAGGATATAATTTTTTGGCCCGCTAACCTTCCAGGTATGGTTAATCAACCCCGCACCAAAGCTTTTTATAATATAGTTATTGGCATCGAGTCCGTATAGTTCCAGGATCTGGTTAAGCATCATTTAAGGCAAATTTTAGTCAAACGTAATTAATTACTGATGAAAAAACATGCGCAAACGTTTGTGCTTCTTTATTTTACACAAGCTAATCACCTTAACAAAAGGCCATTACAAAAAGCAACAATATTCATAACGACAATATGATAAAATATTACCGGTTAACGTTATTCAGAAGAATTAACAGTACAGGATGAAGTATTATTTTCATCGCTCACATCAAAAAAGACAGAACCGATGCGAACATTTGGTATGATGTGCTTATTGCAAACGTTTGCGTGGTATTTTGTGCAATTTTCTGTGCTGCCCTATCCATGAAAACACTAATTTCCATTATTCTATTTAAACATATTATCACATGAAATACACCATCAGCCAAAAAAATTGGGGCGAGTATAACGGTCACCAGATATTCCTTTACGAACTAAGCAATGATAACGGCATAAAAGCGTCCATAACCAATTTTGGTGCTGCTATACAGTCTTTATCCGTTCCGGATAATCAGGGCAATATGGCCGATGTTGTACTGGGATATGATGATCTGCAGGGCTATATCGACGATCAGTTTTATATTGGCACCGTAGTTGGCCGTTTTGCCAACCGGATAGCCGGTGGTAAGGTAGAGATAAATGGTACGACGCATCAACTTACGGTTAAAGACGGCGGCTTCCATCACCATGGTGGCAAGGTTGGCTTTAATAAAAAGGTATGGCAATCAAAATCATTTAATAATGAAGATGGCGTTGGTGTTATATTGGAATATCTGAGTGAAGATGGCGAGGAAGGTTTCCCGGGCAACCTCACTACTATAGTTACTTATACGCTTAATAACCAAAACCAGCTTATAGTTGATTTTGCAGCCAAAACCGATCAATCAACCCTGATCAATTTAACACAACACGCTTATTTTAATTTAGCCGGACACGATGCCGGGTCTATCCTGGATCATCAACTCATGTTGCCTTTAACAGATTACCTGCCCGTAAATGCCATGCAGGTACCCGAGGGCACACTTACCCCGGTAAGCGGCACACCCTTTGATTTTACAGAACCAACTGCTATTGGCAAGCGCATTAATGAGGATAACGTCCAGCTGGTATTAAGCCGTGGATATGATCATTCCTGGGTGGTAAAAAAGCAGGACTCCGATGAGTTAAAATTAGCGGCAACCGTTTTTGAATCTGGCAGCAAAAGAACATTAAACGTTTTTACTACCGAACCTGCCATACACATTTATACAAGTAATTTTTTAGACGAAACCATTATCGGTAAACAAAATAGCAGCTATCCGTTCAGAAGCGGATTATGCCTGGAAACCCAGCATTATCCGGATGCACCAAACAAACACCATTTCCCCAGTACGCAGTTAAATCCGGGCGAAGAGTTTAAGAGTCGTACTATTTTTGAATTTGGGATAAATAGCTAAGCTTATCAAACGTTTGCGGCGTATTTGAGGCCGGTGATCTGTTGATTTTAGAAATATGATCTATAACTTCAATCCCGATAGATGGTGGTAACCAAACCATTAGTTCACATTAATAAATCATTATCAAACAATAACATAAATGGACAGAAGAACATTTGTAAAAAGCAGCGCGATAGCTGCCGCCGGGTTTACCATACTGCCAGCAGGTAGTTTATTTGCCAAAGATAACGGCAAAGTACGGCTTGGTTATATTGGTGTAGGTGCCCGCGGCATGAGCCATATTTCTGAAGGCGCCCTGCGCGACGATGTAGAGATTGTTGCTATATGCGATATCCAGGAACATTCATTAAGTATCTGCCGGGATTTTTTGGCCAAAAAAGGCCGGCCCGCAGCTAAGGAATACACCGGCGGTCTTGATGCTTACAAAAAACTACTGGAAAGGAAGGATATTGACGCGGTAATCATCGCTACGCCATGGCAGTTCCACTATCAGCAATCCATTGATGCCATGAAAGCTGGTAAATATGTAGGCTGCGAAGTAATTGCCGGCTTAACTGTTGACGAGCACTGGGATATTGTTAAAACATCCGAAAAAACAGGTATCCCTTACATGACGCTCGAAAACGTATGCTATCGTCGTGATGTAATGGCGGCCCTAAATATGGTTAGACAGGGTCTGTTTGGCGAGTTAGTACACCTTGAAGGCGGTTATCAGCACAACCTGCGCGATGTGTTATTTAATGATGGTAAAGGCCGCTATGGTGGTAAAGGTGTGGAATACGGCGCAAAAGCACTAAGCGAAGCCCAATGGCGCACCCAGTTTAACATCGACCGTGACGGCGACCTGTACCCTACCCACGGCGCCGGCCCGGTAATGCATTATATTGATATTAACAGTGGTAACCGTTTTACAAGCCTGGTTTCGTTCAGTTCAAAAGCGCGTGGTTTGGCGGCTTATGTAGAGGAGCTTTCGCCGGGCCATCCAAATGCCAAGATCAACTACAAAAATGGCGACGTAACCACCACCATGATCAACTGTGCCAATGGCGAAACCGTTCTGTTATCACATGATACACATTTACCTCGCCCTTATTCTTTGGGTTTCCGGGTTCAGGGTACTAAAGGTATCTGGATGGATGTAAACAGATCCATCTATATCGATCATAAATCAAAAGAGGATGATAGCTGGGATCCGGCGAAAGAGTGGTTTGAAAAATATGATCACCCGTTATGGAAAAAACACGATGCCGAAGCCGCAGGCGCCGGGCATGGCGGTATGGACTGGTTTGTATTTAATGCCTTTATCGAATCGATAAAACACAAACGCCAAACGCCTATTGATGTGTACGATTCGGTTACTATGAGCGTAATAGCTCCCCTATCAACCCAATCGGTAAAAGAGGGCAAGACTTTGGAGTTCCCCGATTTTACAAAAGGTAAATGGAAAGACCGTAAAAACACATTCGCTTTAGACGATAGCGGCTTTTAAGCTTGTTTTCATAAAAAATTCAGTAATTTGAGCTGTGTTTGATCAGCTTAAAAAATTATTACCACAACTTCAAGGCTCATGGGAAAAGTATGAGAAGCTTTACCATCGCCTTGAAGTTCCTGCAAAAACTATCCTTTTGCACGAGGGGGATGTATCCAAAAAAGCTTATTATATTGAAAAGGGCTGCTTGCGGGTATGGTTCAACAATAAAGGTAAGGATGTAACCTTCCAGTTCTTTTTTGAACAGGAAGCGGTATCATCTATTGAAAGTTTCCGGAAAGGCACGCCAAGCCTGGTCACGCTGGAAACTATAGAGCCCTGCATACTTCACTGGATCCACAAAAAGGATTATAACGAGATGATGAGCGAGCTCAATGCCATTCCGGAGGTGCGGGAACGATTGGCAGATGTGATGCTGGACAGGCAAATCAATTACATGACCCATTTCATGTCGTTCATCAAATACACGCCCAAGGAACGCTACCTCACCCTGCTCAAAGAAAAACCACATATCATTAAGCGCATACCACAACATTATATCGCCTCCTACCTGGGTATTACCTCGGTTTCGCTAAGCCGCATCCGTAACGCAGTCATTAGGTAATTATTGAATTAGTGAATTACTGAATCAAAAAGCACCTTTTCATTTATTAACAAATGTTATCGCAGGCCAATAGCTGGCTGCCGAAATTTGTTGAACAAATAACAAATGAAATGAAAGCAGCAGTATTATATCGGGCAGGAGAAACTCCTCAATATGCAAATTTTGCAGAGCCCATCCCCTCCGAACACGAACAAATTATTGAAATTAAAGCCGCCAGTATCAAAAATCTGGATAAAGCACGAGCCAAGGGCACGCATTATGATAAGCACGAGAACTACCCGGTAATAGTTGGGGTTGACGGTGTAGGTGTGTTAGCAAACGGCACTCGTGTATACGCTGGATCGGCCACAGGTATGATGAGCGAAAAAGCGCTGATTAACAAAAATTGGTACGTTCCGGTACCCGATAAACTGGATAACATTACCGCGGCAGCTATACCTAACCCGGCCATATCAGCATGGTTATCATTAGCATACAAAGGCAAATTAAAGAAAGGTGATACCGTATTGATATTAGGCGCCACCGGCATTACCGGAAAACTGGCCGTGCAGATAGCCCGCCATTTAGGTGCGGGCAGGATTATCGCCATTGGTCGTAATCAACGGGCTTTAGATAATCTAAGTGCTGATGCAACCATCTCCCTCAACCAACCTGACGACGACGTTAAACAAGCTATTAAAGCAGAAGCAGCTAAAAGTCCGTTTGATGTAGTTATCGACTACCTATGGGGTAAACCCGCCGAGCTGCTGTTAGGCACTTTGGCCGGGCACGATTTGAATGCCACGGTTGATCATATCACCTGTTATGTGCAGGTTGGCGAAATGGCCGGCCCTGCTATTAATCTTCCTGCCTCTATCCTGCGTAGCACCGCTATTGAGCTTACCGGTGCTGGTGGTGGAAGCGTTTCACAAGAGATCATCGTCAAGATCCAAACCGAGATACTACCCGAAGTATTCAAGCTGGCCGCGGAAGGAAAACTATCTATCGATACGCTGGCCATACCTTTAAAAGATGTAGCCGAAGCCTGGCAGCAGGATGCGCAGGGTAAACGGGTAGTGATTACGATGTGATTTTTGTCCAGTCCATTCATTTGTCATCCTGAGGAACGAAGGATCTGTTCTACGACCTTACCGCTGGTCAATAGATTCTTCACTCCGTTCAGAATGACAAATTTTATATTTTCTACTTACACTCTTTTTATCTACTTGCACTCGTTTGTAACGAGTGCTTATTGTGGAGCAGCAATTGCATCGCTCTTGCGTTTTAAACGCAAACCCAGGTTAAGCACTCGTTACAAACGAGCGCAAGGTGGGATATTCATTAACTTGTCATCCTGAGGAACGAAGACCTATCCTACGACCTAACCGCTGGCCGATAGATTATTCTTCGCTACGCTCAGAATGACAAACTATGTTGTTAAAACTAATTTACCGGCAAGCCTTCCTCAAAACCAGCCTGTTCATCACTCTTACTCCTACCGGTATCGATATTCCAGGCGGAGGTCAGGAAGTGGGGCGCTTTACCCGCCGCATCTTTATTGCTGTAAGTGCATTTGATCACCCTTGTTTCGCCCGGCGCCAGCGAAATATAGTTATCACTGAATATCACCGGCAGTATATCATCACCATCCTTACCTTTCAAAGCGCGCAGATGCACAAAAAAGGCCACTGCTTTGCCGTTATTGGTTATGGTAACCGAATGCGTGGTGCTATCACTTTGAGCAGCTTCCTGAACATGGCCCAGTTTAAGCGCCGTTTTCGGAATCTGTTGTAAAGCGGTATAATCGGCATAGGCAGATTCCGGCGTGGTGTACCAGTTTGATTTTTTCCAGTTCAGTACTTCCTGTTTTTGCGATAGCCAGTACCAGTTAATACTTTCTACCTTACCCTGACTATCACTTAACTGCAAACGCACAAAATAAGCAGGTGACAATCCGGTAATAGCGGGCAGGGCAAATACCACTTTCGAGGCATCAGCTTCAATACTTACCGGGGCGGTTTTGGTAAACTTTACCGTACCATCAATATTGTAAATCGTAGCTTTTACTTGTAAACCTGTGATTTTTTTCGGGTAAGAGTTGATAACACCTACCTCATTTGATTTGTAGGAATACATCACATGCAACGGCTCCATGGATTTTTTCATGCCGAAGTAGGTGCCTGCCGGGTACAGGTAATAATCATAAGTATGCCAAATCAACCCGGGCCACGGGTTGGCCAGCATCCATTGCACTACTCCTGTGGCGGTATTGTATTTTTTAAAACCATAGGCCTCCATCATGGCGCGGTGTGCCTCATAGTTTTGCGCTTGTGCCTTGGCTATGTAGTTTTTGATTGATGTAGATTCTCCATAACGGTTTGAAAGCGCCTTATCAAACACTTTCGTAGTGCCAAATGACCCTGTACCACAATGGTATAACCACGCCGGCGAACTGGTCGACAGGGAGTCTTTAGGGATAAACTTGATCAAACTTTCATACGGAGGGATAGACGGGCCCGGTGATATTTCTGTAGCAAAACTCCAGGTGCCTCCAAATTTGTGCGTAGCATCGGTTTCCCAGTATATAGGTGGTACCCATTCATAAGGGCCAGCCATTTTTACACCACTATAGCCGGATACTTTCGATTTGGTTTCATTAGCCGTAGATAATGTCGGATTTGGCCACTTCAACGTTTTCTCAATCTTCAGGTAATCACGCTCTACAGAGGTATCGGTTGGCGGCATATCGCTGCCATTGAGCCACACCATGAGGCTGGCTTTGTTGCGCAGCCAGTACATTACGCTGCTGTCAGATGCCATGGCTACCTTGCGTTCGGCTGTGTCCCAGTGCTCGGGGTGTTGCCATACGCCACAGCACATCCAGCCGGTCATCACCAGCATACCGTACTGATCACACAGATCATAAAAATTATCATCTTCCATTTTACCTTCGGAGCGGATGATATTCATATTCATATCCCGCACAAGCCTCACTTCCTGCTCTTGCCTTTCAGGCGAACGGCGCTGAAAAATATCCGGCGACCATGCCGCACCGCGGATCAGAATAGGTTTACCGTTCACAATAAACTCACGCGATTCATTGTCGATCAGTTTAGAATCCATCTGGCGGATGCCGAATTTCTCCCAAAGGCTGTTACTTACCTTACCTCCTACCTCTGCGGATAATTCAACCCTATTCAGTTCGGCCTTACCATATTGCCAGGGCCACCAGATACGCGGATTTTTGATATTGAGCTGTTTATACACCTCCGGACTAAAGTTCACGTTTTTTGATTCGTGAGGCAGCAGGTGTACTTTTTGTTCAAAGCTTACGTCACTGTTGATCTGCCCTTTAATCACGGCATCCTGCGCGGTATTGGTATAATTGGTTACCTGAGCATCCACATATAAATGCGCTACGGCCAATGACGGCAAATCAAAACGAGTGGTTACCAGTGGGTACTGCACCCCTACTTTATCATAGGTTTTGATCTCCACATTGTTCACAATACCACCGTTATAATCGGGTGGATAAGGGATCCAGTCGGCATAATCAATGGCCAGGTCACCTTTGGCTTTGTTGGGTGTAAATGGTCGCGTTATTTGCAGGGCCAGCACATTGTTGCCGGTATAATTGATGTGTTTGGTTACATCCAGCTGAATGATGCGGAAAGGCCCTTTGGTTTGGGTCGAATCGGCAATTTTTACACCATTTAGCCATACGTTTGCCTTGTAATTGATGCCATGCAATCGCAGGATTACATTTTTACCGTTTTCGGCAGCAGGCAAGGTAAACTCCCGGCGAAACCACCAGGGTTTATCCAGTTTAGGATCATTGAGCTTTTTTAAGTTGCGTCCCATAAATGGGTCAAAATCATAAACTTTATTGGCCAGTAAGCCGGCTATGATGGTAGTAGGCACGCTTACTTTATACCAGTTTTGGGTATCGTAATTTTCTTTGGAGATTTTGTCGGCCGGTGCCACATCGGTCACTGCTGATTGCATTTTCCAGTCGTCCTTCAGTATAAGCTGAAAACTTTCCTGTCTGGCCTGGCTGAATGCCTGTTGAAAGCACAAGGGTAAAATGAGCGTAAGTATGAATTTTTTCATGATAAGAAGTATAGTTTATTGTTGATTATCGTAATACAAAGCCGCGGCACCTATGATGCCGCTGTTTTCCAGTCCCGATACCTCTACCCTGATCCGTTCGGCAGTTTTGGTATAGGCGAATGTTCTGATCTCTTCCCACATCGTTTGCTGAAAAAACGCATGGGCATACCGTACAGAACCACCCAGTACAATTAGCTGCGGATCATAAGCATACATCACTTGTTTTATAGCATGGCCAATATGTTTACCTAACTCTGCATATAGTTTTAATGCCTGCTCATCCCCCTTTTTGGCATCCTCAAAAACCTGCACGCCATCTAAGCCATACACATTGCTAAAGAACGAGCCGCTGCAATAATATTCCAGTATGTTATCCAGGTACGGAAACAAACCAAATTCACCAGCTCCGCAGTTAAAACCAGGGTACAATCGTTTGTTGATCATGATACCAGCGCCTAAACCCGTACCCAGCGTTAAACCGATCATCGAATCTACATTGCCCCCTTTGCCAAAATAATATTCGCCTACAGCAAAGCAATTGGCATCGTTATTTACATACACAGGTATGCCATAACGTGTTTCCATCAACTGTTTTAAATGCACTTCCTTCCACGATGGAATGTATTGCACATCATATACAATACCTTCAGCAACGTCAACCACGCTGGGTACACCAATACCAATGGCGGCTACCTGATCGTTTTTTAACAGAGTGTCAACCACCTGGTATATATCATTCATCACATCTTCAACAGAACCATCGCTTTTTATTTTTTGCGATACGATAGCCGACAAGGAGTTATCATTTACAATTGCTCCGCGGATATTGGTAGCCCCCAGGTCTATCCCTATTACTTTGATATTATTCATGAGTAGTTTTCTTTTTGATGTCGATGGTTTTATTGGTAATGAGCGGTTTTGCCCAAAAGCCTACGCTTAATATATAACCAAGGGTGATGTACAAAAAGAACATACCAGCGCGCAAGCCAAAAGCATCACCCAGCAAACCGATAACAGGTGGTATAATAGCTCCGCCGATAATGGCCGTAACCAGCAAGCCTGCAAAAGAACCGTGATCTTTATTGATAGAATTAAGTGCCAGTGAAAATATAATAGGATACATCACCGAAGCAAAGAAACCTACCAGCGGAAAGGCGATCAAAGCCACACCGGTTGGCCCAAACAAAGCCGCAGTTAAACATACTAAAGCCAGTATGGTAAAACTGATGAGCACTTTACGGCTGTCCATTATCTTCAACAGAAACAGGCCCAGGATGCCGCCTGCCGTCATCAGTCCCCAGAAATAGGCTACGGTATCTGCTCCTTTGGTTTGAGGGTCAAGATCGTGATAGGTTTTCAGAAACTGGGAGATCCAGTTAGCGATGCCCTGCTCCGTGCCCACATAGCAGAACATGGCTACCAAAAACAGGATAACGATAGGTTGCTTAAATAGGTCAAAATGCGTTTGCAAGGAGCCTACCTGCTCATCTTCTTTCAGTTCAACCTTGGGGAATTTGGTTAATATCAGCAGAATAACCATCGCCAGGCATATCACTGTAAAAAGCCAATACAAAGAGATCCAGGGTAGGTTTTCAGGCACCAACGAATGTAACAAGCCCACGATACCGCCGCTATTGTTTTCTTTTAAAGCTTTAACCATATAAGAATAAACCAGCGGGCTCAGAAAAGAAGCGAGCCCAAATATCAATTGTGCCAATACCGAGGTAAAGGCGTAATTCTCTTCGCCACCAGATGTTCGGAGCAGCGGATTGATCACCACCTGCAGCATAGCCATACCACAGCCAATCAGGAACAAGGAAATAATAGCGCTGAGGTAATTAGGCTCCATCGCCAGCAAAAGCGAACCTAAAAAAGCCACCACAAATGCCGCCACCATGATCTTTTTCTCCTTAAATGTTTCGAGCATAATAGCCGATGGTACCGACATTACGCCATAGGCTATAAAAAATGCCAGAGGAAGTACACCCGCCAATGTGTAACTTAGATGGAATACTTTGATAATGTCAGGTATCAGCGGACCGATCACATTGGTTAAAAAGGAGATCACAAAAAAGATGAGCATGATCAGGGCTACAATGTAGTAGTTACGTTTCATTGGTTAAGAATAAAGGTTTTGTTATAATTACGTTTTTAAAATTTACAAACTATTATATAAACAGGATCGATGGCTCTGGACAATGTTATTGATATTCTTTTATAATAAAAGTTCCGTTTGGTTTTTAACGGCATAAGAAGGACAATTGTAGGGGCAAATACCCTCAAGCCTAAGGTTAATATTTATAATTAATAATTGCTAAAGTGAGCATTGAACAAATTATCAATCAAATTTATCCTGTACCGGAAACCTCCGCGCAGAAGCTGAAACAGTTGGCTGAGGAAATCACTTTACCTAAAGGGCGCATTTTATTTGAGGTTGATAAAATCAGTCGGAACGTTTATTTTTTAAAAAAAGGTATCGTACGTGCTTATTTATTTCAGCACGACACCGAGGTTACCTTCTGGTTTGGCCGGGAAGGTGATACCATTATCTCGATGAAAAATTATGTAGATAATAAACCCGGTTACGAAAATATTGAGCTTTTGGAAGATTGTGATTTATACCGCATCAAAACCAGTGATCTACGAAAACTGTTTGCCGAGGATATTCACATTGCCAACTGGGGCCGCCGCTTTGCCGAAACCGAACTGATCAAGGTAGAAGAAAGATTGATCTCCCGCCAATTCAGCATGGCAGCCGACAGATACCAGGAGCTAATCACCCACAATCCCGATCTTGTGCAAAGGGTGCAATTGTGTCATATAGCCTCTTATTTGGGCATTACACAGGTGAGTTTAAGCCGTATAAGATCCAAAATCAGGTAACTATATTATTTATCCTATGTTAATTTTTAGGCTGTTTATACTCCGGAACTTTACAGTCGAAATAAATATAAGATAAAATGAATTGGATCATATTAATCATCGCAGGTCTTTGCGAAGTGGGTTTTGCCTCATGTTTAAGCAAAGCCAAAGTAACAACAGGTACCGAAATGTACCTTTGGTATACCGGATTTTTTATCACCATGACCCTGAGCATGGTACTCCTTATCAAAGCCATACAAACCTTACCTATAGGTACAGCCTATGCTGTTTGGACGGGCATCGGTGCTGTAGGTACAGTATTGGTAGGAATCCTGGTATTTAAAGACCCAACCAACTTTTGGCGCTTGTTTTTCATGAGCACCCTCATCATCTCCGTAATCGGGCTTAAATTTGTTGCCGAGTAAGCATAAAACAAAACCGGCGACCTGATATGGTCGCCGGTTTTGTTTTCTTATGGGTTGGGATAAGAAAATCAGATTATCATTTCGAACGAGGTACGAGGAGAAACTATCTCTTGAGCGCAGCGAAAAATCTTATACGATAAGCCATTCAGAAACATGTTGTATAAGATTTCTCCTCACCCCATCGCTTTGTGCAATGCCGTTCGTTCTAAATGACAGTTGGAGTTTTATGAACCTTATTGGTTTATCCGGAACTGCTCTGTTGCGGTTATAGTTGTACGGGTGCAGGTCATGGCCGCAGTGCCTCCCTCGCTTGAAATATAAGCGCCGTTGTTGCCTCTAAAAGAAATAGTACCGTTTGAGTTCACAACCCAATCAAACTGCTCCCATGGGCCAATAACGGTACGATTACAGTTGATAGCTTGAGTACCGTTTTCTGAGGACACATATTTGCTTGAATTTTGCAAAACAACCTTTCCGTTGCCCGCATTAACAATAGTAAACTGCTCCCAGCCTTGTGCCGCAGGGCGGTTACAATTCATAGCCTGTGTACCGTTTTCAGAACTTACATATTGATTGTTTGAACCTTTAATGGTTACTGTTTGCCCAAAGGGAGGCGTAACCGGATTGCTACCACCTACAACAGGCGCTGTCGGGCGTATTGAGGTAAGAGGAATTTGTCCTTTCAACATCCTGCCACCATCGCCCGTTAAACGCAGGTAGTAATCGGCAGAGCATACGGTACCATCTTCATCCAATGATAAAAAGTTGGAACCGGCCGGAACAAAGGATGAATTTTCTGTTGTTTTAGCAATCTGGTTACCTTCATTGTATTCATCAAACATCGAAATGTACAGACCCTGTGCGCCACCACGGATCAGGTTATAAAACTGGGTCCACATCAGGTCGCCGTGTGCGCGCTGACGTAATTGCAGGTCGCCCGGCAATACACATGGTTGATAATCGATACCATTGGCATTACAATAAGCCTGATCGCCCACCTGATGATCGTTATAGAAGTTATTGGCTTCACTGATATTACCTATTTTACCGATCATCCATGGCGATATCATGTTCAACGCGGTAGCGGTTGGTAAAAAGTTGGGCTGGATATCGGTAGCATTGGTATCTCGCCATGAAGCTGGTACACCACCTATTACGTAGCAGCCCTGGCCTTTAAACCAATTGATCACATCCAAACAAACAGCCGAAGAAAATGGGTGGTTAGCATCCATAAAACCCAATCCCCAGATACATACTACCGGTTTGCCGTTTTGTTTGGCATAGGCCGATGACGAAGTATACGCCGACATTTTATTTGTCCAGTCGGTTTTGATCTCTGATTGCATGTTTGTCCAGCCGGTGATATCATACATGATATAAAATTTGCGACCAGTAGCTTCAGCGGCAGTTCTTACCTTAGCCGTTATCGCGTCACGAACCGGGCCTTCCCCACCTGTTGGATTAAAACGTTGCAGCGCGGCGCAATCAATATTATTTTGCTGCATCCATTGAAACTGTACATTTACAGTTTGGTCATTAAAGGATGAGAATAATTTTGCGGGTGTTCCATTATTTAAATTGGCAAAACCAGTTTGATAAGAGCTGGTATACTCGCGCATATCAGGCCATGATTTGATACCGATATTGTTTGTTGATGGCGCCTGGCCCGCATTCGGTGCCCAATGCCACCAAATATTAATAGGCGAACCGTCGCCAATAGCGGCAAACCATCCCTGGTAGCCTACAGTGATCTTCCCAACCACATCACCAACAGGTGAGGCAAATGTACTTTTGTTTTTTCCAGCCAATGCACTAGCTGAGTTTCTGTCTAAACCTTTTTTACAGCTGCTTAAGCTTATAATGCCAAATAAGGCCAATAAAAATATAGCTTTAATATTTTTTAGTTTCATAATTTACGTGTTTAATAATTGGTTTGATAGTAGTTAATAGTTGTAATTAGACATAGCCATCCCTAAGGGGGCATAAAAACGTATTTTTTCATAGATATTAAGGTTAAATAAACCGGAAACTTCTAGAAAAAGCATACCGGTATAAATTGGTTATCAGCATAAAATAAGCGGAAGGATATTAAAAAAAGCTTAATAAATACTTAATTTTTAAACTATTATAGATTATTAATTAAGTTAAAGGAATTTTATATAGCTTATTAAGAAACCTATAAGCTATATATATGAAAAGTAAAATATAATAAGCACTCAATAATTACCCATAAAAAAGGCCAGACTTTATAAAGCCTGGCCTTTTATTTTTTTTTAGAAAACAGCAGTTTACATTACCGCCATCCACCACCCAAAGCACGGTACAAATTCACAATGGCTTGCAATTCCTGCAACCTGTCGCTCACGCCACTAAGTTGCGCTGCCAATAAGTTTTGTTCGGAGGTTAATACATCGGTATAGTTTGTTGCTGAGCTGTAACGTAATAACTCCTGTGTATAGTCAACCGATTTTTGCAGTGCGATGATTTGTTTACTGCGGGAATCCTGTTTTTCAACAGCGGTTTCATGAGCATAAAGCGCGTTGGAAACTTCCTGTCCGGCTACCAACAATGTTTTCTGGAAACTATTCAGAGCCTCCTGCTGTTGTGCCTGGGCGGTACGTAATCTGGCTTTATTGATACCCTGGTTAAAAATAGGTTGCGCTATACCAGCCACTGCGTTATAAAATATTGATTTGTCAAAAAAATCTTTCAAAGTCAAGCTTGAGAGACCTCCGGAAGCGGTTATGGTAAATGACGGGTAAAAATAAGTCCGCGCCAGGTTGGTATTCTCAAAGGCCGCCCTGAAAGCATATTCACTTTGCTGCACATCCGGGCGGTTGGTTAGCAATTGTGTAGGGATACCCGTTTGCAGTTCGGTGGTTACCTTTTGATCGGCTAATGTACTGCGGGTAATTGGGCCCGGGCCCCTCGAAAGTAAAATATCCAGTGCGTTCTCCGTCTCGCGAATGCTGCGTTTAATGTCAGGAATAGATACTTCGGCGGCATAACGGTTAGCCTCGCTCTGCACCACAGCCGCGCCATTAACCACGGCCCCTTTTTTGAGCTCCTTCATGGTCTCCACATCCTGAATCCGGTTTTTAAGCGTTTGCTGAGTAATTTCCAATTGCTTATCCAGAGCCAACAGGCTGAAATAGTTATTGGCAATATCCGCTATCAGCTGGGTTTGCACCGCTCTTTTGGCGGCATCACTTTGTAAAAAACTGGCCAGGGCGGCTCTTTTGGTGCTGCTTAGTTTACCCCAAATATCGGCCTCCCACGAAGTACTTAAATTGGCCTGATAGGTGGTAGTGAGGGTATTGATGTCGATACCTTCCGGGAAATTCAACCCGGCTTGCGATTGTTTTGACCGGGTAACGCTCACATTGCCACTTAAGCTGGGGAGAAAGGCGGCTTTGCTTTGGCGCAGGGTTGCCTGCGCTTCCAATATCTTTTGTACCGCGGTTTTCAGATCGAGGTTATTGTTCAAGCCTTCCTGTATCAATGATCTCAATACAGTATCCGCAAAAAGGTTTTGCCAGGGCATCGAGGCCATGGTGGTCGTATCAGTCGACTGGCTACCGCGATAAAGACCTTCAGTATTTACATCCGGGCGTTTATAGCTTTTGGTAACGCGGCAGGACAGCAGCACTCCCGAAAGCGAGACAAATAGTAATATATATTTTAAACAATTTTTGTTCATGGCGATGTTTTTAATTGATGGATCAATGAGCGGGTTTGAGTTCAACCGCTTCATCCTCATCGTCGTCATTATCTTGTTTCGGTGGGCCGCTTACCCTTTCCTGCAAATGCTGGAAGATGATAAACAACACCGGGATCACAAACACCCCAAATATGGTTCCTACAAACATACCACCCACTGCCCCTGTACCTATAGATTTATTGCCATTAGCCCCTGCTCCTGTTGAAAACATCAAAGGCATAATACCAAATATAAAAGCAAAGGAGGTCATCAGGATGGGGCGTAAACGGGCTTCGGCACCTGCAATAGCTGCTGGTATCAGTTCCATACCTGCTCGTCGTCTTTCCAAAGCAAACTCAACAATCAGGATGGCATTTTTGGCCAGCAAACCAATGAGCATGATAAGGGAGATCTGCAGGTAAATGTTACTTTCGATACCGAATATCTTGGCAAACAGGTAAGTTCCCGACAAACCGACAGGCAAGGAGAGCAATACCGCGAAAGGCAGAATATAGCTTTCATATTGGGCGCTTAATAAAAAGTACACAAACACCAGGCAAAGCATAAATATATAAGCCGATTGCGTGCCTGCGGTTAACTCTTCCCGCGTTAAACCGGAAAATTCATAACCATAACCCGCAGGCAGGCTCTCCAAAGCAACCTCTTTAATGGCCTTGATGGCATCGCCCGTACTAAAACCCGGCTTAGGTTGGCCCGAAACGGATATGGCCGTAAACAGGTTAAATCGTGAAATAGACTCAGGCCCAAATACTCTTTTCAATGAAATAAAGGAAGTTATAGGCGCCATCGTACCCGCGCTGTTGCGTACAAATATTTTGCTTAAACCTGCCTCCGTAGCCCGGTAATCATAATCGGCCTGCACCATTACACGGTATTGTTTACCAAATTGATTAAAGTTAGAAGCATATAAACCGCCATAGTACCCCTGCAGCGTATTCAATACCGAATTTACCGTTACACCGGCTTCTTTACATTTGGCTACATTAACATCAACCTGGTATTGAGGAAAATTGGGGTTGAAGGATGAATTAAGGCTTTGAATTTCGGGGCGCTTGCTAAGGGCCGCTATAAAGTCGTTACTTACTTTAAACAATTCATTCACGGTATGCCCGCCTTTATCCTGCAGCTGAAACTCAAAACCATCACTGTTACCAAAGCCATTTAAGGTTGGTGGCGAAAAATAAAACACATTAGCTTCCCGCATTCCACTGGTTTTGCCATAAAGCTGACCAATAATACCTTCCTGGCTGTCGCTTTTTGATTTACGCTTATCCCAGGTTTTCAGTTTCATGATCACCATGGCGTAAGCGCTGCCATTACCTGCAATAAAGTTAAACCCAACCAGTTTCAAGGTACTCACCACAGCCGGAAAGGTATGTCCAATGCTATCGATCTTATTGGCAACCGCATCTGTGCGTTCCATTGACGATGCCGGGGGCAGACTAATAGCCGCGAATACAACGCCCTGGTCTTCATTAGGCACAAAACTGGATGGCGTGGTTTTGATCAGGTAAATAAGAACAGAAGCAAATACGGCTATGGCGGCTACCGCTATCCACTTTTTATGCGCCAGGAACCCTACCGACTTTTTATACTTACCGCTTACCGCATCAAAAGCTGTATTAAATATCACGTAGAAATGATTGATAAAACCATGCTTCTTGGTACCTTTTTCGTGCGGCTTTAAGAACAGGGCGCACAAAGCCGGACTAAGCGTTAAGGCGTTGATGGCCGATAACATAATAGCTACTGCCAGCGTAATACCAAATTGCTTATAAAATACACCGGTAGAGCCAGATATGAAAGTTACCGGTAGAAACACTGCCGACATCACCAATGTAATGGAAACTATAGCGCCTGATATCTCGCTCATCGCATCAATAGATGCTTTTCGGGCCGACTTATAGCCTATATCGAGTTTAGCGTGTACGGCTTCCACCACCACAATGGCGTCATCCACCACAATACCGATGGCCAGCACCAATGCGAATAAGGTGAGCAGGTTAATAGTAAAGCCAAATAAGTTGAGGAAAAAGAAAGTACCCACAATAGCTACCGGAACTGCAATAGCCGGGATCAGTGTAGACCGGAAATCCTGCAGGAACACAAACACTACGATAAATACCAATATAAATGCTTCAATGAGTGTGCTGATCACTTTTTCTATCGAGGCATCCAAAACCTCATTGGCATCAACCAGGTAGGCGATCTTCATTCCTTTAGGAAAGGTTTCGGCAGCCGCATCCAGGATCTTTTTTGATTCATTGATCACATCGCGGGCGTTTGATCCCGCCGTTTGGCTAATGGCCACACCTACTGATGGTTTACCATCAGTAATGATATGAAACGAATAATCCAGCGAGCCTAATTCAACCCGGGCCACATCATTCAACCGCAGCAATTGCCCATTGCCCACCGATTTAATGATCATGTTGCCAAACTCAGCGGCAGATTGTAAACGCCCTTTGTACCTGATCACATATTGAAAAGATTGATTGCTGTTTTCGCCGAATTTACCTGGCGCAGCTTCTATATTCTGCTCGTTAAGCACATCGGTAATATCATCAGGCACTAAACCATATCGCGACATCACATCCGGTTTTAGCCAGATACGCATGGAATAATCCCGGGAGCCAAACACTTCAGCGGTACCCACACCGGTTACACGTTGTATTTGCGGCACCAGGTTTATCTTGGCATAGTTTTGCAAAAAGGTTTCGTCGTACGTTTTATTGTCACTGTATAAGGAAAAAATAACCAGGTTGCTGCTCTGGCTTTTGGCCACCGTAACACCCGATTGCGTAACAACCAGCGGCAATAAACTGGTTGCCCTTGATACCCTGTTCTGCACGTTCACCGCGGCCAGATCGGGATTGGTGCCTACTTTAAAGTATACCGTGATCGATGCTGAGCCATCATTAGAGGCAGACGAAGTCATGTAGGTCATGTTCTCCACCCCATTGATCTGCTCTTCCATCGGGATGATCACGCTTTTAAGTACCACATCGGCATTAGCGCCATTATAAAAAGCAGACACGTTTACCGTTGGCGGCGCTATATCCGGGTATTGTGAAATTGGCAAGTTAATAAGGCCCAGTATACCCAGTATCAGCAGTAAAACGGATATAACAGTTGATAATACCGGGCGTTCTATGAATTTTTTAAGCATACAATTGCTTTAACAGGATTGATAAATTAAACTCCACTATTTAAGGTTGCCATAAACAGATGCCTCACTAACCGGATTGACTTTTATGGTGGTTCCATCCGGCAAATTATTGGCGCTTTCCAGCACTATTTTATCGCCGGCATGCAAACCGTCGGTAACTACGTAAAACTGACCAGCGGTGTTATCCATCACCTGAATAGCTACGTTCTTGATCTTGTTCTGTTTATCAACCAGGTAAACAAAGCGTTTATCCTGCAGTTCATAAGTGGCTCTTTGTGGTACCAGCAAACCCGATTTAATCGTGTTGGGGATTCTAACCGAAGCGCTACTGCCACTACGGATAATACCCCGTGGATTTACAAAATCGGCACGTACATTGGCAGCGCCTGTAGCGGTATTAATTAATCCGTTCACCGTTTCAACACGGCCTGTATGCTCGTAAGTAGTACCATCAGGAAGTATAAGCAGCACATTGGGTAGTTTGCTTAATTTTGATTTGAAGGAGGTTGTACCTGCGCTATCCTTGCTAAAATCAAGTAATTGTTTTTCGTTCAGCGCGAAATAGGCGTAAATATTGGAGGTGTTATAAACTGTAGTTAAAGGATCTGTTGTGGTACTGGTTATCAAACTACCCAATTTATAAGGCAGCGAACCAATAACGCCATTTACCGGACTGGTTATGGTAGTATATCCCAAATTAACCTGCGCGTTTACCAACGCAGCCTTTGCTTGTGCTAAAGCGGCTGCTTTTGACTGCTGTGTATATTCTGCCGATTCCAGCTCGTAATGACTGATGATATCTTTTTCAACCAGGGGTTTTACTTTATTTACCTGCATTTTGGCCAGGCTCAGATCGGCCTCCGCTGTTTTAATACCTGCTTGCGCGGTACGTACATCCTGCTCATATTGCGGGGCATTGATCTTAAAAAGCAATTGGCCCTTTTTTACGATAGAACCTTCGTCTACGTATATTTTTTCTACGTAACCATCTACTTTGGGTCTGATCTCGATATTCTGTTGCCCCTGGATACTTGCCGGGTAATCCACATTTAAAGTAGCCGACCGTGGCTGAAGGGTAAGTACTTTATAATCCAACACCTGTGCTCCTTCCTGCCCGCCGGCTGCCTGTTTGTTTTTATTCCCGCAGGAACTAAATATAGCTGCCAGTAAGGCAGCGGTAAAAAATACAGCCCTATTCTGAGGCGAAAGTACATAGTAAGTTTTGCAGAAAGGTTTTAAAAGCATCATAAGTAAAATAATCGTGAAAATATAGCGCGTAAGGATTTACGCCGCTAAATACGGCATTAATTAGGTTTTTTGACTGTTAAATATAGTTAATGTTACAGCTTATTTTAAAATCGCGCAGATGTAAAGATCAGACGTCGATTAAAATGGCTTTTATTTTTTGGTCAAGATCATGCGCGTCAAAAGGCTTTGCCACAAAATCGTTCATGCCATGATCGATACACTTTTCCATTACTTCCCGGGTGGCATGGGCGGTTAGGCGAGGATAATAGCAAAACCTAAACCACTTCACTAAAAAGAATGACTGCACGCCGTGATAAGCGTTCCATGTTTTAACCTCCAAAAGTAATTTAAACTAAATTGTTATTTCTATTCATAAATTACAGAACAGTTCATTTTATTCACTATAAAAACCTTCTATTTAACAGGTAAATCTATAAACACAAAACTAAAGAAGGCCTCCTACAGGTGGCCTTCTTTTATAAACAGAACTATACTTATTTAAATATTAATGAAATACGAAGGTAGCCGGGAAATAATAGCCTGTATAGGGGATATCCTTAGTTTGAGATCCGCTTGATGCATCATAAAAAAACAGGTCGTTTACACTGTAGTTAATACCATACCCGGATTTTACCGTACTCACTACCAACTGATTCAATTTGGCATTAAAAGCCAAACCTGCGCCATACAATTCCTTGCCGGCTGGTACGGTTATAAAAGGAGTGGTAAATGACGCGCTATTGCCTGGGGTATATTTATAGATTTCGGTACCACCGCTATATGGGCCATTTTTTGCCAGGAAAATAGTATTCTCGGTGGTAGAGGCTGCAATGGAGCCTGGATGCCAAGCACCCCATGAACCATTAACAGTAAATGGCACAGTGATATTTTGTACATCAAGCGTTGCTGGGTCTATACGCACCAACTGGTTGCCGCCTGCCGCCCATATAGCACCATCTTTGCTGCGGGCGAATGCTACTTCTAAGCCAGGAATAGTTTTAGCAATGGTATAGTTAGAGGCGTTTAGTACCACTACCCCGGCCGATTGTGATAGCGCGAATACATAATTACCTGCTTTGATCAGGTCACCTACCTCGCCGCTCACACCGCTGATCTTTGTACTCAGTTTAACCGTTTGCAGATTAAGCTGATAAATACCATCACCTGTACTCACTAAACCGGTATTATTATCGATGCCGACAAACGCCCGCCAATCGTTACTACCGGCAGAATCTATACGTCCCGTTTCTTTAAGCGACATATCATCAGTTACCACCAGGGGACCGCCTGCTTTTGATAACAGGTACAATTTATGATTATAAACCGTACCGAACTCCAATGATGAAGTAGCTGGCAGAAGTGTTTTACCGGGGTTTTCTTTGGTAAATATGCTATCGGTTAAAGTCCCTTTTGCGTAATCGAAAAAGCTTACGGAACCCGTACCGTGACCATACCAGCCCTCATTTACTATAAAGAAACCGTTTTCATATTTACCCGGAGGCGCTATTTTAACATCGTGATCCTTTTTACAGGAAGCGATAGTGGCCATTAACAATACCGGAATAAGATATGTTGATAGCTTTTTTATGGTGAGTTTATTTTTCATGCTTATTGTTTGTGATATAAAGAATTAATGAAATACCGCTATAGAAGGAAAGAAATATCCTGTATAAGCGATATCATTGATCAATGCCCCTGTTGAGGCATTATAAAAGCATAGGTCATTAAAGCCATAGTTAGTGGTAAAACCGGAGTGTACCGTATTAACAATAACCTGGTTATGTGCAGGATCATAACCTACACCCGAACCATACAACTCTCTGCCTGTTGGCACGGTGATAAATGGCGTAGTAAATGAAGCGCTGTTGGTTGAGGTATACTTATAAATCTGTGTACCACCAGAAAATGTAGCGTTTTTGGCTATAAAGATGGCGTTTTCGGTAGTAGAAGCAGCGATAGAACCCGGATGCCAGGCCGCCCATGAGCCGTATATGGAAAACGGCACAGTAATGGTTTGTATAACCAAAGTAGCTGGATCAATGCGCACCAGTTGTGTGCCACCGGCGGACCAAACAGCACCGTCAGGGGTTTTGGCAAACGCGCATAACATGCCAGCAATAGAGGTAGATGTAACCACCGAATTATTAGAAGCATTCAATACGATCACTCCGCTTGATGCTGATAGTACAAAAACATAATTACCGGCTTTGATCATATCGCCCACCTGACCGGTTACGCCACTTAATTTGGTACCCAAAGCCAATGTTTGCAGATTGATAGGAAAAATACCCGAATTGGTACTCACCAGGCCATTGTTAGCATCAATACCCACAAAAGCCCTGAAGTCATTACCACTTTTGGCGGCAATACGGTTTATTTCCTGTAAAGTATGTGGATTGACCACTACCAGGGGGCCTCCAACTTTACTTACCAGGTATAATCTGTCGTTAAAAATAGTACCGTACTGTAAGGTGCTGCTGGTTGGGTTCAGGTTCTTACCCGGGTTTTCTTTGGTAAACAGACTGTCGCTGAGCACGCCAGTACCAAAATCGTAAAAGCTTACCGTTCCGGTACCGTGTGCATACCATCCTTCATTGATCAGGAAAAAGCCGTTATCATATTTACCTGTGCCACGCACTTGCAATTTGCTGTTTACCTGTTTAGTATTTGGTGTAATGTTCGCCGCATCTTTTTTACAGGAGTTTACCATTCCCATCAATAATACAGGGACAATATAGGGTAGCAACTTAATAAGGGTAGATCTTTTTGTTTTCATGGTGTGTTGATTGGTTATTTATACAGATTGTTTATTGATCTAATTTCACTATGCTAAGGTCGGCGGCACCGCAAACTTCGGTTGATTGTTCTCCAAGCCACCCCATATCATATAGCACCCCGGTTTGCACTTTGATAAAATCGATACCTTTCAGCTTCACTCTTTTTCCATCCTTATCAATAGCGTTGGAAATATCAACCTTATCGCCGCCATAAGTACTGTCAGAATAGCCAAAATCAAAAGGCCTGCTTGTGATATATTGCGGGTTGCTATCGTCAATATTAGTTGAGGGTAACAAAGTTCCGGTTACAGTAAGCGTTCTGCCATTTACCCATCCCGGGAAATAAGTGGGCTGCGTGTTATATTGGTTCCTTTTTACAAAGCCGGCACCGCCCTGATTGTCTGTCCATGGTATGTCATCAGCATCATTTGCCGGGCGGGTATAAGTTACCTGGTAATTGCGCACATATCCGTCATGATCAAATTGGCTGCCTTTCAGTTCATACCAGGTATCATCCGGTTTGCCGTTACCATTTTTATCATCCATCACCCATATCACGCCGGGCTCGGCAAATATGTTAGGTATAGGATTACCAAAAACAATCAGGTCATTGGCATTGGGTACATTCAAAACGGTATGGTCAAATCCCAGTACAATATAACCGCCCCAGGCTCCTAATGAAACCAGCCCCTGAGTACCTCTTAATACCCCTTTGGCAGCTGTTGAATCGCCAAGAGTGGTATTGATAAATTGGCCCGGAGCGGGCTTAAAATCAAAAAGTGCGGTTACATAGGGGTTACTGGAAGCCGTTACAGGCCTGATAGGTGAGCCCGGAGGCTCGGGTGGAGCTACAGTATCGCGTTTAATAACTGTATCAACCCGCAGTTTCTCAACTATTTGTACATCCTTTTTACAGGATGACAGCAGGGCGACACCAATGATGACCGACAGGAGAAAAACTTGGTAAAGATTAAGGTTCAATTTCATTTTATTGATCAGTTTATGTAAGTATTAATAAGCGAATGCAAAATGGGCCGGTATATCCCCGGCCACTACCGACCATTTTTTCTTTCCCGACGGATCGAAGCAATACAGCGTTCCCGGTGTAACGTAATCTTTAGCATCAGTAACCAATACTTCTTTAGTTACCGGGTTTACAGCTATACCGTAGGGAACCTTGATCTGGGTTTCGGTGCCATCGGTAATAAACTTCGTATTCAATACGGTTTCATCTTTTACATTAAGCATGGAATAGGTGGTGGTATTTGAGTTGGTGTTGTAATTATATTCGTAACCATACATATAGGCGATATCACCATCAATCCAAAGGTTACTTACGCCAAAATCAAATTGCTTTTTAACCTGATCTGTTTTGGTGTCAATTACAAATAACTTGGAGGGAATGCTATAATAATCGCCGCGGGAGGTTACATAGATATCGCCGTATTTATCAGCCTTTACCCTATCCAGGTTGATGGCCACATCTATGCGTTTCAACTCCTTAAATGAAGGCAGATCGATAACAGAAACCGTACGCTCATAATTTGGCGGACTATAACCGCCTGAGTTAGCTACATACAGCTTTTCGCCTACTATGGCCATCTCTTCGGGTTGGCGGCCAACGGTAACCTTGCGTGTGATCTGAAGTGTAGAAGTATCTATCTCATTAACAGCGCCATTCGGCGCTTTGGGATCGCCTACTTTACCCAGGTAAGCACTCACATAGGCTTTGCCATTATGAAAGGTTACGTAACGGCAGTTATCGATATTGATGAGCGAGATCCGTTTACCGGTTTTCGCGTTCAAAATCTCCACCTTGTTGGATACGTTAACTAACACATATACCTTTGAGCCATAAATGCCAATATCATTACCCACATCGCCCAAACCTTTGGTAACATCCGGGTTGGTTTGATTGTAAATATTACGGCGATACTGCCCGGTAGTATAATCCAGGTAGTCAAGCGAAGCCTTATTCATATTCATATTACCCTCATTAAGCAAATAGAAGCCTTTAACCACAGCTGTGGGATCGGGGGGCAACAAGGACTTATCCTGCTCTGGGATGGGTTTAGCATCTTTCCGGCAGGCGCTGTAGCTCAGAATAATGCATCCGAGCAGCAGATATTTCATGTAATTTATTTTCTTCATGGCAGATACTTAAAATGTTGAACTTATGGTGAAGCGATAGTTGCGTCCCGGTAAGGGGAAATTGTATATCACGTCGTAATATTGATTAAGCAGGTTATTGATTTCGGCAGTGAGTTTAAGCTTGTGGCTATTGAGCTTTGTGGCATAGGTAAACCCTATGTCGTGCGTGTACCACGGCGGCATATAATTGGCCGCTTCATGATATTTTTGATTATATCTTTCACCGGTATAGATATAGCTGTAGGTAAAGGCCAGTTTACGCCACTCTGCGCCTATCAGTACTGAACCACTATTGACCGGGGTATAGGGTATTTGCTGATTATAGTTGAGGTCGGCTTTATCAGTTACATCCACCGATTGCTGGTAAGTGTAGGAAATGCCCGTATTTAGTAGCACACCACCCCATAACTGCCACATAGCAGATGCATTTATTTCTGCCCCTTTGATATGCACTTTACCCAGATTAATGATCGACCACCGACCCAGATCTGCTCCCGGTACAGCTACAATTTTATCCCTTACCTGGTTATAATAAACATCAGCCTGGATCGCGAAGTAGACCAACGTTTGCTGATGCAGCGTGTGGTTATAGGTAAAGCCCAGATCATACTGCCTGTTAAATTCGGGCCTTACCGTAGCGTAACCCACAAAAGTGTAGTACAGGTCATTAAAAGTTGGCAGCCTGAAAATGCTCTTATAAAAACCACGCAACCTAAAATCAGGGCTTTCTGTGGGTTGCCATGAAAACAATAATGCGGGTGTATACTCGGTTTTATTATCTGAATTAGCCTCAACCGGAACTTTGTCCCGAACAAAAGTACCCAGCACATTAGCCTGTAAGTTAAACCGGGTAAAATGCAATTCGGTGGCCAAGGCCGTTAACAGTTGATTACGAATAGGCGGTGCAAACTTATATTTAGCCGAATCATTCTCGGTGATGTGCAAGGTACTCCACTCATAATCTGCCGAGGCCGCCACATCCCAAAACTTATTGATCTTGTATTTATTAGCTACCGAAAAGTAAAGTTCATGTTCATAATAACGATCATTTAACAGCCCGGTAGTTGTGGTGATATCGGGATTGGTATAATGGCTGAAAGTATTGGCATACTTACCACTAAGCATCAGACTGTACCTGTCGCCAAAATTTTTGTTGTAGGTAGATTGCATAAAGATATCCCTGTTCCACAAGCGCTCATCCGAATCAAATTTATTGGATACAATGGCGGCCGGTAATCCCCTTGCCGAATTATACAGATACCCTTTAACTGCCCATTTACTACTATCCGGCAGCTTTCCATTTAGCCCGAGCTCTGCCCGTTGCGCGGTGATATCGCTGTTTTGCCGCACGGCTGTAGTATCATAAACACCATTATTATAACGGAATTTGTAGCGGCCATTGGCATGTACAAACTCTGTACTGAAGGTACTGTAGGTATTATCACTCAGCTTATACTGCCAAAAGAATGACGGATTAACCAAACCTGATGAACCGGTTTTAAAACTCACTTTACCAGCAGAACGGCTACTATCCTCAAAATGCGGCTGACGCGAGGTAAGGCAAATAGCGCTCCCGGAGGCAAAGCCCTTGGCCGACTGAAATATGGTACCCTTTTGCGCATTGTAAAGGGCTATTTCATCAATGTTATCCAGCGAAAACTTACCCAGGTCAACCTGGCCATTTTGCGAATTGCCAAATTCGACACCATCATAAAAAACACCTACATGATTACTACCCAGACTGCGCACATTAATGGTTTTGAGACCGCCTACGCCGCCGTAATCCTTCAATTGCACACCTGAGAAATAACGGATGGCATCGGCCACCGAAAAACTATTCAGCTTTTCCAGCTCCGCTCCTTTGAGTATTTGCAGTGGTGTTGCCGAAGTATTACGCGAAGAAATCCGGCCTGCACGAACGGAAACCTCTTTCAGATGGTGACTTTTAACAGTATCTGCTGCAGGTTTATGGCGACTGGTATCCGCCACCTGCGCCTTAGCGTTACCACAAAACAGGCCCCATACCGCTGTAAGGCAAATAAAAAAAATCGGGAAGCACAAATATTTGTACAAGTGTTGCAATACGTTCTGTTCGTGAAAAAATTAAACAAACAGCCAACAGGGTACCATCAATGGAAATACGCAACAACGTGAGGTATCTTCATTCCAGCTTCAATCCCCGAAAGCTATGAATACATATCATGCAATGGCAGGTCTTCTGACTTACTCCCCGCTTACCCGGCCTTCCCGTCGCGATCATATCGAAACAGTGGCTATAGAATGGATAGCGGTTAACAGAGCTTACAGCTGCGGGACAGTTCCGGAATTACACCGGATTCCCTTTTAATCCCCAAATCATAAAGGCCTGGGGAACCAAAAGCGAGGCAAATATAGAAATAAAAAGCACAAGGACTTTGATGTTTTGGTATGCCGCATAGATAGCATAATTTTCAAACAGGATACCATACCTAATTCATCAACGAAAATCATGCGGAGCAAAACAATAAAGCTTTCATTCAATTATAAAATTTATATAATTGAAAATCTATAGTTTATATCTACTATTTAAATTTTTTATTTTGTAAATTTTTATCTCAATGCTTGTTCAGTTTTTCTTCAATACGTTTTTGCAATTGCTTTTTGTACTCATCATCCAGCTTCAATTCGCTGATCTTTGCCGGATGGAACAGCTCGCACACCATTTTATTGATCATGGAGCTTTGCTGTTCAAACACCCTGCATACCGAGCAGCCGGCCAGGTGGATCTTCAATTCCAGCTTTTCGCGAAGTGTTAAGTGGTCAATCAGCTTCTTCTCAATTAAACGAGTGGCTTTGCGACAGTTGTACGCTATTTTTGTCAATTCATCCATATTCCTCCCCTATTTTAGATTTATACTATAGAGTTAGTCGTTCTGCATAACAGTCCCTTACAATTTTTGAAAATAGTTTCTTACTCCAAGAATCGTTATTCGCAAAATCCTTGCTCTTTGCTCCCAAAGTCCCCCAAATCCTTGCTCCCAAAATCCCTACCTTTGCAGGCAATGGATTATTTCAAAAGGCTCCTTGATCTGCTGAATAAAGAAAAAGAGGAGGACCGTAACGCTTATCTTAAACTAACCGAAAACTCATCAGCTGCCGACCGCCGGGCACAAGGACTTAGCTGGTATCCTATAGCCATTCGTGGAACCGAGCCCGGCCGGGGCGATTATATCAATGTAGAGGTTGAACGAACTACACATAAGGACCTGGCTCACCAGTTGCGTTTTGGAGTACCTGCAGCCCTGTTCTCCAATCACGATCCAAAGACCGACCGTGCGGAAGGCACCATCACCTACCAGGGCGGCGACCGCCTAAAAATCACCCTATATACCGACGAACTGCCAGATTGGACCCGCGACGGCAAACTCGGCATCGATCTGCTTTTTGATAACAATAGTTACGACGAAATGCAGAATGCCCTTAAACAGGCTTCGGCCATAGCCGTAAAGCCACAGGAAGGACGCTTGATCCAGATCCTTACGGGCGAGAAAGCTCCTGTATTTAATACTACCGCCCCTGTTTCCGCTCCACGCTTAAACGAGTCGCAGACAGAGGCGGTTAATAAAATAGTTTCGGCGCAAGACCTGGCCGTTATTCACGGGCCGCCGGGCACGGGTAAAACCACTACTCTGGTACAGGCTATTAAAGCGCTTATCGGGCAAAATAAAAAACAGGTTTTGGTTGTGGCTCCAAGTAATACCGCGGTTGATCTGCTCAGCGAGAAACTAACAGACGAGGGGCTAAATGTATTGCGCATCGGTAATCCGGCCCGGGTATCCGAAAAACTGTTGTCCTTAACGCTCGACAGCAAGATTGCCGAACATGACGATAACAAAGAGATCAAAAAACTCAAAAAACAGGCCAGTGCTTACAAGGACATGGCCCACAAATACAAACGCAGCTTTGGCAAAGCAGAGCGCGACCAACGCAAGGCCTTGTTTAATGAAGCGCATAAGATCATGAAGGATGTGGCCGCCTCCGAGCAGCACATAGTTGACGATTTGGTGAGTAAAGCCCAGGTGATCACCGCTACACTGGTGGGCGCAAATCACTATACCATACGCGATGTAAGGTTTGATACCGTAGTGATTGACGAAGCCGGTCAGGCATTGGAACCCGCCTGCTGGATCCCTATACTAAAAGCGCAAAAAGTAATACTGACGGGTGACCATTGCCAGCTACCACCGACGATCAAATCGGCAGAGGCGGCCAAAAATGGACTGAGCACTACCCTGCTCGAAAAATGTGCATCCCTGCATCCAGAAGCTGTAGTATTACTGGAAGAACAATACCGTATGCATCAGGATATCATGGGCTTTTCATCAGCAGAGTTTTACCAGAGCAAACTGAAAGCACATACTTCTGTAGCGCAGCGTTTGCTTTTCCCCGGAGATATGCCTGTATCTTTTGTAGATACCGCGGGCTGTGGTTTTGATGAACAGCAGCAGGGCACCAGCGTAGCCAACCCCGAAGAGGCCGTGTTTTTATTAAAGCACCTTAATAAGCTGGTTAGCAATTTAAATAGCACCGACAATTTCCCTTCTATTGCTATTATCGCGCCTTATAAAGAACAGATCAGGGTGCTGAATGAGTTGCTGGCTGCCCATCCTGATTTACTTCCTTACAGCAGTTATATTTCGGTAAACACGGTGGATAGTTTCCAGGGACAGGAACGCGATGTGGTTTATATCAGCATGACGCGGAGTAATTCCGAAGGCGAGATCGGTTTCCTTTCAGATATCCGCCGGATGAACGTAGCCTTGACCCGCGCCCGGAAGAAACTGGTGGTTATAGGGGACAGTTCCACCCTTACCAGGCTGCCATTTTATGCCGATCTTATCGACTATACCGAACGCCTGGATGCCTATGAAAGTGCCTGGACATATGCCGGTGAATAATACACCTTGCTAACACCTTTTAGTAGCCATTTTTACACTATCAAATCCAGTTACGCAATCGTTATCGACGATAAATATTGCCAAATTGTTTCATTTTAGGCTTTTTTATGATTATCTTGTCAGCAAACCAACAACAAATTAATACGTAAAAATTACACTAAGCCTATGGCACAAGCAAAAACATTAGGGCAATTTATCATTGAAAAACAAGCGGATTTTCCGTACGCTAAAGGTGAGCTTTCGCGTTTGCTGCGCGATATAGGTATCGCGGCAAAAATTGTTAACCGCGAGGTAAACAAAGCAGGTTTAATGGATATGCAGGGAGAAGCAGGCAGTACCAACGTACAGGGCGAAAGTCAGCAAAAATTGGATATTTACGCCAATGAGCAATTTATAACAGCCCTTAAAAGTGGCGGGGAGTGCTGCATTGTAGCATCGGAAGAGAATGAAGAGATTGTAATGCTGGATACCGATGTATCCCTGGATGCCAAATATATTGTAGCTATTGACCCATTGGATGGTTCGTCTAATATTGATGTAAACGTATCAGTGGGTACTATTTTTTCTATATACCGCAGGCAAAGCACCAGCGGCCGGGCAACGCTGACGGATGTTTTACAAAAAGGCGTAAACCAGGTTGCCGCGGGTTATGTGATCTACGGTACTTCAACCATGCTGGTTTATACCACAGGCAAGGGCGTTAACGGCTTTACGCTGGATCCATCCATAGGCGAATTCTGCCTGTCGCACCCGGATATGAAAATACCTAAAACGGGTATTATCTACTCTATCAACGAGGGTTACTATGTGCACTTCCCGCAAGGAGTAAAATCATACATCAAATATTGCCAGGTAGAGGATGAAGCTACTCACCGCCCCTACAGTTCACGTTATGTGGGTTCTATGATAGCTGATCTGCACCGCAGCGTGATCAAGGGTGGTATATTCATTTACCCGGTTACAGCGGCTACCCCAGGCGGTAAATTACGACTGGTTTACGAATGCAACCCCATGTCGTTTGTTATTGAACAAGCTGGTGGCAGGGCCACAGATGGTAAAAACCGCATCATGGAACTGGATGTCACTTCCCTGCACCAGCGTACCCCTATTTTTATAGGCTCCGAGCAAATGGTGCTCAAGGCCGAAGAGTTTATGGCCGATGCCGTGGAAGAGGAAATAAGTATGGATTTGGCGGGGTAAGTAAAAAATTGTCATTCTGAGCGCAGCGAAGAATCTATTATACGATAGAAATGCCGCTGAATAGATCCTTCGCTGCGCTCAGGATGACAAACCATATTAAAGAGAAACATTAAACCAAAAGACCCGGCAATTTGCCGGGTCTTTGTTATTTGAAAAACGAAACACAATTATTTATTATCCAACAGCTGTAATGTTGGGACCAACAGAGCAAAGCATTCCATCAGAAAAGCCCTTATACTGGCTGCAGTTTTTACGGAAAAGTTCAGCCAGGTGACTAGCTGTTTCCTCGTAATCATAAGAGTCGGCCCAGGTATTTGCGGGGTTCAGTATCTGCGATGGCACACCGGGACAGCTTTCCGGTATCATTAGATCAAAAATGGGTAGCTTTTGATAACTTACGTCATTCAGTTGACCTTTGAGTGCGGCCTTGATCATAGCGCGAGTATAACTCAGCTTAATACGTTCGCCTGTACCGTATGATCCTCCTGTCCAGCCGGTATTCACCAGCCAAACATTCAGTGGGTACTTATCCAGTTTTTCGCCCAGCATTTCGGCGTATTTAGTGGGATGTAAGGGCAGAAATGCCCTGCCAAAACAAGCAGAGAAAGTAGCCTCGGGCTCATTAATACCATATTCTGTTCCGGCAATTTTAGCCGTATAGCCCGAAAGAAAATAATACATGGCCTGCTCCTTAGTCAATTTAGAAATTGGAGGCAGCACGCCAAAAGCATCGGCCGTAAGGAAAAATATATTCTTCGGGATATCACCGATTGCCGGTTCTATCGCGTTGCTGATAAAATGCATCGGATACGAAAGACGGATATTCTCTGTCTTGGACAGGTTATCAAAGTCAACCGTTTTTGACCAGGGTTTAAAACAAATATTTTCCAGAAGCGCGCCAGACTGCATCGCATGATATATCTGCGGCTCTTTTTCGGCGGTCAGTCCGGCTATTTTAGCATAACAGCCCCCTTCAAAGTTAAATACCGAATTTTCGCCCCAGCCATGCTCATCATCGCCAATCAGCTGTCGGTCAGGATCAGCAGAGAGTGTGGTTTTCCCGGTACCCGATAAACCAAAAAAGATGGCCGTATCACCATCCACACCTTTATTAGCGGCACAATGCATGGGCAAAATGTTTTGGCGAGGTAAAAGGAAATTCAACACGGCAAATACCGCTTTTTTGATCTCGCCGGTGTAACCCGTCCCTCCTATCAGGATAATTTTTCGGGTAAAGTTGATGATTGAAAAATTATGCTGACGGGTACCATCCACAGCCGGATCGGCCTTAAAGCCAGGCGCTGACACGATCGTCCATTCCGGATTAATAACCCCATCCGGACGCAGGAACAGGTTATAGGCAAACAGATTTTGACTGGCTGTTTCGGTAATCACGCGTAAGGTAAGGCGACTATCTTTTTCGGCACAGACCATAGCATCACGTACAAAAACAGGTTTGTTATACAGGTAAGCCATCACCTTAGTGTACAGACTATCAAACACTTCCACATCCACCGAGATATTAATATCACCCCACCAAACGGTATCTTTTGTCACACTGTCCATTACAATAAAACGATCTTTTGGCGAGCGGCCGGTAAACTCACCGGTGTCGATAGCTAACACTTCATGATCAGTTAAATAGCCTTCTTTGCGTTCCAGGGCGACTTTTATCAAATCATCCGGTGATAATTGATAGTGAATTTCCTGGGCCTTGTTCAGCTCAGGAAATTCCGTTTGTAAGCTTGTTTTTTTATCAGTGATTTGTCCCATATCACATTAATTTTGTTATTGGTTTGGGGCAAAACTAAGACTACAAAGACGCAATTCAAAATATATAATAGCTGATAATCAAATAGTTGTATTCAATACACTAAGATAATTCAACCTACTAATCAGGGGGTTATCAGCAAATTCAGCAAGGAATTATTTCCGAAATATTTATACATGTAATATTGACAGAAATAGGTCAAAAATGGCCATTTTCGTGAATTTTTAATATTTCCGTCCTTTTTATAAGCTAGTTCATACGTCATCGCTTGAGCTATAATAACGGCGAGCGTCCCGGTGATACCAGTATACCCCCAATACAACGCAGCCACCGACCAGCCGATGAGCTGGCATTTCCAATAAAGGGATAGAGATAGCTTTTTTTTCAATTTGGCTTTTATTTATTACCCAAAGCAGCAAAATCTATCCGCAACAAAAAAATAAAGTACAGGAACGAGGTATTTTGGGTATAAACGTGTTATAAATCCCTCACAGCAAACAACATATCTGGTACAGCCTTATCTATCTTCTATACCTGTACTATTTAATAATAATTATTACAAACAGCAACAATAAAATTGATTTATAATTAATTAACCATAACTATAATGTATTTTTTTGATACAAATCGCTATATTAAACGCAAATCTTATTAACTATGAAAATTCTGTACATTAAAACTTCATTATTATTGGTGTTATTGGCCAGCACTAATATATTATTTGGCCAGGGCATTAAAGGAAAAATAACCGATGCGGCAAACGGCGCAACCATGCCGGGTGTAAGTGTTTCGGTTGTGGGCACTTCGCAAGGTACTTCGTCAAACGAAAAAGGTGAATACTCCCTCAAAATATCACAGGGCAGTTATCAGCTTAAAGTTTCCTTCATCGGGTACGAAACCCAAACCACCAATGTAACCATTACCAGTGGTACCCAGACACTTGATTTTAGCCTCAAACCTTTGAGCAACGCGCTTAATGAGGTGGCGGTAGTTGGTTCACGATCAACCAAACCGCGCACCAATATCGAATCGCCGGTACCGGTAGATGTGATTTCGGCAAAAGAGATGCGCAGCTTTCCGCAAACGGATATTACCCAGGTATTAAATTATATAGCCCCCTCCTTCAGCTCCAACCGGCAAACCGTGGCTGATGGTACCGACCACATCGACCCGGCATCGTTAAGGGGTCTGGGGCCCGACCAGGTATTGGTACTGGTGAATGGCAAACGGCGCCATACCACCGCTTTGGTAAATATCAATGGCACCTTTGGCCGTGGTACCGTTGGTACCGATATGAATTCTATCCCACTCGCTGCTATTGACCACATAGAGGTTTTGCGCGATGGTGCGGCCGCCCAATACGGATCGGACGCTATTGCCGGGGTGATCAATATTGTATTGAAGAAAGTTACTCCATTGGTGATATCGTCCAGCTACGGACAGTCGGCCACATCAACAAATGGAAATACCTATACCGATGGCAAAACCTACCAGATAGACGGCAGCAAAGGCTGGGACTTGAACGGGAAAGGTTTTGTGAACGTAGCCGCCCAATACCTCGATCGTGGGGCAACCAATCGCGGAGGCCTGGACACCCACCCTTTGATCTATTCGGCATTGCCTACTAAAGGAGCCAATGAGTCTGAGGCCGATTTTGAAACCCGTTTTGCGGGCATTAAAGCCGCCGATGACGCCAAAGCTAAAGCTGATGGCTTTAACCGCGATAATATGATGGTTGGGAACTCCCACTCCAAAAATTTCGGAAGCTTTGCCAACGCCCAATATAGTGTAGCCGATTGGGCCAGTGTTTACCTCGCAACGGGTTACACACATAAAACAGGGTCGGCAGCAGGATTTATTCGTCTACCAAACCAGTTTACCCAGATCGACGCTACTATTTATCCCGATGGTTTTTTGCCCTTTATCAATACTTCTATCAATGATATCTCGGCAAGTGGTGGAATTAAAGGAAAACTCAGCAACTGGACCTATGACCTGAGCAATACCTTTGGCGAAAACAACCTGAGCTACACCATTGATCATACCCTGAATGCCTCATTACCGATAGGCACCAGCCCTACTTCATTCAAAGCGGGTGAACTGATCTTTAAGCAAAACACGGTTAACCTTGATGTTTCGCGCAAGTACGATTTTACCGGTTTCCTTACCTCATTAAATATGGCTTACGGTGCCGAGTACCGCATTGACAATTATGAAATAAAACCCGGTGAGGAATTATCTTATTCCTTCGGTCAGCCTTCAAAGGGCATCCCGGGCAGATTAGTGGGTACTACTCCGGCTGCTGCGGGCGCACAGGTATTTCCAGGCTTTAAGCCCAGCAATGCTATAGACAAATCAAGAAATAACCAAAGTTTATATGCCGACTACGAGGCAGAATTTGGCCCGCGTGTAATGTTAGAAGCCGCAGGCCGTTATGAGCACTATAGCGACTTTGGTTCAAACTTCTCTTATAAATTCACCGGTAAAGTAAAAGTGATCGATCAATTGTCCATCCGTGGCGCCATCGCCACAGGTTTCAGGGCTCCGTCATTAGCCCAGCGGTATTTTAATAATGAGAGTACACAGTTTGTGAGTGGCAACCCTACCCAGGTATTAACCGTGAATAACGACAATCCCATTGTGCGGAAATTTGGCGTGGGATCATTGAAACCTGAAAAATCAAAATCGTATAGCTTAGGCTTGGCCGGTAAGATTACATCTGGGTTTACATTTACGATAGATGCTTACCAGATAGATATCCGAGACCGTATCGTGTTCTCGAGCCAGTTTACCCGGGCTACACCCGCCGTGGCCGAGATATTGAATACAGTTGACCCTAACGGCCAGATCAACAGCGTACAGTTTTTCACCAATGCTATCTCCACCCGTACCAAAGGTTTGGATATTGTTTTGGCCGACAGGATCAGCATCAATTCGGCCAGCACTTTAACACTTTCGGCAGCGGCTAACTTTAACCAGACCAAAGTACGTTCGATACAAGGTTCGGACATTATAGAGGGTAATGCGGCCTTAAAGGGCAAACTGTTCGACCGTACGGAGCGTTCGCGTTTTGAATCGTCGGTACCGGCCAGTAAGATCAATCTGAGCGCTTTGTATAACATCAAAAAGTTCGATTTTTCGTTAAGATCGGTTTATTTCGGCAAGGTAACCTACCTCAATTCGGTTGATCCGACCATTCCGACCAATAACCTGCCTTTACAGATGGATCAAACCTACTCCGGCAAATGGGTGACTGATCTGGCGATAAGTTATAAAGTGATCAAACAATTGGGGGTTACCATAAGCGCCAACAACCTGTTTGATGTTTACCCGGATAAAAACTATATAGACCCACGCGATAATGAGCACAACCTAAGCGGCGATCCGACCAAAAATTACACCAATGGTCGTGATAATACGTCAAACGGTCACTTTGTGTATAGCCGCGCCGTATCCCAATTTGGTTTCAACGGCAGGTTTTTATCTGGCAAGGTGGTTTATACTTTTTAGCAGAATAAAGACACATTCTGGAGACACAAATATGCGTCTCTACATTTTCTTTTCTGTAGAGACGCATATTTGCGTCTCTTTTCATTTCCCCATTATTTCCCCACCACAGGCCAGCCATTTCGATATTGAACCGGACTGATACACATGACCCGGCCTTTTTCTTTATGGGCTATTTCAATAGCGTGATAAGCTATAAAACTTTTACCTTTTTCGTCCTGAAATATAGAGTTGTGGCCCGGCGCGGTATAGACTTCGTCTTTTTCCAGTATTACACTGTTCAGAGATCCGTTACTTTCTCCCAGGCGGATAAAAGGGCCTTCTGGTTTATCGGCTTTGGCAATCATAACTGCATAATTGGCTTTGGCACCGCAGCAATTATCGCCGGAGTAATACAGGTAATAAGTGCCCTTATCATAATCGAGCCAGGAACCTTCAACCAGGTTACTGTAGGTTTTGTCCTTACCCGGGTATACAATGGCGGTGGCGTTCGTGCCCGGTTTAAAAGCCGACCAATCATCCGTCATTTCCTGAACACGTAAAGGTTCAAAATCCGAGCCCCAGTACAAAAAGTGCTTACCCGTTTTTGGGTCGACAAAACCTTTGGGGTCTATACAATGAAAACTCGATCCGCGCAGCAGCGGTTCACCCTTATCTGTAAATGGGCCCAGCGGGTTGTCAGCATAGGCAACAGCAAGGCATTTACCGGTCAGTTCATCGGGATCAGCAGAAAAGATCATGACAAACTTTTTCAGCCGGGCATCAAAAAACACATCAGGCGCCCAAAAGCTTTGTGTGTTTGACGCCCATTTAGGCTTCTGCGGTAATGCATCACCCTCATATTTCCAATGCTCATGATCGGCCGAGGAAGCTACCTGTATATTCATCATTTTGCCATTGCTCATCCCTTGGGTAGCATAAGCATAATAGGTATACCCAACGCGAATAACCGTTGGATCGGGAAAATCCCGATCCAATACTACATGAATTTTACTTGCAGTTGTTTGCTGTGCATACCCCCTCGTATACAAGCAAACTACGGTTAATAAAAGGAATAGGTATTTAAGCTTTATTTTCATCATAATCTGCACATCTGTAATCTACACATCCACAAATCACTTCCCTCTCCCCGTCAGGTTTTTAATCAGTTCGGTTTCTTCCGGCTTGTAAGGCGATCCATCCTTGCGAAAAATATCATGGAACCATAGTTTGGGTTCACTGCCATCCGGTATCGGCGTATCCCAGGCATAAATGGTATTGGTTTTGCCCGATACAAAACCCCAGTTAATAGCCCCAACATTTTCTTTCTTCAACATGGGCAATACCGTGCTGAACAAACTATTGCGCGGACGCGCCATATACTCGGTACAGATCAACGGGCGACCATACATTTTCAAAAACTGCACTGTTTTTAAATGATCAGCCTCTGGAGTATAATCATGATAGGTGATCACATCCGAATTGGCTACCTGGTACTGGTTCAGGGTTTCCAACCCCCAGCTCCATACACCCGCGCTTACCGGCTGGCTTGGATTTATAGCTCTTGCCCATTTAAAAACAGATTTTAATAAGGGTAAGGATTTATCGCCTTTGCCAGAGTTGCCGGGTTCGTTATACAGATCCCATAGTAATATGCGTTTATCGGCTGCAAAACGTTTCAACACGTCTTTTACATATTTTTCGAGCGCGGGAAAATTGGCGGCATCCTCAGAAGCCGGCTGACCAGGATCCTGCATCCAACCTGAATTATGGATACCCGGCTTTGGCTCGGGTTGTTTCCCTATTTTGGGTTCCTTATTCCAGCAATCATCAAAAAATACAAACATGGTTTGAATACCGTGCTTGCTGGAAATAGCCAGGTATTGATCCATGCGTTTTTTAAAGCCCTCGGGATCCTGCTGCCAGGCCAGGTGGTGTAAAAACACACGCATTACATTCATACCTATACCTTGCGCGTAGCCCAACTCTTTGTCGATGGTATTGGGATCAAAAGTATCGGCCTGCCACATTTCCAACTGATTGATGGCTGTGCTGGGTATAAAATCGCTACCCACCAACCATTGATGTTTCGCGTACCATGTTTTTGCCTTTTGTGCCGACCATACCTGTGCCGGAGTCTTTTGCTGTGCCGAAGCCGCCACATGGAGCAGGATGATCGATGCGATGACCAGTAATTTCAGTTTGTTTTGCATGTGTTATTATTTAATAAGTGCTTTTTTATTGATTAAATGTCCTTTGATCATCCAAATAGCTGTATAATTATTATAAGCATCGGTTGAGGTAAGGGCGATAATGCTGCCATCGTTAAGTACACATAATGAATTCCATAATCCACGTTTATTTAGTGGGACGTTAAATGGGGTAGCTGTATTCAAAAAATCCCTGCCCTCACTATTGCCTACAGCTACCTGCATGCAGGCCAACTCCCAGTTGCCGTTCCTGCCAAAAGTGCTCTGGTAGGATAAAACCGTTTGGCCGCCTGGTAATTGACGCAGATATGGCGCCCCGGCATAAACGGTATCGGGTAGCCTGGGTGTTAAGGCATAAGTACGTTCAGGATCGTTAGCGCCTACCGTTTTTTGCCAGTTTTGGCTAAAACTATTACGGATAATGGATGGCTTAAACTGGCGATCTGCATTGTCTTCAATGGAAAACAAGATTTCTTTTGTCCCTTTTAGTATAATGGGCACGGGCATACCATCCCTGTGACCCGGCGTAAAGGAAACTATCTCTGGTTTTTGAGTCCACGTTAAGCCATTATCAGATGACCGGAAAATAGATATATTTTGTTCGTTGGAATGTGTATAAACCCCCTCATTAGAGAAGTACAATTGAATTTCGCCGTTGGGCAGCTGTATTTGCACTGGTTCCCAGCAGCCATCCTCGAACTGATAGCTGGCCTGGTATATCAACCGTTCATCGCGCCAGGTTTTGCCCTCGTCGTAGCTTTTTTTGGTGCGGATGGCAAAATGTTTAGTGGTATCCCAACTATCATTTATTTTATGAGGGCGCGGATTATAAGACACCAGCAACGAATGATCTTTTAATTCCAATATCTCCGGCACAGCCATACTTACACCGCTAATTGTGGAAGCTATAATCACCGGTTTAAGCCAGGTTTTACCCAGATCATGACTTTGCGTACACTCCACGCCGCCATCGCTTTCATACACGCACAGGAGGTTACCATTATGCAGCTGTATCATACGGGCATAGTTGGCGCTCTTGTTACCAGATAGCGGTGCCACTTGTTTTAGCGTCGACTGATCCCACACGAGGCCCATCTGCCCCATCGACACCAACGGGATAAACAGCAAAATCAACCAGGCGAATGTTTGTTTCATGATCATTATTTGATATCGTCGAGCCAAAAATTAAATGGTTTATCCCTATCACAGGTAAGCGTGCCATTGGTAAATTCAAGTTCTGCGGCATGTATTGAAGTTCGTTTGGATGAATAGGAATATGTTCCGTCCTTATCGAACCCTCCATCATCCTGGTGCATTTTCCGGCCGGGATGGGTAAAATAAATAATGTAAGCATGATCATTGGATATCACTACATCGGCATGGGCGCCGGTAGGTGTATCCTCCTGGCGATGTCCCGGTGTATCCAGCACGAGCCCCTGTCGCTCCCAGGTTTTCGCATCATTGGAACGATAAACCCGCTGACCATGCCATTCGTCGGTGATCATCCAGTAATAGTTTTTGAATCGGAAAATTTTAGGTCCCTCATGTGCTTTACCTCCAATGGCCGGTTTATCGTCAGCTTTCCAGTTGACCAGATCGGTGCTTTCGGCCGTCATGGTAATGCTGCCCAGCTTCTGATCTTTATACCACATGTGCCATTTACCATCGGGTAATTTGATAAGTGTAGGGTCGATAATGTTATGATCGGGCAGATTCAATAGTCCAACATATTTCCAGTCCCACAAATTCTTGCTAGTATAATGCACCAGGTGCGAATCGCCGCCCCATTGACTGTAAACGCCCCGGATATAAACCACAAACATATGATAGGTGCCGTTTTCATAAACCACATCCGGAGCCCAAAAGGTATTTTGCCCTTGTTCAAACTCCAGATTTAACGCGCCTTTATAAACCCAGATATGACCGTGATCTTTAGAAGTAGCTACTCCGATGGCCGTACCATAACAAAAGGCCACACCCGGCGACTCCACATTGGCCCTACGTTGGGTATACAGCATCGTCCATTCCTTCTCGGTATGGTTATAAGCCAATACTGGGTCGGCAGCACCGTCATATACCGGGTCACGGTAAAGCGGTGATGGCGGCTGATGAGTTATAGCCGGGTTATTCTGGGCCTTACTATCAATCGATAACAAAGTCAGGACTGTTAATATCAGAAGGCCTTTTAACTTCATTTTGTCAACTATTCTACAACCGGGAATGATGAAATCCTTAACCTTGCGCCACCCATAGGCACCAGCGTTAATTCAGATACTGGCTTATCCGTTTTTATCGGACTTTGAGGCAACACGCCACACAATCCATACTGGTCTATCGTCCAACCCGAAATTTGACGTCCCTTTGCCTTCAGTTCAATAGGCGCGTTGGCATTGGTAAAAGGATTATTGTCCTTCGGCCAGCTACGATGGACGATCTCGATAGATTTTTCCGGGTGCTGTTCATCGATCACCAAGCCGTAGTTCCAGGCTGATGCCGGATGAATTTCATACGAGGGCCATTTCTGCGGATCGGCACTGGCTTGCCAGTGCGAATCGCCCTGGGTTGATTTCCGGCCATCTTGTTTGGTATACTGCTCGTCAATTTTGAGTGAATAAGTAAGCGGCCCATAATTTATGCTCACACTGTTCTTATTGGCCGCCCACTCGCGAACTTTGAGTTGCATAGGTAAATGCAGGGTTATTTTATCGCCGTTTTTCCAGGCTTTATTGATCTTTATATAATTCCCGGCAACAGCGTTTACAGGTACGGCAACGCCATTTACTTTTACGCTTGCGCCCTTGCTCCATTCAGGAACGCGCAGGTACAATGGAAAACTTACTGGTTTAGACGTAGTAACTGCAAAATCCACCTGATCTTGAAATGGATACCTGGTGGTTTCTGTCAAGCTTACTTGTGTACCGTTACCTACTTTAGCGTTTACCTCTCCTTGCGTATACAGCTGTGCGGCAAGACCGTTATCCGGAGTGGCCATCCAGCTGTTTTCGGCGTAATAAACCCAGCCTGCCGCATGGTTATGCTGGCAGCAGCGGCTACTAAAGGGGTTCATCATTAAAAAAGGCCCCTCGTTAGATATGCCAGGGTGGTGGTCTTTGCTATCACTCACCACCATATTCGGTGCAGTTAAGTAGCGTAGCGAACGGTAGTCGGGCATGAAAGCCGCAGAGAAAGTATTAAAAGCTACATCTTCGCAATTCTCCGCCCAGAAAGTATCGCCGGTTGAACCCAGCAACATTTGGTCTGATGTCATTTGCTCCACCATACCGCAGGTCTCTATCGCCTGGCGCGGATCGTCATAGCCTTTACGGGCGTTTTCATCGGCGCCAAACATACCGCCGGGTACCTGTCCGTAGATGGTGCGGATGAGTTTAAAGTCGTTATAGGTGGCATTCAGATCCTTAGGGTCATGGCTTTGCAGATAATAGGTAGCCGGTTCACGGAAACACTGAGCCACGTTTACATTGTGCCAGTTGGGCAGGGTGTTAGTCTGCCGCCAATTGGCAGTGTTCCTGTCGAGCTTGGTAGCCAGGTCGAGCAGGAATTTATCGCCGGTACGGTTATACAACCAGTATACGCTAAGCATATTATCACCGCCGCGGCTATTTTCCCAATAATCTTCTAAAAAATGATCATCCGGAATCGACAGCTCATATTTGAAATATTTGGTCATGAACGGGATAACCCGCGGATCCTTGCTGTATTCATAGTATGATTGCAGGCACCAGAGCATCGGCATGTTTGTCCACAGATCACGGTTGCCCTTGTTTGTCCTCGCCGGACCGAAATCGCCGTTATCCCGTTGATTGTTCAGTACCGCGTCTATCCAGAATTTGGCCTCGGCAATCATCTTTTTATCGTTCAGCATATAACCGATATCGGCATAGCCTTTTAACCAGTACGGAAGTTCCTCCCAACCATACTCACCTTTACCCTCTTTATTGAGCCAGGCATTATTGGTTTTGGATAGCCAGATACTGATCTCGCCCAGATTGCCAGTGAGGCCGTCTCGCTGCAGCTCCAGCGCTTTCTTTAGCCAGCCTCCTGCTTTGATGCTCCCAACGGGTAATTTGGTAAAATATTGCTTTTGCAGCGGTGCGCGGTTATTGATGTAAAAAGCATTGACTTGTCCATTATCAACTTTGGCTACTGCAGTCGCTTTCACACCTGTTTGGGCCGTTGCTACTATACCCGAGCATACAAGCGCAGTGGTGAAATAAAATCCTTTTTTAACAGCGTTTATTTTGTTTTTAAAGCGCATAATCAGCGGTTATTTATTTTACTAAAGATGGATCGTACAACTTGCTATTTACTTTTTGCAGCGACTCCACCGGCATTTTGATCACTTTGCGGTCATAGGTCATAAAGCCGTTTACTTCCCCCTCCACATCGGTGGTTTGAGTATATACCGCAGCTGATAAGCCTAATTTGATCAGCTCCTGTAATCTATCGGTAAACGTGGCGTATTTTTTAAACAGATCATCGCCATTTTTAAAATTCTGGTAACCCCAATTTTTATTGGCTTGCCAGGTATGACCTTCTACCGGCCAACCCAAGCCGCCAAACTCACCCAATACTACGGCCTGCGTTTTACCGAAGATCTCGGCACGAGGCATAGCCGGATGAGGATAGTTATGCAGATCGACAATATTACCGGTAGCATAAAAATTGCCACCGCTGGCGCTGTTCACCAGGCGCGATGGGTCTTTTTTCATTGTCCACTCGGTGATCTCTACTGTTTTAAACTGCCCCCAGGCTTCATTAAACGGCGTCCACACTACGATGCATGGGTAGTTGTATAAGGCATTGATAATAGCATTCCATTCTTTGCGGTAATAGCCTTCAGACTCCGGCGTGCGCTGCTGATCGGTTGCCCTGTCATAAACACCCGGGCGGTTTTCCCAATGGTTACCCAAATCACCGCTCGGCATATCCTGCCAAAGCAGCATGCCGGTTTTATCGCAATAGGCATAATAACGGGCAGGCTCTACTTTAATATGTTTACGGATCATGTTAAAACCCATGGCTTTTAGCTTATCAATATCAAAGCTCATAGCCTCGTAAGTTGGCGGGGTATATAAACCATCTGGCCACCAACCCTGATCAAGCGGACCGTATTCAAATACAAATTTGTTGTTTAACAACATACGCTGTACGCCATTGGCATCGGGGCCTAATGATATTTTGCGCATGCCGAAATAGCTTTTTACTTCATCAACCGGTTTATTGTTACGGATAACGGCTACGCGCAGATCGTATAGAAAAGGATCGGTAGTCGACCATAATTTTTCATTTTTAATATCCAATACTGCGGTTGCACCGGCATCTACTATCTTTTCATCAACCTGTGTCTGGCCATCCCAGGCACTGATCTTTAATTTGTCGCCAGGCTGACTGTTGGAAACTTGGGCCGAAACCGAAAGGGTGTGCTCATCAATATTGGGTGTTTGTTTGGTAGCGTCGATATGCGTTTTGGCTACACCTTCCAGCCAAACGGTTTGCCAGATACCAGTAACCGGGGTGTACCAGATACCTTCGGGGTTTTTAACTTGTTTGCCACGCGGCTGCGGACCATCATCCGTGGGATCCCAAACACTTACTTTAATTTCTTGCTTTGAACCGCCTTTTAAATAAGGGGTTATATTGAAGGTAAAAGGATCGAAACCTCCTTCGTGCACACCGGCGCTTTTACCGTTTACAAATACTTCGGTACGCCAATCGACAGCGCCAAAATGCAGTAAAACATCTTTCCCTCTGATGGTTTTATCGAGGGTGATGTTTGTTTTATACCATAACATACTATCCTTGCCTACCGTTTTGCCTACACCTGATAATGCCGATTCCACAGCAAAAGGAACCAGTATTTTGCCTTCATATTTAGCCGGCCCTGTAGTTGCTTTGGGTACTATGGCATAGTCCCACAGGCCATTCAGATTTTGCCAGTTGGGGCGTACCAATTGAGGTCGCGGATACTCCGGTAATGGTGCTTTTGGGTCAACCTTTTCGGCCCAGGGCGTGGTGATCCTGTCTTTGATGAGGTGCCAGTCGTTTTGTTGTGCTCCGGCCGAGAGGGAGGTTAAAATTAAAAAAGATGCGCAAAAATTCAGTTTTTTCATCAGGGATAAGCAGATGTATGGTATATAGAACTAAGATTTATTTTATAAATATAAGGGGGCCACCACAATGTTTGGCCCCTTTAAATTGTAATTAATAAGATACTTTAACTACCGGCGAAAATATCATATCCTCTACCCCAGCTATCCTGATGCCTACGCGGGCATAAACATAATTCTGTGTTACCGGAAATGAAGGTATATTTACGCTTAATGACAAGTTTGACAGATCGGTGATAGCACCACTATCCAAATCAACTTTTGCAGCATTATCACTTGGTGATACAAACTGTGTTTTATTTACAAATAAACTCACCGTTTGTATGTTTTTAGCCGTGGCATCGGTAATTATTTTTTCGATACTGAAGTTGGCGTTTATTTTACCATTAGCCGCTACTATTTTTGCATTCCTGACCATGTAGTAAGGCGTTACTTCGATATTTACAGTCTGATCACCAGTGAGCGCAATATTGATCGTATCCCTTCCACCTGACGGGAGCTCTTTCCATTGAAAAGGCCCCTGCCCCGGCTGAATGGTAAATTTATAATTACCACTAAAGGTTAATACGGAGTAGGCACCATCCTGGTCAAATGTACCGGTAATGGGTGTATTGCCTTTATACCCTGTTTGATAAAGCTGAAAAGGAACCTGGTTGTACTCAACCCCAATGGGCGAGCCTTTGTACATTAACTGCCCGGTAAGCTTAATTGAAGGAGGTTTAACATTATCCAGCTTACAGCCTGCCGCCGAAAGCATGAGGATAAACATAGCTATGTGATGAAATTTAATTTTCATGATCTTTGAATTATAATAATATGCTTATTGATTTGGCTGTCTCTTGATCTTTGGATTAGCAGAAATGATAGCATCACTGATCTGCGAATAATAATTACCCAATTTGAAAGTAAGTACACCCGTTACCGGCGATGGCAATACTTCCCTGAATACCCATTTACCATCGTTCGGGCTACCTGGGCTGTAATATTTGTACGGATACAGGCCCCATGGCTGCGTATTTCTCTTGGTTGCAGAGCCAATATTACTGGTCAGGTCTGCCAAACTTTGTGGATTTCCGTCCCAAACTTTGGTGGCTATTCTCCAGCGTTTCATATCAAAAAGCACATGGCCCTCAAATGAAAGTTCGGCACGGCGCTCATGCACTACCCTATCAAAATAATTAGACGCGTTTAAAACGATAGGCGTTGTTAAACCCGCCCTTGAGCGTACCTGGTTCATATAGGTTGATGCTGTGGCGAAATCACCCAGTTCGGCAGCAGCTTCAGCGGCATTTAATAACACCTCGGCATAGCGGTACCGGATAAAGTTAACATCACTTTGACGACCTCTACGGCCCGAACCTGTTGCCGGATCAAGATATTTGCGGACATAAAATCCGGTTTGGGTACGAAGTGGTTCACCGGTAGGTGTAGGACCATCTTTACCAACTACCTGTATTGGTGTTGTTGTACCAGGCAATGCGGCATAGTGTGTAGCATCATCGCTGCTGATGATATTGCCATTAGACAGCAAATATCCACCCCAAATATCGATATAAGCAGTTTTCCAGAAATAATGTGGCAGCATTACGGTACCTGCCAATCGGGCATCCCTGCCTGCAAACGGATCCTGCTGATCTGCATAATAGATCGGGTTTCCGGAACCGTCTTTAGTGGCTATCGGAGCAAAGGTGTTATCCAGCTTTTCAAATGATTGTACCAAGTTCAAGGAAGGATCTAAACGACCAGCGTCTGAAGCCTCGTCTGATACAGAATAAGGCTGATCATTGGTGGTAAATGAATGTACCTTACCGGCCAATGCTTTAAAATCCTCAACCCATATTGATTCCTGGTTTACGCTACTTTTATCCAGAAATATAGCTGCAAAATTATCTGAAAGATTGGGCAATACCTGGTAAAGTTTGTATGATCCGGCCGAACCGTTGATGATCTCTTGGGCTGCTGCCAAGGCTTTGGTATAATAGCCTGTAGCCATGCCTGATGGAATACCTACCTCACCGCCTGAAAGCGACACCTGCGGTGTTGAAGCGCCATATTTTGCTATAGAGCCTGCATATAATGCAGCTCTTGCTTCCATAGCCAGTGCAGCAGCCTTGGTTGCTCTTGATTTTTCGGTCGGATCAGATGGCAACAAACCTTTGATGGCTTCGGCTTCGCTGATCACAAAATCATAAATATCTGACTCCTTTGCTCTTGGAAATTGTAAAGAACTTACATTACCACTGTTATCATAAGAAAGCGATTGTGTAATCAAAGGCACACCACCCATTCGCTTAACCATTTCAAAATAATAACTGGCACGTAAAAAACGGCCTTCGGCCAAAAATCTGCTTTTATCAGCAGCTAGTAGTTTGGTTGAAGCGGTTACGTTTTCAATAAACAAGTTCAAATCGCGAACATATCCGTAGTCCCAGGTACCCCATGTGCCGTAACCCCAGCTCCTGTTTTGAACAATGTTGTAAAAACCATTATCTGAGGGGAATGATTCTCCAAAATCGGCAAAGGTTGTCCAGCCGGCATCCAGGCTCGAAAAATCAAGCACTCTGTTATACAGATCGCCCAATACAGATAATACCAGCGCCGGATCAGAAAAAACCACATCAGTGGTGACCACCGATTTTGGCGGCACATTTAAAAAATCGCTATCTTTTTTGCATGACTCAGCACCTATCAGTACAGAGATCATAGCTATCGTGAATATCTTTTTCATTGAATATTTTACTTAATGTTTGTATTAAAAGGTTAGGTTAACACCAAAATTGTAAACCCTGCTTTGGGGTGTTTGCAAACCATTATCGTCATTAACTTCCGGGTCAACTCCGTATTGGCGCAGGTTGTCTATAGAAAACAGGTTGTACACATTGGCATAAAATCTCGCCCTTTTAATTTTCACCTTCGCTAACAGGTCTTTGGGTAAAGAGTAACCTATTTCAATTGTCCGTGCTCTTAAGTATTTTACATTATGCAGCCAAAAAGTTGAATTAACCGCATTTTGACCATCGCCATAATCATAATGAGTAAAGCCTACGTTGTTCCGGTTTACCGGATATTTACCAGGCACCCAGGCGCTGTTCACATCGTTAGGGTTGCTCAGGTGCCAGCTATCCTGGAAAATGGTGTTTAAGTTACCATTATTCTGGAAGGCCCATCTTGATTCCCAGTTCTGGTTCCAGGAATAGCCAGAACCACCAGAAAAGTCGGCGTGAAAGTCAAATCCTTTATAACCAAGTCCCAGTGAGAAACCAAAGTTCGTATTAGGCTGCGATCCTAAGCCATAACCAATTGGGCGGGCATCGTTACCGTCAATTTTACCATCACCATTCTGATCTTTATAGATTAAATCGCCCGGCAATACGGTGCTGTTACCTTTTCCGTCCTCATTCACTTTGTAACCATTGATCTGTTCGGCCGATGTAAATTGTCCTATAACCTGGTATCCCCAAAAAATATTGGCCGTACGGTTATTTTGTGAACGGAAATACTCATCAAGCGAGTTGCCAAAAGGAGTATCAGCATAAATACCTGTTTTTTTACGGCTGTAAGAAAAGTTTCCGCTGATGTTGTAGCTTACTTCACCAATTTTATTGTTGTAAGCCAGGGAGATCTCAGCTCCGCGCTGTGAGTCGCTGTTTTCATTGATGCCTGGCAAACCAAAGCCCACCTCCACCGGCAGAACCACACTATAATCGGTTCCAACAATGCCGGTACGTGATCTTTTAAAATACTCTACCGCACCGGTTAACCTATTGTTCAAGAGACTAAAATCGGCACCTACGTTAAATATTTTACTTTTCATCCAGGATACGTTAGTGATCGGCACGCCTTTATTAATTGAGGTGGAAACCGGATTACCATCCAATATGGCCACATTACCAGCAGCCCCATTTGCATAGTTATAACCTGGTAAATAAGCATATGGAGTTACAATAGGCGTATTTCCACTTGCGTCATACGGGCTTCTGTCGTCACCCAATACACCATATGATGCACGGAACTTCAAATCATTCAGCACGCTATTATCACCCAGCAGCTTTTTCATAAAACCCTCGTTGGTGATTCTCCATCCAACGGATACGCCCGGGAAATAACCTACACGATGAGCAGGGTCAAACAGGTATGATGCATCTCTTCTGCCCAATGCTTCTAAATAATAGCGATTGTCATAGTTATAATTAAAACGGGCCACATAACCTATACGAGCCTCAGAATCATCACTATCCTGGTACTGATCCATGGTTGGGAAATAGATCAATGGCAGGTTATTGGAGATAGGGTTAGCGTGCAGCCAGTTCCTCAGGTGCTCTTTGTGGATACGCTCGTTAACCAATGTTGCACCAATGGTGCTTTTACCAAAAGTGTTATTATAGCTTAACTGCAGCTGAGTGGTAGTATTGAGCTCTTTACGTTGCTCACGCTCACGCCATGGATTGGTAACGGCGTGGGTTATATCATAGTTACCGGTTTGTTGATTATAGGTATAGGCATTGTAAGTGTACTCATGGTTGTTGAGTAACTCATCAGCATAGTAATAAGAATAGTCATACTTTGCGGTAAGGCCCTTGATGCCCGGAATGATATACTCGGCCTCAAAGTTGGTCTGTAATACGCGCCAGTCCTGGTGCCAGATACCGGAAAGCTTATCATTTAAAAACGCGTAATTGGCCTCGGTATGCGGACCATTATCTCTTAAATAAGCAGGATTATCATTGGCATAAGGACGATCCAAAGGCGTATTTTCCAATATACCCAGTTTGGCCAGTACATAGTCATCGCCACCCGGAACACCTGGATTTTCACGTGTTTCTATCCTGCCGTTAATATTCATACTTACCGAAAGGCCGGCAGCTACCCTTGCCTTTACGTTTGACTGGATATTGGTACGCCTGAAAAGATATTCGGCACCGGCGGGCGAATTTTGGGTAAGGTGGGTACCAGCCACATAATACGTTACTCTATCACCAGCACCGGTAAAATCGGCATGGAAAGAGTTTAGTGGTGCACCCGAATTTGCTAATACAAACGGTTTCCAGTTAAAACTCTGATATCCTGGCTCAGTACCTGCTTTGTATTTTGCCAACTCGGCATCGGTGATGGAGGTGCTGCCATTGGTAATTACCTGTGCCGCGGCCAGGGCTTTCATATAGTCATAAGAGTTGGTGAGTACGTTGGGGAATCTGTCCCAGGATTGAAAACCCAGGTAGGAGTCGACATTGATACGGCCTTCGCCAGAACCCCTTTTGGTAGTTACAACCACAACACCATTACCGGCGCGCACACCATAAATAGCAGCTGATGCATCCTTTAACACCGAAATACTTTCCACATCATTTGGCGCCAGGTTATTAAACTGACCTTCATCCTGTTGAATTCCGTCAATTACATACAAGGGGGCACCCAAATTACGGATCTGAACACTGGCGCTGGCCCCGGGGCGTCCTTCGGCCTGCTTAAAGGTTACGCCGGGTATTTTACCGGCTAAACCAGTACTAACGGTTGAACCGCCGTGTACCCTTTCAATGTCTTTACTGGTAACGCTGGCTATTGAGCCTGTTATAGATGCTCTTTTCTGCGTGCCGTAACCGGTTACTACCACTTCTTGTAAGGCTGCGTTATTTGCTTTAAGTTTTACATTAATAACAGAACGACCGTTTATCGGCACCTCTGTTGATACAAAGCCTATGTAGCTCAGCACTAAAGTACCGTTAGCATCAGGAACATTAAGGGTAAACTTTCCTTTGATATCGGTAGTTGTCCCCACTTGCGTTCCCTGAACGCGGATAGCAACACCCGTAAGCACTTCGCCCGTGGTATCTGTTACTGTACCTATCACCTTGAACTTATTCTGCGCCGATGCAGAAGATGGGACAAGCAGGTAAAACATAAAGAAAAAAGCAACTAATGCCAATTGTAGGCCCCATTTACTGGGTGGCCATTGCAAGCGGAAGTACTCTACTTGTTTGAGTAGTAAAAATTTTCTCATAAATGATTTATTTAATTGGTTAAGTGTTTTGATTTAAAATGTAGGTTTGACATATTTAAATCATACTGTAAAGAAAAAGCATTTTAGCCCGCATCTATTAACCAAATCATATCAATTATTAGTCAAAACGTATCATTTTCTACCGGGACGAAAACGCTTGCCGAGAATGGTTATATTTGCTTACTGAACGATTTTGAAACCTGTATTTTTAGCTTCTTTATTATTACTCCTTTCGTTTAATATCTGCTGTGCACAATCATATTATTTCAGGCATTACCAGGTAGAACAGGGGTTATCAAACAACACCGTTTACTGCATTACGCAGGACAAACGCGGCTTTCTGTGGTTTGGAACCAAGGACGGGCTCAACCGCTTTGACGGCTATACTTTCAAAACATTCAGGCATGATGTTAAGGATAAAAAAAGCATTTCGGGCAATATGGTGCATACCCTTTGCCTGGATAAGGATGGCAGTTTCTGGGTAGGTACAGATCATGGCCTCGATAAATACAATCCTCAAACAGAAAGTTTTATACATCTCACATCAAACAACAACGCTATCAGATACATGGCAAAAGACAGGTTTTATAACTGTTGGTTTGTTTCCCGGTCGGCGTTGATGAAGTATGATAAAAACACAGGTAAAATAATTGATTACAAGCTATTTCAACATTTTGACGCTACTTCTGTGGCTGTTAATGAATCTGGTGATGTTTGGGTGTCATCCACAGCAGGCAGCCTGGAAAAATTGGATACTGTCACAGGCTCTTTCAGTAGTTATAGTGTATTCAAAAACTCGCCGCCCGTTGCTTCAAAATTTATCGAGAAAATATATGGGTCGGGCAACAAAATATTTATCGGCACTACCAATCAGGGCATTAAACAATTTGATTGTACAAATGGCACGTACCGCGACCTGTTAACCTACAACGCTAATAAAACCGAAATATATGTACGTGATTTTATAAAGTATAATGATCATGAATTCTGGATAGCCACAGAATCGGGGATATTTATTTATGACGACCTAAAAAATACCTTTATCAATCTGAAAAAACAGTTTAACGATCCCTACTCCATATCAGACAATGCCGTTTATACGGTTTATAAAGACGCTGAGGGTGGGCTCTGGGCCGGAACATACTTTGGCGGAGTAAATTATTATCCTAAACAATACTCCACATTCAACAAGTTCTATCCCGGATCTGACGAAACAGGCCTGCAGGGCAATGTAGTACGCGAAATAACAAAAGATCAATATGGCAACCTGTGGATGGGTACCGAAGACAACGGCTTAAACAAGCTAAGCCCGGATAAACATACTTGGACACATTATTATCCCGGTGGTAAAAACACCATATCAAATACCAATATACATGGCTTAATAGCTAATGATAACGAGCTTTTTATTGGTACGCTGGAACGAGGATTAAATATTCTGGATATCCCCAGCGGTAAGGTGATCAGGTATTACCTGGCAGGCAATGCAGCAAACATGCTCAAAAGTAATTTCGTTATTACCTTCTGTAAAACACGCTCAGGACTTATCCTGGTTGGTACAACCCAAGGCCTTTACAGGTATAATACCCTTACCAAGGACTTTACGCAGATCAGCGGGGTACCAACTCATGATTTTATTTACAGTATTACCGAAGATCATAGCGGAAAAATATGGATAGGCACCGTACATGATGGCGTTTACTTTTATGATCCGGACAAAAATTCAGGTTACAAACTAAAAGATGCACAAGGCGTAACCAATGCGCTGAACAACAGCACCGTCAACGGTATTTTTGAAGACAGCGATCATCAACTCTGGTTCGCAACGGAAGGCTTGGGCTTATGGAACTATAACCTTACACAAAAAACCTTTAAATTTTACGATCTCAGCAACGGCTTCCCCAGCAATTACGCGTTCCGGATATTGGAAGATGATCATAAAAACCTATGGATAAGCACCACTCGGGGGTTAGTATGTTTAAATATCCCTACTAAAAGCATCAAGATATATACCAAGGCCAGCGGTTTATTAAGCGATCAGTTTAACTACAACTCGGCTTTTAAAGATACCGATGGCACCATGTATTTTGGCTGTGTAAAAGGTATGGTTAGCTTTAATCCATCGCAGTTTAAAAAGAACGATTTTGTAGCGCCTGTATATATCACCGGGATACAGATACACAACCAGGAAATCTCTGTTAACGGCAGCGATTCTTTACTTCACCGGTCAATCATCTGCACCAAACAACTCAATCTTAACCATAACCAATCATCATTCAGTATTGATTTCGCGGCTTTAAGCTACCCTTCGCCAGAGATGACCCAATATAAGTATATGATGAAGGGACTTGATAAAGGCTGGACCCTCCTGAAAACCAACCGCAAAGTATACTTTACGCAATTACAGCCCGGGCGTTACACCTTTATTATTAAAGCGGCCAATAACAGCGGGCAATGGCTGGCCAAAGAAACCAGACTCGATATCACCATAACTCCACCATTTTGGGAAAGTATCTGGGCTTATATGATTTATATGTTATTGATACTGTTGGCCATGTATTACATATTGAGACAGTATCACATTAAAACCCGCGACAAGAATAAACGGCTTATCGAAATATTGGAGAACGATAAAGAAAAACAGATATACAATGCCAAAATTGAATTTTTCACGAATGTTGCGCATGAAATACGTACTCCGCTTACCCTCATTAAAGGGCCAATGGAAAAGGTAATTAAAAAAGCTGGCAGCGTTCCGGAGATACAGAACAACCTACAGATCATGGAAAAAAACACCGATCGTTTGCTGGAATTGACCAATCAACTGTTGGATTTCCGGAAAACCGAGACCAACGGCTTCAGTCTTAGTTTTGTTAAAGCTGATATCACCGAGTTGCTTGCCGATACTTTTTTGCGGTTTAAACCAATGGCCGAACAAAAGAGTATTCAGTATGAATTTAAACATCCGGTAAAAAATCTATATGCTTATGTTGACATCGAGGCCTTTACCAAAATAATAAGCAACCTCATTAATAACGCTATCAAGTACGGTCGTTCAGTGGTCGAAATAGAGTTATTTGACCTGCAACCCGATGAAAGCACTTTTTCGCTCGAGATCAGTAATAACGGCCACATAGTTCCATATGAGATGCGCGAGAAAATATTTGAGCCATTCTTCCGTCTTAAGGAGTCTGAAAAGCAGATCGGTACCGGTATCGGCCTCTCTCTTTCGCGCTCACTTGCCGAGCTGCATAAAGGCGTATTGGTGCTCAGCAAACCAGTAGATGATCTGAACACATTTTTGCTCACCCTGCCCGTACACCAGGACGAGGAGTTTGACCTGTACAATATACCCGATGATTATGAACTAACTGATAAAACCAGAGAGGAGGATCTTGATTTTATGAAACCAATTATACTTTTAGTTGATGATAACCCCGAAATACTTGATTTTATTTCGGACGACCTGAGCGAGAAATATTCGGTAATCAAAGCACTGAACGGTCAGGAAGCGCTGGATATGATCGAAATTGAGAGCATTCAGCTTATCATTAGTGATGTGATGATGCCAGTGATGGATGGCTTTGAGCTATGCAAGAGAATAAAAACCAACTTTGACCATAGCCATATCCCCATCATCCTGCTCACAGCCAAAAACACCCTGCAAAGCAAGATAGAAGGACTCGAAGTAGGTGCCGATGCCTATATCGAAAAGCCTTTTTCGCCCGAACATTTGCAGGTGCAGGTGGCTAATTTGCTCATTAATCGCAATAAGATACGGGAACATTTTGCAAGCTCACCGCTGGCTGGTATCAATACTATGGCTTACTCCAAACCAGACGAAAGCTTCCTGGACAGGCTTAACGCGGCCATCATCAAAAACATCCAAAACCCCGAACTTGATGTAGAGCAAATTGCAGGTTTAATGAACATGAGCAAACCCACCCTATATCGTAAAGTAAAAGCCATATCAAACTTAACCATCAATGAGCTCATCAACATTACCCGGTTAAAAGCCGCGGCCAAACTACTGGAAGACGGCGATTACAAGATATACGAAGTAGCTGCCATGGTGGGTTACAGTTCGCAATCGCACCTGGGGCGTAACTTCCTGAAACAATTTGGCACCACCCCTACCGAATATCAGCAAAACAAAAAAAACCTTAAAACCAGGTCGGTTAATTAAACATTGCATCTTATTATATATGAAAAAGTTATCCTTTACTTTTTGTCTTTTCATACTTAGTATATCGGCCTGTATGGCTCAAAATACTTTTACTAATCCGCTGCTACCATCCGGTGCCGATCCGTGGGTTATTTACCACAATGGTTATTATTACTATACCAATTCAACCGGGGACAACCTGGTGATCTGGAAAACTAAACGTATGCCGGATTTGAACAAAGCCGAGAAAAAAGTGATCTGGACACCGCCCACAGGCACAACACATTCTAAAGAACTATGGGCTCCCGAGCTCCATTTTTTACAGGGCAAATGGTACATGTATTTTGCTGCTGACGATGGCGACAACAACCATCACCGCCTGTATGTATTGGAAAATGCCTCTTCCGACCCGCTACAGGGCGAATGGACATTTAAAGGCCAAATTGGCGACAGTACCAACAAATGGGCCATCGATGGTTCTGTGTTTGAGAACAAGGGGCAGCTTTACCTGATCTGGGCCGGATGGGAAGGCGATACCAACGGTCAGCAGAACATTTATATAGCCAAAATGAAAGATCCTTGTACCGTAAGCAGTCAAAGGGTCAAAATATCAAGTCCCCAGTATCCCTGGGAAAAATATGGTGACCTGCACGATGATAAAAATCCAGCCCATGTAAACGTAAACGAGGGTCCCGAAATACTCAAACATGGCAACAAACTGTTCCTGATATACTCAGCAAGCGGTTGTTGGACAGACTACTACGCCCTGGGCATGCTCAGTACGAGTGCCAACAGTAATTTGCTTGATGCCGACTCCTGGAAAAAATCGCCGGAGCCGGTTTTTAAACAATCGCCAGAGAATGGGGTTTACGCACCGGGACACAATTCTTTTTTCAAATCGCCAAATGGTAAAGAGGACTGGATCTTATACCATGCCAACTCCAAACCCGGTCAGGGCTGCGGGCACGACCGCTCGCCGCGGGCGCAAAAATTTACCTGGAATAAAGATGGTTTGCCAAATCTTGGTGTGCCCCTAAAAACGGGAGAACCTCTACCTGTGCCTGCCGAGTAAAAACTTTTTATAAGGTTAAGTCACATCTCTCTCACCCGGCCCACGCTTAGCCAGAGGCCACCCCTTTTTCTCCTACAATACACCTCCATCCGCGCGTCATTGCTGAGGAGTAACGACGTGGCAATCCCCTACTTACAGAGCGCACCTGCTAATTGGGGATTACCACGCTACGCAATGACGTTATTTTTTATCAGTTTATTTTTTTGACACACCTATCATTTTTCTTTCAAACTTTATCCTTAAACTGCAGTATTTTATATTTAAACCCAAACCGCTAATTCTTAAAAACAAACACATCATCCTGTATGAAAATAATTATTGTAGGTGCCAGCGGCACTATAGGCAAAAAAGTAACAGAAGCCCTTCGCGGCGAAAATGAGATCATTACCGCGGGCTCCAAAAGCGGCGATATACAGGTGGATATCACCAGCAGCGAATCTATCGAAGCCTTTTACAAACAAACAGGCAGTTTCGACGCCTTGGTGAGTGTTACCGGCAGCGCGCATTTCGGTCCGCTTAAAACCATGACTGCCAAAGATTTTGACATCGGTTTGCAAAACAAATTACTGGGACAGGTAAACCTGGTGCTTATCGGTCAGCATCATATCAATCCCAAAGGATCGTTCACGTTAACCTCAGGTATACTGGCCGATGATCCTATTGTGCTTGGCGCCAACCTAAGCGCAGTGAACGGGGCCATCAATTCTTTTGTCAAATCTGCCGCCATTGAATTGGAAAATAACGTACGCATCAACGCCATCAGTGCTGGTGTGGTGGAAGACGCTCCAGGCTATTTCCCTTATTTCCCGGGCCATATCCCCGTAACTATGGATAAAGTATCCAACGCGTATTACAAAAGCGTATTTGGCGCTTTAACCGGGCAGGTGATACAGGTTTGGTAAAATAACATATGTCAATTGCGAGAAGGAACGATGTGGCAATCGCGTAGCTATTCCTATCCATGAGAACGCGAGGAGATTATTAATGTTTCTAATTGTTTTTTTGAGGCATTAATGAGCTCCCATTGGTCGGTTGTCCACGCTGCGCAATGACGTATTAAGTATTTCCCCTCTCCCCAAAAGTGGGGATATGCAGCATTTCATTTGAGTTTTAGGTTTAAAAAACATAAGTTTGATGTCTGTAAATCCTTTTTAATTTAATGAGCCAGTTAATTACATCGTCAACTGTTCCCGGCTTTATACGCAACGTTGTAGCCAATGTACATCCGGATAGTCATACTTTTTTAATGCATAAGGTAAAAGATACCTGGGTTGAAATCACCTACAGACAGGCATTAGAAAAGATTGACGCTATATCCGCCTGGTTCCTGCATATGGGTGTAAAAAAAGGCGACCGGCTGTCGCTCATTATTGAGAACGGGCCGGATTATGTTTATTATGATCAGGCTCTGCAACAAATAGGTGCCGTAAATACCTCCATCTACCCTACACTTAGCGAAAGCGAGATTGAGTATATCCTGAATGATTCGGGTGCAAAAACCATTTTGGTGGGCAACCCTTTCCTGTTGCGCAAAGTTTTAAGAGTGGCTAATAACTGCGAGTCGCTGATCCGCATTATACCGGCTTTTGAGGATTTTGAAAAACACAGCGATAAAGTAAGCCTGAATGCCGGCGTTGTTGGCTTTGACCAGGTGATACAGGAAGGCCTGGCGTTGGTTGAGCAATACAAACACGCTATAGCAGCAGCACGCGAAGCCATTTTAACTACCGATATTTCCTGTTTGATCTATACTTCGGGAACTACGGGTATCCCTAAGGGGGTTATGCTGACGCATCATAACCTTACCCAAAACGTGATCAACAGTTTGATCCAGATCCCGTATATCGAAAAAACAGACCTGTTCCTGTCGTTCCTGCCACTATCACACGTGTTTGAGCGGACGGCTACTTATCATATTTGTCTGTCGAAAGGTTGCACCATAGCCTTTGCGCAAAGCCTGGAACTATTGGCCAAAAATATGGCCGAGGTTAAACCAACCGTACTATGTTGCGTGCCCCGACTGTTGGAACGCATACATGATAAGGCCATTAAAAACGGGACATCCGCCGGAGGCGTAAAATCAAAGATATTCCTTTGGGCACTGGAGATAGGTAAAAAATACCGCCTGGTTCAGGAAGCCGGCAAAAAGCCAGGTATCGTTTTAAAAAATCAGCATAAAATTGCAGAAAAGCTGGTATTCAGCAAGATCAAGGAAAAAACCGGCGGTCGGTTGAAATTTATGGTATCAGGCGGCGGCGCATTGCCGCGCAATATTGGCGAGTTTTTTGGCGACCTGGGTATTGTGATACTGGAAGGTTTTGGCTTAACAGAAACATCGCCGGTTATGGCCGTTACCGAATATCACCGCGTAATATATGGCACCGTAGGCCGTATTATTCCGGGTATTGAGGTGGCTATTCAAAATGTAGAAACGCAGCATATTTATACCATACAAACTCACGAAAACTTTAAGGAAGACCTGCAATCGGAAGAAGGCGAGATCATTGTGCGCGGGCATTGTGTAATGAAAGGCTACTGGAACAAACCCGAGGAAACCGCCACCGTGATTGATAAGGATGGCTGGTTCCATACCGGTGATATCGGCAGGTTTTATCGTGGCAACCTGCAGATAACCGATCGTTTGAAGAACATGCTTGTGAATGCCTATGGCAAAAATATTTACCCTACCCCGGTTGAGAACACCTATCTGAAAAGCCCTAAAATTGAACAGATATTTTTAGTGGGCGATAAACGCGAATATATCACTGCCATCATTGTACCATCGCGCGAAACCATGCAGGAAACTTTTGGCCTCAAGGACGCGTTTTTTGAACAGCGGGATGTGTTTATTGAAGATAAGGAACTGGTTGATTGGATTGGCCAGGATCTGCGCAAGCTAAGCAACGAACTCGCCAAGTTTGAGCGCATCAAAGCATTCAAAGTAAAACGTAACCCCTTCAGCATGGACGATGGCGAGATAACCCCAACCATGAAAGCCAAGCGCAAAGTGATCGAAAAGAAATACGCCGCAGATATTGACGAAATGTATTTGCAGGAAACAGAAGCTGACTAAACCGCTGATTTTATTTTGCTAACTTTGTTAGTATGAATCGATCAGGGAGTGCAGATATGCCTTTACATTATGGTTATGTGCCGCAATGGCTTGCCGAGCGCATGGCCAAGCTGGGTCTGGCCGTAGTAGAAAACATTGTACTGGATTATGGCAAGGACGAGGTATTACGTCGCCTAAGTGATCCTTTCTGGTTTCAAAGCCTGGGCGCGGTGATGGGTATGGACTGGCATTCATCGGGCATTACTACCTCGGTGATGGGCGCGCTTAAAAGGGCTATTAACCCGCATAGCCGTGAGCTGGGCATTTATATTTGCGGCGGCAAAGGCAAATACTCCAAACAAACCCCAGCCGAGCTGATGAAGATCAGCGAAAGCACTGGTCTGGATGGTAACTACCTGGTGAAATGCAGCAAGCTGAGCGCCAAGGTTGATAATACCGCCATACAGGATGGCTTTCAACTATACCTGCACAATTTTATCCTGAGCGATACCGGTAAATGGGCCGTGGTGCAGCAAGGCATGAGCGATGCCAGCGGTACAGCACGCCGATATCACTGGCATTCGGAACAACTGAGCTCCTTTGTGAACGATCCGCATACGTTCATCTATGGACAAAACCACGGCCTTATCCTCAATATGACCGCTCAACAAGCTGATGCCGCGCGCAATGGCGTGATGCAGATAGCCACCGAAAAACCTGAAACCATGCTGCGCGAAATCAATAAACTGGTAATGCCCGGCCATCATCATGTAACCGCTAAGGATGTCGACCTGAAACGCCTTGGTGCCGTACTGTGGCTGGCCCATGAAAAACAACCTGCCGATTTTGAAGAGCTGTTATTATTGCAGGGATTAGGGCCGCGAACATTACAATCATTGGCGCTGGTGAGTGAGGTAATACATGGCACGCCCTCGCGGTTTAAAGATCCGGCCCGGTTCTCGTTCGCGCATGGTGGTAAGGATGGTCATCCCTTTCCCGTGCCTACCAAAGTTTACGACGAAACCATCGGCACACTGCAAAACGCCATCTATAAGGCCAAACTGGGTCAATCGGAAAAGAATGAAGCCATCAAACGCTTATCGAAAATAGCCGAGAATGCCGAAAAGGATTTTACGCCCAATGCCAATTTTGAACAAGTGATAGCCCGCGAACGCGAAGATTCCTGGAAGTATGGCGGTCGTACAGTAATGGGCCGCTCCAAACCACCGGTACAACAGCAACTGAAATTATTTTAATACCGTAGCCAAGGTCTTTTCCGACTCCAATCTCGCCCGTAAAATTGGCAATTTGATCTTAGCAAAATCCACTACATTGGCATTGCTGTTACGCGTGGCATCTTCAAATAAACCAATAAGTTGCTGCTGTTCATTAATTATTTCCTGTAAACAGGCCTTATCAAATTGAACTCCGTGCGTTTTCGCCAGCTGACTTATCATTTGCTGATGCACATCACTCACCGAATCGGCAGAGGTTACAAAGTTATCGGACTTTAATTTTCGCAGCTCATCAACAAGTTTCATATTATCCACGGTAACCTTTTGAGCAAACTGGATAACCAATTGGTTTTTAGAGTTGGATACAGGTAAGCCCGAAATTTTGATCATGGTAAGCCCGGCCTCTGTACTGCTATTCAGAAAGCTTAGTCCCTTATCATCAACCAATGATTTGTTATTGTAATTGCTGGGACGCTTATTATCTGTACAACTCTGTACCAAAATCAGAGTGATCAATCCTATTAATATTCCTGTTATCTGCTTCATTTGCTACTTACCTGTATTTTACATAAGGTTTAACAAAAATTAATGCTCCTGGTTTAGCAAAGCATCTATATATCTCGCAATCCATCCCAATTGTTACTTATACCGATTTTTAATTTTTTAATTTGCGTAACCAAAAGGTTTCATTTATATTTGTAACCTAAAGGTTTCAAATAACTATTAACTATGATTCAAAGAGACGTTTTTAAAGCAATTGCCGACCCGACCCGACGCGAGATCATCAATTTGATTGCCCACAACAATATGAATTTAAATGCCCTGGCCGATAATTTTGATATCAGCAGACCGGCGGTATCAAAACATATTAAAATATTAACCGAATGCGGATTGCTGGTGATTAAACAGCAGGGCCGCGAACGGTTTTGTCAGGCCGATCTGCGTCAGCTGCAGGAAGTGACCGATTGGGCCGAGCAATACCGTCAGTTCTGGATGCAAAAACTGGATGCACTGGGCGGTTTCCTGGATAAAGAAGGAGCTTAAAAGCGGAATGCATAAAGCTGAAGCTAAAACATAATTATAAACTTAAAATAAAACCTATGAGTGCACAACCATTTGTTATCGACCGAGTTTACAACGCCTCTGTTGAGCGCGTTTGGCAAGCCATTACCGACAACAACAAAATGAAGGAATGGTATTTTGACATACCTGATTTTAAACCCGAAGTTGGCTTTGAATTTACTTTCACCGGCGGAAGCGAAGAAAAAACATACGTGCACCTTTGCCGCGTAATTGAAGTGATTGAGGGCAAAAAGCTATCGCATACATGGAGATATCAGGATTACGAAGGAGATTCGGTAGTTACCTGGGAGTTATTCCCTGAAGGTGATAAGACCCGGGTTGTACTTACCCATACCGGCCTGGAAACCTTCCCACCGCTCAAGGATTTCGCCAGAGAAAGCTTTACCGCCGGCTGGACCGAGATTGTTGGCCGTATGCTGAAGGAATATGTAGAGAAGGCGTAAGTTTTGGTAACTCACAAAAATTGTCATTTCGAACGTAGAGAGAAATCTTATATAGCTTAGATGAATAACGTATAAGATTTCTGGTAAAAATACGCCTGTTTGGACAAGTTAAACCTCTAAAATCAAATATATACTAAGATTTAAAAAATACAATAAAAAGCAGCAAGTAATTCTGTCATCCAATAGGTCTAAAACCTTGACGCTGATTAATTCACTTGCTGCTTATCCCTTAAAGTCAATAAGGAATTACTTCGTAAAAGATACTTCAGCAGACTCCATTTGTTCTTTAAATGGTTTTACATAGTCTTTTTCATACGGCCTATTTTGATTTACACAGGCAAAGACCCGAAGTATCAATTTATTTCTGACTGCATTTATTGCCGCCATTTTAGGTTTTCCTTCTATTTTTGTTTTTCTGAAATAATAATCCTGTAATTCTCCTTTACGACTGATAGCTCCCATTGCACATGTATGCAATAAAGCTTTCATTTTTTTATTAGCAATATTAGAAACCTTAGCTCTACTCAAAATTTTCCCCGATTCATTCTTAAATGGTGCGACACCTGCGTAACAGGCAAACTTTTTGGGATTATTAATATCCCTAAACTCATTGGTTGATATGATAATCTGTATAGCGGTAATTCTTCCAATATTTTGCACCGATGTAATTAATTGCATTAATCGTTTTAAACTTTCATCATCATCAATCAACTTGTCAATGGCTATATCTATCTCTTTTATATCATTTATCAAAGCATCTGTGGTACTTTTAGATAGCCTGATGTTTTGAGCATGAAGACCTTTTTTTGTAAATTCTGTTTGCTCCTTCAATGGAGTTTTCAAGGCCACTTGAACGCCTAATAATCTACTCCTAAGCGTTGAAAGGCTTGCAAGTTGAATTATTAATGTCCTTTTGGGTATGAATAAATTTAAGCCTTCTCTATGCATATAAGCATATTGTGCGATACGCATAGAATCAATTTTGTCGTTTTTATTTCTTATGAGTCCCAATGAGTTTTTAATCTTCAAAGCATTTTCACAAACTATGTTTGCTTTGAATTTCTTCAAACTATTTAAAAGATGATTACCGTAAATACCAGTATTCTCCATACAGAATACTGCCTTGGTCATAACAAAGCTTGGCAACTTCTTTAATTCTTCTATAAATGCAACAATGCTTATTGATTCATTTTTGTCTTCTTTATGAAAAAGAAAATTTTTACCATGCATAACTGCATAATCCAGTTCATTTTTTGAAACATCGATACCTATAAAGTAGGTGTATCTTTTGGGCTTTATGTCTGACATATATTAAAAAAAATGACAGGGCTTTTATCGTCCTATAGGTTTTACCATAGATTAACCGTTAAGTCCCCCCGTCATTTATATTGTAATAAACAGCACGTAATTCTGTCATGCATTAGGTCTAAATCCTGTATCTGGATTAATTCTTTGTGCTGTTATATCTTAAATTTATTATTTATAATGGAAATAGGTAAGCAATAAAGCGGAAGAGATTATATCTCTTGGTAGGTTTTAAGAGCCTTAGACTACGGATAATTCCCTCAACCGCTTTGTAGCTTATTGATTACTGGTGTCCATTTGTACAAAATTCAATAAAACCTTATCTCCCCTCTGCTCCATACTTGATTGTGCTACTAAATCACTCTCACCCAGATTTACATAAAAATTCAACGTGCTATCATGTAGTTTCGCCTTATAATGTTCTACATACCAATTATATATTTGTTTTTGAGTATAATTTATAATAGTAAATGCCTGACCATTTCTAACAACTATAGCAGGATTTGGTAAATCATCTAACCTTGTAATTACTTTGGTTGAACTTGTACTTTCTGAATATGATGGTTTGGTATCCTGATAGTCGGAACTATTAACATGGGCTTCGGTTTGTGGTAAATCCTTATCCTCAAAATGGTACTTAGGTTTTAAGGATTGAATCCATAGATATCCCAAAATCATTAATGTTAATGAAAACATAATGCCCCAATCAAATGCCTCTAACCTTATTTCTCTCTTAAATGTATTGGGTTTAAGTATAGCTATCCCTGTTATTTTAAAAACGATATAATCTACTATTCTAATAATTACTCTCAGAAAATACCAAGTAAGGAAGAATACTAAAGACACAACATATATAATGGCGTATAGCCAGAATAGATATTGAATATATCTAAGAATTATGTGAAGAAATCGAGAGTCGCTCGGCCTCATGAAAAGATAATAGGTAAGCACAAAGATATGGAATAAGAACGATAAATACAACCGATACGTTGTACAGCATTTAAGTTGTTATTTTGAACTTTCTACTTCTGATGGAAAAGGAAGTATTACTCAAAAAGCTTGGAGAAAGAATCCGGGAAATCCGCAAGGAAAAGGGTATTACACAGGTGCAACTTGCCCATTCCATAGGCAAAGACCAACAATCGATACAGAGGCTGGAGGCGGGAAATATTAATCCATCATTTTATTATTTGTATGAAATAGCTAATGGATTAGATGTATCGTTAGAACAATTAACTAAACCTTAATCGATATAAAATGAATAATAGTGCAATAAACATTACAGAACTAATGCAGCATGTTAAGAAGTCAAAATTGAATTATTCTGACTTTCATTACATTATTGTATCTAAAGAGTCTGATGAAATAAGCTTAGAAATTCTTGGTGAAAAATACGCACAGGACAATGTTTTAAAGTTGTATGATGACGAAGAATTTATACGCGATATAGAAGTATTTGTTCAGGGAAAAGCCAATAAATTGGTTACAGAGCCTTTTAGTGCTGATATGTCTGCCAAAAAATATTTTTACATGTTTTCATTTAGACCATTATAAAACAGGTGGAAGTTTAATAGTATTTCCATTACTAAGTTTATAACTCAGACTCCCGTCTTCGTTTTTGGATATTGTATCAATATTAGATTCGTAGGCAACCTCATTACCTATAGTAAGTCTTATGTCACAGTTGCCTTTAGCAGCATTTTGTATTTTAGGTGTGTGCGTTGTTGAATGCATACCAAAAAGATTTTTCCAAAGTCCCATTTTCGTGTTTTCTTATAAATATCACGCAAATTATTTTCGAAGTAAATACTGAAAATTATTGTCAAATATTTTTTATAGATTATTTAATCTATTATTTGGAAATGTAAAATATTATTCATATATGTCAATATTTTTCACTATCTTTGCTTGTGCAATGGAAGCTCAAATCCATATTCGATTTTGTTGAGTTCTTTAATAATAAAGAAGAGTGTATTGCCCATTTTATAAAATGCCGTTGGCCTAACGGCATCACCTGTCCCCATTGTAATCATACCAAAATATATAATCTTAAAACACATTATAAATGTGGAAATAATACTTGCTATAAAAAGTTCAATGCTTTCACTGATACGCCTTTACAGAATACTAAGCTTGAACTTAAAAATTGGTTTATGGCTAAGTATTTACTTGGTACAAGTTCATATGGAGTTTCATCATATCAATTAGCTCAAAAATTAAATATCAGACAAGCTACAGCTTGGCACTTACGACATCGTGTATCTGAGTTTTTTAAAGATGATTTATTATCTACACTTCTATCAGGTGTAGTGCAATCAGATGAAGCTGTAATAGGCGGTAGAAATCAATTCCGTCACCGTGATAAAAAGTATGCATGGATTAAAGGCGAAGCAGGTAAAGATAAAACTTGGATATTAGGCTTAGCTTCAAATGATGATGCTTATGTAAGGGTGTTTGTAATACCAAACCGTAAAGCAAAAACATTAATCGATATTATTCTAAAGAATATTGCATCAGGAGCAACCATAGTTACTGATGATTATTTAGGTTATAAAAGATTATGGGAAAGATATACTCATATTATAACTAAAATGAAAGGCAACTTTAGATATAAAACTGATGAAGGATTTCATACCAATAGAATAGAAGGATTTTGGACACATTTAAAACGTGCTTATAAAGGTGTATATCATCACATGAGCAGGAAGCATTTACAAAGGTATTGTGATGAAGTATGTTTTAGGTATAACAATAGTGGTCTTGGTGACTTCTATTTATTTGAAAAACTAATGAATAACATTCCAAGAGGAACATTACGTTATAAAGATTTAGTAGGTAAAAATTCGAAAAAGGCCGCTTAATTTAGGAGAAAAGAGCATAATAGATTAAGTAATGTATTAAACGATAAAACGTATCTAAATAAGAAAATGCCCGATTTTACGGGCATTTTTATTTAAAATGGACTTGCATTTTTTGAATCTTGGTATATATTTGATTTGAGTGTGTGAACATGGTCAGACACACGTATTATTACCAGATTTCTCACTCGTTCCTCGTATCGAAATGACATTTTGGCTCCTTATCACTATCTTCGAATGAACGTTATGCTAAACAACCTGACCAACCATATCAAAAAATTCGTAGAGCTCCATGGCATCGATGTGGAGTTGATTAATTCAGTGGTAACGGTAAAGCAGGTTAAAAAGAAAACTTTTTTACTGGAACCAGATCATATTTGCCGAGATCTATACTTCGTAAGCAAAGGTTGCCTACGCCTGTATTTCATCAACAAAAAACTCAACGAACAAATAACCCAGTTTGCAATCGAAAACTGGTGGATGAGCGATCATGGCAGCCTCGAAAGCGGTAAACCATCCAGTTATTTTATACAAGCGGTTGAAAATTCCGAAGTCATCAGCATCAGTAAGCCTAAACTGGAAGAGCTTTTTGAAAAGGTCCCCAGCCTGGAACGTTATTTCCGGATAGTGCAGCAGCGCGCTTTTATCGCCTCGCAAAAGCGTATTGAATACATTTACAGCATGAGCGATGAGGAACGCTACCGCCATTTCAACAGTCTGTTTCCCGATTTTATACAGCGTATACCGCAATACATGCTGGCCTCCTATCTGGGCTTTACGCCGCAGTTTATGAGTAAAATACGGGCAAAAAAAGTTTAGTCAGCCTCCGTATTTCTTAATCTTGATTCATTTTTTGAGGCTTGTTTTGTCCTGATCTTTGGGTATCACAAAAAACAAAAGAAAATGAAAACAAGAATCTTAATCGGAAAAGTAGATCCTGAAGCATACAAAGCATTAGCTGTTTTAAGCAATTACATTGAACACAGCAGCTTAACCAAAACCCATAAAGAGCTGATCAAAATACGTGCTTCACAAATAAACGGCTGTGCTTATTGTATAGACATGCATACCAAAGATGCCCGCAAAGCCGGTGAAACCGAACAACGCATCTACGCCCTGAACGCCTGGCGCGAAACTCCTTTCTTCACCGAAGAAGAGCGCGCTATACTGGCTTTAACCGAAGAAGTTACCCTGATACAAAACCATGTATCCGACAAAACCTACGAAGAAGCAGAACGCATCTTAGGCGAAAAATACCTGGCCCAGGTAATCATGGCCATCATCAACATTAGCGCCTGGAATCGTGTAGGTATAGCTACCGGTATGCAGCCTGCTTTGTAAAACAAAAACGATTGTCATTTCGAACGAGGTACGAGGAGAAATCTTTTACAGTGTATTTATCGCGCGCAAAAGATTTCTCACTATCGTTCGAAATGACAACCTTTTTCAAACAACCAAAAAAGCCGGGTCTTTTTCAAGAGCCCGGCTTTTGGATTTGGATTTATAATTCAAATTAGAACATGCTAATTAAAATACTTGGTCAAACTGGTTAACGGCGTCTTTGCTTTCGAGCACGGAGTGTCCCATCAAAAACTCATCAACCTTGCGGGCTGTTTCGCGGCCCTCGGATATAGCCCATACCACCAGTGATTGTCCGCGGCGCATATCGCCGGCGGTAAATACTTTGCTTATATTGGTACGGTACACACCTTCTTTCGCTTTTACATTTTTACGCTCATCAAGCTCCACGCCTAATTGCTGTATCACACCAACATGCTGCGGATGTAAAAAGCCCATCGCCAGGAATACACGCTGACAAGGTATTTCGCGCTCAGAACCTTCAACTACATTGAATTTTACCGGGCGACCCAGGAAATCCTGCTCCCACTCTACATCAACTACTTTAAGGGCCCTTAGGTTACCTTCAGCATCGCCTAAAAATTCCAGCGTGTTTACACCCCAGAAACGCTCGGCGCCTTCTTCGTGCGAGCTGGTGGTTTTCATCACCATGGGGTAAGTTGGCCATGGCATATGCTTGGTGCGCTGCTCAGGCGGCTGAAACATCACCTCAAACTGTTTAATAGAGCTGGCACCCTGGCGGTTTGATGTACCCACGCAGTCAGAGCCGGTGTCGCCACCGCCAATGACTACCACATCTTTACCGGTAACCAGGATATCTTCACCCTGAACCGGGATGTCGCTTACCCGTTTATTTTGTTGTTTCAAAAAGTCCATCGCGAAGTGGATGCCTTTTAACTCACGACCGGGGATGTTGAGGTTACGTGGTATAGTTGAACCGCCTGCCAGTACTACAGCATCATGGCTGCGTACCAGTTCATCAGCGGCTACGTTAACACCAACCTCGCTGTTGCATTTAAATACAACGCCATCTTTCTCCATCACTTCGATACGGCGCTCTACTACCCATTTTTCCAGCTTAAAATCGGGGATGCCGTAACGTAACAGGCCTCCCGGTTTATCATCGCGCTCGTAAACAGTAACGGCGTGCCCTGCTTTGGTCAGCTGCGCTGCCGCGGCCAGTCCTGCCGGACCTGAGCCTACCACAGCTACCTTTTTACCGGTTTTAACCAGTGGTGCAGTTTGTTTTACCAGGTTTTTCTGGTAAGCGATCTCGATAATATGTTTCTCAATTTCCTCAATAGCTACAGCGGGTTTGTTGATACCCAGTACACATGCCGACTCACACGGAGCAGGGCATATACGGCCTGTAAATTCAGGGAAGTTATTGGTTGACGATAAAATATGGTAAGCCTCTTCCCAGTTTTTGCGATACACCGCATCGTTAAACTCCGGAATAATATTACCCAGCGGGCACCCCGAATGGCAAAACGGAATACCGCAATTCATACACCTGGCCGATTGTTGGTTCAGCTTTTCGTCGGTATATAAATTAACAAACTCTTTATAGTTCTTTACGCGTTCAGCAGCCGGGGTCTTGGTTGGTAACTCCCTGTTAAACTCCTGAAATCCTGTTGGTTTTCCCATTGAAATTTAGCCTATTGTTTGATATTGTAATTTCTCGATAACTTTTTTATACTCTTTCGGATACACCTTCACAAATTGTGTAGATGCCAGCGCCCAATCCTTCAGGATCTGCTGTGCCAGTTTACTGCCGGTTAAGCTGATGTGCTTGCGTAACAATGCCTGTATCTGCTCCTCGTCCTGTAATGATAACGGGTCAAGATCCACCATCTCAGTGTTGCAGTTTTCGGCAAAAGTACCTTCGGGATTGTATACCCAGGCTAAACCGCCGCTCATACCTGCTGCGAAGTTTCTGCCTGTTTGTCCCAGGATCAACGCGCGGCCACCGGTCATGTATTCGCAACCGTGATCGCCAATGCCTTCCACTACAGTAGTAGCACCAGAGTTACGTACCGCGAAACGCTCGCCTGCCATACCACCGATAAATACCTCGCCGGATGTAGCGCCATACAGGGCCACATTACCGATAATGATATTATCCTTCGGCACAAAAGTGGCGTTGCCTGCCGGGTAGATAGCCAACTGTGCTCCCGATAAACCTTTACCTACATAATCATTTGCTTCGCCTTCCAGCTCAAAGGATAAACCTTTGGTGGCAAACGCGCCGAAACTTTGACCTGCCGAGCCTTTGAATTTATAGTTGATGGTATTATCAGGTAACCCAGCCGATCCGTATTTTTTAGATACCTCATTGGATAACAAAGTACCAATGGTACGGTTAACGTTGATCACATCGAAGGATGCAAATACCGGGGTTTTATCTTCCAGGGCAGCTTTAGCGCTTTCTACCAGTTTCCAGTCCAGGATATCGGCCATGCCATGATCCTGGCTTTCGCTATTGTACAGCGTCATGCCTTTGGTATTGGTTACCGGATGCAGGATGCCAGATAGATCGATCTTTTTAGCTTTCCAGTTATCCAGGTGGTCTTTTACTTTCAGGAACTGAACACGGCCTACCATTTCATGAATAGTACGGAAGCCCAGTTCAGCCATGATCTCGCGCAGTTCTTCGGCCATAAACTTGAACAGGTTAACCACATGCTCAGGTTTGCCAGAGAATAGTTTACGCAGTTCAGGATCTTGTGTAGCTACACCCACCGGGCAAGTGTTCAGGTGGCATTTACGCATCATGATACAGCCACCGGCAACAAGGGCAGCAGTAGCCACACCCCATTCTTCGGCACCCATCAGGGCCGCAATAGCCAGGTCACGACCGGTTTTTAACTGACCATCTGTTTGCAATACCACACGGCTGCGCAGTTTGTTGCGTACCAGTGTTTGGTGAGCCTCGGTTAAACCAAGCTCCCATGGTAAACCTGCGTGTTTTACAGAGCTTATTGGCGATGCGCCTGTACCACCGTCATATCCGGCAATCAGGATCACATCGGCGTGGGCCTTAGCAACACCCGCCGCAATGGTACCCACGCCGGCTTTTGAAACCAGTTTTACGTTGATACGTGCGGCACGGTTAGCATTCTTTAAATCGAATATCAATTGGGCCAGATCCTCGATTGAATAAATATCGTGGTGCGGCGGCGGAGAGATCAAACCAACACCTGGTGTAGAGTGACGGGTTTTAGCGATCCAGTCATCAACTTTATGACCAGGTAATTGTCCACCTTCGCCCGGTTTTGCTCCTTGCGCCATTTTTATCTGTAGCTCATCGGCATTGGTCAGATAGTTGGAAGTTACTCCAAAACGTGCCGAAGCGATCTGTTTAATAGCCGAACGCATAGAATCGCCGTTTGGCAATTTTTCGTAGCGCATTTCATCCTCGCCACCTTCGCCGGTATTACTTTTACCGCCTATACGGTTCATGGCGATGGCCATGGTGCTGTGCGCCTCATGCGAGATAGAGCCGAATGACATGGCGCCCGTTGCAAAGCGTTTCATGATATTTTCTGCCGGTTCAACCTCATCTATGCTGATAGCCTCACGGTGATGGGCAAAATCAAGCAGGCCACGGATAGTGAAATGCTTTTCGGTTTGCTCATTGATCTCTTTAGCATATTTTTTATATACCTCGTAATCATTTGTACGGGTAGCATGCTGTAATAAGTGTACGGTGGTTGGGTTAAACAAGTGGGCTTCACCACGGCGTTTCCACTGGTAAATACCACCTTCGGGTAGTAAGTTATCGGCAGCTTTTGCGCTAAACCCGATGCGGTGTTTGCAAAGGGCCTCACGGGCTATTTCATCAAGCCCTAAACCGCCTATGCGACTTACGGCTCCGCAGAAATAACGATCCACAACCGATGTGTTTAAGCCTAATATTTCAAACACCTGCGATCCGTGATATGATTGCAAAGTGGAGATCCCCATTTTAGAGAAGATCTTCAGCAAGCCATCATTTACAGATTTTACATAATTTTTTTGCAGGTATTTGATATCCAGACTGGTTTCCAGGCTGCCATTATTTTTAATAGTTTCAATGGTTGACAGGGCCAGGTATGGGTTGATAGCCGTTGCGCCAAAAGCCAGCAAGCAGGCAAAGTGATGTACTTCCCAGGCATCACCGGTTTCCACAACCAAACCTACCGCGCCACGGCGGCCTTTTTTAACCAAATGATGGTGAACCGCAGATACCGCCAGTAACGATGGTATAGGCGCGTGCTCAGAATCAACAGCACGATCCGATAGGATCAATACCTCAAAACCGTCATCAACCGCGTCCTCGGCATAACGGCAAAGCCTGGCTATACCTTTTTCCAGCGAGCCCGGCATGCCATCGGCATTAAAATAAGTTTGCAGGGTTTTAGCATGGAACAAACCGGTATCAATACTGCGCAGTTTTTCTAACTGGTGATTTTTTAGTATCGGGTGTTTTAACACTACGCAATGGCAGTGCATTTTATCTTCATCAAGCAAATTACCGTTGTTACCAATAAAGGTAGCTAAACTCATCACTAAACGCTCCCGGATAGGATCTATCGGCGGGTTGGTCACCTGGGCAAAAAACTGTTTGAAGTAGCTCGACAGGTGCTGTGGTTTGTCTGACAGGATAGCCAACGGCACATCGGTACCCATGGAACCTACGGGCTCTTTACCATCAACCGCCATTGGTTTAATAATGGTGTCGATATCTTCGCGGCTGTAGCCAAATACCTGCTGGTAACGGAATACCGCCGACTCAGAAAGGCTGGCAAATGCCAAACGCGGCTCGGCCAGTTCGCTCAGGTTTATTTTATAGTTTTCCAACCAACGGCCATAAGGCTGTTGCGTGGCAATTTGTTGTTTAATTTCTTCGTCGGTAATAATGCGGGCCTGTTCGGTATCAATCAGCAGCATTTTGCCGGGCTGTAAACGGCCTTTGCGTAATACCGTGCTTTCGTCAATAGCTAAAGTACCGGCTTCGGAAGCGGCGATTACGCGGCCATCATTGGTGATTACATAACGCAGCGGACGCAGACCGTTACGATCAAGCACAGCGCCAACCAGTTTACCATCGGTAAAGCTAATAGCAGCAGGGCCATCCCATGGCTCCATTAAAGTAGCATGATATTCATAGAATGCTTTTTTAACCGGATCCATCTGCTCGTTACCATCCCATGCTTCGGGGATTAGCATCATCATTACATGTGGTAATGAACGACCAGAGTGCAGTAAGATCTCGATGATATTATCCAAACAGGCAGAGTCAGACTGGTTATTGTCAATCACCGGCATGATCATCTCCATCTCTTCGGCGCTGAAATAGGTGGAAGCGTATGATTTTAAGCCAGAGTAGAACCAGTTTAAGTTACCGGTAAGGGTATTGATCTCGCCGTTATGGGCAATCAGGCGGAAAGGCTGCGCCAGTTTCCATGACGGGAATGTATTGGTGGAGAAACGCGAGTGGATCATGGCAAAGCCAGAGGCGATACGCGGATCGTTCAGATCTGAATAATATTTACGCAGTTGATAGGTAGTAACCTGTCCTTTGTAAACAATGGTTTTACATGATAACGATGTAAAATAAAAATGCTCACCAGCGCCGGGAATAGTTTCAACGATGGTTTTGTTAATATACCTTCTTAATATAAATAGTTTACGTTCAAAATCGTCGGCATTGGTAATACTGCCTGGGCGTGCAATAAAAATCTGTTCTACATCCGGTTCAGCCTGACGGGCGGTTTCACCAACGGCCATCGAATCGACAGTAAGCTTACGATAACCTAATTTGATCAGGCCCAGCTTTTCAATAGCATTGGTGATCACATTACGGCAGGCTTTCTTTTGTGCCGAGTCCTTCGGAAAAAATATCATCCCCACACCATACTCACCGGGTTCAGGCAGGCTGATCTCCAGGTTTGAGCATTCTTCCATCAAAAATTCATGTGGTAATTGTATCAGTATACCTGCGCCGTCGCCGGTTTCAGGATCGCATCCGCAAGCGCCGCGGTGTTCCATGTTCTCCAACATAGTTAGCGCATCGTCAATGATCTGGTAAGATTTATGACCATTAATATTGGTTATAAATCCTGTTCCGCAGGAGTCGTGTTCAAATTCTGGCCGGTAAAGGCCCTGGTGGCTCTCAGTTTGATTCATCGTAAAATTTAAACCAGTTTTATAAAAAGGGTGTAATCACGAAATTACTAAATCCCACATAAATTATAAAATTATCGGTTATTTTTTAAAATATCTAAAAAATCCATTACCGAAGTAATGTTTATTTAACAAATCGATAACAAAAAATACAGAATATTATGATTAAGAAAATGAAATACGAAATTTTCTTATTTAGAATCGATATAAAGTTGCACAAACAAAGCAATATTCAGTTATAGCAGCGGTAATTATTGTTATAACAGAATTTAATTTTGTGTGATTTATCGACGTATTCTATAGAATAACACTCAATTTAAACTAGTGTACTATTTACATTAAGGTATCATTTAACCTAAATTTTAGAATTGTTAACTTCGCACAAAATTTAAAACTGATGCCAGCAAAAAATAAAGCCGTTTTTTTAGATCGTGATGGGGTACTTAATCAGGAGATGGGTGATTATGTGCGCCGCCTGGAAGATTTTCATATACTGGACAATTTTGAAGCCTTGAAAACCCTGCAGGATCGCGGTTATCTGTTGCTTGTAGCTACCAACCAGGGCGGCCTGGCCAAAGGCTGGTATACCGAAGAAGAGCTGGGCAAAATGCATAGCCTGCTGAAACAAACCTACCGTGAGCACGGTGTAGAGATAACCGACTTTTTTTACTGCCCTCATCACCCCCTGTTTACCGGCGATTGCGATTGCCGCAAACCAAAACCGGGTTTATTATTACAAGGCATTGCCAAATATGATATCGACCCGGCCCAATCCTATTTCATTGGCGACCGTGAGCGTGACGTGGAAGCCGGGACGGCCGCCGGTGTTAAAGGTATATTAATAGACAGCGACCAGCCGATTAGTACGGTGCTGCATCAAATTGCTTAAATAATTAATCAAAGTATGTCATTGCGAGGAGGAACGACGAAGACAACCGACCAGAGGGAGCTCATTAATACAATAAAGAAAACAAACACAGCATTAATAATCTCCTCGCATGCATAAATGCGAGGAGATTGCTACGCTACGCTCGCAATGACATAAAGAAAGAGCGATGGTTGTCAAAAAATCTGTATAACCTAAAACATTTTCCCTTCATACAACTTTTATCCCTATTAACCAGTAAAACATCACATGCAACTAAACCGCTATTTAAAAAACTACGACACTTTTATAGCCGCGCTGCTTGGATTTTTTGCTGTACGTATATTTTGTAGTTATAGCGGTATCGGCATTTCGCCCGATTCGATCATGTACGTGAGCGCTGCCCGAAGCCTGAACACCAACGGCACACTGCAAACGTTCAATCACCTACCTATAGTCGACTTCCCGGTGTTCTACCCTATTTTCCTGGGCACTATCAAGTTCATCACCCGTATTGATCCGGTTATTTACGGATCGGTATTGAATGGATTGATGTTTGCCACCTTAATATACTTCAGCGGGTGGATCATGCACCGCTTTGTGCCCACATCACATGTTTATAAATGGCTGATGCTGGTGGCCATTGTTCTTAGTCCGGCCTTGCTGCAGGTGTACTCCTACTTATGGTCGGAGACTTTATTTATTCTCGAAACTCTGCTATTCCTGGTCGCTTTCAGACAATATCTTTTAAAACATACGCTTAAACCATTGCTGGTGGCTGCCATTATTGCTGCTATAGGCTGTATTACCAGGTATGCCGCCGTTACCATTGTGGGCACCGGAGGCTTATTGTTACTGCTCGATAGGGTACTGCCGCTTAAAAAGAAGATCATACATATTATTATATACGGCTTTGTTTGTATATCGCTGCTGGTAAGTAACCTGCTGTTTAACGCGTTCATGTCGGGCACCACCACCGGGCCACGCGAGCCATCCATTACCTCCTTTGGTAAAAACCTGTACTATTTTGGTACCGTAATGTGCGATTGGATGGGATTTACCCCCAATCAGTATTACCTGGCTACGCCTATTGCTACCATCATGCTATTGGGTTTTATAGCAGCACTGGCGTACAATTACTATCGACGCAGGCTGGATAGCTTTGAAAATCTGGCTATTACCTTTGCTTTAGTGTATGGTTTGTTCATTATCATTTCCTCCACCTTTTCGCGTTATGAGCGTATCAATCACCGCTTGCTGGCCCCTATTTTTATTCCGGCGCTTTGGGGTTATACCAGTTGGGGCCCGCTGATCCTCAAGAAGATCAGCAGCATAACTACCCGCCGTATTGTAGCTGCTGTATTTATAGTGTTGATGCTGGGCTTTGTAACCAAAGAGTTTTTTATAGATAAGCAACGCTACAGCGAACAAATAGCCGATGATTACGGTGTACCCGGCTATACTTCTGATGATTGGCTGGAATCGCCTTTTGCAGCTTATTTAAAGCATATTGATAAAAGCATGTTTAAGCCAAAGGTTACCATTTATACCGATGCGCATGAGGCGGTTTATTTCTTCTCGGGCATATCATCGTACCTGGTGCCGCACCGGTTCTTCAAAAAAGACATTGCCAGTTTCTATAAAAAGAAACACTTCTATCTTATTTGGTTCAACGTACTCGAAAACCCCGAACTAATCAATCTGAAGGATATCCAAAAAGTAAAATCGCTCAAACTGATCAAAGATTTTGGCGAAGAAGGCGGTATTTATGAGTGCGATGAGCAATAAAAAGATCAAAATTTAAAACGATCAGCCATATAAAATTTACAGAATTGCAAAATAGTTAAAGTTTGGGGCCGATTATTTTGATAATTCTAAAATTTGGCAAATTCTGATTCAAACATTTTGATTTAAAAAACATCTGTATATATTTGCGACAGCTAATCCATAGTTTTACTATATAAAAATGAACGGCATCGCACTACATCATCTTCATCTGCATCACCACCATGTGGTGATCAGCTAATATGTATGTTTCTACGCGAAATAACAATCTCCGTTTATACTCTTTTTTATCATAGTTTCTTAAATTCAATCTTTTGAAAACACTTAAAATAGCGATCCAGAAATCTGGTCGTCTCAACGAAAAATCTGTTGAATTACTAAAAAATTGCGGCTTAAATTTCGAAAATTACAAAAGCTCGCTTATCTCCCCCGTTTCCAATTTCCCTTTAGAGATCCTTTTTCTGCGCGATGATGATATTCCAGAATACGTTCAGGATGGTATTGCCGATCTGGGTATTGTTGGCGAAAACGTGATCCAGGAAACCGAGGTTGAGGTGAGCTACCTGCAACGTCTGGGCTTTGGTAAATGCTCGCTCAAAATAGCCGTACCCAACAACAACGATATTCAAAACCTGAGCGATCTGAACGGAAAAGCCATTGCTACTACCTATCCTGTTATTCTAGGTAAGTTCCTGCAGCAGCAGGGTATTCAGTCAGATATCCGTACCATATCCGGTTCTGTAGAGATCTCTCCAGGCCTTGGTCTGAGTGATGCTATCTGCGACCTGGTTTCCACAGGCGGTACATTAAAAAGCAACGGACTGAAACCATTTGCCGATGTAATGTCGTCAGAGGCAGTGCTTATCGGTTGTAAAACCATCGAAGATAATCACCTGGTGCAGGAGCTTATCCAACGCATTCAATCGGTTTTACGTGCTAAAGAAACTAAGTACGTTGTACTTAACGTTCATAGAGATAACCTTGATGCGGTTACTGCTTTATTGCCGGGCGTAAAAAGTCCGTCGGTAGTAAGCCTGGCCGAACCTGATTGGGTTGCGGTACACACCGTGATCCCCGAGCGTGATTTCTGGGATAGGATAAGTCAGCTTAAACAAGCCGGCGCGCAAGGCATTGTGGTTATGCCGATTGAGAAGATAATACTTTAGTTAGTGTGCAGTTGGCGGTTTGCAGTTAGCATTTTAAAACTGTAAATAAAGCAAACTGCCAACTCAAAACTGCAAACTGAAATGAAGACATACAACTATTCAGATTTAAACAGCACCGACATCCAAAAACTGGTTCAGCGTAATGTTGACCCGGCTAATGAGATCCGCACCATTGTTGAGGAGGTTATTGATAACGTACAACAACATGGCGATAGTGCCCTGTATGAATATGCCAGAAAATTCGACAAGGTTGAATTAAGCAACCTGTATCTGGATAAAACAGACCTGGAAGAACTGGCCGAGTCGGTATCTGCCGAGCAAAAAGCCGCGCTGCAAACGGCTTACAACAATATTCATAAATTTCACAAAGCCCAGTTAAAAGCCGAGGATAAAGTAGAAACCATGCCTGGCGTTACCTGCTGGCGCGAGTTAAGGCCGATTGAAAAAGTGGGTCTGTACATCCCCGGTGGAACGGCTGTTTTACCAAGCACTTTTTTAATGCTGGGCATCCCCGCACGCATAGCGGGTTGTCATGAAATTGTGGTGTGTTCACCACCGCAAAAAAACGGTAAGGTGAATGCTTTTATAGCGTACGTGGCCTTGCTGTTGGGCATCGATAAAATATACCTTGCAGGTGGTTCACAGGCTATCGCGGCCATGGCTTACGGAACTGAAAGTATTACTAAAGTTGATAAGATTTTTGGCCCTGGAAATCAGTTTGTTACAAAGGCTAAAACCATCATCCAATCCACCACCACAACGGCTATTGATATGCCAGCAGGCCCATCAGAAGTATTGGTGATTGCTGATGAAAGCGCTACCCCGGCCTACATCGCCGCCGATCTTTTGGCGCAGGCCGAACATGGTATTGATAGCCAGTCGGTATTGGTATGTACCTCTGCCAAAATAGCTCAGGAAACATTGACTGAAGTGGAGAAACAGTTACCTACTTTACCCCGTGCCGAGATCGCTAAACTGGCTATTGATAACTCGTACATCGTGGTTGCTTCTAATTTAGAGCAAGCTATGAATTTCAGCAACCAGTACGCGCCGGAGCATTTGATACTGGCTACCGAAAGATGGAAAGAGATCACCGGTTTCATCATCAATGCGGGCTCGGTGTTCCTGGGTAATTTAACCCCGGAAAGCGCCGGCGACTATGCCTCAGGAACTAATCATACGCTGCCAACCAGTAGCTATGCCAGGGCATATTCTGGCGTATCGGTTGATTCGTTTGTCAAAAAGATCACCTTTCAGCATATCACCCGTGAGGGCATCCAAAATATTGGCCCATCAGTTGAAATTTTGGCCGAGTTGGAAGGCCTGCACGCGCATAGGAATGCGGTATCAATAAGGAATAATTATTAAAAATTTGTCATCCTGAGGAACGAAGGATCTGTTCGACGATTAGATTCTTCGCTACGCTCAGAATGACAGGAAAAATTTGAAAGAATAATGTACAATATCAACAATATACTCCGCGAAAACATCAAAAACCTAACCCCCTACTCTTCCGCGCGTGATGAGTATCAGGGCGAGGCCAGTGTTTTCCTGGATGCTAATGAAAACGCGTTCGGGTCGCCGTTGAACCAGCAGTTTAACCGCTACCCCGATCCATTACAGTATCAGTTAAAACGGCGTATCACCGAAATTAAAGGTGTACCACCCCGCAATATTTTTATAGGCAACGGCAGCGACGAAGCCATCGACATCCTTTTCCGCAGTTTCTGCAATCCGGGTATTGATAATGTGATCATCGTGCCGCCTACTTATGGTATGTACCAGGTATCGGCCAATATCAATGATGTGGAAGCCCGCAAGGTGCTGCTTACCGAAGATTACCAGCTTAACCTGGAAGGTATTGCCGAAGCTATTGACGAGCGTACCAAACTGATCTTCATTTGCTCGCCCAACAACCCTACAGGTAACTCCATTAACCGGGCAGATGTGGAAACCCTGCTGGCCAACTTTAACGGCCTGGTGATTGTGGATGAGGCTTATATCAATTTCAGTCGCCAAAAAACATTTATACAGGAACTTACTGAATACGCCAACCTGGTGGTTTTACAAACCCTGTCAAAAGCCTGGGGACTGGCCGGTTTACGTGTAGGTATGGCGTTTGCCAGCGAGGAGATCATTGAGGTGATGAACAAGGTGAAACCGCCATACAATGTGAACGAAGCATCACAACAATTGGCTCTGGAAGCACTCGCCAATATCGACCAGATCAACAGCTGGATCAAGGAAACATTGACACAGCGCGACAGATTGGTGCTTGAACTCAAGAATTTTGATTTTGTGCTGGATATTTACCCATCGGATGCTAACTTTATCCTTGTGAAAACAACCGATGCCAACCGTATTTACGACTATCTTGTCGGCAAAGGCATCATTATACGCAACCGTTCCAAAGTGGAGCTTTGCGAAGGCTGTCTGCGCATTACCGTTGGCACGCCCGATGAAAATACTACCCTACTCCAAACCCTACAAAACTTTAAATGAAACGGAAAATATTATTTGTTGACCGCGACGGCACGCTGATCAAAGAACCTGCCGATGAGCAGATAGATTCTTTTGAAAAGCTGGAATTTTACCCCGGCGCGTTAACTTATCTGCCCAAAATTGCCAAAGAGCTTGATTTTGAATTGGTAATGGTAACCAACCAGGATGGTTTGGGTACAGCATCGTACCCGGAAGACACTTTTTGGCCGGTGCATAATTTCATATTAAAAACATTTGAGGCCGAGGGTGTAAAGTTTGATAACGTCGTGATCGACCGCACCTTCCCGGCCGAGAAAGCGCCGACACGAAAACCAGGCACTGCCCTGCTTACCCAATATTTTGATACCGAAAAGTATGATCTGCCAGGTTCATTTACCATCGGCGATCGTAAAAATGATGTGTTGCTGGCCCGTAACCTGGAAGCCAAAGCCATCTGGCTTAACAATAATTCGGGATTAGGAGGCGCTGAATTTACCGAGGCCGATCATATCGGCGAGACCATTGTGCTGGAAACTACCGATTGGCAACAGATCTACGAATTCCTGAAACTGGGTCAGCGCGTGGTTGAGCATCGCCGTGCCACTAAAGAAACAGATATCTACATCAAAATAAACCTGGATGGTACCGGCGAGGCCAAAGTATCAACCGGCCTGCATTTTTTTGATCATATGTTAGATCAGATTGCACGCCACGGCAGCATCGACCTGGAAGTAATTGCCAAAGGCGATCTGCATATCGACGAGCATCACACCATTGAAGATACCGGCATAGCCTTAGGCGAGGTTTTTGCGGAAGCTTTAGGTAACAAAAAAGGCATTGAACGATACGGTTTTTGCCTGCCGATGGATGACTGTTTGGCACAAGCGGCCATTGATTTTGGCGGCCGTAACTGGATAGTTTGGGAAGCGGAATTTAACCGCGAAAAAGTGGGCGATGTACCAACAGAAATGTTTTATCATTTTTTCAAGTCGTTCTCAGACGCGGCCAAATGCAACCTCAACATCAAAGCCGAAGGGCAAAATGAGCATCATAAAATTGAGGCCATATTTAAAGTATTTGCCAAGGCAATAAAAATGGCCGTAAAACGTGATGTAGATAAGATGGTTTTACCAAGTACTAAAGGGGTACTATAAGAGAGGCAAGATTCTTAGAATCAAGAGACAAGATGTTTTTCTGTCCTGATTCTTGAATCTTATATCTTGACTCTAACTAAAAAAATGACAGGCATCATTCTATACGGAGCGGGCAATATATTTTCCCTTACAGCGGCTTTGGAGCGGCTGGGCATCCCCTATGGCTTTATCAACAGCCAGGCGGATTTTGATAAGTTCGACCGTTATATCATTCCGGGGGTAGGCCACGCCGGCGCGGCTATGGATAAGCTGGAAAAAACGGGCCTTGTGCCCGTTATAAAGGCGCTTAAAAAGCCAACGTTGGGTATTTGCGTGGGTATGCAGCTGCTTACTTCCTACTCCGAAGAAGGCGACTCCAACTTATTAAATATCTTCCCGATCAAAACTTTGCGGTTTCAGAATAGTGCCGAATATAAGGTACCACACACGGGCTGGAACCAGGTGTATCCCGAAAAAGACAATCCATTATTTAAAAATATACCGTCGGGTTCACATTTTTACTTTGTACATTCATACTTTATTGAGTATGATAAGGCATACACATTACTATCTGCCAATTACAGTACCGAATTTTCGGCATCAATTTGGCATGATAATTTTTACGGCGTACAGTTTCACCCCGAAAAATCAGGCGTGTACGGCGAAACATTATTAACTAACTTCTCTAAACTATAAAAAACATGTACATTATCCCTGCTATCGACATATTGAACAAAAAGGTAGTGCGTTTGCGTGAAGGCGACTATGGCCAGGTGACTGAATACGATGTTACGTTGGAAGAAATGATTGAGCGCTACCAAAGCAACGGTACCAATTTCATCCACATCATTGACCTCAACGGCGCCAAAAACGATTTCAGCAACCAGCAATACCTGTTTGATGTGATCCGTAAAACCGACATGAAGGTGCAATACGGCGGCGGTATCCGCAGCATTGATAAAGTGAAAGAGCTGATAGATGCCGGCGTTCACCGCGTTATTGTAGGTACTCAAGCCTTAACCAATCCAAGCTTTTTACCCGAGCTGGGTTCCGAGATCTGCGGTAAAGAAAAATGCTCAGACCAGGTAGTTATCGCTATCGACGTATTGGACGAAGTAATTAAATACTCCGGCTGGATGGAAAGCTCGCCCATAAAACTGATGGATTACGTTGATAAATGCCTTGCCCTCGGTTTCTTCCGCTTTTTATGTACCGACATCAATAAGGATGGCAAACTGGGCGGTGCAGGTATCGAGCTGTATGAAAAACTGCTTGATCATTCGCCTTTTATCAAGCTGATCGCTTCGGGCGGTGTAAGTTCCATGAAGGATATCGAGCAACTGAGTCGCCTAAAAGTTGAATCATGCGTGGTAGGCAAAGCCATCTACGAAGGGCATATCACCATCGAAGATGTTAAGCACTGGAACCTGGACGCGTTAATCTCCATTTAAATAAAAACGTCATTGCGAGGAACGAAGCACTTAAAAGGTTTGTCATTCTGAGCGGAGCGAAGAATCTATCGCCGATTAGATCCTTCGTTCCTCAGGATGACAAAAAGAATTAAAATTGCTTCGTTCCTCGCAATGACGCTCTAATAAAATTCATGCTTAGTAAAAGAATCATCCCCTGTCTTGATGTAAAAGACGGTCGCACGGTAAAAGGAGTAAACTTTGTCGATCTGCGCGATGCCGGCGACCCCGTTGAACTGGCCTGGAACTATTCGCGCCAGGGTGCCGACGAGTTGGTTTTCCTGGATATTACCGCTACGGTGGAGCGCCGTAAAACCATGGTGGAGCTGGTGAAAGCAGTGGCTCGGCAAATCAATATACCCTTTACCATAGGTGGTGGCATCAACGAAATTGCTGATGCCGACGCGCTTTTAAATGCTGGTGCCGATAAAATATCCATCAACTCGGCCGCGGTGCGCAACCCCGCTTTAATTGACGAACTGGCCAAAGCATTCGGCGTACAGTTTGTGGTGATAGCTGTGGATACGCGCCGCATAGACGATAAAAACATAGTGCATTTGAATGGCGGTCGCCTGCCAACAGAACGCCAAACGCTGGAATGGATAAAAGAGGCCGAAAGCCGCGGCGCTGGTGAAATATTGCTCACCTCTATGGATCATGACGGCACCAAAAATGGTTTCGACAATGGGCTGCTCAAAACCGTGAACGATGCGGTGCACATACCGGTAATAGCATCGGGCGGTGCAGGCGCGGTACAGCATTTTGTCGATGTTTTCGAAAAAACCAATGTCGACGCGGCACTGGCGGCATCCGTATTCCATTATGGAGAGATACTAATACCCGATTTGAAAGCCGTGTTAAAAAGTAATAATATTGAGGTAAGGATATGATGAAAGTGCCGGTGTGCCGCACAAAGAGCGAGAATAGAATTTTATGATATACAAATTGGCTCATTCACTCCGGCTCTTCGCACCTACACGCTAACACCTCACAACTGATAAAAAATGAATATAGATTTCAACAAAACCGACGGACTGGTTCCGGTGATCATACAGGATGAGCAAACGCTTGAAGTGCTCATGCTGGGCTATATGAACCAGGAAGCCTATGATAAAACCGTACAGGAAAACATAGTAACCTTCTTTTCCCGCTCCAAACAACGCTTGTGGACAAAAGGCGAAACCAGCAGCAACTTTCTGCATGTAAAAAACATCAGTATTGATTGCGATAGTGATACGCTGTTGATCAAAGTAAAAGCCGATGGCCCAACCTGCCATACCGGCTCGCGCAGCTGCTTTAAAACCGAATTTAATCAGAACTTTATTCTCGAACTGGAGAACATCATTGCCGATAGGTATGAAAACCCGGTTGAAGGTTCATACGTGAATAAACTGCGCAACAAGGGACTCAACAAAATAGCTCAGAAAGTAGGCGAAGAAGGTGTAGAAACTGTTATAGCCGCCCTTGCCGAAACCGAAACAGACCTGATCAATGAATCGTCCGACCTGGTGTTTCACTTGCTGGTTCTATTGCGCGAAAAAGGCCTCGACCTGAAAACAATAGCTAAGAATTTAGAATCAAGACATAAGTAGGTTTTACGTTGGACGTGATACGTTTTACGTTGTCTTCACATTAACATATAACGTCCAACGTAAAACGTAAAACCTAAAAAATGACCGCAGAAAAAATAGCAGAACTTACCGGGCACGGCAATCCCATTTTTACGCTGGAGCTTTCGCAAAAGCCAGGTATTTTGTTTACCGGCGGTAACGATAAAGGTCTGGTGGAGTGGAACCTGGAAAATTTCTCGTTCATCAAAGTGATGTTCCCGGTTAGGGCCTCTATTTATGCTATACACGGCCCTGCAGGCTATCCTATATTACTGACAGGTTTACGCAGCGGCGAGGTTTTGGTGTTTGATTTTATACAACAAAAGCTTCTGCCGTCGCTTGCCCATCATCTTAAGCCGATCTTCGATATCAAATCGGTGAGTACTAAGAACGAGCTCTTGATAGCCTCCGAAGACGGGACAGTTTCAATATGGAACCTAGCAAGTTTACAGATGGTGCACAGCATCAAAGTATCTGCCGATACGGTACGCTGCATAGCCATATCGCCCGATGAAAAACAGGTGGCTTTTGGATGCAGGGATAATTCTATTAAAATTTACGACCTGCATGATTATACCTTGCTTAAATCATTGCATGGCCATACCATGTCGGTTTTTACACTGGCTTATAGTCCGGATGGTACTTACCTGGCATCTGGAGGCCGCGACGCGCAGATCAAGATCTGGGACAGTGTAAATTATCAATCTATCAAAAACATTCCCGCGCATTTGTTTGCCATAAACCATATCCTGTTTCATCCCACAAAGCCATATTTTGCCACAGCAAGTATGGACAAAGGCATCAAGATCTGGGGAGCCGACGATTTTAAACTATACAAGATCATCAGCCGCGAAAAAGGACATCCGGGGCATGTACTCTCCATCAACAAACTGGCCTGGAACGGCGATCAGCTCCTGTCTGTAAGTGATGATAAGAGTGTGCTGGTATGGGATATTAAGTTTGATTGAGGATTCTTGAATTAACAAATTCCCTCCCCACGGGAGGGGTGCGTTGGAATTGTGTTGTAGCAGGGAGGGGTTTATACAAGCGATTCAAACACGTCATGTTTACTAAACCCCTACCTCCCCTTCCCCAAGGAAGGAATCGCACTATCCCCACTTTTCTTTGAGTATTACATAAACCGCTTAATACTATGTAGCTTATGCGTATGACGTTTCTGTTCCTGCGAGTAGATACCATCCTCGTCTATAGTATCAATTTTAACTTTTCCTGAAGCGTGGATGATGTGTTCGTTATTCAGCATAATACCTACGTGGGTTACTTTACCGGCTTCGTTATTAAAAAAGGCCAGATCGCCTAAACGAGCCTGTGCAATATTCTCAACCAGGGTTCCCTCCAGCACCTGCTGACTGGCATCGCGCTTGATCTTAATATTATTGAGGTTAAATACCACCTGGGTAAAGCCGGAGCAATCAATACCAAAATGTGTACGGCCACCCCACAAATAAGGCGCATTTAAAAACGATTTGGCCGTGGTGGCTATGTCTTCCCGCTCCCCTATTTCACCAATGATCTCAAAACGCTCGGTACCGATACGGCAGGTTGTGCCTTCCAAAAAAGCTAAAGAGCTGCCTGCAGGCAAATATACTACACTGTTATCGGCAACTTTCCAGGCTTGTGTTACCGCCCTGTAGGTAAGCGGTGGTTTTACATGTTTAAAGCTTTTGTAAGCGATATGACCGAGCATAGCAAATTGCAGGCGACCTATCCAACCTTCATAACCATCACTTTCGGTGATGATCTTTACCCAGCGTTCGCTCCATTCTATGATCTCAAATGCCTCGCCAAACAATACCTGCGACACTTGTTCGCTGCGGTCACTGGCCTCGGCTCGCAGCGGGATAACCGCCAGATTACAAATACCGTATTCCATTGATAATAGTGAAAAACAAATATAGAAATAAAAATAATTTATATATTTGTAAGTACTTACGTAATTACTATGAGTTTAATTGATGATCTGGAAGAATTGGCCGTTGGAGCAAGGCTCAAACGGTTATATGAATACTTTGCAAAGGATGTTGTTCAGATATATAAAGACGAGCAACTGAATTTCGAACCCAAATATTTTACCCTTTACTACCTGATCAGCAAACAGGGTGAAGCTGCGGTAACCGAAATTGCCGAAGAGCTGGGCTGTACCCATCCGGGCGTCATTCATCTGGCTAAGGAGTTGGAAGCATTGGGCTTTATTGAATCGGTTAAATCAGCAAGCGACAGTCGTAAACGCATGCTGCGCCTGTCGGAAAAAGGGAAAGACTCCCTGCCAAAATTTGAACGGGTATGGGCCAAGATCCTCACCCTCAACAAATCATTATTTAATAGTCAACAAAACAATTTATTAAGCGCTATTATGGAAACTGAAGCACAACTCAACGAAAAACCATACTACCAACGTTTTCAGGAAATGTTTAATCCACAGGGAAACAATCCGGTAACAGTAACTACCTACGATCCTCAAAATGCCCGTTATTTCAAAAACCTGAATATAGAATGGATCAATACCTATTTTACCGTAGAAGAGCATGACTTGGAGCAATTAAATCATCCCGAAGAATACATCATTGCCCCTGGTGGCGAAATACTTTTCGCGCATATCGACGACGATGTTGTTGGCACCTGCGCGGTCATCAAAACAGGCGAGGCCGAATACGAACTGGCAAAAATGGCGGTAAGCCCAAAATACCAGGGCCGTAAAATTGGCAATGCCCTGATGGACGCGGCTATAGCTAAAACAAAAGAATTGGGTGGTACACGCCTCTGGCTGGGTTCAAACACCCTGCTTGCCCCAGCCATTAGCCTGTACAGAAAATACGGCTTTACGGAATTTAAAGTAGCTGATACCCCCTACGCCCGGGCCAATATCCACATGGAGAAGGATTTGCGATAGATATGAGACTTGAGAACCTCTTTCCCGCGATCAGTGCCCTCTCGAATCGCTAAACTCCATCGGGGTTAAAGCTTTGTAGAAAAAAAATCAGCTTCCGCGTCAGTGCCGTAGGTACTGCACTCAGGTTGCATACCTACGGCATGCTAAATTCTTTTTTCATTTTCTACAAAGCTTTTACTCCTACGGAGTATCCTTCTTCACGAGCCGTGTCCTCACGGCTCGCTAACAATTCATAAAGCACAAAAAAAGGGGATCAGTACTGATCCCCTTTTTTATATCTCATGTTTCAGATCTCACATCTGAATACTATTCATTGATGTGCAGCCAGTCTTTTTTAGCTAACAATTCTTCTTTGCTTTCGCGGATATCTTCATCATCTACACAACAATCTACAGGGCATACTGCAGCACATTGTGGTTCGTCATGAAAACCAACACACTCGGTACATTTATCGGGTACAATGTAATAAATATCATCAGAAAGGGCAGCTTGTGATTCTTCGGCATTTAATGTGTTACCATCGCCAAAATCAATAACCCCTTTTAACCCCGTACCATCGCTAAAGCGCCATGCCGCGCCAGCATCATAAATGGCATTATTTGGGCACTCCGGCTCGCAGGCTCCGCAGTTTATGCATTCGTCGGTGATTTTAATCGCCATATTTCTAAATATCTAATATTCTCAATTAACTTTGCCTGAAATTAACAAGCGTGCAAATATAACAAAAAAAGGGTTTCGGGGTTTACAACCTTACCATATATATGTCAAAAATTAATATAAAAACCGCAATAAATTCATTTTCAGTCTTAGGAAAGCAATTAGCCGAACCTAATGAGCAGTTAATGGCCATTGTTAACGACGAACAATACCACAACGCCTGGTTTACACCCGAAAGTGTTTTACGCGCCGTTACCGCCATTGGCCAAATGCTCAACGAGGCCGATTTAACAACCTGGCTGTCCAGATACGACCTTTCCAGGGACGCCCAACCCAAAAAAGTAGGACTAATCCTGGCCGGTAATATCCCGCTGGTAGGTTTTCATGATGTGCTTTGTGTACTGGCCACCGGCAATCACGCGCTGATTAAAACATCGTCACAGGATGCTTATCTCATCAAACATGTATTGCAACTCCTGGTTGATATCGACAGCAACTTTGCAGCACAGTTCAGCTTTATAGAGCGCCTTACCGACTTTGATGCCATTATAGCTACCGGCAGTAATAACAGCTCACGCTATTTTGACTATTATTTTGGCAAAGTGCCTAATATCATCCGCAAAAACCGTAACAGTATTGCCCTGCTTACCGGCAACGAAACAGCCCAAGATCTGTTTAACCTCGGTCATGATATTTTTGATTACTATGGCCTGGGCTGCCGTAACGTATCCAAACTGCTGGTGCCCGAAGGCTACAGTTTTAATTTCTTTTTTGAATCGATAGAAGAGTTTAAAACCATTATCCATCACCACAAATACAGCAACAATTACGATTACAACAAATCCATTTACCTGGTAAACAGTGATAAGCATTTTGACAATGGTTTTTTAATGGCCAAGGAAGATGAACGCATAGCATCGCCCCTGGCTGTGGTATATTATAGCCATTATACCGATCTGCAGGCGGCGCAGCAATTATTGGCTGATCAAAGCGAAAACCTGCAATGCATCGTCACCAAAGCACCTATTGAAATACAAAACCAGGTGGTAGGTTTTGGCCAGAGCCAGCAACCCGCATTATGGGATTATGCCGATGGGATTGATACAATGGATTTCTTGGCAAATCTTTAAAATAACAATACCTTTGGGGAAAAGCATATAGTTGATAGTTCATAGATCATAGCTGATCTTTTTAGCTTTGAAAAACCATGAACCATGAACCATGAACCATGAACCATGAACTAACATGTATATTATAAAAGTAAAAGGCGTTGCCAAAATACCCGATTATGTGCAGCTGCGCGATGATAAATTTACGCTGCTGGCCTATTTCAGGGTTGACAGGCCTGATAAATCGCTGGATAAGGTGGGACTGGCCGACAAGGCCGAATATATTATGAACATAATCAAAGACCTGCCTTTCGGGCAGATCTTAAAATTAGAGCTATAAAACAAGATGATCGGAAATTCTATTATTAAGCTAAACAATGTTGATATTTTTCAGCAATCGCACCTGGTACTGTCAAACGTTAACCTGCATATTGATAAAGGCGATTTTGTATGGCTCATTGGCCAAACCGGATCGGGCAAGAGCAGTTTGCTTAAAGTAATTTACGGCGATCTGATCCCCAAAGCCGGCACCGGTCATGCCTGTGGCTACGAACTGAGCAAACTGGCCAGTCGCGAAGTACCTTATCTGCGCCGTAAGCTGGGCATTGTTTTCCAGGATTTCCAATTGCTTACTGATCGTTCTATCGAACAAAACCTGTTATTTGTAATGCGCGCCACCGGCTGGACAGACAAAAAACTGATTGCTGACCGTACCCTGGATGTGCTGGAAAAAGTTGGCCTGCGTTCCAAACTCAAAAAAATGCCGCATGAGCTATCAGGTGGCGAACAGCAACGCGTGGTAATTGCCCGCGCCCTGTTAAATGATCCCGAAATTATCCTGGCCGATGAGCCAACCGGTAACCTTGACCCCGAAACATCCGAAGAAATTGTGCTACTATTAAAACAGATCAGCCAATCGGGCACCGCCGTATTGGTTGCTACCCACGATTATCACATCATCCGGGCTTTCCCATCACGCATTATCAAATGCGAAAACGGCAAAGTATTGGAAGACGCGGAGATATAACCGCTGATTGTCTGAATCAGAATTTACAGAATTAAAGGATTTTCAGAATAAGCATTCATTCTGTTAATTTTAAAATTCTGTAAATTCTGATTCAGACAAAATCAACGGTCAACCTGTCACCCTTGCGTAAAACGTGTCACTCCTTCCTGATATTAAAATACACCACTGACAGCTTGTCGGCTTTATGCTAATGGCAGGATACTTGATTGGCACTATCAGCTATGAAATTTAACGATATGTTGAAGAAAAAGAAGAAAGAAAATACGGACACCCCAGAAAATATGAATACGGCAGAACAGGAAAATTTAAACGAGAACGGGCAAGAACAAGCTCCAACCGAAACTACTGAAGCAACAACAGCAGAAGTTTTGTCTGCCGAAGACAAATTGAAAGAAGAATTGGCCCAGGCAAACGACAAATACCTGCGCTTATATGCCGAATTTGATAACTTCAGAAGGCGTACCATCAAAGAGCGCGCGGAAGCCCGTGAAACAGAAGGTAAAGAATTGTTAGTGGCTTTATTGCCTGTACTTGACGATTTTGAGCGCGCGCAACGCTCCATGGAAAACGCGGTTGACGTTGCCCCGGTTAAAGAAGGCGTTACGCTGATACAGAACAAACTAAAAAATATACTGGGTCAAAAAGGACTGAAGGAAATGACATCAATTGGCGAGCCTTTTGATGCCGATCTGCATGAGGCCATTACCAATATACCAGCCCCTACCGACGACCAGAAAGGCAAAGTGATAGACGAAATGGAAAAAGGTTATTATCTGAAAGACAGAGTAATACGTTTCGCCAAAGTAATTGTAGGAGCATAATTAATTAGTGAATTATTGAATTAGTGAATTCTTTCACCTTCCGGTTCAATTGTTCGCGCGTTAATATTATTTAAATAAAAGGAATTGAATTATTGGTTATTCTAAATCAATCACTAATTCACTAACTCAATAATTCAACATTGAATATATGGCTAAGAGAGATTATTACGATATCCTGGGAGTCGCCAAAGGTGCCGATGCCGACGAGATAAAAAAGGCATATCGTAAAATGGCTATTAAATATCACCCGGATAAAAACCAGGGCGATAAAGAGGCGGAAGAAAAATTCAAGGAAGCTGCCGAAGCTTATGAAGTGCTGAGCAGTCCTGAAAAGCGCCAGCGTTATGATCAGTTCGGTCATGCGGCCAATGCATCCTCACCAAATGGTGGCGGCGGTTATGGCGGCAGCATGAATATGGACGACATATTTAGCCAGTTTGGTGATATTTTTGGCGGTGGCAGCCCGTTTGAAGGATTTTTTGGCGGCGGCCGTCAAAGTGGAGGGGGTGGCAGGCGCGTGGCACGCGGCAGCAACCTGCGTATCAAAGTACGTTTAACGCTTGAAGAAATAGCCAATGGCGCCGAAAAGAAGATCAAAGTAAACAAACAGATAGTTTGTAAAACCTGTGATGGTTCTGGTGCTAAAGATAAATCGTCCTTCCAAACCTGTAAAACATGCGGTGGCTCTGGCGCGGTGCGAAGGGTAACCAATACCATACTGGGTCAGATGCAAACTACCAGCACCTGCCCTACCTGTAACGGCGAAGGCTCAACCATACTGTCAAAATGTACGGTTTGTCATGGTGATGGCGTGGTTCGCGGCGAAGAACTGATCACTATCAATGTGCCTGCCGGTGTAAGCGAAGGCATGCAGCTGAGCATGAGTGGCAAAGGTAATGCTGCCCCACGCGGCGGTGTACCGGGCGACCTGATTATCCTGATCGAAGAAATTCCACACGAAACACTGAAACGCGATGGTAACAATGTGATATATGACCTGCACGTAAACTTTGTGGATGCCGCTTTAGGTACCACAGTTGAAGTGCCCACCATTGATGGCAAAGCCAAGATCAAAATTGATGCAGGCACTCAGGGTGGCAAGATCCTGCGCCTAAAAGGCAAAGGCGTTCCGGAAGTGAACTCTTACCACCGAGGTGACCAGCTGGTGCACATTAACATTTGGACACCAAAAGCCTTGAGCCGCGAAGAGCGCGAGTTGCTGGAGAAATTACAGAACTCACCCAACTTTAAACCCAACCCGGGCAAAAACGAAAAAAGCTTTTTTGAACGGATGAAGGAATATTTTGAATAACCTTTAGAGGTGAAAAGATAAAGGCGAAAGCCAAAAGATTTAAAAGCCAGGAGTTTATACTTCGGGCTTTTTTGTTTTGATAGCTTGGTGGTATTATTTATTATTGAGCCATGCGTAAATCGTTAAAACCCATTCTTGTCGGAGCCTTGTTATACTGCTGCTGCGACAACCTATTTGCTCAAACTCCTGCCATCCGCAATAACTATCAAACCGAGGCCGGTGTACCCCGCTTAAAAATTGAGCGGAGTATGATCTACTCGCCTGATAAGGAATGGCTGTATAACCACCACCCTTCGATTATTCATTTCAAGGATCGGTTTATAGCGATATGGAGCAATGGGCTCATTGATGAGGATTCGCCGGGCCAGCGGGTGGTTTATGCTACATCCACAGACTTTGCGCATTGGTCGAAACCTGAAGTACTGGCATCGCCCCCAAAATTTAAAGACACATTTAACGTGCTTACCGCTGCCGGTTTATATCAATACAAAGGCATCCTGGTGGCCTACTATGGCGAATACACCAAACACCGGCAAAATACCCGCCTATGGGCCAAAACCAGTACCGATGGCATCCATTGGAGCAGCCCGATAGATATGCATGTACCGCTAATCCCTAACCACGGCCCCGAGGCTACCAATGGCGGCAGGCTCATCATCAGCGGTAATTTTATGTTTCCGTATACCGATGATCTTAAAGGTATTTCGGGTTGGAAACTAAGCAGCTTTTACCCCGACTCGCTATACACCCAGGATAACTCTGCCGCTTTTTATGCCCCCGCCGCCAAACTGGGCTTACCCCCTTTGTGTGAGGGCTCATTTTTTGAAACCGACGATCATATACTGCACATGCTGCTGCGTGTTACTGGCAAAGGCTGGAAAGGCCGCTTATGGCTTACGGAAAGCAAGGATAATGGCCAAAGCTGGTCGCGCCCGGTGGAAACCGCATTTTCTGATAACGACAGCAAATTCCATTTCGGTCGCCTGCCCGATAAGCGTTTTTACTACGTAGGCATCCCGGATACGCTGCACCATTATGACCGTAATCCGCTGATACTATCATTATCCAAAAACGGCGAAGCATTTGACAAAAATTACATTATTGCCGATGAACTATACCACCTGAAAAAGGAAGGCTTATGGAAAGGCGGCCAATATGGCTATCCTCATACCATCATCTACAATGGCTATATGTATGTGATCATCTCCCGGCAAAAGGAGGCTATTGAAACATTAAGATTTAGCTTAGATCAGTTAAAATGACATTCCTGTAACATTTTAAAATCCCCCGTATCTAAAGCGTACTTTTAACATCATAAACCAATTACATGTTAAGTATACGCAACATTGTTAAACAATACGCTGGTCACCGGGCTTTGGATGATGTAAGTCTGGAAGTGGAAAGCGGACAAATATTTGGCCTCTTAGGGCCGAATGGCGCGGGTAAAACTTCCCTTATCCGCATTGTAAACCAGATTACCGCTCCGGATTCCGGCGAAGTTTGGTTTAATGGCCAAAAACTCAATCCATCCCATATCGAACGTATCGGTTATCTGCCCGAAGAACGCGGTCTTTACAAAAAAATGGAGATCGGCGAGCAGATGATCTACCTGGCCCGGTTGAAAGGATTGAGCCGTGACGAAGCCAACAAGCGACTCAAGGCCTGGTTTAAAAAACTGGATATGGAGAGTTGGTGGAAAAAGAACATAGAAGAGCTATCCAAAGGCATGCAGCAAAAAGCCCAGTTTGTGGCTACCGTGCTGCATGAGCCCGACCTGATCATCCTGGATGAACCATTCAGTGGTTTCGATCCGGTGAATGCCGAGGTGATCAAAGATGAGATCCTGGAGTTGAATAAAAAGGGGGCTACTATCTTGTTCTCCACCCATCGTATGGAATCGGTAGAGGAGCTTTGCGATTCGATAGCGCTTATCCATAAATCGCACAAAATTCTGGATGGCAAGGTTAAACACATCCGCAACTCCTACCGCAATGATGTTTACCTGGTGGAATATTCGGGCCAATTATTAACCTTTGAAAACGGACAACCTTTTGACCAGATCGGCGAAACCATCAGCGACGATGACCGGCATACCATCAGGATCAAACTCCAGGATGGCCGCAGCTCCAATGATGTGCTGCAATACCTTATCCCCCAAACCCGGGTAACCATGCTGCAGGAAGTGATACCCAGCATGAATGATATTTTTATTGAAAAAGTAAACCTAATGTCTTAACCATGAATAAAGTTTTGCTCATTATACAACGGGAATATTTGACCCGCGTACGAAAGAAATCATTCATCATCATGATATTTGTGGTGCCACTACTTATCCTGGTGATGGGTGGCGCTATTGCCATGATAGCTAAAAACAGCGATCAACTGACCAACCTGCAGGTAGTGAACGTGGTTGACAATACAGGTACTTTTGCAAAAAAGCTGCACGATGTACCCAATATAAAATTCACCATCACTCATCACGATATCAATGAGGCTAAAGCGCTATCGAAAAAGGATGAGAATATCTCTACCCTGTATATCCCGGAAGGCTACCCTCAAAAAGGTAACATTCAAATTTTTGCCAAAAAGAAATCACCTATCCAGCTTACAGATGAGATCCAGAAGCAATTGAATGATATTGATTTCAACAACAGGATGATCCAGCATCATATTGACACCGCAGCTATTCATTCTATCAAAAAATCCGACATCGCTGTTAACGCCGTTGAAATTACCGACAAAGGCGACAAGGACGCCAACGTTGGCGCCAATATTGCCGTTAGTGTAGCCTGTGCTATACTGATATACCTTTCGCTTTTTATTTATGGCGGCCAGGTAATGCGTGGTGTTATTGAAGAAAAAACAAGCCGCATTATTGAGGTGGTTATTTCATCGGTTAAACCATTTCAGTTAATGCTGGGTAAGATTATTGGTGTGGGACTGGTAGGTTTAACACAATTTGGGGCATGGATAATTTTATCCATCATATCATCAAAAATAGCCGGTCACGCTTTCAATTCGCCGCAAAGCCCTATGGCTGGCGCTTTGGCAGCGCTTCAAAATATACAGTTTGGGTATATACTGGGTTGCTTTTTGTTCTACTTTTTAACCGGTTACCTGTTGTACAGCGCTTTGTTTGCCGCGGTAGGCTCTGCGGTGGATAGCGAAACAGAAACCCAGCAATTCATGTTTCCCATTACCATGCCGCTGCTGTTCACCTATATTTTATCGGTATCGGTGTTATTCAGAGCACCAGACAGTGCGCTGGCAGTTTGGCTTTCCATGATACCTTTTACCGCTCCCGTTGCCATGATGGTACGTTTGCCCTTTGACCCGCCGGGCTGGCAATTGGCCATTTCTATGTCATTAATGGTGATAGGTTTCTTGTTTACCACCTATGTTGCAGCGCGCATATACCGGGTTGGTATCCTGATGTACGGTAAAAAAGTAAGCTTTAAAGAGCTGGGTAAATGGTTCTTTTATAAAGAGTAAGGAAGGTGAAAGATGAAAGGTAGTCAAAAAGAGCTTTCATTTTTATCTTTGCTTTTGTCCTTTTACCTTTAAGAGCATTATCTTAGCCGCATGAGTAAACGCGTTGCTGTAATGGATTTGGGTACCAATACTTTCCACCTGCTTATTGTGGAGGGTACGATAGATAATTATCAGGAAATTGCACATGACCAGGAGCCAGTAAAGCTGGGCGAAGGCGGCATTAACAAAGGCTATATTTTACCTGAGGCCTTTGCACGCGGTATAAAAACCATGCAGCATTTTCAGGAGCAGATCAGTGCTAATGCGGTGCAACAGGTAAGAGCCATGGCAACGTCGGCGCTGCGCAGCGCATCAAACGGAACGGATTTTATCAACGAGGTAAAAACCCAAACTGGTATCAGCATCGAAATCATTAACGGCGACCAGGAAGCCGCTTTTATTTATGAAGGGGTAAAAATCAGCGGTTGTTTATCGGCCAAAAACTCCCTCATTATGGATATTGGCGGGGGCAGTGTTGAATTTATCCTGGGCAATGCCGATCATATTATCTGGAAACAAAGCTTTGAAATTGGCGCGGCCCGCTTAATGGATCTTTTTCATCGAACCGACCCTATTCCACCAGCCTCTATCGAGGCGCTGGATGTGTATCTGCAGGATAACCTCACCGATCTGTTTGCTGCGGTTGAGGGTCATGAGCTGGATACACTCATCGGTTCATCTGGCGTGTTTGAATCTTTTGCCGCGCTTATCGAAACAGAAAAAGGTCACTCCTTCGATCTTAAAACCACCAAAACTTATAGCTTTGACTACGAAGAGCTCCTGATCGAAACCAATAAAATAGTACAATCAACCCATCTGCAAAGGGCAGGTAATACAGATATTATCCCCGTTAGGGTAGATATGATCGTGGTGGCATCGCTTATTACCCGCTTCATTATACACAAACTTGGCATCCAAAAGGTAATGCTATGTACTAACTCATTAAAAGAGGGCATTTTGGCCGGGATGCTGGATTAATTAAAAAATGCGTTTAATTTTATTCCAGGTTCGCTGAACAAATGATAAACGCCTCACAATCACAACCTCACCCGTAAGTCTGTTGGCGCTTTCTTTCATAATAATGTTATGGAATTGATCTGCCGATGAATTGATCTTTATTTCCTGACTATCAAAACCTATAAAAGAAAAACCAAGCACATCCTCTGGTTTGGCGCCAAACAAAACAAATTTACCATCGGCGCCGGTTACTACACCTGTATTCGATCCCTTAACCCCCACTGTTACACCAGGCAAAGGCTGGTGATTCTCATCCGTAACTTGTCCGCTCACTTTTACATGCTTACTGGTATCCGGTGCGGCTATTTTACCTAATATTTCATTAGAGGTTACCGGTTTAGTTTGCTGGGTAACTACCGGAGGAAATTTGGTTTGTGCCGTAGCCTTATAAAACACGGTTTGGCTCAGCAATCCAATAACCATTACCCACCTTCGCCAGATGTTCGGTTGCAGATTTTCGATATCCAGTCTGTTATTGAGGCTGCTCAGTTGTTCCTGCCCAAACCTGCCGCAAACATCATGACTTGTTGCCAGGTAAGCAATGATCTGGTCATTGCTCATCACGGTAAAATCGGTAACCGTTTTGCAGCATTGCTGGCAGTGTCTGCCCTGGTCAACCGGGGTCATTTGCTGCCATGATTCGTGGCAGGCTTCGGGAATGCTGATATTTTGAATTGGTGTCATGGTATTTATCTTTTATACCATGATGCGATTAATCATCGCATTCCATAAACAGGCATTGAAAAAGGGCAAAAAAATGAATTATTATATATCCAAATTGGCGAAATTTGAGTAAGCATCCCATAATTCAATGTTTCATATGGACATACAAGAACAGATCAAAACGTATATCACCGGCCAGCCCCAACCAAAGCGCAATGATATGCAAGCGTTACACCAGCTTATACTGCAAACTTTACCAGGCTGTAAATTATGGTTCGAGGATGGTAAAAACAGCGAAAATAAAACGGTTAGCAATCCCAATATAGGCTACGGGCATTACACCATAAAATATGCTGACGGGAAAGCCAGGGATTTTTTTCAAATCGGTTTAAGCGCCAACAAAACCGGCATCTCTGTTTATGTGCTTGGGATAAAAGACAAAACATACCTGGCCCAAACCTATGGGAAAGAACTGGGCAAAGCCAGCGTGACCGGCTATTGCATCAGGTTTAAAGCGCTAAAAGATATAAACCCCGATATACTTGCAGCGGCAATACGCTATGGGGTTGAGGCTACGGGTGAAAATTAGATTTTAAATTTAAATATGACATCTATAATTACCCTTTGCCGTGAACTAAGACGACATGAAACTAAAGCAGAGAAAATATTATGGCAGCATCTCAGAAATAGAAGCTTGTACGAAATGAAGTTTTTGCGCCAGCACCCTATCTTGATACAATCAATTTTAGGCAGAAACTTATATTATATTCCTGACTTTTATTACGCAGAAGCCAAATTAGTTATCGAAGCCGACGGCCCGGTTCACCTATTTAAAAAGATTACGATAAAAACAGAGACGAAGTGATGGCAGCCTTAGGGTTACGCATTTTAAGATTCGAAAATAAAGTGATACTAAACAATATTGATGACGTTTTAAACACTATAAAAGCGATCTTATCGCCCTGAAAAGACTCACCCCGGCATCGCTCCGCTTGCCGACCCTCTCTACACCTGCGGTGCAAAGAGGGTTAAGTCATTTTTTATTCTTACATAGTTTCTTAACTTTCCCTTTTTCAACCCTCTTTGTGGCGAAGCCGTAGAGAGGGTGATCCAGCGTAGCGCAGATCGGGTGAGTCTTCTGCATCTTTTTAAAACTCTCTCCCATTTTTACCCTCATCCTTTGTATATTGTGGCCTCAAATTCCCTTATGAAATTAAAATTTACCAGCCTTGGCTTGCTTGCTCTTTTCGCTTTGAACGTGCAGGCCCAGCAACGAAAGATCAACCCTAACGATACTACTTCCAACTATAATGCGGCCGAAGCTTTTTCGCCGCAATTTTATACCGATAAGGGTAATGATTTTCATTCGGCCAATGGCAATCCCGGGCCACGATACTGGCAAAACCGGGCCAATTATACCTTAAATGTTAAACTGGATACCGCGGCCAAAACTATTGGCGGTACCGAAACTATCGACTATATCAATAACAGTCCGGATGCTTTACCTTTCCTGTGGTTGCAGATGGATCAGAACACCTATAAAAAAGATGCACGCTCTAACTTCGTAACCGGTTTTGCACCCCAACTGGCCGATCACACCGATGGCTACCAGATCGAATCGGTGGCGGTAGAAGAAGCAGGTGTTACCAAAGAAGTAAAATATGTGGTTACCGATACGCGCATGCAGATCCGTCTGACTAAAGCCGTAGCGGCTAAAGGCAGTATCCGCCTCAAAATCAAATATCATTACACCATACCCGGCGCTTTTGGCGCCCGTACCGATTATACCGATACCAAAAACGGTAAGATCTTTGAAATAGCCCAATGGTTCCCGCGCATGTGTGTATATGATGATAGCCGCGGCTGGGACACGCTGCCATTTTTGGGTAGCGGCGAGTTTTACCTCGATTATGGCGATATCGACTACAGCGTAAACGTACCCTGGGACATGATCGTGGCCGGATCTGGCGAACTACAGAACCCCAAAGAGGTATTGACCGCCAAACAAATAGCACGACTGGAAACCGCCCGCAACAGCGACAAAACCATCATGATTCGCGATCTGGCCGAGGTGAACGATCCGGCGAGCCGCCCGGTGCAAAAAGGCACGCTTACCTGGCACTTTAAGATGCTCAACACCCGCGATGTGGCCTTTGGCGCATCCAAAGCATTTATTTGGGATGCCGCAAGAGTAAACCTGCCCGAAGGCAAAAAATCACTGGCCATGAGCGTTTACCCCGCCGAAAGCTATGGCAATGATGCCTGGGGTCGTGCAACAGAATATCTCAAAAAATCGATCGAATATTTTTCTGAAAAATGGTTTGTGTACCCATACCCCGTTGCCGTAAACGAGGCTGGTATAGCCGGTGGCATGGAATACCCGGGTATTGTGTTTGATGGCATTACCGATAAAGGCGCTGTACTGTACTGGGTAACCGCGCACGAGATTGGTCATAACTGGTTCCCGATGATCGTAGGATCAGACGAGCGCCGTTTTGCCTGGATGGACGAAGGGCTGAACACTTTTATTGATGTGTACGCTTCCGACGCGTTTAACAAAGGCGAGTTTGCGCCCAAACGCGACAGCGAATATGCCGAAAAAGGCGGCAACCCGGCCGATGAGATCATTCCTTTCATCACCGCTCCCGGCTCACCCAGCATCATGACCGCTCCCGATGCCATCGCCGAAAAGTACCGTCACCCCCTTACCTATTTTAAACCGGCTTTCGGCCTGGTTTTACTGCGCGAGCAAATCCTGGGGAAAGATAAATTCGATTATGCTTTCCGCAATTACATCCATCAATGGGCCTATAAACATCCACAGCCCGATGATTTTTTCCGTTCGATGGAAAACGGCGCGGGCGAAGATCTGAGCTGGTTTTGGAAAGGGTGGTTCTACAATAACTGGACGCTCGACCTGGCCCTCATAGATGCCAAACAGGTTGACAGCAAAAATGAGAAAGGCGTAAACATTACCGTAGTAAACAAACAAAAACTGCCTATGCCCTTCACCATCGAAGTAAAATATAAAGACGGCAGCAAAAAACGCACTTACCTACCGGTTGAAACCTGGCTGCAAAACAAACAGATCACCCTTACCCTGCCCGGCACTCAGGACGCCGAAAGCGTAACCCTTGATCCGGACAATGCGCTGCCCGACTTGAATAGAAGTAATAATACACTGAAAGTAAAGTAGTGAATGGTGAGTAGGGAGTGGTGAGTTTTGAGCAGTAAAAAGTAAATAACAAACCCCAACTGTCATCTCGAACGAGGTACGAGGAGAGATCTTATACTCGGGACAAACCAATAGCTTAAACACTTACGAAGTTTTTGAAACTTCGTAAGTGTTGCTACGAAAGTTATTTCTGCTTGCACTCGTCGCAAACGACTGCAAGAGAAACAGAATCGCAATAAATCATGAAAATCATTCTAACCAATTGGATTAATGTTTTAGGTGTATTTTTGGTTGTATTTGCATCATCTTTTGTATTGACTTTAACTGATACTAACTTATCCTATAATATATTTCAGTCAATAATTGCTGCATTGTTTTTAGTTTGTGGTTTTGGGATAATGTTTTGGGCGCTATTTATAGTTTCGTTAGTTATTCTAGATGTAATCATCATCATTCCAAATAGAAACAATCTTAAAAAGAGGCTAATAATACAGTGGCTTATCATAAGCGCCCCATCCGCTTACGTGACAATTAAATATCATGAATGGATCGTTGTAATTGCTATAATAGCTTTTTTTATAACACAATTATTGCGAGAAAAATTTATAAGAAAATTTCGGTATAAGCACATAAACCCGATACCATAACTAATCATGATTACAAGGATAGAACAAGAAACATCCGACATAGCCTGGTTCTTCACCAATGGGAATGAAATTGGCTTTGTAGCATCAGGGGGAGGCAAATTGCCCAATTCTATTTCCATTAAATCAAATGATGAAATAGAGCTACTAGCTCATTATTTTGAGGCCTTACCACCGATAACCGATGTTATAGTAAATCCGGAAGTCAAAAATTTCATTACACCAGGCACAAACAGGAATGAATATATCTCCTACTTTTCTGAGATGTCAAAGAAGGGACTTTTCGCTTTCGACAAAGCAGTTATGAATAGGTTTTCAGACACCAATTATCAATTAGTTACCCAACCAACATCTCCTTTAAATGCCCATAATCTGCCACCAGAAATACTAAATTTATTAAATCAAACAAGCATAACAGGTAATATTGAGAAATATTTAGACGTAGCCAACTTCAATGAGAGACATAACCAACGAAATTAAAAAAGCCATCCAAACAAATGTTCCTTGGAGCGTCGATCAATTTTACCTGTTCTTAGAAATTGCCGAGGAAAACAATTTCGGTATTTCCTATTGGGATGGGGAGGAAAATTGGGCTACATTATCGTTAAATGAAGTCATAATAGGATACGTATATCTAAAATTTTCATTCGCATTGCTGTTAAAAGAGCAGGAAGGTTATATAAAAAACGTTTTTAGCAAATTTGAATATCTTGTTTCGATATTTGTTACCGACCTGACATCAAACGAACTCCTTATCCAGGACGATCCTATTTTAGTAGAAAGATTTGGGTATCTGGAATATAACCAACCGGTCTCTGCCTCAGATATATGGTTTTATACAGTGAATTAAACAGAAGTTTGCTATAATATAAGCCTTAAATATTAAACTGTCATCTCGAACGAGGTACGAGGAGAGATCTTATATGATTTGCAATTTAAGCCTTGCATCATGTAGAAGATTTCTCCTCACTTCTCCCCCTTCGTCCATCCCTGTTTGTCGAAATGACAACTTTTTATGGAATTTTGATCTTTCAGCACCCTGACCTGCAAATAAACGCAAGGGCGAAAATTAAACCCTTAAAGAGCTTCTGACAGTTTTAACCAGCTGATGCGTTAACGGCAATGCTACATAATCTGTTGGCTCTTTCCATGACGAGAACTTGGCAATTACCATATCATTAGCCCGGTCAATAAAAAGATTCTGGCCATAAATACCCATAGCAAACATTATTTGGGGTTCATCATTAATCATATACCAACCGTTACGATAGCTCATGTTTTTGCTGATAGGTGCAAAAGCTTTACCCCATTGGCCATTGGCCCAGGCATCACCGTCACCATTGCTTGTGATATCATTTATTAATGATGGGGGTATAATTTCCGTCGAATTATGCATCCCCTCGTTTATAATGAGTTGGCCTACACGGGCAAAATCACGGGCAGTTACGCAAAGTCCACCCGTACATCTTGGTGCCCCGTATTTATCAACCGTTATGTAAGCCTCATTTTCGGCCCCCATTGGCTTCCAGATCAGATCGCTCAATAGTGTATTAAATGAGCGCCCTGTGGCGCATTCAAGGGCCCATCCTAACAGATCGGTATTGGCGGATACATAACTAAAATTTTGATCTGTTAATTTTCCGGATGGCTTCAACCGGGTAAAAAAATCGTGCAAACCCAAAGGCTCATTTCCTTCGGGTATCGGTTCCCAATTTGCCGCTATATCATATTGCTTTTGCTGATCTTCATCCAATACTATCCCGGCACGCATATCCAATAGCTGGCGCAAGGTTGCCTGCTGATAGATTGTTCCAATAATTTGCGGAATATAGGCGGAAACGGGAGCGCTCAGATCTATTGCTCCTTGATGTTCAAGAATACCAGCAACAAGCCCAACCACCGCTTTAGTAGCAGACATCAGGATATGCGGGGTATGTTCATCATTGCCGTTGGCGTATGCTTCATATACAATTTTACCTTTATGAAGAATAACTACAGCATCAGTTGCCGTAGCCTTTAACGGTTGTTTAAGTATAAATCCCTTGATAGATACCGGAGCGTTTTCCAGCAAATTTTGATGCTGAATATCATTCGCGATGGCTATTGAGGGAATAAATTTTTTAACGTGATGAAAAGACCAGCGGTTAAACGGCCTGGTTTTCCAGTTGTTGATATTGGCCCGGTTTTTTTCCGTAGCCATTGTGGAGTTTGTTAGCATTTCATTAATATTAGAAACACCAAAATTGCGACTACCTTAGAGCATTTTTTTTGCCATATGGCAAAAATTAAATGATCTTTCTTCTAATGCGACTTAAAGAAGATTGCTTAATCCCCAGGTAAGAAGCAAGAGCCGATAAGGGTATCCGGTTTGCCAGGCCTGGATAAATTTTCAGAAATTCCAGGTATCGCGTTGTCGCATCCTGCGTAAGCATATTTTGGCTTACTTTTGATTTATTGGTTAATGCCGTAGCGGTAATTTTTAAAAGAATCTCATTCCAGCCAGGAATTGCATTCGCCAGCCCGGCCATGTCTTTTTTGGAAAAAACCAGCAATTTGCAATTAGCAATAGCCTCAAAACAAACTTCAGATGGTGTTTCGTTATTAAAACTTGAAACGTTTAGCGCAAAATGATATTCCGGTATAAATGCTCTTGTAATATCCTCGCCATTTTCGTTATACCAACAAACCCGTAAAACTCCTTCCATTACAAACCCAAATTGTTTAGCTACCCGGCCAACTTCTAAAAAGCAATTGCCCTTTTTTAAGCTTAATAATTTAGCCTTGCTGGTTATCAATTCAATATGCTGCCCACTAAGTGTACTGTATTTTGATAAACAATTTATAAGCTCTTCCATTATTCACAACTTTATCATAACCAAATACTAAAGTACGTGAAGTATGTGTAAATGAGTTATCAAAATACTTAAATTAAAAAAGCCCTTAAATCATAATCAGGCATTCGCTACTGCAAAGCCCCGGCCTTTAACTTATATAAGCTAAGGGCCCGTTATAATTATCTGATAAATTTTTTGTATATTGTATAAAATACCAGCCCGGTTCTCCATTTAACGAGAACCGGGCTGTTTAGTTAAAAATAAAAAGAGCACAAAAACCGATCGCCTGGTATTTAGTTATTTGACAATCAATAAATTAATACTTTTTAAAGTTTTAAAAGTGCGTCAAAACAGTGTTCAAATTTGTTAAAAAGTGTTAAAATCGATGTTTTTAATAAATTTTGAGCCGTTTTTATCTCGGTTTTGAAGCGAAAAGTGTTAAAATTTGAGGTTTAAAAAGGTTTCTCCGGAGGAAATATTTTTAAGATGCATGGAATCCTAAAAATAAATTTCAAAAACAGCAAACTCATTAATTTGTCAATCTTACTATCCACATGAAACTATTCATCGTCTAAAACTTTATCTTTGTTAAATGAACACAGCCGATCTGTTGCAACGCGCTTTGCGGTTTGATTTTTTAACCCAGGACGAAGGGGTTTACCTATATAATAATGCCTCTACTGCCGATTTGATGTATACCGCCAACGAACTGCGTAAAAAGCAGGTTCCGCATGGCAAGGTTACCTGGCAGATAGACCGCAATGTGAACACGACCAATGTTTGTATAGCCAATTGCAAGTTCTGCAACTTTTTCCGCAGACCTGGCCATGAGGATAGCTACATCACTGATATCGAGACCTATAAAAAGAAAATTGAGGAAACTTTCCGCTATGGTGGCGATCAGTTGCTGCTGCAAGGAGGTCACCACCCCGATCTGGGTCTTCAGTTTTATACTGATCTGTTCAGGGAATTAAAACAGCTGTATCCTGAGCTAAAACTACACTCATTAGGTCCGCCGGAGATAGCGCACGTAGCCAAACTGGAAGGTATGGCTCATATAGATGTGCTGAGGGCCATGAAAGAGGCCGGACTTGATTCACTACCTGGCGCTGGTGCCGAGATATTGAACGACCGTGTTCGCCGCCTGATATCCAAAGGTAAATGTGGTGGCAAAGAATGGCTGGACGTGATGCGGGCAGCTCATCAGCTTAATCTGCCAACATCAGCTACCATGATGTTTGGTCATATCGAAACTATCGAAGAACGTTTTGAGCACCTGGTTTGGATCCGCGAGGTACAAGCCGAAAAACCCGAAGGTGCATATGGATTTGTGGCCTTTATCCCCTGGCCTTTCCAGGATGACGGCACATTGTTACGCAAAGTTCGTGGCATCACCAATAATGTAACCGGTGATGAATATATCCGCATGATAGCGCTAAGCCGTATTATGCTGCCTAATATCAAAAACATACAGGCCTCATGGCTCACCGTAGGTAAACAGGTGGCACAGATATGTTTACATGCCGGTGCCAATGATTTTGGCTCTATCATGATCGAAGAAAATGTGGTATCAGCAGCGGGGGCTCCCCACAGGTTTACCGCCAAAGGCATCCAGGATTCTATCAAAGAAGCTGGCTTTGAGCCACAACTACGTACCCAGAAATATGAATGGCGCGACATTCCCGCCGAAATTGAAGAACAGGTTATTAACTATTAAAGTGAGTGGTGAATAGGGAGTGGTGAGTGGAAAATAGGAGTTACCTAACCATTCACCATTCACCATTCGCCACTCACCACTCACCACTCACCACTCACCAACATGGAGCATCATATAGAGGCATTAATTTTCGCGTCGGAGCAAGGTATTCGTATGGAGGAGATCATGTACTGTCTCCAGGCGGCCTTTGAGCGTGATTTCACTGCCGACGAGGTGAATGAAAGCTTAACAGCTATCAAAAACAAGTATAGTGATGACAGCCTGGCCATTGAGTTGGTAAAAATCAACAATGGGTACCAATTTCTCACCAAAAAACAATACCACCCGGTTATTAACTTATTACAGCTGCAGCGTTCCAAAAAAAGGTTAAGTCAGGCTGCTTTAGAAACACTGGCTATTATTGCCTACAAGCAGCCGGTAACCAAAACCGATGTAGAGCAGATACGCGGTGTAAATTGTGATTATTCGATACAAAAATTGCTGGAAAAAGACCTGATCGCTATAATTGGGAAGTCGGAAGGCGTAGGAAAACCCATTTTATATGGCACCAGCGGCATGTTTATGGACTACTTCGGTATAAATAGCATAGATGAATTACCTCAGATTAAGGATTTTACAACCAACACCGTGGCCATAGGCGAACAAACAGAATAATTTTAAAAGATATTTTTAATAAAAATGATTTTAATTATTTTTACTACTGAATTAGCCGCCAGAATAAAAACAACCTAAGGCCGATTTAAATTATATTGATAAAGTTTTACTAAAAAAATCCGTTACAATGGGAACGCCAAAAAAACCGAGCACTAAAAAGATCGACAACTCAGAAGACGAAAATGATGACGATGATGATCTATCGCTTACTCCGAAAAAGAAAAAAGTGATTGATGAGGATGAGGATGATTATGATCTACCTTTAGATGATGACCTGGGCAGAGGAGGATACGAGTCTTTTGACGATGACGACGACGACGACTTTTAATTTTTAAGATACACCCATTTACAAAAGCATTCAGTGGCATGCCCTGGATGCTTTTTTTTTATATTTGGCCGTCAGCAACATCCCTATGACCATTACAGAAGTAAAAAAAACAGTCACTAAAAAAGCATTCTTAAACGTAGCCCGTATTATTTATAAAGATGATAAAACGTGGGTTTGTCCGCTTGATAATGATATTGAAGCTGTATTTGATCCGGCAAAAAACAACTTTCACCAGGATGGAAAATGCACCCGCTGGATACTTACCGATGATAACAACCAATTAATTGGCCGTGTGGCTGCATTCATCAATAATAAAAAGGCTTATCATTACGAACAGCCAACCGGTGGGATGGGCTTTTTTGAATGTATTGATAACCAGGATGCTGCTTTTCTATTGTTCGATACTGCTAAAAAATGGCTGCAGGATAACGGCATGCAAGCTATGGACGGCCCTATCAATTTTGGCGAGAACGATAATTTCTGGGGATTACTGGTAGAGGGCTTTACCCATCCCTCCTACGGGATGAATTACAATCCTCCCTACTATAAGGCCTTTTTTGAAGCTTATGGTTTTAAAACCCTTTACGAACAGATCACCAATCACCTGGATGTGCATAAGCCTTTTTCAGAGCGGTTCACTAAAATTGCTAATTGGGTGATCAAAAAACCGGGGTATGATTTCCGGCATTTCCGGGTAAAGGAAATGGAAAAATTTGCCGCCGATTTTATAGAGATATACAATGACGCCTGGCGCGATTTTGAAAATTTCGTCCCCATAACGCATGCCACCATCGCCGAAAGCTTTGAGAAGATGAAACCCCTGATGGATGAAAAACTCATCTGGTTTGCCTATATCGACGATGAACCAGCCTCATTTATCATCATTTTACCCGATGCCAATCAGATGCTTAAACCACTTAACGGAAAGTTAAACCTGATCGGCAAACTTAAATTTTTGTATTACCGCTGGAAGGGTGTATCCCGTATGCGTGCCATTGTAATGGGCACCAAACAAAAATTCCAGAAGCATGGTTTGGAATCGGCTATATTTATCAAGTTAAAGGAATACGTTTTGCCTTTAAAGCAATATGATGAGCTGGAACTATCGTGGGTTGGAGATTTTAACGAGAAAATGATAGCTATCCACAGTGCTGTAGGGGCCACATTTGGCAAAAAGCATTTAACAATGCGTTATATTTTTTAACTAGCCCGGCATTACACCGGGCGTTAAAAATTATGCTGTAGCTTTTGAGTGCCTTAATTCTTCGAATAATTCGATCACTTTCTTTTGCAGATCGATAACCTCTGTTTCCCGATCCATCAAACGTTTATTAACGGTTTCAAGTTCATTAACAAATTTCTGATCATGCTCAGCATCATTAAAGGTAAGCAACTGAACAACAGACATTTCGAACAAAGTTGCAATTTGTTCAAGTCTCGATAAATTGATGTCTGTTATTCCGGTTTCAATCTTTGAAAAGGCCGGAATAGAGATATCTAATCGTTTTGCAACATCTTCCTGGCTCCACCCTTTTTGATGACGTAACAGTCTGATTTTTTTCCCAAGTGTTTTCATGTAAGTTTAATAATAGTAATAGTTAGGTTTCGCGAAAGTTAATTACTTTACAATAGTATTTATTATTACGCTAATTATCAACTAATTTGCATTTTTTTTTATTTAAAAGTGAAACTTTTTTAAACAATCTTCGTTTAAGGTTTTTTTGCTGCACAGAAGTGTATTCTTAACAATCATTAAATCAGCACATTAATTCTTAATTAAGTTATTATTTATCAGCAAAAAGTAATTTAATGTTAATATAATCAAAATCCTCATTGTTATAAAATTATAAATCCTACTTTTGTACTGTAACTTTTTTAATTACAGATGAACGGGCAATTTCAGATAGCAATCCATATCCTCACCCTTCTTGACCAGGCGGGCGATGATCTGTTATCGTCTGAGTATATTGCCGGCAGCATCAACATAAACCCGGTATTGGTGCGTAAAGAAATACGAAACCTGCGCAACTACGGATTGATCAACAGTAAAGAAGGGAAAACCGGCGGATATAGCCTGGCAAAAGCTTCAGCCAAAATTGTATTGGCCGATGTATACAAGGCAGTAAAAAGCCACCCGGCGCTGGGACAGGCAAAAAATCTCCCAAATCCCGCCTGTGCTGTTGGCCGCCAAATCAATCAACACCTGGATGATTTGGCTGCCGAAGTAGATACGGCCATCGTTGGTAAATTAACTAAAATTACCCTGGCAGATTTTAGCCAAAAATTTAAATAATTTTTTTTAAACAAAACTGTAACAAATTAAATTACATATAAAAACAAATCCATTATGAAATTAGCATTGATAGGCGCCACAGGCAATGTAGGCCAAACCATTTTAAAAGAAGCCTTATTACGCGGACACGAGGTAACCGCTATTGCCCGCGACCCCAAAAAACTAAATATCACCAACAGTAAATTAACCATAAAAGCTGTTGACGTATTTAATGTTGATAGCCTGGCTGATGTACTTAAAGGTCATGACGCTGTAATTAGCGCTTACAACTCTGGTTGGACAAACCCTAACATCTATGATGATTTTATCGCAGGTTCTGAAGCTATCCAGCAAGCGGTAAAGCAATCAGGTGTTAAGCGCCTGTTGGTTATTGGAGGCGCAGGAAGCCTGGAAATAGCCCCTGGTCTTCAACTGGTTGATTCTCCTAACTTTCCTGCAGCTTACAAACCAGGCGCCTCTGCAGCACGTGATTATTTAAACATCCTTCGCAAAGAAGAAGATCTGGATTGGACATTTTTAAGTCCGGCGATTAATATGCACCCTGATGCGCACGGCGAACCCACCAGGAAATTCCGTTTAGGTACCGATCAACCGGTATTTAATGAAAAAGGAGAAAACAATATTCTTATTGAGGACCTCGCTGTAGCAGTTATTGATGAACTGGAAAATAACCAGTTTATCAAACGGAGGTTTACTCTGGGTTACTAATAGTCCTTCTTTACTTGTCATGCTGAGCGCAGCGAAGCATCTATTAGCTGACATACATAAGCGTCGATAGATCCTTCACTGCGTTCAGGATGACATATTAAAAGAGTTTGCTACTTTACAAACTTGGCAGCTACCCAGTCATTCGTTTTTTTGTGGCTGATGTATTTTAAGCCATGTTTCCGCGCCTCATCGGTAATGATCTCCAGGTCTGGCGACTCATAAAAACCACTGAAATAAATTTCTCCTCCTTGCTTTAACACCTCGGCGTAACGTTCCATTTGATCGAGCAGGATATTACGGTTAATATTGGCCAGGATAATATCATATTGCTCATTCGGGATCACTTCTTTTGAGCCACACAACGGAGTGATATTGGTTATATGATTAAGGGCAGAATTTTCGATAGTACTGTCATAGCATACCGAATCATAATCTATCGCGGCAATTTCGGCAGCGTTCAGTTTAGCGGCCATAATGGCCAGGATACCTGTACCACAACCCATATCCAGTACTTTTTTACCAGCGAAATCATTTTCCAGGATCAATTCCAGCATCATAGATGTGGTTTGATGGTGCCCTGTACCAAAAGCCATCTTCGGATCGATCACGATCTCATAAGGAAACTCAGGCTTAGCCGGGTGAAAAGTAGCGCGCACGTATATTTTATCCCCTATCTCTATCGGTTCAAAATTACTTTCCCATACTTCGTTCCAATTTTTTTGTGGAATAAGAGTTATCTCATAACTAAAGGTGAACATATCCTGGTAGGGCAACAATTGCTCTTTCAATTGCTGTTCATTGAAATCATCGGTCGGTATATATGCCTTAAACCCAAATTCCAGTTCTTCAAAAGTATCAAAACCAATCTCGCCCAGAGCATTGATCAGCAGGTCCTGCTGATAATCTTCGGTAGTAATGGTGGTAAAAAGTAATTCGTAATAGTTCATTATTAATGATTAGTAAAATCAGGGGTGAGTATTTCTTTACACCGGGGTTTCAACCGCTTCTGGCATTGGTGTTTTGGCAAACTTGCGCCTGTCCATCAAAAACAGAATGACAAAGGTAATTACCCAGTAAAAAAGCTGAATTTCTGATAAATACCACCAAAAGCTATAGAAAGGCTTAGTCCCTTCGGCCTGATCCCATATAATGTAGCTGATAGAGCCCGCAAAGGCTATACAAACTACCGCAATACAAACCCCGATAATTAAACGCGCTTTGAAGCTTTTTACAGCGTAGTTATCCCATAAGGGCACTACGATGAGGTACTGAGTTAAAATGCCAACCGCAAGTAACAGAGGCCAGAAAAGGTGAAAGTAAGCCATTAAACTGTATAAATTACCATCACCTATCTCAATCAGCTTCATGGGGTGACTGGGCATATTATACTCAACCACGGCCCAATAAATGCCGAAATCAATTAAGATGGGTAAAATAACTTTTAACAGCTTCCTCATGCAGATTTGAGATGTGAGATATTAGATTTGAGATTATTGGATGCTCCATTAAACACCTTAACGCCTATTCTGTTTCAGGCATAAAAAAGCTTGGTGTTATTTGCCTCATATCCCATATCTCACATCTCTTATCTAATTTAATTGAATACTTTTACAATATCCACAAAATCGCGCGATTTAAGGGAAGCGCCGCCAATTAACCCACCATCAATATCTGGCTGGGCAAACAACTCGGGGGCGTTTTTAGGGTTGCAGCTGCCTCCATATAAAATAGTGGTGTTATCGGCTACTTCCTGGCTGTATTTGGCAACAATCTCCTTACGGATAAACGCGTGAATTTCCTGTGCTTGTTCTGATGACGCGGTTACACCTGTGCCAATAGCCCAAACTGGTTCATACGCAATAACTAATTTGGAAAAGTGAGCGGCATCCAGGTGAAACACACCTTCAACCAGCTGGCTTTTGATGATATCAAAATGCTGGTTAGCTTCGCGTTCTTGCAGGGTTTCGCCAATGCAAAATATCGGACGAAGATCATTTGCCAGTACAGTATCTATTTTTTTGGCAAGCAATTCATTAGTCTCGCCAAAATACTGGCGGCGTTCTGAGTGGCCCAGGATCACATAAGCGGCACCTATAGATTTGATCATCTTAGCAGATGTTTCGCCGGTATATGCTCCGGATTCCGCCTGGTGGGCGTTCTGCGCCCCTAATGAAACTTTGGTATATCCTTTTGCCAGTTGTACCAGGCTATGCAGATGTATGAACGGACTGCAAATAACCGCTTCCTGTGTACCGGTCACTTCATCTTTTACCATATTGATGATCTCAGAAAATACACCCAAACCTTCATTATAGTCAAGGTTCATTTTCCAGTTACCGGCAACAATTTTTTTTCTCATGATGTTGTTTTTAGTTGATTATGTTTAGTGAGTTTATGCAGTTGATTGGGTTGATTAGGTTGTCTGAATCAGAATTTAAGAATTTTCAAAATTGATAAGCCAAAATCTTGTTAATCCTTAAATTCTGAAAATTCTGATTCAGACAAAATAAATAATACTAAAACCGTCTGTATTCTTCAGTTAATTCAAATATTTTCTTCAATATATCCTGTTCGGTTTCATCAAACGTCCGGTGTTCACGGCGTTCAAAAACTTTTTGCGCGGTTTCGAGCATTTTATGGAGCACGTAAACTTCAAAACCGGCTGCGCCCCCCCATGAAAAATCAGGTACAAAATTACGCGGAAAGCCTGCACCAAAAACATTAGCCCCTACCCCTACTACGCTACCGGTATTGAACATGGTATTGATACCGCATTTGGCATGATCGGCCATGATCAAACCGCAGAATTGCAGTCCTGTTTTACGGAAACGCTGCGTCGTATAATCCCACAGTTTTACCTCTGCATAATTATTTTTGAGGTTGGAGTTATTGGAATCGGCTCCAATATTGCACCATTCACCCAGTACAGAGTTACCCAGGTAGCCTTCATGCCCCTTAGATGAATATCCCCAGATCACCGCGTTATTGATTTCGCCGCCAACTCGTGAATATGGCCCAACCGTTGTAGCGCCATATATCTTTGTCCCCATTTTCACCTGCGAATGTTCGCAAATGGCAAAAGGGCCGCGAATGTGGGTACCTTCCCAAACTTCGGTATTGCCGGATAAATATATTGGCCCGTTGGTGGTATTAAATGTAGAACATTCGGCAACCGCGCCTTCTTCGGCAAAAAAATCGTTACCGATAATTACGTTTGTGCTGCTTACAACCGCACTCGTACGTCCTTTGGTAAGCAATTGAAAATCCTTACGCAATTCAATATCATTCTTCCTGAAAATATCCTCCGGATAACGGATAGCCACAAAAAGGCTTGTATAACTAATTACGCTACCAAACCCGGCTTCCGGATCAAAATTGCCCGCGTCGGTTTGATTTAGCCTTACAGCCAGCAGTAAGTCGTTATATTTAAGCGCCTGCCCGGTTTGCAGTTTATCGATAGCCTCCAGCAGGTTTTCATCCGGGCAAACGGCTCCGTTTATAAATAAATTATCAGTACCGATCCTGGCAGGATATTTAGCCTGTAAGTAATCGGCAGTATGAAAAGAAGATGTTGTATTTAAATGTCTTGCCCACTTTTCGGCTATAGTTAATATCCCCAACCGCAAATCAGCAACAGGCCGGGTATGTGTCAGGGGTAATAGCGTTTGGCGTGCGTTATCGTCAAAAAGAATAATAGACATGGCACAAAAATAAAAAAAGTCGCCCGATGTATCGGGCGACTTGTAAATATTTAATTCAACAAAAAATTATTTTTTATTGTAACGTGAGCGGAATTTATCAATACGTCCTGCAGTATCAACCAGTTTCATTTTACCGGTGTAGAAAGGGTGAGATGTATGCGAAATTTCTAATTTCACTAATGGATACTCGTTACCGTCTTCCCATTTTACTGATTCACGGGTATCGATGCAAGATTTAGTTATGAAAGAATAGTCGTTTGACATGTCTTTGAATACAACTAATCTATAGTTTGATGGATGCAGATCTTTTTTCATTATATATAAACTTATACCTTCTGTACTTTTTAAATTAAAAGAGGCGCAAATATAATTAAAAATTCAAAATTAAAAAGTCAAAAAGCTAAAAGTTTTATTTGATGTCAAAATCAACCAATAGCACCAGGGAACTACTTGTTATTGAGCACAAAACACATCTCAGCTTTATTTTAATTTACTTCAGACCACAGCCCTATCAATATTTATTTACTCTTTTAAAGTATAAAAAAAACCACTTATTGATTATGAGCTCCTGACTTTGGGTCATCCCTTAACTATACAAATCCGTCTTTTTTAATAACTTTTCATATATATTATCGCCAGTTGCCATATCATTTATAGCAATACTTACACACCTTACCCTGTTCATGTCCAAATATTGTAAATTAAAGGTCAGGATTGATATTTTACCAATTGTTTTGAATGAATTTAAATAAAATCTTGCGTATCTTTGTTCTTGTTAATATACTTAAGATATGAATATCCCAATTTATTTAGATAATAATGCAACAACTCCGATGGATCCACGGGTCCTGGAAGCGATGTTACCTTATTTTAACGAGAAATTCGGTAATGCTGCAAGCCGTAACCATGCTTTTGGATGGGTGGCTGAAGAAGCTGTTGATTATGCACGTGAGCAGGTAGCCAAATTAATCGGCGCATCTGACAAGGAGATCATTTTTACATCGGGCGCTACTGAATCAGATAACCTTGCCATTAAAGGTGTATTTGAAATGTATAAAGATAAAGGTAACCACATTATTACTGCCGTTACCGAGCATAAAGCTGTGCTTGATGCCTGCAAACACGTAGAAAAATTGGGAGGAAAGGTTACTTATCTTCAGGTAAAAGAAGACGGGTTGATCGATCTGGCTGAGCTGGAAAAAAACATGACACCAGAAACCATCCTGGTATCTATCATGTATGGCAATAACGAGATTGGTGTAGTGCAGCCAATTAAGGAAATTGCAGCCATTGCACACAAACATGGCGCATTGTTTATGACGGATGCTACCCAGGCTGTTGGTAAAATACCTGTTGATGTTAATGCTGATGGTATTGACCTGCTGGCTTTATCGGCACACAAAATATATGGTCCTAAAGGCGTTGGTGCTTTATACGTTCGTCGTAAAGGTCCACGTGTTAAAGTTACAGCTCAAATGGACGGCGGCGGTCACGAACGTGGCATGCGCTCAGGAACTTTAAACGTTCCCGGTATTGTTGGTTTAGGTAAAGCTTGCGAGCTTTGCGGCCAGGAAATGGAAAGCGAAGCAAAACGCCTTTCAGCTTTACGTGATAAACTGCAAAGTGCATTAACTGTATTGGAAGAAAGCTATGTAAATGGTAACGTGGATCACCGCTTGCCACACGTAGCTAACATATCATTCAAATATGTAGAAGGTGAAGGTTTGATGATGGCCATGAAAGATTTGGCTGTATCTTCAGGATCAGCCTGTACATCAGCTTCATTGGAACCATCATATGTACTGAAAAGCTTAGGCTTATCAGATGATCTGGCACACTCGTCTATCCGTTTTGGTTTAGGCAGGTTCACTACCGAAGAAGAAGTTGATTATGCGGTTGAAGTAACCAAAAAAGCGGTTACCCACCTGCGTGAACTATCACCACTTTGGGAAATGTTTAAAGAAGGCATCGACCTTAACTCTATTGAGTGGGCAGAACACTAATAAAATATGCAGATGTGCAGATTAACTGCGTTGAAGACTTCGCCGTTTCAAATGTGCAGATGCTTTAAAAAAACAAAATATTACGAGTTCAGATTATTCACTAACTCACTAATTCAATAATTAAAAGAAAATGGCATATTCAGATAAAGTAATCGATCACTATACTAACCCCCGCAATGTGGGCACTTTGGATAAAAGCAGCCACAAAGTAGGTACCGGTTTAGTAGGTGCCCCTGAGTGCGGCGACGTAATGCGTTTGCAGATACAGGTTGATGATAACAATGTTATCACCGATGCAAAATTTAAAACTTTCGGATGCGGTTCGGCTATCGCTTCTTCATCTTTAGCTACAGAGTGGTTAAAAGGAAAAAGCATCGACGACGCAATGAAAATAGACAACATGGACATCGTTGAAGAATTAGCTTTACCACCGGTAAAAATTCACTGCTCAGTTTTAGCAGAGGACGCTATCAAGGCGGCTATTAATGATTTCCGCGTAAAAAATGGCTTAGCGCCAATTGAAAGCGAAAAAGTACATCATTAATAAGTGTCAGGTAGTTAGTATCAAGTATCACGATTTTGGGTATTGACTAGCTACTTGAAATAAAAAATGGTAAGGTATTTGCGAGACATTTGTCTTGATACATGATACTAATTACTTGATACTAAAAAGAATAACAATGGTAACTGTAACTGATAAAGCAAAAAGTAAAATAGACCACCTGATGCAGGATGCGGGGCTTGATGCCTCTTATTTTCTGCGTGTATCTGTTCAGGGTGGTGGATGTTCTGGTTTATCTTATAATCTTGATTTTGATAACGAAGAAAAAAAGGGTGATCAATTTTTTGAAGATCGTGGCTTGCGTTTCGCGCTCGACATGAAATCGTTCCTTTATCTGGCCGGTACAGAGCTTGATTTTTCTGATGGCTTAAATGGTAAAGGCTTTGCATTCAATAATCCCAATGCCAGTCGTACCTGCGGTTGCGGCGAAAGCTTTTCTGTATAACAATTACCATGAATATATTTAAAAGAGGCTCCAAATTGGAGCCTCTTTTGTTTTTGCCGTACTTGATTTGCACACGTAAGACTTACAAAGTTTTAAAAACTTCATAAGTCTTACGTTGTGCTTGTTTGTCATCCTGAACTTGTTTCAGGATCCCTCAGGACAGGTTAACCAGCATGATTATGCTTTACTTGTGGGATACCGAAACAAGTTCGGCATGACGTATTTGTTGATGTATCAAAACATAGCATCCGGCTCCACCCCATCCGGGATTGCCTGCTCTACCACCCAGTGTTCGGCTATTTTACTATGCTCAACCCTGAATATTTCATAAAATACGAAAGCTTTTCCAGCTCGTTTGAACTCTGATTGAACAACAACAAAATCACCTTCGCCAATAATGCGGTGTATTTTAATTTGCCGATCACTATCGGCGGTCAAATAAGCACCCAGGCCTTTACCGCTATAAATTACTGCTGGATCATGCTCCACATAGTCTGGCTTTATCAAATCAGTTACGGATACTTTTTGAATTACAGCCTGATAAAATTGATCAATAACGGCTTTGCTTTTTGCAGCAGAGGCACGTTGGTCAATTTCATGGCTTCCATTGGTAGCGGTAATAGCCATACCGGTTTGATCAGGGATTGCTTGTATCGCATCCCAGTGTTCGGCCAGCATACCATTCTTTAGTTTAAACAGATCGATAACAGCCATGCGCTTACCCATAAACTCGATATCCAGATGGGTCACTACCAGGTCGCCTTCTTGTATAGCCCTGATGATAGGTGATTTGGCACCTGCCGGTGGTGATGGCAAAGTTTTCAGATAATTGATCATTTCGGTGATACCCGCCCTGCCCTGTTTTACGGCTGGATTATGCTGAATATAATCTTCCCGCACAAATTCAGGGATCAGTTCGGCCCGCCGCTGACCAACAATTAGTTTATAAAATGACAGTACTCTTTGTTTATTGCTTGTAGTATCCATAATGGTATTTGCTTTGGCAGGCAAGCCAGTGCACAGTAAAATGCACGATACAGCCATTGCCTGCAGATTGGTAATTTTCATTACTATTGATAAAAAATGATGTAAAATTTAGTTCGCGTGAAGCACCGGCACTAATAGTTCAGTGCTTTTGATAACCTGCTTAACAGGCCGGATTTTTGGCAATCCTTGTTTGATATGTGGTAAAAGTAATTATGCTTTAAAGATAGCAATATTTTCGGTATAAAGGTAAAATAGGTGCCATCCAATACGAGTAATTTATGGCTTAAAGTGGGTTAACATAAATTCGACAATATAACAGTATATTTCTATTTAAATAATTGATTATCAATTATTTAAATATATGTAAACCATAAAAAAGTGTAAACCATGTAAACCCACTTTTTGCCTATTCCTCGGCCAGAGCAGCATAAAACCTACCATCGAAATTAACCAGGAAAAGCTCGGTGGTGGCGCGGGTTACGGCGGTATAAAACCAGCGCAGGAAATCCATATTGATCATCTCGTCGGTCACATAACCCTGATCAACAAATACTGCGTCCCATTGCCCGCCCTGGGCCTTATGACAGGTAATGGCATAGGCAAATTTGATCTGCAAGGCATTATAATATGGATTTTGCTTCAATTCATTGTGCATAGCCCGTTTATTCACCATATGCTCATAATCCTTCATCACTTCTTCGTAAAACCGTTTCTGATCAGCCCGGGATAGGGCCGGGGAATCGGCATACAGCGTATCCAGCAATATTTTACAATCCAGCACCGGATCTTCGGCATAATCAATAAACTCAATCTGTACGTCAGCAAACCTGAAACCATACATATCCTCTATCCTGCGCACTTTCCTGATCCGGGCAATATCACCATTGGCTATAAAGTTGGTGCTGCTTTCGTCCTGCTCCTGCAGCCAGAAGTAATTGTTTTTTACTACCATGATCTGGTCGCCCCCAGTAAGTTCCTCTTCCCGGTATAATATCCGGTTCCTGATCTGCCCGTTGTACAGGTTAGCGTTTTTATTGGAACGGCAAATGATCAGCGTACGATCATAACCATACTTGCGGTAGGCATATTCCAATCCTTCGGGCAAACGCTCGCCCGTCATCCGGAATACATCTTTATAGCCTTTGGTGACTACCTTTGGAGTGCTGATTTCTTTTGCCCGGATAATATCACGTATACGGGTGGCATTGTACAATATCCCGGAATCTTTTCCCTGCCTAAGCACATCGGTCAGTTCATAGCCGAAAACAGTTAGCCCGAACTTATCTTTCATTAAAGCGGCATCAAGCGCAGGGCTGTTTTCAGAGCCTACAGGAGGCAATTGGGCGGTATCACCTACCAATACCAGTTTGCAATTTTTATCGTTGTATACATACCTTAAAAGATCGAACAGCAACGATGTGCGGTTCATACCAGCCGCTTCGTCAGATATCATGGATGCCTCATCTACAATAAAAAGCGTATCGCTGGCCAGGTTATCTGCAATGGCAAAGCCATCATCCAAAGTCAAAGCCGATTTTTTGCGATAGATCCGCTTGTGTATGGTAAATGCTTTACGCCCCGAATAGTTGGTGATTACCTTAGCCGCGCGACCGGTAGGTGCCAGCAAAACGGCTTTATATTTATACTCCCTTAAAGCCTTTACTAAAGCGCCCAATACCGTGGTTTTTCCCGTACCGGCGTACCCTTTGAGTATAAAACACTCATCCCCATCATTGCTCAGCAAAAATTCATGTAAGCGGTTAAACAACTCCAGTTGCTGCCCGGTAGGTTGATGCGGAAAGGCCTTACGTATATGATCAAATTCAGTCACTTTGCAAAAATGACGATAAGTTAATTACTTATCAGCATTTTTATAAATTTGACCATGGAATTTGATGAAGATAAAATAGAAGAAACCGGAGGAGACTATGTTGAAATATATTCCAGGCGAGCCATATTCTGGTTTGCTGTATTCAGCCCATTATATGCAGGTATATTGCTCATCATCAATTTATGGGTAGCGGGCTATAAGTGGGTAATAAGCCAGGTAATCCTATTTTTATTGCTGGGCAATGTTCTTTTGTTGTTTATTGTTAAGGCACTTAATATTAAACCCGATCTGGAAGCATTTCGAAAGTTTGCATCAGGCGGCACCCCGGTAACATCGTTTAGCCAGATAATGCCTATTTTTCAATTATTTTGTATAACCCTATTTTTCAATATTTTAGCTGGTATTGTTTTGACAAGATATTTCTTTAAGAAATATTTTCCCGACGATGATTATTACCCCAGGTCTGTTTTATGGCCAGTGCTCATTTATATCCTTTTAACGTTATTTTTGGGCGGACGGGGCTTTTAATCAAACAATGCTTTTTTAATTGCGGTATCTAAAGTATCTGCCGAAAAATATTACTTTTGTTAAACTGGCATGAGCGAATACAATTACAACTACCATGATGATAACTTTAGTCTTGATGAGGCCGAACGTTATAATTTATTGATACAGATTGATAAAGCCACATTTTCGTACGCGATTACTGATCAGGATAAACTGGTTGCGTGCGCCGATATGCACCCTCTGGACGAGTTGACCAACCCGCAGGAGTTACTCGACCTCCTATCAGCCAAGTACAAACAGGTAGTTGTAGGTTTGCCGGCTAATGGTTTTACCCTGATACCGCAAAGCCTTTTCAGCCAGGATCATGTTACCGATTTTGCCCGCTTTTTGGACGTCCAACCAGGCGAAAAAGTATCCGCTCAAGCTTTGGATAGCCACAACACCATTATTTACAAAACCGACAGCACAATTATTAACGCAGCCGAAGAATTTGGCCTGCGTAACAGTGTTTTTTCGTCAAAAGGGTGGATAATGGCCATTGCTCAAAATAACCCAGCCGATCATGATCTGTATCTCAACTTAAATGAATCACAAGTTGAAATTGTGGCCTTTAAGGGGAATGTTTTACGTTTTTATAACCGGTTCGCGTTCCAAAATAACGACGAGCTAACTTACTTTATAGCGCTTGTAGTAAACGAATTGGGTTTGCAACCAGCCGATGTTCATATCTATTTAAACGGCGATATCGACACAGACGATAAAAGGATCGAACACTTAGCTGAATTTTTTGGACAGGTGCAGCTTAACCGGTTACAGATAGTGCAAATCCCCGCCGAAATCTCCGCTCACCAAATATTGTCACTCGCTGCTTTATCTTTATGCGCATCATCGGGGGCAGTTTAAAGGGGTTACGGCTCAACCCACCCAAAAATCTTCCGGTACGCCCTACAACTGATCTGGCTAAGGAGGCCTTATTCAATATCCTCCAAAATCAGATTGAATTTGAGGATATTAAGGTACTTGACTTGTTTAGCGGCACAGGTAACATATCTATGGAATTCGCTTCCAGGGGCGCCGCGCAGGTGATCTCTGTCGACCGTAGCATTCATTGCGTAAACTATTTGAAAGATATATCCCGCCAGCACAGGCAGGAACAGATAAAGACCTACAAGGAGGATGTTTTTAAGTACCTCCTAATGGAAACCGAGCAATACGACCTCATTTTTGCCGATCCTCCTTACGACCTCAACAAGATCCCGGAAATTTCCAAGATAGTTTTTGAGCGCAACCTCCTGGCACCCGATGGGCTGCTGATCGTAGAACATCAATCTATGCAAAATCTCAACAATCATCCAAGTTTTGTAGAGCAGCGAAAATATGGGCATTCGTCGTTTTCTTTTTTCAGGCATGCGGAATAAGCCTTCCAAAAACTTTTTAAACCTTTAATTTTAACAAATTTCGGTTCGAAAACGGGCAAAAAGGGCTCAAAATTTATTCGAAATCATCGATTTTAACACTTTTTAACAAATTTCAATCCGATTTTGGGGCGATTTTAAAATTTTAAAAAGTATTAATTTATTGGCTATCAAATAACTATAGGAAAAATAATTAATTTTTGCCCCGTTTTATCCCTTAATAAAAGAGCCCGGGTCTCTGTAGAAAGAGACCCGGGCTGCTTATGTTATAAAGATACGAAATTTTTCTGACAGACAGTTCCAATCCAGCATATTATCCTGAATAAATTGGATATTCACTGTTCTACCCCACCTGCAAAATAGTCAGCGCGGTATCTTTAAATCCTGCAAGCTTTCCGTCATCAGCATTGGTGATAACCGCTTCAACCTGGTTGATATCGGCAAATTTGAGGTAGGTCTCCTTGCCTACTTTGCTATCATCAAATAATACATAAGTGTAGGCGCTTTGGCTGATATACATCGATGTAATTTCGGCCTCCAGTTCGCTGTTGGCGAACAAACCTCGGGCAGATATACCATCCACACCTAAAAAAGCCTTACCGGCATGATACCTGGCAATGTGCTCATTGGCTATTTTGCCATGCGTGGCCTGCCGTTCATTATTAAACTCACCGCCAATGATATTGATGGATACTGAGCAATTTTGCAGCTCATAAATAACCGGCAGCGAATTAGTAATCACTTTGATCTTTTTATGCTTGATAAACTGGCACAGTCTGAAAACCGTGCTGCCGCAGTCCATAAAAATAATATCGCCATCGGTGATATGCTCAGCCGCCTTACGGCAGATATCATCCTTTACACCAGCATTTTGAGCTGCCTTATTGGCAAAATCTTTCGGTTTAGCTAAGGGATCAACTTTCATGGCGCCGCCGTGAGTGCGGTACAACAGGCCATCGTTGGCTAATTGGTTCAGATCGCGCCGGGCCGTGATCTCCGAAATATCCAATTCGGTAGCCAGTTCTTTAATGTCAACCTCGCCAGTACGGTCCAATTGCTCCAATATTTTTTGCTTTCTTTTTTGAAAGTTCATTTAAATAATTCTACATTTGATCAAATATAATCAAAATTGATCATTTTTAATCAAATTATACATGACTGATATTAAAATTCTAAAAACAGAGGTACTATCAGACAACTGGTACATCCTCCGGAAAATAATTTTTGAAGCTACAAAAAAAGATGGCACCATACTAAAATTTAGCCGCGAGGCATATGACCGGGGCAATGGCGCTACCATACTTTTATACAACCGGGATACCAAAACGGTGATCCTCACCAAACAATTCCGTGTGGCTACGTACATCAATGGCAACGATAACGGGATGTTGATTGAGTGCTGCGCTGGCCTGCTGGATCAAAGCAATGCCGAAGATTGCATCAGGCGGGAAACCGAAGAAGAAACCGGTTACCATATCAGCAATGTAAAAAAAGTATTCGAAGCTTACATGTCGCCGGGCTCGGTAACGGAGATCCTGTATTTTTTTGTAGCAGAATATACAAATGACATGAAGATAAGCGACGGTGGCGGACTGGAAGAAGAGCACGAAAACATTGAGGTGCTGGAACTACCCTTTGTTACGGCCCTGCAAATGGTACAAACCGGCGAAATAAAAGATGGCAAAACCATTATGCTTTTACAATATGCACAACTTAATCAGTTAATATCATGACCACTACACCTTTAGTAATTTTAATAGCAGGCCCGTACCGCTCGGGTACCAATGACGATCCAAACCTGATGGCGCAAAACTTAAAAAAACTGGAAGAAATGGCGCTGCCGATATTCCGGGCCGGGCATATCCCCGTAATTGGCGAATGGTTTGCCCTTCCCCTGTTGGAGCAAGCCGGCTCAACACACCCGGGTGATGCCGCCTATGAAGAGATACTATACCCTGTGGCTCAGCGCCTGCTTACCAAATGTGATGCCGTTTTAAGGATCCCAGGCGCATCCAAAGGAGCCGATGAAGATGTGAGGATAGCGAAAGAACGTGGTTTGAAAGTTTATTTTCAGTTGGAAGATATTGTTGGGGCAGGGAGAGGATTGTAAATACCATTTGAAGACTTACGAAGTTTTAAAAACTTCGTAAGTCTTGCTTTCGGCATAACTCTTTTTAATACATGAAGTTATGCCGAATTTATTTCGGCATCCCACCAGCAAGGTGTACAACCGGGCAGTTAACCTGTCCTGTGAGGTCCTGAAACAAGTTCAGGGTGACGCATTTCCATCATAGCGCATCGTTATATCATTTCTGTATCATCCTTTGCTTTTAAATAGGAGTTGTTGTAAAAATTGGCTTAGTATTACCATTAGTTACTATCAAACAATAACCTCAAAAACATGAACACTTTACCAGAAATAGCCAATCGTTTAGCTTCATTATGTAATGAGCTTAAATTTGTTGAAGCTTATACCGAATTATACGCTGATGACGCCGTAAGCATTGATCCCAATAATAACAATGAGCCTATAACCGGTCTTCATAATCTGCTTGAGCGCGAGAAACAATTTTTAGCTATTGTAGATATCCATGATATTAAAGTATCTGAAGCAACTTTTGCCGGCAGTTACTTCAGTGTGGTTCTTTCTATGCATTTCACCATTAAGGCCCAGGATACTAAAATGCTTGAAGAGATCTGCGTTTATAAAGTTGAAAACGGAAAAATTGTTAGTCAACAGTTTTTTATAGGATAATGAGCCAAAGAACCATTTGTCATGCTAAGGCACGAAGCATCTGTTATTGAATTTGCAGTTCGTAGAATATATCCTTCACTATGTTCAGGATGACAATGGGTTTAATTTTTTATCTCATTTATCCGCCCAACTCTTGATTCTTGACTCTTGATTCCTGGCTCTAAAAAACCTACTTTTGAGCAAAGCATTAACATCAGCCTAAAATGAAGATCGCTCTTTTCCCTGGTTCTTTTGATCCGGTTACCAAAGCCCACGTTGATATTGTAAAACGCTCGGTAAACTTGTTTGATAAGGTTTATATTGGCATAGGCGCCAACAGCAGTAAACAGGGCCTACTCAGCATTGAAACCCGCGAGCAGATGCTCAGGGCGGTTTTTAAACACGATGAGCGGATACATATTGTAGCTTACGAAGGATTAACGGTAAATTTTTGCAAAAGCATCGGCGCCACTTACATGATCAGGGGGATTCGTACGGTATCTGATTTTGAATACGAAAAAGCCATAGCCCAGATGAACCATGCCCTGGTGCCCGATATTGAAAGCATTTTTATTGTAAGCAAGCCAGGCTATTCGTCCATCAGCTCAACCATTGTGCGCGAAATTATGCGTCATCATGGCGATGTGGCACAGTTTATCCCCGCAGAGGCATTAGCTTATTTGTGACCAGCTTTTCTTTATGTAATACATCCATAATTGACGGAAAAGTATTTTCCACAATAGGTTCAATATGTTCTTTTTTAAACCAGCGCACATCGGTAATACCTTCTTCCTTTTGGGGTTTTAGCTTATCCTTGCCCTTGCTGTCCATGGCAAACCAGTGCGTTTTTTTGAGCACTACCTCACCCCTGCTAATATAAACATGGTAGGTTTTGCATATTTTCTCGTTCAGCTTGCTCACTTTTATGCCACACTCCTCCTCTACTTCGCGCACGGCGGCTTCTTTTACCTTCTCATCCTTCTCAATTTTACCTTTGGGCAGGTCCCATTTATCGTTACGGTAAATAAACAGGTAATCGCCTGCTGTGTTCATCACCAGGCCGCCGGCAGCCTCAATAAGCGTGATGTTTTTGATAACCGATTTTAAAAAAAGTTTGGCATTTCCGCAGGGCACATAGAACAACTTTTTAGGATTTGCCAGTATCCAGGTATAAATTATTCGCAGATCAAATGTCTCAGCATCAAGCCGTTCATAACTTTCTACGTGGGGTGGTTCTGATTCAGTTAACAGGATAACCTTTTCGTTGATATAAATTCTGTATTTTTGAGCCATGTTTAATAATAATGAGATCGAGCAGCAAGTTGCTGAATTCCTGCTGCAAATTAAAGCAATTAAATTACAACCTAACAATCCTTTTACATGGGCGTCGGGGTGGAAATCGCCAATTTATTGCGATAACCGCGTAACACTTTCTCATCCGTCTATCCGTACTTATATCCGTCAGCAGTTAACCATTGCTATCCAGGAAAAATTTGGCAGTGTAGGTTGTATAGCCGGTGTAGCAACGGCCGGTATACCGCAAGGCGCCCTGGTAGCACAGGAGCTGGGACTGCCATTTATTTACGTGCGCTCAAAACCAAAAGATCACGGAACCGGCAGCCTGATTGAGGGGGATGCCACCACCACTACCGGCAAACGTGTGGTAGTTATTGAAGACCTGATATCAACCGGTAAAAGCAGCTTACAAGCCGTTGAAGCCTTACGCGCCGCTGGTTTTGAAGTTGCAGGTCTTGCAGCCATATTCAGCTACGGGTTTGATGTAGCTACCGAGAATTTTAAACAAGCAAGCTGTCCGTTCGTTACCTTATCAAACTATAACGCTTTGATAAAATACGCCGAAGAGCATCAATACATTGCCGATAAAGACGTGGCCGTTTTAAAACAATGGCGCGAAAATCCGGCCGCCTGGGGGCAGATAGCATCTAGCTAAGACTGTCGATTTTTTTGATTCCGACGATTTTTGTTGGAACCATGACTGGCACAATTAAAGGATGAACTGTATTTTGACTGATCATTTCCAAACGTAAAATTTACAACGTATCACCTACAACGTAAAACATGAGCATTTTCACCAGTAATACCAGTATTAACAAACCTATAAATGAGGTTTATGAGTTTTTGGCCGATTTTAATAATCACCAGAAACTGATGCCGGAAAATATACAGGAATGGGTTTCGACCACTGATGAGGCTCATTTCAGCATTCAGAATATGGCCAAACTTTCTTTAAAGATCGAAAGCCGTATACCTGATCAGGAAATTATCATTGTACCAACGGCTAAATCGCCATTTGATCTGAAATTAAAATGGTCGTTATCTTTTGATAACGACCATACCAATATTCTTTTTACTATTGATGCAGATCTGAATATGATGATGAAAATGCTTGCCTCTGGCCCGCTGCAGAAATTAGCGGATCATGAAACAAATAGCTTAACCGAAATATTAAGTTAAGCGCGCCATCTGCCTATCAATATACCTTTCTTTTTTGTGTGTTGTTAATGGCTATTATAATATTGATAACAACCAATGTGATGATTAATGCTGCCATGACCGGTAATATTTAATAATGTATAAATCTGTTGAGTCAAAGGCTGTTCCATTTTTTAATTTTGATTAATTTATAGTTAAATAACACCAAAACGCTTACCCTGTTTTAAATTTACGCACAAAACGGGCAAATATGTACACGACAATGTCAATTAATTGTGACGAGGATTGTACATAAATCCACAATGTGCCTCATTTTAATATCTACCCAAATACCAAAAAAATGAACTATTTACCGTATTTTTGCGCCAAATTACAGGTGCAGCATGATCACGGTATCCAATCTATCATTACGTTACGGAAAACGGACTTTATTTGAAGACGTTAACCTTAAATTTTCGCAAGGCAATTGTTATGGCATTATAGGTGCCAATGGTGCCGGTAAATCAACATTTTTAAAAATTCTTTCGGGCGATATCGACCCTACCAGTGGTTCTGTGAGCTTCACTCCCGGCGAGCGTATGGCGGTTTTAAGCCAAAACCACTATGCCTTTGACGAGTTTACAGTTATCGAAACCGTAATGATGGGCTACAAAGAAATGTATGCCGTAATGAAAGAAAAGGATGCCATTTACCTGAAGGAGGATTTTACCGATGCCGATGGCGAGCGCGCCGGCGAACTGGAAAACCTTTTTGCCGAAATGGATGGCTGGAATGCCGAAAGCAATGCCGCTACCCTGTTGAGCAACCTGGGCATCAAAGAAGAATTTCATTATAACCTGGTAAAAGACCTGGATAACACCCAGAAAGTACGCGTATTATTAGCACAGGCCCTTTTTGGCAAACCCGATATTTTATTACTGGATGAGCCTACTAACGATTTGGACATCCATACTGTAAGCTGGCTGGAAGATTTCCTGGCATCATATGAAGCCATCGTTTTGGTAGTATCGCACGACAGGCACTTCTTGGATACGGTTTGTACCCACGTAGTGGATATCGACTTCTCCAAAATGACCATCTATACCGGTAACTATACGTTCTGGTACGAGTCGAGCCAGCTGGCATTAAAACAACGTGCCGATCAGAATAAAAAAGCCGAAGACCGGGTTAAAGAGTTGCAGGAATTTATTCGCCGCTTTAGCGCTAACGCATCTAAATCAAAACAAGCTACCAGTCGTAAAAAGGCGCTAGACAAGATCAACCTTGACGAGATTCAGCCATCAAACCGTAAATACCCGGGAATTATATTCAACAACCTGGGTCGTGAAGCCGGTGACCAGATATTACAGATAGAGAATTTAAGCAAAACCCTTAACGGCGACCTTCTATTCAACAATATCAGCCTTACGGTAAATAAAGGTGATAAGATAGCCATACTGTCGCAAAACAGCTTGGCCACCACTGCTCTGTACAATATTTTAACAGGCCGTGATACTGACTTTAAAGGTACCTTTAAATGGGGTGTTACCATTAACCCGGCTGATATTCCGATTGATAACGCCGAATATTTTAAAGGTAAAGACGAAAACCTGATCGACTGGTTGCGTGAATATTCACCTGGCGAAAAGGATGATCAGTTTATCCGTGGCTTTTTGGGCCGGATGCTGTTTTCGGGCGAAGAGGTATTGAAAAAAAGCAATGTACTTTCTGGTGGCGAAAAAATGCGCTGCATGTTTAGCCGTATGATGCTGCAACAAGCCAATTTGCTGATGTTTGATGAACCAACCAACCACTTGGATCTGGAATCGATCACAGCGCTTAATAATGGCATGAAAGACTTCCGTGGCACCATCCTATTCACCTCACGAGATCATGAACTGGTAGAAACCGTAGCCAACCGCATATTTGAATTAACTCCGGGCGGCTACATCGATAAATTGATGACCTACGATGAATATATCAACAGCGATGTTGTAGAAAAACAACGGACTGACCTGTACGCTTTGGTTTAAAGAGTCCGAAAGTTAGAAAAGACCGGAAGCCGGAAAGTCGGAAGTAAAAAAAGCTTTCAGACGTTCCGGCTTCCGGTCTTTAGTACTTTAAAGAAAACTCTTTCGCACTTCAATAAAATTTTGTTTATTTGCAACCCCAATAAAAACACCACGACTCCGTAGCTCAGCTGGTAGAGCAAATGACTCTTAATCATTGGGTCGAGAGTTCGAATCTCTCCGGGGTCACTGAAGGAAACATTCTATTATGGATGTTTCCTTTTTTTATACCCATAAGAAAATGATAGCCAGACCGTTAGGCCACCACAAAAAAGAGCTAAAATTTCCCCTGTAAGACTTTATACTAATTTTAAATCGGATCTATTTTTATTCAAATCACCAAGCAATAACGCTTTTTCGGGGTTCAATTTTCTGTTCAGGTTATTTATTATCCGTTAATACAAACTCAGTGCTTACCATACTCCTCCAACTATTTTAACAACTTAGCCATCGTACTGCTTATCCATGTTTCCTGTTTTGGAAAATCGCGATAATTTTTAATATCGTGAAGTAATTCACTGTTTGCACTTATCCCTGCCGATTGCAATATGGCATAATCCTGTAAAGCCTCTGCGAAAACCTCCCACCTGATAGAATCATACGGCCCATCGGGGCCAGGGTAAACCACAAATGGATCGCCCTGAGCTATGCCAGGATAAGCCGTTGCAGCGCCCTCATTAAATGGATCAATAGATTGTTCAGTATCCAGCTTGTACCAAAAATTGTATCCCCAATGCAGAAAACCTTGTGCTTTTAATTTATAGAACAGGAAGCCCGACATGCGTATCTTAGCCAAAGGTGTATCGTAAAACCGGTTGAGCCACGGCCCACGTGGGCCGGTACAATAATAAACCCAGTGTGGTATGCCTTCTTTTAAATAATCTTCTGCCGAACTAATAATGGGAACCGGGATATCCGTCAGCTTATCACGACCATACCTTATATCGCTCAAAGCATCCATAACTTTCATCCAGGGAGCTAATTCATGCAGGAGATCTCTCGCTTTTTTATAGTTCTCTATATGCTCAGACCACGGCTCATCGGATAAATGGAAATAAGAGTTTTCCAACAACTTTTCCTTCTTTAAGAAGCGATGAAATTCCGGAAGATATTGCTTCAGAAAATTAATATATATGGGGTCCATCGCCTTTAAATGCTCATCCCATAACAATCTGTAAGTACCATCTTCTTTTTTAGTATATACGTGCATTGCATCTGCTACCCCCCAATACAACCAAAGGTGTGCCCACTCAAACTTCATGTACCCCAATTCACGGCACATATCAACAAACCGTTTCACATTTGTCCAGTCAAAAATATATTTACCCGGACTCTGTTCATTAACAATCAGCATTTGGCAAGGCTTTTTGAATACGGCTCTTAACTCAAAAAAGTTTTGAATAAATGCCACATCATTACCATGTTCAATCAAATTTTTCATTAGCGCGCGGGTAAGTTTCCACCAACGTTCATCGTACAATTCTGTTTTATAATACAAAGCGGTGGCCTCGCCTCTCCACCAGTGGGTTACATGAAAATCATGACGAGGTTTTATCACCAAATTGGCCACCTTAACTTTTACAAAAAGTTGCTGTTGCTTCTGCACCTTTCCTTCTGTCCAGGATAATTTTACTTTGCACTCATGTTCGCCGGGCGATATAGCTGCTGGTACGGTTAAGGTTATCCAAAAAGAGCGACTGGCATAAGGTGTAGCGTCAGCTTTAGAAACCGGGTAAAGAGGTTCGGGCAGCATCCCCGGCAAATAACCAATACCATCTATTTCTTCCTTGCTTACATCGGTGTTGAAATTCGGAAAAGGTACCAGCCCTACATATCGTACCTGTGTTTGAATATCTCCACCATCTACCAAACAGTTGATCTGGGTTTGATCTTTCATCTGGTTATGAAATGCTACCTGAAAGGATATCTTACTATTTCGGGCGGCAAGTAAGCTCATACTATTTCTTTGCAATACAGGAGATTGCGGAAATACTTTATTTAAAGAACTTTCTAACCAAACGCTCATATGCCGGTCAAGGGAATCTGTTTTATTTATGGCGTAAATTGGCGTAATACTAAAAAGGCAATAGAAAACAAATAAGCCCGAAATGAGTAACCGAATTCTGTTTTTCATCTTAACTTATTAAGCTGGTTGTTTTACCCTACCCTTAGCAGATACATTATGCTGCCCGGATATACTAAAGGTTTTTACGGGTATTTTCCCGTATAACACATTTAAGAATGGCTGTCCATTCTGAAGACTGATTACTCCAAAACCGGTATTTGCCGATATGAAACTTTTAAAATCTCCAACTTTTGGGTCGATATATAACACCTGGTCAACGGCATCAAAGCGCGCTCCTGTCAAGGCCTGTAAAAGACCATAGCTGGCCATGGCACGTGCGTACCAGTGTCCACACTCATACTCATTAAATGGATTCCGAACCCGGCCATCGTAACGATCACGACAGGTACGCACCACCTCCAATCCTTCGTTTATTTGCCCAGTCAGGATAAGATGAGATGCGGCCTGGTATTCAATACCGGTCCATACTTCGTCACTATACACAAACGGGATAGACAGTTTACCACCATTTGGCCAGGAACATAACAACAACCCTCCTTCTTTCCCGATAGCGTAAGTAGGTCTTTGTGGGTTGGCGTGTTCAGACAGATCTGTTTTCAGGTTATATCTATGTACAGAGGCCAGGTGCTGCTTAATCTTTATTTTATCCAATGCGATATCCAATCCACACATCTCAGCTATCCAGACACCCAGTATCCCGTCTGACAAGCAACCCGTACCATACTGATATTTTGGCCCCTCCTTTTGTAATAACGCGGTTGCTTCTTTCGACAGATTTTTTACAGTAGTAGGATCTTGCACGTTAAGACCTGTCCACTGTATCTTTTGTACAAAATATTCGCCATTATATAAAGTACCTTCCAGTACTGCTTTTCCTTTAGCAAACAGGTCTTCATAATGTTGAGTAGGCTCCTTTAAAAATTTGCCCATCGCGGTAGTAGCTGTTAATGCACCCAGGTAAAAAGTAGTACACATAGGATCAGCGCCCCAAAATTCGATATCGTAGGTATTATGATGAGGTTCTTCCAATACACCACGACCACGTGGATCCCAGGTTTTGATACAATAATCCATGCTCATTTTTACCTTAGGATAAAGGCGTTTGAGCCAGGCATTATCGCCGCTAATCCTCCATTCACGATAAACTTTCATAATACCGCCTAATTGCCCATCAGATGCCGCGTGAAAATTGTGCGCCACCGGACGTATCGGTATCGACGTGCGGAATTGCTGGTGACCATCACAATTCTGACTTACCTCGAACTCTGTTTCTCGCAGCGTTCTTTCCAGTGATGGGAAAAGATGTGAAACCGCCTGCGCGTAATTCCATACGTGTGTGCATGAACCATGGCAACTCCCCCAGCTATCACCGCAGCCTTCCCAGTTCCACATACGGCCATCGGTTTGTCGTAAAACTGTAGGCGACTTGAGAATGGTTAAATTAGCTGCAACAGCTTCCAGTGCCTCGGGAGGAAGCGACGAATCATAAAAGGCGTTTTTAAAAATGGTTGATTTTTTATAAAGCTGGGTATAGTTCTGCTGCCAGTATGCGGCTGCCTCCTGTATATTTTTAAATCTGCCGCTATACCAGGGTTTATGGAATTTATTACCGGGTTCGCTGCCTGATTTTTCGCATGGCTGGTCATTATTATTGCGGGGCTCATCGCCTATGCGCAGGTTCGTATCCGGCACATACCAGGTCATCAGAAGCTTAAGGGTTTTCTTCTCTCCTGCGGATAACTTTAAAGGCACGTATAATGAGGCGCCAGGTGCGCCGGACTCTACAGGCTCATTTTTACGTAAATCAGCTGTCTGTACGGTATTCCAGGCCATGGTAAAAGCATCCCACCAATCACCACGAAACCAGCAATGGTCAACCATCGTACTTTCATTATCCGTAAATATGGCAAAGTCGCCGGCTTTTTCGGGAGCTTTCTCTGTTCCATCCTGCGATAATATAAAGCCATTCGTAATAGGTTTAACCGAATTCCTGGCATCTCTTTGCTGCATAAAATTACGGCTGTTATATGAGAAAACCACCTCAATAGTCTTGCTGCTGACATTTTCAAACTCGTATTCCAAAGCGGCTACCGGTAAACTGGAGTTATCCGCGTCAGTTGGTATAAATGGGCTCCAGGCATTAATATTTACTTTCAATGGCATTGAATTGTCTTCCAGTTTTATAGTAGCAAAGGGGAAACGGGCGGTAAACTGTACATCTTTAAAACGTGGCAGGCCCCATGTTTCGCCTCCCCCACCTAAACCAGAATCATGCTGTCCGAATTTTTTCCAGGCAGGCACCGGGCCTTCCAGCACCCTTGCTCCCTTCTCCATTCCCTTTACCGAGATGGCCGCGAACATACAGGGCTCATTAAAGATCTCGGGGTTATTGCGTACCGACATATGTGATATGGCACCGGTTCCCTCGATACAAAACATACCTGCCCCCATACCGCCCAAGGGAAAGGCAACACGATTTAAATAAGCATCCGTATATGTTTCATTGTATACACGTGCAGCGGGGATCATATCATGGCACAACTGCGGTTGCAGATTAGGCGTTGTGGGTTTAGTATCAGCAAACAGATCAGCCGGAATAGCTGCCACGCCCAGTGCACCCACACCCAGGTTCTTAAGGAACTTACGCCTGTTATTATTTTCTTTCATTCTCATAGAATTTAGGTTTATATGATCATTTTATCTGTATCGGCCAGCTATCCGTTCTAAATGGGCCGGCGGGAAGGCCATCTTTACTAAAGAGGTTGCCAATAGCTGTATTACTAAATCCATAGCGTACAGCTATGGGTTGTTTTACCATGGGGCTCCAAACCATCAATATGTTTTTTTTCACTAAGGCTTTTGCCGGATAAAATATCCTATCAGTCCCGGCAATAGTTATTTCGGTAAGAGAGTCTCCTTTTATTTTTAAGCCGCTGTCTGCATCATCAAAACTTATAACAGCTTTCTCTTTATAGATATTTATACTTTTAAATATCGGGTTTTTATAGCGAATGCTGGACTGGTGATAGGTTTCGGCAAGGGCCCAATTGGCCAGCCTTAAACCAACATCGTGCTTATTGGCAGGGTGTACATTATTCACATCCGCCACCAGATCGGTTATAACCACCATCCCGGTATTTGGATGTTTCATGCTTTCGGTTTGGGATTCCCGCATCAATGCGCCCACATTGCTCAATTGATATTTAAAAGGCGCTACCTGTACAAAATAAAAGGGAATATTTTTACTGAACGCCCGCCGCCAGGCATCGATCATAGCGGTAAACAAATGCTGATAAGTACCCGCATTGATGGTATTATTTTCGCCCTGATACCAAATTACGCCTGCTACGTTGAAGTCTTTTACGGGAGCTATCATTGCATTATACGCATAACCGGCAACATTAGGGCATTGATCATTGGCCACTATTTTGGTGGCAGCCTGTTTTAATACGTTATCATTATTTATTACGCTATCTGGCGTCCACACTTCAGCCGACGAGCCCGACCAGGCGGCTTCTACCAAGCCAATGGGCACATTCAGCTTGCTATTTAAATTGCGCCCAAAAAAGTAAGCTACGGCACTGAATGATCTCAGGGAATTACTATCACAAACAGCCCATTGCGCATGACAGTCATCTTGTGGCACCCTGGCTGTAGCCTTGGGAATGTGAAAAAAGCGGATGTTGGTATTGCCTGCTATTTTATAGGCCTCTTTAATATCCTGTAAACCCCAGTTACCGCTCATTTCCATATTGCTTTGTCCCGAACATACCCAAACCTCTCCTATCATTATATTACTTAAAACGATGGTGTTACGTGCCTTGATAGCAATGGTATAAGGCCCACCTGCAACTGGGGTATTGATATCAAGCGCCCAGTTAGCGTTACCATTAGGTTTGGTTTCCGGGTAAGTTTTATTGTCCCATGAAGTGGTAACCGTGATTTTTTCGTAAGGTTCGCCCCAGCCCCAGAGCTTTATGCGGCTCTGCTGCTGCAAAACCATGTTATTGCTCAAAACAGCCGGTAAACGAATATCTGCACGAACAAAAGCACCCGCGCAAATCATCACGACCATACACGCCGTTTTTATAAATCCCTTTTTGTTATTACTATTTTTCATGGTATACATTAATTGCCAATATGGTAATCAGGACTAACATAACTGTAAACCTGATAGGCCAATTCACTCCAGGCACTTGGTTCAGGAAAAGGCTTACCAGGATATAATTGCTGACCGTTGGGTATGAATTTTAATTTAACTTTTATAGCCGAAAGTCCTCTGGTTAACCTGGCAGGTATCAGGAATTCATCATCCCTGAAACGGCGGTTGGATGTTTGTATGTTATAAACCCGTTTGCTTAACTCACCCGGCGGGCGAGAAACAACACAGGTGTTGGCCCCGGCAAGATACCATGTGCCCGCCTTTTGCCAATTTACTTTTCCTTCATTCTGCCCTTTAATAACCCGGGCTACATAAACCTCGGCGGTTTGATTTGGGAAGCTATAATCCAGTGTACGCCGCAGTAAGGCACCTAAATTATGGCGGGCAAGCGTTACGGTAAACTCCGATGCACCGCGGGTGTAACGGCCATCTTCCTGGTGCGACGGGTAGATCTCTTTACCCATAAACTCTTTATAGCCCGTTTTTTTATTCAGATCATACCCCCATGCGCCAGTCGGGTAATGGTCTGGCCCCCATTCATAACGGGAGTTTATTGCCTGCACCGCCGATGCATCCGGCGAATAATAAGCGTGCTGCTGTTCACTTTTGATCTGCCCGATATTTAAAGAATCGGTTTTAACGAGCGATGGCGTCGGCAGGCCATACCAATAGGTAACAGCTTCATAATGTTCCTGCGATACATTTTCATTATGTTCAAAACGGATAACGGCGCGGTTACCGAAAGGCATCATATCGGCCACAAGAAAACGATATGCCGACTGGATCAGATCTTTTTCATTAACTGCGGTCTTCTTTTCTGTTGATCCGCAGGGATGCCCTGCCAGCGGAAGCGTCATATTTTCACCCCCCCAATAGTCGCCGCCCCCTGCCCATTCTTCGGTACCCGTGCCGTAAGCCTGCGGAGTTTGACTATCGTCAAAAAAGAAACGTGGGTCACCCTCCAAAGTACTCAGATTGGCGTTATGCGAAAATATAAAAGATGTCCCCATAAAGCTGCCCGACCAATCCCGGTGCCCTTCTATGCCGCGCGTATCCAGCCAGGTCATATCCAGGCCCAGCTCAGGCTTTGGGAGGTCTTTATAAGTTGCATGAAAATAACTACTTCGGTTCTGTGTAATCTTAGCAGGTTCGTATCTTATTTCATAATCCAGCTTCGTTTCCTGTGATGATATTGCAGTCAATTCCAATTTTGCTGATCTGAAAAAGGGCATTGGGTAATAACAGGCCAGTTCAACCTTTTTGTTGATATAATCAAAATGAATATTGATAGGCAGTCCTTTTACAAAATCGGCCTTATTCTCCCGGTTATAAAAAGTACCTGCGCCAAAAAACAAACAAAGGGGTGCATCTATCGACGGATATTTGGCATCATCCCAGGTTACTTTCAGTCTGACACGTTCCAGCTCAATAGCTTTATCAAGCGGTAAACTAAATTTCAACGCCCTGATGGTTGAATTAGTTGTCCGGATATCTGCCACTACGATGCTATCGCGGTTAAGCTTGATATTACCCCTCAAAACCTTAATGTTTTGAGGGGAGATATCAGTACCCGCGCTATTAAGCAGCTTTATTACATCCAGACTTGGCGCTTTGGCCATGTTCCATGAGCTGATGGATCGAGAAAGCCGGGTGTCATCAGCGTATAAATGATAGATATAATAACCTGTACCATAAATGGTGCGTGCATAAGCTATCCGCAAGGAATCACGGAAAGGTATCGGTGTCCAGATCAGATCGGCACCTTTGGTAGTGGCCCAGGTATATGCCAATGGTTCAGGAAAAGCCCTGACCGGTATAAACTCAGTTTGTTTAAATACCTTATCGGCATTTACGGGAGCAGCTGTGGCCGTTTCCTTTACTATATTGTCCGTACCATCTATAGTAAAATGCCATGGACTACCGTGCCAGTGGTTAGCCCTGAAAAAATACAATATCCCCTTGCCCTTCACATCCAGGGTAACATTTTCGTCTTCTTTATTCATAAATAAGAAGTGGGAAGCATCATAACCGCCCCCACCCCGATCATAGGTACTTCGCATATAAGCCCTTACACCAATGCGCTGCATTGGTAACAGATCCCAGCGGAGATAAGCATCATCACCTACTGGAATAGGTCTGTACGCTATATCACCTGCTTTTTTGTACCGTGACTGAGCTTGTGCTATCGATGTGCTCAACAGTAAGCAAAGCACACGGATCCAATACCTGATGATCACCTTATTCATTCGTTTTATTTTACTTCATTCAATAAGTGGCCATAGCGCCTTACCCGTAATGCGGCTTGCTCTTTATGCGCTGCAAAACCCTCCAATTCACATAAGCGCATAGCGTACTCACCAATCATGGCACTTGCTTCTTCGGTACAGCGTTGATAGGTACAGTTCTTCAGGAATTTACCTACCCAAAGCCCACCTGTATATTTAGCCGCTTTCATGGTGGGCAAGGTATGATTGGTTCCTATAACTTTATCGCCATAGGCCACATTTGTTTCGGGGCCCAGGAACAGTGCACCATAGTTAGTCAGCTTGTCCAGGAAAAACCGAGGATCCCTGGTGAGTACTTCCACGTGCTCATAAGCCAACTTATCGGCCTCCAGAATGGCCTCGTCTTCATCAGCCACCAAAATAATAAGGCCATTATTCTCCCAGGCCACACGAGCAATATCCGCTGTTGGTAATTTTGCCAGTTGGCGTTCAATTTCAATTACCGTTTCCCTTGCCAGGCTCGCAGAGGTAGTGATCAATGCTGCAGGTGAAGTTGGCCCATGTTCAGCCTGACCTAAAAGGTCACAAGCTACCATCTCTGCATCGGCAGTATCGTCAGCAATGATCAACACTTCTGTTGGTCCTGCAAACAGATCAATACCCACTCGCCCGTATAACTGACGTTTTGCCTCGGCCACATAAGCATTACCGGGTCCAACTATCATATCCACAGGCTCTATAGTATCGGTACCAATTGCCATGGTTACCAGTGCCTGCACACCTCCAATAATATAGATCTCGTCTGCGCCGGCCATGTACATCGCACATACCGTTGCCTGGGGGATTTTGCCATTAATCGGCGGTGTGCAGGCAATCACTCGTTTTACGCCAGCTACTTTTGCTGTTAATACACTCATATGGGCCGATGCCACCATAGGATACCTTCCTCCAGGGATATAGCAACCTACACTGTTAACAGGTATATTTTTATGCCCCAGAAATACTCCCGGTAACGTTTCGATCTCAATATCCGAAATAGAGGCCCGCTGTTGCTCGGCAAAAAACCTGATCTGCTTTTGGGCAAACCTGATATCGTCTATGACCTGTTGAGGGGTATTATCGACAATTTCTTTGATATGCTGCTCGCTGAGTTTAAACGATGTGGGCGACCAATGGTCAAACATTTCCGAGTATTGCAGCACAGCACTATCACCACGATTTTCGATATCACTGATTATTTTTTCTACGGTCTCTTTCACCCTGGTATCCGCGTCTTTAATTTCCAACGCGTTTCTTCCACTTTTTAAAACCTCTGCCATGGTTATGTTATATATTATTTTGTTATTATTCTCCCGAAGGTTTTTTTAAGTTTTGCAATGTGCTTACAGGTATGCCAAAATCTGGAGTACCATCAGCGTTCCAGGTAAATTTTTGTATCCTCGGGCTCCTTGATCCACCACAGCCCAGGCCACTTTGTGCATTGGCGTGGTAAATGATCCAATCTTCTTTGTTATCCTTTGATTTAAAGAAGCCATTATGACCCGGACCAAATACATTATTGTCGATATTTTTACTAAATACAGGGACCGGGCTTTTAACCCAGTCAGCCGGATTTAAAGGGTCGCCATCTGCTTTGAGGCTAAGCATACCCAGTCCATAATCATCGGTATTACAACTGCTGCCAGAGTAGACAAGGAATACCCGCCCTGCCGTGTTTTGTAATACCTCAGGACCTTCATTGACCGCCGATCCCTTTTTCTCCCAATCGTATTCGGGCATGCAGATCTGTACTTTAGCGGTTTTCAGTGTCCAGGGATTGGCCATTTCGGCAATGTAAATACGCTGGGTGATATCCTGTTTAGAGATTTGCCCGCTCCAGATAAAGTATAGCTTGCTTTTATATTCCAGCACTGTACCATCAATAGCGAAAAAATCGCCATTAGGATCAAAAAGTCTGCCTTTATCGGCCCATGTGCCATTTAAGGGTTCCGGGGATGAATTTTCGAGCACAAAACAACGTTGCGTACCCAGATCTGACGATGCCCCTGCTGTATAATACAAATACCATTTTCCCTGCAGGTAATGAAGTTCCGGCGCCCATATGTTCCGGGAGTTGGGCCCGGTTGAAGGAGGGGTCCATACTACTGTTGAACTGGCATTACTCAATTCGGAAATTGCAGCTGTTTTGGTAATGGAAATATTGGATACCTGGGTGCTCATGTAGTAAAATACGCTACCGCTTTTAATTACCCAGGGATCGGCACCGCTACTAACTAAAGGATTTTTAAATGTGCTTACCTTAGCCGCCGCCCCAGACGGGAGCGTTGTGTTTGAAACATTTTTTTTGGTGCAGGATAAAATAATGATGAGCGATATGGCCAATAATGCCAGCTTCAGTAAGCTATTATTCTTAACGGTTTGTATGATCCTGCTTTTAATTTGTTTTTTCATCGATAGGTTGTATGGTGAATAAAAATGATCGCTGTTTAATTACCCCACAGCTTTGGATCATTGCCTTTACTTTTGCGCCATTCGTTGCGCCAGCGGTGTATATCAACAGGACCGATCATAGGCATGGGTTTACGTGCGGCAGCACCGGATATGGAAGGTATTCGCTCAGCTTTGTCCTGATACCAATAAGCCACACTGGCCAAATCAAGCGTCATCACATTTGAGCTACCATGTTCAATAGTGAATTTTAACGACCGGTCAAAATAAATCGGGTCGGCAATGTTAAAGCGGTAAATATGTGTCTTGCCCAGGAAGCCGATATCGTTATTGACTTTAGCGTAACCAAAATACGGTGTGCTGTAAGGCGTTTTAGGCGCCCCCCAGGAGGTATTAAAGTAATCTTCGGTGCCTGTTCCATTTAAAGTTGGTTTATCATCACCATCAATAAAAATCATATCATCTCCTTCGCCATACCAGTAAGGCGTGGGCGAATGCACGTAATAATTGACACCAACAAAATGCCCTTTGCCCTTAATATCGGCTATTACGTAATTATCTTTCCCGGTTTTGTTGGGCTTGTTGGGGCCAAACATCCAGTGTTCGTCTTCCACACTATCTGCCGGACCCGTAAGCTGTTTGTTATACCAGGCATGGAACCGGCCGGTATTGGCAGGCAGCTTTTTCATTTCCACGTAATCCACATAAAAATAAAACGCCTTAATATCTTGTCCCGATTGGTTTTCGATCTCGATCCGCGCCCCCTTGGCAAAAGGCATCGCGAAATAACTCACCAAGCCATTCCCGTTCATCGGTGTTGCCAGTAACGGCGCCGAAGTGAACAGATACGATTCCTGCCAACCCTGCCCAAAGAATGGGCCGATGGATGATTCAACAGAAGGGTAATCGTTCCCGTCCCAATACATGCGGATGATAATATCGTTGCGGCTCAAAAACCGGGGTTCAGGTGCCATTGTGATCCAGATGTGATTGATGACACCCGTACCCTGTACATTAAATATCGTCCGCTTTTCGCCGGGCTTAATATTTTGCAGATTGTCGTGATTATCACCGCTCTGGTCGTAACTACTTACACGTTTTGATCTCACATCATGTCTGATCTGTGTCAAATCTGTCATTTCCTGGGCGTGCAACCGCGAGGCACAGGCCAAAAGCAATGCAACGACAACGTATTTTAATGATTCCATACCTATAAGTTTAATTGCCCCATAAAAGTGGATCATTACCTTTACTCTTGCGCCATTCATTACGCCAGCGATGTATGTCACCTATATTGATGAGCGGCATTGGCTTTCGGGTCGCAGCATCCGGAATGGCTGGCACAGCAGTAGCTTCAGTTTGATACCAATAGGCTACACTCGCCAGATCTAACGTGAGTACATTATTATGCCCATGTTCAATAGTGAACTTAAACGACTTATTAAAATACAGTGGATCGGTAATATGAAACCGATACAGATGGGTACGTCCCAACCACCCTATATCATTATTTACCCGGGGATAGCCATAATATGGATGTGAGAAAATATCCTTTGGGCACCAGGCGGTATTGAAATAATCTTCAGTTCCCGTACCATTTAACGCGGGTAGCTTCGGGTCATCGATAAATATCATTTCGTCACCCTCGCCATACCACATCGGCGTGGGTGAATTAACATAATAGTTTACCCCAACAAAGTGCCCCTTACCTTTAATATCGGCAATCACATAATTATCCTCACCACGGAGATTATTGCCGGGCTTACCCAGAATACCCCATTCATTCTCCCCTTCAGTTTTGGAGGCACCTGTTAACTGCTTATTATACCAGCTATGAAAACGCCCGGTATTGGCAGGTAGTTTATCCATCGCAGCATAATCAATACTGTAGTAAAAATGATCAATGTTGCGCCCAGACTGATTATCTATCTCGATCCGTGCGCCATTATTAAAGGGCATGGTAAAATAGCATACCATTCCCCGCCCTTCAACCGGGCTTGCAGAAAGCGGCAAAGCACTGTAATTGTAGGACTCCTGCCAGCCCTGTCCAAAAAACGGGCCGATGGGCGACCATACCGATGGATATTCCTTACCATCCCAATACATTTTAATGATCACATCATTACGGCTCAGGGTGCCAGGGTCGGGCGCCATGGTGATCCAGATATGATTAATAATACCAGCGCCCTTAACTTCAAATATGGTCTTTTTTTCATCCTTTGCTATCCGGATAAAATCATCACCGCCACCACTGCGATCATAGCTACTAATTCGTTTTGAGGTTACACCCTGCTGTATTTGAGACAATGCCGACAGATCGTTATTGAGAATTTGAGCATTCACAGCAGTATTAATGAATGCGATGGAGAGAAAAATAGTAAAAATGTTTTTTTTCACGATGATATTATTGCTTTAACATGTGCTTAATGACCGGATCTGCCTGGGCTTTAATGATAGAATTCTTTGTTACGTCCCAAAAGCTGTTTTTTTGTTCAATCTGTATTTGCGAGGTTACTATCCAGCTTTGGATCCAGCCAGTTAATGTACACCAGGCGCCCCAGCCTGCGTCAGAGTTGGAAGCCCAGTAATCCCATCTGCCATAGTCAAAGGCGCGCATCCAGGCACCATCCAGATCGTGATGTTTGGTACTATGTACCTGTATGCGGGTTAAAAAATCCGACAGTTTATCAACCGCATCTTTATATTTTTTATTACCAGTGGCCTGGGCTGCTTCGTTTAAACTAAACAAGGCGAAGTTGCAGGTATACAACATACAGGATGCCTTCTCGCCATTACGAAATATAAGGGAGCCTTCATCTGTTCCATAATCTGCATTACTATTCAGGGCTTTGAACATGCCTTTACCTTTTCCCAATTCTTCCTGTATGGCACCGCTGTCGTCCTGGTATTTCAGTATCTCGTTCACCATTTTATCCAGCCATTGGCGGTGTTCGGGGGTGTCTTCTATACGTACCAGCCATGCCAGCGGCAGTATCATACGGGCACGCTGGGTTTGCATACTACTGCCCCATTTCCATTTATCAGGATAACCATCCATGGTAATTTTAATGGCTTCTTTAGTGCGAGCCAGTAATGGTTCATATTTTGTTTTACTATACAACCATAAATAACAAGCCCACATCCATGATTCAAAATGAGGCGACTCATGCACCAGATCGCGATTGTAATAGTATTGCCAACCGTTTTTAATAATGTCCGCTTCTTCAAGCCGCTCTCCCCTGAAACCTTGTTTACCCGTCGTTCTGAAATTTCCTATAATAGCCTCGGTCAATTCTTTATCCCATTTATCGGTATGCAGATATGATGCCGCAGCTATAGCGCCCAGGATGGCCCGGGAATTATCATCGCCATAAAAAGTTGTGGCATTGGGAGTCGACCAGCCTAAGAGACCAAAAGCCGGACTGTTTGGATCATTCTTATTTCCTCCACGCAGGTTGGAGGTTTTGAACAGATAGTTTACCAGATTGGCAGATTTGGTTTGATATTCGTTATTGTTCAGCAAATTACCTGCGGCAGCCATAGCCATACTTACCTCACCCTGTACATCAGCGCGCATCCAGTAACGGTATTGCTGGCTGCCATCATAGTAAATAGTAGATGTATGCCCCTCGATAATGCCCAGGCTTCCATCGCCATTTGGTTTGCTTTGATTCACCGGTGGACCAATAGGTACTGTATTATTGGTCCCATCATGTTTCAACCAATCCGCCTTCCAGCTTTGGTCGATAAAAAAACGGCCATTATTAAACCACTGTGCGCCTTTTTTTATAGAGGTTAAACGAGCGTCTGCAGGTAACCGGTCTTCACGATCAAACATGGGTTTTACATCTTCCAGCCATTTGTCCAGGTTAACATTCTGCTTACCAATTGTATGGGCAAGTATGTATCTCCAAACTGTTTTTACAGCTTTCTGTGGGCCGTAGCGGCCTGTTTCAAAATTGCTGAGGCCTGTCATACTTATCAGCACACCATTCCGCTCAAAAAGCAATGGATAAGTTTTGGTATCTTTTAATCCGTATTCGGCTTTATCAAAACCTACTACTTTGGCTAAAACAATGAGGGGGTTGTTTATTTCAACGGGTAAAATATAGCTGTTTTGTACAGCAAACAACGCCATTGGTTTTAAATTTTCACCAAAAACATCTTCAGTTACAACGGCACGTTCCAAATGAGTTTCAACAGGTTGTGCAGGTATAGTTAAACCAGGAAACGCAGAGGGATATTCCACATATAATTTAAGTTCTTTTTTTTGGGCCTGATCAATCAGCTGCTGATTGATCAGGTTAACGGGGTCTGTTTTGGGATAGGCATCGGCAATAATAAATACTCCTGATTCACGGGTAGCTGCATTTACAGCAGCTTGTGGTGTATTGTACTTCTTTACGTTGAAGCCTTCGCGCTTCAGCAATTGAAAGAGATCATTTTTTTCGTTGCAATAGAAATATAGATCCTTACCTTTTGCAAAACACTGGATAACAGCAGCATTGAGCAGGATGCCTATCCAAATAATGCTTTTTATGGTTGTATTTATTTTCATGCTTTTTATCATTACAATTTCAATCAGCTATTGCCGATATTTATTTGTTATACAATTCATTTAATAAACGTAAAGCCTCCTTACTGACCACCTTGTCGGTTCCTGCTTCCATGTATGACCATTTACCCGGACCTGCCTCATAACCACCCAGTTGAAACGCTTCTGCCGTAGGAATATAGCCGATATTGTTTTCGGCATAGGCCACGATTATGGTGTAGGTAAAAGGGGATCCATCCTCAATATCCTGAGCCGTTTCCACAAAGGGTTCACCTGGCAAAAAAACTATGGCTAACTCTCCTATCCTGATAGCACTAAAACGGGCCAGGGCATCCCGTCCATTAGTTATCCCACAACCCGGCCTGATGGGAAGCTGTAGCTTACTATTGGTAAATGCGAAAAGGGAACTATCTATTCTCAACAGTTTTTGATCATTTTGGGCTACTTTGGCCAGGGCGATACCATGTTCCCGGGCATAACCGGGCCCCATAGAAACCGATGGAGGATTAATATCACCCGCCGCTCCATTTAAAAACATAGGCATACCGTTTTGGGTCGAACGTTCCATTTCTCTACACATTTCGCCAGGAAATTCGGCCGAAATATGTTTCATACACATTTCATGTACCGGATGGCATATAGCTTGAACCACAGTTGCTACGCTTTCTTTTTTTTCGTTATAAAACCGAATAGTTTTAACCCGGCGATCAACGGGAAGCAAATCAAGCAATTCCGGGGCTATGGGTTGGAGGCTATCAGACATCACGATCCCTCCGGCCGTTTTAATACGGCGTTGCATGGAAAAATCATTCAGCTCATCATAAAAAACAGACAGTGTACATGGCTGCATGGCTACCAAGGCGCTCTTTATGGCTTCCCTGATCCTGAACTGAACCTTTGCCAGCCAAAACTGGTAGATCTCTGTTTGATATAAGTTTGACAAGGCTACCGATTCGGGCGCATTGTGCGTATGGGTATAAGTGAAAATTATCTTACCGGGATCGATAATATCTGTCATACCCTGCTTAAAATTATCCCATCCCTCAACTGCGGTATCATTTAAAGCAAGCAGATCTGCGGATATAAGAGCAAGCAATTCCGCCCCGGAACGAAATACTAGCACCCGGGCCTTTAATGGCAATCTTACAGACTCGAATGGTTCATAAGTGCCGTTCACTGAGGAGGTTAACAACCCAACCTCAAGCGGCGGGGTTATATCAGTAACCGAAGTTCCGACAAGTAATGGAGATAAGGTCATTTATTTTTCTTTTTAACCCAGTTTAAGGATTGCTGCCAGAACTTGTCGTAATCAGCCCACAGTTCAAAATTGATCCCCCAGTGCGGGGCCGGATCAGACATATAGGTTAATACCCGGCCTTTGCCATATTCGCCCACCACTACCAGCGGATGGCCGGTTTCTTTTACCCTTACCAGTACTTGTCCCTCAGGTTTTTCGTTTACTTCGTTATAACCAAATATGGGTGGAAATTTGTCCCATGCCAAGCCTTTTACTGCCGGATGATCGGGTACCAGAACCTCGGCTGTAAACCCCGCTGATGACTCCACCAGATCCTCGATCAGCAAACAATCAACCGGTAAAGCATCTTTCAAAGTACTCCTGCCCCAGCCCGATTTGGCCTGCACACCACTGAATGATAACCAGCCGCCCAGCATCATCATGCCGCCACCATCACCGATCCACTCTTTGATCACAGTCAACCTATCCGGAAAAGTCACTACTTTGTTTTCACGCCTGGCACGGTCAAAAAAACTTGGATACAGATGGAAACATTTGGCCTCAACATCGCTAATGATTAGGGAAACGGATTGCTCCAGATATTCCTCCAGCTTACCGGGTTCCAGGCGATATAGTTCCCAATTGGCCAAAGGGGTAACATCAACGTGATGCTCCAGGGCTTCGGTAAGGCGTTCACCGTAGAAATGCAGGTCGGCGTCTTTTGTTTCTGTTCCAAAGGGGGTTTCGATAAATGTAGGGCCAACGTGGAATACCCAGTCGCCAAGATATAGCACATGTTCATCTTTTGATCTGAACTCTTTTTTTGCTCTCATAAATTTATAGCCTATTGATTATTAATTTTTTAAAGATTTTATTCAATTATGGTCATGACAGTTTTTTGTATTTCGGTATTTTCTGCCGTACGAATGGTTAAATAAGCCAGATACGCTTTGGCTGTCTGTTTAAATATGATGAATAACACGGCAGATACTATCAGCTCTGCCAGGCTTCTGTAGTAATTCCCAAACCATGCCTCTGTTAGTCCTTGTATGAGTAATGATGTAGCTGCAAAGCCAATAACCGCGATACCCAAGCCGCGATATATGGGTTTAACAATATTGGTCAGCGGTTTTGAGCCGTGTTTTACACGGAATGGTTTCCAAAAACCTAAAGGATGCGCTCGTTGGTAAAAATCATCCAATAATTTATCCGGATCTGGTTTGGTAAACAGGGCTACGGTTACCCACAAAACGGTAGTTAACGCCATCACCAGCAGGGTTGACCAATACCAGGATAACACCAGCTTTTGTGCCTGATTAATTCCCAGCCATAACAGCAGTTTAGGCCCCAGCACCACAACGCAAAAGATGATCGCCCCACCAAATGATGCCGCTACCCGTGCCGGTCCATTGAACCGCCACCACCACCATTGTGCCCAATTGGCGGGTAGCTCGGCAGCGCTGAGCTGCAGCATAAATATGGCTACATCGGTTATAATACTCACATTAAATACCACGGCAATAGCCAGTGATATAATGATAGCCATTCCTACTTTCCCCATCAGCATATAGTGTTTTTCGCTGGCCGAGCGTACAAACCATTTACGGTAAATGTCGCTTACCAGCACCTGACTGCCAAAATTCAGATTATCGCCTACTACCGACATCGTGGCGGCCATCATAGCCGCTACCAACAGGCCCATGGCTCCATGTGGCAGCATTTCTTTCATTAACCGGCCATAAACCAGTTCACGGTCGGCACCCGGATTGCGCAGTTCCGGCCAGATCACAGCGGCCGAGATACTGGGCAGTGTAACCAGCAGCAATAAAATAAACATGGTGATAGCCGCTACTACGTACATGGTTAGTGCTTCTGCCGGTGTTCGGGTTGAGAGTATTCGCTGCCCTTCCATTGCCCCTCCCATAGGCGCGGCATCGCCGCCGTAGCCTATACTTTGACCAAACATCCAGGCCATGGCAGCCGCCAGCGGAAACACATCATGCTTAACAGGCGGTATCATCTGTAACATTTCGGGGTGGGTTGAACCAAACATATGGGCAATAGCCGTCGTCATAGCTACAGGTCCGCCAAAATGTGCCAGCGTGAGGCCGGCCAGCGTAATGGTTCCGATAAAGAAAATGCTCATCTGGATCAGATTGGAGATTACCACACCCTTATAGCCAGAAAAGAAAACAAAGAGAAATGAAACCGGAACTACCAAGTATAATGTCTCTACTTTAGTTAACCCAAATGCCGGCCCCATGATCTTAAATGCCGCCAATAATGTGATCCCTGTCCAGGCAGGCATTGCTATTAATGATGTACGTATTGCTATCCATATCCGCATAGCTGACGCCGCGCGGGCTGGAAATCTTAATCCATAAAACTCCAGAGAGGTAAACAAGTTTAGGCGTCGCCAGAAAACCGCAAACAGCACACCTCCAATGAACAAGGCCAAACCAAACCGGCTTAAATACCACCAGGATATAAAGGATCCTGTTACCAAAGCCAAACCACCATAACCTGTTGCTGCATCAGGGCTAACCAGGGCTGCGGTATAAGATATCCCGTTCAACCAGCCGGGGATCTTTCGCCCGCCCAGAAAAAAGTTTTCGAGATTGGCCGATGCAAATCGCCGGTGCCACAGCGACAAGCCAAACATCAGTACCAGGTATACTGCAACTATCCAAACATCCAATTGATCCCAGTTCATATAGATTTATTAATTTGGTCTGGATTGATAATTACATATTGGCTGAAAAAGTTTTCAATCCACCATCTCCTTTCTAAAAAATCAAACATGAATACGTAGTCATTTTTATTTATTATATCATTCATCAATACCGGTATTAGAAGCATTATTATTTTAACATTATTTATATTTAGGTTTTGAGCTTTATGGCGATGAATAGAATCTCAATATCCACAACTTTTTTGATCTGGACATTTTGAATGCGTATTCAAATTTAAAATTTTCCAATTAACATTCCAATAGCTGATCAAAATAAATTCACTTTTTATACCCCCTTTATCCTTTCGACCAATGGAGCCAGTTGTGGTAGGTTGCTTTCGGGCTTATCCAGATAAAAATATGCAGTCGCCGAATAGTTATCAACCCTGTAAAAATTCACCCATTCATCTGCAGGGAATTTATCATCAAAAAGATCTGGATAAGCAGGGTCATCCAATAATTTGGTTAAACTTCTTGACGTTCCTACCGATATGGGCTTCGCCTTCCCCCCGGCTTTGACTATTGCCCTGATCAGGTCGCGCCCAGCCCCTCCTATTTGTTGTATGGTTACACGGCAATCGGTATGAAAGTATATTGGATCAGGTATATGATACCTGTAAAAAGCAAATTGCTTCTTCTGTTTGTCAACAACCGTTGCACCCTGATATAATTGCGAAAATGGTCCAAGGTTCCATGCCGAGCCAATATAGTCCTCCGTACCGGTACCAGCTAAAGTGGGATATTCATTGTCACCGTCAAGATAGGTTTTTACTTCACCTTCACCAAACCAGGTATCTCCGTATATTTTATCAGCTATTACACCAATATTTGCCCCCAAATACCTGCCTTTACCATTTACCCGGGGTAATATCTCAAAATCCTGGCCTAATTCTACGCCTTTATTATTGCTCCAATAAGCATGAAAATAAGCTATGTTTTTGAGGTGCTTCTTTACCTTGGTCAAATCCACATCATAAAATAGCAGTTGGTTTTGTTTTGATTCATTAATCAGCACGATCCGGGCATGTGTTTTAAAAGGCATAGGGATGTAACAATTGAATGATTTACCTTCAGGATTAGTAAACAACGCACTTTGAAAAGCGGCCATTCGTCCTAAACCCACACCAAAAAAATCCCCCAACGGAGCCGATACCGCTGGTTTTGTGGCTTTATCCCAATACATTTCTATATGAATAGCACGTAAAGCCTCAGGATTACGGTCAATAATGGTCATCCAGATGCGGTTGATAATACCAGCACCGTCAAAATCAAGCAAAGTGACACTTTGGCCGGCATTTATCCATTCGCTCGGATGGCCTTTACCGCCTTTATTCTCCATGGCTCCCCTGCCCTTATCACCGGAGCGATTCTCGAAACTTACCCAACGGGCTTCTGCATCTGCTGGCAACTCATAAAGCTGCTGCGCTTTTACCTCAACTGTGTAAAAGCTAACTATTAACAATACTGCGGTTATTCCAAATGATTTATTCATATATAAATTTTATTAAGTCAAATAATACCGGGGCTCGCCCCCGGTATTAAACTAACCAACTAAACAATCACCAACCCGGGTTTTGTACCAGATTGGGATTTTTATCTGTTTCGCGCTTCTGCATTGGCCATAGGTAATGTTTCTTTTCAAAAACGCGTTTCTCTACTATTGTTCTTACAAAAAAGGCGGGGTCTGTTTTTGATGCGCCTGCCTGAATATTCATACCATAGATATAAGTATTATCGGTTTGTTCGGCTATTTTCCAACGGTGGCAATCAAAATAACGTTGTGTTTCAAATGCCAGTTCAATGCGACGTTCATGATGGATACGCTCTCGCATATCACTTTGCGAAAGGCCTGCTGGTAATCCTGGCATACCGGAGCGAGCTCTGATCAGGTTGACATAACGGTAAACGTCGCCTACTGGCCCCTGCGCTTCATTCAAGGCTTCCGCGTAATTCAAATACTGTTCGCCCAGTCTGAAAAGAACCCAGGTACGTAATACCGATTGTACTACCGGTCTCCAGACAAAACTGGGGTTACACAATTTTTTTACGAGATACCCGGTTTTGGAATAATTGCCCGAACCCGCGGCCTTTTTACCATCGGCGCCATTAAACCAAAATTCCAGTCCCTGTGTGCGGGTTTTCCATATATCACCTGAGAAGTGAATGGTAGCATAAAAACGAGGATCACGGTTGACATACATATTACTGGTGCCTGCTACATACTTTCCACCAGGGTCAGCTTCCGTTGTAAAACCTGTTTCCGTATAGCCAGACTCCGGGTTGATGATTGGAGTATGATCGGCATTATATCCGGTTATGGGTCGCGTGCCATTGGCCATCTCGTAATCATCAACCAGATCCTGCGTTGGGGCGTTCAAGGTAAACCCAAGTAAACTCAGTGGTTCACTATACACATCATGATCATTAAACAAACCCGCGTTGTAGGAAAAAAATGCTTCCTTGTTGTTGTTTACATAAAATATCTCCTGGTAGTTTTTTACCGGATCATTTGTTGCCGAGGTATAAAGTCCATACCCAGCCGCTTCTGTCTGATCGATACAGGTTTTGGCTGCATTGGCGGCGTCCTGCCAGCGTGAGGCAGCAAAAGCCGGAAATAAATGAGTACCCTTATCGTCAACCAGGCCAGTATAATCCGGGTTTCCGTTCCATAGCGGACTGGCCATATAAAGCAAGGTACGCGCCTTTAAAGCCAGGCAAACAGATTTTGCAGGTCTACCATATTCGGCATCAGAGGTAATACGTGCAGGGAGTAACGCAGCGGCTTTATCGCATTCTGATGTGATAAAAGCAACACATTTATCGATCGGATCACGGCGAATGGCTTTCAGATCGGCAGAAAGTGATACCGTATGATCTGAAATAGGTACAGGACCATAAACCCTGATCAATAAAAAATGAAAGTACGCGCGCAGAAAAATAGCTTCTCCTTTTAATCTTGACCTTAATGCATCTGTAAAAAAGTCGTCAAGTGGTACCTTATCAATGTTTTCAATAAAAATATTGGTTTTACGAATGGCGTTATAATTCTCAGTCCACGGATCAGGGATATTATTGCTATAAGATGTTGGGTTCCACGAACCCGCGTTCATGCTGTTTGAAAAAGAGATGGCGTAAAACTGATCCATCTCATCAGATGCACCTATGTAAGGGTTACCTTTGGTATCGTTGTCGACCTGCCTATGCTCTTTTGGTAAGGAAGCATAAATGTTGCTCAGGAAACTTTGTGCATAATCGCGGTTAGCAAAAACCTTATCAATAGTCAGGTCATCATCAGGCGCTTTATTCAAAAAATCTTTTTTACAGGATGCTACTACAAAAAGCAACAACGTGATCATAACTGATTTTACAAGTAATTTCATAATACTATTAATTAAATGTGTTTAAAAAGTAACCTGCAGGCCTAAGTTGAGTGTTCGTACCTGGGGATATCCCCCGAAACTCACGCCATTACTGTTATCCTGCTCCGGATCAATCACCTTCAAATGATCCCAAAGCAATAAGTTGGTACCGTTCACAAAAAAGCGCGCATTACTTATCCCAAGCTTTTGGGAAAAGCTTTTAGGTATATTGTAACCTATTTCGGCCGATTTGAGTCGGAGGTAATTACCATTTGCCGCATACAGAGAATTGGTAACATAATTGTTGGTGTTCTTTACATCGATAACCGAAGGGTACTTGGCATTGGCATTATTTGCGCCCGGGATCCACCGGTTATCATAATATTCTTTAATAACATTATAATTACCAACCCCATCCATAAAGGCCCATACGGGTCGTCCTCCCAGAAAGAAGGTAGAGCGGGCGGCACCTGTAAAGAACACACTGATATCAAAGCTCTTATATCCCAGTGTTATACCAAAACCATACATAATTTCGGGATTACGGGCATAACCAAAGTAGGTTTGATCATCCGGAGTGATCTTACCATCACCATTAAGGTCCTTATATTTAATGTCACCTGGACGGATAACGGATTGTAGCTGCGTTTGGGACGGGCTATTGTCGATATCCTGCTGATCTTTGAATAACCCTACAGCGATATAACCATATGGCCGGTCGATACTCTGTCCACGTGAGTTCTGATAAGCCAATGGTTTTACCGGCGAATCGTCTTCAATTATTTTATTGCGGGCATAAGTAAAGTTAGCCTGGAATGCATAGTAAAATCCACCGGCTGTACGGTTTCTGATCTGTATATTACCGTCAATGCCTTTGTTGTTAACAATACCTAAGTTAGCGTAAGGAATATTATCTCCAAATCCTGCCGAACTGGGGATCTGCTGACGTTGAAGCAATATACCGGTACGGTGTTCGCGAAAGGCGTCAACCTGTAATACCACCTTGCCATTAAACATCTCCATATCCAAACCCAGATTGGCTTTGGTTGATGTTTCCCAACTAATATCTTCATTACCAATACGGCTTTCGGCAAATGCTCCTGTTGGGAAAGCCTGACTGGAACCAAAAGGATAATTGTCAGCATTTTTATTAATGGTGGTTTGAAACAGGAATCGCGAACCGCCGATCTGGTCGTTACCAACTTTTCCATATGATCCCCGGATCTTCAAGGAACTGACCACTTTCTTATTCCAAAACTTTTCATTGGATATGATCCACCCAAAAGCTCCTGATGGGAAAAACCCATACCGTTTACCCGGCGGAAAATTCTCTGAGCCGTTGTAACCACCGTTAAATTCAAGTAAATATCTGGAATCGTAATCATAGGTTACCCGACTTGCCAAACCTTGCCTGCGGAATGGAATATTATCAAGTGAACTGCCGGCAGTGAGGTTAATATACTCCCTCCTATTACCCAATAACAAGCCACTTACCGAGCTCCTACCAAATTTACGGTCATAATTAACCGATGCTTCGAGGTAAACCGCGCGATTAGCGGCGCTGCCATAATAAAACCCTAAAGCAGTCTCTGTTTGGATCAGTTTATACTGATCCTGTCCATTAGTATCCTTACCCAGGTACTGATACGTGCTGGGTATCTTGTGACGTACATTGTCCGTTTCATTGAAGTAGTCATAAGAAAACAAGCCATTAAGCGACAATCCCGGGGTAATAAGCGAAGATAAATCCCATTTTGTACCTAAAGAGCTTTGTAATGTGGTACGAAATTGTTTTTGATAGCCTTCCTGCGTTGTACGAGTGTACGGACTTTCTGATAGGAATGTACCTTTACCGGGGATAGAACCGTCGGGATTTTTAAAAGGATAACTGTTATTGGGTGTATAATTTAAGGCATCATAAATAACGCCTGCACTTGAGCCCGGATAATTACCATTTGATATAATACCGCCTACATTAAGCGCTATAGAGAAACTTTTAGATAGACTTACATCAACATTTGAACGGAAGTTGTAGCGTTTTACACTGGTATTTGTAGGGTATGGAATGGTAGGATCTTCTTTATATATACCGTCCTGGATGGTGTAGCCAACATTGGTGAAATATTTAAATGTTTGATTACCTCCCTGCAGGCTTAAATTGTTGATGGTTTGGATTGTATTCTTTTTTAAGGTGGCATCGATCCAATTAACATCCGGGTATAAAAACGGATCTGAATGATTTTTATATTTTTGCACCTCTTCTGGTGTAAAAAAAGCAGGTTTCCCTACATTGGCCATGGCTTCATTTGCCAATATCGCGTATTCATAACTATTGATAAAATCAGGCAGACGCAGGGCGGTCAGCATAGCCGTTTCTGTACGAAATGTCACCTTTGGCCTGCCTTCGGCGCCACGCTTTGTATTGATCAGAATAACACCATTGGCACCACGTATACCATACACCGCTGTAGCCGAAGCATCTTTTAACACCGAGAAACTTTCCACCTCCTGTATATTGAGATTATTCATATCCCGCTCAACCCCATCAACCAGTACCAGTGGTGCCCGCCCTCCGGATGTGGTACCAAACCCCCGGATATATACACTCGAAGCGTCATAACCAGGCTCGCCAGAACTCTGCCTCGTGATAATACCCGGCAACCGGCCTCCTATAGCATTGGATAGTGAAGGTGTTGAAACCTGCTGCAGATCGGAGATCTTTACGGTTGATACTGCTCCGGTAACTGATACCTTTTTCTGTGTACCAAAGCCCACAACTACTACATCATTTAACTTCCGGCCTATCTCATCCGGAACCAGCTTTATTCGCATGGTGCGGTGATTACCTACCCTAACATGTTGGGTCTTATAACCCACAAAGGTTACGGATATTGAGTCGTTTTCACTCGCAACTTCGATCAGAAATTTGCCGTATACGTCGGTAATTGTTCCTTTTGCACTACCTATTACTTTAACCGTGGCTCCGGGTAATATCTCGTCCTTTTCGTCAACAACAGTACCAGATAACACAAACGATGCAGGATTTGACGTTTTTGGCGCGCTCTTTAGTTCGCCAAATGTAGACACCGTGGCGCTTACCTGGTTACATAAAGCACAAATAATAACAAGTAAAAAAAGCTTATAATTATTGTGCTTTGCATATCTAAAGCTCCCTTTTAGATTAATGTGGGTTTCAAGATCCAAAACCCCCGGTTTTGTAGAAATTCGCATAAATTAATAAAGTTTAGCATACGTGTATTATTTATTAATTACTCAAGATGATCGTTTAAAACACGTTCATCCACACTGCGTCATGCAGTCTTTGTTTATAGCTGTTTCAAGGTGGGTTTTCATCAAATTCTCTCATGCTTTTTGGTTTTTATGGTTTATCTATATAGTTACTCTGTTAAAGTGTCTTAAAAAAAATTTGTCTTTTATTTTTTTGAATACGTATTCAAAAAAATAAAAGACAAAAAAAATGACCAAGTCATTTTTTTTGTCTTACAGATGTTCGCACAACCAGGTGCCCTTTCATCATAATCACTTGCGGTTCTGAACTTTTATCGCTGATTTCTTTTAGCATTAACTCCACGGTACTATCAACCATGTCCTCCAAGGGTTGTTCCCAGGTTGTTAAAGAATAAGAAGGCCACTCAGACATCCTTATATTATCAAATCCGATGACCGATATATCGTCGGGTATTTTTAAGCCGATAACCCGTATAGCGTCCATTACACCAAGAGCTATGATATCATTACCACAAAAGATACAATCAATGTTCTTATTACGTGTTATCAATTCCTGGGCGGCTTTAAAACCGCTTTCATAGGTATAGTTGCCCGGTTCAATTACCAGGTTACTAATTCCCCTGTCATCAAGCACTTCTTTAAAGCCCTTCAATCTGTCGATAGTGGTTGACGTGTCTGAAGGGCCCGAAATAAAAGCAAACGACTTGTGGCCCATCTCCACAAGATATGTTGCTATCTGCTTGGCAGCAAGATAATTATCACAAAAAACAGCACTACTCTCCAGCTTTTCGGTATAACGGTTAAATAAAATTACCACAATGCCGTTCCTGTTAAATTTTTGTGAAGCTGATGAGGATAATAAAGCATCCGTAATAATCACGCCCTCAACATTATACTCTAACAATTGGGTTATCTCCTTTTCCTGGATCTCTTCGTTTTCTGAATTAATAAATATCAAATGATAACCCAGTGCTGCTAAACGGTTATGAAATATCTCTAAAACAGCTGAATAAAAAGGATTTCGGATATTTCGCATAACAATACCAATCATCATGGTTTTTCTGGTGATCAGGCTCCTGGCATGGGCATTGGGCTGATATTCTAATTTTTCTGCAGCATCTAATATTTTCTTTCGTTTTTTTTCGGACACATTGGTATTACCTGCAAAAACTCTCGAAACAGTAGACTGCGAAACGCCCGCTAGTTCCGCTACATCCTGAGAAGTGTAATTTTTTTTATTCAAACTTATAAGTGATTAATAAGAACCATAAACATACTGAATACGTATTCAATAATCAAATATAATTTTTTTCTTTAAAAAGAGATTAATTTATTTACTTTTTTTTCGCTTGATATCAGTATAGCGAATTACAAAAATTCGATTAGGATAAGAAAGGCATTCGGATTATAATTATGCACTTATTGAAGCTAATTTCTTCAAACCCTCCATAGAAGAGTTCGAAAACTGTAGTCGCAAGTCACTGAAGGAACATTCCATTATGGACGTTTCCTTTTTTAATGCCCATAAGAAAATGATAGCCAGACTGTAAAGGCATGCTTTTTGCCGAGTCCATATTAGACATGCGAACAAACCTTTAAGTGAGTTGCTAAAAGCCCGTTCGACTCTATATTAATATCCAATTCCATCGAAAACATTTCAAGTCTCACCAGTACTTAAACACAATTAGCGATAGAAGTTAGTTTCTTCAAGTCATCTATAAAAGGGTTCGGAAACTGCGATCAGACCATCACTTAAAGAGGCAACACTAATGTGTTGCCTCTTTAAGTGATAAAAATATACAGATCAAATAATTACAATATGAACGACCTAAAAGCATTTCATATTCATTATAAGTTAGCCTTTCCAATGTACCATGTCATAAGGATAATAAGGATTATCTTTATAGCTGCTATCATCAAGTCCCATTATTTTAGTTACGGCACCAGCCTCCCAGCACCAATACCCCCGGTATGCACGTTCTTTTTTATGAGCATCATACCATGGATCATCTTTATGCAGCTTGTACCAATTTTCCAAGTAAGTTTTCATGGCCTTTTCAGCCTGATCTTTAGGCAGTTTGGTTAATGAAAATATTTCACTATACAGATTTTTATAAATTACGTCATCCGGTATTTTTCCTGTAGTGGTTTTGGCGTTGATGATATACCAAAGCAAACCATCGGGTTTCCACTCTTCAAAACTTGATCCTTCATCAGCCTGTGCCACATAATTAACAACTTTTTTAAAATCTTCGTCCGGGATATTTAACAAATAACCTAAAGAAACCATATCGATCATATCGGCATAAAAGGCATCTGCATCCCAACCTATTCCATAGTATTCAGTAGCTTTTAAAAAATCATCATAACATTGGTTAATATTGTTATTCATAGAATAATTGATGTATACCAAATCAAGATACTCCATTGCAATTATCCAATGATTATAGGGCTTAAGCTTGCCCTCGCTTTGCAGTTTCGCGTTATCTTCCGAATACATTTCAAGATTACGCTGTTTCTTTTTGATCATTGAATCAAAAAAAGCCTCATCTTTAAACTGGGCCCTTATCGGCTTCGCGGTTTCGGCCTTAGAATTTCCAAATATGCTGTTAAAAAACCCCATTTTTATATATTAATTATGTTTAAAACCAACTTGCAATTGTTTTACCCAGGCCACTACCGGCAATCCCTCCTATCACCCCTCCAACTATTCCTCCTACAACCGTGCCAACACCAGGACAAATAGCGGTACCTATAATGGCACCCAACTCCGCTCCTGCGATTCCACCGGCCAGCCCGCCGGCAGCACCGCCAACAGCCTCTTTTGTTTTTTCGCCAAAGCCCCCCTCTTCTTCGTAAGCCGAATATATGTTATAAGCATCAATAGCAACACCAACAACAATAAGGCCACGGCCGGCCACTTTCCCAGCAACACTTAAAGCAGGTGACCTTGCTATTGCCTGGCTCGCTTTAAATAAACCATCGTTAGCTCCGGTAGCGTATTTACTGCTACGCACCGCCTGGGAGAAATTTGACTCTGAAAGTGCTGTTAAAGCTTTTGAATTGCGCAGAGATGAGCGGACACTATTCATCATATTGCCTGCCCTTGAAGTTTGGATCTCCAATGCCTCGCTTTGTCCTCTGGTAGCCTTAAACCCCCTGTCATTCATGGTTTCTGACGTCATGGTACCATCGGGTTTTACTTTAGTGACCTCTCGCGTAAGCGTACCATTATTATTAGCCCTTGCAAATGCCTCTTCATCAGCAGGGTTAATAGCCCCATTATTATCAATATGGTTTCTTGTCCAACGGGCGCTTAACTCACGCCCATTATTGGTATTGGCAATGGTGGCGGTATTATATTTGGTATCGGTTATTTTAAGTTCATCGCCTTTGGCATAGGCACCGTCTATACCAGAAGCAGTGGGCTTATCAATGTTTATTAGCGGGTGTTCGCTCCTAACATCTCGGTATCCTTGCTGCCTGTGATAAACATTATCTTTCATTTCGCCATAATTGCCCTGCCGCCGGTAATCGCTTGGACTGTTTGGCCGCACCAGGCTCAATTTACCGTTTTCCACGTCGTAAATAGTGCCTCGTTGTAATATATCTAAAGTATTGGTATAATCTCCATAAGTAAATACGCCAGCCCCCAATCCGGTTAGGGCTCCGTTACTGCTTCCACTGGGGGCATTAAAATCTACTTTTATTTTACCTCCTTTTTTGCAAAGCAAATTAGCGTCTTCAAATAATAGTTTATAACCATTTACCTTTACGCCCTTATTTGTTTTATCCCAGTAGATAGGTTCAAACTGACAAGGGCCACCCGTAGCTGAGCACCTACCCATTGGCTGAATATTTTCACCGGGGATCATGTCCATTTCACTGGCCAAATACTCACCATATATTTTGGTATTGTTATGATGGGTAACCTTCAGCCTGCACGGGCTCGAACCCTTATCGCAGGTAAGGCAGCTATTATCCGGAATATATTTCTTTGACATCTTATATAACTTTAAGGCGGTGTAACACTTCCTTTATATTATACCATTAACATACTATTCTTAAAAATGCTGGCTTTTTTACCATTTGATTCGGGTAGTTCAGATTGCTCTATCCGCTTGCACTGATGTGCGTTTACCACAGTATAAAAAGATGGTACATGTAACTGTAAATACAGATCAGCGCTTTGCAATACGTTATTTTTAAACAGGTAGATCTCCTCCATTTCGGTTTGCAGATCAACCTTTAGATCATAAGTATTGGTAAGATCTTTCATCATTCGTACAAAAGCTTTCCGGTCAAATTTTTCGTCATCGATTTTTGCGTCATTGGTTATTTTTACCCAATCGCCGGTCTGCTCGTTGTTAGCGTGAATGATCAGCGGCAGATCAACCGGGCCAAAAAAGCCCTTGAGCAATAAGGGATATTTTTCGGTTATTTCTAACGCTCTGTAAAAGGGTTGAAAAAAACAGCGATAATGGCTATAGCCCATAAAACTTTGTAAAAAACGTTTGGGATCCTGTAGTAATTTTTCGGTTTCGGAGAGCATCACATGAATACCTTCATGGTTTTGGTATTTATTGGCAATTTTTACCCGATAACCGTTATTCCATCGGGTTATAAAATGGTTAAAGTTATTAATGCCAATAAATTTTCCCTCAAGATCGGTAATAACCTGTATCGGCGATTGCAGCCATTCCATATCGCCGGCCCATTCGTGGATGAGCGCCGATCCCTCCATGTCCTGATCAAGTAAGGAATACTCAAAAACCCGTTGTTTTTCGTCCTGACTTATCAACTTTATTTGTACCCATCTGTCCTGTACAAACTCCAATACTTTTGTACCGGTAATGGTACGACTGGATGACGTAACCTGATACCAGGCACTTTCAAAATCGGTTCCAAATGATAGTTTCATGATTAGGATTGATTAATTTCAACATCAGCCGCGATGATATGTGCCAAACTGCCTCCATCGATATTCATTTTATCAACCGAACTTATCTCCGTTGTTTTACCCGAGGCCGAAATTTTTCCTGATGGAGCATCCATGGTCACATCTTTTGCCGTGGCAGATAGTTTTACACTTTCTGTTTCACTGGTAAACGAAATATCCTTTTTTGCATTGGTGGTTATCCCTTCATCCTGTGCAGTAACACCGATTGACTTTTTGGCTGTCATGTTGATTACGCCATCCCCTCCACCTTCTTTAGCAGGGGCGGCCGTTATATTTATACTATTACCCGCATTTATATTAATATCTTTTGATACCAGGGTGATGGTATTTGGCGCAGAAATAGTTACCGTTCCATCACCATTGAGCGTAACCACATTACCACTCGGATCTTTGACATTAACACTGCCGTTACTATCATCCAATATTACCGTATTACCGCTTCTAGTCGTGAGCGCCTTAACTTTATTATTCTGGTTACCGCCGCTGCCCGTTTTGCCGCTGAACATGCTACCTATAATAATAGGCCGGGCTATATTGCCCTCTTCAAACGCAACTAAAACCTGATCGCCAACCTCAGGAATAAAAACAAACCCGCGATTCTTGCTTACTTTATCAGAACTGCCTGCATCCGGTGCAACTACCCTTAACCATTCTGTAACATCATTGGATTGGCATTGCCATTTAAATTTCACCTTAATACGTCCATGTCCGTCGGGATCCGCGTTGTCAACCACATCAGCCAGTTGCATATCCGGATTAGGCTTAACGGCTTCATTCACCGGCAGGCGTTCTGTATCAGCGGTTACGCCTTCAAAAGTATTCTGATAATGGCCTACACCATCTATCTGATGATAAACTGCCGTAACCAGGAATTTTCCGAAATCCTGCAATTCAAAACTGGTAGCACCCCGCATACTTGTACTCACATTCAGCACTTTTCCCAATCCTACCTGTGGATTATCGCCATTGCCTATAATATTTACCAATTCAGCTATCTGCGCCTTTTGCTCATTATTTACAAAATCACTTATTTCTTTTTGCGAATTCACACGCACCTCCATTGGCCCATTAAAAACCTTGCTAAATACTTTATTAGAAGCATCTATCGCATGTGCCACATCCGGATTGCCACCTGCCGCCCCTTTCGGTTCGGCTTTAAGCAACTCGTCTTGTTTGGGATTATAAGCAAACTTATTTTGTTTAAGAGGAGCTATCTGCATAGCGTACTGCAGGCTATGGAGGTCGCGGCCATAGATCAGGCTTACTTCATCAAGCTTATCTGGCTTTCCAAAATTTAGTTTTTGCCCATCATAGTAAAACCATTCATAATACTCAGCCGACAGTCGATTGATAAAGTCATAATCACTTTCGCGGTATTGGATGATATAATCAATTGGAGAAGTATTAGTTGGTTTAATATTGAATTTCAGATCATTTTGAGGTGCATCCTGCGTAGCCAGTTGAATGATGGTTTTAAGATCCTTATTCAGGTATGAACCCAGATCAGGCCCTCGGTCTATCAGTATACCCGGACTAAAGCCGCTAATTAATATATCTCCATGAAAACCATGACTTTGTGATAGCTCTACTTTGGTTACGATCCCGCTAAATATATTTTCGCTACCACTGGCTACCCCAAATTGTACCGTTATGTTTTTACCGATAAAATCTTTAGAGTTTTGCAATGTTACCTGGTTATACTCTTCAACCTGATCATGGTTAAAGCGTAACTGAAAAGTGTGGTGCTCGTTAAAACGCTGATCAAGGTTAAACGTTGAAAAATGCGTTATTGGAGTGCCTTCTATGTTGATATCAACTATTAATTTCTTTTCCATAATTCAGTAGATGATCCCTAGCCTTTGAGTGGCCAAGGGCAGAAATAACTTATAACTTTATACTGGCCCTTTATCTTCCCAAACACAAAACCGTATGAAGTTTCTTTACCGTTTTTTTGTTCATATTGCTGTTGCAGTTCATACAGCTTACTACCTTTGTCAGTTGCTTTTTTTAAGGTGTTGTAATAGTTATCTTGAGTAGCCGGATCAATTTCAGACAGATCGTCTTCTTTACATAGAGGTATTAACCGCAAGGCATCTTTACTAAAAATAGCTCCTTCGTATATCGGATACTCGGTAGCACTAATTAGTCCTTCTGCAGGATTTATAGTAGTAGCCTTCATATCTTCAGCAGTCCATTGAGGAAGGGTTTGCAACGGAAAGCAGCACATCATTTTCAGCTGTATTTTGTCATGTTTTTTTGCCGCTTCTTTAAATTTTTTTAAAAACGCTCTAAACTGCTGTTCATCATTATTGTTAACAGGAATATCAATTTGAGCCATCTTACCGACCTGTTGTACACGAGAAGTACTAACTGCTGCTTTATTTTGCACGGGCGTATTACCCTTGCAACCCATATGTATGCAAGTCAGCAAAATAAGCTGAAAAAGCAAAATATATGTGGTCTTTTTCATCATGATCAACTTCTTGGTATACTGATAATGGCCCTGTCTTCCATTCTTTTTAAAATTACCGCAGCTCCTAATTGTTTGGATACAGCGTTGACATCAAAAACACGATCCTTTACATACTTACCTTTGGTATAATGGTTAGAAAAGCTCCAGAGGTATGGTGTATGTATTCCCTTACCGGCATAACCAAAGCCGTTATAACCTTCTAGTTTTTGTAATATAAAAGGCAGGCTCCAGTTATTTACCTTATCGTATTTCATGAGCTTAAGGGCGTCAACCGCACTTTCCTCAAAGGTAAAAGGCGGCCCGTGCCCAACCTTTGGCCTGTTGGCGGGCACCTGCACTGTGTAACCCGTTAAAGGATCGCCATTGTGTAAATGTTTTTTAAAACTGAAGGAGCATTCCAGATAATGTACACAAGCAATAAAATACCATGGGATAGAAGAGCCTCCACCAAAAAAATTAACCGGTGAATAAACATCGCCACCAAGTAAAGTAGCACTATTAAAAAAATTATTGCCCAACATAGTATTCGTTTGTGGCTGTGGTGCTACATTCAATAAACTATTTTGTTGTGATGCACCAATCGTTGGCAAATTAAGCGAGCCCGCACTAAACCTGTCAAAAAAAGAAGTATAACTGGAAGCAAATAAATTTCTGTTTGCGGGCGGAAACAACATACCATTGCCTAAGCGAACCAAGCTTGAAATGTTTTCATACCGGTTACGGTTTACGGTTACATTTTCATCAATCACTTTATCAACCTGGGCAACCTTTTCTTTGTTGATTACACAGGTGTTAAAAAGCAACAGATATTCCATAGCCGTTGGGATGGATGACTTTTTTACCTTTTTTTTAGTGGTAGGTACAGGGGCACGCGTTATTCTTTTCTTCTTTTTCATAGGTATATCAAAGAAATAAATAAGAACAAACTAAAAAAATACGGAGAAAATACATTTACTTACTTTCTCCGTATTTTCAGTTTATATAAACGACGGCTTATTTAGGCCAATCGTTTTCGTGCTGGGCATTACCCATTTTTAATTTGCGTGCCGATATCACAAAGCTTAATGACATAGGATTGTTGCCAATGATCGATATACCTTCATTATATTGGATGATATAACCTTCCTCAAAGTTCAACTCCTTCATTTTGGCGTCTTCATCTGATTTTTTGAAGGTAATAGTCCCATTGACGGGTTTGTATTGATTATTAACCATTGATTCGATAACCGATGTATCCTCAGTTGATTCAACCTCAACTTGTATGGTGCCACCGTAAACACCAGATGACGGACGGCCTTTCGCGTCCACATCCCTGTTTAATGAAAAGCTGCATTGCAGCACATCAAACTCCTTTGATCCGAGGGTAATTCTTGCTTTGAAAGCCATTGTTCTAAAAATTTTAAATTAAAAAATAACCAGGTGCATATAAGCACCAGTACAATTTGGTCAAAAAAAAATTAAATAATTTAATTTTTGCCGGGCCAGTCATTTACATGCTCTGCACTGCCTAATTTAAGCTTGCGCGCAGAGATTACAAATTTGAGGCTCATTGGAGTAGATCCAGTAATGTCAATCCCTTCAGAATACTTTACAATGTAACCATCTTCAAAAGAAAGCTCTTTCATTTTAGCGTCTTCTTCAGATTTTTTGATCAGCAAAGTACCCGCAATAGGTTTGTACTGGTTGTTTACCATCGACTCGATGATGGAAGTGTCTTCGGTTGATTCGATCTCGATATCGATCGTACCACCATAAACGCCAGAGGAAGGGCGTCCTTTTGAATCAACATCGCGGTTAAGCGCATACGAGCAAGTAAGTACATCGTAATCCTTGCCCGAAAAATTTAATCTTGCTTTGAAAGCCATAACGATAAATTTTAAAGGTTAATAATTTAAAAAAATACAGTTTTTCTGTATCCTTTATAACTACAAATAAGAATTATTATTGTTTTGGTAAATATTATTTTTTTATCAAATAAGCTTTAACCCAAATGAATATAATTTTTGGAGCCATTTTTTGCTGTATTCATTTTGCAGAGAGTACAAATGCCCTATTGTGCTGGTATGCACAGGTTTTATCTGACGTTTTTCAAGAATTCCTTTTTTGATAGCCAGGTATGTAGGGTGCTGATTTTTTTGCCAGTCGTCCCAGGCTGGTTCATCCAGTATAGATATTATTCTGGCAGATTTTCCACTAAAGTTAATATCCATACGCCCGGCAGAACTGATAAATACTTGGTCGGGCATAAATATGCGGTCAAAAAAACCTTTGATACGGGTATTAATGGAATCTTTATAAACCGGGCAAAAAATAGCGATGTGGGTTGCCCATTTTAACATATTGATGGATTGCAGCAGATCGGGCTCCGTAACGGTATTGGGAACAGCAAACTGTTTATTGGGATTAAACTTTAAGTCGGCTATCACCAGCTCTCTTACAACACTCTGGGCGGCTTCTGCCCCATCTTTATAAGCGCCGATCAACGCGGCCGTGTTCTCTCCTTTATTAATATCTGCGTTAATGATCAATAGTTGCCTCATTGGCTACAAACATAGCCAGTATTTAACAATAAATAAAGCTAACGGCGAACTTAAATTAACATCAAACAAAAGAGCCATTTAACAAATGCTAAATGGCTTTTTTGCAGTTATTATTTATTATCTATTGTTGCTTATATTCGGTATCCCAGGTAGTACTGTCATCATCACCTTTCTGACCATCAAGTTTCACAACGAAACTTTTTGCCGGAAAATAAGGGATAATATTGATATCCAAATGAATGCGATCTTTCTGTTGTTCATCGCGTTCAAAACGAATGATTTTAAAACGTTCGATCAACCTGTCGGGGCCTTGAATGTTATCAAGGAATTTTACGATCTGTGAGCGCAGATCCTGCTCGGTTTTTGAGTTCCAGTTTTCAAAAGCACGACGGTTCAAAAAGTCAAACAATACTTTAGTGATATAGTCAAATACACGAACCACAGAGTATGTCTGAAGGCCGATATTATCACCATTAAACAATGTTTTGGCCGAAAATGCCATCACCTTACCATACTCATTAACCATAGGCACTAAACCTACACGCTCCAGGTGCGATATTTCACTTTTCTTTAAATCAAAGCGCACACCGTCAACCTCATTTACCGCTCCATGTTTTTTACCGGCAGTAACCTGCGACATAAGTGTGTAATACATTTTACCGGCCAATGCTGCAGAGCCTGGCACATAAAGATCATCCACCTCACCAGCTTCTGATACCTTGCCCCTGCCTACCAGCCAATTACAGGTCATGATGGTGTTCGACTTAAAGGCATCGCCACCAGTTAAATTGGCGGCGGTAAACAAATCCAATACATCATCCGGCTGTTCCAGATCGGCAAAATCGGTAACCAGCATTACCTTATTATCATAAGCTATTTTTGACCACCGCTCCACAACTTTATTGGAACCGAGATAGCCTGGAATAACCAGAATGGAATAATTTTGGCGCAGATCCAATCGATCGTAATTTTGTTTTAACTCGTTGGCGGTAAACTCAATAAACCTTGGGTTATCTAATTCCTTCAACTGATCAAGCGAGGCATTCATCACCACAACATTTTTCAACTTGTCGGCCTCTGTATTTTTATAAAACAAATGAACCGAACGATATGCCTGCTCCAGCTCGCGTGTAGCCTGTAGCGTGTTCAGCAGGTTTTTGTTTAAATTCTCTTCGGTGCTTTGCAGGTTTTCAGTGCTTTTCTCAACAATATCACTTACCGAATCGCCATTTTCCAAAGCATCAATCCACTGATTAAGTTTTAATTTTAATTCCTCACGCTCTGTTTTCTTTTCATCGTCGGTTAAAAATATTTGTTTACGGGCTTTGCGTTCGGGATTAAGGTTCTGTAAGCCTTCAATAGCGGATTCGAGCAAGTCGAACCCACCTACACGTGAAAGTTTATCAAGACTTGATGATAACGATAGCTCCTCTTTCTCTTTAGGTTTATAAACCTGACCAGATGACTGATCATTAAGTATCTGCTCATTAGGTGTTGCCATGATCGTATTTTTATTTGTTTAGGTTATTATTGCTCCAACTCTTTAACTATACCTTTCAGCGCGTCAATAAATGCCTGTTTGGTTTCGGCACTATCAAGGGTTGTTTTTAATGTTTTATTTGTTTTTAACTGCTTAATGATATTCTGATACATTTCGCGCTGAATATTGAGCTTACGCAGATAATTACTTTGCTGAACCAATCTTTTCGGGGCAAAATCGCCCAGGTTGGCAAAATGAAAAGTCTCATTAATACTTGATCCATCCGTCTTTTCAAGGGCCACATTAACCTTGGGCTTGTAATGACCAAATACTTCCTCCACATTTTTCAGCCCTTCCACTTTTTCGGGCCTAAGCGGTTCATTATCTGTAAGTTTTTGGATAAATAATGTTTTATTGGGAGCTATATCATTAAATGCTTCTGAGGTATCGACTTTCTTCTCGTTTCCTCCTATTTCGTAGTTAAACATAATTTCTTAATTAAATGATAAGTATAGAATCGTAAATATTAATAATGTAATTACTCGCAAATTGTTTTTACTGTGGTTTAATTCTTTCAAAAAGAGTTACTTAATATCCCATAATAGCTCATCGTTACCGGTATTTTTACTTATGATCACACTATTTCCCTTTTTTAACTCCCCTGAAATAATATATCGTGAAATGGGCCTTCTAAGCTGGTTGCGTATCACACCCGATAATTGCCTTGCTCCATATTTGGGTGTAAAACCTTTCAATGCCAACATACTCTTGGCCTCGTCGCTGATCTGCATACCGATGCCCATTTTTTCGAGAGCCTGAACCAGGCTTTTGAGCTGAATGTCAAATATCCGCACCACATTTTCTTCTGATATTGGTGCAAACGGCACAATTTCAGATAAACGCGCTAAAAATTCCGGCCGGAAATTTTTACCCATTACCTCCATTAATTGAGAAGATGTTGGCATATTGCCTTTTTGTATTTCGCCTGCTACCCATTCGCTGCCAATATTAGATGTAAACAGGATAAGTGCGTTGGAAAAATCACCTTCTTTACCTAATCTATCATGCATATGACCTTCGTCTAATATTTGCAAAAAGATGTCGAATACCGATGGGTGCGCTTTTTCGATCTCATCAAATAATACTACTGAGTATGGCTGCTGGCGAATTTTATTCACCAAAAGACCACCTTCTTCATATCCTACGTACCCCGGAGGAGCGCCATACAATAAGGCCGCGGAATGCTCTTCTTTAAATTCAGACATGTCAAAGCGAATCATAGCTTTTTCATCGTTGAAGAGAAACTCTGCAATTGATTTAGCAAGCTCAGTTTTACCCGTGCCTGTTGGGCCCAATAAAAAGAACGAACCAATTGGCTGCCCCTTTTTATTTAAACCACTGCGCGATTCCAGGATGGCGTCTGATACGGCTTTCAACGCCTGATCCTGTCCTACTACACGTTTCTTTAGAAAGCCTTCCATGTTTAAAAGCCTTTCTTTTTCCTGAGCTTGTATCTTGCCTAAAGGGATACCTGTTTTATAAGATATAATGGCTGCGATATCCTGTTTATCAACAACCTCTGTTTTATTGCCGGCCAAAGCTTCCAGCTGACTTATATTTCTTTCAAAATAAGCATCAAACTCTTCGGGAGTTTCCAGACTTTCCACCTGTGTTTCGTCCTCCAGTTGGCCCAATAATACGGCACTGATCTTATTGCGCAGCAGAGAATATAACCATTTGTAAGAAAGGATCAGTTCGGGATCATCGTTGCTGTTTTTGAGCTCTTCAAAATGCGCCCGCAATTCGGCTAATGAAGTTATTGAGGTATCGTTCATTAAGCGGATAGCCGCCATGGTACGATCGAGAAGATCAAAAGCGGCATCGGGCAAGCGTCTATCTTTCAGATAACGCTGCGCCAGGCGCACACACTCTTCTGCCGCGTTGGCATCCACTTTTAGGTTATGATGAGACTCATAACGGGGCACCAGCTTTTTAAGCATTTTTATGGCCGTGGCTGTATCCGGCTCATTCACCTGCAATACTTCAAAACGGCGACTAAAAGCCTGTTCGGGCTCGATAACCTTTCGGTATTCATCAATAGTAGTAGCGCCTATTACGGTTATTTCGCCCCGGGCTAATTCCGGTTTGAGCAAATTACCTACCCCACCGCCAATCGGGCCTTTATTATCTAATAACGTATGTATCTCGTCAATAAACAAGATGGCTTTATCCAGCTGCTTTAATTCCCGGAGAATATTCTTCAGTCGATCTTCAATCTCGCCTTTATAAGATGCCCCTGCTATTAATGAACCCAGATCCAGCTCATACAATTGTACGTTTTTTAACGAATCGGGTACCTGGTCATTTACAATATCCAGAGCAAAGCCATCAACCAACGCTGTTTTACCCACCCCGGCATCACCGGTTATCAGCACATTGGGTTTTGTACGGCGACTTAATATTTCCATGACCATGCGGGTTTCCCGCTCACGGCCAATAATAGGATCTATTTTATCATGTCGGGCCAGTTCGGTACGGTCGATACAATATTTCAGCAAAGCACTGTTTGTTTTTGCCGGAGTATCCCCAACAGCATCTTTATTGGCTGATGTTTGCACAGCTTGCTGTATCTCCTCATTGCTCAGGTAAATATCCAATAGTTCCTTTTCTTTTACCGGAAACGATTTAAGCTGATTTACATCAAAACCTACGTTGGGTTTAACCAGAGCAATAAGCACACAAACCGGGGTTATGAGGTCAATCCCAAGCTTAATACGCACGTTATCGGCTTCTTCAAAAACCTGTCTAACAGCGTTATTGCCCAGCATTTCATCAGGTACGGTAATGGCAGGTGCATACTCCTCTATTCTAACGTCGGCCCAATCCTGTATATAAGCTGCGTCTTTTCCCAAAGATTGCAGCATACCGCGCAACCCTACCTCCTGGTGCATTAAACCTTTTAACAGGTGCGCCGGGCCAAACTCTTTATGGTGATATTCTTTCGCGAGCGATTGAGCCACCCTAACGGCCGTTTTTACTGATTCACTGAGATTAACTACATTCATGCTATTGCAGGTTGGCCTGGGTTACGTAAAAATAAGTTTTGCCGTTTGAGGTAAAATGCTGGTTAACCAGCACCGAGCGCTTAACCTGCTCGCTGCTATGCACTAAAAACTTAATATATGTCTCGAACTGTTGCTGAGGCATATCTCCTCTTAAATCAGCTACTTTGGTATTCTGGAAACTATTTTTTCCGGGCAATGGCAAACCGGTAACCGTTTTAAAGTATGTACTCAACTGCATATCTTTAATGTCGCCTTTTGATATCTTTTGGTTTAATCGTTTTTGAATAATATCAACGTAGTTTTTAAACAACCTTTTACGATAATCAGAGGCATCCTGCTGCAGGTTTTCGCCTATCATCAATGACAATATATCAGTTAACTGATTATATTCCTGTTCATTTAAAATCAATAAATACTGCAATTGGCCTGGGTGTTGTGTTACTACGCTTGCCGGCAATTGAGCATTAATAAAGTACTTAAATGCATTATGCGGCATATTATTACCTAAGTCATTGGCTGCAGGACTTACCTGCGCAATTACTCCGGGTTGCACATAACGATTTTCGCGCCCGGTAAGCCTGAAAGCACTATCCAATGCATGTACCTGGGTATTAATATCATAATCTGTCTCTTTCATCAGGCGATCAACAGATAAACGCATGGCCTGGTTTGTTTTCACAACGCCTTTGGGCGGGAATACTACAGCACCTTGTATCATACTGTTTTTAGGATAATCCAGATAAAAGGAGATTGAATCGGAAAGCGAGGTATTAAATTGCTGAACATTGCTCAAGCCTTCGCCCGTGATCATGCGTTGTTTTTTAAGATCAGCCAGTTTTATGGCAGATTGTGAAACAATTCGCCTGGCCTGTATCACAAAATCATTATAGATAGGATTATAATCACTAAACACTTGTATAGCCAATAAGCGGGCGTCAGCAGCAGCTACCTGGTCAGCTTCGTTGGCTATATCATCGGCATTATAATTGCCCGATCCGGTAGTGCCTATCAATACAATCAGATTGGTTTCGTTAGTATGGCCTTTAAATAAAGTAAGAGCGGTGTTTATACCTTCAAATACCGGTTGATTTTGCAAAGTAGTGCCGCAACCATTGGTTACCGATGCCTGTTTATCAAAATACTTTACAAGCTCCCTATAATCAGCTGTAAAGTTCATTTTATTGATGCCACCTGAAGGGCAATCCTGCGCATTCCGGTATACTACACCTCCATATGTTATCTGGTTACCTTTTGCATGAGCATTAAATATATTTTCAAATGACTGTATAGTGCTGGTTATTCCGGAGAAATAACTGCGCATAGTGCTACCACCATCAACCACAAAAACAACATTAATGTGATGGATGTTCTTGCGGATGTTCAGATAATCCTGGTATTTAAGATGGCCACCTTTAACATTAAGAATACTATTGTTCGATTTATCATACACATCAACAGCCAGTCCGGTTCCTAACTTGTCATTAGGGCTTAGCACATTCCCTGTAATTACCGGCACACTCCGCAATACAGGCTCATCTGTGCTTATCAAAGGATCAAATTTAAAGTAGGTGCTTGTGGCAGGAGGAGCAGATACCAATATGGCCTGATTGATAGCCGTTGCGGCTGAATCGTCGCCATCTGTAGTGTTATTTTTAGCCGAGCCAATATATAGCCGGTTACCCCAGTTATGCAATGCGTCGGCTGCCACCCATCCATAAACACTCCGGGATGCACTGTCAGCTACAAGTTGTCCCTCAGAACCAACCAGCATTTTTTTACCATCATCTGATTTTTTGAAAACATATACGATGTTATTTAACGCAAGTTTTGCTTTTTTACGGTCCAACTCCGGCGAGGTAAATACATATAACGAATCTGTTTTATCATAATAAAAGTCGGGCATCAGTAGTGGGTTTTTACCGCTGATAACCGCTATATATTTACTGGGATAAGTACCCTGGTTAATAAATGCCGATTGCCAAAGCAAAACTTTCGACTTACTGATCCAGCCATAACTCTGACTCGATTTTTTGTTCGTAAGCTTACGGCCCTGTACCATTCCTGGCTGGTATTTGATCAATTTTATATAGCCATTTCTTTCTTCGCTAACATAAAAAGGATCCATGAACTTTAATTTTTTCATGACCAGAGTACCTCCCGGAGACGTATAAGTGTAATTCTCATCTCGATCAGAGAAAACTATCCATGGTAAACTGGTTTTATCATCGCTGTTATAGATATTGGTACTTTCATTTGGCTTTTCAAATGCAGCAGGCAGGGTTATTACTTTCTTACTAATGGATACAGGCGACTGCGCTTTCACCGAAATACAGCAAAGCAACAATAACATTATTAAAATATTTTTCATCTTGATAGGTGCATATATTAGGTTCATTCGATAACGGTTTATTATTTGGTTCTTCTCGGAGCGGCATTCGAGGTAGATGAATGCTGTTTAACAGTAAGCATACTTGAGCAGGTTGATTTAGCCCTTAAGGTTACCTGGGCTTCATCAATATTAATACCACCGCCAAAAGTAAGCCGCATACAGTATGAGTAAAAGTCGGTTTGCTTACTATCGCCATTGGTTTCCAGGTTAACGGTTACTTTTTCATCACCACAGAAATACTTGTTAACGAGATAATAGTAATTGGTATTAAAATCGGCCCCATTAGCAATGGCTTGCAAATGTGCCCTGATGTCGTCAATCACTTTTCGTTCCCCTTCACCAGGCGTTACAATGGCGTTAACTGTCGAGTCGGGGTTTGATATCAGCATACGATGATAAACAGGGTGTTTGCTTTTATCGGTGCTGAGTTTTATAAAATAAGTTCCGGGATTATGATAAGTGTATAATGCGGTGGCTCCTTTAACATCAACCCTGCCGGTTTCACCAAATGACCATTCGTATATCCTGGCATTGCCTTGTGCTTCCAGCCTGATTTGCTCATTGACGATTCCCTGGGTAGGCCCGTTGATCGTCATCAGGGTATCAACAGACTGGGCAATGGTATCTTTAACATTTACCGGAAACTGCTGCTTTAGGGTACCATCAACAGTAATCCGTACAATATAATCGCCGGCGTGCTTAAATTTATAACTTCCGTTTTGGACGTTTGATTTATCGCCATTACCAAACTCCCATACCCAGCTTTTGGCATTAGCTGTATTATCTGAGTACACGAGGTTTTCGTTTAAGAATATCTCATCTTTTAGCAGCCTGGCATTAACAGTTCTTTTATCAAATAATGAGCTTTTAAATAAAAAAATCAGTGCGGCAATAATGAGTATCCCAACAATGATATATAAAAAGGCATAGGTTTGCCTGTTGGTATCCACGGGGCGGCCGCTGTTGTAATCGTCTTTCATTGGTTTAAAGGTTTTTGTTTTTATAGTGATGTGATGTTTTGCGTTTACTTGCTGGCGCCAAGGCTTTGTTGTAACTGCCGTGTTGATAGCTTACAGTCATCAAGCAGTTTACTAAGCCGGTTCATATCGCTGTAATTACCGGTGAGTTCGCGTTTATCATAAAACAGGTTCTCGAAAAGCTTTGAGGCGTGAATAAAACATTTATACCGGTTATCATACGGACGGCGGTTATAATAGGAACGTATGGCACCAATAGAATTCCTGATATCGTTCTCCAAAAAAAGAGCCTGTACATTGGGGTTAAATTTGGCAATATGTGTGTAGGTAGTGTCGACGGTTGGTATAGCCTCTTTAACCAAAGCCTCAAATTCATCCTCTTCGGCTATTCGCTTGGAAAACTCTTCCTTTGATATAGTTGCACCATCGTTATAATTATAAAAGATGGCTGTACACAATATGGTTGATGTTATCAGAAACATCCCTAAAAACAAAAGGAATTTCTCTCTTCGCTCTTTTAAATTAAACTTTAGCATATGATTTAATAATGTGAAAACCGGCCACTTAGCTTGCTGGCTGCTGCTTTATTTATTTTGTTACACGATTCCAGTTGCGAACGAAGGCTTTCAATCTGAAAACGGGTGGTAAATAATGAATCTTTTACATTAGCTATAGTAGCAATGTGGTTACTTAATTTTTTGTACAGATCGAAACTCTTGAGCGGATAGGGGTTGCTCTGAAGCTTGTCAAGAATATGCTGGTTATTCTCCTGAATATCATTAAGCAAGGTATTTTGATTGTTTAATTCCTCCGAATTCATTTTTGAATACTGCGACAGCTGTTGCATGCGCATAAGAATAACTTCGAAACTATTGTTGATGTCATTACGAATAGCTACTAATTGATCAGTTTGCTTCACTTTGGCATTCAACAGTACCATTTCATGGCTTGAGGTAAGGAAAAAGAAATAAACGGTTACAACAGCAAACATTAATAACCCTGCCAGGTACATTATAAAAACCCTGTAGGATCGGTTCAGGTCAATTATATTTATGGGCTTCATTAAATATATGTAATATTATTGTTAAGAGATCATAGATAACTTAAGATTAAAACGATTAATTATCAATATAAATCATTCAAAATAAAGGATGTAATGAATATTTTATTAACCTTTAAAACATTTCTACAACTATTTTTCAAAAGAAATGTTTATGAAAAAGTGATTTTTTTTATCGCCATCTTGCAAATCAAATATTTAATATGCAAAACCCTCTATATTTCAAGCCATTAAGATTCCAAAACATTAGTTTGGGGCGAGATATGCAAACACAGGATCTGGGAGCCTCTATCTCTCAATACATAGAGCTGATCATTTTTACCAGGTACGGCGAACATCGTTATAACCCCGAGTTTGGATGCGAGATATGGGACATGGATTTTGAACTTATACAGAGTGAAACTCTCTGGGAAGAAAAACTAAGGCAATCATTACTTAAATCAATCAAAAAGTTTGAAAAAAGGATTTATGATATTGATATTGATGTACACATCGGCGAGATCAATAAATTTTATCCCTTAAGAAATGTAAGCGAAATAAAGAAGCAAGTACAGATCATTATAAAAGGAAAGCTCAATAAAACCGGTGAGTATTATACCTTTTCCACGTCATTATTTTTAAGCCCTTTATCTGCATAAAAGCCTAAACATGAGCAAATTATTTTTCACATCGAAAGAAGAAATCAAGGGGCGAATGCTCCGAAACGCTATGGATTTCTGGAACACCACAAATGTTAACGACATTGACCCACTGGTTAAATTATTGATCGAAGCGCTCAGTTCAGAATTATTCAACCTTTCAAATGATGTTAAAAATCTGGAAAACAGAGTGCTCAATAAAATATCAAGAATACTTGCTTCTGATTACCTCACTGCCCCCCTCCCCGCGCATGCCCTGTTAAAGGGCATGCCGGTTGAAGTTAAGGAAACCTTAAACATCAAAAACCATTTTATTTATAAAAAAGCCGTCTCTCCTGACGCAGGCAAAACGACACCGGATACTTTAGAGGCTTTTTTTACTCCAGTAGGCGAAAACTTTGTTTTCAAAGCCGAAATTAAATATACGTTCAATGGCAGGCAATTATGGGAGCATGCTCCGGATGCCCAAAAAAGCTTAATTACGAGTTCATTACCACAATCTTTTATCGAAAACAATACTTTATGGGTGGGTATCGAAACCGACCCTAAACTTAACACGCTTCGGGATGCCGGATTGTATTTTGAATGGCCAGGCTATACTACCAATAATGATTTTTATAACCTACTGTCTGTTACCCGTTTCTACACAGATGAGCGGGAGCTGCATACCACAAGCGGATTAATATATGAAGAGGAGAAAGCGGGCGAAAACAAACCTGTATTTTATGATCAAAACGTTATTAATTTAATTACCCGGGATGTAAAATCATATTATCAAAATCGTTTTATATCTCTTACAGATGATAGCTTAAATGATCTTAACTTGCTTAAAAAAAGCTATCCCACATCCTTTGAAAGGTGGATTGAGCCTTCTGATCTGAAACGGCTTAAGCCTTGTATATGGATAAAAATGGTTTTCCCGGCAATGATCGGGCCGGATGTACTCAACGAACTGCAACTTCACCTAAACTGTTTTCCGGTTATGAGCCGAAAACTACATGAACAAAAATTCAGGGTAAAGGAAATGAATAACATCATCCCGATCAAACCTTCAGCCTATGATCATTTTTTATCCGTTCAAAATTTACATGACGACCTCGATATTCACTATAATGAAATCCCGTACAGCCAGTCTGATCAAAATTTTGAAGGAAGTTATTCTGTCAGAAATGGTGGGGCCGAACGTTTTGACTCCCGGAACGCACAACAGATCATCGAATACCTTTTTGAATTGCTCAGGGATGAAAAAGCTGCCTTTGCGGCTTATGGGAATGATTTTTTAAACTCGACATTAAAAACACTCGAACAAAACATTTCGCTCATTGAAAAAAAATCAAATCAAGCAAAAGACAATCATGAACTAATCAATTATCTTGTTTTGAAACCGGCCAATAAGGCCAGCATGTTATATCTTCAGTTTTGGACTACCCTGGCAGATACTGCTAATAATATCAGAAAGGGCTCCCGATTACAGCAGTTCGAAACAACAAAGCTAAAAACAGATAATTTGCGCTTGATGACCACCTCCATTGGAGGTAGAAATAGTCTCGGCGCTGCCGAACGTATACAGGCATATAAATATGGGCTTACCACCAAAGACCGGATAGTTACTCAAGCTGATCTGACTAGTTTTTGCCAATATGAACTGGGCAGCAAATTAAAAAGTGTCCGCATCGCTAAAGGGGTAAGTATTTCTTCGAACCCCAAAGAAGGCTTTAAAAAAACTACGGATATATATTTAAAGCCCCATGAAGGAAGTAAGCTATCAACAAATGAATGGGACACATTGCTCAGTCTGCTTCAGTCAAAACTGGAATCACGGAGTATCATCAATTATAATTACCGTCTTTTTATTGAAAAGTAGTATTAAATCTAACTACCCAAATAAGTAGTATAACCAAGTCTGGCATTATCCTGCTGCGCCCCTATAATTATTTTTTTAGAATCAGGCGTGGCCAACAATTCGATCTTTACACCGGCCTGCATCGGTATAAAATATGATAGTAGTACATCAATACAAACAGCTGATCGCTCTCCAGGTAAAAAGTCTATCATTGTTGAAGCGTTCAATGGCCCAATAGCAACACGTAGCTCTTCTTCAGGCTCAATCAATTGTCCTGCTATAAAATCTATTCCCAAGGCCGCCTTACCCAATGAAGTCTGTATGTCTGCCAAGTCTTTTTCCCCACGCCCAATCGTTAATTTATAACTGAGTGATATAGACGTTTTAAATAACATGGTTAATACTTTGCCTATAAAAACAAGATTATTCCGTTGCTCATGTATAACAGGCAAAACGTGTATTAATATAAGCATTTGCTTATTTGTAAAGCAGCTAAATTCTTTCCACTCCTTTAAAAATATGTTGATCAGATCGTCGTATTCATTTTTCTTATCCAGACGGTTCTCATAAAGCTCAAGGATCATTTTCAGGTGATTCACCTCTGCTTCAAACGGCGCAAAAAAGCGCCGTGTCTGCTTCTCTTCATCCCTCCTGTCAACAATATCCTTAATCATCTCCTCTTCGGTGATCATTAAACTCGATGCAGGCGGTTTATGGAACAATCCCTCAGGTAACATATCATACAACCCATCTCGATTTACCCAAACCTGAAGCATTTTCTTGTTAGTGATATCGGTTTGGTTTACGGTAATTCCGGCAATCTCTTTTGCAAATGCACGTTGTTGGGGGCCTACTGGTAATATCACAACACCATCAACTTCAACCAATTCATTCTCAACAATTTCTGCAGCAACAACCGTTGCTTTAAAATCAGTATCGATAAGATTAGGGCTCTTGATCTTCATTTTTTAATATTTTTACAAATAATATTTAAAACAATAACCACAATTATTGGTAATTGATTAGACTTATATCAAATTTATTTTTTAAGCCCGTTACAGACCTGAACATACAATTATATCATGGACGTTAAATCATTTTTTATACGTTATCTTATCTTCCCCCTCATCTTCGTGATTGCTGCGGCAATTATGACCATAATTAACAAAAAGAATAAGCTCCTAAGCAATAAACGCCTCATTGTTATTATTCTGTTAACAGCCGTTATTTTGGGCATTCCCGGTCTGTTGGGCTTTCTCGATCTGCAATTTATGCCTTGGGGTTATTTATTTTGTCAACTTATTTACCTAACCCTTGGTTCTGTTTACGTATGGCTTGCTGGTAGATATCATGAAAATGAACTTTTGAATAAAAAGGGCTTCTTTATTTTCTGCACGCTGATTTCCTGCCTGCTGGGCATATATCTTTTTAAACTGGGCTTTGATTGGCTAAACAATTTGCAATATGGTTTATGGGCTGCCACCAGCGTAATCATATTTTTGCTTCCGCCCATTTTCTGGTGGGCTTATATTGCATTTATGAGCATCCCGCTGGAAATATACAAAGTATGGCAATACCCACGAACACCTGAAGATATTAGTATGGAGCATCTTAACTTTGATAAACTAATGGTGTTGGAACTTGATCTGTATAAAAATACGGATGATCCGGAACCCCTAAAAGTTAAGGCTAAAGCACCGCCGAATATGAATTTTGGCCAATGGTTTCAGAAATTTATTGATGATTATAATTTAAAATTTCCGAATGCGCCTGTGGGATATAAAACCAATAAAACCGACAGTTATAAATGGATATTTTACACTAAACCATCTTTTTGGAAACAGCGGCGATTTATCGATCCCGATCTAAACATAACTGAGAATAAGATCACTGAAGCAAACACAATATATGCCAAACGTGTTTCTGAAATTGTAAGCGAGCCAGAACGCACCGGCGATCAGGCCGTTTACCTGTAACCTTTTAATAACATCTACATACAAAAATATGATATGCTTAGTCCATTAAAAAACAAGCCTGTAAACTGGGTAGACGGAATGAAAATTTCCAGCGGGCATTTTATTAGCACGGATAATTTCATACATGATATAGTGAGGGATTCTAACTCCCTTCAACTCAATAACCATAACTTTGGCTTATTACCACCTGTCGCGAACGAATCTGCCGCGTTGGATATACAGATCACAGAGAGGGCCTCAAATCAGGTACAGATTAAAATAAACCATTGTAGCGCGGTAACCGCCGAAGGCCACCGCATTGATATATCCAGAACAGGTACTGAATTGCTGTTTACCCATTATTTCGGTCAGGATAACGCAACAGAAAATTCCGAAACTTACTACGTCTTGTTAACCGTCAACCCGTTCGAGCGCGTGGCAAGTGGCAATCCAGATCCGGAGGAGGTTCCCTTAAGATATCCAGAGGTTGATAAACAATACAATATTACCATAATACCGGCCTCGCAAATAAACGGCCGAAGCTCCCATTTTCTGGAGGTAGGCAAATTCATTAAAAACGGCAATAATCTGCAAACTGATATCAGTTTCATCCCTCCTTGCACATCAGTATTAAGCCACCCGGAACTGGTTAAGTATTATGAAAATTTTAGTAATCAACTGAATAACCTACAGCTACTGTCGTTTCGTATTCTGGATAAAATAACTTCAAAGGAATCTGTTTCAACCATTGGTAAAAACGTAAAAATATTGTGCGAAAAGATGCTGGAGTATATTGCCCGAATCTATTTTTCGTACCGTAACATCGTATACCAACAACCACCGGTATATATGGTGTCATGTTTTTCGGAAATGGCACATATATTTTTCAGCACTGTAAAAAGTATCCCCGGTGCCGAACGCGAAGAATTACTCAAGTATTTTTATGAATGGAAGGATGTTACACCTGGCAACTTTGAGGAGTTACTTGCCCGCCTAATAGAAATAGTTTACAACCATCATGATATCAATTCATCTATGATAACCGTTGATGAATTCCTGCGTGTAATAGTAGCTTTATGGAATAAACTAAGCGGTCTGGAATATATTGGCCAACGTAAGGAAAACATTGTGGTAGCTGAACAACAAGTGATACAGACTGTACAATCTAAGCGTACATGGACTTTATTAGACTAACTCATAAATCCCGAATAAAACAACCACTTAATTTTTATAATCGAACTTTGTACAAAAAAGTAAAATCAATTATCCTCCAAGAAGGGCGTTAAAATCTTTTTTTTCTTTATTCATCTCGTTTTATCAAATATCGAAGTCGATCTTTTCAAATCTTTAATAAAAAAACTTTTAAACTGTGATCGGAAGTCACTTAAGTAGATGTTCACTTCAGAACATCTACTTTTTATATCACTGCACGTTATTGACCTATAATATTTATACTAAATTCACTGCCCACAAAAAAGAGTTCGAAATTTCAACATAATTCCGCTTCTCAATTAATCAAAATACAGTTATGTATGTTTTTTGCTAAATAAGCGGCTATGAGGTATTCAATTTTCACTTAGGGTGCTTTTAAAGCAAAAGCTCTTTTTCATTAATAGCAAAAAATCACAAATGATATTTTTTAGATATTGTTATTGGCTTTTCAAGCCCGATGCGGTGAAAATGCTACTTTAGTTTCCTTAATCTTAAAACGAAACCTTCCTGAACATTATAATAATTTATGCAACAATACAATATTAACTGGTTGAAATTTAGCATAGGAGTTATCGTTAGCCTGGTGCTTTCGCTAAGTATTCATGTTGTAATGCTCCAAGAGATGAATGTAGCCTTCCCTGATTTTACAGTTATTACCACACCTTACAAATTCTTCACTCGCGTGGTTTCAGTCCTGGGTTTGATCTTTTTTTGGCAATTAGCGGAGAAGAAAGTTGGAGGAGTTATTGCCAAAAAGTGGGCTTTCCTGGTTATTATAGATGCTATGTTAACAGAAAGTCTCTTTAGAGGGCCATTCATGAACGGTTATTGTAGCAATTCTATAGGCTTTATGTTAATAAGCAACATTCCAAAGTTACTGGCGATCGCTATAATGTGTGGATTAATAGCTTTCTCTGCTCCTAGGCTAAATAATTTCTTTCTTAAATTTTTGGCTGCAGCTGCCATAGCCGCTATTTTCATGTTCGTTGCGAGTCCATTAACTACCGCAGTCTGGAAGCCGGTAACGAACTCGATCGCACACCTTGCTCCTACAAACGAATGGTGTAAATTGCCCTATGGTCCTGAAGTGCTCATTCCTTCATATATCAGTTTTGTTGAACCTGTTATGGCCTGTGTGATAATAGCTATCTTAACTTGGGATAAACTTTCACCAGCAAGATGGCTAAAGTATTTGTTGTTCACTTTAATTATATTAGCTATAAAAAATCAATTGTTTATGCCGGTATTTTACGCAATGTTAGGCAAAGACAATCTTATAGTAAATCTGGCAAGCGAGGGACAATTTACCCTGGAAGCTATTATTTTAGCTATAACTACTGGTTTTACTTTTGAGTGGAGCTTAAAAACATAGGTCTATATCTCTCAAATATATTAGAATCTTACCTGGTTTTAATGATGTAACCCATCAGTGGCCCATTCCCGGGAAATCGATCCTGTATTGTTCGAACTATACTACCATCAAAGCTAACTTCCTCAAATCTTCTGTAAAAGGGTTCGAAAATTGCGATCTGAAGGCCACTGAAAGAAATATTCCGTTATGGGCATATCCTTTTATGGGCATAAGAAAAGATAGCCAGAACTTTAGATCGCCGCAAAAAGAGTTCGAAATTTTCCGGCAAGGCCTTATACCTTTATCTAAATTCTTAACATTCGTCAAGCGAATTTCCTTTTCTTCCAACACATGCTTTCAATACGCTCAAAACATGATAGCAGGGAAATTATTTTGCAAAATAATTTCTTAATTCGCCACCGTTTTCTGCGTAGTTCCACCGGATCTGGTCATTCTTTCCATCTCCGTTAATATCAGCAAAAAAGAAATCAGTATCCCCGCTTTGTGAAGTACCCCGCAATGAATAATATGGCCCATCAAATGTATTAGCAGTGGTAGCATAATAAATCTTGAGCTTACCTAAATAATTACCAGGGTTCCAGTAGATCTTATCGGCGCGGCCATCGCCATTTACATCGGTAAAATAAAATACGGTCGCTGCCGAAACACTTGAAGCACCGGCATCGGTGAATGAGGTTGAGGCAGTAAATGTACCGGCGCCATCTGACAGGAAAACTGATGGTTTACCTGAGTTGAGTGTTGGTTGCCAAAGTATCTTATCTGCCTTTCCATCGCCGTTCACATCGGCATAATAAAATACCGAGCCACTTGTAGTGCTTGCACCTTCGGTACCAGACACAACCGTACCGCTGAAATTACCGTTTGAGGTAGCCAGATAAACCCGGGTATGCCCCGAATCAAACGTACCGTTCCAATAGATCTTGTCGGCCTTGCCATCGCCGTTTACATCGGCAAAGTTATAAATGGTGGTAGTACCCGCACTCGTTCCTTCCGGGTTGTCGATCACGGTTGAGCTAAAATTACCATTGGTAGTAGCCAAATAAACACGTGTATGCCCCGAGTTTAAGGTTGGATCCCAAAGTATCTCATCCGCCTTGCCGTCGCCGTTCACATCGGCGTAATAGTAACGGGTAGTGGTTGATGTAGAAGCGCCAGCAGTATGAACCACAGCTGTCACAGCAAAGGTGCCATCACCATTGGACAGGAATATCTGCGGACGGCCGCTATCATAGGTAGCATTCCAGTATACTTTATCAACTTTACCGTCGCCGTTGATATCGGCAAACGAGAATTTAGTATTGGCATTCGCACTTTTTCCGTTGGCATCGGCATGGGCGCCGCCAAAAATACCAGGCACAAAGTTTGCCATTACCGGCCAGTGATCTGAAGGCCAGAAACCGTTATAACTGGTGGTAATTACTTTCCATGAAGTGAAAGACATACTCCGGTCGCTCATCATCCAGTCTATCTTACCCGTACCAGTATCTGTCCAGCCGTGAAAGGTAAGGTCGCCATCGGTATCGCCAAGGGCATCCACTACATCCAGGCCATCCTTCAGGTTGTTGATCTCTTCGGTACTGGGCTTCGCGTTAAAATCACCAAAAACAATTTCAGGCAGGTTTTCAGTATTGTATTGCTTAACGGCTGCCACCAGCGCCTGAGAGTTTTGTAACCTCACTGGCTGCGAATCAAACTGCCAGTGACTGTTACTTACAAAATATCTGAGGCCTGTTGAATTATCCGACAATTTGGCCCAGGTACCGGTATTGGTTGGCCCAAGTACAACAGTACCGCTGCTTTCCAGCGTAAAACGATTGGTTTTATAAAAAATAACTTTGGGTGTGCCCATACCGGCCGACTCATCAAAATACACCCCATAACCCAGTGTTGCCATCTGTGGGATAAACCAGTTTTCAAATGAATTATCCGAAAACTCCTGCAACCCGAAAACATCGGGATTGTTATCTACAATGATCTGGCGGATGTTACCCTGCCGCTCGGTAATAGATTGCGCGTCGGAAGGGTCATTATGCCTCACGTTGAAGGACAACACCCTGATCTCAGGACTTGTTGCCGATGCAGTAAGCTCGTTAATAGCCGGCAGCTTACTATTATTTACTGTTTTTGTATCGCCAAGCTGTGATTTCTGGCAGCTGGAAAAAAGCAGTAGGCTGCTTAACAAGCAGGCCGCCGCATTGATAAAGTTTGTGTTATTATTTTTCATGATAGGTTGATATATATTTTGATAGGATGATTTACATATAGTACATTATAGTGTGATTAGCTTGGTTTACTTTACCGGTTTATCAAACAATGGAACGGTGAACTGACTGTCGGCATCGGTTTCACTCGTATTGGCATAAGGCGAAAATGTTCTGACCGATAACTCATTGTTCTTAACCGAAAATTTGTACAAGCGCATTAAACCATTCCCGCCGTTTGGCCGGCTTTGATAATCGTTAAGGAAAGCCTTAACCGTATGCCCATTAAAAGTTTCGGAGCGATAACCTTCGCCATTGTCGCCTACGTGGCCGCAAAGCATCATAAACAGGTTGGGATTGCCTTTAAGGCTTTCATAAATGGCTTTACCCTGTGCATTAAAAGGGGCCTGTGGCGTATTGGAACCGATTACCGGGTTAAAATGTAAAATGGAATGGCTTACCACAATTGCCTTGCGGGTTGCGTATTTGGCCAGGATCTGGTTGGCCCAACTGTACATACCTGCCTGGTCTTCATTAAAAGCATCAAACTCCAAAAACAACACAATAAAATCAACACCGCCTGCCGTAAACAGGTCATAGTGGCTATCGTTATTATTACCATAATGACCACCGTAGTAAGAACGGCCCTCAAAATGCTGTACACCAAAATATTGATTATAGCCATTGGTGGTACCCTTAACCGGATACTGCGACGGAAACTGGTCATGATTACCTACAGCCAATCCATAAGGTATGCTAACCGGGTTTTCCAGCCCGTAAAGTGCGGTTTTGGCCAGGTACCATTCGCTCCTTGCGGTGACGGGATTATCGCCGTGCTCGGTGATATCACCCATGTGTGCTACATAAGCGATATTTTCTTTAACCTGGTTCTTTTTTATCCAGTCAATCTGGGCTTTGAACATGTCAAAGGTTCCACCAAGCTGGGCCTGGGCCAGGTAGTATTGTGTATCGGGCAGTACCGCGATACAAAAATCGCCGGGTTTAACTACCGCGTCGGGGCCGGGCGTATTTAAAACTGTATCTGCCAGGGGTAAACTATTTTCGGCATTTGCATTATAATTCAGTAACAACAGGCCAAGGCAAAACCCGGCTGCGAACTTCTTTCTGTAATTCGGCATTATATTTTTGTTTAAAGATTCATAACATCCCCTCCTGCCCTATGTGCACGAGGGGATGTAAAAAATATCAGATCAATAACCGGGGTTTTGTGTAAGCAACGTATTCAAGCCTATTTCAGCCTCAGGCAAAGGATATAACAGCTTATTGCTATTAACAATGTATGAATCGGGCGAAATGTAGTTGATCTGGGTCTTTAGCTTAACACCAAAAGCATTCATTACATCAACTGCATTACCACTACGCGTCAGATCGTGCCAGCGCTTGTTTTCGAATGCCAGCTCAACACGGCGTTCATGCAAAATAGTATTGCGCAGCGTTGCCTGATCAGCACCGGCAACCGGAGCCAGACCTGCACGGGCCCTAACTGTATTTAAAGCCGCCAGCGGTGATTTGCCCTGCTCGTTTTGGGCCTCAGCCAGTAATAGTAAAGCCTCTGAATAACGGTAGATCGGAAAATCATCCGCAGAGCCGGTTATGGCGGCTGGTGTATGCTCATATTTTTTGATATAAGGCACCGCTGTTTTTCCACTTGGGGCTCCGCTGTAATTTACAATGCTTTTTACCGCGGAATAAGTAAAGTAGTTACTGCCATCGTACGTACCCTCGGCAATACCGATAGAGGCATCCAGACGCTTGTCGCCGGTTTCATAATTACTGATCAGATCCTGTGTTGGTGTATTCCAGCCACCGGTAGTAGTATTGTCAATAGCCAGCGTAGTAATTAACGATGTATTTTTACTGCGTGGCAGGAAATTAAAGCACAATGGATTGGGTGTGGCGCCGGTAAGGGTTCCATCCAAAAACTGCACTTCAAACAGCGACTCTTTGTTGTTTTTATTAGCAGGTAAAAAGGCGTCGGCGTAATTGGTGTTCAAACCATAGCCCATGGTCGATAGAGTGTTCAGCTGTGTTTCTGCATCAGCCCAACGCTTTAACGTTACATAAACATCGGCCAACAGCACAGCTGCCGAACCTTTGGTAGCAATTCCTGTTTGCGGAAACTTTGCCGGAGGCGCCAGTTCGTTTAAGGCATCGGTAGCGTCGGCAATGATCTGCTTGTACACATCATCAGAAGATGAGCGCGGCAGGAATGCATCATCGGGCGTAGTCACTTCCTTAACAAAAAGCGGAACGCCGCCAAACAGTCTCACCAGTTTAAAGTACATCAGCGCACGCAGAAATTTGCTTTGTCCGTCATAGCTTTTCACAGAAGCATCAGCAATACCCGACGCCGTTTTAAGCCTCGAGATCACAATATTTGCCCGGGATATTACCAGATACGCGTTTTGCCATTCTGTAGCGGTATAACTATCGGTTGAGGCATCCATGAAATCAGACAATTTTTCACGATCGGTATACGCTGTACCCCTGTTATTTAAAAACGACTGATAAATGGTGTTATCTGAGCGCATTTCAGAAAACAGGTAGTCTGTTGTTACTACGTCTCGCAAACCTGCGTAAGCCGCTGTAACTGCCTGCCCAAACTGTGCATCGGTTTTATAATAGTTTTGATCGCTGTATGATGACTGGGGCGCTAAATCAATAAAGCTTTTTTTACATGAGGCCGCTGTTAGTAAGAATAGCCCCATCAAAATATATATTTTTTTCATTGTGCTCTTTTTAAGTTTTGCTTTCGATTTATTTTATGGAGGCTGAAACACCTAATGAGAAAGTCCTTGGGATGGGGTACGCATTTTCATCAACACCAATACCCTGGGTTGGATCCTGCCCGCTCAGGTTAATCTCCGGGTTCATGCCCGAGTAACCGGTAAATACAAATGCCTGTTGTACCGAAGCATAAACACGAAGAGCTTTGAAGGCGATATTATTTTTAAACGGTATGGTATAACCCAGCGAAATGTTTTTGATGGCGAAATACGAGCCATTTTCGATCCATTGGGAGTTTACTTCACGGCCGATTGCTGTAGTACCTGTTTTAGTGCGCGGATAAATACCCGACCCGGGGTCGTCAACAGAACGCCAGTGATCAAGCGCGGCGGCCAGTGGCACGCGCGAACCATCCATATTGGTTTGATAAGCCCATTTTGCTGCATTCAGGATTTTCCCTCCTACGGAAAATGATGTATGGATATTAAGGTCGAACCTTTTATAGACAAAATTATTGGTAAAACCGCCTGTAAACGTTGGCGTAGGGTCGCCGATAAAGGTGCGGTCGTTCACGTCATCAATCACACCGTCGCCATTAATGTCTTTAACCTTAATAGTTCCTATATCTGATGAACCATTAGGCGAAGTAGTTGTAGCCAGGTATTTTGGAGAGTTGGCGAGATCGGCCGCGTCTTTATACAAACCTTCAAAAACAAAGCCGTAAAACTCACCCAAGTGGTGGCCAACCTGCTGGCGGAAATAATCGGAGGTTACGGTATTATTTCGGCGGATGTAACCTGGCGATACCAGACTCTTGATGATGTTACGATCGAATGAAATATTGAAAGAGCTATTCCACTTCAAATCGTGTTTATTAATATTAACTGTGTTGATGGTAATTTCATGCCCCCAGAATGCCAGCTTACCTACGTTATCATAAACTGTTGTATAACCCGATGAAGTTGGCAATGGCCTGGCTTGTATCAGGTGGTCAGAAATTTTGTGATAATAATCGTAAGTCAAACTGATACGGTTTTTCAGCAAACTCAAATCAAACCCTAAATCAAGCTGTAAACTCCGCTCCCATTGCAAATTAGGATTACCCAAATTACTAAGCGTAGTACCCTGTGTAATGGTATTGTTGTAATTGTAATAGTAATTTGAAGTAGTAGATTGTGCTACATAATTGCTCGAAAAGAAGTTATTACCTGTTACACCATAACTGGCGCGAATTTTAAACAGGTCAACGGCTTTTAAACGTTCCACAAATTTCTCGTCGCTTACTACCCAGCCAGCCGATACAGAAGGAAAATTACCGTACCGGGAATTTGCACCAAAACGCGAAGATCCATCGTTACGGAATGCTCCCTGCAGCAGGTACTTGCCTTTATAATTATAGTTAATACGTCCGATAACCGACAATAATGAATAAGCGGTGTAGGAGCTATTACCGGTTACGCTGGTGGCCGCGGTCAGGTACGGGATATCATCGTTCGGGAACCCCAGGCCGGTTAGCGTATTTGATGTTGATGAATACTTTTGAACAGAATATCCTCCTAATATTTCGAAATGATGATCCTGATGAAAAGTTTTAGTATAGTTCAGATAACCCTCTGCTGTATATGAACCATTATCAACTGAGCTGCTGGTACCGGTTGGGTTATTAGCTGTAGAAGTTACAATACCCGACTGATAATAGTTACGTGTTTCGCCACCCTTATCAACGCCTACATTTACTTTTAACAACAGATCTTTGATAACCTCATAATTGAGGTAAGCATTTCCAAGTATGCGTGTAGTTTTGTAATTATCATTAGTAAGATTAAACTGGGCCAATGGATTAACATAGGCTACCATGCCTGGTGAACTCACATTGCGCTGATAAGATCCATCGGCATTGAAAGGAGAGATCAGCGGGCTGGCTTCGAAGATGCGCTCAAATAAGCCACCCACACCATCTGTTGTTAAACGGTTGTTATGATCCAGGCGGTAGCTTGGCGCCAAATTAACTCCCATTTTTAGTCTGCCATTGGCTACAGACAGATCTTTATTGAAACGTGCAGAAAATAAACGTGTCCCCGTGTTAATTAAAACACCTTGCTGATCCTGGTAACTTACTATAGCAGTGGAAGATGATTTTTCTGTTGCCGACTGTATGGTTACATCGTAATTCTGAATAGGCGCGGTGCGCGTAAGCAGTTTATACCAGTTGGTTCCGGTACCATAGCTTGAAGGGTCGACATCAAGGTAAGCGGCTTTATAGTCTTTGGCGATGGTGTAATTTTTTTCATATAACAAACCATCCTCTGCCCGCTCTCTCATAAACTCAGCAAACTGCTCGGCATTCATCACTTTAGGCACCTTATTGCCTGGGATAGATTGCACACCGTAGTTGGCATTAAATTCTACCGAGGTACCCGTACCGGGTTTAGCGTGACGTGTAGTTATGAGTATCACTCCGTTAGAAGCCCTTGAACCATACAAAGCCGTAGCAGACGCATCTTTCAGGATACTAAAACTCTCAATCTCATCGGGATTAATATTGTTGATACTACCTGTTATAGGCATCCCATCAATTACAAAAAGAGGCTGGTTATCTGTAAAAAAAGATGCAGCACCACGAATACGGAAATCTATCCCTCTGCCCGGCTGACCACTGCTTTGCACAACCGATACACCAGCTACCTTACCCTCCAATTGTTGCGCAAACTGTATTACCGGCATATCCTGCAATGGCGCGGCACTAAGCTGTGCTATTGAACCTGTAACCTCGCGGGCGCGTTGTTTACCGTAACTTACCGTAACTTCTTTAAGCTGATTATCTGCCGTCAAACGGATATTTAACACCGTGGCCCGGTTGCCGGTAACTTTAACATTGGCAGATTCTACACGGTTGTAGCCTACAAACGTAACGGCTACCGTGTAAGTACCCTCGGGCAGGCTGAGGTTATATTTACCATCAAGATCGGTTATCATACCGTACGAAGTGCCCAGGATACTGACCGACGCGCCAGGCATGGGCTCACCGTTTTCATCTGTGACCCTACCGCTTATCCGCCCGGTAAGTTGCCGGTAAAGTATAATGTTACCGGCCTGTTCTTTAAAACCGATCTCCTGCCCTTTGAATAGGGCCATAAGGATGTTTTTCAGGCTTTCATTTTTAAAATCCGCCGCGTCGACATATTTGCCGGCGAGATTTAAAAATACGTCGTCATAGGCAAATACCACATTGGCCTTTTGCTCCAGTTTTTTGATAACCGAAGAAAGGTCCTCCTTGCCGAAGCTGATATCCACCCGGGTGTTTACACCCTGGGCAGCTAACTCAGTGGCACGTACCGATACCAGGCCAATGGTTAATGATATGGAAATAAGTAAAAAAGAGATACGCATAAACTGTCTGCATAACTGTGTATGGAAATTCATATTTTTGATTGCTTTGTAATGAGTCAAATAGTTGCTGAGCATGGCAGGCGGGGTCGGCAAACCTTCACCTGCTGAAAACTAAAGCCGGCTCCTGCTGAAACAGGGACCGGTTTCTTTATTAATTAGGGCTAATAAATAATTACGTTAGTGCCCTCCTTTCTGAAATGTGCATTGTGTATAGCGCTGATGAGATTTAGCGTTTCTGAGGCAGGCATATCGCGTTTAATACGTAAACTGAACAGATAATCATGCACCCGTTGATTACCTGCTTTTAAAGTAAGACCGTACAAGTTTTTAAAAACAAGCGATAGCTCTTCAAATTTTACGCGGTTCAAATAGGTATCGCCGTCTTTCCAGCTTTGGCTCTGACTGGCGTCTACTACCTTCTGCTCAAAAGTTCCCTTATTGGTCACATAAGTAAGCTCGTGCCCAGGCGTGAGGAATGACAGCAGCTTTGCTCCCTTGCTCACTCCAACCTTACCAGTAGCTACAGTGACCCTTACATGTGGCAGACTATGATAGGCATTGATATTGAATGAGGTTCCTAAGACCTGTACTTGTAAAGGAGCGGTAATAACCCTGAATGATTTATGTCTATTGTGTTTTATCTCAAAAAAGGCCTCACCTTCATCTAAATAAACCTGACGTATATTTTTATCAAAATTGGAAGGGATACGAATCCTGCTTTGCGCGTTCAGCCAAATAACCGAACTATCGGGCAGGGTTAGTTTCCGGATCTCGCCGTTAAGTGTTCTTAAAGTAGTAAAGATTTCCTTGGGTGGGGCTATAGGCCTGCGCAGAAAGTAAATCAGGGCAGACAAAGAGCATAATAACAAAACGCTCGCGGCAATTCGATAGTTGAACCATAATGATGGCACAGGTTTGTGAATAGATACGCTGATGTTAGCTTGTATAACATTTCTGGCACGCTCAAGTTCTTCTTTAGGCAGGGATTTCTTTTCACTTTCGGTCTCGTACGATTCATACCAAGCTTCAATGATGGCCTTTTCGGTTTCATTAGTTGTATCTTTCTGATACCGGCGCAGTTGTTTTATAAATTTACGTAGCTCCATGTTGGGGTTTTCAACAGTAAGTCGTTAAAAAGCCATACAGGTACTTATAATTTACATCAACATTTTGTTAACTAATTGTAAAGCACAAATAATACCAGAGCTATATAAGCAGCACTTTGTTCGGGGTGTTTTTCGGAAACAACTATGCGCAGTCTCCGCAATACTTCGGAGATATAATTTTTTACCGTTTGCTCGGCCAAACCCAGTTTGCTGGCAATGGCTTTTACCGATTGATGTTCGCTGCGCAATTGATAAACCCTTTGCAGCATTTCGGGCATATGTTTAACCGCTTGTTCAAGTGTTTGCTCCAACTCCAGGTATCCGGCATGGTCATGAATAGAGTTCTCCAGCAGTTCCACCCTTTGCAAGGCATCCTCCAGGCGAACATGCGTAACTTTTTGCGATCTGAAATGACTGATCACGCTAAAGCGTACGGCGCTTAATAAATATTGCTCCAGGGTGGTTTGAATAGATAAACTGCGCCTGCGTTGCCAGAGCTTGATAAAAATCTCCTGCACAAGGTCTTGTGCCTGCGCCTCGTCATCAAGCCGTGACAGGGCTGCCCGATATAACCGCTCCCAATAACGCTCAAACATCTGGTCAAAAGCCGAATGATCGTCTTCCCGGATACGTGAGAGTAAAATAGCGTCAGCAGTTTCCATTACTTAGTGGCGCAAACCTACACTACTAATGTTAACTGAACTTTAAGGAAATAATTACCTCATGAAATTACAATGATCTAAATTGTATAAAAAATTAAATGGCCGAATTTATGACAAGTGATTGAAAGTCAAAATGCGCCAGGACAAACCGGACGCAAAACAAATTATTAAGGATTACCAGGAGCACATGAAACCGGTAGCCTTTAAGTTGAATTTTAAAACTGATACTCGGCCATTTTATTAAATAAGCATACATCGATCAACACGGATCAAACTCGCTATGACCAGGTTTCAATGCCAGGTACGATGATTATAAAGCGGTAAATCTGGGTAATACTAAGGACAGCTGGGACTGGCTAATTGCCCATGGGGCAACCATCATCCAAACAGACAGGCCAAAAGAGTTATTGAATTATTTACGTAAAAAATCATTACATCGTTAACTTCTCTATAAAAGAGTTCGAAATTGCGGGCAGAAGCTCACTTAAGGAGACAACACCTATGTGTTGTCTCTTTTTTTAATATTGATAAAACCCTGATAAACAAATATTTACAACAATAATTTTTGCAGTTCTATTTCTCGTTAAGGTTTACCATCTTTGCACCTAATTCAATAAGCTCATACTGTGATAAATGTAAATAACATTTCCGTTTCATTTGGCGGAACCACGCTCTTTAGTGATGTAACCTTCTCTATAAACGAGAACGATAAAATAGCCCTGATGGGCAAGAATGGTGCGGGTAAATCTACCATCCTCAAAATAATTGCCGATGTAACCAAACCTACTACCGGTAGCGTAACCGGTCCTAAGGACGCGGTAATTGCCTATTTGCCACAGCATTTGCTCACTCAGGATAAGGTTACCGTGTTTGAAGAAACGATGAAAGCATTTGAAGAGGCGAACCAAATGCAAAAGGAGCTCGATGAGCTAAATGAACAGCTTAACATCCGTACCGATTACGAAACTGATGATTATATGAAGCTGATTGAGCGGGTATCAGAACTGAGTGAGAAAGTTTATACCGTAGAAGTCACCAATTATGATGCTGAGGTAGAAAAAGTGCTAAAAGGGCTAGGTTTTGATCGTAAAGACTTTAGCCGGCAAACTTCTGAATTTTCGGGTGGCTGGCGGATGCGTATTGAGCTGGCCAAAATTTTGTTAAAAAAGCCAGATCTTATTTTACTTGATGAACCTACCAATCACATGGATATCGAGAGCATACAATGGTTAGAAGACTTTCTGATCAACTCGGCAAAGGCAGTGATGGTGATCTCGCACGACCGTGCTTTTGTAGATAACATCACCAACCGTACCATCGAAGTTACCATGGGCAGGATATATGATTATAAAGCCAAATACACTCATTATCTTCAGTTGCGTGCCGACCGCCGCGTGCATCAATTGAAAGCCTATGAGGAGCAGCAGCGTTTCATAGCAGATAATCAGGAGTTTATAGATCGCTTTAGAGGAACTTATTCAAAAACTTTGCAGGTACAATCGCGTGTAAAGATGCTTGAGAAACTTGAAATTATCGAGATAGATGAAGTAGATACTTCGGCATTACGGTTGAAATTCCCACCTTCACCACGCTCAGGGCAATACCCGGTAATGGTAGAAGACCTGACCAAAACATACGGCGACCATGTCGTGTTCAAAAACGCGTCTATGGTGATTGAACGGGGAGAAAAGGTAGCTTTTGTGGGCAAAAATGGTGAAGGTAAGTCAACCATGATCAAAGCTATTATGAACGAGATCGATTTTGAAGGGAGCTTGAAAGTAGGTCACAATTGCAAGATCGGGTATTTTGCCCAGAACCAGGCCGCATTACTGGATGGAAATTTAACCGTATTTGAAACCATCGACCAGATTCCGTTAAGCGATGGCACGGTAAAGATCAAGGATCTTTTAGGTGCGTTTATGTTCAGCGGTGATGATACCACCAAAAAAGTAAAGGTACTTTCCGGAGGAGAGAAAACACGTTTAGCCATGATCAAGTTATTGTTGGAACCCGTGAATTTATTAATACTGGATGAGCCCACCAACCATTTAGACATGAAGACCAAAGACATTATTAAAAATGCGCTTAGGGATTTTGATGGCACTTTGATCCTGGTATCTCACGATAGGGATTTCCTGGATGGACTGGTGAAAAAAGTATTTGAGTTTGGTAATAAACGTGTACGCGAGCACTTTGAGGATATCAAAGGATTTTTAGCCTACAAAAAGATGGATAGCTTAAAAGAGATCGAACAAAGTTAAATGATCTATTAATCCGATCTTCAAGTTATTGCAGCCAATTTCCTTAAGCTCTCCATAAAAAATTAGTAAACTGTGATCAGCAGGGCAGTTAAGGAGACAACATATTTGTTGTCTCCTTTTTTACGTCAATAAAATCTACTTCTTTTTCGATCAGGATACATGAATTCTCCTTATTATGAATAAATAAGCTATGAACATAATTCAACACCTCTATTTGATACTTGTTTTAAACGTGTTGCGGAGCACTCTTTCCTTAAAGTACTTTATAAGCCTGCCCGGTTTGTGCGCCCAAAACGCTTTTAACATAGGCCTGTGCAACCCGGCGCATAGTTACCGGTATATGTCCCGAAAAGTATGGAAAATATTGGGGTGATTCCTCTACCACATCCGGGCCTATCGCATTGATACGTACGTTATTTTCCAACTCAATAGCGGCTGCTTTAACAAATGAATCCAAGGCACCGTTAATAGCACTTACCGCCGCTCCAAATGTGACCGGATCTTCACTTAAGCTGCCGGAAGTTAGCGTAAATGAACCTTTTGGATTGATATAGTGCTGACCTATTAAGACCAGGTTGATCTGCCCCATCAGTTTGCTGTTAAGTCCGATCCTGAATTCTGAATCGGTCATATCTTTAAGCGGACCGAAATGCGCGTCGCCTGTCGTGCTGATCAACGCGTCAAATCGGCCAACTTTTTCGAACAAATTTCTGATAGATCTGGTGTCGCTTATATCTACCTGATGGTCTCCACTTTTCAACCCTACCTTTATGATCTCGTTGCCGGTTTCCAACGCTTTTACTACATGTTTTCCAATAGTGCCAGTGGCACCGATGATGATAATTTTCATAGTTTATTTCCTTTTATTTGACGAAGCTAGCCTAATACTATACTTTTGTCAAGTAGTTACCTTTTTGTCAAGTAATGACAAAAAGGTATTAAATAAGCCATTGCTGAAGTATGGAAGAAAATAAAATTCAAAAATATCACAGTGCAGAGGAATGTCCTATTACAGCAACCATTGATGTGATTGGTGGCAAGTGGAAACCGCCTATCATCTGGCTGCTCCTCAAAGGCTCTATGCGCTTCGGTGAATTGCACAAAACCATTCCAACCATGGCATTGAAAGTCTTGTCGCGGACTTTGAAAGAGCTGGAGGCAGACGGCATTATCGACCGCAAGGCCTATCCGGAAATTCCCCCACGTGTAGAATACTCGCTAAGTCAAAAAGGCAAATCCCTGCGCCAAATCATGACACTGATGTCTGAATGGAGCCTTGAGCATATTATGACTGTCGCCGATGTCAGTGAAAAAAATTAAATAAGTCATCTAAACTACTGTAACATTTCAGTTACAATAAGAATGAGACAACTTCGTTATAGATGAAATCTTGCAAATGAATTTATTAAAGTCTTATCTATTATTTACGTTGGTCATATGCATGGTAACCTTCGTCTCCTGCAAAAAAACTGAAGCCCAATCTCCCTCCTCTGATTCAATAATACCAACAGCGTCTTCACTTGTCAAGGTTGCATTAGTTCCGGCTAAAGGAGCATTACTGGGACATTTTTATGGCACTGGTACAATAAATGAAACAGATACCAGGATTGGGAAGCATCCTCAAATTCATCTTTCTTATTATGGATGGACAGATCATTGGGCCAAAGATGAAGCCACCACACAGGACTTTACCGACGGACGCATACCTCTGGTTAATTGGGAGCCATTTGATATTAAGTTTACAGATATTGTGAATGGTAAATATGACAGTCAGATAAGTCTGCAGGCCGATGAAGCTAAAAGACTTGGCAAACATTTTTTCCTTGACTTTGCTGCCGAAATGAATGAGGAAGAAGGTTGGGGTGGCCACAATCCAGATCTTTATATTAAAGCCTACCGACACATTCATGACATCTTCGTCCGCCGCGGCGCTACAAATGTGGTTTGGGTATGGTGCCCGAATAATGTAGATTCACCTGATGCACCAACTGCTATGCAATACTATCCGGGTGATACTTATGTTGATTGGGTAGGAGCCGATGGGTATAATTGGGGAACTTCAGATTCAGATCATGAATGGGAAACCTTCTATAACGTTTTTAAAGATATCTATGCAAAAATCACGGCGACCGGCAAACCCGTAATAATTGGCGAAATGGCCTCAGACGAAGTCGGCGGAGACAAAGCTAAGTGGATATCAGAAGTCATCCCAACTTTAAAAAATCAATTTCCGGCAATTAAAGCCGTAGTCTGGTTTGATGTAGACAAAGAGCGGCATTGGCAAATCAACAGTAAGCAAAAATCATTGGATGCTTACCGAAATATGGCAAAAGATCCCTACTTCAACATACCTTAATGTGGCAGGTTCTTAATCAGGTTTAATGATTTCTGCCTGGTTTTAGCATTAAACATTATAAAATCCAGCAGTTGGGCTGTCAATCTACAGCGATTGTGTTTAAAGGCAATCGCTGTAGATATCCAAATTCAATACCGATTACCACCCATAGTTCTGCACCAATGCCGGATCAATATTAATCTCTGTTTGTGGTATAGGCATTAGGTAATGACGGTCTGCAAAAACCCTTGTTTGGTCAACAACGGTTTTGTAAAATACTGCTACGCCTGCGGCTTCACTATTGGAATCAAAACCGCTAGAACTTAGTTCTGCGGGGGTCGGTCTGGCGTTTAAACCATGCATATTGCCGTTATCAACTGTTTTAGCGATCAGCCAGCGACGCACATCCCAAAATCGTTGGTTCTCAAAAGCAAATTCCACTCGTTTCTCGTTTTGTATCCTTTTCCGCATACCCTCTTTGGTATTATCAGAGGCGATGATGGGTAGACCTGGCATAGAAACGCGGCTCCTCACACTATTTATAGCACTATAAACCTCGCTGGTTGGCGCCGGTTGATACTCATTCATCGCTTCAGCATAAATCAAATACATTTCGGCCAGGCGTATCAGCGGAAAATTACGGTTGGCGCTACCGCCCCCTTTTAAATTAACCGACGGATCTGCCCACTTCCTCCAGTTATAACCAGTTTCACAATTCGTTCCTGGTTTTGGCCATCCGTCGCATCCGCCACCATTATTTCCAAACCACGCAAATTTTAGCGGTCTCGCGTTATTGGTATAATTCCAAACGTCATATTGAAAGAATATAGTAGCATAAAATCGGGGATCCCTGTTTTTATACATGTTCGAAATATTTGAAACAGCTGTGTTTTGCACGCCATCCCACAACTCACCATTCCAAAAACCGGTAGTTTGATAACCAGACTGAGGATCTGTTATAGGCCGTCCATTGTTCATTTCATAAGCATCAACAAGTTCCTGAAAAACACTCATTTTACCATTCCCGTTAACGGCGTTCGCATCCCTTCCATTGGGCATATAAGTACCTTCAAAATCCCGGTTACCTCCTATGATCAGCGGCAGTATGATTTCATTATAGTTTCTGCTAAAAAACAACTGTGCGTAATTATCAACGGGATTGGCCGGGTTGGGATTAGACAGTGAATAGGCATTCAGATCCAGGACAGCTTTTGCGGCATTTGCTGCCAACAACCATTTATTGTTATCGTAGGTTTGCGAAAATAACTGGGTACCGTCGGCATTTTTAATATTGGCATACATTGAATTACCATTAAATAAAGGACTCGCAGCGTAAAGTAAAGTACGCGCTTTTAGCGCCAATGCCGCTCCCTTGGTAATCCGTCCATAATCACTTGAACCATTCGCATAAGATATGGGGAGAATTGCCGCTATCGCATCGCACTCCGACGTGATAAATTTCACTACCTCGTCCACAGAATTCCGTGTCGTTGTAGTAGCGGCCGGGTCGGTTGGAGTCAACACTTTATTGACCAAAGGCACAGCGCCATACCTTCTGAATAGCTCAAAGTATTGATTGGCCCGTAAGAACCTGGCCTCCGCCTTGTAAAGAGGTATCCGGGGTTGATAGTAGTCGCGGCGCGAATCCGGGATGGGTGTTTGATCAATGCTGGCCAGAAAAATATTTGCAGAGCGAATATACTGGTAAGCGCCGCTCCAGATATCAAGCGAGTTATTGGTCGCGTTCCATGCACCGGAATTAAAAGGCAGTTCGGCCACATTTTCCCAGTGATTTTTACATTCATCGGTACAGGCGCCCAACACAGTACCGCCGCCGTGAATGAACTGCACATCGCCACTGTTTAACGATGCATATAAATGCGCCCAGGCACTTTCTGCATTTTGAATATTATTAAAAACAGCATCTTGGGTAACCAGCTCTGTAGGTACTACATTAAGATACTTTTTACAGGAAGCCAGGCCAATGCAGGCTATGACGATCAGGTATATGAATTTCTTGTTTTTCATGTCAAATACTTTAAAATGTAAATTTCAGGCCGGCGTTGATCACCTTTTGCTGCGGATAGGTACCGGTACCATTATTACTAATTTCAGGGTCAAAATTGAAGTCTTTGAGCTTACTCCATGTCAGGAGGTTGATGCCGTTCACAAAAACACGCGCATTATCTATCCCTATACGCTTCATCAAATTTGCAGGCAAGGTATAACCCAGCTCAACCGTTTTTAAACGGAGATAATCGGACGAATAGATCCAGAAAGTGGAAGCTTGCTGATTGTTCACATTATCGGCCGAAGAAATTCTCGGGAACATATAATTGCCATCCGGGTTTGATACTACCCAGTGGTTATTTACAACCTGCTCAAGGGCGCTGGCAAATCTGGAGAATGGATATATACCAGATCCAGACAGCAGGGTTGAGCCTCCAAGCCCTCCCTGAAACAATACGCTAACATCAAAATTGGCATAATGATAACCTAATGCCACACCAAATTGGGATGTGGGATTTGCTACTTTACCAGGCAGATAGCCCGCATCAAGACTGTTAATGATACCGTCGCCGTTAAGGTCTTTGTATTTGATATCACCGGGCTTGGTAACACCAAGACTGGATTGGGACGGGCTTTTATCTATATCGTCCTGGCTTTTAAATAACCCGATAGCGGTATATCCGTAAATTTCATTAATACTTGTGCCTTTCAGAGCCTGCCATTCACGCCCAGGATAATCAGGCTGCGCATAGAACAGAATCTTATTGCGAGCATAAGCATAATTAATCGTTATACTGTACCCTTGTTTCTTACCGAATTCGTTTCGGTGGGTAAGCGAAATTTCATAACCCCTATTGTCAGTTATTCCTGCGTTGACAGCCGGAATTTGCGGTAAGCCGATGAATCCCGGTATCAGCTGTGAAGTTGCCAATATATCATTGCGGCGTTCTTTAAATACATCTGCAGAAACAGTCAGCATTCCTTTCCACAAACTCAAATCAAGTCCAAGGTTTATTTTCTTAGCTTTTTCCCAGGTCAGTAGTGTGTTCCCGGCCTGCCCCTCCAGATAGCCGTTATAGGTATTTCCATTACTATTGAAGCCAAAAGTATAACCATTGCCCTGTACCCAGGTGCTTAAATAAAGAAATCTGCTTGATCCGATCTTGTCATTACCAACAAGTCCATAGGAGCCCCGTAATTTCAGTTGATCAACAAAGCCGAAGGATGAGTTATCTTTTATAAAATGTTCATTGGATACTATCCACCCCGCAGAAAAAGCAGGAAAGAACCCAAACCGATGACCCTGAGCAAAGTTTTCGGAGCCGTTATAACCAAAGTTAAATTCCACCAGATAGCGATCGTCATAGGCATAGGCAGCCCGCCCTAAAAGACCCTGGTATTTATAGGGCAAACCATTAATGGCATTAGCTACTCCACCGCCTACAGCGTCGAAAAAGCTCGACTGATTATAGATGGCCATGGCTTTGACCGAATGTTTGCCAAAATCCCGATCATAATTAAGATAAGCTTCCAATACAGTGCGACGCGAACCATTGGCATTTACCTGGTAGTCCAGGGTTCCCTTGCCGTTATTGACTATTACATAATGCCCGTTTGTTGCTAAATCTGTCTCTGTATCTGCAACTCCGGGATTTAGCAAATATTGATAGGTGATATTAGATAACGGCCTGTTAACGTTCCGGAAATTATCGTTATCAAAAGAAAGCCGTACCCGTGTACTCAAACCTTTGGTTAACCAGCCTAAATCCCATTTAAAACCAGCTGTAGATTGCAGTTCGGTTTCAAAGTTTCTTTGATAACCAGACTGGGTCAAGTCCACGTAAGGAGATTGGTTAGTATTTGGAGCAGCCCCGGGTGAGCCGTCGGGATTGGTTATCGGATAGTACCAGGCCGGCGTCTGCTTGATATCATTAAATATCTGCGATGCACTTACCCCAGGGTAGTTTCTGTCATAAACAATGGCTCCCAGGTTAAGCTCAAGGGTTAGATTTTTGGTAAGGTTTAGGTCGATATTCGAACGAAAGTTGTATTTGTGGGTTATCGCTTGTATATCATACTTGCTTACTGCTTCTTCGTAATTATACAAGCCATTTTGCTGAAGGTAAGATAAGGAGATAAAATACCGTGCCTTTTCAGTGCCTCCCGAGACATTCAGATTTCCCTGTCTTAAGTAAGAAAAGGGCTTCAGCATCGTTTTTGTCCAGTTAACATTGGGATACAGATATTGATATGCCGGATAGGTACGATCCCTATATTTATTCAACCGTACGTCGGAATAAGTACTCGTGTCTGCGAAAAGACCGTCATTGATCAAGCCTTCTTTATAAAGCTTTCGCCCGGTATAAGAATCAACATATTGAGGTAGGGAGGTTGGTGATTGCCAGCCATTTTGCGCGGTTGCAGTTATGCGTGATGTACCTATTTTACCCCTTTTTGTAGTAACCAGGATCACCCCGTTGGCGCCTTGGATACCATATATAGCAGTTGATGCGGCGTCTTTTAAAATACTTACATTTTCCACCTCGTTAGGATCCAGCCCGCTGAAATCTCTTTGAATACCGTCTACCAGGATCAGCGGTGCTGAATTATTGGTGGTGCCAAAGCCCCTTATATTCAAATTCGACCCATCTGCTCCGGGCTCGCCGCTATTTTGAACCGCTAATAATCCAGGTAAACGGCCAGCCAGTGCATTACTTAAGTTAGCAACCGGACTTTGCTGAAGTTCTTTGGTGCCTATGGCTGCTATCGCGCCTGTAACGCGTTCTTTTCGCTGTGTTCCATACCCTACAACAACAATTTCCTGTAGCCCCGTTCCGGGACTAAGCGCAATAACCCCAAGATCTTTTGTAACCTGAACCTCCCTGGTTGCATACCCTATAAAGGATATGACCAGGGTGCTATTACCTGGAATGTTCTTGAAGGCAAATTCCCCTAGATCATTTGTGGTCATGCCCTGTTCGGATCCCTTGATCTTCACAGATGCACCTGGCAGGGGCTTGCCTGTTTCATCCACTACAGTTCCCTTAACATCTATATTGGCCGCTACGGGTCGTTTTTCACTGAGGTCCTGCCCTCCTCTGGCGTTATCGTTACTTTTAATAACCACCGTCTTTTCAGCAAAGTTATAGGATAGCGCCAGTCCTTTTAAACATAGATCAAGCACATCCCTGATATCGGCATCTTTAACGTGAATGGATACCGGTGGACAGCTTTGCAACAACTTGTTCTTATAAAAGAAAGTGTAGCCGCTTTGCTTATTGATTTCCTTCAATATTTTCTCGAGTGATACCCCACTTTCTGACAAGGTGATCTTTTGGGCGAATACGTCTGCTTTAACCTGAAAAGTAAAAGCAATCGTTAACAAAATAATTAGCTTCATCAGTAAAAATGTTCTTCGACATAAAAACAGAAACTCGCAGTTTTTTAAACTACGTAGATAAATTTTCATAGCTTCGTTAGGTTTTTGGTTGGGTTAAAAAGTAAACTGAGTAGGTTTTCTATAAATCTCAAAGCCAGAAACTTCCGCGCAAGCGGACTTAGCCGGTTGTGTTAGCGCACTACCGGCATTTTTGTTCAGGGAGATTCTTGTGGGAGTTTTTCTAGTATTTTTCTTTCTTCATAATAAATGAGGTTTTGTGGTTTATAATTGGTTATTGATTCTGAGGTTACAATCAGCAAATCAAAAGCGGCTATGATGAAACGATCAGTTTTCGACCGCTCACTTTTATATGGATATCATCAAGTGTGAGAATTTTGATCACGTCAGAAAATGATGCGTTCCTGGGTATTTCTCCACTATAGGTATCTTTACCTATCGGCCCCTGATAAACCACATCAATATCATACCACCTGGAAATTTTACGCATTACATCTTGGATATCAGCATTCCTGAATAAGATCACCCCCTTTTTCCAGGCGGTATAATCTTCTGCCGCAACGGTCACTTTAGCAATTTGACCATTTCCGAAAATGGCTTGTTCATTCGGTTCGATAGCAAGCGCGCCACCACTCGATAAGGCCGGCCGATTCTTTCCATAGACTTCAACACGGCCTTCCAGCAGGGTAGTTTTAATTACCCCCTCCTCCTGGTAAGCGTTGACGTTGAAATGCGTTCCTAATACCTGTACCACCTGCCCGGCGCTGAGCACTTTAAACGGTCTGCCCGCATCATGGACCACTTCAAAATAGGCCTCCCCTGACAATTCCACAACTCTTTCGGTTTTCGTAAAATCAACAGGAAATCTGATTGTACTGGCCGCATTCAACCAAACTTTCGTTCCATCAGACATGACCAGTTGATATTTTCCTCCCCGAGGCGTTGACATGACATTATAAAGCAGGGACGAGTGAAAAGATCCGGATGTATTTTTTTTATAAAATAGCGTGCTATCAGCATAATTTTCAGCGGTAACGTTGTTTTGTGTAAACAATTCCCCTTTCTTTGAACTGTCAAGCGCTATTTGCCTACCGTCTGCGAGTATTAGGATCGCCTTATTGTCGCCCGGCTTAATGGTGCTTTTATTACTGGCCAATTCATAAGGCATAGTATCTTTTGCTCTGAAATATTTTTTGCTAATAAATAGCCCGCTGAGCACAAGAACCAGAATTGCCGCTGCCGCAGACAAATAGACCAACCTAAGCTTTCTGACTTGGTTTGTAGAGATTCTGGTATGCAGATCTTCTTTAAGCCGTTTTTCTATTTTTTCCTTACTTCCAAATTCTGGTAGCCAGGGAATATCAGACAGGTCGAAGCTATCCCTGTATTCTTCAAACATTTTTTGCTCTTCCGGCGTACAATTGCCAGACGTGCATCGCTCGTATAATTTTTTAAATTCTTCGTAAGACATGGTTATAACGGTTACTCTTATAGACAACTATTTCAGGAAGAACTCACATACTTTTTTACTTTTTTTAGATTTTTTTACACATACCTTGAATGGCATCCCCAGAAACCGTCCACAATTAAAGTTTGTTATTAAATTGCGAGGTTGAAGTGTACATTTAAGACCAACTAAAATGAACCACCCCTTACCAACAGACGAAGAATTATTTGAAGCAGTTAAGCGCAATGACAAAAAAGCGTTTAACTTGTTGTATGCACGGTATTGGGCATTAATCTATAAAAAAACTTTTTCTTACCTGCATGATACCGATGCCTGTATGGCTATCGTCAACGATATTTTTGTTAACATCTGGGAAAAGAGAGAAGCGCTGAACATTATCACTTTCAAAAATTATCTGACTTCTGCTGCCCGCTACCGGGTGTACAATTTCATCAAAGCGAATCATGCTTCTCCCCTAACCTATGTTCAGGATTATCAAAAATTGGATGATTTGAGTGTAGTATATAATCATGCTGAAAGCAATATCCAGACAATCGAATTAAGCAGCGACTTGGAGAAATTGCTGGACAGGCTGCCTGCGCGATGCAGGGAAATATTTTTGTTGAGCAGGGTGAATAACCTGACGAATACAGAAATTGCAGATAAACTATCCATTTCGAAAAGAGCTGTCGAAAATCAAATCTCATTGGCATTGCGATTCCTAAAGCCATATTTTAAACACTATCCGACCGTGTTGCTCCTTGCAAAACTGTTCGTTCTACATTCGAAATTCCCGTTATAGTTCATTGAGATTAAGTAATACAAAGGTTGTATCCTGACGTGTAGTTATAGCGTCTCGCCCCAAGGCCACTCGATTCAACCATTGGTGCGACCATTGAATCAGCTATCCGGGATTTAGCAAAAAAGGATTATGAAAATGCTCCCTTTTTAGATTACTGCCAATTTCGCTTAGTCTTATGACAAATTCGCAAAATTTTAATTGGTAAACATTTACCAACTTTATAAACCATTATATACTTTTTATTGCTACACCCTTATTAATACTAAACATGTACCCGGCAACAAATAGCCGGCTATATACCCTGATTGTTTAAAAATATTGTATGTCTAATCATCACGCTTATTCGGATAAAGAATTGGCCTATCTGTTAAAGGATAGTGATGAAATGGCCTTTACAGAAATTTATCACCGGTTTTATGGCGTGCTTTACCACCATGCCTATAAAAGCTTGCCCGATTCCGAAGCGGTAAAGGATGTGCTCCAGGAGGTCTTTGTATATTTATGGAACAACCGCGACAGTATAAACCCAGAAGATAATCTTGCTGCTTACCTGTATACATCTGTACGAAATAAGGTGTTGAACAACTTCAGGCATTTGAAAATTAAAAAAGATTATATCGCGTCATTTCAAAATTACCTGGATAGTAATAGTCAACCCGAAGCAGATGAGGCTATTCGCATAAAACAACTTATTGCCATTGTTGAAGCAGAAATAACGAAGCTTCCGGCACAAATGAGGCTCATATTTCAGATGAGCAGAAACAACCATCTTTCGCACCAGGAAATCGCTGATCAGCTTAATCTCAGCGTGTTGACCGTTAGAAAACAGGTTAATAACTCATTGAAAATTTTAAGATTAAAACTGGGAAGTAATTTTTTTTTTCTTTTTTTATAATTCATCTACTCCCTACACCTTCCTGAAGTGCATATAGCGTAATAAGGGCTCTCACTCCTTAACCAATTATGTCAAAAAAAGACGCGACAGATCTGTTGAACCGATACCGTAACGGTGAGGTATCCGAAGAAGAAAAAGCTTTGGTAGAAAGCTGGTATGCAGCTTATACCCAAAACGCTGCTACTCCTAAAATTGACGATCAGGAGCTGGAAAAAAATCGCGATGAAATTCTCCGGCGCGTTCTGTCTGACGTATCGGGCACAAGGAAAATTAATTTCGGCAGGTTGATCAGTATCGCAGCACTTGCCATTTTGATATTATGTGCCAGTGTGTTATTTATAAAATACCGCACGCCCCATCAGGGTCAGCCATCCTATGCGGTTAAAAAGGGTAATACAAATATACCTCCCGGCGGTAACAGGGCCACGCTAATTTTATCAAACGGCAGCACCATCAACCTAAATGATACCAAAAACGGGGCTTTGGCTAATGAGAAAGGTGTAGTTATTCATAAAAACGCAGATGGCCGCATTACCTATGATGAATCCAGCCACAATGCAACTCCCGGGGCCAATGTATTTAACACCGTTATTACACCCAAAGGGGGGCAATACCAACTTGTTTTAGGTGATGGCACCAAAGTTTGGCTCAACGCCGCATCGACATTAAAATACCCGGTAACATTCAGCGGTATAAAACGTGAAATAGAGCTTTCGGGCGAAGCTTACTTTGAAGTAGCCCATGATCAGCATAAACCATTCCTGGTAATATCAAATGGGCAAACAGTGGAGGTTTTGGGCACCCATTTTAATGTGAATGCCTATCCTGATGAAAAAATGACCAGGACCACATTACTGGAAGGCAGTGTTAAAGTATCAGCAGGTGAAATGACCAGCAAAATAAGGCCAGGCCAGCAGGTTCAATTTAAAGATGGTCACCTGGCAATAGCACAGGCCGACATAGAAGAAGCCATAGCCTGGAAAAAGGGATTCTTTTATTTTAAGGATGATGATATTCAAACGGTAATGCGGCAGCTTTCGCGCTGGTACGATGTAGTTGTAAAATACGAAGGGCAAATTCCCACAAGGGAATTTTCGGGGCAAATGAATAAAAACATCAATGCCTCACAGCTGATGCACATTTTAAGTATTGAGCAGATCCATTACCGGATAGAGGGCAGAACAATTATTATTATGCCTTAATTATTAACACACCAGTTATTCATTTTAAACAACATATATGAGAAAAAAAGTACAAAAAACAGTCCCTTAGGCAAATCGCCGGCGGTTAATTAAAACCAGAAACGTACCCCGACTGCAATCGGGATACGCATATCTGAGTTAACCTCCTTTACAGAAAAATGATCTTATTCAGCAATCATCCATTAACTCAAACTTTTCAAAAGTATGAAATTAAAGTCTCTTTTTGTGTCCACTGAAAATCGGTGGCTCCCCAAAAAAATAATACTGATTATGAAATTGACTACCCTCATGATTTTACTGGCAATACTGCAATGCAGTGCTGCGGTTTTTGGTCAAAAGATTAGTCTTAATGAAAGCAATGCTCCTTTAAAAAAGGTATTGAAAATCATTAATGATCAAACTGGTTATGTATTTTTTTATGAATCTAAAGTTATCCGTAATAAAAACATTACCGTAAATATTAAAGACGCTTCCCTTGATGTGGCCTTGACAACCTGTTTAAAAAGCCTACATTTAAGCTATGAAATAGTGAATAACACTATTTTTATTAAAGAACTTCCCGTAACTGTTCAACCATCGAAAACAGCTGATGCACAACAAGTCGTTATAAAAATAACCGGTCAGGTTTTTGACGAAAAAAACAATACTCTGCCTGGTGTTACCATACGGCTGAAAGGCGCGCAAACTGTTGTAATTGCAGATAAGGACGGAAAATTCAATATAGATGTACCCAATGCTAATGCGGTACTTATTTTTTCATTTATAGGCTATGCGACACAGGAAGTACCTGTTTTGCAAGACCGACCAATGAACGTTCACATGCAGCTTGATCAATCAAAACTGAACGAGGTAGTTGTATTGGGCTATGGCTCTGTAAAGCAAAGCGACCTTACCGGGTCAGTTTCAACCATTTCATCGGCCAAGGTAACACAGGTAAAAGGCATATCCAATGTTGCACAAACCTTACAAGGGCAGATGGCCGGTGTACAGGTAAACCAGGCCTCCGGGCAACCTGGCGAGGGTATGAAAATTGCCATAAGGGGTACCAATTCCATTAACGGTGGCAATGACCCATTGTACGTGATTGACGGGCAGATCACCCAGGGGATCAGCGCCCAACTGAACGTAGATGATATTGCCTCTATTGATGTATTGAAAGATGCTTCCTCCACCGCGATATATGGCTCCAGAGGCGCAAATGGCGTTATCATGATCACTACCAAAAAAGGCACTTCTAAGACATCCGGAAAACCACAGGTAAGTTATGACGGCTATTATGGAGTAGCTGATCTGAGACATAAATTAAAGCTGATTGATGCATCGGAATATGCCCAGTTACAAAATGAAGTTATAGCAAACGACAATGCCTCAGGGTTAAATAAACCGGCAAAACCACTACCATGGACACAAGATCAAATTAAAGGTCTGGGTAAAGGCACCGATTGGCAGGATTTGGTCTACAATACCGCGCCTACGCAAAATCATACCATATCTGTGGGCGGCAACACCGAAAATACCCGGTATTATACTTCCTTTGGCTATTTTAACCAGGAGGGCATTATTACCAACTCCAGTTACCGCAGGCTTTCCGGTAGAATTAACCTCGACCAGAAGCTTAATAAACAATTAAATTTCAACATCAGTTTGGCTCTTACCAAAGACACGTATAGGAAAAATAACTACCAAAATGCCGATTATGGCGGTGTCCCATTTCAAACCTTTGTAATGCCGCCAACAGAGGGGGTTTATAAGCCTGATGGTACTTACACCGTATTTACAGGTTTAAATTACGGGCAAACCAATCCCGTAGGCATGGCTAAAGAACAGTATAACCCATCTAGCACCTTACGGATACTGGGAACTGCCGCCTTGACCTATGAGGTAATTCCGGGACTGAAACTACGGTCAAGTGTGAGTATTGACAATGCGGACGTTCACCAGGATAATTACAATCCGCCATCAATTACTTTTGGTCAGCCTGCCGGTAATGCTTCACAGAACTATTCAAACTCCAATTCGTTCGTGAACGAGAACACCGCTACTTATACCCATAACTGGGGAAAACATAATCTAAACGCGCTGGCAGGGTTTACTTTTCAGCAGAATCATAGCCGTTATTTGAACAGCGGTACCGCTTCGGGCTTTGTGAGTACTGTGTATGTAGATAATAGTTTGCAATCGGCTAACACACTCGCCAATCCAAGTACGGGCAATTCAAGTAACACGCTCATCTCGTACCTGGGCAGATTAAATTACAATTATGCAGGCAAGTATTACGCTACTTTCACCGCCAGAAGAGACGGCAGCTCGGTATTTGGATCCAACAATAAATACGCGTTCTTTCCATCAGGAGCATTGGCCTGGACTATATCAGAAGAAGATTTCCTGAAAGAAAACCCGACCCTGAGCAACCTTAAACTGAGAGCGAGTTATGGTACGTCCGGAAACCAGGCTATCAATCCTTATCAAACTTTGGCTTCGGTATCAAGCATAAATACCATCCTGAATAACTCAAACACTACTGGTTACTATTATTCGTCCGTTTCCAACAATAACCTGAAATGGGAAACTACTAAGGAGCTTGATCTGGGTATTGATGTGGGCATTATCAAAAACAGGGTAAGCCTTACCGCCGACTATTACAATAAAAAAACAAGCAATTTATTATTATACGTAAACCTCCCGTCATCAACCGGTTTTGGTACCCAGCTGCAAAACGTAGGTAAAGCTTCAAACAAAGGCTATGAGTTCTCAATAAACTCCCGGAACATTGTTGGCAGCGACTTTACCTGGTCTTCTACCTTAACTTATACCCATAATCAAAATAAGTTATTAAGCCTCGGGATCGGGGCTGATGGGAAGCCAATACCTTACCAATACATCGGTACAGGAGGTAACTGGTTTCCGATGATTGTTGGACAACCTATGAACTCATTTTTTGGGCAGCAGGTAACAGGTGTTTATCAGACAGATGCAGAAGCAAAGGCCAATGGCGAACCCACCAAACATGCCGGTGATTACAAATTCCTGGACTATAACCATGATGGAGTAGTAAATGACGATGACAAACATGTATTAACAACCCTGCAGCCTAAATTCACCGCTGGCTTTAACAATACGTTTACCTATAAGCATTGGGACCTAAGTGTTTTAATTACCGGTTCATACGGTGCTACGCTGGTAAATGAACTCAGGAAGTACAGCCTTACCCTTAACGGACAATGGACACCAACCCAGGAAGCTTATGATGCACGCTGGAAAGGGCCGGGCACCAGCAATGCAGGTGACAAACCATCGGCAAACAGCATGCAGTATACACGTGATTATGCCAATAGTTTATGGGAAGAAAACGGTAATTACCTCAAGATAAAGGATGTTACACTGGGCTATACTTTTAATGCCGCGCAGCTTAGTCGTATTAAGATATCGTCAATCAATATTTACATAAGCGCGCAAAATTACTTTACCATCACCAAATACACCGGTTATGATCCGGAAGTATCCTGGGCATCGTCAACAGTAAACGGGTGGGACCGCGGTAATTACCCATCAACAAAATCAATCACAGCAGGCGTTAGGGTGAAATTTTAAATTGAACAAATCATGAAAAGATCATATAAAAAATTGTTTTTAAGCATGGCTATTGGGATGACCATAGCCATAAGCGGATGCAAAAAAACGCTGGAAGAACATCCTCAAACATCTATTACCCCCGGTACATTTTTTTCCGATCCGGCCAGTTACCAATTAGCAATTATAGGTTTATATGGCGACATACCGCTGTATGATGGCAGTATGCAGGAAATGCCTACAGATATTTACGGGGCACCTGCCCCGTCGGTTGAGCAAGGTTTACCCATGTACCAAAATGCCCCTCAGCCATATTATTACAACACCCAGGGCTGTTGGCGAAGTGGTTACCGCCTTATTAAAGATGCCAACTTTGTTTTAGGCGCCCTGCCAACCTCGCCGCTTGACGCGGCAACTAAAAACAAGCTAAGCGCCGAAGCCCAATTTATGAGGGGCTACGCCTACTTTTACCTGGTACAACTTTACGGCGACATCCCAATGCCAACAAAAGTTATTGTTGATAATAATCCCGCCAGTTTACAGCTACCCCGCACACCACAGGCAGATATATACAAACTGATACTGAGCGACCTGACCTATGCCGAGCAAAATTTGCCCGACAAGGCAGCCACAGCAGGCAGGGTGTACAAATCGGTAGCTTCGGCGCTTTTGGCAAAAGTTTACCTCACTATGGCTGGCAATCCTATGAAACAGACAGCCTACTACCAAAACGCAAAAGATGAAGCTTTAAAAGTGATCAACTCGGGATTGTTTACTCTTGTAGATGATTATGCCAATGTTTTTCATCATACCAGTTATACAACAGAAACTATCTGGGAGCAGTCATATGTGATTTCAAAGGGCGGTAACCCTTTACAGGGATCAACCGGCACAGCCGATACTTACAGGCCTTTACTGGTGCCTGCTCCCAGCTTTATCAGCAGTTTCCCGAAAGGCGACCGCAGACGGATATGGGGCATACTGGATCAATATCCCGATCCTAAAGTAAAAGGCGGTGTATTGGCACCCTTTTTTCAGAAATACTTTGATACTACAGGGGTTTCAAAAGGTGCTACTTCCTCTACAGTAATTAATCCCTGGAATTTTATTTATATCCGTTATGCCGATATGTACCTAATAGCAGCAGAAGCTGAGAACGAGATCAACGGGCCAGCCAATGCCTATCCATATATCAATACCATTCGTAGGCGTGCCCGGGTAGATAAGTCGGACCCCACAAACGTTCCTGATCTGGCCGGTCTCACACAGGATGGTTTCAGACAGGCCGTTTTAAAAGAAAGAAAATGGGAGTTTGCTTTAGAAGGAAATACCTGGTTTGATATGAAACGAACCAACACCTTCCAGCTTATTCAGGCCCAAAGAGGAAGCCAGCTCATTAACCCCATAGGCCCATACAATCAAACATGGCTTATTCCTGATATTGAGATCACGGCTAACAATATCCCTCAAAATCCACTTTATTAATCGTTAAATTGTACTTCTGGGCGAACATTATCGCGCTGGAAGTACAATTAATTTTATTCTCTTTAATATTCCATGCTAATGCAGTTTTTAAAATCAACTATCCTGACTATCTCATTTATCACGGCAGGTATATTTATGCAGCCTTGCTTTGGGCAGAATAAAATTTATGTTTCCAATAGCGGGAGCGATGAGAACGACGGTACTTTTAAATACCCAGTTCAACACCTGGCAACAGCATTGTCAAAAGCAAGCGGATATGTTAACAACAATGTAGTTGTCATACTACGGGGAGGAGTCTATCCTCAGCAAAAAACAATGGAGCTCAACCAGGGTAATTTTAAAGAACGCTCCCTGACTATCACTTCATATCCAAAAGAAAAAGCGACCATTACGGGCTCAGCTAAAGTAAACCCGGTATGGCAGCCTTACAAAGGAAATATTATTAAAGCAAAAGTGGCTATCGACTTTGCTCCCGATCAGTTATTCATCAATGGCAAAAGCCTTCCAATGGCCCGTTACCCTAATTTTGATTCTACAGTACGGGTTTATAATGGAACGGCTAAAGATGCGATAAGTGAAAGCAGGGTAAAAACCTGGCAGGCTCCAGCCGGAGGCTACATTCATGCACTGCACTCGGGCGAATGGGGTAGTTTTGATTATCTGATCACCGGGAAAGACGATAAAGGTATATTGACTTACGAAGGTGGCTGGCAAAATAACCGCCCTTCTGCCATGAACAAACAATACCGGTTTGTAGAGAATATTTTTGAGGAACTGGATGCCCCTGGCGAATGGTTCTACAATAAAACAACCCAAACACTTTATCTATACCCACCCACAGTAACTGATCTAAAAAAAGCTGTATTTACCATGAGCGGCTTAACCGATCTGATCCATATCAGCGGTAGTAAAGAGAAGCCGCTAAGTAACATCACGATTAAAGGCATTAACTTTACGCAAACAGCACGATCATTTATGCTGGCCAAAGAACCTTTACTCCGCAGCGACTGGAGAATGTACCGCGGCGGAGCGATCCTGCTTGACAGAACGGAGCATATAACCATCAGCAATTGTAGCTTTTATGAATTGGGCGGTAACGCGGTGTTTGTAAGTAATTATAGTAAGAACGATACCATCCGCGAAAACTATATACATACTATTGGTGGTAATGCTATTGCTTTTGTTGGTAGTCCTAATGCAGCACGATCACCTGCTTTTAGTTATGAAACTTTTGTTCCCTGGGATAAAATGGACTACCAACCGGGTCCTAAAAATTCGGATTACCCTCAATACTGTGTAGCCACAGGTAATTTGATACATCACATTGGTACTATAGAAAAACAGGTGGCTGGTGTGCAGGTCTCTATGTCGTCGCATATCACAATAAGTCATAATACCATTTACCATACGCCAAGGGCCGGGCTCAATATGAGCGAAGGTACATGGGGCGGGCATATTATTGAGTTTAATGATGTGTTCAATACCGTACTGGAAACCGGCGATAACGGGGCTTATAATTCCTGGGGCAGAGACAGGTACTGGTTGCCTGAGCGTAACGTGATCGATAGCATAGTGGCGGCCAGGCCAGGTATTCAGTTTTTGGATGTGATTGATCCCATCACCATCCGTAATAACCGTTTTCAGTGCGATCATGGCTGGGACATTGACCTGGACGACGGCAGCAGCAATTACTTAATATATAACAATGTTTGTTTGAGCGGTGGTTTAAAACTACGCGAAGGTTACAGCCGTACCGTTACCAATAACATCATCATCAATAATACCTTTCATCCGCATGTGTGGTTAAAAAACAGTAATGACATATTTGAACATAACATCGTGAGCCTGCCATATGCCCCTATCCTGATGAATAACTGGGGTAAAAACATCGATCATAATTATTTCCTGACAAAAGATGCCCTGGCAGCAGCCCAGAGCTTAGGTTTAGATAAAAACAGTAATTATGGTGATGCCCAGTTTATCGACGCGAAAGGCGGAGATTATCATTTAAAACCTGGCTCTCCGGCTTTAAAATCAGGTTTTAAAGATTTTGATATGCATTTCGGGGTAACTTCCATAGTTTTAAAAAAGTTGGCCCAAAAACCTGCGATCAATCCTTTGGTTACTTCCACAAACCAGGGTAAACAAAACCAGGTGGAATGGCTGGGTGCGCGTTTCAAAAACATTGAGAGCCTGGGAGAAAGATCAGCTGCCGGTTTGCATGATGATAATGGTGCGTTGCTTACGGATATCCCACCGTCATCACTTGCAGCAAAAAACGGTTTAGAAAAAGGCGATGTAGTAATTAAGATCAATGAAGACAGTGTTAATTCTGTAGAAGAATTACTCAGGATATATCAGAAAATCAAATGGATGGGAAAAGCCGAACTTATTATAATGCATAACCAGGTGCCCAAAACTATTCATGTTAACTTCAACAAATAAATAAACCGTTAAATTTTCAATTATCAAGTTGTAAGGTCAGTACAGGAAACATTCATTAGGTAATGTTTCCTTTTTTATATCCATAAAAATTGTGTTATCATGATCATTCCTGATTAAACATTCCTGTTCAGCGTTTCTGTAAAATGCCCCTTGCTCCCTATTTTGCGGTTAAAAAAAACAGCGGTAAGTACCAATAACAGCAAACAAATAATGGCAAGCAGGTAACTAAATTGCATCAACATATTGGCCCAACTTAAATTTTTCATAAAAAACTCTTTGTAAAGCAGCAGGCCAACGCTACCTAAATAACCAAAAGAATCACAGATATAAACAAAGAAACCGGCATTGGCCTTTATTTTAAATAAGGCTATCATGCGGTCAAATAAAACCACCTGTATGGGTGTATAGGCCAGAAACATCCCCATGCCTACCAGCAACATCCACCAAAACGGACTTAATATATGCAGATGAAAAAGCAGGGTACTGCCGCCGCTCATTAATAAACCAAGACCAATTAAATATTGTGTACCCCAAAAACCTTTAATATTATTACGGATAAGCGAAAGGCATGCAATAGCTGCTAACACTATAATCCCGGAGATAGCCTCAGTTATGGAAAAAACCGACTTATTCCAGTTGGGGGATATTTCATTCCATATTTCTACCGAAAAGTTATCCCTAAAGTCGCGCATGGTGGCCAATATGGTATAAATTATCCCAATTAAGAATATACCAAAACCATACTCCTTTAAAGCAATTTGTCTGTCGGCCGGGGTCATGGCTACCCGTTCTACCCGTAGTAATTTATCAGTTTCCGTTGGTTCTGGTATTACAGAAAGCATCCAGACAAAGGTGAGAAACAGCGGCAAAAAAAACAGGCCAATAACCCCCGGCATCCAAAACTCCGAGATCATCGGAAACCATTCATGAACTATGAAATAAACGGTTTTCAATATCCCCGACGATACAATCAAACTGATACTCAATCCCATGGCCAGCATTTCGGTAAAACGCCTGCCTTCCAGGTAACTAAAAACAATACCCCAAACCATACCCAGGGGCAAACCATTCAGAAATAAAAAGAAAAAATTGTACGGGCGTGGTACAAGGCCAAATAATAAAAGTGAAACTTCGGCAAAAAGAATTAGCGAAATAATAAGCTTTACCCTACCCGATGCCTTTAGCTCTGAAATAACCTTTATACCAATGAATTTTGACGCCATATAACCCAGCACCTGGGCAATGATCACGATAGCCTTATAGTCAATACCCCAAAGCGCCAGACCTGCATAGGTACCACTGGTGAATGGCTTTCGGAAGGCGTACATACAGAAATAGGTACCAAAAGCCGCCAGCATGCACCAGCATATGAAGAAAACTTTTGATTGAACAAGCAACTTATTTATTTGCTTCATATGATGGCGATGAACTGAGTAATGATCAGTTATATATTCCCTGTATACTGGCCTCCGCGTATCCTCCGGCGCAGGTCATGCCTTTGCCGCCGATAGCTGTGCGGATATGTATCCGGCTTTCTATATCCAGCTCTACCACGTGCTTGCTGTTGTGCTGCGGATAAACGCCAGCCCAGGTTGAGGCTATTTTACTTACATCAAAACCTACAATATTTTGCGCTTCTTTCAACATCAGTTCATTGATATGATTGTTGATATCAAAATTCAGATCATCGGAATGATTTACATCTGCATATTCATGCGAATCACCAATGATGATTGATCCATCCACGGCTTTTTTAAACAGGATGTGTACACCCCATTTTTTTAATTCGGCATAATGCTCGGGTGTTGTAAGTTTGGTATATGAAGGGCATTCCTGGAATGATTCATACCGGCGGATAGAAAGCCCGGTTAGTATATTCCCCTCTAACTGCACCTTGGGCATCGGAACTGTCCGCATCATTTGTAATTTACATAAGATGATACCGCTATCTTTAAAATGATCGGCAAATAACAATTTGTATTCGCCTCCATTACACACAATTACTTTATCGGCTATAAATTTCTCTTTTGTTGAACTCGTCACTTCCACATGATCGCCAATAACTTCACAGTCAATAATAGCTGTAGCCGGCTTATAGGTGAGTTGTGGATATTTGGTGATAGCATATTTGATGAGGCGATAGATGAGCCTATCTGGTTCCACACTTAATTCCTGCGGAAAGAAAATCCCGCCCTTACAATACTGATCATTTAGCGTCGGCCATTTAACCAGGCAATCTTTTGCCGATAGCAGCGAAGCCTGGTAACCAAAGGAATCCATACGCTCTTTTAATTCGTGAGCCAACTCCAATTCTTCAGGGTCAGACGCCAGGTAAACGCTACCATTATTACGCACACTGATGTCAAATTCGCGCTGGATCTCCTGATACAATTCTGCTGTTTTGATGGCGTAAGGAAGCCAATCGGAAGACATACCGGAGGTTACTACCTGGCCAAAGTTTCTGACCGTCGCGCTTATAGGATACTGATCTTTTTCGGTCAGCAGTACTTTTTTGCCCAAACGTGCAGCATGCAAGGCATGAAACGTACCCAATATGCCAGAGCCAATTACAATTAAATCGTATGTTGATGAATTATTCATAATGATTTTTTACCAGGGCATTGAAAATGTTTTTACAGTAGTGAAGCACTTAATCGCCTCGATCACGCCTTCTTTTATTCCTAGGCCGGAGTCTTTAACACCACCAAAAGGCGAACTCTCTATCCTATAGCCCGGCACTTCATTAATATTTACAGTACCTACTTTTAGCTCCTTCACAAAACGGATGGCATGATCCATATTGGTAGTGACCACACCTGATGATAAACCAAAAGCGGTAGAATTGGAAAGAGCTATGGCATCATTAATATCTTTAAAAGTTAAAATGGGTGCCAGAGGTCCAAAAGATTCCTGAACAACCATTTGCGCATCCCGCGGAACATCTATAATCACCGTTGGTTGTAATAAAGCACCCGTGCGTTTACCTCCCAACAAAATCCTGGCCCCGCGGGCAACCGCTTTGTCCACCACGCTTTCTAGGTATATGGCCGATTGTTCGTCAATTACCGTCCCTACCCTGGTTTCAGGATCTGCCGGATCTCCGCAGGTATATTCTTTTGCCTTTTCAACAAAGCGTTCGGTAAACTCTTTGGCTATATTTTCCTGTACCAGGATGCGCTTTACAGCAGTACAACGCTGACCTGAATTCCGGAAAGCACCTTCTGCTGCCAATGTAACAGCCAGATCAAGGTTGGCATCTTCCAATACAATCAATGGATCATTGCCGCCAAGCTCCAGGATCACCTTTTTATACCCCGCCGTTTGCGCTATCTTTTTCCCTACAGCAACACTGCCGGTAAATGATACCAGATCTACCCGCGGATCCTGCACCAATGCCTCGGCAACATCTTTGGTATCTCCTAAAAGTACACTCAGCATATATGCCGGCAAACCCGCCTGGTACAGTAGTTCTACAAACCGGATAGCCGTTAAGGGTGTTTTTTCCGAAGGTTTTAGTATAACCGGCGTTCCGGCTGCTAAAGCCGGAGCAATTTTATGCGCCACCTGGTTTAGCGGGTGATTAAACGGTGTAATAGCAACAGCCAGTTTTAAAGGCTCACGCAGCGTAAATATTTTTCGCTGTTTGCCGTTTGGTGATATATCGCAGGAAAATACCTGCCCGTCATCTTTTAAACATTCTATGGAGGCAAACAGTAACACATCATGCGCGCGACCGATCTCATACCGCGCTTCAGAAATACATAAACCCGATTCGGCGGTGATCAATTTAGCAAATTCCTCTTTTCTGTCCAACAGCATCGTTTTGGCTTTATCCAAAATGCTATATCTCTCGTAACGGGTTAATATTTGACCACCTTTTAAGGCTATGTCAATAGCAGCCTGGGTATCGTTACCGCCCGCCATTTCCACTGTGCCTACAAGCTGCCCGTTATAGGGGTTATTAACAGCTAATATCTTCCCGGATGATACAGGTTCACCGGCTATTAATGAGGCCAGTTTGAACATATTATCAGTACTTAACAATGTTTCCTCTTTCATCGTCCTCTTAAAATTCCTCTATGACACCCAATTAATGGGTACCGTTAACTGCAAAATCGAATACATCAAAATTCCGTGGATCGCCCTGCGCCTTCATTTTATATAAACTGTTTAATGGGTGCGAAACCACTAATGGCACCATTTCCTCATACCTGCCGCCGTGTGAGCGCAGGGTTCCGTCCAGGGCTTTCAGATCATGATCGGCAGCTGTTTTTCCAACTACTACATCACGTGCCGACAATACAAACAGGTCGCCTGTCCTATCTGCCGGTTGCTCCAGGATACGGCAGCCCGTTTCTTTATCATACACCTCGGTAATACCGGGCTGCTGTGCCAGCCAGTTTTTCACGTCATTGATATTCGAACCATTTTCCACGTGCACAGCCACATAGGATCCTAACGCACCATGATGTTTTACATAAGGGTCGGTTATAGGGCAAATAACCCTGAAACCTGTACCAAATTTTTCTGTGAGCATGGTTTCGATAAACAATACATTTGGCGAACCGTCGGCTTTTACTTTGGCGTTCATGCCATGATCTGCCGTTGCGCCAATAACGGCCCCTAATGCAAGCATTTTGCCCAATTCAATATCCTGAGCCTCATAGAATGCCAGTGACTCTTCGGTATCAGGTGCATAGGTATGTTGCATATAATCGGTTAACGATAGGTATAGAAAATCGGCCAGGCCTTTTTCTATCAGTGCAACGCCTGCCCGTAAAACAAACAGACTGGCTTCGGCACTATAAATGGCCGGTGTTTTATGCCTGATAACTTCTTCGGCATTTTCAATACCATGTGTTTCCAGTTTTGCCTGATCGGCCTTTTCGGCAGAAAAAGCGATACCGTTCAATTTATAAGAAAGAATATCCCGTAATTTTTCTTTTGCGGTTACCACGGCTACTTTACGCCCTGCATTTGCCGCGGCAGCCAGCAAAGTATCCACCCGGAGATATTCTGATGAGTTCATCATCACTTCCTGATCTTTTTGGGCATCGTAAAAGAAATTACCACAAATGCCATGCACCGCCGGACTAACACCCGTTACAATAGATGAGTTATTGACATTGGTAAAAGATGGTAAAGCTCCGCGCACCATACCACGATAGCCTTGTAATGCCATTTTTTTAAGATTAGGCATGCGATCATGAGCCAATGTAGTATCAAGATATTCATCGGCCGAGCCATCCATGCAGATAACTACAATGGGCTTTGCAGGTGGCGTATATAATTTACCGTTGGCCGAGAAAGACGTTGTTGAGATGGTATTCATTATCTATTTTTATATAATCAAGTTCTAACTTTATCAGTTGCAATGGTAAAAGGGCCGTAACCGCTACGCCCCTTAAACAAACACATTAATCAACTTTACCAGTACTTTTAAAACCACAACTGAAGCCAAATTCTGCTTACAATCATTGTTTAGTATTTATATTCAAATGTAATTATTTTTTGTAAAAAAGTAAACAAATACTAAACTTTTTGAAAATATTTTTCTACATGCGCTTAATACGTATCTCATGAAAAACTAAAAAACCGGCATCCAATTGTTTACTAACACTATATATACTAGAACATTAATGCATCCCTTAAAAAGGAAATTATTTGTGGATGCTCATTCGCTTATTTACAACTTTGATGGTATCGATAAAATGCTCATCCAGCTTTCCGTTAGGCAATGGGCCTGTATTTAACACAAAAGACGCATGTTTGCCTGCCACTTTTTCCATATTATGTATAAGGGTATCAACCGGTTTATATATTTGTTTAGAGTAGTATCCCCATTTATTACTGCTCATATCCATGGCTTGCAATGGCATTTGCTTTAAACGAATATCACTATCGTACGCAGACTGCGGAAAAGGATCATATAAAGCATATACCATAGCATCTTCACCCGGAATGTAAAACATATCATGATTATTGATGATCATACAAGCTGGCTGCAATTGATGAATCAACTTGTAAATTTCTCCAAAGGGATATCTGCCTACATCTTTTGACCAATATCCATCAAACCATATCCCGGCAACCGTTCCGTATTTGGTAAGTAACTCAGTGAGCTGATTTTTCATATACTGAATATACTTTTGCTCATCCCTATTTGGATTAGGTAATTGATGCTTATAGGTTCCCCCTTCGTCTTTACGAAACACAAAATCTGGATGATGCCAGTCCAATAAGGAATAATACAACCATAATTTTATCCCCTGTTTATGACACTCATCGGCCAGGGCTTTAATAATGTCTAATCGCTTTTTTCCGTGATGCATGATTGTCCAATCTGTATATTTAGAATCGAACAAACAAAAGCCATCGTGATGTTTGGTGGTTACAGTAATATATTTAAACCCTAATTTTTTTGCAGCAGCTACCCATTCTTTAGCATTAAAATCTCTGGGATCAAACTGGTCAGCAATTTTTTCATACTGAGGGACGGTATATTTACGCATGGCCCAGGCTTCATCCACATCATCTAACTGCGAATAAATACCATAATGGATAAACAAACCTAATTTGGCGTTATTAAACCATTCCCGGTTTTCGAGATTGCTTTTAGAAGGAATATATGATGATTGCGCAAAGCCCGCCATTGAAAAAACAAGCATTATGGAAAACGCAGTGATAATCTTTTTCATGATGTGATTTTTAATATTCTGTTTTATGAAATATAAAAAGGGCCACATCCCTGCGGCCCTTAATTAAAAATTAACTAACCAACAAAGCTCTTTTGATATTTATACTGTTTTACCAGCCCGGATTTTGTGTTAACTTTGAATTAAGCTGTAACTCCTGGGTAGGCAAAGGAAAATAGTAATTTTTAGGATCGGCAAATGTTTTGACCAAGGTAGGGTTCACCACTACGTTTCCATAGTTACCTTTGCTTAAAAAAACATCTGTTCCAATTACAAAGTAAGCTACGTTTGGTATGGGATTCGCAGGTTTACTCGATACCAGGCCAACATCAGGCACCCCATCGCCATTCATATCAAAAATACCTGTAGATGGGAAGTACATGCCATAAAAGGTCTTGGCTAACAATGCACCATTTTTCCACCGCATGAGGTCATCATAACGAAATCCTTCACCTGCCAACTCTACTCTTCGCTCCCGGCGGATCTCCAACAACACATTTTGTAAGGCACCCGACACATTGGGATAAGCTATTGCCAATACAGGGTCAACAGGCACATTCATCAATAAATGAGGCATCCCCACTCTGTCCCGAAGTAAGTTAATGGACATATCAAGGTCGGCTTGTGAAAGCGTACCCGTTCCGGCATTCGCCAATTCTGCTTTTGCTTCTGCATAGATCAACAGAATCTCCCCATACCGAAAATCTATTCCTGCATTGGTATTGCTATTGTATGCAAGAGCAGTGGGATCAAAATACTTAAACAGATAATAACCAGTTTTAGACTTACCTAATGTATTTGGCCCAAACATATCACCATATGCCAGCGTAGTTGGAGGCAAAACGGTTTGCGGTAATCTGGGATCGCGATTTTTAAACTCCCCTTTAACCATCATGGTATCGTAACCTGGCACTTGAGTAAAGGGAGTGCCATTGCTGGTAAGATAAGTATTCATACAATCCTTTGTCATACCCATACCGTCAGACCTGATAGCCGCATCGGTTGCTGAATAAACATGAAGAGTACTACTGTAATATGTACCTAATATTACTTCAGCCCCTTGCGGATCTCCCGGATTATAAAATAAAAATAAGTTCTGATAGTCCTGACCAGGCTTTCCGGTAGTATATAATTTAAAATTACCACTTTGCATCACTGCAAGGGCCGCGCTATCTGCTGTTTTTAAAAACGACTGACTACCATCTATTCCCTGATACTTTCTAAATGTCCCCTCATGCAACCCTACTCTGGCCATCAGTGACAGTGCTACCCACTTGGTAATAGTGCCAGAAGGCCCGGTAGGATTGACATTATTTACGGCAAACCTCAGGTCAGCCATTACCGAATCCATAACCAGTTGCCTGGAATCTCTCGCTTTATATAAATCAGCAATGTCATTTGGCGCTATAGCCCTTCCATACCAGGGCACAGCACCAAAGCGCTTTGCTTTATCAAAATAAAACCAGGCCCTAAAAAATCTGGCCACCCCTACATAATGATTTTTTACAGTCTGTGGTGCGTTTGCTTTTTGATAATTCTGTAAAAAATAGTTCACAGTTTTTAAATAAGTCCACGTCCAGCCTGCCTGACTGGCAGTGCTTGGCAATACCAGCTGACCAGCCACTACTTTATTAAAAGGAAAGTTCTCGGTATTATCACTTTGCACATCTCCCGCTCTATAGGAATCACCTAATAATTGTGAGGGAAGAGTGGGGACATAAGAATAAAACCCGTTACTATAGGTATCTAAATCAGAAGCATTATTAAAAAAGTTTTGTTCTGTTATGTCCGATACCGGATACCGGGTCAAAAAACTATCTTTTTTACAGGAGTATAATGATAAGATACTTAGCATCATACCGATTATCGCAATTATATGAAACTTTTTCATTGTTGTGAGTTTGAACTAAAAATTAAAACTTTGCACTTATACCAAATGAATATTGGCGTTGGAAGGGATACACTTTCCCTGAGCCCCAGCTACCACCCAATCCTTCCGGGTCAAAACCTTGCGGTAGATGATCTGATTCCCAAAGGTCCTCTCCGCTAAAATATACCCGCAAGCGGTCAACACCTATCTTTTTTAATTGAGGGAGGGAGAACGAATACCCAACGGTTAAATTTTTAAGACGGACATAAGCAGCGCTATAGAGATACCTGGTTTGAGGAACTGCAAGATCATACCATGCTCCGGCATCACCTTCCCGCCAGCCCTTCAGGGCAGGATAGAAAGCATTCGGGTTTTGCGGGGTCCAGGTGTTATTCACGATATTCTTAGTAACATTTTCCCAGGGTGCAAAAAACATACTCCAATAATAGCCCTCAGTAGGGTAAAAACTCGCCTTCCCTACCCCTTGGAAATAGAAGCTTAAATCAAAATTATTCCAGGAAAAATTACCTCCCGCGCCAAAATTATACCGGGGAGTGGTATTACCAATTACTTTGGCATCACCCGGATTTGCTACCGTACCATCGCCTAACGTAATTTTTCCATCATGGTTGAGGTCGGCATATTGCAGCTCTCCTGCTTTGTTCAAATTATAATATCCCATAAGCGCGGATTGATCTGGCGCTGCTTTCGCGGCGGCATCTGTTTGAAATATCCCTAAGTCTGTTAGCCCCCATATATCACCCACGTGTTGCCCAACATAATAACCACCTCCTTGCCAGTATTTTGTAGGATTGTTATACCGGGTAATTATTGACTGAGAGTCCCAAACATTCGCCCGCAAACTATAGTTAAATGGTCTTCCTGCTAAGTCAAATTTATCGTTATAGGTAAGGCTCAGGTCCCATCCCCGCGTTCTTTGATCGGCAGCATTCTCTTTAGGCTGGCTTGCTCCTAAGACGGCCGGGAGTTGAAATCCCGCCGTTATCATATTTTTGGTATCGCGCTGATATATGTTAAAGGAAACATCCAGTTTGTGAAACAGGCTAAAATCTACACCTGCAACAGAATTATAAATTTTCTCCCAGGTAAGTGACGGAGATACTAAATTAGGTGGAGTAACGGTCACGGGTTGAGCACCACCTAATAGATTGGTGGTTGTGCCATGTCCAAGCAGCGGAATAAACTGGTAATTCCCTAAATTCTGGTCATTTCCCAAGGTGCCATAAGAGGCACGAAGCTTCAAATTATCAACTACACCAGTGAGGCTTTTAAAGAAGGGCTCTTCCGATACCCTCCATCCCAGGGAAACGGAAGGAAGAAATGTATACTGTTGGGTGATCGGAAAACGGGAAGATCCGTCATAGCGTCCATCTAACTCCAACAGATATTTATTGTCATAGCTATAATTCAAACGTGAGAAAGCTCCCCTGGTAGCCCATTGATAACCAGATCCACCAACCTGGGGTGTTGCTCCTGTTGTTCCCCCAAGATAGCCTACGCTATTGGTAATCAAATTATTGTTAAGCGCAGAAAAGGTATTAAAGCTATTCTTCTCCTGATTGAAACCAATCATCCCCTTAAAGTAATGCTTACCAAAAGTTTTTTCATATTCTGTATAAATATTGATGATCTGATAAGAATTATCGTCGGCATATGCTGATGCATTGGAGTGACCTGCATAGAACACCTGTTGATTTGGCCCGTTTTCATACGGAACAACTAATTGAGATGCCTGATTGTAATCATTGGTGGCTCTGAAGGTATAATCACCTTTAATTCTCCAGGCATTATTAAAAAACGAAGTTGTAAAACCAATAGTGTTTTGTGGTTGATTAGTCACCGTATTGCTACGAGCTCCATTTTTTAAAAAACCTATATAAGCTCCCGCAGAGGTATATGACCCATCTGGGTTGGTAACAGGAACTAATGTATTAGCGCGGCCAATGGAGTGATAAAGATCGCCTGACGTCCAATCAGATGTCCATAAAGAAGGCTGATTATAAATGATACGATTGTATGCTGTGTTCGTATAAACACTCAGCCAGCTTGTAACCTTCATATCCAGTTTCGCACGAATATTGAACCTGTTATAATAGTCGGCATTATCACGAAACACCCCATTCTGGTTACTATAACCAGCTGAAAAATAATAAGTGATCCGATCGCCTCCGCCACTCACCGTTACATTATGGAGCTGGCTTGTGTTAATGGGTTTATATAGGTCAGTGAACCAATTATTGCCGGCTGCATAAATATAATTAGCCGGGTCGGCAGGATCGGCAGTTGCCGCTGGGAGGCTGGGATCTTTTGACCGCGCGTTGGCATAAGCCACGGTTGCGCTATTAAATAAGTTCACGCCATAGTATGAATAGTAAGCCTGGTTCTTATAATCAACTACAGTGGCCGGGTCGGTTACCACATCTGGCAGATTAGTTATCTTATGCAGCGAATAATTCATACTATAGGTAACCTTTGGAGTTCCCGTTTTCCCCGACTTTGTTGTGATCAATACCACTCCAAATGCAGCTCTGGAACCGTAAACAGCCGAGGAGGCAGCATCCTTAAGTACGCTTACACTGGCTACATCATCAGGATTAATATTGCTAACATCACTGGTTACAATATTATCAACCAATATCAGCGGCCCGCCTCCATTAATAGAAGTAAATCCCCATATATTAAAGGATGGTGCAGCGCCGGGTTGGCCGCTCGGAGAAGTTACCGTTAAACCTGGCAACATCCCCTGCAACCCTCTTCCAACATTGGGTATGGGCCGATCTTCCAACACAGCACCACTGATGGTATTTACGGCCCCTGTTAGGTTAGCCTTTTTCTGACTGCCATATCCAACTACAACAACTTCATTTAAACTGCTTGATGAAGCTTTCATCACTACATTCAGATTGGCACCGTTTACCGACACCTCCTGCGTAACGTACCCAACAAAGCTAAAAATCAGAACATCCTCTTTATTGGGAGTCGTGATATGAAAATTACCCTGCGAGTCGGTAACTGTACCAGTTGATTTACCCAGCTTTGATTTGATGATAACACCAGGTAAGGGTTTATTACTATCATCGGTTACCGTACCGGTAACCTTACTTTGGGCATAGGCAACATCCAAAGCCAGCAGCCATACCACTACCGTGATCAGGCCATACTTGAACAAGTAAAAAGTCTTCATTTTTTAACAGTTTAAATTTTAAGTTTTGTTTAGTATTTATACAATTATAGACATTATTTGTAAACAAAAAGTAAAGTAATATTAAACTTTTTAAATGAAAGATTATTTATCTATAAACTAAATCGTTTTGCAAATACAGTTAAGGACGATTTTTAAAATAAAGTACAGATAACTGTAAATTAACAATTTACAAGTAAATTAATTACGCAAACGTTTGTGTAAATTATAAACCCAAGAGAAAGAAGATCATTTAACTCACACGAAACAACTGTTTAATTGTTTATAAATACTAAATAAAAATAAAATCAACAAAACAAAGAAATTCACACCATTTTTTAGATAAAATACACCATGATAAATACAGCAAATTATAGGATTGAGGAGTGCTTTTTTTCGAAAAAAAGAGCAGACGTTGAAGATATCAGAGATGTAGCGTGAGCAGAATACCTATTAAAATAGCCGACAAAGGCGGGTTCTCCCAAGATTTGGGATGGAGGTATAAAAAAGGTCCGTATTTAAATACGGACCTTTTCCTAATGCTATTTGACGTGAGTTAGGTACCTATCAATCGTTCGAGATGAAATAATAAACTACCAGCATGATGGCTTCAGAATCGCCAATGTTAGATAAATTGTGCCCCAAGCGTCCGTCAAAGAAAATGGAATCCCCTTCTTCCAAAACATAGCTTTTATCTTCTATCAGGTATTCAATTTTACCTTTAATCAGATATTTGTATTCAAAAGCATCGGTAACCACCATTTTATTGCGGCGAGCACCTTTCTTAAGTTCTAACAACACAAAATCAACAGGGCCTCCCTTTATATTGCGCGTAAGCATTCTTTGGTAGCTAAAACCTTTGGAGGCTTCTTTTTGAATAGGACTGTATTCTGATGAGCGGATAACGAATACTTTTTCCTGGTGACCACCGGATGAAAGGTCCTTAAAAAATTCCGTCAGGTCGAGATTTAACGATTGAACGATATTCATCAATACTGGAAGTGAGGGTATAGTACGGTTATTTTCAATCTGGGATATTAATCCTTTACTAACACCTGCTTTATCTGCCAGTTCCTGAATGGTTATGCGTTTGTCTTTTCTTATTTCTTTTAAACGGTAGCTGATCTTCAGGATAATATCGTCTTGCATAATAGTTACTTTCGCTCAAAAGTAATTAAAATTTCACAATGGTACCCGTTACGCTATGCAATGAATAAGGGCAAACGCATTCAAATTTATTTTGACCGATTTAATCCTATAATTTATTCGAATGGCCACACTGGACACTCCGGCGGAATCAGAAAACAATCAGTAACGAGCCTATAAAATGATGGCTTACACTATTTCAAGGAAAAAACTAATAAATAACTAATTATCAATAATTTAACTACATAAAATCCATAAAAAATACAAACCATGCAAACCCACTTTTTAGCAAAATAGCCCTATTTAAACAGTATAAACTATGATAGGATCCATTTAATCAAACCCATCAGTTACGGGTTTCCCGCGCCAGCTTTGTGGCATTTTCAGTCCAAATATCCAGGCTATAGTAGCAGCTGTATCATAAGTAATGATCACATCTTTTATTTCGTGATTCTTTTTAACACCTGCACCGTTTATGATCCAGGGTATCTGTATCTCATCCAATGATTTGCCGCCGTGCCCCTTGTTAATACCGCCATGATCGGCAGTCACCATAATAATGGTCTCGTTTTCGATACCCGCATCTTTTACAGCTTGAACAATCTTCCCTATCCGAGCATCAACCTTTTGCAGTTCTTCATAATATGCCGGAGTGCGGTGCCCGATATTATGCCCTACTCCATCTGGCTGACTAACGTGGATGAATGTAAATAACGGCTTTTGCTTTTTGATGACGCTTGCAGCCGTGTCTACACAGAAATCATCGCCTGCATCGCCACCTGGTATTACCATATCAATAGCATCTTTTTCAATCAGCGGCGCAATACCGTCCCAGCTATAAATGGCCGCGGTTTTCGCGCCTGGCTTTTGATCACGGATAACACTGAAGATGCTTGGAAAAATACCGTACTTAGTTATTGTTACCGACGGAATTTCCGGAACTTTGCTATTCCATTCTGTATAGCCGTGCTCTGTTATCCCCGCACCCATTAACATAGATGCCCAATTATCGGCGCTTGAAGATGGCATCACACACCTTGCCTTTAACGACCATGAACCTGTCTCCATCAAATGTTTTAAATTGGGCATTTTGGCACCGGGTACAGCATAAGCGCCAAAACCATCGCAGCCTATTAATACTACGTGTTTTACGTGTTTAACTTGCGCGCTTAATTGTAATGCCAGGCTAAAGAGGCAAATAACTGTCAGTAATCTTTTCATTTAGTGTTACGCGTTAATATTTATGAATTAATTTTGATCTTCCTGTCGGATATATAAGGCACTATGGGGTAGATATAGTCAATCGGGTTAACGCCTAATTTCTCAGGCGACGACCCAATAAAAACCGATCGCCTGCCTCGTATACTGATCGTTCCCTCCTGATCGATTTCGACCATAGCCCATAGTGGATCTTTATAAGGCACTGTATATTTTACCGCAGGCTTGGCCTTGTCAACAGCTTCCGAATAGCGAATCTCTTTATATTTATCACCCAGCCATTGGTAGGAGGCGCTATTGATCTGCACGTAGTGTATACCGTTGATCTGGTTATAATAATCCTGATGATGATGCCCGCTTAGTACTAATATCACTTTGTGCTTATTCTTTTGATTGGCTTGTTCAAGCGTATAGCGCATTAGCGTACCATTCTCCAGTCCGCCGGCATCATTATCCAAACCCTGATGACAGCATATTATGGTGGGTAAGGTTGCTCCATCAAGATCTTTCTTTAGCCATTCCACTTGGGCCGGAGAAATAAAGCGAGCATATCCTGGGGGGCTGTCAGGCGAGGGATTGTGTTCATTTCCATCCAAAACCACAAAGTGAAAACCGTTGATATCAAAAGAATAAAATTTTGCCTTCGCTTTCCAGAATTCAACCACCTGATCGCGTGTGAATCCACCATCAGTGTCATGGTTGCCAATTACATGATATTTGGGGCCGTTAAACTTATTCCAAACATCCATTAAAGGAAGGTTCTCCTTTTTGGGAAAGCAAAGGTCTCCCATCTGGATAATAAAATCCGGTTTTTCGGTATTCATATTATCAATAAACGCCGATAAACGATCCATCCCATCATATATCAGATCATGGTGCAAATCGGCAATAACACCAAACCTGATCTTTTTATCTTGCGGCTGTAATTGCAAAGCAACGGGTGAAGCTATCAGCTTTTGAACAGGGGTAATAGCTAATGCACCAATCGTTAGTTTTTGAATAAAAGCCCTTCGATTTTGATTTTTCATGCTATTATATAAACCAAGTTTATTTTATTACGCTATCTATAGCCTCGCCAATAGGATTTACCGATGTGAAATTAAAGTCTAATAATTTGGCTATAGTTTTTGCATACTGGTCCTGATAAATCTGTCCGCTGTTTTTCACTTCGCCCAATGATTTTATTTTAGGTCCGATAGCCATTAACCAGGTATCGTTGGCGTGCGGAATACTGGCGCCATGGCTTGTCCATTGCTTTCCTTCTCCCCGCCCATGATCGGGCATCACTATAATGGTGGTATTGTTCTTATAAAAGGTATCCTTTTGTATGTAGTTCCATAAACTGCTGATCATTGCATCGATATTGTGAATGGCATCTAAATACAGATCATAAGTGCCCCCGTGAGCGTGATCGTCGGTATCGGCCAGGTCAAGGTAAACTACTTTGGGATGTTTAGCAGCGATGTATGATTTGGCAAGCGCGTACGTAGTGGCATCTAAACGCTCACCATCACCCCAAATCTGAGGTTCATAGTGTTGAATTTCATTGGCCAATTTTTCAGCTTCCGTAAGGTCATTCCCTTTGATATCTTCAAACGGGTTGTTGACCATTAAGCCATTCCGGTTACGGTTGATGATTCTGGCTACAGCATCCCAGGAGGCAAAAGCCACCACCTTACCCTTATATCCTTTTTGCTGATCAATAAACTCTAATACATTTTTATTAGGGTTATCCGGATAATCGTTAGAGTTTACTTTAGGATCGGCATATCCGGTTAAGTTTTCATTCCGACCAGGGTATGAGAACCAGTATGGATTTTTCACATTTACCAGGCTGCCCAAATCACGGTTGCCATACAATTGCCCATCTTTTGCAAAAACACTCCACACAAAAGGCATTAGCTTAGCTCTTCGCTCCCGCTGATCATCAGACCAGTACTTTTTTATTCGCTGAACAGAGTCCTGGGAGTTGTATTTTTTATTCAGTATCAATGCTTTCTCGGCGCCCTGAAAAACTTCGTGCCACCGCAAACCATCTATAGATACGATGAGGATATTTTCTGCTTTGTCAGCAGGAACTTTTTGGGCCGAAACCGTTACACTGATCAACAGTAGAAACAATAAGGAGAAGGATGTTTTTTTCATTTCAATTAGGATTAAAAGTTCTATTGGCTAAGCTTCATATTTGATATACTGGTCATCAAAACTGCCATTGCTATACAAGTTCAATATAGAGTATCCCGGCACCGTTTGTTTATAAGAGCTTTTGCCATCGTCGCCCGGTTCCCACCAAAAGCCACTGGCTGCACCGTTACACAAGTAACTTACATCGTTATACCAAACTTTATCTAACAAGTGAATGTGCCCGCTCAGACAAACTTTGATATTTTTGTTTTTATTGAACACTTCAATAAACTTCATAATATCCAGGTGGTTATAGCTACCGCTTACTTTAAAAGGGCCTATAAAATCAGGTTTATTATCAATAATGCCCGTGCAGCTCAGAAGAGGATAATGTGCCATGATCAATGTTGGCTTCCCATTGCTGGATTGTACATCTTGCACAAACCAATTCCATTGATCTTCATCCAGCATACCCGGACTTTTTGGATGATTGCTATCCAGCATAATAAAGTGCCATCCATTTTTATCAAAACTGTAATAGTTATTTTTTAAACCCAGCATTTTTAGCACACCGGGTTTACCAAAAAGTTCATCACCTTTCCCCTGCCACCACATATCATGATTGCCAAGCACACTGTACATCGGGATATCTTTTACTAATTCAATACTATCCTTCCAACAGTTCCATAATTCAATTACCCTCTCTTTTTTAATATTATCATAATCTGCCGCGTATATAGAATCACCACCATTCAATATCAGGTCAACCTTATCTTTTTTGATCATTTCCAAGCACTTCTTGAAACGGGCTACTGCATTATACTCGGGCCTGATGTGCACATCGGTAATGTGCGCTATCTTTAAAACCCTTTTTTTCTTTTGCTCATAATTTATTGGCGATGCGGTAACTGTGTTACTTAATACTGCTGCTCCGCTAACCAAGCCGATTTGTTTAATTAGGTCCCGTCTTTTCATACATATAGTTTGTAATTAGAATTGGCGCTGTCGATGTCAAATATAAATACTAAACATTAAGTTTACAAATACTATACAAAAATTAATACATTTTAGTAATTTATTTAACATGGTAAGCTTCAAATCAAAGGAGATCTGCATTTTTGAAAGTATAGCTGTAAAAAGGCGATTCCTGTGTATTAACGTTAGCTTAATGATAGAAGTGACTTTAATATCGTGATAATTATTTATGCTCGTGTTATAACCGGCTGCAAGGTAAAAAAGGGCCTAAACAACATAGTTTAGGCCCTTTTATTTCATCAATAATTAAAGGAGATTTTATAAGATCAAACCGATTTATCCAATTATGTACATTTTACTTATCGGTATAAGTCGATAATTTTCCCCAGATCGACCGTTTGTTTGGGATTAAAATCTGCAGAGTCCATATAACTTATTAAACTGTACAGTAACTGTTTTGCTTCCGGCCGTTTATCCGCATCCGATAACAAGTCGATACCTGATATGATCAGTTTCCCGTTACCTGCGCGACATTCAAACACCAATCCAAGCGACTGCGCGGTCACCCAGTCATCAATAACCCTAACAATAGGCTGTAAGCCTGTTGCCACTGAGTCCAGGCGAATTGCGCTGGAGTGAGACATAGCATCCCACCATTGCCAATTACTGTAACGCTGCGTTGGGAACTCTTTTAATGCAGGGTGTTTAGGATCGCATAAAATGCCTAAAGTAACCGGAGGCTGACTATGAGTCCAAGCGGTATTCCAGAATATGCTTGAAAAACCAATGGCTATATTCCCCCCCTTACTCCCTTTAAGGGCTCCTTTTTTTAACGTCAACAATACGTTGCCGCCTTTATTTAGAGTTTCAACCACCTTGTTGTCAATAGTATTTACAACCATGATATTTTGGTTAACTTTAGACAGTACCGCTGGATAGACAAATATCTCCCAGGAGTTTTCATAGCCGGCAACAGATACGGTAAGTGTAAGTTTACTTGGTTTAGTTATGGAATTTAGTGTTTGCTTAATTACACCCAGCTTTATATTATTTACTAAAGGGATGATTGTTGTGGCAAGCCCTCCTTTAAATAATACATTACCGGCATCATTCTTTATACTCCATTGGGGGGTTACATGGTTTAATACTCTTTGGCCAAACTGCGCAACTTCCACGGGTACCGTAAATGTTTCATTATTAAGGTAGATCATTTTAGGCAAACGGGCCAATGGTACAACAGCATTGCAAAACTGGCTATATTCTTTTCCGGTGATATATCCTTTATCTCTCCAAAATGGATTAAGCACACCAACCAAAGCAGTTCCCTGCCCTGGGAAATCATTTAATCCTAGTAGTTGAAAACCGCCAAAACCAGGCGTACGTAACGCAGCTTCAATATCCGCCTTATAGCATAAAACCTGCAATTTTCCGGACGCGAAAAGGAAATCTTCGGCCAGATTTTCTAAACCATTCTTTTTTAGCTGATCATGGAATATCTCAAAATTCCTTGCTTTCAATACACCATCATATTGGCTTATCTCCTTAAAATCAGGATAAACGCACCATTGCCCAATTTCGTGGCTTACGGTTGGGTGTTGCCAATTTTTAATAATACCGGTCCAGTCATAATCTGCCCGTGGTGCTTGACCGTTGATAATGCTTTTAAGCCCTTGCCCCCATCCCTGGATTCGGGGATCGGGTGTACTGTTATAATCACTACTATTGATGATAGGCCAACCCGAACCTGTAGAATACAAACGACGGGGATCTTTCTGTTTCCAATAACTTACAAAATCAGTCAGGTATTTAACCAGGTTTTTACCATTTGGTTCGTTACCATAGTTCATCATACAAAAAGATGGATGGTTGCCGTAAACCTTTACTATCCGGTTACTTTCATCATAGATATATTGATCCAAAGGGTTTCCATCTCCAATTGAAGCGCCCTGATTTGCCCAGGATGCGCACTCAATTTGAAAATAAAAACCTAACCGGTCGGCGGCTTCAAAAGCAGCATCTGGCGGACACCAGGAATGAAAACGCAAATGATTTAGTCCATAAGATTTGCAAACGGTTAAAATTCGCACCCATGATTGCAGATCTGTTGGCGGGAAACCGGTTTTAGGATAAGCCGCGCATTCTAAAGTTCCACGCAGAAATGTAGGCTTACCATTAATAGTAAATTGTGTGCCCCTGCTTGAAAAACTCCTCATGCCAAATGTAACCGATCTTTCCTCTTTTTCATTCGGGGCAGTAACCAGCTGAACCTGCATTTTATAAACATCGGGGGTAAATTCGCTCCATAATAGCGGCTTTTCGCCCATTGGGTAAGTTATTTCTATAACAACAGTATCCTTTGTAACAGCTATTGCTTTTGCCATTGGCCTTAGTGCAGGCGCTTTTGCACATGTAGCCAACAAATTAATGGTGGTGCTAACTGTTTTCCCGGTATGATTAATGATCTGTACATGTGCCTTAACCAGCTTGTTTTTAATATCCGGATATAGCTGTATATCATCAATGTATACTAAAGGCTTGGCTTTCAGAAATAATTGCCCAATCATCCCATTCCAGTTGGTTTGTGTATGATCAGAAATACTATGCGAATTTTGACCTACATTAAACTCCTTTACCCTGTTATCTACACGAATGGTTATTTGATGATTACCGGGAGATAATTCATTAGAAAGATCAAAAACCTGAGCAGTGGACAGGCTGTTTTGCATGCCAATTTGCTTATCATCAACCCAAACAGTTGTTTCCCAATGGCTTCTTTCAATATATAGTTCAACATGCTTTTTAGACCACGTTGTAGGGATAGTTACTGTTTTTTGATACCATGCGGCACCTTTATAATATTTAGCGGGCTGAAGCCAGAATGGCACTTTGATATTACCTGGCTTGCGATATTGCGCATACGCTGGGCTCTGAAACCAGGTAGAATCCTCAATACTCCCAGTCCATGGAGTATTTATGGTGATATCACTCCCCAATCCATTTGTAGTCATGGAGCCCGGAAGCGTGATATTACCAGCCAGACTATTTGCATACCATTTTTGCGTTATTCCCTGATCGAGTGAATCGATCTGGAAAGCCCACTTACCGGCAAGATCTATTTTGTAATCTATTACTACAGATTTTTTTTTCGACTGGCCTTTAACAACGTTTATAAGCGTTAATTGTAAAAAGGCAATTAACAAAAGCAAGATTAGTTTTCTCATCTGTTTATAATTGGTATTTATAATTTAACAGAATGATCTGGTTACTTATGGAAGCAACCAGATCAAAAAGGTGAAAAGGCAATTTAGGTTATAACCAATTGATTTTTACCAATTGGAGTTTTGTTTCATTAATGGATTACTATTGATCTCGTTTTGAGGGATCGGGAAATAATCATATTTACCAGCTACGTAAAATTGCTTCCCTACTTTATCGCTATTGGAGATTTCCTGCGATAGTTTTCCCCAGCGTTTCAGATCATAAAAGCGTTGGTTCTCTCTCGCAAATTCAATCATCCGCTGGTGCACTATTTCGGTCATCATCTGATCCTGGCTATACCCCCCCGGTAAAGCAGCGAGTTGTGCCCTATCCCTGATCTGTTTCATGTAAGGATAAGCATCCTGCACTTTTCCCTGCATAGTTAAAGACTCTGCAAGTAACAACAGCACATCGGCGTAACGGAAAGCCCGCTCATTGTTACTTGAGGTATAATCCGAAGCGCCGCTTGCTCCTGTTAGCTCATTATTTTGGGTATAATTCTGATACTTTTTGAACATGGAGTGATAGCCGAACACCAGCGTGAAACTACTAAAAGGCTTGTTATAAAAAGTACAACCAGGATAATCCCAAACCAGTGTAGCGTACATCCTTGGATCGAAATCATTACTTGTAGTTTTTTCTTTTTTAAACTCATTAAAAAGCTTGTCAGTAGGGCTCACTTCAAACCATCCGCTTACTTCTGATGGCGCAAACTCCTGTGCAGTAGTAACTCCTAATGATTGCTGTGCATTTTCGCCGGCCCATGGGTTAGTGCCGCCAACATCAGCCAGTTGGATCTCAAACACCGATTCCTGATTGTTCTTTTTCGAGGCGATAAAGTTATCACCATAGTTAGGCATCAACTGATATGATAAACCTGTTACCTGCTTCAAAGCAGTTTCCGCATTAGCCCAGGCTTTGGTGTATACATAAGCTTTACCCAGGTAAGCCAGGGCCGCGCCTTTGGTTGCCCTGCCTACCCATTGCGAAGAATAGGATGCGGGCAGATCGGCCCCAGCTGCAGTAAAATCAGCAATCACCTGCTGCCAAATAGCGGCTTCGGGAGATTTGGCTGTAAAATAGTTCTCTGTTGTAGCCGGGACGGTCAATATCAATGGCACATCTCCAAAGTTAATGGCCAGGATAAAATAATTTATGCCTCGCAGAAATTTAGCTTCGGCTATATAGGCTTTTTTCGCGTTAGCATCCAAAGGCACTTTATCAATGTTAGCTAATATTTGATTTGCCCTAAAAATAGCCCGGTATGATATGTTCCACAGATCATTGGCAGGGCCATTGTCTGGTGTGTTGGTAAATGTTGATAGTTTGTACAGATCGGCCACATCGTTACGGATAAAAAAGTCGTCACCACGACCATTAGCAAGCTCAATACCCCTTACTCCATAAAAACCACCATTTACATCCCTTAACAGCCCATAGGTAGCCGCGAATGCGCTTTGCACATCGGCTTCGGTTTTCCAGAAAGTTTCGGTGGTTATTTTATTGGGGTTTTGAAGTTCTAATGTACTTTTCTTACAGCTGCAAACTATAACAGCTATACAAAATATGATTATTAAATTTTTCATAATTTTAATTTTTATAGCGCTTATTGATTACAATGATAGTTGAACACCCAGAGAGATGGTTCTGGCCAGCGGATAAGCCACATGCCCAAAATCAACACCCCGATCAAGAATACTCAGTTGAGCACTCGTTGCTCTGCCCAAATCGGGGTTAAAACCAGTATAGTTTGTTATTGTAAAAAGATTATCAGCACTTGCATAAACACGTAAAGAAGTTATCCTCATTTTTTTTACCAATGCACTATTTAAGGTGTATCCAATTTGCAAAGTTTTCATTCTTAAATAAGAGCCATCTTCCAGAAAGCGGGTTGATGTGCGGTTATTAAAATTAGGATCGCTGGTAACCGCTCTGGGAATATTAGAATGATTAGTAGGTGTCCAGGCGTTAAGCATTGATTTGGCATAATTAAAATCGAGGTTGGTACTTTCCAAATCCTGCCTTAAGCCATTATATATCTTATTGCCCTGAGAACCCTGGAAAAACATATTGATATCAAAACCATACATGGATGCATTTATGCCAAAGCCATATTCAAAATTAGGGAATGGGCTGCCTGCGTTAACTTTATCATTATCATTGATCTGTCCGTCGCCATTGGTGTCCTGGAATTTAACATCACCAGGGGCAGCGTTAGGCTGAATCGGCTTGCCATTCTTGGTATAACTATCAATTTCGGCTTGTGAATTAAATACGCCGATATCCTTTATCAGGTAAAAAGAGCCTATTGAGCCGCCAGCTTCGGTTAAAGTACTTGAAGCACCGTGATGGGTAGGCTGGCCACCAAAAATTTGCTGTGTACCCGTACCAAGTGCTATTACCTTATTTTTCACCGCGCTTATTGTACCATAAACGCCATAGTTTAATTTGCCTATATAATCATTAAAATTAACACCAACCTCAATACCTTTATTACGCAGATCTCCGGCATTTACTACCGGATTTGAAATTGATCCAGCAGAGCCTGGTATGGGAACGTTTAAAAGGAGATCGGTGGTTTTTTTAATAAAATAATCAGCAGTTATATTCAGTCTGTCCTGTAAAAAACCTATATCTAAACCAATGTTTGAAGTTTTGGTACTTTCCCATTTAATGTTGGGAGAAGCAAATGCTGTTTGAATGGCCCCGAACCATTTTTGTTGATCGGCACCAACAACATAGTTTATATTTGACGAGATAGCCGCACTGTACTGATAATCCCCTATTTCCTGGTTACCCAGCACACCATAACTGGTCCTTAATTTTAAAGTTGAAAATGTATTTTTTAAAGATCCAAAAAAGCTTTCATTTGAAATATTCCACCCCAATGCAATAGAAGGATAATCACCGTACCGGTGAGCGCTTCCAAATCTCGATGAGCCATCATGCCTGAAACTGGCGGTCAAAAGATAACGGTTATCATACGAATAAATAGCACGTCCGAATATCGATACCAGGTTACTTTCAGTTTTGTTGCCACCGGTGGTTGATATACCGGCTCCGGCATCTATCTGGTCAATACCATCAGGCAAGTCTGTTCTACCTGCTGCGGTGTAATTATATTTAGTGCTTTGATAAGCGTAACCAGCCAATGCCTGTATACTGTGTTTGCCAATATGCTTATCATAGTTCAGGGTATTTTCTAACAAAGTCATTACCGTCTGATCTTTGCTCAAACTAATATCATTAGTTGGATGTGAAAACAGGGTGCCCACTACATATCTTTTAGAGTAATCATAATTGCTGTTAAAGCCATTGGTATATCCCAGATTTAATTTATAGTTTAAACCAGGTAAAAGGTTTACCTGGGCATAAGCATTAGTTATGATATTAGTAAACTCCCGGTTAATATTTTCCAGATTTAACTGGGCAACCGGATTGGCCACGTTAACCACCGGGCCATAAGCCCCGGCGTAACCACCTACAGCAGTTGGATCATAAATATTAAAAACAGGGATCATTTTTGCTGCTGATCCTACCGGGTTACCACCCTGACCACCCCAGCCACCGGGCATGGTGATGAATTTTTCTCTTGATAGCAATACCGTTTCGCCAAACTTCAATCGCCCTTTGGTTGTTTCTGTTTTAACGCGTAAGTTATAACGCTTATAACCGGTTACATCCACAATACCCTGCTGATCATTATATCCACCTGATACACTGTATTTGGTTGATTCGCTTCCACCACTTACCAGCATATTATACTGTTGAACCGGGGCTGTTCGGTATATAGCATCCTGCCAATTGGTACCAACACCCAACTGACTTGGATTTTTGGCAATATCAAGTCTGGGCAAACCAGCGTTATCATGCGCCATGTTACTCACAGTGGCCCACTCCTGGGCATTCAAAACATCAATTCCATGCGCTATTTTTTGCTGACCATAATTCGCGGTAAATTGTACCACAGGAGCGCCATTCTTACCCGCTTTAGTGGTAACCAATACCACACCATTTGCAGCCCTTGAACCGTATATGGCCGCGGCAGAAGCGTCTTTCAATACATCAATTGATTCAATATCAACCTGGTTCAGGTAGTTGATACTTGCTGTTGGTACACCATCAACAATATATAACGGGGCTCCGTTTCCTAATGTACCAACCCCCCGGATCATAATTCGTGTTCCGGCACCAGGATCACCACCAGATGCTTCTATGGTAACGCCGGGCATTTTACCCTGTAATGACCTTGTAACGTCACTTACACCCTGAGCCTTGATATCTGAACCTTTAACCGAAGCTGTGGCACCGGTAAGATCAGACCGTCTAACCGTTCCGTACCCGATCACCACAACCTCATTTAAAGCGGTTTGGGCTTCCTGTAACTTTACGTTTATTTCGGTACGACCATTAATGCTAACTTCCTGTTTGGTGAATCCTAAAAAAGTAAACTCCAATACAGCCTTATTATCATTAACAGTAATGGAGTATTTACCGTTACCATCTGTAACTATACCGTTATTGGTACCCTTTACTTTAACACTAACGCCCGGCAATGGTAAGCCCTTCTCATCCGTAACCGTACCTGTTACTTTTACTGTCTGCACTTCATCGGTTACTAAAGCCTTTCTTCGTAGAACAACAGTATTGTGATTAATGGTATAAGTTACAGGCTGATTGGCAAAACATTTTTCAAGTGCCTGTAAAAATGGTTCATTATTCGCCGAAAGGCTAACCCTCTTTGTTTCATCCAATACCTCGATCTTATACAAAAAATGATAACCCGTTTGCTGTCTTAATTCCTCAATAACTTCTTTCAGGGAAGCATTTTTCAAATTCAGGTTTACAGTTTGGGCATAAGAGCTGGCATTGGCCTGAATAATAGTGGTAATTAATAAAATTAACACAAGTTTCATCACCCTAAAAATTTTAAATGGCATACAGGAGACCCTCCTGCATGGAAATGCAATATTATCTTTATACATTTGAAAAAAGGTTTAATTAAATTGGTTGTAGAAGCAATTGATTGTTACCCTTTTAGCTGCTTAAAAAGCAAGCCTATTTAACCGGGGGCGCTGCAATCGCTCCTGGTTTTATGGTAACTTATTTATAGTAGTAATAAGTAAGTTTATGGCATTACGATAATCCTCCTCCCTTCTATTTTAAAGTGAACTGTACCGGTTAATTCTAATGATTTTAGCACCTCGGCAACACTATCGAAACGAGACACTGTTCCACCAAAATCCCGTTCATCAACTTTACCGTTATACACAACTTCAACATCGTACCATCGCGAAATCTTTTTCATGATACTCTGAATGTTTTCATTGTTAAATATGAAATATCCGTTTTTCCACGCTACGGCTTCCTCTGTATTCACAGAACCGATATTAAATGATTGCTGCTGATTTAGTGTAGCTTGCTGTCCGGGCTTCAGGTATGCCTGATGATTGCCGGTTACTAACTTTACAGCCCCCTCTAAAAGGGTAGTTTTAATAACTCCTTCGTCTTTATATGCGTCGACATCAAAATGTGTTCCCAATACTTCGATACTCATTTGCTCAACGGCGATTTTAAAGGGCCTATCTTTATTTTTTGCCACTTCAAAGTAGGCTTCGCCTGTTAATTCTACTTTTCTTTCATGACCAGTAAAAACGGTTGGGAATTTTATAGAAGAGGCAGCGTTGAGCCATACTTTGGTACCATCAGATAAAACAACCTGATATTGCCCTCCACGGGGTGTACTGATCATATTAAATAGAGCTGCCGTGCTCCGCGCTTCACCTTCTTTGGCGTTATAAACAATTTTCCCTTCTCCGGATTTGCCTATAACAACACTTCCTTGCTTTGATAATAATCCTTTCCTGGAATCGGTGAGATCAATATTGGAGCCATCGGCGAGTGTTAAGGTAGCTTTGTTATTTCCTGGCATCACTGGTCTTTTCGCATCCGCTGATGAGTTTTGGGCCAATTCAGTTGATGCATTATGGACTTTGTAACTAACAAGCCATATTAAACCTAAGGCAAAAATCAAACTGGCGGCTACGGCTATCCAATATTTTTTAAACCCTTTTTTTGGCGCATTAATTTGATGATTGAGCTTGTATAATATATCAAGTTTAATTGCCTCTTTATTTCCCATCGCCTCAGTCCATGGCAAATCCTTCAATTCAAAATTATCACGATATGCTCCAAGTTGATTTATCTCTTCCGGAGTACAATTGCCAGACTGATATTTCTCATAAAGTTCAATAAATTCTTGCGGGCTCATAAAAAAGTTTATCCGGTTATTGGGGTATAGAGACTTTTTTGGCACCGGACACACATAAAATAAAAAATATTTTTTCTGGAGTGGTAAAATGTCAATATTAATTGTAATACGTACAATTTATTATTGAATTAATTCCCTACTTTTATTTTACCAATTATGCATTTAAACAATTGCTCCGATTCTGAATTGTGGGAGGAAGTAACACGCGATAACCCCAAAGCGTTTGAAACACTTTTTGAGCGTTATTGGAGCGTTATTTACAGTACTGCATTTTCATATTTAAGGGATAGAGAAACTTGTTCGGAAATAGTACAGGATATCTTTTTAAACATATGGCAAAAAAGGAATGAGTTTAAAATAAGCTGTTTAAAAAATTATCTTACATCTGCTGCACGGTATCATGTATACAAAAAGTTAAAAGTAAAAAGATCCACTGCCATATTATATATTGAAAACTACGATGATGTTTCCACAGTAAACAATGTTACTGATTGTGTTGACGAAAATATAACTTATTTAGAGTTAGAGAAATCTGTAGAAATCTCGTTGAATAATTTGCCTAAACGTTGTCGCGAAATTTTTCTTTTGAGCAGGAGGGGTAATTTAACAAATGATGAGATTGCTCAGCAGCTGGGTATCTCAAAACGTACGGTAGAGAATCAAATTACAACAGCTTTGAAATTTCTCAGATCTATACTGAAAAATACTGCTATAATCATATTAGCCATCATCAAGTTGTTTTAGTGGTTAAGCCGTATTGTTACGCCGGGTGGCGATTGTTTTGGAATAATACTTTATGTTATATTTACTGAGTAAAAGACATATTTTAACAAACAACTAAGCAACAAAAAGCGCTCTGTATCTCACCCCAGAGCGCCATTCAATGTTCCTACAAACATCGATCAACTAAACTCAGATCTCTACAATCTAAGATCTTTACTATTGCATAGAGTTATTATTTTAAATACATGTTCTGTATTTTCATGATTCTAAGCCATATTAGTCATAAGCTTTACTTCAAACTATATCCCCACGCAATCATCAAACAACACACAATTATATGTAATTAATATTATAAATATTAATTACATAACAAAATACACCACACAACTATGCAGTAATATTCGCAAATACATAAAATAAAAATACTTTTCCTCAATTCTCAAGCAGTTTAAGTACTTATGTTTAATGCACGGTTTTAGTTTTAATGCCTGATGTTTTTAAGCACAACAAAAGATGTATAATCATCCCAGTCAGGTTTCAGATCGGGTTGATTAATAAAACCAAAAGAATAATTACCAAGTATAATATCCGGCTTTCCGTCAGCATTATAATCGGCAACGTCCATGCATATCCACCTGCCGTGTTTAGCTATGGGTAAATTATGAGGGATAAAATGCAGTGGGCTATCTTGCTCAAAATAAGTAAACCCTTCCTCTGGATTGTTTTTTAAGTCAGAAAAAAAAGCGATGAGGGCAATATCTAATTTCCCATCGCCATTAAAATCAGCAGCAATGGCTTTAGTAGCTCCGTTAACCGGATAAAAATAGGCCTGCTTATATTTAAAATTGCCCTGGTTAATAAAAATGTAAACGCCGTGATAAGGTTTTAATATTCTGGAATAGTCGCTATTATCCCCGCTGGTATATAAAATATCGGGCCGCCCATCATGATTAAAATCAACCAACTGGAAACTGCTGGAGCCATAAACCGGTGGAAACCGCAATAAATTACGCGTAGTAAACCCACCTTTGTGATTATTTAAAAAAAGCCAAACTCCCTCTTCTCCTTGGGCAAACAAACACATGATATCCGGCCATCCGTCATGATCATAGTCGCCCACCTCTACATATTCCGCTCCGGGCAAAGCGCTGATGATATGTTTTTCATATTGCTTTCCTGGTAGTTGTTTATACCAATACAATCCCCCGGCATTGTGACCGAATCCGCAAACAACGAGATCTGCAAGGCCGTCTTTATTAATATCTGCCTGACGCGCTTTTACCGGACGGGGTAGCTTATCAACCAATGGTTTATTACTATTCTGAACTTGATCCTTAACTGGTAAATTCATTACAAAACCATTCGACACATCAATAGCATCCATAGAACCAATAAATGTGAACATGCCTTGTTCTACCCCTGAATCATCATTGTTAAAACTGACGTCAACTACAGGTGAGCTATACTTTTGGGATGACAATAATTTTAACCCCGGCGACCATTGGTTAATGCTTCGGGTTAATCCATCGCTGGTAAAAATATGGTGACTTATAGAGTCAAAAGCAACCAGGCAAGTTGTGGCGATAGTTTTGCCTGATGACGGTTTGAGTAGCGAAAAAACGCCCATATCTTTAACAGGCGCAACCGTTGGTTTGGCGGGCTTCAGCGATTTGGGTGCTGCTGTTTTATAATAATTAACAATTTTCAGCCAGTCTTCATAACCCAGTGTCGATTTTGCGGAAGGGTCATTCACATACTGATCATCAGCATAAACACCTATACCTAAGCGCCTGGCCATGGCAGGCAATACATGTTTGCCCCAAGTTTCCTGATCAAGCAGACCAGCATCAGGATATTGGTGACAACTTTGGCAATATTTTTTTGATAGCCCTTTACCATCGAGGGCAACAACAGCTACCGGCTGATCATTATTGCAACCTAAAGTTAACGAACAAACAACAACGGCAAATAAAACAATAGGAGTAAGGATAATGTGATATTTTCTGAATGCCATTGAGTACGGAATGTTGATGAACTTAAAGGTATAATTTAGTAATTAATAAAAGGGACAGCATTGCTGTCCCTTTTATTAATTACTAAAGATGAAATGATATTTATCAATAACCCTGATTTTGTTTTAAAGCAGAGGTAGTTCCGTTAGATTCCAGATCGATCTGAGCCTGAGGGATTGGATAATACTCATTTTTATTAGGTGTGAAGCTGGCTCCCGATACGTCTGTTATTACTTTACCATCAAAGTTAAAGTATGTTGCCAATGCTTGCTGAGCAATGCCCCAACGGGAAATATCAAAGAAACGGTGGCCTTCCATTGCTAATTCCAATTTGCGTTCGAAATAGATAGCCTTTAATGCCAGAGTCTTGCCTGAGAAATAGCCTGCTGGGTATGCTTTAATTACATAATTTGCAGCAGGAGTAGTGGTATATCCTCCCATTGGACTGGCCGGATTTTTATAAGTATAAACAAAGCCTGCAGGATTGGATGCTCTTGTCCTTACCCGGTTCACATAAGCCTCACCCAAATCGCCGCTACCTAACTGGGCCTTTACTTCAGCTGCCATTAGTAACACATCGGCAAAGCGGATAATATTAATCTGGTTGGCGTTACCCGGAGCCCAAGAATGAGCATCGCCATAGGTACCTTTAGTAGCCTGGAAGTAGACGTTCTTTTTGGCTGAGTAAGGGCCAGCAGAGCTTTGCTCACGAATCCAGCCTTGACCTGGGTGATTACCCCAGTCTAAAAATGGAATTCCACGACGACCAACCGTCCAATCCAAACGAGGATCAAGATTACCGGCATCCAATGTGAATGCTGCAGTAGATGCTATGCCTTGATCGTTGGCAACAGGATGCGAATTATAATCATCCAAATAAGGCAAACCACCAGCATCTGTGCGGAATGAATTAGCCAAATCCAGTGTTGGCTGGAAGAAACCGCAGCAACCGAATGGACTATTGTATGGATAATTCAGCATATCACCGTTATTAGCCTCGCTAATGGTATTAGTACCATCATTGGCAGCTTGCTGTACCGCAAATACAGTTTCCTTATTATTTTTGGTTGCCGCGTTAAAATTGTCAAAGTAATTGGCTGTAAGATCATATGCCACACCGGCGGAGTTTTTACCGGTTGTTATTACCGTAGTAAATAAGCCATCAGCATCGGTATACTTTTTTTCATATAAATAGGCTTTAGCTAAGTAAGCCGCAGCAGCCCATTTATTTACGCGACCAACTTGCGCTTGCGTTTCGGGCAAATTGGCGTAGGCAAACTTAAAATCATCTTCAATTTTTGGCCATATATCTGCTGTATTTGGCTGCACAAAGTTTGTGGTGGATTCATCAACATAAGGTACATTGTTAAACATCTTTTTCAGATCAAAATAATAATGTCCGCGTAAAAACCTGGCCTGTGCTACGGCCTGGGTTTTAGCCGCAGCAGTCATATCCGTAGCTGCTGCACTTGCCTTTATCACATTATTACAGCGCGTGATACCTTCATAATCGGCCCTCCATTTACTGTTCAAAAATCCGTTGCTCGCATCAACAGTGAAGCGTGCTATAGAGTTGATCGCTGGTTGGTCGGTACCTGAACTTCCTTTGTGGGCGTCACCACCAGCTACTGCACCGTAAATCCAATTATCAGCTGCAGCTTCCCACGGTCCGCCGCCGCCAAAAGCTGCGTTTGTACCTTGTTGACCATCTAATGCCGAATAAGCACCAATCAGCAACCCATCCACACCCGCAGCGGTATTGATGGCCGCAGATGGCAATGCACCCAGCACCGGTTGCTGCAAGTATGACTTTTTACATGAACCTTGTATGATACCGGCGGCTATTAAAGCATAAACCGATAAACGTTGAATATTTTTCATTTTCTTTTATGTTTAATAATTAAAACTTAACCTGTAAACCTAATAAGTAAGTACGTACCGGTGAGTAGTTACCACGATCTACACCAAAGTTAGTGCTGCTGTTGGTTCCGGCATTATTAATAACTCCATTGTTAACATCAACCGATTGATTACCTGAACCACCGCCCACAATTTCTGGATCAACACCACTGTATTTGGTTATGGTGATCAGGTTAGCTCCAGATACGTAAACTCTTAGCTTTTGGATTCCTATGCTTTTTAATATCTGTGGATCAATGGTATAACCTATTTGCACGTTACGCAAACGCAGGTATGAACCGTTCTCTACGTAATAAGAGTTAGGCACAGTACTGGTACTGAATGAGCCGTCGATCTCCTGTATTGGCGCTTTAGCATTGGTGTGTGTTGGTGTCCATGAATCATACAGCGCGGTTTTGCTTTTTACGCCCAGGAAATTGGTGTAAAAATCTGTCCACCATTTGGTATCATTCCATATTTTGTTGCCGTAAGAACCATACCAGAACATGTTCAAGTCAAATTGTTTATATGAAAAATCAAGATTTAAACCACCTGTGAATTTAGGGTTAGGGTTACCCAACAAAGTACGATCACTGGCATCAACCTTACCATCGCCATTAACGTCGGCATATTTGAACCGGCCAACAGCAGCATCATTTTGATATGTGCCACCGGCTTTTTGGTTTGCAGCATCAATTTCTGCCTGTGAATTCCAAAAACCAGCTACTTTATAACCGAAGAAACCACCAACAGGGCCACCTACCTGGTTTCTGATAATAGAGCTACCATTGAAACGGCCACTGTTTAGATCAAAGTAATTTTGCCCTAAAGTAACTTTTTTGATTTCGTTATGATATGTGGTAAAGCTCAAAGTTGCGTTCATCTTAAAATCTGATGAAAAGCTTTGATGAGTAGTAATAGCCACGTCAACACCGGTGTTATCCATAGCACCTACGTTGGCATATGGAGTACGGGCAGTACCTTGCGTACCAGGTAAGCTTGGGTTGAATAACAAGCCGCTAATCGATTTTTTATAGTAATCAGCAGATATCTCTAACTTCTGATTAAAGAAGGTACCATCAAAACCTACGTTAAAGTTTTTGTCTGATTCCCATTTTGCATCCGGGTTACCAATGCTGTTTTGTGTAAAACCAGAAACTGTGCTGGTTGAAGTACCGCCAATATCATAATAAGAGTTGGTTCTGTTACCGGCAAAGGTAGTGAATGCATTAGACGGGTTAACGTTGTTCTGGTTACCCATTACACCATAACCGGCCCTGATTTTTAAGTCATTGATCCAGCTTACGCCTTTCATAAAATCTTCCTGTGAAATACGCCAGCCGGCGCTTACTGCAGGGAACCAGCCATACACCTGGTTTAAAAACCGGGTTGAACCATCACGACGGATAGTGGCATTTAATAGATATTTATCATTAAAGGTATAATCCAGGCGGGCTATAAGCGGCGAGTACAACCTGTCTCTTTGTAAAAAGCTATAGGCAGTTGGCGAACCGGTACCGCTGGATATAGAGGTGTAGTTTGGATCAAACACAAAATAACCGGTGTTGGTTGCGCCTAAGGCCTGGTAACGATTTTTTACCGCCTCATTACCTACCAGTAACTTGATATCGTGCTTACCAATAACCTGATGATAGGTTAAAGTGTTGGTCCAGGTGTAGCTATAACCGTTATAAGAGTTCTCTGAATACGAATTTGTTGTATTATTTTCAGAGTTTTCATATTCCGGATAAGTGAATGAGTGGTTATAGTTTGAATAGTATTCACCACCAAATTGCGTACGAATAGTAAAGTGTTTCAGGAAGTCAACCTCGGCAAACACGTTACCAAATAAACGGTTGGTAATACCATAATTGTTTTTGGTACGATCGGCAATAGCACGTGGGTTACGCGCATTACCTAAGTTGGCTGTGTTTGATCCGGCGTAGTTACCCTTAATATCATATACCGGGATGATAGGTTGCTCGCGGAATGACATACCGATAGAGGAACCCTCGTCATTTTGATTGATCTGCGGATTCTCTGATATCGCGTAAGAAATGTTTTCGCCTACACGGATATGATCAGTAAGATTATAACTGGTATTTGCCCTTATTGTATAACGTTTAAGATAAGTATTTAGCAAGGTCCCTTGTTGGTTAAAATAGTTCATAGAGAACAAGTATGCAGCCTTATCTGTAGATCCATTAACGTTCAGGTTATGGCTCTGGATCGGTGCCGAACTAAAGATTTGGTGATACCAATCGGTACCTGCTTTGTTAGCCTTAGTTATGCGGTAAAAACCAGACGGATCTCCAGATGTATAAAACGGTTTAACGCTATATTTTGCCGGATCAACAGCCGGATCGCCATCATGAATACCGAACGGACCGGCTCCACCTGCGTTGATATAATCGGGCAGTACGTTGCCATTAGGACCATACAGGTTACTGCTCAAGTCCACAGGAATGCCCTTTAGCTTGGCGGTATTTTGAATAGCCAATGTTCTCAGACTCATCATTTCGGTAGGGTTCAGCAAGTCATAAACGTTACCGCCCTTTGGCTGCTGGGTACCATAGTATGCATCATAAGAAATGTTGGTTTTGCCTTTACCTTTTCTGGTAGTAATGATAATTACACCGTTTGAAGCACGCGCACCGTAAATAGAAGCAGAGCTTGCATCCTTTAAAACCTGCATGGTTTCAATGTCATTCGGGTTAAAGTCATTTACGTTGGTAGTAGGCACTCCATCAACAATGTATAATGGTTGGTTATTACCAAAGGTATTAACACCGCGTATTTTTACTGCTGGAGTTTCACCCGGCTGTCCGGATGCCACAACGGTAACACCCGCTGCCTGACCTTGTAGTTGGTTTTCTACAGATCCTGTTGGCTGCCGGTTTAAGGCGGCAACACTCACTACAGCAACTGCACCAACGAGGTCCTTTTTACGCTGTGAGCCATACCCCGTAACAACAACCTCATTTAAGGAGTTGTTACCCGCTTTAAGTGTAATATTCAGATTTGTATTGGCGCCAACTGTAATATCGGTAGTTTGGTAACCGATATATGAAATGGAGATAACATCGCCCGCTTTAAGCGAAAGCGTAAAATCACCATTCACATCTGTTACGGCACCTGTCGAGGTTCCTTTGACTCGCACAGAGGCACCAACTACGGGTAGTTTGTCATCGCTGCCGATAACCTTGCCCTTGTACTTTGTTTGAGCCGTAGCCACTAATGAGGATACGAGGAAACATAATAGCACCCCCATAAATCTCCCTTTGAGAAGTAAACTTTTAAGCATGATTTTAATTAATTTAGTTAATATATTGGATTAAGAACTCATTTAAAGCACTGAAAATCAGAGCCTATAAAAGCAATGGTAGAGACACTGCTGGCATATTTTAATTATTATTTCTTTCGGCTTTAAAGCAATGGTAGAGACATTGCCGGTTAACATGCTTTTAAAAGCAATAACCAATAACAATATTACAAGGCTAACGTGTAGGCAGTAACCCGGTAACGACCGAAAATATGAAACACCAACTATTGTGTAGGCAATGGTGGTTAATCTATCTATCCCTGGTTGATTGTGAGATAAGCCTTGCGGCAATAACCAGAAACGATATCAATACACTGACATTTTTAAATATGATCAATTACTTATAAAAATTTGACGATTTAGCGGATTGATTGTGAGATAAGCCTTGCGGCAATAATCCGATAAAACAGGTACATGATGCTATCTAAACGAATAGATAACAATAGAATACCTCAAACCTTTGTGTTAATCATCATTAAATTTACAATATTCTTTATATATAATCTTAGGTAATAATTATCTTTTTCTGTATAGACAATATTGGTTTGGAGCTAAAGTAATAATAGTGTACCATTTACACAAGCAGTCTCTTTAGAATTACGAATTAATCATTTTAACATGCCTGAACAGGTTTGACATTCGCAATAAAAATACTCTTTAATTAATAATTAAGTGATTATTACAAAGTGATTGTCAAATTTTCACAATTAGATATTTGCAGTAAAATTTGGTTAAAAAGCCCTCCTCATACTTTCATAGCATTAAATGAAGGTTATAATTAACTACTTGTTTAGTTTTTTCATCAAAAAACAGATAAAATCATTAAAAACAAGCGTTGAATTAAAAGACATAAACCAGGCAATTATGAGATTTTTCCATCAATCCCCAAACAGAGAAACATATCCAAAAATGCCGATGCAAAAACACCGGCATTTCTGTGATCATATAGCGGTATACATTGGCCAACTCAGGTAGCTTGAAAGCTCATGTAGTGTTATCCCGGATCTTATCAGTCCTTGTATTCCAATTGCTTTTTAAGCACTATGTTGTTAGCGGCTTTAGCAATCATTACATCAAATGACCCGGGTTCGGTAACTTGTTTCATTTGACGGTTCCAGATAGCGATATCCTTAGCACTAATAGTAAAACTAACCGTTTTTACTTCTCCCGGTTCGATAGCTACTTTGCTGAAACGTTTCAATGACATCACCGGTGTGCTCACTGAATTAACCTTGTTGCCCAGGTATAATTGCACCACCTCCTTACCAGCCAGATTACCTGTATTTTTTACATCGACGGAAATAGTTACCTGCTCATTTTTGCCGAACCTGGCCTTTGATACCTTAAGGTTGCTATAATCAAATGAAGTATAACTTAACCCAAAACCGAAGGCAAACAAGGGGTCTGTCGATGAAAACACATAATCACGTCCTGGTTTTTCAACAGTTCCAGGTTCACGATTATTCCCTCTGGATGAAGCTACATAATTGTAAAATACCGGAATATGTCCAGTAGATTGTGGGATACTCATGTTAAGCCTGCCAGATGGATTTACTTTGCCAAACAAAATATTGGCAAGAGCGGTGCCCCCTCTTTCGCCGGGATACCAGGCCTCCAAAATAGCCGGAACGTTTTCCTTTTCCCAGCTAATGCTCCATGGGCGGCCATTTTCCAATACCAGTATAACCGGTTTACCGGTTTTATATACAGCCTGCAACAGTTCGCGCTGAACACCTTGCGGACTAATATCCGTAACATCATATCCCTCGCCGCAGGTAAAAGGATCTTTTGGCTCATTGCCTGGTGCTTGTCCATTCCAACCAACCCCTTGAAATACAACGCTGGTTGTACCCAAAACTACTACTACTGCGTCGCTTTCCTGGGCGGTTTTCACTGCTTCGTCAAAACCACTCTTATCTAAACCAGTGAGTTCACAACCTTTGGCATAATTTACCTTAATACTATTACCCGCAAATTGTTTAATACCTTCCAATACATTAACACCGGATAGATTATCGCGGGTGAAACTATAATCGCCGTATTGAACTTTATTGGCATTAGGGCCAATAACTGCTATTGATTTCAGTTTGCTGATATTCAGGGGCAACAGGTTATTATCATTTTTCAATAATACTATAGACTCTTCGGCTATTTGCTGCGACAATCTAATATGGTCGGGCGTATGTACCCTATCTTTAATAAGCGCGGTATCGGCCAGTGGCTTTTCAAATAAACCTGCTTTAAATTTAAGGGTGAGAATACGGGCCACAGCTGTATCAATTTGCGATTCTTTGATCTTGCCGGCTTTAACCAATTCAATCAGATGAGGGTATACATCAGGACGCGCTGCCTCCAGGTCGACCCCCGCCTTCATGCCCAACAAAGCAGCTTCTGTCGCGTCTTTGGCTATTTTATGAAAATCGTATAATTGGCTAAGGCCGCCGTAATCAGAGAAAACATAACCTTTAAAACCCCACTCTTTTCTTAACACCTGTTTCAACAAAAACTCGTTGCTGTGTGCAGGGATACCGTCAATTTCATTATACGAAGGCATAATAGCCGCGATATTTGCGTCCTGTACCACATCCCTGAAAGGTGCCAAAAACATGGAGCGCAATTCGCGTTCGCCAATTTCGGCGGGTGCAAGGTTAATACCGGCTATGGGTTTACTATACGCGGCAAAATGCTTGCCCGTACACATGATCTTATCAAAAGCAAAACTATTGCGGGTATCTTTCGGATCGCCTTGCATACCCCTTACGAATGCCGAGCCAAGCTGACCAACCAAGTAAGGATCTTCAGCAAAACACTCCTCTACCCTGCCGTAACGGGCATCCCGGATGAGATCAAACAATGGAGACAGCGCTTCATCAACTCCGGAAGTAGAGGCTTCACGGGAGATAGCCTGCCCCATTTGCTCAATGAGGGCCGGATTCCAGGTGCTACCTTGTGCTATAGCCTGAGGAAAGGTAGTTGCCCCTGCCGCCAATTGCCCGTGTAAACATTCACCAATTTGTATTGGCGGAATACCCAGGCGGGTTTGCTCGCGGCTATATTTTTTTGCCGCCGCCGATTTTAAGGCTACATCCCTCACATTGGTAAAAGGGCTTTCCAAAACGCCAAAAGCTATTTTGCTGTTTTTCGCTTCAGATAATGACGACATACACATCTGGCCCACTTTCTCTTCAAGTGTCATCCGCTTTAAAAGATCAGTTACGCGTTGCGCTACCGGCGCTTTCGGATTTTTATAGATTTGGGCGTTGGCTGCCAAAGCAAGCCCTACAGTACAGCCAAATAAGAAAAGTGATTTACCGTTTAACATTTGATTGATTGATGTTATGCTAAAATGTGCTACAATCGATTGTAATTTAAATTAAAATACCTTATTGTTTAAATAAATCTTACTATAATGGTTTACCTGGAACAAAGGGGCTACACAAACATATAAAATTCCTACTAATAGAAAAATGGCACTTGATCGGACTTATCAATGTAAAAAACATGTTGTAATTAAACATATAGCTAATAATATTGTAGCTTACCTGACATTAACCCACTCGATAGTTATGTTTTCAAAATTTTATACATCGTTAGTCTTAGGCGCCAGTCTTTTATCACTAACTACAGCCTGTATGGGGCAAACCGGTGAGCCGGTAGAAAAAAACAAAGCCAATAGCAATTATAAACCGGCCTTTGCCGGACAAACGCGCATTGGAAGCGTTAAAACTAAAACTCCCTATACGGCCACAGTGATCAGCACCGAGTTGAAAGGTCCATGGGGTATTCATGTTTTACCCGACGGCCGCCTGCTGATCAGCAGTAAACCCGGAACTATGCAAATAGTAAAAACCGACGGTAAAATTGATAAAACCATTACCGGTTTCCCCGAGGTACAATTTGCTGGTCAGGGCGGTTTACTGGATGTAAACATCGATCCGGATTTTATCAAAAACCGGATGATTTACTGGACCTATGCCCAGCCCGGCGACGGAGCCACGCTGGCAGTAGCCAAAGGTAAATTATCGGCTGATGAAACCAAACTCGAAAACGTCCGTGTGATATTTGAAGCCACCCCACGTTACAAGGGGGCTGGTCAGTTTGGCTCTCGCCTTTTATTTGATAAAAAAGGAAATATTTTTGTAAGTACCGGCGACCGAATGGCTGATGATATACGTGTGAAAGCCCAAGACCTAAGCGCAACTACCGGTAAGGTCATCCACATTACTAAAGACGGTAAACCCGTTGCCGATAACCCATTTATTGGTAAAGCCGGCGCTAAACCCGAAATATATGCTCTGGGTTTTCGTAATCCTGATGGCTTTTCTATAAACCCTGTTACCGGCGACCTTTGGGAGGCTGAGTTTGGCCCTCGCGGTGGCGACGAGATCAACCTGATTAAACCAGGTGGTAATTATGGATGGCCGTACGTTACTTATGGTATAGAATATAGCGGACAAAAAGTATATGATGGCATTCAGCAAAAAAAGGGCACCATACAACCAGTTTATTACTGGGACCCGGTTATTTCGCCTGGCTGCATGATGTTTTATACCGGCAATATTGCCGAGTGGAAAAACAACTTATTTGTAGGCGGACTGAGCGGACAACACATCATTCGCCTGGTAATTAAAGACAACAAAGTTGTAGGTGAAGAACGTTTACTGGCTGATAAAAATGAGCGCTGGCGCTGCATGGCTACCGGTAAGGATGGTGCCATTTACGCCGCGACCGACGCAGGTAAATTATATAAGATAGCTAAGCAATAAGGCGTCTTCGCTTCCGCTTTTCAATTGCAGGATATCGATGCTGTCAATGGTCTTCCGTACCTGTTGTACAATAGTTTAAATTGTTTTTTTAAATATATCCTCATTTATAATAAAAGTAAAATTTCAACCCGACAAAACAACTACTATAACGTTGTGGTTACGCCATAGCCCTCATTCAATTACACTGCGGTCAAATACCGACCAACAAAAAACGGCCGATCAAATGACCGGCCGTTTTTTGTTGGTTCTTCCTTTTATTAAGGATTAGGCTGCATCAGTTTGTTGGTCTGAAGTTCTACGCCAGATATGGGCCAGATGTAATTAGATGCCGTTACGGCAACGGCAGGTGAACTACCCTGCGGCCCCGATTTGGCAGGAAGCGCCTGCCCGGTACGGAACAGATCGGTAAGTCTGAAACCCTCTCCTAACAGCTCTATCCTACGTTCGGTCAGTATCGTACTGATCAAATTGGCCTGTGAACCGATATCCGCCGGATCGAAAGTAAAAGCAGGATCAGAGCGATGCCTTACTGCATTCAATAGAGCGCTTGCGTTGGCCAGATCGCCTGTCCTGGCATAAGCCTCTGCCGCATTCAATAACACCTCGCTATATCTTAATACAGGTACATAATCTGTAAAGGGAGACGGCGTTTTGTATTTGCTCAGGTAATTAACCGTGCCCACTTTGGTAATAAATCCTTTGCGTGCGTCGGTAGAGGCAGCTCCACTTAATGCGGCATTGGCATATATACCGGCTGTGTTTAAGTAATACTCGCCGTTACCTGGGCTCGAAGTAAAGTAATAGGCCAGTTGATTTTGCGTACCTGGGGCATCGCTGGTGCTAAATGGCAAAAACAATAAACCCTCAGCCCCTGTATATGAGCCATTAAAAACAGTTACGATGCTACTTTCCAATTTGCTGCCACCAGTTGGAGATTGATATGGAGCGGTCGTGCTGATCAGTTTAGCGGTTTCTGTGAGCACTTTAGCATAATTAGCTTGTGCCAAATACACCCTTGCTTTTAAAGCTATGGCCGTATTTTTAAACGCCCGTGTTGCACCGGTAGCAGTCGCTTGAGTTGCTGGCAGTTTGGTTTCCGCATCGTCCAGGTCTTTTAATATTTGCGTGTATACTTGTGCAACTGTACTCCTGGCCAGATCATTTTTCCCTGCACCGGTCAAATCTGTTTCTGCCAACAGGCGCAGCGGCAAACCAGGACTTGCCCCTCCGTCAAAAACGTAAGGCTTAGCATAGGTTTGCACTAACGCAAAATAAGATAGTGCTCTTAAAAACTCGGCCTCGCCAATATATTGGTTAGCAGTTGCCGCATCAACTTTTGACAGGTTAGCATTAAGCCCTACCAGGAAAACATTAACCCGGTTAATAGCTGTATAGCCTGCACTCCAGAGATTAACCACCTCATTGGTATTGGAGTTTACATTTTGATTCCAGGTATCTAAACCGGTAACGCCATTGGGTTTATTTACGATAAACTCCTCCCCTCTTATCTCGTTATAGATCACATAGCGGCCTCCGTAAAACTGCCCGCTTTTAACACCCGAATATAAGCCGTTCACCTGGCTTAAAATCCTGGCCGGTGTATCAAATGCTTTAGAATCAATGATACTTGTGGTTGGCGATGGCGTTAATAGATCCTTTTTGCAGGAATTGCCCATCACCATGGTCAATGCCAGTACTGCGGCATTGACGGTATATTTATATTTCTTTATTGTTATCATGATCGTAAAAATTAAAATCCCACATTTAAACCGAATGTAAATATCCTGCTGGAAGGCACTGTATTGCGGTCGATACCGGGTGCCAGGTTTGAGTTACCGTTGGATGATACTTCGGGATCAGAACCTTTGTAACCAGTAACCACCGCCAGATTGGTAGCCTGTACGTATACCCTCAAAGAAGAAATGCCAGCGCGGTTAACCAACCTTGTGGGTAGCTTATATCCCAGGGCAACGTTTTTAAGTTTTGCGTAGGATCCGTTCTGCACATTGGAAGAGTTTGGTATGGCCGATCCGTTAGAGTAGTTATCACCATACACCACTTTAGGAATATCGGTAACCTGGCCAGGTGTAGTCCAGCGTCTTAAAATACCGGTTTCATTGTTCCAGAACCGCTGGTCGCGGAGGGTGGCCTGTGTTCCGTTGTATATTTTATTACCTCCCGAAAAGGTAATACCAATGTTTAAATCAAAACTCTTATAAGTAAAAGTGTTGTTTAAACCGCCATAATAGGTTGGGATGGCTCTTCCTGCTATGCGGCCATCCAGCGTACCATCAATGGCCGGGGCTACTGTACCATCAAGATAGGTCCATTTTGATGGCGTACCCACCTGGTTATACTGCACTTTCTGACCAAATCGGTTAATGAAGATGCGCTGACCATTAGCTGGGTTTACCCCATCAACCGGCACCACAAAAATTGAACCCAGTGTATAGCCCACACGGGTAACGCTCGCTGTTTCCAGGCCCGAGGTTACGCCATAGATATCTGAATTGCCCTGCGCCAAAGCGGTAACTTTATTGCTAAGTGTGCTGATGTTAAAGTTCGTAGTCCAGCTGAAGTTGTTTTTGACTATGTTTCTGGAGGTGAAATTCAATTCAAACCCACGATTGTACATCGAGCCTACGTTGGCTGCAATAGTATTACCAGGTATACCCCGCGACGGCGATTGCGGTGCATTCAGGATCAGGTTATTGATACTGTTGTTATAATAATCAAGCTCTGCCTGTATGCGTCCTTTAAACAAGCCAAAGCTGATACCTATATCTGTTTTTTTACTGGTTTCCCATTTCAGATTAGAGTTACCTGCCTGGTTAAAATAAACCGTTCCGGCGCTGCCGTACAAGCCCGAGTTATATAAGGATAAAGATGCAAAATCGCCCACGCCAACGTTGCCTACTACACCATAACTGCCTTTAAGTTTAAGGTCCTCGAAGATGCTGCCCAGGCGCGATTGTTTAAAAAAGTCCTCTTCGGCTATATTCCAACCAACAGAACCTCCGCCAAAATTACCATACTTGTTATTGGCCGATAATCCGGAAAAACCATCACGTCTGAAACTTCCGCTTAACAGATATTTTTTGTCATAGCTATAATTAAGATTTGCAAAATAAGACCTAAAGCCATTTTCAGATTGAAAATTCCCCGTGGTGGCGTCGCTCAATACATTCAAAAAATTTCCTTGAAAATTATTAAAATATGAATCGGCTAAATTTGTTCGCTGTGTACCGGTACCTACGTTGGTGGTATGATACTCTTCATAACCTATATAAGTATCAATGTTATTTTTTCCTAAATCCACAATGTACTCCAGCTTATTGGTCAAATCTCTGCGATTATACTCCTGGAAGGTATTTAACGCCAAGCCGTTTGAACTTTGGCCGTCACCAGCTATCGGGTTTTGAAAAGTGGTATTGGCAATATTAAGTTTGTTAATGCTGTACTGGGTTCTAAATTTCAGGCCCTTTACTAATTCCCATTCACCATATAAATCGCCAATTACGTTGGTATTACCCGAGGTATACTTATCCAGATCAAGCAATACCAGCGCGTTGGGGTAATTATTAGCAATGGTATTGGCGCCCAAGCCCAGGGTTCCTGTGCTGGTGATGTTATAAGAGCCATCCGGGTTGCGCGGAGCCACATTTGGGTTTAGCACCAAAGGCAAACGGGCCAATCCACCGGTATTATAAGCCTGTCCGGGTAATGAACCGCTGTTTGGGCCTTTACCTAAGGAGTTACTATAGCTAAAATTGGTTCCTATAGTAATGGATTTCGACAAATGATGATCCAGGTTGCCCCTGAATATCTTCCGTTCAAACGAATTGGTTTTGATAAAACTCTCCTGGTTGCTGTAGCCTGTAGATACGAAATAAGAGGTTTTTTCTGTAGCCCCAGAAAAATTAAGGTTATGATTGTGCGATAAGCCTGTTTGATAAACAACCTTATACCAATCCGTATTAATTTCGTTGCCATCAGCATCTTTTTGAATAGCGAAGCCCGGAGCCAGGCCGGCATTGGCGCGGGCTTCGTTCTTCAATTCAACGTATTGATCGGCATTAAGTAATTTAGGCAGGTTAAAAGCCTTGTTTATACCCACCCAACCATCATAATTAACCTGTGTTTTGCCTAATTTTCCTTTTTTTGTTGTGATAACCACCACACCGTTAGCGGCCCTTGATCCATAAATAGCTGTGGCCGAAGCATCTTTCAGAACAAAAACCGATTCGATATCATTAGGATTAATATCACCCAGCGGGTTGCTGGAGGCACTATTGGCCACCGTATTGGTGCTGGTAAAAACAGGTACGTTATCAATAATGATTAAAGGATAGGAACTTAAAGATATAGAGTTAAAACCCCTGATCCTGAAAACCGGCGGATTGTTTAATACACCGTTTGGCTGTATAATATTTACCCCCGCTGCCTGCCCCGCCAAAGCCTGATCAAAACTTTGAACCGGTTTATCGGCAATTTGTGCAGCAGTAACTTTAACGGCAGAGCCTGTATAATCCTTCTTGCTTATTTTGGAATAGCCTGATATGACCACTTCAGAAAGCTGACTGGCTGTTGCCACTAAAGCCACGTTAAGCTTATTTGAAGTTATGGCTACCGTTTGCGAGGTGTAACCAATAAAATTAAAGGACAGATTTTGTTTCCCTGCGGGTACGTTAATGCTAAAATTACCGTTTCCATCTGTTTGGGTACCAATGGCAGTACCTTTTATGGAAACTGAAACGCCCGGTAGTGCGGAGCCATCGCCGGCATCCTTAACCGTACCGGTAATCTTACGGGTTTGCGCGTACGCTTGGGTGCATACCAATGCCATAACCCATACTAAGTATAGTATTCTTTTGTTCATCGTTAATTGTCGTTAATAGTTAATAGTTAAAATGTTTCGGGAATTGAAACAACGCTGATCTGATCAGATTTGAATCTGGCTGATTAATTATCTCATAGTATAGGGATTTATGGGATTGATAATAAGTGAATTGAAGATCTTTAGAAACGTATCCGTGTTGTTAGATACAACAACACCAACGATAAGCTATTTTTTTATTGGAGGTATAGCTGTTGCAGGTAGTAGAAGATTGCGGGGATTGTAAAAGACAAGGCATCATAGATAATATTAGTAAAAAGGTGCTTTATGATCAAATTACGGAGGCATATCATACAAAATATTGCACCATAACAAGTCTAAGAATAAAATTCAACCATATTGCTTAAACTTTATTCTTACATTTTATATCATAATAAAAATTCATTAAAAATTAATGCATAAATTAATAATTTTTTATATTAAAATCACATATAAATGAAAAAATTATTCATTATCACAACAAAAATTATATATAACTTAATTTCAAGTCAAAAAAAAACTAAGTAAATTATATAATTTAACAAAAAAAGCCGCATAACTTGCCAGTTTCAGCTATTTCACTCTTGTCCGAATTATAAAATCAAATGGCAAGAACAAACATATCTGTAAATATATAAAAATCTACTAAATCTATATACATAGTATACATTATTAAATTAACCTCCGCTACTTTTAGCTACCTGCAGATACGCTGCCATTTCTCATTGTTATATCAATACAATTTGTTTTTTCAGCAACATACCTTAATATTGTACTCCTTGACGATAGCTATTTAAATGAGCAGAAAATCGATAAATATCATATTCTTCAGTCTATCGGTGCTCATGCTCCTGATCCGGCCCTACCTGGTCTACCACCTAACCGGGCACAGCATTAAGGATAAAAACCCTGTTAAAACCAGTTTGCTTCAGCGCCTTATCAAGAAAAAGGAAGAGCATTATGAATACAGGGAAATTGCTGCAGCGGAAACCCACCACAAAAAGTTCAGCTTCCGGATTCCTGTAAATCCCTTATCTTTTTTTCAAGTAAAAAACGCACTGCCAGTTTCCGGCTTTTACCTGGTGATCTTCACCGGCTTAACATCCGTCATATTAGGCAACCGGTATGGAAATCAGCGATATGGTCTTTTATCCTGTCTGCGGATCTGAATGATCACTAAAATTTAACTTAGCCAGTATTCGTTTATTCGCCAGGTAAATTAACTGGTCGGGTAAGCGCGAAGAGCCTAAACAATGAGCATTATTGAGCCTGTATTGCTTTTATGCTATCGTTGTTAAACTATTTTAACTTTCTGTACTATATGAAAATTATTTTCTTTATTTTTTTGTTGACCGGAAGCCTCATGGTACGGGCACAGGAACAGATCAAATGGCCCGGCGGTAAAAAGTCGGCTATAATTCTCACTTATGATGATGCCCTGCCTTCGCAATTAAAATTTGCTGTACCGCAACTCAAAACAGCAGGTTTAACAGCTACATTTTTTCTCACCAGTGATATTGACAGCTTATCGATACCCCAATGGCGAAACCTGAGTAAAAATGGCTTTGAACTGGGAAATCATACCGTTTTTCACCCATGTGCCGGCACCGATGATAATCCGGTGCCATCAGATCATTATACCGCTTACCAGATCATTCGCGAGATTGAGGTTATGGACCGCTTTTTATATGCTGTAGACGGAAAAACCAAAAGGACATTCGCCTACCCCTGTGCCGAAACTACTTTGGGCGGAAAGGACTATGTAGATTCTTTGAGAAAGTATACTTTGGTTAAATATGCCCGGGCCGGAGGCGATTCCACAGCCTTTATTACCGACTTTAAACGATTGGATCCTTTCCGGGTTCCGTCATATGGCTTGGAAGGCGGCGAAAGCGGCGCGCAATTGATCGCTTTTGTAAAAAAGGTACAACGAGGCGGCGGATTAGGTATCCTGATGATCCATGGCGTAGGCGGCGATTATATCACCATCTCGGCTGAAGCCCACCGGCAACTGATGCGATACCTTCAAACACAACAAAAAGAAACATGGATCACTACTTTCCAGCAGGCCATGGATTACATCAATAAACGCATCCCTTTAAAAGCACAAAAACTTTAAAATCAATACATTATTTACAAATCATGAAAAAGATATTCCCAAATAACAAATACCTATTTATCCCGGCGGCTTTGGCAGTTGTCACCTTCTTCGGCGTTTCGGCTTATCGTCATCCTGAAGCACCAGGTATTAAAAAGGTGCAGCATGTGGTTGTTATTTATATGGAGAACCATAGTTTTGACAACCTATACGGACAATTTAAGGGGGCAGATGGTTTAGCAGAGGCTAAACAGGAAAACATCATTCAATTAGATGCAGATAACAAGCCTTATCCGGTACTACCGCCTATACCACGCAGCAGCGCTTTCCCTACAAACCTGCCCAATACTTATTTTAATATCGATCAGTATGTAGCCTCAGACCAGGTTACCCCCGATGTAACCCATGCTTTTTACCACGAACAAATGCAGATCAATGGCGGTAAAATGGATAAGTTTGCGCAGTATAATAATACCAAAGGTCTTACGATGGGCTATTATAACACAGCAGATCTGCCGCTATATGATCTGGCAAAAAAATATACGCTTTGCGATCATTTCTTCCACAGTGCCTTCGGCGGATCTTTCCTCAATCATCAGTGGCTTATCGCGGCTGCTTCGCCGGTATTTACACATGCTCCGGAGGATATTACGGCCCAGTTGGATAAATCAGGTAAACTGATTAAGGATGGCATAGTGACGCCCGATGGCTATGCGGTTAACACGGCCAATTCGGTAAATCTTCATCCCAAAGGATCTAACCCGGCATATTTGGTACCCAACCAGAACGGGCCTACTATTGGCGACCGATTATCAGACAAAGGTATTTCCTGGGCCTGGTATTCCGGGGGATGGGATAATGCCGTAGCCGGAAAACCCGATCCTACATTCACTTACCACCACCAGCCCTTTGCCTATTTTACCCGGTACGCGGTAGGCACAGCGGCAAGAAAAAAACATTTGAGGGATGAAACCGAATTTATAGCAGCAGCTAAAAAAGGTACCCTACCGGCGGTATCCTTTGTAAAACCAATCGGGTTGGAAAATGAGCACCCAGGCGAATCAACTGTTAAGGGTGGTGAAAGCCACGCGGTAGAATTGATCAACGCGGTACTTAATGGGCCCAATGCCAAAAACACGGTGATCATTTTAACTTACGATGAGAATGGCGGATTCTGGGATCACGTGGCTCCTCCGGTGATCGACAGATGGGGCCCTGGCTCCCGCATCCCGGCATTGATCATTTCGCCTTTTGCCAAAAAGGGCTATGTAGATCATACGCCTTATGAAACAGTGAGTGTTCTGGCTTTTATTGAAAAACGATGGGGACTAAAGCCGCTTACCAGCCGCGATCAGCATGCCGATCCGTTAAGTCATGCGTTCAACTTTTAAAGTTATCACAGCAGGCCTGCTATTCATTATGGGATGCGGCCTGCTGGCTTTTCATAACCCTCCGGATACTACAGCTGAGCTTATCCGCAAAAAGCTGGTCACACAGGCTGATAGCTTTTTAACAACAGTACGCCGGCTGCAAACTACAGTAGTCAGGCCCGGCAATAGTCTTGCCCGGCAACAGCGTTTAAGGGAAGCACGCCTGGCCTATAAACGGTTGGAATGGGCGGCAGAATATTTTTCCCCCTTAACCTCAAGGCAGGTTAATGGACCACCCGTGCCCGAAACAGAGCTCAACGGCCAAATTATTCTACCCGAAGGTTTGCAGCTAATAGAGCAGTTGCTGTTCACGCGACCCAGCGTTTCCAGCCAAAAGCAGCTAACTATATTGCTGGCCAAGCTTATGGTTAATGCCGATGAGTACCGGCACTACTTTATACATGCTCATTTGCAGGACTGGCAGATTATGGATGCTATAAAGCTGGAAGTTTTCCGGGTGGAAGCATTAGGGTTGAATGATTTTGATGATCCCTTTGCCCGGCAATGTTTTAAGGAATCGGCCGCTGCCCTGAACAGTGCCCAAGAAGTCACCCTGCATTATGTGCAGGAAGATGATAGCCATTTGCAGGGATGTTTTACACGGGCAATCCGCTATCTTACCAACCCGGTGACTTTTGATCGTTTTGACCGGGCAGCATTTCTTACCGCTTATGCAAATCCTTTGACTCGGGAACTTACTTCTTTACATCAACAACTAAAGCTGCCAGATATCCGCTATAACCGCCTGCTGAACCAGGATGCGGCAACCTTATTTAACAGCAATGCTTTTAATCGCAACGCCTATATCAATGCGCCTGAAGACTCGGCAACTGAACAAAAAATCGCGTTAGGCAAAAAGCTGTTCTTTGATACCCGGCTCTCGGGTACCATGACCCGCAGCTGCGCCTCCTGCCACCAGCCGGATAAAGCTTTTACGGATGGGCTGGCCAAAAACCTGGATATCAGCGGCAAAAAAACAATTTTAAGGAACACACCAACGCTTATCAACGCCGCGCTACAGCCAGCACAGTTTTATGATCTGCGTGCTGCCTCACTTGAAACCCAGGTGAAGGATGTGATCAATAACCGCGATGAAATGCACGGCGACATCCAGCTTTTAAGTCAAAATATTTGGCGGGATAAAACCTATCGCGATTTATTTACCAATGCTTTCCCGGCTAAAAGCAGAACTGCTATTGATACCGCTGAAATTATGAACGCGCTGGCCAGTTATATCCGCAGCCTCACGGCGTTGAACAGCCGTTTTGATGAATATATGCGGGGCAATCAAAAAATGCTTGATCAAACGGAGATCAATGGATTTAACCTGTTTATGGGGAAAGCCCGCTGTTCTACCTGTCATTACCTGCCCTTATTTAACGGTACCCTCCCACCAAGATATATGCAGATGGATGCTGAGGTTATCGGCGTGCCCAAAACCAAAACAAGCAAAATCATCGACCCTGACCGTGGGCTGTTCAACATACAGCCAATGGAATTTAACCGGTACGCCTTTAAGGTTACTACGGTTCGCAACACAACCGAAACCGCGCCATACATGCACAACGGTACCTACAAAACGCTTGAGGATGTAATTGATTTTTATGACCAGGGCGGCGGTGCGGGCATGGGTTTAAAGATCCCAAACCAAACACTCTCTCCGGATCATTTACAGCTTACCTCAAAAGAAAAAAAGGACCTGATTGCCTTCATAAAAGCACTGAGTAACCACCAATAAGCTTAATCCAGATGTGGTAAATTTATCATATATTCTTTCCACCCTGGTACCAGGGTTTCTGCGGGCGGTTTGCGGGGAATCCATGTTTTTCGCGGTAAGCTTTTCGTTCAGCGGTAAAATCCCACCAGCGTTTACTGCCGTCGCGGTTTTCGATATAATGCACCAGCAAACGATAAGAATCTTCCACACAAGGATCGGCCCAGGTACCGCAATGCTGTTCAAAGGCATCAAAAAGTTCTACAGCCGATCTCCCTTTGAGTTGCTCCAGTGCATAATATCCCTGGCTGATGAGCTCTTCGGCAAAGTTAATACCCAGCGAGGGTATGCTTTGAAATTCTGCAAGCGCACTTAATTCCCTGGCGCGTTGAGGCGAAGCTTCCAACAAGGTGACAATCTCATCCGTCGCATAATCCTGCAATAGCTTTTGGCTTATCTTTTTAGCTTTAAGTAATTGCTTTTCTGCCAGAGTCAATTTATAGTTAATCGTTTTTTTCATAACCTTTCTATATAATTGATGATAAAATTGGCCAGTTGTTCCTGCTCCTCAACGGTTAACAAGTCGCCGTCATATATCCAATACCCCTGCTTATCAAATAAAATGCGACCCAGATTGTCGGGCCTTTCTTCAAAAGCAGTATACAGCTGGTAGCATTGGGCTACTTTGCCGGGCGGCTGGTCTGGCACTACCCGTATAATTTCGTCGGGGCCATTGATACGCTTTACAAAAGCTTTAGCCTCCCTGGTCAGATAGCTGTGCGTGATCATTTTTAACGGTTCTAATTTTTTCAAAGATAAATAAAATACTAATATTTTTAGTATTAACTTTACCATCTATGATTTAATATATCAGAAGCTAATGTTATTATTGTAAACGAATGACTGAACTTAACCCCGCGATGCAACTGGCCGCCGATTACCTGGAATTAACCAATACGGTTGTTTTCCTTACAGGTAAGGCGGGCACCGGTAAAACCACTTTTCTGCAAAATTTAAAACTCAGCTCAAAAAAGAAACTGGCCGTAGCGGCGCCAACCGGTGTGGCAGCTATTAACGCGGGTGGGATGACCATCCATTCCCTGTTCCAGCTACCATTCGGACCTCTTTTACCCGGTGGAAATGACCGGCCCGACGTTCATTACGGCCCGGAAAAAAAGGAGTTACTGGATAATTTGGAATTGCTGATCATTGACGAGATCAGTATGGTACGACCGGATGTGCTCGACCAGATAGACCTCATCCTGCGGAACGTTAAAGAATCGCCCCATCCTTTTGGTGGCGTACAGCTATTATTGATCGGGGATCTTTCGCAGCTGAGCCCCATCATCCGCGATGATGAATGGATGTTATTAAGTCGTTACTATGCGACCCCTTATTTTTTCAGCGCGCTGGCTATGCAAAAGGCCGCTTATGTCCGCATCGAACTGAACCATATCTATCGCCAAAAAGAACAAGCCTTTGTTGATATCCTGAATGAAGTGCGCAACCAGCAGATCAGCGAGGAAAGTTTAAGATTATTGAATGCCCGCTACGTGCCCGACTTTCGGCCAGCCACCGATGATCCCTATATTACCCTGACTACCCACAACAGCATTGCCCAACAAGTAAATACCGAATTCCTGGAAGCCCTGCAGGGGCAGGAATTTGAATTTGCAGCCACCATACGCGGCGATTTTCCCAAAGATGCCTACCCTACCGAAACTAAGCTTAAACTCAAGATTGGTGCGCAGGTTATGTTTGTAAAAAATGATGGTTCGGCCGAAAAGCTGTATTATAATGGCAAGATTGGTACCGTTAGTCGCGTTGAGGGTAATACCGTATTTGTTCAATGCAACTCTAATGATAAAGAGATTGAGGTAGAAGCCGCGGAATGGACAAATGTAAAGTATCAACTAGACGGTGAGGCTATCAGTGAAAGCAATTCCGGCAGTTTTGCACAGATCCCCTTAAAACTGGCCTGGGCTATCACTATCCATAAAAGCCAGGGCTTAACTTTTGATAAAGCCATTATTGATGTGAGTGAGGCTTTTGCTTCGGGGCAGGCCTATGTTGCGCTGAGTCGTTGCCGTACTTTATCGGGCATGGTATTACGTAACCCCATAAGCGCCCATAATATTATTGGCGATCCGGCGGTTATCCGTTTTAATGAGCAGGCTGCTTTGACTACGCCCGATGCAGACACATTCCGGCGCGACCAGGTGCTTTATGAAAAGTATTTGCTTGGCGAGTTATTTAATTTCGCTGCGCTGGAAACCCGGATCAAGGGCTTCAGGATATTACTCCCCGACCTGGAAAAAGACATTATCAGCGTTGCTGCCAAATTCACCAAACAGCTCAATACCGAACGCAGTGTACAGGCCGCCACTTATTTCCTTGAAAAACTGACCGCGGCTACCGGAAGCTTGCATCAACTGTTGCCAGACCTCATCGGGCAATCAAAAGAATTAGCTAAAAAGGCTGATCAACTCATGGTTTGGTTAATGAACCGTATCCGGCTAATGGAATACTTCGCGCAGACTCCTTTTACAGCGGCCGCCTATCTGGAACAGACTAAAGACAAAGTTAAAACGCATGACCGCTCCTATCTGAAAGCTTTGAACGCACCGCCCAATGAAAAGCTTTACGAACAAATACTGGAGTGGCGGGAGAGAATGGCCGTCAAGGAAAACATCATGCCTAACATGGTACTTTCTGAAAAGACGATGCTGGCTATAGCAGAAAAACTACCGGATACACTTAAAGCGCTTAGCAGCATCAAAGGCATTGGGATGCAGAAAGCAACGCAATACGGACCGGAACTGATCGGTTTGATCCGTACCTATCAGCATGAGTTACAAAGCCCCGGAACCGAACAGGTTAGTTTGTTTTAAGCCAGTGGGATTGATCTAAAATCTTTATTTAATAAAGGAATGTACGCCTGATGGCTTAATTTTTAATATATCGCCTTTTTTATCAAAATTCAGGCTATCTAAACATAGCTCTCTCAGCACGTACTGCTCTTTTTGCGGATGGATGCGATGATATAAAATATAATATTGATCTTTTTCTTTAAAAACAGTGTGATGCCCTGGCCCCAGAGTGGTACTATCTGGTGAGGTAGAAAGTATCGGGTCATGTGGGCCTTCCGTCCATGGCCCAAAAGGTGTGTTACCTGTTGAGTACATGACCTGGTAGGTGCCGTCGATAGCTTTTCCATAAGAGTACATCAAATAGTATATGCCGTTTCGCTTTAGCATATGAGGCGCTTCAAAATAATGGGGCGGTGTGATATCTCTTGGAGCGCCATCAAAACTTACCATATCTTTTTTTAGTTTAACGGCCATACAGTGCCCGTTTATCCAGTTAAACCCGGAGCCCCAATACAGGTAGACATCGCCGTTATCGTCAATAAAACAATCCGCGTCGATATTGTGCACCTTTGGAAAATCGGTTTTGGTGATCAGGGGCGAATGATCAGTCTTCGCGTTTTTCCAGGGACCAAGTGGATGATCGCTTACTCCCGCCCAAATCTCGCTGCCTACGGCTACATACATGTAAAACTTTCCTTTGTACTTCCGTACCGATGGCGCCCATACCATGGCATCGCCAGAAGTTGCACTTGTACATGCCTCTTTAGTAGGCCAGTTGATATGCCTGCGCACAAACGTTTTAAAATCCCGGGTTTCTAAAACCCCAAGTTCCCTAGCACCCCAGGGATCAATGGTAGCATAAATATAATATACCCCCTTATCCTTCACCACCGTTGGATCGGCATAATATCCTTCTGTAATAGGGTTTTTAATGAATCTATTTTGTGCCGGGCAATTGAAGGCTGTAATAAATAACAGTAGAAATAAAGTCAGCGACGTAATTGGCTTGTTGTGTATCATTCTTCCAATAAAAAGTGTTTAAATTACACTTAATTTTCAATAAATAAAACCATTCCAGTTTGCATAAAAAAGGCTTGTTGATTCGCCCCGAAGGGTTATCAAACAAGCCTGTGTATTTTTTAATGTGCTATACTTCAGATACTGTTACCAGCCTGGGTTTTGCTTAATGTTTGGGTTAAGCGTAATCTCCTGTGTTGGGATGGGCAACAAGTACATTTTATCATTCCAGCTGCGGGTGGTGGTGCCGGGGTAGATACGGATATAGTTATTGGCATCAACAACTACGTTGGTCACATCCTTATTTTCGGCGGCATATTGCGTACGCAGCGCAGGGGTAAGTTTCATACCCAGAATAGTGTTGGGGTTATTGATCAGCGTACCCGCATGCCACCTTTTGATATCATCAAAACGGAAACCTTCCGATCCCAGCTCCACACGGCGCTCACGACGGATCTCGTCAATGAGTACCGGAAGCGTTGGAAAATTCGATTTAGGATCTTTAACCAGGTTGGCGATGATCATATGCGGCATACCCACCCTATCGCGCAGTTTATTGATGGTATTGTCAATTACTGTTTGCGTGGCCAGTCCAAGCTCGGCTTTCGCTTCTGCCTCAATCAGCAATACCTCGGCATAACGAAAAATAAAGAAATCATAAACAGACGCATTGGCGTTCCAGGCTGCCAGGCTGTTGGAACGCCCCTTTATTGGCTGATAACCGGTTGAAGTTACTGTAGTACCGATACGGGGCAGGGTGATCAGATCGCCGGCCAGGAAATCGAAGCCCCGGGTTGCTATCTGTTGTTTATAACGTGGGTCGCGGTTGGTCGATTCGTTTTCGGGTGTATCATCACCTTTATACAACGGGCTTAGCGAGGTTGGCAATCCATCTGAACACAAAATAGAGTTTACAAAATCCTTGCTGTAGCCATCACCAGCCTCGCCCAATGAACGGTCGATACCATTCATCAATATACTTTGCAGGTAGCGCATCGGCAATATCGCTTCAGGATTACCCTTTAACTCGTCTTGTATAAATAAATTATAATAATCTGATTGCGGGTTACCGGTGGTGTAAAGCTTATACAAGCCCGAGTTCATGATCTGCTCGGCGGCGTCACTGGCGGCCTGCAGGTAAGTGGTTTCGTCGCCCACACCAAAGTATTTGCGGTAAGTGCCTTCCCATAAACAAACGCGTGCTTTCAAAGCCAGGGCTGCATATTTACCCAAACGGCCATCGGCAGGTGTTACCGGCAGGTTGTTTACCGCAAAGTTGATATCTTTTAATACCGAATCCATTACCTGTTTGTGCGGTATCCTTGGGCCGTACAGTACAGATTTGGAGGTGTCAACAATATAACGGTTTACATAGGGCACATCGCCAAAGGCTTTTACCTTTTTCCAGAAATCATTGGCCCTGAAAAACAGGGTTTCGCCTACGTAGATGTTTTTAGTGGCATCGGGCAGGGCGGCTTTTTGATAATTGGCCAGGAAGAAATTGCAAGCCCTGATGAGCGCAAAATCCCAGTCGGTACCAGATTGGTTAACATTTACGGTACCACCAATATTATTGGAATCAAAATTTAAGGTAGTACTGCCCGAATAATTATGCGTAGCCGTGCTGGGAACGGTGTAAGTACCGGCCAAAAGAGCGTTGATACTTGCATTAGCTTTATCGTCAGAGTTATCGTCCAGCTTCAAAAAGTTTTGAATGGTTAATGCCGGGTAATACTGGTTGCAATACAATTGCAGATCGGTTTCATTTTTTAAAAAATTCTCCGGGATGATATCACTCTTCGGTGTGCGGTTAAGGAAGCTTTCCCGTTTACAGGAAGTAACGATGCTTAACGCGGCACAAGTTATATATAGGATATATTTATTTTTCATTGTTGTAATTTTTAAACCCATTTAATTATTATGCTTTGATTAAAACGTAGCCTGCACACCAAATGACAATGATTTGTTAAGCGGATAAGTGCCAAAAGATGTAGCCGTTTCCGGATCATAGCTTTTATTGAGCGAGGTAAAGGTGAATAAGTTGGCACCTGTTACATATACCCTTAATTTTTGCAGCTTAATATTTTTTACCATCATGGCTGGCAGGCTATAACCCAATGTTAATTGCTTAACCCGCGCATAACCGGCATTCAGGATATACTTATCCTGAGCCTGTTCATTACCGCCGCCACTAAACCTGATACGCGGATAATAAGCGTTGGTATTAGTAGGTGTCCAGTAATTGGTGGTCATTTGTGATGGGATACTGTATTCATCATCTCTGAAAGCATAGAACACATACTCATTAGGATAAAAATCCTGCTTTAATACTCCTTGTATAAAGGTGGCAAAATCAAAGTTTTTGTATGACAGGTTGAGGTTAAACCCGATTTTGTAATGTGCCGTGGTGTTGCCTATCAGCTTTTTATCGCCCATGTTACCCAGGGTATTGTTACCATAGTTTATCTTGCCATCGCCGTTAAGGTCTTTATATTTGATATCGCCGGCAAGCCATTTGTACCCGGCCAGGGCAGAGTTATCTACAGCGGCAGCCTCGGCATCGGTTTTATAAAAACCATCATTCACGTATCCGTAGATATTACCCAAGTCCTGCCCCTGTATAAAATCATTGATGCTGTTGGTTGGGTTACCGTTATACTTGGTTACACGGGTGTTGGAAGTATTTGACAGGCCCAGTGTTAAACTATAGTTCAGCTCATTGATCTTGTCTCTCCAGTTCAAACTAAATTCCCAGCCATGTGAGCTTACATTGGCCGAATTACTTGGCGGAACCGGCGCGCCCAGGGTTGATGGTAATTGCTGTCCCGGTACCAATATGTCTTTAATATTGGTAACAAAATAATCAAACGAGCCGTTCAGCTTGTCATTAAACAAGGAGTAATCCAGACCCAGATTTTTGGTTTGTACCTTTTCCCAGGTAAATGATGAGCTTACCAGGCCCGGCGATGCTACCATAACACCTTGCTGGCCGTTCAGCAGGTAATTAACCAAACCTGTTTGTTGTACAGCTATATAAGGATATTGATAGGCCGATGAAGCAACGGAGCTGGCCAGCATATTCAGCATCTGCCCGGTTGAACCTACACCCGGTACCAATTGATTGGGCAACTGACCGTATGACGCCCTTATTTTTAACTGATTCAAGGTACCTTTAATGCCTTCCATAAACGATTCTTCGGCCACATTCCAACCTATTGAGGCTGAAGGCGAGAATGAATAGCGGCTATTGGGCTGGAAACGTGATGTACCATCATACCGGGCATTGATCTCGACCAGGTATTTATTATCATAAATATAGTTCAACCTTGAAAAGGTACCTACCAGGGCATATTCGGTCTCTACGCTACCCACCTGCGGCTGAGGGTCATTATTGATACCCGATGCAGGCAGGTTAGGATCGATGAGGTTTTTAACCAGCGTACTGCCTAACTGATAGTGTTGATATTCCTGGTTGTAACCTACCAGGGCCTTAACGTAATGCTTGCCAAAGGTGTTTTCATATGTGGCAAATGCATTTAAAGCGTTGTAATTATTGTTGGTTTTGTTTTCGATAACCTGCGATGGGTTTGTCCATGGATAAATATCCAGGAACGCGCCATTAACCCCATACTCATTAAATGGTATCAGGTTGGCTTTGCGGTTATCGTTCAGTGCATTCCAGGTGTAATCTACATTTACAGATACGTGGTTGATGGGTTTGATCACCACGCGGCCTGTTGTCCAGAAATCATTTTGCGAGTCGATATCCCTGCCCGACAGCGCATTAACTGCCAGCGGATTGGTGTAATTACCCTGACCGGCAAAGTTACCATCGGGGTTATATACCGGCATTACCGGTGGGATGTTGGAATACAGCCATGCACCGCCCTGGTTTATACGCGTTGCTGCCGGTTGGTTATTATCGGTATGCGTCATGCTCATGTTTAAACCCAGCGTTAACCATTTGGCCACGTCTGAGTTAACCTTTATGGTAGGGGTATAACGCTGATAAACCTGGTTGGCCGATTTCTCTAAACCATCCTGTCTGAAATAACCCATGCTACCCAAAAACGAAGTTTTACCTTCACCACCCGAAACCGATACATTGTGCTGCTGCTGCGGAGCCCAGCCTGGGTATAGTACTTTTGTCCAGTCGGTATTACCCACATAACGGTATCTTTTTGGATTGCCCGGATCTGGGTAACCAGTAGGATTATTTGCCGGATCATTAAAATAAGCCGTAGCCATGGTAGAGTCGAGCGCGGTAAATGGTGTGGTTGAATACCCCCCGCTTTTTAGACCCGTGCGGTTAGCTTCATTAAACATTTTAATATACTCCAGGGAGTTTACCTGCTGCACCAGGCGCGTAGGTCTTGATATCGTGTACGAACCCGAATAACTAACCTTTGTTGGCCCGGCTTTGCCTGTTTTGGTGGTGATCAGGATCACGCCATTGGCTGCCCTGCCGCCGTAAATAGACGCGGATGCAGCATCTTTCAATACCGTTACGCTGGCCACATCATTCGGATCAATCAGGTTAGGGTCACGGGCAACACCATCAACCAATACCAATGGAGTTGTACTCACCGCTTGCGACGACAGGTTAAGCGTGGTACCACCACGTACGTTGAATGTTGCAGCTGTACCCGGTTGGCCACCACCAAGACTTACATTTAAGTTTGGTACAAGACCTTGCAAGCCATCGCCCAGGTTTACCATTGGGCGGTTCTCTAATTTGTCGCTGTTTACTGTGGCTATGGAACCTGTTAAGTTCACTTTCTTTTGCGTACCGTAACCTACTACGACAACCTCGCTTAGTTTGCTAAGATCTGGTTGCAGGTGTACGGCCATAGATGCTGACCCTACGGGCAATTCAACAGTTGTAAAGCCAATGTAGGAGAACACCAGGATGGCTTTGTTATCCGGCACATCCAGTTTAAACTTACCGTCGATATCGGTAATGGCCGCCCCATTAGCGCCTTTGATCTTTATGGTTACGCCAGGCAATGGATTGTTTTTTTCATCAAAAACCTGACCGCTCACCGGGATAGCAACAACCGCTGCTGCCGGCTCATTTGCCTGTGCTGTCTCCTTTTCCTGTAAAAGGATAGTTTTGTTAACCAGTTTATAGGTTAGCTGCATATTTTTAAGACATGCGCTCAAGGCCTCATCAAGCGAGGCATCTTTTACATTAATGGATACATTTTTATTGCGTACATCTTTTGAGTCGTAAAAGAAAACATAACCGGTTTGCTTGTTAATGCTTTTCAATACTTTTTGAAGGGGCGCATTGGTTTCATTAAGGCTGATCTTTTGACTGAACGCGCTGGCGCTGCACTGCAGTAATCCTAAGAACAGAATAAAGGTGGTCAATTTCATAACCAGGAGAATTTTTTTAAGCAGCCGCTGTTTACGGCCAGCTATAGAAAAAGCATTTAAATTCATACTTTTGATGAGTTTGGGTTAATACTGATTAAGCTTCGCATTTTTTCCTTTTGGGGAACGGGTTGGCTCAAATGTTTGCGTATTCCGATTGCCGTCGGGGTACGCTTTTTTTTGAACTCCCTTGTTGAGGTGGTCTGGTTAAGACATTTGTAGTATTTTTCTTTTCATTTTAAATTAATTAGGTGAATATTCTGTTATGGTGTTATCACTATGGTGTTCCCATCTATCCGATAGTGAATTTTTTTAAAGCTTAAAATGTCCAGGATCTGGCGGGCAGTAACATTTCTGGAGATTTCGCCCGTAAACTGCCGCTGCGGAATGCTGCCCTCATATTTCACTTCCAGATCATACCAGCGGGTAAGCTGCCGCATCACGGTACCTATATCGGCATCATTAAAATTAAAGAAACCATTTTTCCAGGCCACGGCCTCGTCGGTATCTACTGCATTCACCGTTACCTGGCCGTGTTTTAACTGCGCCTGTTCGCCGGGCTTTATCGTTTTGATATTAGCACCGGCTACAATACGTACACTGCCCTGCAGCAGGGTGGTCTTAACTGCCTGCTCATTATCATAAGCATTGATATTGAAATGCGTGCCCAACACCTCAACCCTCTGCCCGTTTGATACCACCCGGAAAGGGCGTTTCTGATCATGGGCAACTTCAAAATAAGCCTCGCCGGTCAATTCTACCTTACGTTCCGAACCCGAAAACTCAACCGGATATTTAACCGATGAAGCAGCATTCAGCCAAACCCGTGTACCATCGGCCAATACCAACTGATATTGCCCGCCGCGCGGGGTTGCCGCCGTATTAAAAAGCTGTTGATTTTTGAGATGATCTGCCCCCTCCTGTTTCGCGTAACTGATTTGCCCGTCGGCAGTTTTATTGATAAGGGTACCACTTTCATCAGCTACTTTACCCTTTTTAGCATCGTTTAGCTCTACTTTGCTGCCGTTTGAAAGCGTCAGGATCACTTTGTTGCTACCGGGTGCAAAATCATGTACTACCGGCTTAGTAGCAGCAACGGTTTGTGGTGTTTTTTGCCTGTGGTTTAAGGCATAAATACCGGCCAGTATCATTATAATTACTGCCGCGGCTACGAACCGGGGCCACAGGCGTGTATGGCGAGGTGCGTTAATATCGTGCAGCAATGCATCCAGGCTTTGCTGCCGGTCGTGTTCCATAACATCGTCGGTCAACTCATCAGTCTGGTCATCGGTTTTCATGTGCAGGTACCAGGTTTCTACCCAGGCTTTTTCTTCTTCAGAAACCTGTCCGTTATGGTACCGTCGTAATAAATCTTCTGCGTTGTTTTTATGCATGGTCTATACAGGATATAGCGCTTGATCATACTAAAGACAACTCAGCCCGGCGGAGGGAGTAGACGGAATTAAAAAAAAATCATAAAAAAATGCGTACCCAGCTTAACCCTTAAAATTTTAAGGGAATTGTTTACCTGTTTACGTACCGTAAGCGGACTGATGTTGAGCTCATCGGCTATTTGCTGGTGCGATAGATTGGCATTGCGGCTCATTTCAAATATGCGGCGCATTTGCGTTGGTAGTTTAGCAACTTCTGTCTCTATAAGCTCGATCAGTTGTTTTATCCTCACATTTTCATCGGGCTCCGGCACTTGATTGTTATCGATAAAGCTTTGAAGCGAAGCAACATAATCAGATTTGATCTTATGATGCTTATAAATATTCAGAATCCGGTTGCGGACGGCGGTATACAGATATGCAGACAGACTTGTACTCAGGTTAAATGCGGTCCTGTTGTGCCAAATAGACGAAAATAATTCCTGCAAAATGTCTTTAACTTCTTCCCGGTCCTGTAATCGCTTGTAAGCGTGCTTGTATAGTAAGGGATAATACCGGCTGTGTATTTCTGAAAAAGCGGTCACGTCGCCCTTCCTGAGTAAAAGGGTCAATTCTGTATCTGAAAATAATTCATAAGAACTCATTGGGACCACACAAACACAATTGGTGTTAAATAAACAATTATAGGTATTTTTTCTTTACATTATTAAATTGTAAAATTTATTTTACGCGTTGATTAAAAATTACCTTAAAAAACGCCCCATTTATTGAATAGAAATTTTGGATATTACCTATAGAAAATCAGCCGTTAATCTGTAGCGTTTACACCAGTTTATTTTGATTATACTTATCCAATGCCGCCAATACTAACCGATCTTATTATCAAAGACTTGACAGTGATCTTTTGTGGGATCAATCCCGGTTTAAAATCGGCATGGGATGGCCACCATTTTTCGGGGCGAAGTAACCGTTTCTGGAAAGTTTTGTACCAGGCGGGTTTTACGCCATATGAAATTGAAGCCCTGAATGATGCCACTATTCTTGATTTTGGTTATGGACTGACCACTGCCGTGGCAAGGGCCACATCCCGGGCAGATGAGCTTTCAAAAGAAGAGTTCGACAATTCCATCGAAACCTTTAAAATCAAAATGACGCGTTTTCAACCTCAATATATAGCCTTCCTCGGCAAACCTGCCTACATGGCTTTCTCCGGAAAAAAGCAGATTATGTGGGGACATCAACCCGAGGATTTCTGTGGGGCTAAAGTATGGGTGTTACCAAACCCCAGCGGCTTAAACCGGGGGTTTACCCTTGCCGATCTTATTGTACATTACCGGCAATTGCTCAATGCGATAAAGATTGATACGCTACATTAATAGCAGCCCGGTTTATCCGACAGCTAACTTTATTATAAGAGGTTTCCCGATATCATTTCATTCAGGAAACCTCTCATGCATTTAAAACCGGGGCAGAAAAAACTGCTTATCAGTCACCAACATTTGCTATCAAAGATGCAGGTATAGCTTTTTTGTTTACAACTACCGATATGGTATTTATGGCAAAATAAGGTATGCTCACATATAAATAACCGGCAAAAGGGCTCGCACCTTTACCCCATGAATTTTTCACTATAAAGTACTCATTACCTTTGCTGTCTTTAGCAAGACCTGTTATCTGCATCAGGTGATCATCCTGGGTAACCTGTCTGTCAAACAAATCCTGGCGAATTTCGGCCGTTGGTGTTTTCTCCGTAAAAGTTGCAAAATCTTTTGATTCGTCGTCCTTATCAACCCATTTGGCAAACCCTTTTTTCATCTGGAAACCCTTATTACTTACATCGGCATCCCAGGCTACGGTATAACCTTGCATTACAGCTGTTTTAACGGTTTTTATAAATTCATCAAGCGGTAAATTATAAAACATGTTACTGTTATAATTATCCGGAATTTCGATAGCAAAAGTGGTATTGTAAGGGTGATGCTTGAACGAAGTTAGCCCTATGTAGCCCGAAAGTTTAAGCGGAACAAACTCTGCCGCATACGATTTTGGCGTATAAGTTTTCCCGTTATAGCTAAAAGTTGCCGGTGGAGTCCCAAGGTAGCTGTTTAAAATTGATTTATAGTTTACTTTCCAGGCTGCTGGAATGGTATCAGGATTATTCTTCAGCAAATCATCCAGGTAAGCTTTCAATTTAGCTTCCATTTGCCCATCGTGGTTTAATACCGTATCGCGGCCAACACCCGGGTAAATTTCTTGTGGCACGGAGCCAAAGTTATCGGCAGCAAACATTACATCCTGCTGTATGCCGCCCTCGGTAAACCGTGTGTTACCACGCCTGCGAATGTACTTTTCGGCTTTATCTATATATAAATTATATACCGTGTACACTTCAGATAGGTCCGGGTCTTTTTCCTTTTTAGAAAGCATTTCGCTTTCCACAAGCGACGTGGTAGCAAAACACCAGCAAGTACCGGAATTGCCTTGATTTTTAACCGGTGTTGCCTGGTTATTTTTGAGAATTGTAAACTCGGGCTTTGGTGTTGCCAGATTGAGTTTAGTGTTTGGTTCCTGGGAAAATGCCACTAAAGACGTAGCGGAAAGTACCAGAAATGAAGCTATTTGTTTCATATTTTATTGTAAAGGAATAAATGTATTAAACAATTCAATTATAAAGAAACTAAAAACGATTTAGTCTATCAGTCGGCCCCAGTCATCTACGTTAAATTGGGTAAAAAAAATGAAGAGATCATGAAATGAAACGCATAAATTTATCCGCGTAACAGCAAAATTATTTCCTAAAATTTTTAACCTTATGCTAAAACTTTCTTTCAACCTGCTTTTTGTCGTTGTTTTTTCGGGTATACTCCGGTATTTCGCAGGTACTTTTTTACAAGAAGATCAATCACAAAGTAAGCATCCTTTGCTAAATCAAAGCCATGCATCAACTATCGGGCAAAGAGATACCTCACATGGGCCCGATGGATTAACCATTGCCCGGTTTGCCGGCCCGGATCTTACCCCAAGTCCGGCATGTATTGCCACAGCGCCAACCGGTGAGGTATTTGTTGGTGTGGATATGATAGGTTCCTTAGGCAAAACTCCCGGTAAAGGGAAAATCATCAGGCTGGTTGATAGTGACAATGATGGCAAGATAGACAAGCATACAGAATTTGCCGAAGTTGATGATCCACGCGGTATCCTGGTAATGGGCGACCAGGTTTTTGTAATGCATACCGTATTTTCCAAAGAAACAGGCAAAGCTACAGGCATGAACCTGGAAGTTTTTACAGATAAAGACCAGGACGGTATTGCCGACGGGCCGCCAAAACCGCTTATTGAACATATCAGCAATGCCCACATGCTGGCCGAACGCGGTACAGACCATGCTACCAATGGTATACGCATGGGTATCGACGGCTGGATATATATTGCCGTGGGCGATTTTGGATTTCATGATGCCGTAGACCGCAGCGGTAAAAAATTAACCATGCTGGGCGGCGGCATCGTTCGGGTACGCCCCGATGGAACCGAGATGGAGATCTACACCCATGGCACCCGGAATATTTATGATGTCGCTATCGATCCTTACATGAACGTTTTTACCCGCGACAATACCAATGACGGTGGTGGTTGGAACATCCGCTTTTCTCATCACATCCAATCAGGCGAGTACGGGTACCCGGTATTGTTTCAGCACTTTACAGATGAGATCTTACCGGCTCTGGTTGATTTAGGTGGTGGATCGGGCACGGGATCTTTATTTATGGACGAACCTACCTGGCCAGAAAAATACAACCACGTACCCATGACCGCCGATTGGGGACGAAGCGAATTGTATATCAATCGTATAAAACCCGATGGCGCCAGCTTTCAGCAAAAAGAAGAAGAATTTATCCAGTTACCGCAAATTACAGACTTGGATGTGGATGGATCCGGAAGGCTTTATCTATCGGCCTGGGATGGCGCCGGTTATTCAGGCGATGCTGCCAAGGGTTATGTGGTAAGAGCCGTACCTAAAGATTGGACCTACAAAGCTTTCCCTGATCTTAAAACAGCTTCTGCAAGTGATCTGGCAAACTTATTGAAATCGGCAAGTGCCGTGGCCAGGTTAAACGCGTCCCAGGAGCTCCTTGCTCATCATGCTGAAGAAGCCGGTAAACTATCATTAGGGATCGCTAACGATGCAAGCCTGCCGTTATATGCGCGCGTAGCTGGTGTTTACACTTACGCCCAGGCTACCCGTGAAAATGGCATACCTGCGTTAGTGCAGCTTACTAAAGATAAAGATCTGAAAGAATTTGCGTTAAGGGCATTGGCCGATAGAAAGCCGGGCATTCAAAACGTACCTATTGAGCCGTTTTTAGCCGGATTGAAAGATCCATCTGAACGTGTTGAAGCAGCAGCGATCGTAGGTCTGAATCGTCTGGGGAGGATAGCCGCGGCGCAGGCCTTATTGGCAACACCGGTTCCGGCTTCCTTTGTGGCGCCAGCCAAAAACGAAGAAGGCCCTCATGCCAAGCCGAATTCGCCTATTATACTGCCGCACCTTGCGGTAAGGGCATTGGTGAGCATGAACGCGGTTGATGCTTGTGTAAATGCCATCGGCACCCCAAACTCAACCCTGGCTTTATGGGCTTTACGGTATATGTATGATGCGAAAGCCGTTGATGGTTTAATTAAAGCCTACACCAAAGTGAAGGATGATAAAACTAAAAAACAGATACTCGTAACCCTGTCACGCCTTTATAAAAAGGAGGCTGATTACGATGCTTCCTGGTGGTGGGGTACCAGACCAGATTCGCACGGGCCAATTTACAAAGGGGTTACCTGGGCTGGTTCAGTTCAAATTGAGCAATTTTTAAAAGCCGAGTGGACAAAATCAAGCCCAACCGGGAAACAGTTTTATGCCAATTTAAATGCCCGCCATCAAATGGGTATTACAGCCTTTGGCGGCGAAGAAAAAGCTACTGCCCAAAAAGAAGTTAAGATCGACCTGGCCAAGATCACCAATAAAAAAGGCCAGATCGGAAAATCCTCTATCGAGGATGTGATGATCATGATCGCTAAAATAAAGGGTGATCCCTTAAAAGGTAAAGCTCTTTTTGCTCGCCAGGGTTGCATCGCCTGCCATAGCCTCACCCGGGGCGAAAAGCTGAAAGGACCCTTTATGGGGCAGATAGGCTCGATCATGACCAGGCAGCAAATTGCGGAGTCGGTTCTTAAACCCAACGCTTCCATTTCGCAGGGTTTTGCCACCATTATGATATCTGCCAAAGGAAACAAAAACTATATGGGCTTTATTACCGAAGAATCGGCACAAAAAATTGTGATGCGGGATATAACCGGCAATGTATTTACCATCAAAGCTGCTGATGTGATCAGTCGTAAAGAATTAAAAACCTCCATGATGCCAACAGGTTTGGCCAACGCGTTATCGTACGAGGAATTCGCTTCGCTCATTACCTTTCTTTCCCAACAGAAGAATTAAATTATTTGTTAAAAGGACGGAAAATCGTCATAAAAAAAGCTTCTTTGGTCATCAAAGAAGCTTTTTTTATATCAAATTGGATGGATAATTTGTTAAATTAATAAGCGGATAACCTGTACAAAGCGACGTTTATACCTTTCGTCCATATTGGATATGGTAACGCCATGTTCTTTGCCCGATGTGGAGTGGATAAATTTAAACTCGTCGCTGGAGTTGCAATATACGATGCCTACATGGCCAATCCGGCGGGTATGTTTCTTGGTGCCTGTAAACAGGATAATATCACCCGGCCGGGCATCCTCTAATCTTATTTTTGTGCCTACACCGATAAACTCGCATGATGAGCGGGGCACATTAAAGTTGAATTTCTTGAAAACATAACTAACAAAGCCAGAGCAATCGAAACCCACTGATGGATCGGAACATCTGGAACGATACCGGGTACCTAAAAGGGTTTGGGCGAAATGTAAAAGCGTATCCGCCGAAACGCTATCTGTTGATAAACTGGCATTTACATGCTTTATTTTATGAGTTAATTTAAATCTGCGCACATGCGTTTTGGAGAACAGCGATGTGGTAAGGCCTATAAAAAGAAGGAGGATCAAGTATTTACTCATATTACCCCGGCAATTTATAAAATTAAACTAACAGGCAATTAAAAGAACGAACAAGTTTTTTTAAACAATTTGTTAACATCGCTTTATGTAAAAGTATCCTGCATCTTGTATTGACCAGGGTTAACATTGGGTTCCTTTCAGGAGACCCTGATGGGACGTAATATGTTCCATTAGGAGCTAAAGCTTTGTAGCATATCATTTTCGTGAGATATTTTTGCTCCGTCAGGTGCAAAACCTATACATGGGCCTGGATCTGGGAGCAGATGTTTTGCGCCTACCGGAGCAAAAAGCACATAACTATCTGTTTTCTACAAAGCTATTCCCCCTAATGGGGGATTTAACTAAAAGATGAGTACACACCGTAGCCCACGGGAGGGGTGCGATGAACTGTGTGGCGGCAGGGAGGGGTTTCTACGCGCGATGCTTATCCTGTTCCATAAACCCCTTCCTCCCCTTCCCCAGGGAAGGAATCGCACAAGGGCTCTGGCTTTTTTGATAGCTGTCATGCTGAGCTCCGTCAAAGCATGGTGGCAGGCCTCTGCGCTCCACCCTTCGGCGGAGCTCAGGGTGACAGCCCGCATTCTTTCATTATACCTTTACCCGCAAAACCTCTTTTAAGCAAATAAAGTGGGTTTACATGTAAACCCACTTTATCGCTATAAAATATATTTAAATATTTGATTTTAAATTAGTTAACTAAATGTAAACCATAAAAAGTGTAAACCATGTAAACCCACTTTTATGACTCAAAAATCAATTATAACTTTAAGCCATATTTGTCGCTAAACTTTTTGTAAAGCTGTTTGTGGAGGTTATCCAGGTTGATGTTACGACCTTGTATAAAAGCGGTTTCCACATCCAGGCCTATCATATCCAGGGCATCTCCTTTGGATATAAAAAGGTTGGCATCCTTCCCGGTTTCTAAAGTACCTGTGGTTTTATCGATACCCAATATTTTGGCGTTGTTTAGGGTGATCATAGATAAGGCCTGCTCTTTGGTTAGGCCATACCCTACAGCCTGCCCCGCTTCAAAAGGCAAATTACGCTGGCGCCAGAAACCGGTTCCGGTTAGGCCATAAAGTACGCCCCCATCCTGCAACAGCTTGGGTAATTTGTATGGCAGGTAAACATCGTCTTCGTCCCTATCCGGCAAAGCCTGGGTTTCGCGGATGATTACCGGCACATTATTGTCTCTGAGCAGGTCGGTAACCAGGTATGATTCCTTACCACCCACAATAACCACAGCAATACCAAAACGTTTGGAGAAGGCTACTGCCTGCCCTATTTCTTTGGCATTATCAGCAATGATGAACAGCTTTTTTGTACCGTTAAATAAACCGCGCATAGCCTCAAAACGGATATTGGTTACCGCGGGCTTAGCTATCTCTGCATAAGCCTTAGCCTGCTCAAACAGGCTGGTTATCTCATCTATCTTTTTCTGGGCGCGTTGGGCTGGTGTTTCCTGAACTATTCCGGGTACCGGCAACGCGGCCCCTCTCCTTTCGCGGCCACTGGCGGCAACGGGCCAGTTTAAGTGAATGGCCATATCTTTTTTGTATGCCGCATCTTCCCAGTTCCAGGCATCTAACTGTACTACGGATGACTCCCCTGAAATTACCCCGCCATTTGGTGTAGGCTGAGCCAGTAAAATACCATTGGAACGCACCGTTGGAATAACTTTGGAATCGGTATTGTAGGCTACCAGGGAGCGTACATGCGGGTTAAGGTCGCCGGTTTCTGTATCATCAACCGTACCACGGGCACCCTCTTCTATTTCAATCAGGCCTAAGGTGGTCATGGGAGCTATAAACCCAGGGTATACCTGTTTGCCGGTGGCATCAATCACATCCGCATCGGCAACGCTTGGTGCAGCGCCTTCACCAATACCTGTAATTTTGCCTTTTACAAAAGTGATGTAACCGTTATTAATTACCTGTCCGTTACCAATATGTATAGTTGCGCCTGTAATTACTACCGGCTTTGCCTGTGGTTTGGCTGGTGAAATATTCGCTTGTCCGTAAGAGAAGGAAATGCCAAGCAATAATCCTCCTAAACTTAATATCGTTTTTTTCATGTTAATTTTAAATAGGAAATTATTGCTCATTATGGTCTCTTGCTTCGCGTGCAGCCTGTTTTGCCCGCTCCATTTCTGTATAGTCGTCGGCTACCACAAAATTATCTTCTTCTACGCTTTCGCACTCGTAAAGCCTGCGACGGGTAGCAGTTGGTCTTTGCGTAGCAGCGCCCTTGCTTTTTGCTTCCAGCATTTTTTGTATGATACGGGCTTCATCAGCAGCTATGGCTTTTTGTTTTTCGGCATCCTTTTCAATGTCCCAATACAATACGCCATCCACAAAAGTTTTTTCGGCAACGGCATAAACAGACAGCGGATCGGCCGACCATAAAACAATATCAGCGTCTTTACCAGGCTTGATACTGCCTATCCGGTTATCTACGTGCATCATTTTTGCCGGGTTCAGGGTCACCAGTTTTAAAGCGTCTTCCTCGCTCATGTGTCCGTAGGTTACGGCTTTCCCGGCTTCCTGGTTCAGGCGGCGGGCCATTTCGGCATCATCAGAGTTAAAGCCGGTTACCAAACCTACCTCATGCATCAGCTTACCGTTGTATGGAATAGCCTCGGCCACTTCGCTTTTGTATGCCCACCAGTCCGAAAATGTGGAACCGGCGATATTATGCGCCTTCATTTTATCGGCCACTTTATAGCCTTCCAATATGTGGGTGAAAGTGTTGATCTTAAAACCCATGGAATCGGCCACATGCATCAGCATATTGATCTCCGATTGTACATAAGAGTGACAAGTAATAAAGCGCTTGTTATCCAGTATCTCTACCAGGGCGTCCAGCTCCAGATCCCTGCGGGTAGTGCTTCCTTTTACGGCGCGGGCAGCTTTGTATTCTTTGGCACGTGTAAAGGCATCTATATATACTTCTTCAACCCCCATACGTGTTTGCGGGAAACGCAGGGCCGAATTATTGGCGACAGGCCCATTATTGCTACCTTTTACGTTTTCGCCCAGGGCAAATTTAATAAAGCCATCGCTGCCAGCAACCTTGATCTCCTCGGGCAACATACCCCAGCGGTGTTTGATCAGTTGGGTTTGCCCACCAATAGCATTGGCCGAACCATGCAATATATGTGATGTGGTTACCCCGCCTGCCAGTTGCCGGTACAGGTTGATATCTTCCGCGTCAATAACATCGGCTATGCGAACCTCCGAGGTAACCGACTGTGTGCCTTCGTTAATCCCGCCGGTTGCAGCGATGTGTGAGTGCTCATCAACAATACCGGCAGATATATGCTTGCCCGTAGCATCAATCACTTTTGCGCCTGCTGCCGAAAGGTTTTTACCTATCGCCTTTATTTTGCCATTTTCAAGCAAAACGTCGGTGTTTTTTAATATGCCATCCTTTTCATTTGTCCAAACGGTGCCGTTTTTTAATAACACAGTCTCGGCCTTGGGTATTTCGGTATTACCAAACGCGGTGAACGGATAAATAACTGGACCAACGCTTGCATTAGGTTTAGGAGTATCCTGTGAAGACCTGGATGCAGAAGCTGCGCCGGTAAACGTTGCTGTCCATTTACTTAATGAGCCATCCGGGAATATAGCATCCCCTTTCAAGGTTACGGGTGACGCAGAAGCGATATATCCGGATAGACGGATGATACCTTCGGGGCTTTTCTTATAATCAAAATAGATGCTTACCCGGTCGCCATTTCTGGTGATAGTTCCGCGGGTGCGGGTGCTATCCGTGCCAGAGCGTTTAACACTCGCCTCATACACGCCAGGCGTACCGCTGATGATTAAAGTGGTATTGGCAAAGCCGGTTCCATTAAGCTGATAATTACCCCGTAAGTCGGCAATATTCATTTTACTAACCACATACTGGCGGCCTTCTGTCCAGTTTTCATAGATGATATTATCCGGTTTAAACAGCTCGCCCGAAGTAATAATAAAGCTGGCCAGTTTGCCTTTGGTTAAAGTACCTACTTTGCCGGATACACCGAGTATTTCTGCCGGGATTGTTGTCAATGAATTTAGCGCCTGTTTTTCGCTCAATCCGGAGTTGATGGCCGTTCTGATGTTTGTCCAAAAATCACGGGCATTGGTCAGTCCGTATGATGTTATGGCAAATTTCACACCTGCTTTTTCCAGAACCCCGGGATTGGTTGGGGCCAATTCCCAGTTTTTCAATTGCTCATATTTAACACTCCGGGCATCTATAGGATCCTCCACATCATAAGGCTCGGGGAAATTCACGGGAATAATGAACTCACTGCCTGTAGCTTTGATCGCGGCGATACGACGATATTCCAACCCATCGGTCTTGTAAATATAATGGCGGCCAAACTCTTTGGCTATTTTATCGGCCCGTAAAATACTTTGCGGGTCGGTTACTTCGAAAATCTGGGGCAGGTTTTGGGTACGGTTAAATTCATCCAGCGAAATATTGTATTCTGCTTTTTGTGTTTTATACCATTGCGCATCATAATAGGTTTGACGGAGTAATGCTATGCTCCCCATTAATGATGATGGATAATTGGTAGCAGCCGTTCCTTTGCTGAAAGAATAATGCGCGGCCGCCTGATCGTTCAGCATCACTAAATTATCGCGCTCATCGGCCAGGCTAACTACCACCGAAGTTCCGCGGGCGATGCCATCATGTATCAATGATTGTACGGTGCTAAAGCCGTTTTTCTTTAGCTCTTCGCCCTTTGCTGCATCACCATGAAATACCGTTTTGGCATTCATCTCAGGCTTGATGGATTCATTCCAACCATAAGCCCCTGGTTTGGTGGATACGGGTACGATAACCCGTCCAAAACCACCGGCGCCGAAAGCTTGTCGAGGTTGTTCTGGTATACCGTAGGTGGTATAGGCATCAATAAGACCGGGGTAAATATATTTCCCATCCAGGTTAACTACAGTGTAACCTTTCGGGATAGGGATATCCTTGCCAACGGCTTCAATTATCCTGTCTTTAACCAATAGCGTGCCGCCACTTATGGTTTGATCAGCACTGGTAACTATAGTACCATTGGTAAACGCATATTGCCCCGGACGGATATCCCATGCACCGTTAACCGGGAAGGTTTCCTGAGCATTAGAAATTTTTAGAGTAAAAAAGAGAAAGCAAAAAAGTATTGTTTTTTTCATATGTATTGACTTACCCCTAAATTTATTAATCTAAGCTCTGAAAAAGAATAAATATTTTAATTATCATGGGTTTGTTACACTAAACCTGCCGTATTAATCCTTATGAATACCCATTTTAATAAATCTAAGCGAATTTCAGCACCATATAGCGATTTGAAAGCTTAAAAATTAATTACATTGATTAAAAAAACAAAAGGCTTTGCTGTTAATAACGGCAAAGCCTTCTGCAAATATTAATTTATTAAATAGCCTTTCTATTTTTTAATTATATCCCGGATTCTGGATCAATTTGAGGTTCTTATTTACTTCTGTTAAACTGATAGGTAAAAAGTACATCTTATCCAGCCATTGCCTGTTTTCGATACTGTTATCAATAACGGGCGTATAGGTATAGTTATAAACAGTTTCGTCATGCTTATATGGCGATGGAGCTGTTTGACCAGGCTTTAAGGTGCCGGTTACTGTTATAAAGATCAGCTTTCGGCCCAGGGTTGTGGGTGCTATCATCCAGCGGCGGGCATCGTGGTAACGTTGTTCTTCGTAAACCATCTCTACCCGGCGCTCATTGCGGTAACGCTGCCTCAAGGCATCGCCCGATTCTGTAAGGGCTGGCATCCCCGCACGGAAACGGATCTTGTTGAGCCACGTCCGGGCTTCGGCATCCTGACCTAATTCGATACAGGCTTCGGCATAGTTAAATACCGCTTCGGTATATCTAAAAAACGGCCAGGGGATAAACTGCTTGGTGTTATTATCAACCACATTCGGGTCTATGTCGATAAACTTCCGCACGTAGTAACCAGTCCAGCTGCCGTTCCAGTTTTCTATACTGCTTTGGCGGGTATCCAGACCGGCCAGCGTGCCCGAGCCTACCTGGTAACTTCCGGTTTGAATTTGATTAGCCGGGTCAACATTACCAGAGATCTTATCGCGTGGTTTCCATCCGGCTCCATCAAACAGAATAGAGGCATAGAACCTTGGATCCCTGTTTTTGTAGGGCGCGGCTTTATTGGCCGGGTTATTCCAGTCGAATTTAGTGCCATCGATATTTTCATAGTCGCTTACTAAGTTTTCAACCGGTGTATTACCTGCCCAATTGTGATAACCATTTGGGCCATTATTTAAACCTACGTTTTCTCCGCCCTCGTCTTTACCAGCAACAAAATAGCGGGCAAAAATAAGTTCGGATGCGGCAGTTGCGTCAACAAATGTGGCTTTACTGCCACCGCCCATCGCGATAGAGATATAGTTGGTTTTGGCATCATCAAAAGAAGCTGGTGCAGCTAAATTAAGTTTGTAGCCGGTACCCGCTGCATCTAAAACCGCTTTAGCCGCGTCTTTTGCCGCCTGCCAACGAGCCGTTCTGTCGCCGCTGATGTAACCTAATAGCTCGGGATGGGCGTAACCGCTGATCACACTTGATTTGGCTTTCGCGGTAGGGATATCGTGCAGATCGCTCGCGGCATATAACAATACCCTTGATTTTAAAGCCAGAGCAGCCGGTACAGACGTACGACCCTTATCCAGAGTTTTACCTGTTAGCAGCGTAACAGCGCTATCACAATCGGCAGTAATGAATTTGATACAATCGTCATAACTGTTTCGTGCTGCGGAATAATCAGCTTCGCCTAATTGGTAAACCTTGGTAATAATAGGTATACCACCATAATAGCGTACTAACTGCTGATAAAAATAGGCCCTTAAAAAATGAGCTTCTCCCTGCAGGCGTTCTTTGAGTGATTGATCAATTGGGGCCTTGGCCAGGTTTTGCAAAGCCACATTACAGGTGCGAATGCGGTTATACATGCTGCCCCATTCGTAAGTATTGTTTGTCCAGCCGATATTACTTGGGCCGAGGGTACCTTCATTAACGATATTGATACTTCTGCCGGGATGGGTAAATACAGCCTCATCTGACAGCGAAGCCAGCTCCTGTTCATCAAAGCCTCCGTTGCCTAAGCCGTTATAAATTTCATTTACAAAGGCGGTGGAAAGAGCGCCGTCTTTCCAGGTATCTTCAGAAGGCACTTCTGTTAAGGGCTTGGTATTTAAAAAGTCTTTCTTACATGAGGTAAGTAACGCGCCCGAAACAATTAATACAGTTAAAATAGGTTTGATTAAATTTTTCATGGTTTTCGTTATTAAAAGGTTACTCTGACACCGGTATTTAAAATTCTCGACTGCGGATAATACTGTCCGTTACCAGAAAGCGACTCCGGATCCCATATATGTAATTTGTCCCAGGTAATGAGGTTGAGACCACTTACATATACCCGTAAATTGCCCATGCCAATTTTTTGCGCAATGTTACCGGGCAGATTATAACCCAACTCCACGTTTTTTAAGCGGAGATAATTGGTACTTCTGTAGAAATAGGTATTGGCCTTATTACCCAGGGAGTACCAGGCATCGCCACGGTTGGCTATACGCGGGTCAACACTGCTTGGCTTATCAACCGTCCACTGGTGATCATAGGTATATTGCAGATAGTTACCGATATCGCCCGATTCTGTATCCACCGGCAGATAGCCACCTGTTGCGCCCTGGAATAATATCGACAGGTCGAACATTCGGTACTGCAGGTTAATAGCAAAACCACCTGTAAACTTGGGGGTTAAGCCCATATCCATTATTTTACGGTCGTCGCCATTAATTTTGCCATCGCCATTGATATCTTTAAACCGCAGATCGCCGGGTTTAAGCTGGGGGGTCATTTCGCTATAATCTACTTTATTGGCGTTGATTTCGGCCTGGTCTTTAAACACGCCATCGGCAACATATAAAAGCGGCGATCCGATGGGCATGCCTGTTTGCCGCTGATATGGAAGCACACCGGGCGCTTCATCCTGGTAGATGATCTTATTTTTAGCATATCCGCCGTTGATGCTCACATTATATTTAAGCTCACCTATCTTTCCTTTATATCCTATCTTAAACTCGTAACCCTTATTATTAACCTTGCCTATATTTTCGGGCGGTAAAAGGTTGCTGATACCAGTACTGGCAGGCGTTGAACCCTGGCGGGCCCAGAGTATATTGGTTCGTTTGTTGTAGAAGTAATCCAGCTCAAAATTAATGCGCCCTTCGAGCAGTTCTCCTTCTAAACCTATATCGTAGTTATTGGCTACTTCCCAGGTAAAATTAGGATTGGGTACCCTAAGCTCATATAATGTTTTGGCCACCTGGTTGTTTAATATATAACTCCCAAAACCATAGGTTGACAGGTATTGATTTTCCTGCAAGGTGTTATTAAAATATGGCTCGGCACCCATTTGGCCGTATGAGGCCCTTATCTTTAAGTAATTGATGGCCTTAAAATTGTTTTTCCAGAAATTTTCCTGCGATATATTATAACCTAACAAAAAGCCCGGAAAAAAGCCAAAACGGTGTGCTTCGGGAAAAATATATGACCCATCATAGCGCCATAAAAACTCGGCCAGGTATTTTTGTTTATAATTATAGGCCGCCCTGCCAAAATAGCTTAAGCGGGCACGGTCATAAGCACCACCGCCATTATCTTTTTCGGCATCGCCACCGGCAAATAACTGATCCACATCGGGCGAAAGAAAATAACGCCGGTAGGCACTAAAATAATCGTCGCTTATGGTTTCGCGGGTTACGGCGGCCATCAGGTTGAGGGTATGATCGCCAAAGGTGCGGTCGTAATTAACAAAGCCACCGAGTAAAACATTCAGTTTATTTTCGTCGCTTTGGGATAGCCGCGGATCGGTGAAGGTAGAGCGTACACTGGGCGTAAGTACCGGCGTTTTACCATCGGCCTCAAAGGATTGATGATCCCAGTAATACAGCGTCCATGGTGTCGACCATACCTTTTCCCGCTTGATATATTTATCAATAGAAGCTGTACCTGTTAATTTTAAGCCTTCTACCCCCGGAACCTGTATTTCTACCTTTCCATTGGTTTGAAAGTAATCCCTCCTGTCCCTGTCATACCCTGTTTTGTTGGTGGTAATCACAATCGGATTCTGGCCGTTTTCAATATCCGGGCCTGGCAGCCCGTTGGGCCAAACCTCCTGCTCTGTCGGTTTGCCACGCATCAGCATCCGGAATATAGAGCCCGCGCTTTGTGTAGGGAAATTACGGGCTTCCTCACGTGCCGTTACGCCAACGCTGGTATTGATATACTTATTTACTTTTGCATCCAGGTTTATGCGGAAATCATATTGCTTGTAACCCGTCGCGGAGTTTTTATAATAACCATCCTGGTTGGTATAACCCAGCGAGGTGAGGAATTTGAAGTTTTCTGAGCCACCATTTAACTGAAGATTATGACGGCTTTGAGGCGACCAGTTTTTTAACGTGGTTTTAAACCAATCGGTATTTGGATGGCCAAGCGGATCCGATCCATCGCGATACTTCTGTATATCGGCAGGCTGGATAATTTTGGATTTGTCTACATCTTTATAGCTACCCGTTTGTTGAAATCCCGCCCATGCGGGGCCCCACTCTGATGGATCAACAATAGAATATAAAGTAAGTTCATTGAGCATGGTTGCATACTCTGCTGCATTGGCCATTTTGGGTATCACCGTTGCCTGCGCCCAACCCTGGTTAAAATCATAGGAAAGTTGTGTTTTGCCTGATTTACCATGTTTGGTGGTAATCAGAATAACACCATTTGCCGCCCTTGAACCATAAATAGCCGCCGAGGCATCTTTTAGTACGGATATGCTTTCTACATCGGCAGAGTTTAAGCGTTCTAAACCTCCGGCCCTGTCTGGCACACCATCAATAACCACCAACGCATCGCTGTTGCCCAGGCTGTTGGTTCCGCGGATGTGGATAGCTGATCCATCATAACCAGGCTCGCCGCTTGATTGTACCGCTGTAACTCCCGGTAAACGACCGGCCAGTGTATTTGACAAGTTTACCGTAGGCGATTTTTCCAACTCGGCCCCTCTTACAGCGGCTACAGCGCCCGTAACGGTTACCTTTTTTTGTACGCCATAACCTACCACAACAACCTCAGAAAGTCCTTTTGATGAGGCTTGCAATTTGATATTGATGGCATTTTTTCCATTAACAGGAACCTCTAAAGTATTATATCCAATGTAAGTTACCACCAGCGTTCCATCATCGGGAGCGGTAATGGTAAAGTTTCCTTTAACATCGGTCACCGTACCGTTATTGGTACCTTTCACCATAACCGATACGCCTACCAGTTTTTCGCCCGTGGTCTGATCGCTTACATTACCGGAAATTTTAACAGGAGTATTTAGGTTATTTTTTCGCTCCGATATCGTTTTGGACGATATTTTCCGGGTATTAATAACATCAGCATGGGAAAATGGCACCCATATCAGCATTATTAATAGTTGGCACAAAATAGTTTTATAAACTTTTAGCAGGGGATAGCTCCTATCCAAATTGTGTTTCATAGCTTTTTTAATTAGTTAATAATTAATGCGTGTAATAAGATGTGCAGATACTTTCAGGAGGAAATCCATTAATCATGGCCTCTCTGACATTACATAATCGTTTTAGCTCATTTTTCCCATAGGCAATTGTTTTAGTTTATTTTTTACTAATTGGTTAATTCGATAAAAAGGCTGATATAGGCGATACCCGATACCGGGATGCCGTGGCAAGGGCAAATAATATCACGTCCTAATACTCAGGGGTGGAGTAAGAGGGTGCTGTGTACTATTGGCTGTTTCTGATAAAAAGTTGATAAGTGCACTTTATCAACCAGGCATTATCAGGTAAATGTTTAATTATCAATAGGTTTATACAGACATTAATTGTCCTAATAACACTTTTTCAATTGGTAGAGCTAATATAATAATATTTAAATAAGTTGTACACCGGGAAAGAATATTAATAAGCTATGTAAAATATTTTTGTTAAGACAAAAAAAAGACAATCCTTTAATCGGGTTCATTACAAGGTAATGAATGACAAAACAACATGTTTTTTCAATGAACCTGCGTCGAATACGGAAATTATTACAGTGTTTTTCAAAGGGTTCGCTTATTGAGGACCATTGCCTGAAAGGATTTATATGGATCGGTATTCTTCGACCATTATTAATGCTGTAGAGAAAGTAAAAACAGCAGTGGTCAAAATTGAACTTTTTAAACAACAAAAGGGTAAGGAACAACCTGTTGGTTCGGGCTCAGGGTTCCTCTTTTCTTCAGACGGGTACCTTTTTACCAACAGTCATGTAGTGCAGCAGGCAGAGATCATTAAGGTTAAAATGCATGATGGTGCCACGCACCTGGCTACCCTAATAGGTCAGGACCCCGATACAGACCTGGCCATACTTAAAATTTCGGCAGCGGACTTTGTGCCAGTACACATGGGCGATTCGGAAGCCTTGGCCATAGGTCAGCTGGTTATAGCCATTGGGAATCCCCTGGGATTTCAGCATACCGTAACAGCCGGAGTTGTAAGTGCCCTTGGCCGAACGCTTCAAAGCCAGAATGGGCGTCAGATGGATAGCATGATCCAGACAGACGCGGCTTTAAATCCGGGAAACTCCGGTGGGCCGCTCATCAATACCGATGGCGAAGTAATTGGCGTTAACACAGCCACCATAAATGGCGCGCAGGGATTATGTTTTGCTATCAGCATCAATACCGCAAAGGATATAGCCAGCCAGCTGATACGTTTTGGAAAAGTGAGAAGGGCCTACCTGGGCTTGGTACTACAACAGATAGACATTGTACCCAAATTACGCACAATAGCCGAAGTAGCTAATAAACAGGCCCTGTTTATTTCTGATGTGGCGAAGGGAAGCCCTGCAGATAAAGCCGGGATACAGAGCGGGGATATTTTATTCTCCTTTAATGATGTGGCTATTGAAAGTTCTGATGCGCTTTTTAAATTGCTATCCGACGAAAAAATCGGGCAATTTCAATTTATAGGTATACTACGAAACAATTATAAAACGGAGTTTCGGGTTACACCTGTTCAGAAGAATTGATTGGGTATCTTAGCTTATGGCTAGTGTTATCAACACAGGTATTTGGAAGAAATAAAGAAGTTGGTCATGCCGATGTAGATCGGCATCCCACTTACAAGAGTAATAGCAAATTAATAATATCACAAAAGCGTGGCTGTCATCCTGAGCTCCGTCTAAGGGTAGAGCGCAGAGGCCTACCCACCCTGCTTCGACTGAGCTCAGCATGACACTCTTTTTAGATGATGGACTATTCCTCCTGCGAGGCCTTTCCTATGCTGGCTTTGAATTAGTTATAAAAACGCTAACCTTTCTGATGGGATGCTGAAATAAATTCAGCGTGACTTGTTATTTTTTTAAGAAAATATAATCTTCCGAACACCTGCGGTGATAACACCGACCACAGACTATTTCCCCTTTATCAACTCAAGCGCTTTTTTCAGATCACCGGGCTTGGCTGTCAAATTTTTCCAGGGGTCCTGGATCTTTTTTACCCTATCTGCCATGTTATAAATTGTGTAGTTGGATAGTTTAAGCTCATCATTCACTTCATGCCAGTGCAAGGGTGCCGAAACCGTTGCCCCCGGCTTGGGCCGTACAGAATATGGGCAGGCTACCGTTTGGCCGCGTCTGTTCTGCAGAAAATCAATATAGATCTTGTTTTTTCTTTTAGCGGGACTTCTTTCTATACTGGTTGTATCCGGTAGTTCCTGGTGGATGAGGCTGGCCGTGTACTCGGCAAACATTTTTACAAAATCGTAATCATATTTTGCCCCCAGGTAGCAATAAATGTGCAAGCCCTTTGAACCGGAAGTTTTGATAAAAACATCCAAATGCATGCGATCAAAGATCTCTTTGGTTTTTAAAGCGGCTTCTACCGCTTCAGTAAACGGCACATCATGAGGGTCAAGGTCAATCACCACAAACTCCGGGTTGTCCGGTTTTTTGTAGGAGCTTAACCAGGGATTTATTTCAATACAGCCCAGGTTTACCATATACAGCAAAGTAGCAGCATCCTTCCCGATGATGTAGTTGATATCTTTATCATTGCTTTCAGAGTGCAATGGTTCGGTCTTTATCCAGTCGGGTAAATGCGTTACATCTACGTCCTTCTGAAAAAATCCACCATCTTCAATACCATTGGGTTGGCGGCGCATAGAAATAGGTTTATCTTTTAAATAGGGCACAATCCAGTCGGCCATGTGCTGATAGTAGTTGATCAACTCGCCCTTAGTTATCCCCTCCTCCTTCCAGAAAACTTTGTTCAGATGGGTTACTTTTAATTTTGTACGGCCAAATGCAATAGTTTCATCGTCGGCCATTTGTTTTTCTGGTGTTTCCATAATTACGTTCTCTGTTTCTTTATCTGCGCGTAGTCCTTTAAAAACAGGTTGTCTTAAATGGCCATCTGCTGTCCATTCAACATACCAAACTTCGCAAACCAATTCTGGCCGCAGCCAGGTAACTTTACTTCTTTGATTAACTTTTTCTTTGAACGGCTTTTCATCCGTTTCCAAAGAATGTAACTTTCCGTACAGCTCTTTTAAGCCGGTATCATTAAAACCTGTGCCGCAATTGCCAATATACCTGATATTAGCACCTTCACGAATACCCAATACCAAAGCGCCAAAATGTTTTCTCGAATCCGATGGCGCGGTATAACCACAAATAATGGCTTCCTGCGAGTTGCGCGATTTAAATTTCAGCCATCTGTCTGATCGTTTGCCGCTGTGATATGTGCTTTCCTCATCTTTACCGATGATTCCCTCCCAGCCCAGCGACAGTGCTTTCTTAAACAAACCGGCCCCATTGCCTTCTATATGCGTGTTGTAAATTATGGTGTTGCTGTTCAAGGGTTCAATCAGCGTTTGCAATAATTTCTTGCGTTTTACCAGTTCCAGCCCACGCAGATCATGTTCTTTCAGCTTCAACAGGTCAAATACATAATATTTAAGGATCAGGTTGGCGCTATCGCCCTCATAATGCTGAATATCCTGGAAACGGCTTTGGCCTTTTTTATCCTCAATCACCAGCTCGCCATCCAGTATGGCGTCTTGACCTATTTGCCTGAGCGCGTCTATTACTTTATTATACTTCTCACTAAAATCTATCCCGTTCCGCGAGATCAGTTTTGCTCCTTTTCCTGTGTGTCCGATGGCCCGGTAACCATCCAGTTTACGCTCATAGATCCAGCCCTTCTGATCAAAAACTTTGCTCTCCAATTTGGCCATCATGGGCGTATAGGCTTTTTCAACTAAACGCTTTTCCTGCTTCTGGGGGCTGGACTTTTTTTTTTGACCTCTTTCTCTTTAAGATCCGGTAACACAGTTGCTTCGCCGTTTTTATTATTCCGCATTTTTTTAATATCGGCAGGTACCAAATCTTCACTGCTATACTTTTTTTTCACAGCGAATTCATCGTTATGCTTGATCAGCAGCCAGGCATTATTTTCGGCATTGTGCAGTTTCACCAGGGCAAATTCGCCTTGCAACTTTTCGCCGTTTAATTTAAACTTCAGGTTGCCGCTTTTTAAGCCTGCTCTTAAAGTCTTTACATCATCTGCCCGTGATTCGGCCAGCGATTCGTAGGTACCGTGATCCCAGATCAGCACTACCCCTGCCCCATAATTACCGTTTGGGATGATGCCTTCGAAATGCTGATAATCAATCGGGTGATCTTCTACCATCATGGCCAGGCGTTTGTCACCCGGATTCATGGATGGGCCTTTTGGCACAGCCCAGCTTTTTAAGGTGCCATCCAGTTCCAGCCTGAAATCATAATGCAAACTGGTGGCATGGTGCCGTTGTACCACAAACGAGAGGGTTTTACCACTGCCTTTACCTGTTTTAGGTTCGGTAGTCTGTTGAAAATCGCGTTTTTTGATATAATCCGTTAAGCTCATCTTATGCCCCTTTCTTGGTCTGTAAACTTTCCATCAATTGCTCATACAGGTCATCGCTGGTGGTTTTATGTGGTTTCAATTTTTTGATGGTTGGCCGTTTTCCTTTGGCTTTGGCCTTAATAATATTGAGCAGTTCACTATTATACTCATCTTTAAACTTGGAGATGTCAAAATGCTCGGTGTATTGCTTGATCAATGCCAAACCTACATCCAGTTCTTTTTTGGTGATACCAACATCATCGGAGATGTTTAAATCATCAGTAGGCCTGATCTCCTGCGCGAAACGGATACGGGTTACTACCATCACGTTATCTGATGGGTGAACAATGCATAAACTTTCGGTATTGCGCAATACAAAACGAGCCAAACCCACCTTGCCCGATTTGAGCATGGCTTTTACCAAGAGCGCATAAGCTTTGTTAGAAGGGATATCAGGTTCGACATAATAGGACGTTTCATAATACATGGGATCGACGTCGGCCATATCCACAAAGTTCTCGATCTCGATCACTTTACTTTTTTCGGGAGCCGCGTCGGCAAAGTCGCTTTCTTCCACTATTATATATTCGTCCTTAAGCTTATAGCCTTTAACGATCTTGTCATACGGCACTTCTTTGTGCGTTTGCTCGTTAACCCGCTGGTAACGGATCCGGGAATGATCCCTGCCATCCAGCATATCCAGGTCAAGGGAGCTTGTTTGCACAGCCGAATACAACTTTATTGGGATGCTCACCAGTCCAAAACCGATAGACCCTCTCCATATTGCCCTCATACTAAAATATTTAAGCGTATTTATAGTATAACCCAATTAACCTTGCCTGGTTTGCATCAAAATAAAATCATTCAACAATAGAGGCTACAAAGTGGGTTTACACTTTTTCTTTAAAAAAACAATTAACTATCTCACTATAAACCATATACATCAATGTAAACCCAAAATTATGTAAACCATGTAAACCCACTTTTTAGTAGGTTAATCAATTCAACCTACAAGGCTATCCGTCGCTTACGTATCTGAGTAATCAAAAAAAAAGAGGCTGATCATGATTGATGATACAGCCTCTTTAGTATAGAAAATCAGTAAAAAAGAGGCGCCCACCATGGCGAGCCACCTCTTAATCAACTATTGTATTACTTTACATCCCAGAATATTTTTGTTGTGCGGGTATCTTTAGTTGCATGAAAATTAATTAATTGAGTTAAAAAAAGACCTTTCGCATGCTTATGCAGGCTCGGAAATATTGGCCTGCGGACTAAGTTTATACAGATTTTCGATCACGGTGGTTACGCCCCCTAACAGTTGCGCATCGTTACCCAGGTTGGAGACTGCCAGTTGGGTGTATGTGGTTAAATGCGGTATGCAATGCTCATTCATGGCCTGCTGAATGGGGCTAAGTAATAGTTTACCTATAACACTGCCCTTTCCGCTTAAAATAATACTTTCGGGATTCATCAGGTGCAGCAGGATAGCCAAGCCCTGCCCAATAAAATAAGCAGCTTCGGAAATTATTTTTACAGCAAAGGCATCCCCTTTTAGTGCTTCGTCAATGATATTATCGGCCGATATGGTATCATATTTTACCAGGCTGCTTACCTGCCCTTGCTTTAAGCCTTCAGTAGCTTTGGCTTCAATAGCCAGCAAAGATGCTTCCGTTTCCAAACAGCCTTGTTTACCGCATGAACATAGCTTTCCGTTTTTGTGGAGTGGTAAGTGGCTAAACTCGCCGGCAAAGCCGCTATGTCCCTTAAATATTTCTTTATTGATGATCATTCCTAAACCAATACCCCAGCCCAGGTTAATGATCATGGAATTATTACGGGCAATCGGGAGCCCGAACTTTTGCTCGGCAAGAGCTATAGATGTAGAATCGTTTTCGATAAATACGGGTAAGTCAACCTGTTTGGCTATATAAGTTACCAGGGTTTCATCGGGAGATTTTAGAAAGCTTAGGTTATTACCCTGAAAAGCGTCAATAAATCCCGGCATGGTAATACCTACAGCCAAAAATTTATCATGTGGCAAACCAGACTTAATAACGGTAGCGTTGATATGTGCTATAAGCGAATGGATAGCATTGCTGTTGTCGCTCAATTTCAGCTCAAATTCCTGTACATCGCCTACAAACTCATTATTCATGTTCACAATCACAATGCGGGTCACAAACTGGTTCATGGCCACCGAGATGATATATCCGGTATCAGCTATCAGAGAGTAGGTTGCAGGTTTACGGCCACCGCTTGACGTTCTTATACCAATCTCTTTTACAATATTTAACTTGACTAAATCGGCTACCCCTTTGGTTACATACGGAATGCTTCTGCCTGTGTCAATACTCAGGTCGGCTAGCGAGGCTGTCTTACTGTAATACAGCGCCTTAATCAAATCAATATTTTTAAAAAACATGTAGCAGGGGGTTTATATATGCATATATAAAAAAAATAATTTATTTAAAAAAGAAATCTTTTTAATTTTTTTAAAAAGTTTAGTAATAGTTTATAATCTTAATAATTACTTTTGAAAATGTTCAAAAAGTTATCACACCTGCTCGTGGTATTGTTTACCCTACTTTATACCGGCTATGCACAAGCACAACACCGTGTACCCCCCGATGAGATCAAACAAAAAATGCAATGGTTTGCCGATGCCAAACTGGGCATATTTATTCACTACGGCATCTACTCCGTAAAAGGGATAGACGAAAGCTGGAGCTTTCATAACAAAAAGATCAGCTATCCTGATTATATGAGCCAGTTAAAGGGCTTTACGGCAAGTCAGTATAAACCTAATGAACTAGCGGATCTGATTAAGGAAAGTGGTGCCCGTTACGCGGTGATGACCACCAAACACCACGATGGTGTAGCTTTATGGAATAGCAAGTACGGTGCGCTTAACGTAGTGCAGAAAACTCCGGCTAAAAAAGATCTGTTAAAACCACTGTATGATGCCCTGCGCGCACGCAGTATAAAAGTAGGCGCCTATTTTTCGCTGATAGACTGGAGCCATAACGATTATCCTGGGTTTTTAAAGGACAGCAGCCGCTACCAGGTAAAAGACCAATCTGCTAAATGGGCCAAATATTTAACCTTTATGAACGGGCAACTGGATGAGCTTGCCAAACAATACAATCCCGACCTTTGGTGGTTTGATGGCGACTGGGAACATAGTGCCGAAGAATGGAATGCTACCGGGGTACGACAAAAACTATTAGGCTATAACCCCAACACCATCATCAATGGACGCTTACAGGGTTATGGCGACTATGATACACCCGAACAAAACTTCCCGGTATCAAGACCAGCCTACAAATGGTGGGAACTTTGCATGACCATCAATGACAACTGGGGCTACCAGCCGCAGGACAAAAACTTTAAAACCCCTTATGAGATCATCAGCATTTTTACTGATGCTGTTAGTTACGGTGGAAATTTACTGTTGGATATTGGCCCTAAAGGTGATGGCAGCATCCCTCCGGAAGAAGTAAACCTGCTTAAAGAACTGGGCGCCTGGAACAAAAAAAATGGCGAAGGCGTTTTTAATACCATTGCCGGAATGCCACAGGGTCATTATTATGGCGCAAGTACCCTATCAAAAGATTCAACAATCTTATACCTGTTCGTGCCAGCCAAAACCAGCGCACCGGTATTGATAAAAGGCTTAAAAAACAGAATTAAAAAAGTATGCGTACTGGGCAGCGATGCACCGCTCACCTATAAAATTGTTGGCAAAATATCCTGGAGCGTTGTGCCAGGCCTAACCTTCATCACTATCCCCGAAAACCTTCAGGACAAGTATATGTCCGTAATAAAAGTTGAATTGAATGGCAAACTTGATCTTTACCGGGGCAAGGGTGGCTTTTTGACTAATGAGTAAAACGTTAGCAAAAATTCATCACGGTCTTGCTAGGTAAGACCACATCATCACCACGTCATTGCGAGCGTAGCGTGGCAATCCCTAAAATACAGGGCGGCTCTGCCCATCGGGGATTGCCACGCTACGCTCGCAATGACGGGTTTTTATTTCCCTAACAGCTCAGCAATAAATATATTTCGCCAGGGTTAATAACTAATAGTCACCTTTGACCCAGTTTTAACTGCCTGGTAAATGGCATCAATGATCTTTAAGTCCTTTACCGCTTCCTCCCCGTTCACGGGCACTACGGGTTGTTTATTATCAAAAATAATGGCCGACATTTCATCCATTTGTACGGTTTGATGTGTAGTAACTGGCTGCGTAAGTTCGCCTTTGTGCGTACGCCCTTGTATGGGGCCATAACCTGTAGATGGCTGTAGCTCGGCAAAACCCTTCTCCCCATCCAGGAAAAAGCGGTCGAGGTTATTCATATTATAGGTTGATAAGCAGGATGCTACAGCCCCGCTCGGGAAGCCAAACTGGAACTGGATAGTTTCATCAACCCCCTCCTTAAATTTCACAGGATCGGTTTTTGTTTCCTGGGCGGTAACCAAAACCGGGTCTTCGCCGGTCATATAGCGCGAACCATTGATTGCGTAAATACCAATATCCATCATAGAGCCCCCACCTGCCAGTTGCTTATTCAATCGCCATTGGGTAGGATCGCCAATTTTAAAGCCACACTGTCCCTGGAAAAACAAGATCTTCCCAAACTCGCCGCTATTGCGCATCCGGATCACCTCGAGCGTTTTGGGTTCAAAGTGCATGCGGTAGCCTACGAGCAATTTCACATTAGCTTTTTTGCAGGCATCTACCATAGCCTGTCCTTCTTTGGCATTTACGGCCATGGGTTTTTCGCAAATGGCATGCTTACCCGCCTTGGCCACCCGCAATACCATATCATGATGTAACGCGTTGGGTGTGATCACATAAACCGCGTCAATATCCGGGTTGTTTTTAATGCTGTCGAAATTCTCATAGTTATAGCAATTTTTTTCGGCGATGCCGTACTTGCTTTGCCAGTCCTTAATTTTTGAAGGCGTACCGCTCACCACACCAACCAGTTTGGCTTTTGTGCATGATTGCATAGCCTCGGCTACACGGGTTCCATAGCCACCGAGCCCCATAATGGCAACACGGAGTACCCGGCCCTCGTAAGGAGCTTCGGTATTGTTTTTACTGTTGGTCCATCCCGAAAGCGGGGCCAGATGTAAAGCCAGGGCAGAGATTCCCAGCTTCTGTAAAAAGTCACGGCGCGAATTCATAGGCAATGATTTTAAGGTTCGTAATCGATTACAATTTAGGCTTTTTTGTAAAACCCTTAAAACATTGGAAATGTTTTTTTCATCCATTCGCCGCCTTGTCAACGTCTCGCTGGCCTACCCTCTCTGCAGCAGGAGGTAAAGAAGCTGATTTATCCACGTGTCATTACGAGGTACAAAAAAACCGCTTTTCCTTGCTCTTACCACATGAATTGCCAGGCCTACGGCTTTCGGAATCTCCCTTTATTTTAGTATATTTGTATGCAAACGGCCCGGTTCTCTCCTAAACAACGAGAACCGGGCCGTTTGCATAAGGAGCAAAAAAGGCCAAAAATCAACTGATTTTTATTTAGCTATTTGACAATTAATAAATTAATACTTTTTAAACCTTTAAAAGCATGCCGAAAATTTGTTAAAAAGTGTTAAAATGGCGTTAAGGTTTAGTTAAAATGACCAAAACTGATACGTTTTCACCTCGTTTTTGAGCAAAAAAGTGTTAAAATTTAAGGTTTAAAAAGTTTTCAGTGTCTACTTTCCCCTGGTTTGCCAGGCAGCAAATAAAGAAACAGGCTCACCACACCCAGCAAAAAAATATTGATGCCCGTGGCCAACCTGTATGCCGATACGTATCCGGCCAAACTGGTATTACCGGCCAGCTTGAAAAAAAACACACCACCCACAATCCCTATCCCCAAAGCAATAGCGGTTTGCTGAACGGTGGAGAAAGTGCCGGAGGCCGCCCCGGCAAAATGGGTAGGGATACTTTTGAGAGCCATGGTTAACAACGATGGCAATACCGATCCGCAGCCGGTGCCATAAATAAAAAGTATGGGTAATAGTAAATACCTGCTGATATTTCCCGAATTGAAAAACAATAAATGGAACAGAAGCGAACCAATCATGATAAAAACGCCAACCTGCAATACCCGTTTACCATAACGTGGTACCAGGCGAAGGGATAACAAAGAGGCCACCACATACCCGACACCCTGGAAAACAAAGAATATCCCCGTCTCTGACGAGCTGATGCCAAAGCCATTCTGAAACAGAACAACGTTGATCACAAAATAGGTGTCCTGTACCATAAAGTAAAACAGCACGGCGCAAAGGCCAATATTAAAATCTTTAAAACTGAACAGGCGCACATCAACCAGGGGTTCCGGGCCAGTATGTAGTTTTCTGCGCTGGTTAACGATAAACAGGTACAACAGGATGAGTGACATGCCGATGGATGCTAAGCTCCACCAGGGCCAGTGCAATTCGGGACCGCGCACCAGTGGATAAATGAGCGCAATCAATGCCACGGTTAGCAAACCAACACCCGAATGATCAAACCTGGATTTTTTGATGGTTTTGGTATCCTTCAGGAATATGGCCGCCAGTATCACTGCAACCAGCCCAAGAGGTAGATTAATAAGAAAAATCAGTCGCCAGCCGTCCAGCAAAAAATGGACATCGGGTAATAATCCTCCTAAAAACTGCCCTATCACGGAGGCAGTACCGGCTACGCTGCCATAGATACCCAGGGCCCGAATGCGATCGTTATGCAACGGAAAAAGCACCTGGATATAGGTAATACCCTGTGGGATCATAAATGCGGCACTTATTCCCTGTAAAAAACGTGAGGTGTTGATCTGCCAGGGTGTTTGTGAAAAACCGCAAAGACAGGAAGTAACGATAAACAGTAGCATCGATACTATAAAAACGTTCTTTTTACCATAATGGTCACCTGCCCGGCCACCGGTGATCAGGAAGGCGGCATAGCCCAGCAGGTATAGTACAATAACCAGCTGGATATCACTGTCGGACCCATGTATACCCCTTTTAATAGAGGGGATGGCCACATTGACAATAAAGATATCGATCACCGATAAAAACACCGACGACGAGAGGATGATGAGCAGGAACCACCTTGAAATTGGCTTGTTCATAATTTGCAGATAAATGAATTTAACCGGCTTTAAGCCTGATTTTGTTAACTTTACGATTCAAAGATGAGAGGGAGATGTGAGGCTCACAAGTAGTTTGATGGAGGATACCAAGTATGGAAAATGATACTAACGATGACGATCAGCTGGTTATAAAAGCAGAAAATGAGCTTTTTTTAGAAGATAACTGTCCCATGACAAATGCACTGGACATTATTGGTGGAAAGTGGAAACTAAAGCTGCTCAATAAAGTGAGGGAAGAATGTCCGATGCGCTTTGGTGTATTGCGTAAAAAGATGCCCCATATTACGCAAGCCACGCTCACGGCCCAGCTCAAAGAACTGGAACGCGACGGCATCCTACTCAGAACAGCTTATGCCGAATCGCCCCCGCGAGTAGAGTACAAGTTAACCGAGCTGGGCAAAACATTGATACCCATTATGGACGCCTTGTGCGACTGGGGTAATAATTATTGCCAGATGAAGAAAACGCTGCTTTAATATTATATGCGGCGATCCTGATCTGGGGCCCACATCGGCCATACAACTGATTGACGAACCGGGCAAGGCAGAAGACGGTGATCTGCAAAGGTAAATGATAAGATTTTGGTTTATATACGTAAATTAGTTGATCAGATACCAATTGAAACATTTATCCTGGAATGAAAACACAGGCTATTATCCCTCATCCATCCGTTGCTGCTTATGTGAGCAACATCGTGGTGATTGAAAATAACAACATTTACCGGGAAGCCGTGTTACCGCTGATAGCCAATAGTTACCCGAGTATCACGTTCCAGATAACAGATACGGGCCTATTGCTCAATAGTCCAAAAAACATGGACAGTCTTGTGCTCTACGGTCAAAACACCAAACCAATTGAGCTGCACACCCGCGGATATGTGATCATTATAGCTTACTTCTTGTATCCGCATATGCTTAAGGCTTTGTTTGGCATCGATGCTAAAGAACTGACCAATATCAGCATCGATCTTAATTTTTCTGAACCGGCCCGTTCCATAAGTCTGAAAGAGCAGCTCCTGAATGCCATGACACTGGGTAAGCGTTTGCAGCTAATGAATAACTATGTGCTTAAATTGGCCGATCGGTATAAACCAGGCATAAACAACACTATTGCATTTGCCACACAGGCTATACAAAAGAGTAAAGGCCTGATATCGCTTACCCAGGTTCAGGGAGAGCTTTTTGTTACCGAGCGTACCCTCCAACGACTGTTTGAATTCCATGTGGGTGTATCGCCCAAAACTTTCGGCCGGATTTGCCAGTTTCATTCCGCCCTGCAACAGCTCAGCCAAAACCAGTTCACAGAGATGACCGATGTGGCCTTTGAAAGCGGATATGCCGATCAAAGCCATCTGATCCGTACGTTTAAAGAATTTACCAATTATACGCCTTTGGAGTATCTGAAAAGCGCTTCGGAGTTTCCTCGTTAATTTCAGATTGTCGGGTTTGTTCTATCACAGGTTGCCCTGGCTCCGTTACTTTGTGATATAAAAACAAACAGGATCACACAATTTAAAATTAAAAGAAAATGAGAAAGCTAATAGTTTCAGAATGGATAACCTTAGATGGTGTATTTGATGCCGACCGCATGGGCGAATGGTTTATGCCTTATTTTGGCGAAGCCAAGGCTGCCTACATTCAGGATTGTCACAACACTTGCGATGCTATACTTTTTGGCCGTAAAACCTACGAAATGCTTGCGCCGTATTGGTCGACCAAAAAAAATAACGAAGACGGCGTTGCCGATAAGCTGAACAGCGTGCCAAAATATGTGGTTTCAACTACCTTGGAAAAAGCCGACTGGAATAACTCCACCATCATCAGCAAAAACGTGATAGAAGAAATTACCCGCTTAAAAGAACTACCCGGTAAAGAGATCATGCTGGAAGGCAGTGCCGAACTAGTAAAAGCGCTGGCCAAAGCCGACCTGGTTGATGAATACCGTTTGATGGTTCATCCCATTATTTTAGGCAGCGGAAAACGCTTTTTTGTTGATGATTTTCAGGCTTCGGGCCTAAAACTGGCTAAAACCCAAACGCTGGATGCCGGGGTAATTGTACTATACTACCAACGGGAAAAATAAGAATACAATCAGCTATATAAGCAACAACAAGCCGTTAATAATGAACGACTTGCTGTTGCGTTTAGTCAAGTTAAGCTTCCAATGCAGGTGTATATTCACCACGACGGGCAGCATTGTTAATGCTCAGGCGTTTATAGAAAATTTGTTGCGCCACTGCCACATTTTCATCATTACCTTTCCAGTATTCCATAGCCGGTTGCTGAACCGCCCTGGCGAATGAGAAGGTAAGCGCCCATGGCAACCTGCTTTTGTATTTTACATGCATAGCATTTAAATGAGCGCTGGCATCAGGAGCTGCCTGCCCCCCTGATAGAAAAGCGACGCCCGGTACCGCTGCGGGCACACAACGCAGTAGGCACTCAACAGTAAGATCAGCAACCTGGTCAACGCTGGCTTGTACAGAGGCGTCAACGCCAGATACCACCATATTGGGTTTCAGTATCATGCCTTCCAGGTAAATACGTTGTTGTATCAGCACTTCAAATACGATGTGTAAAACGCGCTGAGTTACCTCAAAACAACGTTCGATCGTGTGGTTGCCATCCATCAGTACTTCGGGTTCTACGATAGGCACTACATCAGCCTCCTGGCAAAGTGCCGCGTAACGGGCTAATGCATGGGCGTTGGCGTAAATGCTGCCATCAGTTGGCGTATCGCCAGAAATAACGATCACAGCCCTCCACTTGGCAAAACGGAGACCCGCTGTAGCGTAATTTTTCAGTCTTTCACGCAATCCGTCAAGGCCTTCGGTTACTTTTTCACCCGGGAAAGCGGGCATATCTTTAGCTCCTTCATCCAGTTTAATGCCGGGAATCACACCACCTTTAACCAATAGGTCGATAAAAGGAGTACCATCATCGGCCACCTGTTTGGTAGTTTCATCAAACAGGATGGCACCGCTGATGCATTCGCCCAGTTTGGGGGTTCTTACTATCAGTTCGCGGTATTTTCGGCGGTACTCTTCTGTTTGGGGGATGCCGGCTTCTGCAAAGCGTTTGTTGCAGGTGGCTATACTTTCGTCCATGGCCAAAAGGCCCTTGTCGCCCGCCATAAGTTGCTGGGCGCTGGTTTTTAAAGTTTGTTTATTCATGGGGTATGAGGTATGTACGATTAACGCAGGAGAACGTCTCTTTGTTGTAAATATACTAAACCATCAGGGTCAATAAAATTTGATTTTGGAATATGTGACTGCGATGAAAATTGATAGCCTGAAAGACTTTTTAAACCCTAAATTTTAACACTTTTTAACAAATTTTTGGCCTGTTTTGAAAGGTTTAAAAAGTTCAGTCAAGACTAAAGCAGTTATGCTAACTAAGGAATGCATTTAATGCCTTATTAAACTCCTCCGGTTTTTCCATCATCGGGGCGTGGCCGCATTTGGGTAGCATCATGAGCTGTGCGTTGGGTAAATGATGCTCAAATTCGTAGGCAACGGATGGCGGTGTAATCTGGTCATCACTACCCCATATTAATAGTGTTGGTGTTAAAATTTCAGGGAGCAACGCCAGGACATTATCGCGCTGTGCAGATTTGGCTGCTTTAATGGCGCATATACATTTGAATGGATTGGTGGTAACCTGAAGCACTTCTGCAACCAGTTCGTCAGTAGCTATGGCCGGATCATAAAAGGTGGCGGCAACCCTTTCCCGGATATAAGCGTAATTACCCCGTTTCAGATAACTGCCAACCTGCGTATTCTCGTAAAGACCCGAGCTGCCGGTAAGCACTAACTTATCCACATTATGAGGATGCCGGTGCGTATAGCGGATAGCCACATGCCCGCCAAGCGAATTGCCTACCAGGATAACATTCGTCAGACCGGCCGACTCAATCATCGTTTCCAGGAAATCAATCAGGTACTCCAGGGTATCGGCCTGGTGTTTTTCATATATGGGTAGTTCCGGAATATAAACGTCAAAAAGGGGTTCAAAATATTCAACAACCTCCTTCCAGTTGCTTAACCCACCAAACAGGCCGTGCAACAATATGATACTTTGTTTCATTTTAAACAAAGCTATTGCTGCGTGCAGATTCAATTTGTGATCGCGATCACAAAAAACAATCAGATCATTTCATCACAAACAATCGTGCCCGGCTTAAAGCTTCGCGGCTGATGTACAGGTAACGCGCGATATTGGTTAAGGATATCATTTTTATAATTGCCGGGCGCCGCTCTAACAGATACCGGTAACGCCGCACAGGGCTTTTTAACGAAAGGATGTATTGATGCTCTGATTGCTGTTCGAGTATTTCCTGGTACAATTGCAAGTTTACGTGCAAAAGGTTCATGTGCAGATCATACAGTGGCTGCAATTTTTTGATATTGATTCTTAGTACCACAGCGTCTTCGAGAGCTGTGATACTGACAGCGGAAGGGGCCTTTTTATTATAGCTTTCGCAGTTGGCCAGGAAATCATCGGGGAAACCGAATTTGATAATCCGCTCAGTACCATCTTCGTCCTGGATAGAAAATTTAAACAATCCTGAAATTACAAACGCCGAAAAGCGCGCAACCTTGCCATATTTTAAAAACGAATCGCCTTTTTTGATGTGCTTCACATTCGCCATCAAATCAAGCAAGCGCCATTCTTCATCGGTTACTATGGGGTATTTTCTCTTCAGCTGTGCATACCAGAAGGGTAATTCCTGTTCCATCAGAACTTTTTTTGTTTTATTAATCCAAATAAACAAAATAATTGCGTAATCGCTTTAGTGAATTTATTGCAAGGGTTTTAAATTACAATGACGTGTGGAAAAAGGGGATTGGCTGGAAGAGCAGATTGACAGGTTGATATATCCCGGGTAAAAGATCTCTCCTCGTACCTCGTTCGAGATGACAGGGTGGGTTTGTTCCATAAAAAACGCGTCATTGCGAGGAGGAACGACGAAGCAATCTCTAAACTATACAGAGTGGCTCCGTTAGTCGGAGATTGCTTCGTGCCTCGCAATGACGCGCGGACTAAGTTGTAAGTCCAAAGTTGTGAGTCTTGAGTCTGAAGTTGTTTTGACTTAGTACTTAAAACTTCAGACTCAGAACCACTCACTACCTTGCTTCATCCAATTCTATTACCACACTCGTTCTGTTTTTATCAACGTGTGGGTTAAGGCCTACATTCATTAAAAAGTCGCCGGTTAGTACCAGGTCTTTTTCTATGGATGAATTAGCGCCCGGGTAAAGATTGATCTCTTTTACCGCGTATTTTTTCTGCGGATCGAGGCCTTTCAGGCGGATAGGCACCGGGGTACCTGTACCGTAACGATTGTTCACCAGGTAGTTAAACATCACCGCTTTTGCTTTGGCATTATCTACATACATGATCGATGCGGCATCGTTATCCCATGGGCTTTGTAAACGGTACTGGTCGCCATGCCAGATAGCCTCTTTCAGGTTATCATAGTTCTTTAAGGCGCCGTGAACGTACTCCAGGTCCTGCTCGCCCAGTTTGCTTACCACAATATCAAAACCCAGTTTACCCATCATAGCAACATCCGTACGGAACTTCAATGGTTGCTTACCCCAATCGGTTACGTGGTTTGAACTGGTGATAGCCGGGTAGAAGTACGAGTACTCCCACTGGATAAACACGCGCTCCAGCGGATCGGTGTTATCGCTTGGCCAAAACTCGGTGAAATATTTCAACGCGCCATAATCTACACGACCGCCGCCACCTGAACACAACATCAATGGTACTTTTGGATATTTAGCGCGTACACGCTCCAATACTTTGTATAAGCCGCGCACATAGTCGGTATACAGGTGCGACTGATCTTTTTTCAAATAAGCCGAATAAGCGTTATAGATCACCGCGTTACAATCCCACTTAATATAAGCCAGATCGGGATTTTTGGTGAACAGATTATCAACCACGCCAAATACAAAATCCTGCACCTTAGGATTCGACAGATCAAGCACCAGCTGATTACGGAAATACTTTTCGGGGCGGTTTGGCTGTCTGATCACCCAATCCGGATGTTTTTCGTACAGCTCACTCTTCGGATTAACCATTTCGGGCTCAATCCAGATACCAAATTTTACGCCATTGTTCTGCGCTTCTTTTACCAGCCAGCTTACGCCATCTGGCAGTTTTTGTTTGTTTTCCTGCCAGTCACCCAGGCCTGCATGATCATCATTACGCGGATATTTATTGGCAAACCAGCCGTCATCCAGCAAAAACAGGTCGACTCCCAACTTCTTGGTATCTTTTAATAATTCGGCCAATTTGGTTTCGTTGAAATCAAAATAGGTCGACTCCCAGTTGTTCAACAGGGTCAATCTTGAACCTTCGCCGTCAACAATTTTATATTTACGTGCCCAGCGCTGCAATTTACGGCTGGCATCGCCCTTACCCTGATCTGAGTAGGTATATACTAATGCAGGTGTAGCAAACTCTTCATTTGGTTTTAAGTGATATTCGGCAGCAGCGTTGTTGATACCGGCAATCAGTCGCAGGTTATCAGCTACGTCCAGTTCAAAGTCGATCTTGAAATTGCCCGACCATTCCAAAGCGCCCAGCAATACCTTGCCTTCATCTTCGGTAGCCGGTTTATCCATAGATACCGCGAACATAGATGGTTCATACAAATTGGCACGGGTACCCAGTTTACTGTCGATGGTTTTGATGCCGTGTGTCAGTTTGGCTTCCTCAGGGCGCATTTCTTCGGCCCAGTTGCCATGGTATTGTTTCAGCCAAAAGCCATTACCTTTTAAGCTAAGGTTGGCCGAAGCGAATTTGTTTAATACCACCTCCCCTTTTTCGCGATGTTTTATTACCGACCATTGTTCGGTAACATCCTCTTTGAAATAGGTTTTATAAAACAGTTTCACCTCAAAATCATACACGGGATCTTTCAGCGTAACCGTTAACAGCGAAATATCGTCGGCAACTTTGGTTACATCGTGGCTCACATAAGCCAGGCTCAACGATTTATCGCCGTTGGCATGGGTTACGGTGATGGCAGGCTCGGCAAGGTTGGCGGAACCGGATGGTGTATAAGCGGAGTTGAGGATACCAGAGTCGTCCTTTTGGTTATACATTTTCTGGATGTGGGCATACTCCGCGGAATTGCTCAGTTTGGCGCCGAAGTAAACCATCTTCAGGTTTTTATTGGCATCGGTTTGCAATACCAGCGCGTTGTGCTGTGTTTCGACCGGGATGGTCACCACCTGGGCAAAACTGCTGCCTGCTGTAAACAAGCCACCAACCAGGCATAAGGGCAGTAAATGATTTCGGAACATTCTTTTCAATTTATAAGGTTATTTTCAGTGTTAATGTGTTAGCAATTATTCTTTTCAAAATCCCCTCTTGAGAGGGGGCGCATTGGGTTGAGTACTGGCGGGGTGTGTTCTTCGCTTTGATAAACACACCCCTCCGCCACTCTCAAGAGGGGATTCGCACAGGCCCTATGCTTTTCTGATCAGACTTACGAAGTTTTTAAAACTTCGTAAGTCTTTCATCTATTTTTCAAAATCCCCTCTTGAGAGGGGGCGCATTGGGTTGAGTGCCGGCAGGGGTGTGTTACTTCGCTTTGATAAACACACCCCTCCGCTCCTCTCAAGAGGGGATTCGCACAGGCCCTATGCTTTTTTATTTCTCCGCGTCAATATCCAATTTATACAAAGCCGCGTCGCCGCCATCAAGTTTAAAGCTTAATGTTTTACCCAGGATATCGCCCTGTAACAGCTCATGTAACTCGTATTGATCTTTGCTGTTTAAACCCAGGCGTTTGCCATCCATAGCAAAGGTCTTTGACTCGCTGCCGTAATTGAAAATGGCAATATAGATACTATTTCCAATTTTTTGGGTGAACATTTCAGACGCATTTTCGCCGGTGTTGCCTTCCACGGGTTTAAATGTTTTGCCGTTTTCGATCAGCTTAATGATCTCCGGTTTTTGATACCAGGTTTTGGCCCTGTCGCTCCATTGGCCGTGTACCGAAAAATCATCGCCGGTGATTACCGTACCCGTGATCACAGCCGATAAAAAGCGGGCCCGGTTAGCCCCTTCGCTTTCGGTGGAGAGCACTACATGATCCGCATCAACATAGTTGTATAAAAAAGTTTGCCACCAGCCATAGCTAACGCTGTTGAGCGTGTACTGGGTATCTTTGATGGTTTTAAAGGCATCGCAGGCTATGCGGCGGGTATGTACGTATCTGCCGGTAGCCAAACTTGGCGAAATAGCGGCGTAAATAAGCATCTGGTCGCCCAGTTTATCGGTCAGGTATTCCATGCCTTTGCGGTAGGCCTGCATCCCTGTGGTTACCGTTGGATCATAAAAATGGGTCGACTCGGCCGTGGCATGGCCTAAAAAGTCGATCTTGATCATTTTAAAGCCACAGGCTTTTAGTTTGCCTATAGTGAGGTCGATACGTGCAAGGGTACCCGGATGGGTTGGGTCGATAGCGCGTGCGCCGTCGATATCATGATAGCCGTTGCCTACTTTTGTCCAGATATCGCCAAAAGTGTATTTGCTGCCGGGTACTTTGCGCTGCGGACCGTCTTTCCAGCCCCAGTCGGTAAACGGTGCCCAGTATACGCCGGGTTCCAGACCTTTGTTTTTGCAGTAATCAGCAAATTCTTTCAGCTTGCTGTAATCACCTTCGGGGCCGCCTTTCACCATAAAATCCCAATAGGAATCCAGGTCGATAAAAGCGGTTTTACCGGTGCGGAAACCAGCCAGGCTATCGGCAAAAAAGTCGGCCACTTTGGTGGCTTTTTCGTAGGTGAGCTTTTCCTGCATTACGCCCCAGCTGTTCCAGCCCACGGGTGTAGGTTTTGTCCAGTTGAATACATAAGGTGGTTCGGCAATGCGGTTGGCTTTGGCATACTCTTCCATGCCGGTGCGCCAATCGGCAAAATAACCTATCAATATTTTGGGAGATTTTACTACATCGCCGCTGATGGTTCCGTGAGCTATATTATCACGGGTTACGCTGTTTTCGGTGTATCCCCCCCAAACCTGGATGGCATTGCCACTATCGGCTTTGGCGGTGCTGCGGATGCCTGTTTTCCATACTTCATGTTCGATGGAGCCTGCTACAAAACCGGCGCGGCTATCATTGCTGTATACGGCCCCTACTTCGGAGCTCATATTGCTGAACGGAGCGGTAAAAGGTTTGGCGTTGTAACGGATAAAGGTATCGTTATCAAAAGGCACAAAAATGCTGCGCGCATCGCCGGTAATGCCAGCTATATTGCCTGAGAACGGGATGATGGAATTGGTTTGCAATCCCTTGCCCTCAGCTTCTATCTGGGTGATAAAATACTCGTGACCAGGGTAAGTGTAAAACACCTGTTTGATGGGGCTTAATCCTTTACCGCTTAGCGTGATGGTATGTTTAACGCCCTTGCCAAAACCATCGGTAACAGCGGTTTTGGTATAGGTGCGGGAGGTATAATCTTTAGTGGAAACAGTTTTACCATTAAGTGAGATGGAGGCACTTACCCCACTGTATGCCAAATACTTATTTCCGGCCACCGAATACAGGCCTTTTTTCAGATCGTAGGCAATGGCGTTGCCGGTACCATAAGGTATGATAACCTGTCCCGCGGCCGACGATTTACGCGCCTGTGCCGAAACGGTATTTACAAATGGCAAAGCCAGTAGTAGTGCGAACACTAAAACCGGCCTGGCTATTTTTTGGATAGATTGTCTTGTTGCTGTTGCAATAGGCTTCATGTATAGTTTAAATTGTTTAGCTTTTTTGGGCGGTAATATTTTTAATTACGCCGTTGATTTTAACTTTCACACCGCGCGGGTTGGGCGAGGTGACTTTGTATGTGGTGACCTTGCCATCTTTCCAGGCAAAATCAACGGTAAAGTTGCCGCGGGCTTTGAGGCCTTTTACCGAGCCTGATGTTTTCCAGCTATCGGGTACGGCAGGCAGCAGGTCGATATAACCGGCGTGGCTTTGGATCAGCATTTCGGCTATACCAGCGGTAGTACCAAAGTTACCATCGATCTGGAATGGAGGCCCGGCCGAAAGCAGGTTGGGATAAATACCGCCGCCCGAGCCGTAATTGATATCGGTACGGGTGGTAGGTTTCATGATCTCGGTGAACAGCTTGTACGCGCGGTTGCCGTCATGCAGCCTGGCCCAGAACAACAGTTTGTAGGCGATAGACCAGCTCGGCCCGTCGTCGCCGCGAACATTGAGTGTTTTTTTGGCGGCTTCGGCCAGTTCGGGTGTACCATCGGGCGTAATTTCGGAGGCCGGGTAAATGCCGTACAGGTGCGAAATATGGCGGTGCTGTTGATCGGTTTCTTTATAATCTTCCATCCACTCCTGGATGCGGCCATCTTTGCTGATGATACCGGGCGGCGGAATTTGTTTTAATCTTGCCTGCAAGGTATCGCGGAATGCTTTATCGATCCCCAAAGTTTCAGACGCGGTGATCACGTTGGTAAATAATTCGCGAATGATCTGGTTATCAATAGTTGCGCCTATGCAGATGCTGGCGTGACTGCCATCGGGCAGGTAAAAGCTATTCTCTGGTGATGAGGATGGTGCCGTAAGTAAATAACCGCTCTTTGGATCTTTTATGAGGATGCTGCTATAAAACTGTGCCGATCCTTTTAATATCGGGTAAATGCTTTTCAGATAGGCTTTATCATTGGTAAAAGCGTAATGATCCCAGATGTTGCTGCACAACCAGCCCGAGCCGGCTTTGGTTACACCCCAGGAGGCGCTTTCGCCGGGTTCTGTCCAGCCCCAAACGTTGGTAATTACGTGGGCCACCCAGCCATGGGCATTGTAATAGGCTTTCGCTGTACGTTCGCCGGGTTTAACGAGGCCACGCACCAGCTCAACCAAGGGTAGGTTCAGTTCTGAGAGATTGGATACTTCTACCGGGAAATGGTTCATCTGTACGTTCACATCCAGGTGATAATCGCCGTTCCAGGGGGTATGTATCTGGTTGGCCCAAAGGCCCTGCAGATTTGGCGGCAAAAGGCCTACACGGGTACTGCTGATACTCAGATACCTGCCAAACTGAAAGAACAATACAGCCATATCTTTATGGTTAGCGGGTTCTTTATGAAAGCTGATCAATTGCTGATCGGTAGTTTCGGTGCTTTCCGGCGATCCTAAATTGATGTCGACACGGTTAAACAGTTTTTGAAAATTGGCGATGTGCTGTTGTTTTTGCGCAGTATAAGGTTTTTTCATAGCGGCATCCAAATCGCGCTGGATCCTTTGTTTAAAATCAGGCTTGCGGAAATCGGTGGCTGCAGATACGTAAATAATCACCTCGGTGGCGTTTTTCACCACCAGACTGTTGGCCGTGCTGCTCAGCGTGCCGCCGGTTAGTTTGGCTTTAACGCTGGCCTGGTATTGCATGCCGTTGCCATCGGTACCGTTATCCAGCCTGCCCTGCAACAACAAGGTGTTGCCGCTGGTGCTGGTAGCCGAGCGTTCTGGACGGGAGATATTGATACTGAAATTGAGCTTGCCGGGTTTATCAGCCGTTAGCCTGATCATGTCCACATCATCGCCAAAACTGGTGAAGTATTCGCGTTTGTAGGTAACACCATCAACCTGGTAGCTGGTATTGGCTACAGCTGTAGGTAAGGATAGCGACCTTTGGTAATTGGTAACTTTAGCGTCGGCTTTACCATAGTCAAATTTTAGATCCAGATCGCCCAAAACCTGGTAGCAGCCCCATTGCCTGCCTCCCGAACCAGGGCCTTTACACACAAAATCTTTGTCGATTAAAGCTTGTGCCTCTACATTTTTACCAGCCAGCAGCAATTCCTTTATCTTCGGCAACTGTTTATAGGCCTCGTAGTTATTGGCATCCTGCGGTGAGCCCGACCATAACGTAATGTCATTCAGCACGATCTTTTCATCGTTTACGCCGCCGTCGGGCATCATGCCCAGGCGGCCATTGCCCAGGGGCAGGGTTTCTTCCCATACGGCCGCGGGTTTATCGTAATGCAATCTCAACGCTTGTTTTTGCGCAAAACTGAGCGTTGAGGTTAATAACAGCATGCTTGTTATTGATGTGAGACGTTTGGATATCATTGGTTTTAAGTAATTAGGCTTTTGTAGGTATTACCGGGAGGTTCTGCGCGTTTTTATCCAGCACCAAAACAATCACCGAGCAGTTTTCATTGGGCAAAGCAGCAGGCAGGCTGATCTGGTAGGTTTTTTTATCTGTTTTGATCGTTACGGCATCCCCATTCATAAAATAAGATTTAGTGATCTTTACACCAGGGATGGCAGGAATGTTCAGCACCCCATCCTTACGTTGAAAAACATGCAGGTATACGATATTTCCTTTGCGGGTAGCGCCATAAACGGCATTAGGTTTATATGGACCTCCCTGGGTGCTGTAAATGCTTTCGCCGTATTGTTTTAGCCAATCGCCCATTTCCTGCAGGCGTTTTACCTGCCGGGCCTCGATGTGTCCATCCATGGCCGGGCCCACGTTGAACAACAGGTTACCGTTGCCCGCCGCGGTGGTTACCAGCGTCTGGATACATTGCTTGAGGGATTTCATCTGGTCGTTAGGTTTCCAGGCCCATTGGTTGCAAATGGTGATGCAGCTTTCCCAGGGTTCGTTCATGTTGATCTCCCCTATGCGTTGCTCGGGGGTTAAAAAATCACCTACCGATTCTTCGTTCAACTTTTCGCTGATCTTACCCAGCCTGTTATTCACGATCACGTTGGCATCAACACTTTTGATGAACTGGTATATCTCTTTGCCATCTTCTTTTGTCCATGGCTTTTCCCAGTAACCATCAAACCACAGCATAAAGGGTTTGTATTTGGTGATCACTTCCTTCAGCTCGTTTTTCATGCGGGTTTTAAAGGCCGTCATATCACCTTTAACATTTTTGGTAGAATCGTAAGGGTTGTGGATGGGATAATCCGGATCGTGCCAGTCTAACACGGTAAAATAGATGCAAAAAGTTACGCCCTGCTTTTTGCAGGCTTGTGCCAGTTCGCCCACAATATCTCTTTTAAATGGCGAATTGGATATGTTATAATCAGAATAAGCGGTTGGCCACAAGCAAAAACCATCATGATGTTTAGCGGTAATGGTGAGGTATCCCATCCCGGCATCCTTGGCGGTTTTTACCCAGGCATCGGCATTGAACAACTTGGGATCGAATTCCCGGTACAGATTGTCATAATCAACCTGGGCTACCTCTTTATTGCGGCTCCAGCCAATTTCGGTACCGCGCTGGGTTACCGGGCCAAAATGAATGAACATGCCAAAACGCTTGTCCATAAACTGATCCATAACCACTTTGGGGGTTTTAACCTCCTGGGCAAACGCCGTGCAAATGCCTAATGCCAGGACCACAATCAGTACCGCTTTTTTCTTCATCATATACAGGATTTATTTGTTGTTTACCAAAAAATGAACTATCCGGCAGGCATGCCCCTTGCTCGAACCGTTCTTTTTATCGCTGATCTTAATTTTGAGCACATGACTGCCATTGCTCAAATTATCGCCCAGTAAATGATAAATGGGCAGGTGCAACCAACTGCTGAACTCTGTGAACAGGTCCTTATCTTTATACGGACCATTATCAATTGCGTAGGATATCGTTCCCGCATCGCCACCGGCTACTACGGCAATACCTACCGCGTTACCTTTAAATGGGAGTGTTAACTCGGCCCCTGGTTCATCGGCATTTAATACTGGTACATGCACAAAACCAGGGCGGGTAGAAAGACCATCTGTCGGGTTCCAATCAGGTGTGATCTGCCAGCCTTTGCCCAGTTTGGCATTGGCCAAGTCGTAATAGCTGCCATTTTCATAGCGGGCCTTATCAATTACCTGGGGTACAGGCATTTTAAACGGCACTTTGTATTTAGCCTCCGCACACTCCTGCAACAACGTTCGGATGGTGGCGAAATAGAGCTCCTGCCCGTAATAGGCCGGGTGGATATCTTTAAAATCATCGTTCCAGGTGAGCTCCTTATTTTTGATCTTATCGTTCACTTCCAGCGCCAGGTTTACATAGGGCAGGTTATAGTGTTTGGCTATCAGTTCGTGGTTAAATAATTCGGGCGATAACTTGCCTTTGGCATAGTTTTCCATTTTCTGCTGATCGGCAAAGGCCATCAGGATCACATCAGTATAAGGGTTGGCATTGCGGGCATGCCTTACAATACCCTCTAAGGCGCGTACCTGTGTGGTGCTATCGGTACCGCGATCGTTTACGGCGGCTTCTAAAAATAGCAGGTCGATTTTGCCCGAATCCAGGATATCCCGCTGCACACGGAATGCATGCGGCAAACTGCCCAATGATGGTATACCAGCGGCTATAAAATGAAAATCTGTTTCGGGATAGGTTTCTTTCAGGTACCGGCAGATCTTATCGCGCCAGCCGGGGTTAAAGGTGATCGATCCGCCCAGGAACGAAACCGTGGCTTTCTTTTTAACCGTTACCGCGTAATAAAAATTATTGAGCTTGCTGGCTGTGGTCACATAATTGCTGTATAGCAGCGCGTTTTTTACCGGGTACGAATTGCTGTAGATAAAATCGGCATAGTAATCGGGGCGATCGATTTTAACATGATGTCCCTGTAGCTCCACAGGTCCCTGAGTTATAGGCTGAATACTGACCGGACCGCCTAAAGCCAGGTAATTTTTGGCAAAGGGATAGGTATTTTCATCGGGCGGTACCAGCTTATCGTTCAAACCGATAGTATGCAGCACCGGCACGCGGAACGAGGCCAACCCTTCCAGATTATCTATCGGATTATCTTTATAAGCCATCGCCTGCTCTTCGGTGAAATGATATACCTCTTTTAGCTCTTTCCAGCTATTGGCATCACCGGGGCCTTTACCTTTGCCGCCGGGCCAGCTTTTAAAATCGCACACCGGGGTTTCGCCATAAATACAGCTTACCTTATCGGGGTTACGCTTGGCCCAGCCATATACATACAGGCCGCCACGGCTCACCGCTTCTAAGGCTACCTTGTGAGCGAACGCTTGTTTTTCGGTTAAATAGGCATAAAATTTATCCCAAACCTGTAAGGCCTGTGGAGCGCCATATTGATTATCCACATTAACAAAGGCCACATAAAAACCCCTTGTAAGCAATATACTGTCAATTTCGGTATGCCAATCCGGGAACGAAGCACGCCATACCCAGGGATTGCCCGGCAACGGGTGCGCGGGCTTTACATAATAAGCGTCGTGCCCGTTAATGTTAATGGTTACTTTTTCAAAACCCTTCCAAAGGGTATTTTTATCCTGAGCTTTTACCCGTAAAAAAGCCCCCAGGGTTATTGTTAAAATAAATAAGTATTTAAATTTTATCATGCCTTGCATCATGTAATACTGTTATAATGGTTTCGCCGGAAGGCTTTTTTACTGGTTTGGTAAATGTATTGGCTAATTATATCTCAAAAAATGGATAAATCTTTGAAATAGATGGACAATCCCCTTTGCCTCACCTTTCTCAGACGACTCACCCCGTCTACGCTTCGCTGGACGACCCTCTCTTCGCCTGCGGCGGAAAGAGGGTTGAGGAAACATTTTGTCATGCTGAACGGAGTGAAGCATCTATTATTGAACTTTTCAATTGTAAAATAGATCCTTCGTTCCTCTGGATGACAAAAAGAAAAGCGATCCCCTCTTTCCACCGCAGGCGAAGAGAGGGTGATCAAGCGAAGCGATGATCGGGTGAGTCGATTCGGCGCTACGCCTATCTTGTTTAATTCCCCACAAAATCATAAACCCTACCTACCTCTGTTTTAAAACTATAAGCCACATCATTACCTGCCCCATCGGCCTTCGATACTTCCGCACCCGATTTTAAAGCATTAGGGCTTTGCAGTTTACACTCGCCGCCGGCCAATGATTTAATAGATAGCTTAACAATTTTGCCGTCTTTCCATTCCATGTTAGTGATCTCAAAATCACCACGGGCACGCAGACCCTGAACGCTGCCTGTTTGCCATGCTTTTGGTAATGCAGGCAGTAATTGTAACTCACCAGTTTGGCTTTGGAGCAGCATTTCGGTTACCCCGGCTGTATAGCCAAAGTTTCCATCGATCTGGAACGGTGGATGCGCGCAGAAAAGGTTGGAGTACAAACCGCCGCCTTCATCATAATTCACACCAGAACCACCAACCAGCGTTATAAAGTTGTTCAGAATGGTATAAGCATGGTCGCCATCCTGCAGGCGCGCCCAGAAATTCATTTTCCAGGCCATCGACCAGCCGGTTGATATATCACCACGGGCCAGTAAACTTACCTTAGCAGCCTTAGCCAGTTCGGGCGTTTTGAGGGTGCTGATACGACTGCCCGGGTGCAGACCAAACAGGTTGGAGGAATGACGGTGTTTGTCATTCGGGTCGTCTCGGTCGGTTTCCCATTCCTGTAATTGGCCCCATTTACCAATTTTTGGCTTCAGCAGATGCTCGCGCATATCCGCCACACGGTCGCGATAGGTTTTATCGATACCCAAAGCATCTGCAGCCTGAATATAGTTGGTGAACAGATTATACACTATTTCCTGATCATAAGTAACCCCATCCTCGGTAGGCCCGTGCTCGGGCGACCAGCCCAGCGGCGATACCAGCGTACCATCAGGGCGACGTTTCAGGTGATCATCCCAAAACTCCACTATCTCTTTCAAAATAGGATAACCAAAGCTTTTGAGATAGGCTTTGTCCTGCGTAAAGGCATAATGCTCCCAGATGCCCTGCATATACCAGGCGCTGCCCGGCGTGTTCCACAAAAAGCTGGACCCGCCATAAATATTGTTCTCGGTTTTTACCGTCCAACCGCGAACGCCGGGATATTGCTTGCGGGTACTTTCTTTTTTTACCTCGCGCATGCTGTTGATATAATCGAGGTATGGGAAATGACATTCCGAAAGATTGGTAGGCTCGGCAAGCCAGTAGTTCATCTGGATATTGATATTGGAGTGATAATCACTGCGCCATGGCGGGTTATTGCTTTCGTTCCAAAGGCCTTGTAAGTTGGCTGGCAGGCCTCCTTTACGTGAGGAGCTAATAAGCAAATACCGGCCATATTGATATAATAAAGCCTCCAATTGTGGATCGCCTTTGGTTTTATAGGCTGTAAGTCGTTTGTATGTTGGTAAAGCAGCCTGATCTGCCGGGGTGTTGCCCAGGTCAATAGCTACCCGGCCAAACAGGGCCTGGTAATCCTGCAAATGAGCAGCTAACAATTGCGCTTCGGTTTTACCCAGCGTAGCCGCAAGCGCCTTTTTTACTTTGATGCCGGGAGCTTCGCCGCGCCAGTGTTGATCGCGCTGATTACTGTAATCGGTAGCTGCGGCCAATAATATAGTAAAACCATCGGCTTTGCTGATCACCAATTGCGAACCACCTTTACCATCCGATTCTGTCTGGACAGAGCCACCTTCTGTTTTAATAGTTGCCTCGCCATCATAAGCCAGGCCATTATCTAACTTGCCTGTAATTTGCAGCGTTGTGCCATTGGCGGTAGTTGCCGCGTTATGCGCATCCTTTAATTTAATAGTGGCAGAATAGGCGCTTTTTTTATTGGCGGTAAAATGCAGTACCATCACCTTGCCGGGGAAACTACAAAAATACTCGCGCTGGTAAGTCACGCCAGCATCGGTATAGCTGATCTGTTGTACGGCCTTGCTGATATCCAGCTGACGGCGATAATTTGCGGGGATTTTTTGGGTGGAATCTTTACCCTTGAAGTCAATGTACAGATCGCCGAAGGCCTGGTAAGCGCCGGTTTCGTTTTCGTCACCAGTCCATAAACTGATCTCGTTAAACTGGATATGCTCCTGCGCCAGTCCGCCGAATACCATACCGCCTATGCGGCCATTACCGATGGGATAAGCTTCGGTCATCCAGGTTTTGGCGGGTTTATCATCCCAAACCGTCAAACTTTTTTGATGGAGGCCCGGGGTTACTTGTTGGGCCCCGGCGGTAAGTACCCATGCGGTTTGCGTTAAAAAAAGCGAAAAGCAAGCAATCTTTTTAATCATCAGGGACAAAATTTTGTGTTTAATTGGTTTTATTGCCCGCTCCGGATATTCACACCGTATTCTATCTCCAAAAGAACCTGGATGCAGCAATCGGGGCTAAAAATATAAATTAAATGTAATACTTACAGTTTTAATTTAAACACAAATGATATTTGTTACAATTACCCATTGGCATGCTTAATCTGTATGGAAAACCTCTTCCATATTTTGCCATATTTTTTGCTGTGCGGCCGCCTCGGGCAGTGGATTTTGCGTGGGGTTGGTTTCTTTCCACCAGCGTTGGGTGGTAGTATCGGCAGCCATCAGGGCCATGTCTTTATCAAAATCAGTCCCCGCATATTCAAAATAGCTGAACAGGAAATATTTGCCCCCTATTTTTTGAATGTAGATAGAATAGTTGCGGATGTTGCACGCTTTGATCTTTTTTAATACCCCCGGCCAGGCCGCGGCGTGCAGCTTTTTATAGTAAGCCATTTTTTCGGGCTTTAGGCCGGTTACCATGCCAAAGCGTTTTACTTTGGGGCTATCGGTTACCGATTGTTGCTGTTGATGATGGCATGCCGAAAAAGCCAGCATGCAAAGGATCGCTATAAAAACGCTCTTCATATCTGTAGTTAATTATCTAAAAATGTAAAAAAGCACTACCATAATAAATACCAGCAATACCGAGAGCACTTTATAGTTTCCCAGGCCGCTCCAGGCCGGGCCGCGCAGAGGCTCCCAGGGCGATCGCCAGTACAGTACAGAACTTTCTTTGGTATGTTTTACCGGGTAAGCATAAGATAGCGTTACCTGTATCACTACACAGATCACAAACAGGTAAAAAGCCATCATCATGAAGGGGATCTGCCCTATCGCGGTATCCGGAAACAACTTATTCATCGCGAATACGATCACACCGATAGCTGAGCCTATCCACAAAGTATATTTGGCCGATACTGCCGATGCCTTATCCCAGAATACCCCCAGCAGGAAAACGCAGGTTATTGGCGGCGCTATATGAGCGATAATGTCATTCAACCCATCGAAAATACTACCATAGCGATTAAGCAGCGGCAGCAAGGCGAGCGACAAGATCAACGATACCCCGGCTGCAATTTTACCCACTTTTACCAGCCCGGCATCGTTAGCCTCCGGCTTATAGCGTTTATAAATATCATAACTTACAATGGTAGAGATGGAATTTAGCGCACCCGAAATCTGGCTCATTAAACCCGATAGCAAGGCGGCCACCAATACACCGATCAAGCCCTGGGGTATGAGTTGGGTGATCATGAGGGTGTAGATGCCTTTGCTGTCAACCACCTCTTTCCCGCCAACAACCGATTTTAATGCCGAAATATCCAGGTGACCGCTTTGTGCCAGCGTGTAGGCAAACAGGCCCGGCATCACAAAAATAAAAACGGGTAGTATTTTAATAAAACCGCAGAATAGTGGACCTATGCGAGCATGGTTCTCGTCCTTGGCCCCTAACACACGCTGCACAATGGTTTGATCGGCGCACCAGTACCAGATGCCTAATACCGGGTAACCTAAAAACACAGCGTACCAGGGCATGCCGCTTGGATCGCCATGCGGACGCAGCATGGAAAGCTTGTTTAGTTCGCCGGTATGTTTCAGTACATCCACCATCGGCTCCCAGCCGCCCATTTTGTTGTAGGCGGCAATGCTCATGATGATAGCGCCGCCCAACAGCACCAGCGTTTGGATAGATTCGGTAACAACTACAGCCGTTAAGCCGCCAACAATGGTGTAAATGGTGGTGATGATGGAGATAACGATAACGCTGGTATACATATCAACCCCAAATAACGTATGCAGCACCACCCCACCAGCCAGTAAGGAAAAAGCGATATGAATAAGCACCGCTGATACTACCGATATAATAGCCAGCCAATCGCGACTGGCACGATCATACCTTTTCTCCAAAAAATCGGGCAGGGTAGCCACACCGGATTTGATATAGAACGGCGCGAAGAACAAAGCCAGCAAGATCAACGTGAAAGCAGCCATCCACTCAAAATCGCCATTGAGCAGCCCTTTGTCAAAACCACTTTGCGCCAGGCTCACCAAATGCACACAGGATATATTGGTAGCGAACAAGGCCAAACCGATCATGGGCCAGCGCAGTTTTTTACCCGCCAGGAAATACTCCCCTGCCTCGTTATTGTTATTCCGCGTTTTACGCTGATGCCGGATACCCGACCACAGCCCTATTACAAAAATAAAGGCGATGTACAAGGCGCTGATGATCAAATCGGGAGTGTGGATCATGTTTTTTTGTTTAGAATCAAGAGATAAGAATCAAGAATTAAGACAAAAACTTATGGTTTACCTTAATTCTTTTCATCCCTATATCTCGACTTTATATTTTCATTTTTTCTTAATTCTTGACTCTTGATTCTTATCTCTTGATTCTTGATTCTACCCTAACGCTATCAGATCGCAACTGCTGCCGGGCTCCTGCGGGGTGATGTATACACCATTGCTGATATGCACCGGGTTTACAAAATGCTGTTGTAAATGTGGTATATGTTCCAAAAACAAAGCCTCGTGCCCCATGGATATATGGTTGAATAGTACCAGGTGCTGGTGTAATTGCCCCATATCGCCCACATGCGGTACTACGGGTACACCATATTTTTTACATAACAGGCTTACCGTTATAAATTCGCTTACGCCGCCTACTCTTACCGCATCTACCTGGATAAAGGAGGCGCAGCCGGTTTGCAGGTAATTTTTAAAGATGATCTTATTGGGTACGTGCTCGCCCAGGGCCAATTTTACCGGGGCTACGGCATCGGCCAGGGTTTTGTGGGCCAGTACATCATCCGGGTGGGTGGGTTCTTCTACCCAGTAAGGGTTCATGCTTTTGAATTTGTTGCAGATGGAGATAGCCTGCGGCAAATTCCATTGCTGATTGGCATCGAGCATTACTTTTACGCCGTCGCCCGCAACCTCACGTACAATATGCGCCCGGCGGATATCCCTTTCCGGGTCAACGGAACCTACTTTGAGTTTCATGGCGGTGAAACCTTCTTCCAACGCTTTTTTGCAGTTCTCGCGCACTTTCTCGTCGGAGTAGTTGAACCAACCGATAGAGGTATCGTAGCCCGGGTAGCCGGTTTGCAAAATATTTTCCCGCTGACGGCTGGTTGACCTTTGGTCGGCCAGCATTTGGATAGCCTGCGCATGGGTCAGTTCATCTTCGAGGTACGAAAGATCAAGCGTAGCCACAATTTGCTCGGGCGACAGATCGATCAATAATTTCCACAAGGGGACGCCCCTCTTTTTGGCCCAAAGATCATAACAGGCATTGGTAACCGAGGCCAGGGCCAGGTGCACCACACCCTTATGCGGCCCCAGCCAACGGAATTGCTGATCATTCGAAAGCTGGTTAAACAGGCGACCAAAATCGGCCATGGTTTCTTCAATATCTTTCCCCGCCAGTTTGCTGGCATAATAATGGGCGGCTTTGCAAACCAGGTCGTTGCCCTCGCCCAGGGTAAAGGCAAAGCCGGTGCCTGTTAGTCCGCTGTCATCAAATAAGCGGGTTACCGCGTAGGAATAAACGGGATTGGTATGTATGGCATCACTTCCGGCGCTACCATCAAGGGCATAGCGTACGTCTTCAACTTGAATATTTTTTATCATATATTTCAGTTATGTTTTAATGGATTTGATGGATCAATTACACGACGGTAACCTAATTCGGCCCCGCCGCTCACCGGTAAAATGCAGCCTGTAATAAAACGGGCCTGTTCAGATACCAGGAACAAACAGGCATCGGCTATCACATCACCCTCGGGGCAATAGCCTAAGGCATGGATCCCATCCAGGTAATTTTCAATAGTCAACGGATCGGGCTGCTGCTGGCTCCAGCTGCGTAACATGGGCGTCCATACACCTGCGGGGGCAACGGCGTTCACCCGGATACCGTAAGGGGAGTAATCAAGTGCCATAGATTTGGTAAGCGCATTAACGGCCCCTTTGGTGGCGCTGTATGCTGCATGGATCTCCTGCCCTATCTCCCCTACAAGACTACTGGTATTTAATATATTGCCCTTCGTTTTTTTTAGCTCATCAATACCAAAACGGGTGGTGTTATAAATGCCTTTCACATTCACATCGAACAGCCTGTCCCACTCATCACTGGTAGTTTCATGTACAGCTTTTGAAGGGTTTGATATACCCGCATTATTATGGATCACATCTATCCCGCCAAAATGTGCTACGGTTTGGGCAATGGCCCGCTGCATATCATCAGTTATTGATACATCAGCTTTTATAAACAATACTTCGGTTGCCGGTAGTTTGTCTGTAGCGTGTTCAATACTGCTTTCGTTATTGGAGATGATACTCAAGCGGGCTCCGGCAGCACTGTATACTTTGGCACACTCCAAACCAATCCCTTCGGTACCCCCGGTTAAAAAAATCACTTTGTTTTTGAGGATCATATATATTATAGTTAAAATCAAGGCAGAGCATCAGCTATCGCGTGACCGTGTTTCCCCGAAATTTATTAGTCGTCTGGTTAAATTGGTGCTTGCAGAACAATTCAAAAGTAAAGTCCTGCGCTATTGTTTATAATAGGCAAAACATTTTTTTTAATGGATTATTCAACTAAGAATAAGCAGATAAGTATCGGATATTGGCAAAATGCTATCACGGGTATTCAATAAGGCCTAAATGATTGTATTTGCAGATTGTTTTATCTATAATAGCGTTAGATATTACACACAGATCCATCAATGATGTAATATTCCATTATAAACCAATTGTTACCTTCATGAATGGCAGCTTAAAAAGACGGGACGGCTTTATAGGAGAAAAGATGTTGGCAATCCCCCAAAAAATACTGCGGGATGCGAAAGACAAAAACCCTGAACTTTTTCGGATCTATATTACTTACATAGGCTATTTCCCAAAAGCGGCCGCGCATTACCGCGAGCGCAGGAAGGGATGCGAGGATAATATCCTGATCTATTGCCTGCAGGGCAAAGGGCATTATATACTGGATAATAAACGCTATGAGGTAACATCAAACCAGTTTATCATTATACCGGCTACAGATCAATACATCCGCTATTGGGCCGATAAGGATGATCCCTGGACAATTTACTGGGTACATTATACCGGTGAAAATATCCGGGCCCTTAATCAGTCACTCAACCTATATGTAAATAAAGGCCCCATACCCATACCCTTTAATGAAAAAGCTATAGAGATATGGCAAAACATTTACCAAACCCTGGAAATGGGTTACAGCATCGAGAACCTGTGTAACGCTGCTTTTTGCCTGCACCATTTGGTAGCCACGTTTCTGTTTCCGCAGCGGCATGTGCAACATGATAAAGAGAACGATGGTGATATGATCACTAAAACCATTAACCATATGCGTGGTAATATCAATCAAAAACTTACGGTAGAAGATATGGCCATCAGGCATAGCTTATCGGTATCGCATTTTTCCAACATCTTCCGAAAGGCAACAGGTATGCCTCCTATTGATTATTTTATCCACCTGAAAATGCAAAAGGCCTGTCAGCTGCTTTATGCTCATGATGATAAAATAAAGGCCGTAGCTGCCGATCTTGGCTATGATGATCCTTATTACTTTTCACGGATATTTAAGAAGTATGTGGGATCTTCACCGGAAGCTTATCGGGTTACGGCGAAGAATACGGGGTGATAAGACGCGACCTACATAATTAATCTGTCATTCTGAGCGGAGCGAAGAATCTGCTATTGGATATGCATATCTCCGAATAGATTCTTCGCTCCGCTCAGAATGACAGAGTTAGTAAATACATCCTACCTCCCCCATGCCTTATTAGGCTTAGGCCCCATCACCAGTTCCAATGTAGCACCTGACGCGATAGCTGCATAATCCAGATAGCAGTGACGATACGGCCTGCCGTTGAGCGTAGCGCTTTGAATATACAGATTAGCGGCCGAATTATTTTTAGCCACTATAGTAAACGCCTTGCCTTTGGCATATTTAGGATCAAGGTTGATTTTTACTTTGCTGAATACCGGGCTGGTAATCTCGTATCGCGTATCGCCGGGGCATACCTGCGCTATCCCGCTTGCCGCCAGCACATACCAGGCCGACATTTGGCCCACATCTTCATTACCTACCAAACCCTCCACTTTGTTATGATAAGCACGCTGGCAAATGATCTTTGTCCACTTTTGAGTTAACCATGGCGCGCCTAAACGGTTAAATAAAAATGGCACATGGTGCACCGGTTCGTTGGCGTGGTTGTAATAATCGTTCCAAAGCAAATTGGCGGGGGCTTTTTCAAAAAAGTTGGTCAGGTCGGCTATGGCTTTTTCATTGCCGCCCAGTAGTTTGGCCAGGCCTTCAACATCCTGCGGAACAAACCAGCCCTGCTGGTATGGATTGCTTTCTACCGTACCATAACCCTGCTGCAACCTGCCGGCGGCGGGCCACTCCTGCCAGTCGCCATTATCCTTTTTCGGGCGGAACCAGTTTTTATCTTTATCCCATACATTTTTATAGGCCAGGGCTTTTTCGGTGTATTTAGCGGCATCTTCTTTTTTACCGAGCGATTTGGCCAGTTGGGCTATACACCAATCAAAATAAGCATACTCCAACGTGCCGGATATACTGTTGCCGCCGGTGGTAAAACCACGAGTACCATTGCCATCTTTAGTATTGGTATTTACACTGTATTCATAGGCTTTATTAACATCATAACTACGGATGCCTTTCGCGTAAGCATCGGCAATAACGGATATGGACGGACTACCGATCATACAACCACTATAAGCGTTCAACAACTCCCATCGATCAAAAAAATGTGAGCCATTTTCGGTCGCCAGCGTAACCTGCGAATTAATGAGATCATTCACTAAACCGGGGTTGATCAAAGTTTGCAAAGGCATCTGGCTGCGGAACACATCCCAGCCGCTAAAGATGGTACGTTTGGTAAAATGATCGGCCACGTGAGGTTTCAGATCGCCGCCGGGATATTTTCCGTCCACATCCTGAAACGTGCGCGGGTCTATCATGGTATGGTACATGGCGGTATAAAAATTATACTTTTCTTCGGTTGTGCCGCCGGTTACCTGTATTTTTGATAAAGCCTTATTCCACAAAGCGCGGGCTTGTAGGTGAACTTTATCAAAATCAAAGTCTTTAATTTCGGTTTCCAGGTTATTTTTTGCCCCTTCAATACTGTTGTAGGAGATGCCGGTTTTTAATATCACCTGCTCATTGGCTTTGGTATCAAAATCGGTATAAAAGCCCAGGTGTTTACCCAATTTTTCTTTGGTACCCGGTAATATGGCAGCATGGGCGATGATATCCTGGTATTTAGCACTTTCAATGTCTTCCAGTTTGCGGGTTTGGCCCTGCGGGATATTGGCGCTCCATACACCATATTCTTTTAAGGGTTTATTGAACTGGGCATAAAAGTAAACAGTATAAAAAGCATGACCTGCACCATTACCCCAACCACCTCCTTCGGGGGTACATTTTATCCAGCCCTGTATGGTATGATCGTCGACCACTTTTACATACTGATTAACCGAAGTGCCACCAACACGGCGTGCCAGGTCTATCTGAATCCGCGAGCCACTGCCTTTAGGGAACGTAAACCTCATGATACCGCAATGCGGCGTAGCCGTAAGTTCAGATTTGATCTGATGATCGGTGAGCAATACCGAATAATAACCGGCAGATGCTTTTTCGCTGGTTTTATCATAATAAGACCGGTATCCATCATGATTGCCCTCCTTACCCGCGCTGGTTTTTAACGTGCCTGCGGTAGGCATCACCAGGAAATTCCCCAGATCGCCATACCAGCCAACGCCGCTCATTTGGTTAAGGGCAAAGCCTTCTATGGTTTTATGCTCATAGCTATAGCCCGGGCCATTATCTCCCCCAGTTATGGTGTTCGGACTTACCTGCACCATCCCAAAGGGAACGGCAGCTCCCGGAAACGTTTTACCCAAACCGGCAGGATTACCGGCCGATTGCATATTGGTACTGGCGCCTATAAAGGGATTCACATAGTCGACCAGTTGTTTTTGCTGGCCGAATAGAGTGGTACTGAAAGATAACGACAGACCAATGCCTACAATTTTTAGTATATTATTTTTGAGCATGTTTTATTACTAAGGTGTTGAAATAGTTCCTTTGTATTCTATCAAATATTGATATTCTCCATTATTCTTTTTGAGCACAAAGTTGTTCCAAAAATCATCGTCATCGAAATTACATCTTGGATCATGAATATAGTCCATGTTATCCAGTTTCGATATTGGCGAAAAAACCCTCTGAATAAGATCATAATCGAATTCCTCTTTATACGGATGCAATTCAAAATATATCCATTTATATAGTTTGTTTTCCTGTAGATGATAGAAGTAAAACTGTATTAATGGCTTTTTTCGTTTATATGTCGCCATAAATAGCATTAAACAGAATTGTCTGTGCGACGGAGTTAAAAAATTGCAATCTTGACCATAAAAACCCCAAACAGATTGATATATATCCGGATAATTTATTTTAAGATTAATAATCAAAGGATGGTAAACAGCCTTCTTAATATAATCCTGAAATGCGAGATTTAGTTTCGATTTTTTTTCAGCTCTGACCAACGCAACCAGGTTTGAATGGCCCGCAAAAGGCTTTAATTCCGATAGTATAGTGATAGGTAGGGCTTCATTTTTAGTTTGCACATAGCTCATCAACTTTGTATGATGCTCCAATGTTTCCTGGAAAACGCTATTGGTTCTATTAAAGAAAATCTCTTTTAATCCTCCTCCTTTGATCCCGTCCACCTTACCTTTGAGCAATTTATTTTTATCCCCACTATCCGAAAAACAACAATCCCTTAAGATATTCCATTCGCCAAAATCAAACTCGCCAGTATAAGTAATTAAAAGCCCTTTGTATAACCCTTCTTCAATGAGCTCTTGAATTGACTTATACTGAAAAGTGTTTTGATCAAGGTATTTTTTTGTCTTCTCCGGTATTTCTGCTGAGAAATAAATCGCAGAATGTCCACTGGTTGAGAGTGCAAAAAGATAATCATATTCATAAAACATTGATTTTTTTATAGGCATAAACGCAAAAGCAACAAAACGCTTCTGCGTTTCGTCAAAAAAACCACCCACCAACTGTTTAAATATCTTTTCATCAAGATGCGGCTTTAAAACCGCTTCAATGTCACCCTTTTCAGATTCAAGTAATAAAAGAAACTCCTCAAACATTGGTTGTAGATTTATTGTCCGCTTAAATTTATTGAAAAAAGGATAAACTCAGCTTACCGCAACGCTGTAAAAATATACCCGAACCCAATTGCCCGACATAGATTAAAACACGATGTTGATGGATTATAATGGAAACGATAGCAAATTTATGATTTAGCCCGGTTTTATGGTACTACGGGTTGTTATTAACGTCTTTTTACAATGAATGTGGGGTGATTACAAAAAGTTTGTCATGCTGAGGAACGAAGCATCTATTCATGAACCATGCTTCACGGAGAATAGATTCTTCGTTCCTCAGAATGACAAGGGGTGATATAAATCCAAGGAGCTCTTTTACACCCGTGTCAACTTCACCGGAGCGGTGTGATAAGCATTCCACTGGCATACGTAAACGTTTTTATCCTCATCCACACAAACGTCATGGCCGTGCTGAAAAATCGGGTTAACCGCCTGTAAAGTTTGCTGCAATACCCCATTTTTATAAACAGGGGCCGCCCCACCGGGATTTGATACTACTTTATTGTTCGCATCCAATACGGTTACAAAGCCCGAGTAATCAAAACGTTTCCCAGCCGCGTCTTTCGACCAGCATACACCGGCATAAATATTTTGTTCGTTGATCACCGCGCGGCATACATACATACCCGGCAAATCGATGCGTTTGATGAATTTACCATCGAGCGTAAATATTTTAAAGCAGTTTTCCTCGCGCGAGGTACATATCAGTGTTGGATTATTTTTATCGCGGGTGTCAACCGTTATACCATGAGCGTTAATGAGGTTATGATCTTTATTGGTATTGTGATGTCCGCCAAAGTGATTGATATATTGCCCTTTGCTGTTGTAATGGATAATATAGTCGGAACCATAACCATCGGCTACATAAATATCGCCATTAGGGGCTACAGCGGTTTCGGTGGGTTTAAAAGGCTCATCGTCCTTATAAATACCAATGGTGCGTGGGTGGCCTATCGCGAAGATCAGCTTACCATCGAGCGTGGTTTTCAACACCTGGCCCGATTGACCATAGTTATTGCCTGTTCTGTCCAGGGCCCATCCGCAATCGGTCAGCAATAAAAAATCTTCGCCGCCTTCTTTGCTGATGCTTAAACCATGCCCCCCGGGTAGCGATGTGCCCCAATAATCAAGCAGTTTGCCCGATTTATCAAATATCAGGATGTTGTTGTGGGTATGGTCGCCCAGCATAATGAGGCGGCCTTTGCTGTCCTGTACCATTTCATGGCAATTGGCCAGCGGGTTACTGTTTACGCTGATCTTGGCCCAGTTTTTATCGGCCTTGTAGGTAAATTCTCCCTGGCCTATAGTTTGGTCGTTTGGTTTCATATCCTGATGTAATATAGCAAAACTTTTAGCAGGCGCGGCGGCAACCAGGGCGGATGCAATAGCCGAATTCTTTATAAAATTTCTTCTCGATTTCTCCATGGGTTTACAATTGTTCTATTGTATGAACATAATGCTAAGGTAATGTATTTTCTCTCAAATTATCAATTCATCATCACCTAAAAAAAGAAAATACTTATGCGTACGATTTTAAAAAATGATAACAAAACACGTTTCGAAAACTTGTATTTTTCGCAGGCAATTAAAAACATAAACCGGATCACCACACTGTACGTATAAAACCGGGATGACGGAGTAACAAAAACATAACATCAGAGAGCTATACATTTAATATATTCAAATTAAATATTTAGTTTTAAAAACTGATCACTATTAACCATACCAGCACTAACTGAATTGACATATGGCGGGATTTTCGGCGCTTATTACCTTTTTCTTATGTACACAACTACGTAAAAACCTAAAGCGGGATGGTATCAATTCACCGTGGTCACAATACCTGCTGTACGCGATGTGTACCGCGATCGCACTCATGGCCATGAGTTTTAATTATGAGAGCAGGCCAATTTTTCAGTTGCTTATTTATGTATTAGCTGCCGGGGTTACGGCGCTTCCTTATACGGTAGAGGAATTTAAATCGAGCCGGTCTCTTGTTAACGCGGTGATCCCTATTGTTGCGGTTGGCTTTCTTACTTTTGCCTGCGAGCACTTGTTCCCCAAGCTTTACGAGAGCATCGACACTTTTATGGAGAGTGCCATCTGGTTTGCGGTAATCTGGTTTTGTGCGATGTGGTTTATCAATCGCCGGCAAAACAAAGCGTTGGAGATTGAGCGCACCAAACGCCGTAACGAGGAAGAGCAGAACCGTATGATGGCGGCCATGAAGGTTAACCTGGAGAGCCAGGTACGGGAACGTACCGCCGAACTTACCCAACAAAAAGAAGAACTGCAACAAACCCTGGCCGAACTCAAAAGCACTCAGGCACAACTGGTACAACAAGAGAAAATGGCATCACTGGGCGAGCTTACCGCCGGTATTGCTCATGAAATACAAAACCCATTAAACTTTGTTAATAACTTTAGCGAGGTAAGTATCGAACTACTGGATGAGCTTAAAGAAGATATTTTAAGCAAGCTATCAGATGATGCCAAAGAAGAGGCGGACGACATCATCAACGATCTTACCCAAAACCTTTCAAAAATAAACCAGCATGGTAAACGTGCCGATGCTATTGTGAAAGGTATGCTGCAGCACTCGCGCGCGTCAACCAGTAAAAAAGAGCCTACTGATATTAATGCCCTGGCCGATGAGTATCTGCGTTTAAGCTATCACGGTCTGCGCGCTAAGGACAAATCATTTAACGCCGGCATGAGAACCAGTTTTGATGAAACCATTGGCCAGGTGGATGCCATGGCACAGGATCTTGGGCGGGTATTGCTTAACTTGTACAACAACTCGTTTTACTCCGTGGCCGAAAAGAAAAGACTTAAAGGCGAAGGCTATGAGCCCATGGTAAATGTGACCACCAAACGCGTAACACTCGCCAATGGCCACAACGCGGTTGAAATCACGGTAAGTGACAATGGCATGGGGATCCCTCAAAAAGTGCTGGATAAGATCTATCAGCCGTTTTTTACCACCAAACCTACCGGGCAGGGAACCGGTCTGGGTTTATCCATGAGCTATGATATCATCACCAAAGCCCATAACGGCGAATTAAAGGTAGATACCCAGGAAGGAGAATTTGCCAAATTCACCATCACCATACCGCTAAATGGCTAGGATTTTGGAGTAAGGATTTGGGGAACAAAGCGCAAGGACTTGGGACAAGAACTTGAAAAACAACGAATATAGCATGATATTTTTTTTATCACTAATTCAATAAATCACTAATTCACTAATTAAATTAATTCACTAACTAAATTGAAGATACTTGTTGTTGATGATGAGGCCGATGTACAGCCATTATTTACCCAGCGTTTCCGCAAGGAGATCAAAAGCGGCGAAATGATGTTTACCTTCGCGCTATCAGGTGAAGAGGCCATGGGATACCTGGAGCAAAATCACTCTGAAGTGATCCTTATTTTATCAGATATCAATATGCCGGGCATGAGCGGGCTGGAATTGCTCAGGAATATCAGGAGCACTTACGAAAAACCACCACCGGTAGTGATGATGATAACCGCCTATGGCGATGACGAGAACTACAGACAATCTATGGAGCTGGGTGCCAATGATTTTTTAACCAAGCCCCTTGATTTCAATAATTTGAAAGACAAACTAAAACACATAGAACAATAATGGCCAAGATACTGGTGGTTGATGATGAATCGGACCTGGAATTACTCATCAAACAGAAATTCAGGAAAAAGATCAGAGAAAAGGTATTTGATTTTGTATTTGCCCAGAATGGTTACGACGCGCTAAAAAAATTGGCCGAACAACCTGATATTGATGTGGTTTTAAGCGACATCAACATGCCCGAAATGGATGGCCTTACCCTGCTTACCAAACTGCCTGAGGCCAACCCTATTTTGAAAGCAGTTATGGTATCGGCCTATAGTGATATGGACAACATCCGCACGGCCATGAACCGGGGAGCATTTGATTTTGTCGTGAAACCTGTTAATTTCGAAGATCTGGATATCACTATCGAAAAAACACTGCTGCATGTTATCGAACTCAAAAAAACCATGCAGGCTATCAAAGAGAACAACATATTACGTATGTATGTGGATGAGAATGTGTTGAACTTTATGACTCATAAGGAGTTTGAAACCAGCCTGCTCTCTAACGAAACTATTGACGGAACTGTTATATTTATTGATATATGCGGTTTTACAGCCATTTCTGAGCATGTACCCGCCAATACCGTGGTGGGGTTGATTAATAAATTATTTGATGCTATGGTGAAGGAGATCATAGCGCAAAACGGACATATCGATAAATTTATGGGTGATGCCGTAATGGCTGTCTTCCGGGGTGAATATCACCTCGATAGGGCTATCGACGCTGCGCTTGCTGTTCGTGAAAAAATGCATGCTGCCGAACCCATAGTTTATGGCGACAAAACATTTAAACCCGAAGTTTCCATAGGTATCAATTCTGGCGAAATGATTTCTGGCAATATCGGTTCGGCCTCTTTAAAACGCCTGGATTATACCGTAATAGGCGATGCCGTTAACCTGGCCCAACGCTTACAGTCGGTTGCGCAAGCCAACCAGATCATCGTTACCCACGATGTTTACGAAAAGGCAAAAGAATCATTCGAACTCAACAAAATTGGCGAAGTAAGTCTGAAAAACAAAGCTAAACCGGTGGAGATATACGAGGTGGTGAGTTAGTTTTGAGTAGTGAGTGATGAGTTTTGAGTCAACTTTAAGAATCAAATACTTTTGACTTTTTAATTTTGACTTCTGACTTATTTAATGCTCCCTAACCCGTTTCTTCAATACACCGCCGGCTGCTTCCTTGATGCTGTTGGTAAATACGAAGGCTTTGGGATCGATGCTGTGAACCAGGTTTTTTAGCCTGCGTACTTCAAAGCGGGTTATTACGGTAAAGATGATATCCACCGGTTGGTGAACGTCAAAGCTTTCTTTTAAAAAGCCACGCTCGCCTTTGTAAACGGTGATTCCCCGGCCCAGTTCCATCACCAGCCTTTCTTTAATGATCTCGCTCTGGCCCGATATGATATTTACGGCCGTGTACTCTTCCAGGCCATCAATCACAAAGCTGATGGTGCGTGAGGCAGTATAATAGGTTAATATGGAATACAGCGCGGTTGGCAATCCAAGCTTAAAGGCTGCTATTAAGAAAATGATAATGTTAATACCCAGGATGATCTCGCTGATGGTAAAACTGCTCCGTTTTAAGGTATAAAGAGCTAATATTTCAATACCATCCAATGCGCAGCCGCCTCGGATGGACAGGCCTACACCTAAACCCATGAACACCCCGCCAAATATAGATACCAGTAGTTTATCAGAAGTGATAACCGGGTATGGTACATAATGCAAACAAATGCCCAGTGCAACCACACAGGCAAAGGTTTTAAGCGCGAATGTCTTATTAACCTGGAACATCCCCATAATAATGAAGGGAATATTAGCTACTACAATAACAAATGCGATATTCTTATGATACAATTCATGTATCAGCAGCGATATACCGGTAACACCACCATCAAAAAAGCTGTTGGGTACCAAAAAACCTTTGAGGGCAAAACCGCAAAATAATATCCCTATGGTTACGGTTACAACATCCTTAATTATTTCGGGTAAACTGTGTTCCGGTTTGGTCATGAATTATATTTTAAACTGTTCTTTTAATGATCTCTTCTAAATGCAGCTGCTTCACCGGGCCGCGCAATTCGATGGCTGTTTTGGTAAAATAATGATGACTTTTCAGAAAAACGATCTGCTGTTTATCCCAGTCCTGTTCGGTCTTCAAACCATCGGTTATTACAAGTTCCGAAAATAGCTTTTTACTGAGTACAAAAAAATCATTCCGGCCTAAATAATCCAAATCTGCATCACAAATAATTTCACCTAAATGATCCTGAGGATTTTGCGGCATTTTGGTCGCCATAATAATATCGCATATCCTGCCTATCTCTTCACTGGTATAACCAAAGTTGGGTAGGTATAAACGGGCATTAACGCATGATTTACTTTCATGATCTTTTTGCCCTGCTAAAAATCCCGAGTCATGAAACAAAGCCGCAGTAAGCAACAGTTGGATTTCCTCCTCGCCTATTCCCTCACTTTGCGCCAGTTGTTTCGACGCGGTGTACACATCCACAGCATGATCGGCATTATGATAATGAAAACATTCAGGAAGCTCTTTTTTTAGTTTATCCAGTATAAATTCCCGGGCCTGTTCAATCTGCATCGGTGGTTAAAATTGATCGCTAATATAATAATTTGGTTTATCGGGAGACACAAATATGTGTCTCTACATTAAAAACAAGACATAGAGACGCATATCTGCGTCTCCAATAAGATAAAAACAAAAAAGCCTGCTGACGATCAGCAGGCTTTTTATCATATTTAAACAGCTTACATTTTAAGCGTTAGGTTAAGCGTAAACCGGGTTGGGTTTTGCGGTGCTAAACGAAACGACCAGTATTTTTCGTTAGTCAAGTTATCCAGTTTTACACCAATGCGGTATTTAGGCTGATCATAAAAAGCTGTCGCATCAACCGTGGTATAGGATGGTATAGTAAATTTAAACGTTGCTGTGTTGGTTTGGTATGAAGAGCTGCCGTAGTTACCACCAACGCCAAAACCCAAACCCTCCATCTTACCATTGGTAATACGGTAGCTTGCCCATAAGTTAGCCAAGCGTGCCGGACCCGATGCCGCGGGGCGTAAACCTTGTATACCTGTACCAGCCGCTGCACTGGTTATTTTACTGTTGTTATAAGCAAAGCCCCCCACAATGTTAAAGCCGGCAAAAGGGTTAGCTATCAATTCAGCCTCAATACCTTTACTTAACTGCGTACCGGCCTGGGTTGAAAATCCCGGGTGTGCCGGATCATCCATCGTAGTGTTGGTTACCGAAATGTCATAGTAGCTAACCGTTGAACTGATCTTATGATCCCACACATCAACTTTTACACCGCCTTCCCACTGGTTGGCGTATTGAGGTTTAAATGGCGTATTATCAAAGCTGGTTGCTGTAACATTGTTGAAACCATTCATATAGTTGCCAAACAACGATACCTTATCTTTAACCAATTGGTAAACCAAACCAAATTTTGGCGACAATGCGGTTTGGTTAAAGTTACCCGTGGTTTTACCATCAGCAGGCGTATAAGCACCTTTGTTTATAAAACGGTCGATACGCAGACTGGCCATGGCGTTCAGTCTGTCGGTAATGTTGAACACATCAGACACATAAGCAGCGAATGAGCTTTGGTTATTTTGTACATAGTCGCCAACTTTAGGGGCCTGAGCATTGATCAATGCCGAAACCTTTTCTGGGGTATAATTATTGTAAGCTGCTCTTGGATTTTTGTAGTTGATCAATGGCATATTTACTACGGCATTCGTAAAATTGCTTTTTTGGCTGTAGTACTCAAAACCAGTAACAATACGGTTGCGGAATTTACCTATCTTAAAATCGCCAATAAAATTCTGTTGTACGTTGGTGATGTAATACGGATAATCCTCTTTAGTTACTTGCCTTCTTATACCCGTATCAGCTATAGTCATTGCCGTAACATACCCCTTGGTTGTAGAGAAGGTTTTGTTAAACATGGTTTGTGATTTCCAGCTATCAGATATTTTATAGTTTACTAAGGCGTATAGATCGATCTGCCTACTCTGGTAATCCAGATTATTATTGGCAAATGAGCGTTTATAATCAATACCCAGATCTTTAATATTGTATATTTTAGCTTTAGGATCCGGTGCCAGGCGGTAAGCAGATGTGGCGCTGCCGTTACCTATCTCCGCATCAACATCAACAGATAAACGGTCATTAATGATGTAAGTGATGCTCGGCGCTACAAAAAAGCTGCGGGTATAACCGGCATCCTGAAAGCTGTGTTCGGTGTGCAGGGCGGTATTAACCCTAAATAATAATGTTTTATCCTGGTTCAATGGCGTGTTTATATCGGCGGTTAAGCGGTTCAGGTCAAAACTGCCGGTATTGTAGCTTATCTCGGTACGCGGTGTACCAAAAGGCTGCTTAGTAACGCGGTTAAATAAACCGCCAAATGAGGCTAAGCTACTGTTAAACAGTGTGCCTGTAGGACCTTTGATAGCTTCTATCTTTTCAATGTCGGCAGGGTCAATCGCATTAAAGTTATAGCCGGCTACGCTGTTACGGATAAAGTTACCAGTAGTGAAACCACGTGACAAAAGTGTTGTACGCCCGTTGTTGTATACTAATGGCACACCTGTACCAGGGATATTTTTAAAGCCATCAACATAACTGGTTACAACCTGCTCTTTCATCAGTTCGCTGGTTACTACACTATATACTTGTGGGTTCTCCAGGTTTTTGAGTGGTAAACGGGCCACATCTTCAGTTTCTTTTTTCAGGAATTTATTGGTTTTGTGACCTTTCACACTTACTTCCTGTAAGTTTTTGCTGTCATCCTCCAGTATAAATTCGGCAACTGCCTCAGCATTTTCCGCTACGGTGATCTGCTGCAATTTGGTGGTTGAGCCTACATAGGAAGCAACTAAGGTATAGGTACCAGGTTTTACTTTTTTAAAGTTGAAACGACCATTTACGCTGGTCATGGTGCGCTGATTGGTTTCTTTGATGAGCAGTGTGGCCAGGCCTATAGGCTCGTTATCGCCGGTTTTAACGATACCTTTTATGCTGCCTGTTGGTGTTTGTGCCGATGCAACGTAGCTACTAAAGCAAAGCGTTAAAAAGAAGATCCAAAATATAAAACTTAACGTGGGGGGATGATTTTTTTGTAAAAAATGCGTCATTGCGTTAGGGGCTAGTGGTGTGAGATCAATAGTTATGTGTGTTTAAACGGATAGTGGTTAAACGCCGCAAAGTTATTTTTATTTAGAATAAATCCAAATAAAAAAATACTAATACGATTTCGTTAATAACTGATCACAATTCTGCTTGTATTTAGCCCGCAGCTTAGATATAGCAAACAAATAGTTATCCAAAAAATAGGGCTGTCACCCTGAGCTCTGTCGAAGGGTAGAGCGCAGAGGCCTTCCCACCATGCTTCGACGGAGCTCAGCATGACACCCTTTTTTAGAATGATTTATACCCCATTACACTCCATTCAGGTATATTTCGGCATATAAGAATTATATTAGCCCAATGAATAGCTGGTTCAAAAACTACAAGGGCATTATCATGCTCATGATCGGTATTATCGCGGGCAGTATAGCCGGATTGCTTTTGGGCAACAAGGTGGAGTTGATAAAACCCATCGGCGATATTTTCCTGAACCTGTTATTTACGGCGGTGGTACCACTGGTATTTTTTGCCATAGCATCGGCCATTGCCGGGCTCGACGGATCAAACCGTCTTGGTCGCTTACTGGGTATCACCTCCCTGGTTTTTTTATCAACCGTGCTTGTAGCGGCTATCATAACCATTATTGCTACATGGATATTTCCTATTCATCAGCATTTGGTGGCCAGCCCCATAACCGAAGCCATTGTTAAAAAACCTTTTGGCGATCAGCTCACCCAGTTATTTACCACCAGCGAATTTTATCAGCTCCTATCCAGAAAAAGTATGCTGGCTGCTATCATTTTTTCGATACTGATAGGTTTTGCCACTCTGCGCTCGGGCGAAAAAGGAGCTTCATTCGCCCGTTTTTTGCATAGCGGTAACGAGGTATTTAAAAATATCTTCATCCTCATCATGGAACTTGGCCCTATTGGCCTGGGGGCCTATTTTGCTTACCAGGTAGGTGTGTTCGGGCCGCAATTGTTTGGGGGTTATGCCCGTTCTATGGGTTTGTATTACGGTGTAGGAGCCTTTTATTTTGTGGTGATCTTTAGCTTATACGCTTTTATAGCCGGTGGCGTAAAAGGAATAAAAAAGTACTGGCGCAATAATATCATACCATCGGCAACGGCGGTAGGCACCTGCAGCAGCATAGCTACCATACCAGCCAACCTGGATGCCGCAAAAAAAATGGGCATCCCCGATATGATAGCCAATGTTACTATACCACTTGGCGGCACACTGCATAAGGATGGCTCAAGCATTTCATCCATCGTAAAAATGGTAGTAGTGTTTGCCTTGTTTGGCAAAAGCTTTAATAGCGCCGATACTATTGCGCTGGCACTGGCTATGACGGTGCTGGTGAGCCTGGTTGAAGGCGGTATACCCAACGGAGGGTACATCGGCGAGCTGCTGTTTATATCCGCATACGGTTTCCCGCCCGAAGCGCTCCCTCCTGCCATGATCATCGGTACGCTGGTTGATCCCATGGCTACCCTTTTAAACGCCACAGGCGACACTGTCGCGGCCATGTTGGTAACCCGCTTCAGCGAAGGTAAAAACTGGCTCAATAAGGCCGAGGAATAGATCGCCAGCAAACCATGGATTATACGGTTTTTTCATGATGCAAGCAGCTTAAAACACCTCATTACCATCAAATTGTCAGCAAGTTAAGTATACTCCGTAGGAGTAAAAGCTTTGTAGAGAACAAACAATAAGCATTTAGCATGCCGTAGGTATGCAACCTGAGTGCAGTACCTACGGCACTGACATCGGGGCTGGCCTTTTTCTACAAAGCTTGAACCCCGATGGGGTTTGCAAAATTCCTTCGCTCAATAATATTATCTTCTCTATAATCCCCCTCGCAAAAGCCCCAAAAGTGGGTTTACATAAACACCCATAGTATATCGATAAATAACAATTAAGGCACTGTATATCAATTAATTAAAATAATGTAAACCATAAAAAATGTAAACCATGTAAACCCACTTTTGACTGTCTGTTCAAACGTCGTTTATTTAGTAATCCCGAATAATTATATTTGGTCTCTATTAATCGCGCTTAAAATTCCAGGATCATTATGCTGCATATATTATACATCATCGCCATTATTGCTGAGGCCATGACGGCCGCGTTATCTGCCGGAAGGCGTAATATGGATTGGGTGGGCGTTTGTATTATTGCCTGGGTTACCGCCCTGGGCGGAGGCACCGTACGTAATATTTTATTCAATCATTATCCCATGAGCTGGGTTGAGCACCCCGAATACCTGCTCATCACCGCGGGAGCCGCCATATTGGCTGCCATCATCGCCTCGTTAATGACCAAACTCAAAAAGCTATTCTTATATCTTGACGCCCTGGGCCTGGTAGTATTTACCATTATTGGCTGCCAGATAGCGCAGCAAATAAACCTCCCTCCCATTATTGTGATGTTCAGTGGAATGATCACCGGCTGCGCAGGCGGCGTGCTTCGGGATGTGCTGTGTAATGATATCCCGCTGCTGTTTCATAAGGAGATATATGCCAGCGCTTCGATAGTTACCGGCGCTGCTTATTTAGGTATAGAGTATATGGGCGGAAGTTCTGAATTGGCCATAGTACTGGCATGTGTTATTGGCTTAGCATTGCGCTTGTTATCTATCCGTTATAAATGGCAAATGCCCAAATTTGTTTACAACGAAGAATGGCATTAAATAGAAAAGCCCTCCGGAATACCGGAGGGCTTTTTTGTTATGCTAATGATCAATATTACCAGCCCGTGTTTTGTGTTAATTTACTATTGGTAGCGATCTCGCGTTGTGGGATTGGCCACAAATAGTATTGATCCTTCATGGTCACCCCTTGCTCATTTGCAGTAGAGGTTGCCGGACCAAACACATTGTTCTTCACATCATATATCTGATGGGTGCGTTGAATATCAAAATAAGCTTTGTTTTCATAAGCCAATTCATGATAGCGCTCTTTCCAGACAGCTACACGAAACTGATCTTTGGTTAACCCACTCAATGGTGCCAATTTTGCACGGGTACGTATTTGGTTAACCGCGTCGTAAGCGTCGGCTGTCGGTCCATTTACCTCATTTGATGCTTCGGCATAAATCAGCATGGCCTCAGGTAAACGTAAAAGCGTCCAGTTTTCATCGCATTTACCACTGTTAGCAGTACCAGATACCGAGCTTTCAACCTGGAAATATTTATACAGGCAGTGCTCGCCAAAAGTGATGGTATCGGCAGGATTATTGGCATCCGGATATTTAGAAAAATAGAATTGCTTTTCCTGTGTACGTTTATCCCCGGCCTCATAACTCGCAAAGAAAGCGTCTGTCGGGATCATTGCTCCCAGGTGGTCTCCATAAGCACCAACCTGTAAATTGAAAGGCACTGTTAACTGGGTTATAGCATTAGTGGCAACACCTACCAGGTATTGGCTTTGAAATATCAATTCGCCCTGGTTTTTGTGAGGATTGTCATGCAAATAGGCATAATCTGTAAACAGCGTATATAAAGGCAATACTTGTTTAGCTTCATCGGCGGCTTTCTGGTAGTTTTCTGTTTTTTGCAACGGATAACCGGCCATAGTTAAATAAACACTTGAAAGCAAGGTATGTACAGCGCCTAATGATACCTTACCTGTTTGATCGGTATTAGGTAAACCAGATTGTTCTGCAGCAAGCAGGTCACTAACAATCAAGTCATAAACCTGTGCCTGTGGTGTACGAGCCGGGTATAAAAGCGGGCTTGATAAATCAACTGGTTGTGTTATTAATGGAACATCGCCATATAGCCTTACCAAATGGTAATAATAAAAAGCCCTCAAAAAGTAAACTTCTCCTAATAACGACTTTTTAACGTTAGCATCCATACTGATAGCCGGAATGCGTGCCAAAGCAAGATTGGATTCTTCAATGGCCGTATAACAGCTTTTCCAAACAGTTTCAAAGCCAGGGTTGGTAGGGTCGGTATTTTCGTTTATTACTTTTTTATTATTTACGCTTTGCCCCAATGTTGTGGTATGTCCGGCAAAAAGTTCCAATGTAATAAACGGGGCCTCGCCATAAGCATCTCCATTTTGAAAAAAGTAAAGACCGTAATTAATGTTATTAATATAACCTCCATAAATGCCGTTCACAAAAGTACGGGCCTGGTTGGCGGAGGTAAAATAATTTTCTTGCGTAAAGTTGCTGCGGTTATCTTCATCAAGATATTTTTTGCAACCAGATACACTTGCTATAACAATCAGTGCTGAAAGACCGATCCTGTATTTTTTTAAATTAAATTTCATAATTATACGTATTGAGGTATTTAATTAAAAACTTGCATTTAAACCCAATAAGAAGGTTCTTGGCTTTGGATAATCATAAAATTGTATACCCTGGGTAAAGTTACTGCTGCCGTTATAGGTTGAAGTTTCAGGATCATACCCAGTGTACTTGGTGATCAGGAACAGGTTTTGTCCTTGTGCATACACTCTTAAACGGCTTAGTTTTATTTTCTTAACCAGATTATCCGGGAAATTATAGCCTAAGGTTACGTTGCGGCCACGGATGAAGTTACCGCTCTCTACCTTGGTTGAATAGATCTCTGTTTGATAATAAACATAAGCCGGACGATCCTGTGCTATACTGGTATTTTGGTTAGTAGGCGTCCATGCGTTTAATACAGTAGCGTAGCTGTTTGCCTGACCGGTACGGTCCTGACCAGAGTGGCGAGTTAAGTTCATGATCTGGTTGCCATAGTTAAACTGCAGCTCGATACCCAAATCAAAAGCTTTGTAACGGAAGGTGTTGCTAAACGTTCCGTATCCAGACGGGGTAGATTTACCCAGTATCTGTTTGTCAGCAACAGTGATTTTGCCATCGCCGTTGGTATCCTGAATTTTCAAATCTCCAGGCAACAGGTTGAATTTGGCTGCTTCAGCTGCCTCTGCAGTACCCCAGGTACCCAGCACTTTGTAACCATAAAAAACACTGGCAGGCTGACCAACACGCAGTAAGTTAAACTGTGAAAGGAACGTTGGATCAAGATAAATATCATCATTTGCTGCACCTAAGTGTAGTATCTTATTTTTCAGGAAGGAGATATTAAATGTAGAATTCCAGCTAAAATTATCCGTTTTAATGTTAACCGTGTTCAACGTTAACTCAATACCCTCATTTTCAAGACTACCAATGTTTTTATAAACACTATTAAATCCGCTGGTTTCAGGTAGTGGTGCATTTAACAACAACGCTTTGGTTTTTTTGTAATAAGCATCAGCATCAAGGGTGATTCTGTTATTCAATACCCCAAATGACAAGCCGAAGTTATACTCCGAGGTTTTTTCCCATTGCAAATCAGGGTTACCAGGGCTGCCGATATCAATTACTGTAGCTGAATTGCGGTTTCCACCAAACGGATAGCTACCGATAGGTAATGAGGCTTGTGATCTGTATTGGCCAATTTCAGAGTTACCGGTTAAGCCATAGCTAAATCTAAGTTTCAGGTCTGAAATGGTTTTATTATCCTTCATGAAATCTTCCTGAGATACGCGCCAGGCCAAAGCTGCTGATGGAAAGAAGCCATATTTTTTACCTGTACCAAAGCGCGACGAACCATCTTCACGACCAGTTAATGTTAACAAATACTTGTCTTTATAACCATAGTTTACCCTCGCGAAATACGATTGTATCTGCCAGGCGTAATAACCTGATGCCGGTGTACCTGGTACTGACCCTGCTCCAAGGTTGTAAAACTGGAAATAATTATCTGCCAAACCCGATGTTGATGAGCCAACACTGAGCTCATTAAAGTTTTGCCTTTCTGTACCTAAAACTACGTTTAATGAATGTATTTTATTAAATGTTTTGTTATAGGTAAAGTGATTTTCCCACTGCCAAAAAGTATCATTATATTCATTTATAGAAGCCGAGCTATTGCTTTGATCTGCCGTTGCCCCACCAACTAAACCACTCTGGAAATGTGGGTTGTAATTAGCCTGCGTAGTAACACCTAAAGTACTGCGGAACTCCAGGCCTGGTGCAAGGTTTAAGTTTAAATAACCATTCCCACTAAATACACGTTTTCTGTAAAGATTTTCTACCTCATTAGCCTGTGCAACCGGGTTGTCACCACCCTCCATGTTTGGATAATCGGTTCTTTTACCGTAAGTACCATCTGGGTATTTTATAGGTACAATCGGAATCATCTCAATCAGCATGCGCGGAATATTATTACCACCTGTACCGTCATCTGCTGTACGCTGCTCGGAGCTGTTATAGTTTATGGTAGCACCAACTTTTAACCATGGCTTTACCTGGTGATCAATGGTTAATCGTGCATTATAACGTCTTTGATAACTATTCAATATAATACCTTCATCATCTGCATAATTCAGGAACAAACCGTAAGTAAGATTATCAGAACCGCCGGTAAACGTAACATTGTGATTTTGACTGTAAGCTGTACGCGTAGTGGCTTTTTGCCAATCAACGTCATATAACGGATTTAAATTCTGATCAAATAATTTACCTATCAATGCCGTACGTATCTTTTTAGGATCATCATCTACATATTTACCTGCAGCCCAGCCAGTAGGGTCATATTTAGGAATATTGGCGTATGACTGGTCTTCAACTGATAAAAACTCTTTTGAATTTAATACGGGCAGCTCTTTGGCCATGTAGCTGATGCTTCCATAAGCGTCATAACTTACACTGCCCCCCTTTTTACCACGTTTGGTAGTTACCAGGATCACACCATTGGCACCACGGGTACCGTATATGGCCGTTGATGACGCATCTTTCAAAACATCAATAGTTTCAATATCATTAGGATTCAACGCCGCACCGCCTGCTGTCCATACCACTCCATCTACTACATACAGCGGATCTGTTGCGGCATTGATAGAGCTGTAACCACGTATCCGGATCTTGGTTTCACCACCCGGTGCACCAGAGTTGGTTGATACGTTTACACCGGCAATTTTACCCGCAAGTTCCTGCTCCACGTTAATTGCGGGACGTTCCTGCAAAGCTTTTGCACCAACGCTACCAACAGAGCCGGTAAGGTCGACCCTTTTTTGGGTACCGTAACCTACAACCACCACTTCGCTTAATGCTTTGGGGCTTTCAACCAGTTTTACATCAAGCTGAGCTTTATTAGCGATAGGCACTTCTTGTGTAACATAACCAACAAAGCTAAACACAAGGGTTCCATTGGCATCGGGCGCGTTCAAAGTATACTTACCGTTCACATCGGTAACTACCCCAACGTTTGAGCCCTTCACCCTGACACTTACACCCGGGAGCGGTCCTTTATCATCACTCACGGTGCCTTGCACCTTAAATGCAGCGGGAGTGATTATTGCGGTAACATCCTTCTTTTTAACAACAATAGTTTCCTGGAATATTTTGTAGGTTAAGGGCTGATCTTTAAAACACTGATCAAGTGCTTCCTGAAGCGAGGCATTGGATACCTCAACATTTATTCCACCTGTATTTGATACATCCTTTTTATCATATAAAAAATGATAGCCAGTTTGTTTTTCGATCGATTTGAGAACTTTTTCAACAGTAGTGTTCTTCTGATGCAAGGTCACCACCTGACTATAACTTTTCGCGCTTACATTGGTAAGAGCTGCAATTATAATAATAGCCGTTAGCTTCATAGCCAGTATTATTTTGGATAATTGAGGCCATGCCAAGGGCGTGGCCTTAGAATTAAAATTCATAAGTTTGTTGTGTTTGGGTTAAACATTAAATTCAATTCGTTGATTGCATTCTTTTGGGACCCCAGATAATTTTAGCCGGGAAAGTGCAGCGAACACTTCCCGGTTTTTTTATATCATGTACCTCTATGCCATGTTCATCGCGGTATGACTACACCGGGCAAAAACAAGTATAATAAGTTGCGGATCCCATGCCGGAGCTAACTTATTTTTTGTATTTCTTCCATCATAGAGTTGTTTAAGGTGAATAATTGGTTAGTTATCTTTTGGTTTAGTTGTCTTTTGATTTAATTTATTTTTTTAAACAGGGTCATTGCATTATAGTAATGTGCTTATCTTCTATTTTGAAATTAACACCCGCGTATTTAAGCATCCCTAAAAGTTCTGATGCTTTTACATTGCGGGATATGCGCCCGGTAAATTCCTTAACCGGGATCTGGCCTTCGTAACTTACCTCTACATCGTACCAACGCGCAACCTGCCTCATGATCGATTGAATACTGGCATCCGTAAACTGAAACAAACCATCTTTCCAGGCTACCGAATCATCAGCATCAGCATCATTTACCACGTGGATCGCACCATTTTGATTTAGTGAGGCTTGTTGGCCTGGTTTTAAAATGCTGGTATAGTTGTTATTGCTTATTTTAACAGATCCCTCAAGAAGCGTAGTTTTCATTACGGCTTCGTCATTATAAGCCATGGTATTAAAATGGGTACCTAATACCTCGATAACGGTATGATTGGTTTTTACCCTGAAAGGCATCGCCGCGTTTTTGGCTACTTCAAAATAAGCTTCGCCGGTAATTTCCACGTCCCTGGTTTTACCGGTAAATACTGCAGGAAAGCTTAATGACGATGCCGAATTTAACCAAACCTTGCTTCCATCGTTAAGTACCAATTGATATTGCCCACCTCTTGGTGTAGCAATGGTATTCATTGGTATCGTTCCACTATCTCCACCATTTTTACCTCCTTCATAAACCAATTGCCCATCATGTGTTTTATTGATTTGTGTACTCCCCTCTTTTGCCAAAACGCCGTTTTGCGCATTATCTAAATAAATCGTTTTACCATTTGCCAATGTCAATAAAGCCCTGTTGCCACCAGGTAAAGCATCATGCCTGTGCTGCATTTTAGCTATATTCTTTTTTTGGTCGGATGGTTTTTTTTTATTGATCAAAACATAGGCCCCTAAACCCAAAAAGATCATCAAGGCAGCAGCCGTACCTAACCGCAGCCATAATTTATGATCGTCTGGAGGCTTAATAATATGTATATCGTCCTGATTGCCATTTTTAAGGATATTATTGAGCATATCCATACTTTTTGAATGATCAAAAAGTGGTTCATTTACTTCCAGATTGTTCCATGCCTGCTGAATAAGGGAGGTAAGTTCAGCATCATTGGTTGAGGCATTTATAATTTGAAACAGCTCATCCCGCTCCTGCTCGGTAGCGGTTTGATTATAATAACTGCTAAAAAGATAATGTAATCTTGCATTCAATGCACTCATACCGTGTAATTGTTTATCATAGTAAATAATTGGCAAATGAGGATTTTAGGAACACCTCATATACATGACAACAAGCAGGGTAAAAAGGGGGTATTACTTCTTAAAAAAAATAAAAAAACTTTTTAGCGCGATAGACAAAAACGCCATAACTTCCAGGTGCTCATGCACATACTCTGTTATAGAAAGGGTTGCTATCTGTAAATATTTTTTTACGGTTTCGCGCGATAGCTCCAGCTGATCGGCTATTTCGGTATATTTTAAACGGCCGTGTCTGCTCAGTAGATACACTTTTTGTTGTTGAGGAGGTAACTGGTCGATAGCTTCATCCAACAGGTTATAATACATATCTGTACCAGCCACTTCGAGGTTAGGGCGATCGGCATCTTCCAATTGCCTGATCATGGCACGCTCCTTTGCCAGCTTTTTTAAACAGTTTAAAGCATGATTTTTAGATATCACGAACAGGTATGCTTTAAAATTATCAACACGTACCAATGATTCGCGTGTGAACCATATTTTCACGAATACATCCTGTACCACTTCTTCGGCCAGTTCAATGGAGTTTGTTATACGCAGCATGTGTACCCCCAATTGCTGGTGATGCAACATAAAAAGCTGGCGAAAGGCATTTTCATTACCCGAAGCCACCTGCATCAACAAATCTTTCTCATCAGCATGAGTAATTTCAAACATAAGTAAATGTGTAATAATGTCGAATAATTAAACTTTATTAAATCCTTAAATGCACTACATTATGTTAACAACAAAGTGCTATAACAGTATTTGTGTGATAAAGTTTATTCTTTCTGGAAAACCGTTCCTTGCGAACTGGTGATCTTTTACTTATTTACAGGGGTATCTAAACTAATATGATTACTCTTTAATTTCGGTTGTTTCGCGTGTTAATTTATTTTCAATCCTTTTATCTGGAATGAACCAAAGCGCGGCAACCACACCATATAACACAAAGCTAATAACAGGACTTAGCCAGGATATACCAATTGCCGCGGCATATATAACTACAGAACTTTTTGCCTTCCAATCGCGCCCCAGCACATTGGCAATAAGCGAATTTTTTCCACTATGTTTGATCAGCACTTTTTCCAGTATCGTGTAAGCAGTACCGGTCATAGCCAATACAAATCCATAACAGGCTACCGGTAACTGGGTAAAATGATTTTCGCCCATCCATCCGGTTACAAAGGGTATCAGCGACAACCAAAAAAGCAGGTGAAGATTGGCCCATAATACTGCTCCATTAATCGATTTTACAATGTGGAACATGTGATGATGGTTATTCCAGTATATCCCCACATAAATAAAACTTATTATATAACTTAAAAAAACAGGTATGAGTGGTTTTAACGAGGCAAAACTTTCGCCGTGGGGCACTTTCATCTCCAACACCATTATAGTAATGATAATGGCAATAACGCCATCACTAAAAGCTTCTATCCTGGATTTGCCAAATGCCATCGATCAGTACTTATGATTAATTTTTCTTTTTCATGTTAAAATCCTGGTACCTCTTCATCGCCTCAATAAAATAATAATCGGCATAGGTTAAAGGTACATCAACTTCGCTTTTGGCTGGCAAATGCCCTACACTATGCTCCAGTATAAAACCACCATTGGTTCCGATGGGTGCCTTATAGGTGGGTGATGATAAAGTTTTTAAAATAGTTTCGGCCGTATTGAAATACTCCTGTCCCTTATCATTATCCGCATAGCGGCAAAGCTCCAGCAAAGCCGAGGCCGCTATAGCAGCAGCCGAAGCATCTTTAAGCGCATTTGGAATATTAGTAGCGTTGTAATCCCAATAAGGTATTTTATCCGCCGGAAGATTGGGATTGGTCAGTATAAACCGGGCTATGTTTTGCGCCTGCTCCAGGTATTTTTTGTCTTTGGTTTCGCGGTACATTACGGTGTAACCATACAGTCCCCATGCTTGCCCTCTGGCCCATGCCGATTCATTGGCAAAGCCCTGCGCGGTTTTCTTTTCTTTAACCGCACCGGTTTGCGCATCGTAGTTGATCACATGGTAGGAGCTATAATCGGGCCTGAAATGGTTTTTCATGGTGGTGTTGGCATGCGTAACTGCTATTTTATAATAGCTGGAATCGCCGGTTTCATGCGTGGCCCAGAACAGCAGCTCCAGGTTCATCATATTATCGATGATCACCAGGTAATCCGACGGATTTTTTGAGTCCCATGATTTAATACAGCCTACAGTTGGGTTAAACCGGGTTGATAACGATTTAGCGCTATTAATTAAAATTTGTTTATACTCCGGTTTAGGCTCAATTTTATTGGCATTGCCAAAGCTGCAATACATCATAAAACCCAAATCATGGGTATGCGTATTGAACTGCTCTTTAGCCAGTACACCTAATATGCGGTTAGCTTCGGTTAGTAACCACTGATCATGATCCTGCTCATACAGATACAATAAACTACCGGGGTAAAAACCACTGCACCACCAGCCCGAATTGCTGTTCTCTTGCTTTTTGGTATCGGGGTGATATGTTTTTGGGAAATCCTGCGGACCTATCTGTTTCGCCAGAAATTTATATTGCTCATCCGCATCCTTAAAGTTTTTTTTGATGGTGGATGACAATTGTTTCTGCGGCTTAAAATTATCTTGCGCGTGCAGATTTGCGCCGAACGTCGAAAATAAAAATACAAAAGCAATAACAGGTAGAATTCTGAATTTCATAAAAGGTATTTATAAAAATTGGCTGGCAGTAAAAATGCAAATTTTGATCGGATTTGCAAGCAATATATTCCACTTAGGGTAAACCGTTGCTACGCTCCCCATTTTTTGTATAGTAATCATTATCTTGACCCACCATTTGTTAACCCCAATTATCATGGGCATTATTTACAGAGACCTACACTCAGCCGAACTTCACCGTATAGCTGAAATTGACCGCGCCGAGGAAATACTGGAACGTTACTATATGCAGAACGGTGAGTTACAGCTTAGGCCCGACCAGCAAATAGTTACTCATTTTGACAAAGATGAACTCGAGGAGATCATCCGTCGGCAGCACAAACTGATAGACACCGGCGGAAGGGTTATCGGCGCTTTTAACCAAAATACGCTTGTTGGCGTTGCCTCTGTGGAAGGAGTAAAACGAGGTGCCCGGAATAACTATCTTAAAATGGATATCTTATACGTAAGCAAAAACATTCGTGGACAAAAAGCAGGGCAAAATCTGCTGGAGCAATGCAAAATCATTGCAAAAAACCTGGGAGCAGAAAAGCTATACATATCCGCCACTCCAACCAAAAACACCGTTGATTTTTATTTAAAGAACGACGCAGTTATCACCAAAGAGATCAACCCGGAATTATTTGCCCTTGAACCGGAGGATATTCATTTGGAATTGGGGGTGGGCTAAAGCCTTAGTCATAACAAATTGCGGACATAGTATCCATCATATTTAATGAGACATACGTAAAGAAATTCAAATTTGATTAATGTCTAATATGATAATTATATTTACACTTAATTCTAAATAAACCTTATCAAATCATGGCTGACATACAAGTATTCGGAGCCCCAATCACAAAACTTATAGAAGTCGTTAGCGCAGCAATTGGGGTAAAATATAAGCCCAAAGCGATGCGCAATGAAGCTGACGCAAAAGCTTATGAAATTGAAAAAATAGCGGAAGCTGAAGCAAAAGCTTCTATAATTAGATCCGATGCCGAATATGAAGTGACAGAGAGAGCCAAACAACGATTGTACCATCAAGAAATAAATCGTCAAATAAACATTGACAATATAGTAGAGGAGGCCTCTAATCTCCTTAATGAAACGGTATCAGAACAACCAATTGATCCTAATTGGCGAACCAGGTTCTTTACTAAAGCTCAGGATATTACTTCAGACGAAATGCAATTACTTTGGGCTAAAATATTAGCAAATGAAATTAATCAACCTGGAAATTTCTCATTAAGGACCATAGATATTTTCAGCAATTTATCCCAATATGAAGCTGAAACGTTTTTGAAACTTGCGTCGATTTCTACAACAAGTGGTCAAATATTTAAGATCAATGGAGATATCACTAATTTCGATATTAGTTATGAAGATTTACTATTATTAAGTGCTGCTGGGCTAGTGTATCATAACCACGAATTATCTAGTACCGCACCACCGGTACATGTATTAAAACATTATACTAATAATAATGAATTAACAAAAGAAGAATATGGTCATAACTTCAGCTATCGAGAATCATTTATATGGATTTGCAAGGACAATCAAAAACTAAATCTCAATTGTTATGCGTTAACAAAACCCGGTGTGGAGTTATTAAAAATTTTAGACATAAAGGATAATAATGATTATATAAATTCACTTCAAAGTTTCTATTTAAATCAAGGCTATTCAGTAAATATTGTACCCTTACAAAAGTCTTAAATTTTGACTTCTTAGGGTCTGCTAAATAGCCATTGAAGTATAAACGATTTTTTTATAAAAACTTATGTCCTTCCGAGGGATCAGCTGAGGACAAAACCCGCCCCTACTTTTTCACCAAACTCGCCGGCGCTACCTCATGGCTTAGCAGTTGTCCAAATAATTCCCAGCGTTTTTGAGGATCTTTGGCCGTGCCGCCGTTACCTTCAACATAATTTTTCACCAGGTCCAATCCGTAATTATAGTTGATCACATAGCTGCGGTATTTTTTGATAAAGCTGAGCGATTTATCAGCTGTTTCATCATTCATAAGGCAGTATTTGGTTAAGTATGTTCTGGCTTTGTCACGTGACATCGTATTGTTTACCAGCCCCCTGGCGGCCTCGTTACGGGCATAGTTCAGGTTACCCTTAATGGCTAAAGCCTTAAAATACAGTTCAACACCAGCCGTATCTAAACCAGCCAGCGGCAGTAGCACGCTCTTGGCAAATTTCACCTTTTCATCTCCCGGGAAGGCCATCTCGATACCATAATTAGCGCTCCCTTCTGCAATCAACGACTGCGGGCTAAACAACGGATACAGTGAGATCTCTACCCACCCTTTGTCATGATACAAATTCTTTTCCAGCAGCATATTGTACACGTGGTGACCGGGATAACTTTCATGGCTGCCCACGTCAATTGCCCTATCGATAAATATTTTTAAATCCGTATTGATCTGTACGGTGCTTTTATAGCCGCCCTTGTACCAGTTGTAACCGCTCCAGGGTTTGTTGGTTACATACTCCAGAGTAAAGGTTTCGTTAGCAGGCAGTTTATAATGTGCCAGCGTGCGTTTGCGAGCCTCGGCAATGGCTGCTTTAATTACCGGGTCGAGTTTATCTTTGGGGATGATGAACTTATTAGCCAGCTTCTGGAATCGATCGTTCACGCGGCCTTTACCGGGTAAAATACTGTCCAGCTGGGCTATCTGGGCCTTAAAGTAGTCTTCGGTATACACCGGGGCCGTTACACCAAACAGTTCACGTGATTCCTCATCAAAAGGGCGTTCCTCGCCAGAAAAAATGCGTATCCGGCGACTAAAAGCCAGCAACTGATCAGACATCCAGTCGGCACGTAACTTATTGGAATCTACTACAGATGATGACGATACCGCCCTCAGCTCATTCATCAAAATATTGGCATCGGCCAGCAGGCTGTCCTTCGGGAACTCCTTGACTGGCTCTGTTTTGGGTTTCAGCGAATCGGGCCCATAGTATGCATCCACAAAATCGGAATCATACTGACCTATGGTGAGCCCCAGTTTTACATATTTGGCAGCCAGGCTGTTGAGTTTTTGATTTTCACGGTCGCGGGCTGGATCCATTTTACACGAGAATATAAACAATATAGGTGCAAAAAGCAGTAATTTCTTCATGGCAGATTTTCGGGGTGATGTAAAAGTGGAACAAGATAATAATTCCATTGTTTATAAAATAAAAAACACCGGATTGGCTCCACCGGAACTTTTTAAACCTTCAATTTTAACACTTTTTTAGTAGAAAACAGGGTAAAAAAGGCTCAAAAACAGCTCATTTTTCATTTAAAATACCCCATTTTAACACTTTTTAACAAATTTTTGAGGGGTTTTGAAAGGTTTAAAAAGTAGCAAAAAATTGGCCTTCAAATAACTACCTGTCAAACGATTGATTTTTTACCTTGTTTTTTCTTTAACCAAACAGCCCGGTGCTCTTGGGTGTAGAGTACCGGGCTGTAGTTTGTATAAATATACGAAAAAATTAGTGAAGTATCAAAGAGTAAGCATCTTGTGGCAACGCAGAAACTATCCTGGCGTATACCCGCTCTCGGCCGCGGGAGGGCCAGTTACTTTGTAGCCACAAAGTAACCAAAGGGCTTTCAGCAGAGAGGCTTCTTTGCGCACAGGCCATTGCCCTGCAAAACGATCAGAACCACGGACTGCTAAACCTTACCTCTACTTCGTTCGCTCATCACCCATACTTCAGGTAAGGTTCGCTATGTCCTTGCAACCGCACCGCCCATCATTGTTCTGCCCGTTTTTCGCCCGAAGCTTATCTGCTGACGGAGGAAGACCTAAATAATTTCAATCACTAATTCACTAACTCAATAATTCAATAATTAAATTACTTCCAGTCAAACTCCACCGTTTTACCGTTTAGTTTCCATTTTTGGGGTTGCGTATTGGTCATCCAGTCCAGGGGTTCGCCGATGGGTTGGGGTTTGGCGGCCTGGGCAAAGGCTTGTTTGATGGCCGCTTTTTGCTCCGTGCCGAGGGCTTCGGGTTGGGCCGATATAAAGAGCGGCGCACCGCTTCCGGCTAGCAGCTCCAGCCATTGCTTGTTGCGTTCCCAGGAAATATCTTTGGTAAGCCCCACACAATCGCCATCTACAGCGTAAAATTTATCATGTTGCGGCAAACGGAAAGCCAATGTATTCACCCCCATTTTACGGGTACGTTCCCATTCATGGCCGCTGGTATCATCGCCAATGCGGCACATTTCAAATACCCCTCCGGATAGATGGCTCATGGTATTGCAGCCTATAATGTAGATGCCATCGCCGGCAGCCTGGCGAATGGCGGCGTATAAGTTGTTAATGATCTCGGCGGTGGTTCGGCTGCGGTCGTTAAAATTCCAGCCAGGCGCGGTGATGCTGTCCTTCATACCGGCACCCCATCTGCCGGTAATATCGTAGGTGCTGAAATCATGCTTAACCATATCATAGCCCCATTGCTTGTACACATCAAAATTATGCTTAATGCGAGCTATATTTTCGGGGATGGTAGGATCAAGTACCGGGTTTTTCGGATCGTCGCGACCGGGAATCTTAGGTGCCAGCAAACTGGCTTTTTCATCATGACGGGCACAAAGCGGACGCATCCACAAGCCGGGGCGCATGCCCAACTGCTTAATCTCGTTGGCCAGCAGGTGCATATCTTTAAACTTGTCGTTCGGCTTGGAGAAATCATCGTTCCAGCCGCCATCGCCCGGCAATAAGGGCGAATAGGTTGCCCAGCCCGCGTCCACTACCGAAAACGGGCGGTTATGGGTATCGGTCACCAGATCGGCCATCATGGCCGTTGTTTTCTTGATCAGATCAAACGAGTTATTGCCGTAGGCGAAATACCAGTCGTTAATACCATAAGCGGGCTGCTTGGGTAAGCGCGGATTGGGGCACATCATGCCGCAAAACCTATGCGTGGTATAAAAAGCGTTTTCACCCGGCCTGCCGTTGGTGGTAATAATATCGGCAGCATGCAACTGGCGCGAACCCAGCAGCACCCCATTACCGCCGGAGTGTGTATCTAAAGTAAGTTCGAGGCTATCGTTGGTTAATCCCCACCAGCAAATGGCTTTGCAGCCGGTTTTTACGCCGAAACAGGCCGTTTGTTTATCATCATGGATAATTACATACCATGGGTTTTTCACCTTATCCGGGTTGGTTTTCCATTGCAGATCACCATAGGAGCGTTCCCAGTGGTCGCCCAGGAATTTGGAATTGGGACTCAGGTGATGCTTCCATTTCAGGCGTACCGCGTCGAGCTGCTGTGTTGGCGAGCTTACAAACACGCCTTTGGCATTACCCGTGGTTTTAAAACTAACGCTGATATCTTTATAAGTAAACGATGTGCCATTGCTGCCTTTCAACTGAAACCATTCCTCGCCAGATTGCGCCCACACCTCGTCGGGAACGTTGATGGCAGTGGTTTGGATTGATGTAGCATGCGTGATCCTGCTAAAGAGTACAGCCGCGGTGGCCGCTGAAGAAAGTTTTAAAAAGTGTCGCCTTTGCATAGTTGTGAATTGGTATTACAACGTTACTAAAAGGATTCAGCTAATAAAAATATTTGGGGTGGAAAAAGAGAAAAAGCTGTCATGCTGAGCATCGTCGAAGCATGGTGGGTTGGCCTCTTTTCGACCATAAAACTATCCGTCATTGCGAGGAGGAACGACGTGGCAATCCCCTACTTACAGAACGGCCCTGCTAATTGGGGATTGCCACGCTACGCTCGCAATGACGTGGAGGTAATTACCCCCTATGCAGTCGCTCGGCTCAAGCCGAGTGACCATTATTACCCGGCCTCTGGCCGCCGTAAAAAGCAAGGTTATGTTTGAATCGCAGGCCGGCGACCTGTTGATAATCGTCACTCGGCTGGAGCCGGACGACTGTAGAGAGTGAATTAACAAAAAGATGCATGTAATGCGTCTCTACAATTTTCTTTTTCGTAGAGGCACATCACATGTGTCTCCCTTTAAACAGATGCCTTAACTATAATGTATCCTAAACTCCGTTTGTTTATCAGCCACAGTTTTGAGGCTGAATTCGAAGCCGTGGTTGAGCAATATCTCCCGCACCAGGGTAAGACCTATCCCCTGCCCGTCTTTTTTGGTGCTGAAAAATGGGGAGAAGAGGCCGGTATGCTCGCTGGCGCTAATGCCTTTGCCTGTATCGGTGATGAGCAGTAAGCGTTTGGCGGGGATGATGGTAAATTTCACGGTACCCCCATCCTCTATAGCTTCCACCGCGTTTTTTACAATATTGATGAATGCCTGCTCTAATTGCTGTTCGTCGGCTTTGAGGTGGATATCATCTGCGGGTAGCTCCAACTCAAATACCACGTCGTTTTCGCGGGCTTTGGCGCTCATGAGAGCCGCTACCGAATTGATTATTTTTTGCAGTACAACGGGTTGCTTGTTGGCCGGGGGCAGTTTTACCAGATCGGCAAAATTGCGCATAAAATGGTTCAGGTTCTGGTTTCGGTCCATAGCTACCTGCAGGGCATCTTTCAGCACATCAAATTCATGACCCTCCCAAAGCTGATCGGTATGCATAGCCGACTGCATAATGGAATTCACCGGACCAATAGTATTATTAACTTCGTGTGCCATCATCCTGATCACCTTGCCGTACACCTGTTTCTCGGCGGCCAGGATCTCGGCGGTCAGGTCTTCGATCATGATAAAATGGCGCGAGAATCCCCTATCCACAAAGTGTGATTTTTGCAGTTTAAAGGAACTTACACCATCAACCCGGGCCACAACCGTGTCGCCCGACTGTAAGTTCCGGATCTGTTGTATCAGTGGATGCTCTAATTCATAAATGGAGTGTCCCTTTAGGGCTTCCTCATTAACCGACAGCAGTTGCAGCGCCTTGGGATTTACCTGTTGTATACGGTTATCATAATCCAGAATGATGATGCCCGTTGGGGATGTATATATCAGTTTTTCTAAAAAAAAATGCTGCTGTTCCTGCATGGTACGCTCCTTTCTTAACTCATCCATCATCCGGTTATATACCCCAATCAGTTCATCAACCTCATGTTTACCGGTGGAGATTAGTTTTACGTTAAAATCCTTATCCTTAATGGCATCTACGCCCTGCATTAACAGTTTTAGCGGTTGTATCAACTGGCGGTAAAGCTGCCAGGCAATAACGGCAGATATGATGACAACAACCTCTGAGGCAATGAAGAATAGCTTATTATCGTTAAAAATAAAGTAAGTAAGCACCAGTGTTAACAGGTGCAGGGTAACCACAAATAAAATATATTTAGTCCTCAGCTTCATCGTAAGGGATCTGGTATTTATCCAGGCGGCGGTAAAGGGCGCTGCGTGTGAGGCCCAGCGCGGCGGCGGCCCGGCTTATTTTATTTTTATGGTGATCCATAGCGCGTTTGATCATCTCTACCTCTACCTCTTCCAGTGTGAGGGTCCCTACACCGGGCAGCTGCATATTACCTTTTTTTACCGGCGATAGCTCCAGCTGTGAGCGGAAATCATCAATACCAAGTTCATCTTTTTTACTCACCAGGATAGAGCGCTCCACCAGGTTTTTCAATTGCCTGATATTGCCGGGCAGCGGTAATTGCTGCAACCATTTCATAGCGGCCGGCGCTACGGATAGCTTTGGCCGATTATAAATATCTTTTAAGTTATTGATAAAAAACTCCACCAGTAAAGGGATGTCCTTTGGCCTGTCGCGCAGGGCGGGCAGGTAAACCGTGATGAGGTTGATGCGGTAAAGCAGATCTTCGCGGAAAGTACCCTTGCTCACCATGTCGTTCAGGTTTTTGTTGGTAGCGCAGACAATACGTACATCAACTGTTTTAGTGCGGCTGCTGCCCAGCACCTCGTAGGTACGGTCCTGCAGTACACGGAGCAGCTTTACCTGGCTGCTGGCATCCAGATCACCAATCTCATCCAAAAATATGGTGCCCTTATTGGACATTTCAAAACGACCGATCCTGTCAAACCTGGCATCGGTAAACGCCCCGCGGATATGGCCGAACATCTCACTTTCAAACAAGGAGGTACTGATACCACCCAGATTAACCTTGATAAATGGCTTGTTACGGCGCAGGCTGTTTTGATGGATAGCTTCGGCAATCAGTTCCTTACCCGTTCCGCTTTCACCCATGATGAGTACCGAAGCATCGGTTTGAGCTACGCGGCCAATGGTTTCCAGTATATCCAGCATTTTAGGGTCCTGGCCTATAATGTGCTGAAAGTTGTAGCTTTTGTCGAGCTGTGAGCGGGTGCGGTGACCGGCTTTATTATCCTGCAGATCGAGCAGGGTTTTTACCGATTGCACCAAGTATTCGTTGCTCCAGGGTTTATTGATAAAGTCGCTGGCGCCTATTTTCATACCGGCTACCGCCAGTTCAATACTGCCCCAGCCGGTTATCAGTATCACGGGTATACTGCTGTTGATTTGTTTTATTTTAGCCAGCAGATCAAGCCCTTCCCGACCGGATGTATCTATAGAAAAATTAAGATCGAGTATAATGAGCTCCGGATTTTGCTTCCGGATAGCCTTCAATGCTTCGGCCGGGCCTTCGGTACACTGCACATCATAGCCTTCGCCTTTGAGCAACAATACCAGCGAGGTGCGTACCGCTAAATCATCATCAATAACCAATATCATAACAGCAGGTTAATATCGTAATTATTCTTCATGTAAAGCCACCGCCGGGTAAATTGCCGCGGCCTGCCTGCCCGGGTATAACGAGCACAGTAATACCAGCGTGTAAATGAACAGGATAGCCAAGAATATGGCGGTTACATAAATGCCCGCCTCCATATTAAACACATGAAGTAAAGGGAACTGCACGGCAAAAAACACACCGATGATTAAAGATAGAGTGGCCAATATCAACGATTCGGTGATCAACTGTGATGAAACCGAGCCGCCTGACGCTCCTACTGCCCTGCGCAGCCCAATCTCGCCCCGGCGACGGTTGATATTATACCATAACACGCCAAAAATACCCAATGAAACATTGATAATAAGAAAAGCGGCTACAATAGAGAATATGATGATGGGGATTAAAGTACTCCTGTTGGTGCTTTCCCGTTTCTTTGAAAAATGCTCTATCTCTACCGATGCTTCCTTCATATAGCTGGCCACGGTTTTATACAATTTGCTCTCAAAAGCCGCATCGGCATCGGGCGATACTTTGATGACCAACTTACTTATATAGCGCATGTCGCCGGTATCTACACGATTGTACATAGCCATACCCGATGGTAAATAGTCGCCCTTGTCTTTAACATCCTGCACAACACCTATTACTTTTATCTTTCTAACATGTTTATCGTCCTGGCTATCGTCTATTAATTGCCCTAAGGCCCGGCCATTTCCAAATAAACTTTCCCTAAGCGAAGCATTGATAACTACCGACCTATTGATGCTTACCACGTCATCCTGGTTAAACCAACGGCCCTCCAATAAATTCATATTGAAAGCTTCACGATAGTTATCGCCAGTACGGTAAAAGTTAATGGGCCTTATTTCCCGTCCCTTATAAATAAGCCTGGTTGTATTTGTACTACTGGTAAACGGAATATTGCTTGATGCATAACTGAGCGTTTTTATCTGCGGCATATTTTTGAGCATAGCAGTCAGAGTGGCGTAATACTGCGTTACGGAGTCGGTAGTATGAAACTGCTTGTTGTTTTGAAAATTAATAACCCAAACGTTATTATAAGTAAGGCCCATTGGTTTTTTGTAGTTGCGGTAATAATAGACCAGGGAGGTAAACACCCCAAAGATGACCAGGAACGAAATAAATATTTCGGTGATCAATAAAAAGTTTTGCTTCTTTTTATTCCAGATGAGTTTGAATAAATGCTTTATCATAAAAGTTTTGATTAAAGGTTTAATTATTGCGCCTTTAAGGCGGTTACCACATTAAGTCTTGACATTCGCCAGGCTGGATACACGCCGGATAACAGGCCAAAAAACAAGCAAGCCAGTAAACTATACAGTAATACCACGGGATTGATAGTGAGATCAAGATCAGGTATAAATCCGCTGCTGTTAATAACCTGTAAAATAATTATGGTCAGTATAACACCAATAATACCGCCCAATATGGTGAGTATGATATTTTCTGTAATAAACTGGTAAACCAATGTTTTTGATGAAGCCCCGAAAGCCTTGCGCACACCAATTTCAGACGAGCGCTCCATGATGCGGGTGATGTTTACATTAACCAGGTTTACGGTGGGCAGCAACATAAACAACAAAACAAACAGGCTCATAAAAAGCAAAAAGCGTGCATAACCTGCATTATCGGCATTGCCAAAAAAACCGCGGGTAAAGGTTTCAAAGTATGTGTCGGCATCGGAATGCAGGGTATCAAAATCCTTTTTCATGTTATCGGGTATGGGTATCCGGGTAACCATTTGCTCGTACTCGGTGTGCATCTTCGTTACCAGTTGTTCAGATGGCGCAAGTAATATCGCGGAGTAATCGCCCCAAAAGTCCTTATTCCGGTAATCACTCTTAGCTACAGTATAAGGCAAAAACATATTGGCATAAAAAACTTCCTCAATCTCTGGCACGTTTTTAATTACACCTGTTATCCGATAGCTTATATTATCAGCTTCAATGTATTTACCAACTACGGTAACAGCATCGCCAAAATATTCGTTCCGGGTACGCTCGGAGATTACGGCTACACGGTCGGCTTTGTTAATTTGATCAGGGGTAAATGGCTTTCCTTCTATAAACTGATAATTAGCAATATTCCACAAATCGGCATTGGTGTACTTCATGTCGATCACTATTTTTTTGTTATTCACATACGCATTTGATGAAGTATTGCTGGAAACAATAGCCATTTTAACCCGCGTTTTTAAACTGCCAGCATAATGGGTTAAAAAATAAAAGGAGGAGCCACCACTATTTATCCATCCTTTTTTTGAGGTGTAGGTTAACCGTTTGATATACAGCGACCGGCTATTTTTATCGCCCGGATAAACCGGGTTGGTAACCTTTTCAATAAAAGCGGCAAGCACCATCAATACCGTAAGTGTTAAACTAATGCCAAACAGACTGATAAAGGTGAAGAACTTTCTGCGCCTTAATACCGCTATGGCTATTTTGAAATAATTTTTAAGCATGATATTAATTTTTAGCTGATGTATTACTGAACCTGCGAACCGTCAAATAAGCGCACAAGTCTGTGCGTTTTGTGGGCCATATTTTCATCGTGTGTTACCATCACAATGGTGGTACCCTCGTTACGATTAAGGTTGATAAGGATATCCATGATCTCGTTGCCCATGGCGCTGTCCAGGTTGCCGGTAGGCTCATCGGCCAGGATAATTTCCGGCCTGCCAACAATGGCCCTAGCTATAGCCACACGCTGCCGCTGACCACCCGATAACTGCGTTGGGAAGTGTTTGATACGGTTAGACAATCCTACTTTAGCCAGCGCTTCCGTAGCCAATTCTTTACGCTCTTTGGCGGTAGTGTTACGGTATAATAGCGGCAGCTCTACGTTATCCAACACCTGCAGATCATTGATCAAATGATAGCTCTGAAAAATAAAACCCAGTTTCTGGTTCCTGAACTGCGCCAGTTGCTTATCGGATAAATGATCGGTCTTTTGATCGCTTATCCTGATGTCGCCTTTGGACGGTGTATCCAGCAATCCCATGATATTAAGCAGCGTACTTTTGCCGCAGCCCGATGGCCCCATAATGGATAAAAATTCGCCTTTGGCCACATCAAGACTAATGCTGTTAAGGGCCAGTGTTTCGATAGTATCTGTACGGTATACTTTCTCAATATTTTGTAAACGGATCATATTTTTTAATTAGTGAATTATTGATTTAGTGAATTAGTGATAAGGCTTAGGTAATTATTTAGTGAATTAGTGATTTAGTGAATTAGTGATTTGTTTATTTTTTTGACTTTTTACTTTTGACTTATTCCCCTACTGGTACGTTATCTTATGGTTGGTTTCAAAATCATATAACGACAGCTGGCGCAGTTGGTAATAGGCTCCCCAGAAATCGCGGAGCGAGGTGATATAATCGCGCTTGGCCTGATCGTTTTCACGGAAGGCAATGCCCAGATCGGTGATGCCCAGATCGCCCAGCACGTAGCGTTCGCGGGCTATTTTATATTTTTCTGAGGCTATGCTGTCGGCCTCGGCGGTATATACCAGTTGCTCTTTCATCATATTAAAAAGGGATACCTGCGTTACAATTTGTTGTTTAAAAGTTTGCTTATCCTGCTCCACCGTATACTCCGTAAGTTGCTGGTTAGCCAGCGCCGTTTTGGTGCGCGATTTTGACCTGCCCCAATCCAATATAGGTACCGACAGCGTTAACTGTACTATCTGCTGGTTTTGCGGGTTATTGTAAACCCCGGTAATACTGGTGGCCGTATTTGAAAAACCCAGGTTAGCATTAAGCGTTGCTTTCAAACCCGTTTCGCCTTTGGCTTTAGCTACATCCCTTTTAGCTTCTGCTACTTTCCGTAAAAACCCTATAGCATCTGCCCGGTTGGCATAGGCCTCGGCCAAAACCTTATCTGATGTAACCGTCATCTGGCTGATATTTTGGGGTATTGCCAATACAATTTTGCTGTCATCTTCCAGTCCGGTGTAGCTACGAAGATTGAGGGTAGCCACTTCAATATCGCGTTTGGCGGTACCTACTGCTTTTTTAGCGTTGATCAGTTCCAACTGTAATTGCAATATTTCGTTTTTTGATACTTTCCCTAAATCGAGCTTGATATTGGCTATAGCCATTATTTTTTGCGTATTGGTATAATTGGTTTCGGCAATGTGCAAGTTAACCTGCGCCAGCAACAGATCAAAAAAATACCCTTCAACGGTAACCGCTATATTTTCCTGGTCTTCGATATACTTCTGTTTGCTCTCGTTATATTTTAGCGGTTCAATTTTTTTATCCCATTTGAGTTGGTTAAACTGAAAAAGCGGCTGTGTATAAGCAATACTATACGGAACACCGTTATACAAGGCGTTATGCCTGTCGAAATCGGTAAAACGCTGTAGTTGGGTTCTGCCGTAAATAGTACCGCCGGTAGCGGTAATACTCTGGCTAAAATCCAATTGTAGGGATGAGTTATCATTATGCACAGGCTGAAACAATATGGTACCATCGGGCTGCTGTACCTGGGTAAAGTTTTTATTATAATCTGGCAGGGTACCGCTCAGGGCCAGCTGCGGCTGATAGTTTGATTTATAGGTACGGTACTCCCAGTACTTGGTTTCGCGTAAGGTAGCCGCCTGTTTAGCCGCTATGGAGTTTGCCTTGGCCATTTCAACCACCTGCTGCAGGGTTAGCCGCAGTGTATCGCTGTTACTGCGGCCAAATGCCCCTGCGCTCATGGTTAACAAACTTATGATGTATAGAATCCTCATTTTTCTTTAATATATTGATCTGCTATCCACTCAATCCCCCCGCCCTCTGGCAGGAGGATTAATGTTATGAAGAACTCCCTTCCCACAGGAGCTGAGTGGTTTATCAGTTAATAGTTACCTCTTTTGAGTTTTTATATTCGCTCATATCCGAGGTGATCACCACATCGCCAGGTTTTACACCGCCTTTAATCTCCACAAAATCAAAATTGCTGAGGCCGATATGAACCGTCCGGCGCTCGGCTTTTGAGCCATTAATCACAAAAATATCCTGGAGCGATGATCCCTTAAATGCCGGGCCATTGGCCACTTGCATTACCTTGCTATGTGCTGCAGTTACCAAAAAAACATCTACTTTCATATTGGGTCGCAGCAGCTTGCTGGAGCGATCGTCCAGCTGGATATCAAAAGAAATAATGCTGTTTTGAATGGATGGCGATACATTGGTCACGTGACCGCGCAGCTGTTTATCATTCACCCTCACAATAACCGGAATTCCGGCATGTAACTGATCAACCGAATTATCAGATATGCTGCCTTGCACCTTAAAACTGCCCAGATCGGCTATGCGGGCCAGCGTTTCACCTTCATGTATATTGGCACCTATGTTTTTGTTTACGTAGGTAATCACCCCTTTGCGGGTAGCCACTATGTTAGCCAGGTTAAGCTTGCGTTGCAGGGCGCTCAGGTCGCTTTGCTGAATGGCGGCGGCAATCTCGGCCTCCTTGATCTCTATCCGCATGGTTTGCTGCTTATTTTTGATCTCGTTTTCCAGCTGCTTTTTTTCCAGCTGGGCCACCTTCAGGTTAAGCTCTGCCTGTTCAATATTTTCGCGGGTACCGCCGCCTGCCTTATACAGGCGTTTGGCGTTTTCAACCGCATCGGCCAGGTTGCTGATGTGTAGTTGTTTGATATCGTTGTTCGACTTGATATCATAAAAACTTTTGCCGAGGTCGAGTTTTAGTTTGCTGATCTCGTTGCGTTTTGATTCCAGTTGAAAGTTGAGCTTATCATACTCGGTTTGAGTAGCGGTTTTATCAAGTGTGATGACGGATTGCCCCACATTTACTTTATTACCGGCATCCATCAGGGCGTTTTTGATGGAGGCATTGATGGGGCTGGTGATGATCTCTTCAAACTCGGGTAAAACCTCACCGGTAGCATTGATAGTGTTTTCGATATTACCCACCTGAACAGCCGAAGCAGTAATTTGTGATCTGTTTATTGATGACTTGATGAATCCCCTCAGTATCCATACAGCCAGCACCAAACCGCTGATTACGATCATCACGATCAGTACGGCTTTCCGGCGTTTTTGCGTAGTTACTTCAAGGGCTATTTCCTTATCCATTTTGATACTTTTTGGATAGGGATTTGCAAGAGCTATACCAATATTAAAATATTGGCTATCAAATAATTACTGATTTTATATTTTCAAAAAATGATCGATTCCGGACATTTTTGATGATAATGGACAGGTGGGATTGGGTGTGGGGAGTGGGAATCCAGACTTACGAAGTTTTGAAAACTTCGTAAGTCTTTAAATATTCTGTCATCCTGAGGAACGAAGGATCTATTAATCCACATGCTTGTTGGTGAATAGCTGCTTCACTCCGTTCAGCATTACAAATCTGTTTTTGTGTGAAGAATTAAATAACAAAATGTCATTTCGAACGAGGTACGAGGAGAAACTATCTCTTGAGCGGAGCGAAAAATCTTTTGCGCGGGATGAACTAATCGTATAAGGTTTCTCCCTACGGTCGAAATGACATGATGGAAAATAAATTTAAAAATCCGAATAGGCTGCCGGATACAAAAATATAATATCCGCATGCGATACATTGTTCTGGTATTCCGGTTTGGCTACGAGGCTTTTCCAGTAGGCGTCATTATTAAAAGCTTCCCAGTGCTTGTCGCGGTCGGCCTTGTTGTTAAAAGTGGTCATGTACATAAGGTTGGGCATACGGCTGCCGGCAATCACTTCGGAGTAAAACACAGCATTAAAACCAAGGCGTTTAAACAAGCCTACTTCGTCGCCTACATTAAACATACGCACTTTGTTAAAATTATACTTTTCGGTTGCACTTTCATAGCTGCGCAGTTCATATACCCTGTCGGCTTTGGCGCCTGTTAAATTGGGTACAGCCGGGGAGGGCATACCCGGGAAAGCCTGCAATACAATGGTTTCTATACGGGTATAAGGTGCATCTTTATAATCGGCATTGATATAGTCGTCGCCATTGGTTAAATATTCGGTATCGCCTTGCAATTTTTTATCCATATTCACCAGTTTATCAAAAGTGGCGAAAGGGGTAAAAACATAAATACGCATATCGGCAGTATCCTGCTTAACCGGTTTAAATACACCCACGGTTTTTACGCCCGCCCGGTGCATGGCTGGCACATAGGCTTGCTCCAGGTAACGCTCAATCCTTCCCTCCTGCGCTGCGGTTTTGTAATGATATATTTTAAGCTGATAATAAACCCTTTTAGCTGCCATAGCCGAGGAAGCCGACAGCCCCAGCATAAAAAACAAGATCAACGCGAACAGTGAATAACGGGTTTGGTAAAGTGATTTCATGAGTTTATTAAATGCGGTAAAGATAGGTTCAAATCTGGTGATTTTTTGTTTTTTTTATCGGGATTTGTTTCAATTTTCAGGGCGTAAGCAGCTATAAAAAAGGCCCATAAATTTTCATTTACAGGCCCTGTTTTTTTTTAAACGAATACGGGATATTACAACTCGCGTACCCAGATGTTCCGGAAGCTAAGCGGTTCGCTTTTATCACCGTGTGCCTGTAATTTGATTGGAGCGGCACCATGTTTTTTACCTTCGTATGATGCCTTGCCAATGTATTGGGTTGGGCCCCATAGTTCAAAGTTATTTTCAACCAGTACACCGTTAAAGAATACGGTAGCTTTGGCTGCTGATTTTAATGAACCATCCTCATTAAATACTGGTGCGGTCCAGATTACATCATACACGTTCCATTCGCCTGGTTTACGGCAAGGGTTTGCCAATGGGATAGCTTGTTTGTACAAACTGCCAGCCATACCGTTAACATAAGTTTTGTTTTGGTATGAATCTAAAACCTGTAGCTCATAACCGGCATCGCCTTTGCCTAATGAGGCCAGGAAAATACCGCTATTACCGCGGGCCTGTCCTTCGCCGGCAATGTTGGCAGGTACGCGCCACTCAATATGCAACTGGTAATTGGTGAATTTTCTTTTGGTTTCGATATTGCCTTTGGTTTTATCAACGGTTAAAATACCGCCTTTAACCACCCATGTTGCCGGTGTTTGATCAGCCACAGAAACCCATTCGTCCTGATTTTTGCCATCAAATAAAACAATAGCGTCAGACGGGGCCTCGCCCAATACTTTTCCCGGAACAACTACTTTTGGTATTGGTTCCCAGGTTTCGGTATCTTCTGGTTTTGCCTGTTGCGCGCTGGCTACAAAAAAGCTTCCTGCTAAAAGCGCTGTTAATACAATTGGATATTTCATATCAGTATTATAGTTGGTTTTAAATTGAGAATCAAGATGTAAGAGTCAAGAATCAAGACTTAAGAATATAGCAGCGAGTGCTTTTTTCTTGATTCTTGGCTCTTGATTCTTGCCTCCCTCTTATACATGTAGTGTATTTTTCAAATACGATGCACTTTTGGCAATGCTCACATACGGATCGATATTGGTATAGTTTTCCTGCTCAACAATAAAATGTTTAATGCCGGCCAGTTTGGCTTTGCCTAAAATGGTTTTAAAATCAATATCGCCATTGCCAATTTCGGTGTTCAGTTCGGCATTGGTTTTATCACGGTCCTTAATGTGTACAAAGGTAAAACGACCCGGATGTTTCTGGAATATAGCCAACGGATCCTGACCGGCGCGAACTACCCAGTACAAGTCCATTTCCATATTCACCAGTTTAGGATCGGTATTGTTCAGTACTACATCATAAAAAGTAGTATCTCCTACCGGGTGCCATTCAAAATTATGGTTATGGTAGCCCAGTTTTAAGCCAGATGCCTTGCAGATCTCGGCAATCTTATTCATCTTTTCGGCAACACCTTTGCAGTCGTCAACCGTTTTGATAAAGTTGTGGTTAAGCGAAGGGATAATGATATACGTTTGACCGATGGTATTGGCCACTTCGATATATGCTTTCAGATCGTCGGTTTTACCACTGCCAAAATACTGGTCAAGGCCATAGTGCCCGCTTGGTGTGCTCAAGCCGTTATCTTTTAACAGCTGACCAAAATCTTTACCCTGTAAACCCCAATAACCGGTTTGCTGATTAAAACCAAAGGTTTCTACTTCTTTGTAACCGGCTTTGGCAACCTGTGCTATCACCCCTTTTACGTCTTTTGGCAGTTGATCACGCAAGCTATATAATTGCAGCCCTACACCATTGGTACTTTTGGCCGATAGTAAATTAGGTTTTATCATCACACCTGCCGCAACTAATCCGGCTTGTGCTAAGAACGTTCTTCTGGTTGTCATGTATAATTATTTGGTTAATGTATTGGTTAGAGCAGTTGTAAACCATAAGGTTTAAACATCGCAAATATGTACCGCTTTACGTAAAGAAGCTATATGATCTGGTTGCTTCGGAATAAATTCCTGTGCTACAAAGCCTTTATGCCCTACGCCTACTATAGCTTTCATAATGGCCGGGTAATATAACTCCTGCGTATCGTCAATTTCGTTACGGCCGGGTACACCACCGGTATGATAGTGCGCGATGTATTGGTGATTGTCTCGGATATTACGGATCACATCGCCTTCATCTATCTGCATGTGGTATATATCATACAGCAGCTTAAAGTTTTCGGAGCCCAGTCTTCTGCAAAGCTCAGCCCCCCATGATACACGGTCGCATTGGTAATCTTTATGGTCTATCTTACTGTTCAGCAGTTCCATTACCAATACTACATTATGCTTTTCGGCAAGAGCTACCAAGGGTTTCAGACCTTCCACACAGTTGTTCCAGCCGGTTTCGTTATCCTTACCACGGCGGCTACCACTAAAGCAGATAAGGTTTTTATACCCTGCAGCTGCCACCTTAGGGATCATTTCCGTATAGTTCTTCTGCAATTGGGCATGAAACTGCTTATCACCAAAACCATCGGTGAGGTTTATCTCGGCACCATTACACATAGATGAGTACAGGCCATACTTTTTAAGCGTAGGCCAGTCGGCAGGGCCAACCAGGTCGATCCCTTTGATGCCGATATCTTTGGCAGCTATGCAAAGTTGCTCCACACTTATATCGCCATAACACCAGCGGCAAACCGCATGGTTAATATTTCCTTTAAGCGTATCAGGTAACATCTGTTTATCTTGTTCGGTTGATGTAAATGAGGTAAGCACGCCCGACGCTGTGATTGCCGCCGTGCCCGCAAGCATGTTTTTGATAGCCGATCTCCGGTTTTGGTTTGATCCCATGGTTTAGTTATTTGCAGGTTGATTAATAGCTTCACTATCTTTTTTGTCCTTAAAGAACAGCACAAACAGGATAAACACTACAGCCGCTATACCGGCAGGTATCAGCCATATCATTTTCCAATTATGCCCGGCAGGACTGTTATAACTGTCGGAAATTAACCCGGCAATATAAAAGCCGATCAACATACCTACACCATAAGTAGCCAGGGTTATCATACCCTGCGCGGCGCTTTTATATTGAATACCCGCCTTTGAATCAGTATAGATCTGTCCGGAAACAAAGAAGAAATCATAACAAACACCATGAAGCGCGATACCTATGAGCAACAGGAAGCTTAATTCGCCGGCGTTACCGTAAGCAAACATCGCGTACCTAACCGCCCATGCCAGCATACCTACCAGGATCGTTTTTTTAAACCCGAATTTCTTAAAGAAGATAGGCAGGCAAAGCAGGAACAACACCTCCGAACCCTGACCAATAGCCATTTTCCCGGTTGGGTTATCAACCTTAATATCGGCTAAAAAGGCGCCTGCATTTTGGTAGTAGAACGCCAATGGAATACAGATCAGGATAGAAGCCACAAAGAACACCGCAAAGTTCTTGTCTTTCAGCAGTTTCAATGCATCAAGACCAAGTACCTGCGAAACGCTAACTTTTTCGCCTTTGGCAACCTTAGGCGGAGTGTTTGGCAGTGTGAAACTGAATAAACCTAAAACCAGGGAAGCAATTCCTGCCATGAGGAAGGTGTTTTTTAAAAAGCCCTGAGCAATGCCATTGGGTGAATCCCAGTGAAACAAATAGCTTATCGATACCCCCGCCAATATCCAACCTACAGTTCCCCAAACACGGATAGAGGAAAACTCCTTCTCCGGATCGGTCATCTGGTTAAATGAAACGGAATTTACCAGCGCAAGCGTTGGCATATACAATATCATGTAACCCAATACATACGGGTAAAACGCGCCTACATCTGATGCTTTGTACATCTGATACATGAGTACAGCGCCTGCTATATGCAGTATACCTAATATTTTTTCGGCGTTAAAATACCTGTCGGCAATTAAGCCAATAATAAAAGGCGCTATGATAGCACCCCATGATTGGGTAGAAAATACAGATCCGGCCTGAACGCCTGTGGCATGTAGTGTTTTATCTAAGAATGCTCCTAATGTTACAAACCATGCTCCCCAAATAAAAAATTCGAGGAACATCATGGCAGAAAGTTTTACCCTGATTCCAGTGGTCATAGTTGTTTTTTAAGTAGATGAAATCAGGTTATTTTTTCAGGGATAAAACGTATTTAACCATTTCTTTAGCATCATCTAAAGATACAGTTGGGTGTGGTGTCATTGGGATATCGCCCCAGTTACCTTTACCACCGTCAATAACTTTTTTAGCCAGGGTTTCAATGTTGGTTTCTGTAGCTGGATATTTAGCCGCTACATCCTGAAACGCAGGACCTATTATTTTTACATCAACCTTATGGCAGGTATTGCAATCTGCTGCAGCAATTAAACTTTCGCCTTTGGCTGAACCTGCTGATCCGCCAGCCGCTTCTGTACCTGTTTTTGCTACAACGGTATCAGCATTAGCATCAGCCGCTTTTGCGGTTTGGTTTGCCGCGCTGGTGCTGTCGCTACCGCCTTTGTTTGATGAATTGCTACCGCAAGCTGTAACTACCGCGCTGATACAAAGAATAAAAAAAGCCTTTTTCATGAGTTTTTTGTTTTTTTAATAATAACCTGGCAGGGTCATATCTGTTTTATTTTTACTAAGCTGCCCGGTTTACTTCTGTTTTTTTGGGATTGGTGAATAATACGGCCGAAAAATACAATTTTTTATCATAATCAGTGTACTTTTTACACGATAACTGTATTTAATGGCGTTGTTTTTTTTCTGCCGCGCATATATAATACCAAACCGCCGAAAGCAACTATCAATGCTACAGGAATAATGAGCGTGGTATTCAGTACTTCGGGACCAGCCGCTGACCTGGCCGCATCAAAAGCCTTAGCCATGTCTGTACCTGCCGCTGCCGACCGGTAAGCATCCAGACTGGCTCCTGCCGGAAGTTTCTGAACCATGATAGCATCATAACGTCCTCCCATAAACATCATATAAATAGATACGCCGAACATGCCTGCACCGCCCATCAGGTTTAAGCCAACAGCTCCGGTACGAGGCAGGTTTTCGGCTACAAAGCCTATCATACAAGGCCAGAAAAAGGCTACACCTAATCCAAAAACAACAGCAGCCAGATAAATGGCGTCGCCGTGCAGGTGAACCATCAGGAAAATACCCAGGGCCGATAAAACCGCAGAAATAAGCAATACGCCCTGAGGAGCCAACCGGTGTACGATGGGACCGGCGAATGCCCTGCCCAATACCTGTACGGATGCTACGAAAGTGAGAATTAGGATAGCATTGTCGGTAACCGTTTTGAACAATACATCCGTCCATTGATTAGTAAATAATTCTGTTATAGCAGTACCAAACATACAGATGATCATGAACAGAAATAAAGGGTTCATCAAAGAAACATACATATCGCTTGTGCTTACACCTGCTGATACCCTTTCGGTAACCGGGAACTCCAGTTTGGAGAACAGGAAGCCATAAATCAATGTTGGAATAAGCATAATGGCTACTTCTAACTGCGATATCCAGTAAGGCTTTGGAGATACACCATGCGCCAGCGCTGTATCCAGCCCAAACACAACCAATGTACCGATCACGATACCCGCCGGGAACCACAAGTGAAAGTGATTAAGCTTGGTGGTTTTATTGTCGGTATATAAAGAAGCCACCAACGGATTACAGGAAGCCTCGACCGTTCCGTTGGCGATACCGATCATCAGTGTCGACAGAAACAGGGTCCAGTATCCATTAGCGAAAATGGTAAGCAGGATACCTATCAAATGAAAAACAAAAGCCGATACCAGCAATTTTTTCATGCCGATGATATCTACAATAAAGCCCCCCACAATGATAGCTAAGGGGAAGCCCCAAAAAGCTGTTGCAGCAATAGTGCCCAGTTCTGAGCCATTAAGGTGAAATCTGACGCCCTGATCGTTCAATATACCTGCACGGATACCAAAGGATAGTGATGTTACTAACAGAGATAAACAACTGGCCCTGAAAAGCTGTGTACGGTTAATGGTTTGCATTTAAAGATAATTAGGTTTTAATTTAATTGGTTAATTGGTTACCAAATATAATGCTTTTACCTTCTCACTTATCACCTTTATGTTTTGTCATGCTGAGCGTAGCGAAGTATCTATTCGTGAACATGTATGCAGACGAGCAGATACTTCGCTACGCTCAGGATGACAAAGTATTTTAGGACAAGGGGTGATTATATCCCCAGCGTTTTCCTGTTAAAAGCTTCATCAGAACCTGATGCCGCGAAATCGTCGAAAGCACGCTCGGTAACCCTGATGATATGATCCTTGATAAATGTGGCACCTTCTCTTGCCCCATCTTCGGGATGTTTAAGCGCGCATTCCCATTCTAATACGGCCCACCCTTTATAATCATATTGAGTTAACTTGCTAAATATACCCTTGAAATCAACCTGGCCATCACCCAACGAACGGAAACGGCCCGCGCGATCTACCCAGTTCTGGTAACCACCATAAACACCTTGGCGACCAGTAGGGTTAAATTCGGCATCTTTTACGTGGAACATTTTGATGCGCTCGTGATAGATATCGATATATTCAAGATAATCCAGACATTGTAGTACAAAGTGCGATGGATCATACAACAGGTTGGCGCGTTTATGATTGTTCACTTTTTCCAGGAACATTTCATAAGTGATACCGTCATGCAGGTCTTCGCCGGGGTGAATTTCGTAGCAAAGGTCGATGCCATTGTCTTCATACACATCCAGGATCGGTTTCCAGCGCTTAGCCAGCTCATCAAATCCGGTATCTACTATACCTGCAGGACGTTGCGGCCATGGATAAACCATTGGCCAAAGCAAAGCTCCGCTGAAAGTTACAGAGGCGTTTAGTCCTAAATTTTTGGAAGCCTGCGCGGCATATTTTACTTGCTGCACAGCCCATTTTTGTCTTTCAACCGGGTTATTACGAACAGCCTCCGGTGCGAAAGCATCAAATAGCGAATCATAAGCTGGGTTTACGGCTACCAGCTGACCTTGTAAGTGGGTTGATAGTTCTGTGATCTCCAAACCGGCAGCGTTCACAATGCCTTTGATCTCATCGGCGTAAGTTTTGCTTTCGGCAGCTTTTTGCAGATCGATAAAGCGGGCATCATTGGTTGGCAGCTGAACGCCTTTGTAACCCAGGCCTGCGGCCCATTTACAAATAGACTCCAAACTGTTAAATGGCGCTGTATCGCCTATAAACTGCGCTAAAAATATGGCAGGTCCTTTTATAGTTGTCATAGTTTTTTTAAATAGAAAATTCAGTCCACTTTTTATCTGATTTACCCGAGGCTATTACATTTTCAATAAATGCCATGCCTCGTACCCCCTCTTTTACTCCCGGAAAATCCAGTTCTTCGGGTGTTGCAGTTCTGCCCTCAATACCAGCTTTAACGGTTAACGCAAAGTTGCGGTAAAGGTTGGCAAAGGCTTCCAGGTAACCTTCGGGGTGACCAGCGGGTATACGGGTATTATGCTGCGCGAACGAACTGGTGTAACCACCGCCTGTGCGCCATACCTCCATCGGTTTGTCGGTGTACATCACGGTTAATGAGTTAGCATCGCTTTGGTGCCATTCCAGTCCGCCATTTTCGCCGTAAACGCGTATTTTAACGTTATTTTCTTCGCCAGCGGCAATCTGGGTAGCGGTTAGTACGCCGCTCGCACCATTGTTGAATTTAAGCAGCGCGGCACCGTCATCATCCAATTTGCGACCTTCAACTACGATATTTATATCGGCACAAATTTTAGTAACCTCTAAACCAGTCACATATTCGGCCAAGTTAAAGGCGTGGGTACCGATATCGCCCATGGCGCCTGCTATGCCACTTTTACCCGGATCGGTGCGCCATGAAGCCTGTTTATTATCATCGCCTTCCAAAAAGCTGCTGAGCCATCCCTGCGGATATTCTACATACACTTTACGGATGGCCCCTAATTTTCCTGCTTTTATTAATTGTTTGGCCTCTTTAACCATCGGGTAGCCGGTATAGGTATGGGTAAGGCAAAATAATTTACCTGTAGCCTTTACTATTTTATCCAGCTCTTTGGCTTCGGCTAAAGAAAAAGTCATGGGTTTATCTAAAACAACATGAAAGCCATTTTCCAGCGCCATTTTTGTTGGGGCGAAGTGTACGTGGTTGGGTGTTACAATACTGATCACCTGTACGCGCTGGTCCTCTGGCAGTTGTTTTTCTTTTTCGATGAGTTCGGTGTATGAGTTGTAGATGCGATTGGCGGGTAATCCCAATAACAAACCGCTGGCTTGTGATTTTTCGGCATTGCTGCTAAAAGCGCCGCAAACCAGTTCATATTCACCATCTATACGTGCGGCTATGCGGTGCACGGCGCCAATAAACGCGCCCTGACCACCACCGATCATTCCTAATCTTAGTTTCATTTGTAGTTTAATGTGTTAGTATCAAGTAGTTAGTACCAAGTATCAGGATCTGCTATAAATGTCAAATATCAAGACGTTGTTTTCCTCGTCTTGATACTTGATACTAGCTACTTGATACCTGAAACTAAAAACTAATTTATCAGGTAGCCCAGGCTTTATCACCTTTTTTGTAGGGCACGTTGCCGTCATAACGTCCGGGTACAGCAATGTAGCGCAGGGCTTTAGTTGCACCAACTTCCGAGGTAAAGTAACCCAGCAGGGTTAACTCTTTCATCATACGGAAGTAATGGTTCGGATCTTCGGGCTTTTTGTTTTTGGTGTAGTTCTTTTGTTCGGCATCCAGTTCGGTAAGCAATTCGGTGCGTTGTTTAGCATCGGCTTCCATAAACGATTTACTGAATTTTTTCTTGCTGGCCTCATCCAGATCAGATATACCTTTTACAAATATCTTCTGATCCTCTGGTTTATAGCAATCCTGAACCATCAGGGCCATAAATTTGCCTATAGCGGCGGCTTTGGCTCCTGGGGTGCTGGTAGCAGGTAAAATGGTTTCGCCAATTTCATCAAATAAAGCAACGTTGTTTTCATCAAACAATTCGTTCACTTTTTTGGAGCTTGGTTTACAGCCCGAGATAAAAAACTCAGCGCCGATAATGGTACCTCCCAGTATCAATCCAACCCTGCCTAAAGCTTCTCTTCTATTCATGGTATTTATTGATTTATTGAATTAGTGAGTTAGTGAATTTTAATATTGAATTAGTGAGCCTAAATATAAAATTAGTGATCGGTAAAATTTACTTTTTCCAATCACTAATTCACTAAATCGCTAATTCAAAATTAATTTATGCTTTCAGTTTAAATCCATCAGGATAATCCCTTTGGATGTATTGGTTCACGGCGTCAAAGTTGGTCACTTTCATGGCTTTGTTATCCCATAATAGTTTTACCTGACCACCTTTTAAATCATGACCACGTACAGCCAAGTTAGCCATTAACAGGGCTTCGGTAAGCGGACCAGCTTTGTCAAATGATGAGCTCAGTTCGGTTTTACCATATCCGGCTATACAACCTTCAACCCATTGTGCATAGTGGCCATCGGCACCACCCGGTACACGTTTCCATTTCTGAGGCGCATTGGCGCTTGCTGTTAATGATTTTGGTAACAGTGTAGCCGCGTCTGAATAAGTACTGGCATACATTTTACCTTTTGTACCGATAAATAATGTACCATTACCTTCTTCGCCGCCAAATTTTTCATTAGCTTCTAATTCAATAGGCCTTTCTGGTGTAATACCACCATCCATCCAATGCATGGTAACATCACCTTTTGTTTTCTCGGTTTTAGGGAAAGTTAAGGTAATGTGGCTTGATGGTGGGCAGCTTTCAGGAAAGTGGCCTTGTTTAAACTCATCCACATAAACACTACCTACGCTGGCCTGAACATCTTTTACATATTGTAAACCCAGCACTCGGAACGGAGCTTCAACCAGGTGGCAGCCCATATCGCCCAGGGCGCCGGTTCCGTAATCCCACCATCCGCGCCAGTTAAACGGCACCAGTTTATCTACGTAATCTTTTTTAGGCGCTGTACCCAACCACAGGTTCCAATCCAGTTCTTTTGGAATTTCTTTTGCCGGCTGAGGCCAGGCAATACCCTGAGGCCATACCGGACGGTTTGTCCAGCAGTAAATGGTATGCACATCACCAATCAAATCGGCATCATACCATTCAGACATTAAACGGGTACCATCATTTGATGATCCCTGGTTACCCATTTGGGTTACTACTTTATATTTCTTGGCAGCCTCGGTTAATAAACGAGCTTCCCAGATATCATGCGTTAATGGTTTTTGAACATACACGTGTTTGCCCAGTTGCATAGCATGGTAGGCAATTAAAGCGTGGTTATGATCTGGTGTAGACACTGATACCGCGTCGAAATGCTTCGACTCTTTATCATACATCTCGCGCCAATCTTTGTAATACTTGGCTTTAGGGAATTTAGCACGTGAATTTGCTGATCTTCTGTCGTCTACATCGCACAGAAAAGCGATCTCGGCTTTTCCGCTTTTGTAAAAGTTGGCAATATCACTCTGGCCCTTACCGCCTGCGCCTACACCGGCAATAAGCAGTTTGTCGCTGGGTGCTGTAAAGCCTTTGCCGCCCAACACAAAACGTGGAACGATCATAAAACTTGCCGCGGCTAATGTGCCTTTTTTAAGGAAATCCCGTCTGGAGGCGTCGGGAGTACTTTTGTCCTGTTCTTCAGTCATTGGTTTGTATATTTTGGATATCCGGTTAATTAGATCTCGTTTTTCTTTAAGGCCTCAACCGCGTAGTTGGCTGCACGGGCGGTCATGGCCATATAAGTAAGTGATGGGTTCTGGCATGCGGCCGAGGTCATGAATGAACCATCGGTAACAAATACGTTTTTGGCATCCCAAACCTGGTTCCACTGGTTCAGTACCGATGTTTTTGGATCGCGGCCCATACGTGCGGTTCCCATTTCATGAATACCACGGCCCAGGTATGGGTTTTTGCTGCTTGTTTGTACATTTTTAACACCTGCGGCCTCCAGCATGGCTTTACCTTCGCTTTCCATAGCGATACGCATTTTTTTCTCGTTGTCTTTCAGTTCCGCGTCAATAGCGATAACCGGAAGGCCCCATTTATCTTTTTTGGTTTTATCGATGAAAACCTTATTGTCATGGTAAGGCAGGGTTTCGCCAAAACCACCCATACCAACAGACCATGAGCCTGGTTCGGTTAAGGCATCTTTAAAGGCTCCGCCAATGCTCAGTTCGGCAATGTCACGGCTCCATCCTTCGCGGCTTGCACCACCCTGGTAACCAAAACCACGTATAAAATCGCGTTTATCGTTACCCAGATTGGCAAAACGGGGAATATAAAATCCGTTTGCACGGCGCCCGAAGTAGTACTTATCCTCATAGCCCTCTACATGGCCCCAGGCATTAACATTTAAGTGGTGATCCATCAGGTTATGACCCAGTTCGCCGCTGCTGCTGCCTAAACCACCTTCCCAAACATCATTTGCCGAGTTCATCAGGATCCAGGCAGAGTTAATGGTAGATGCATTCAGGAACACAACTTTGGCAAAATACTCATAGGTTTTGTTGGTTTCGGCATCCAGTACCTCTACACCTTTGGCTTTTTTGGTATCCTTATCGTACAAAATTTTGGTTACGATAGACCATGGCCGAACGGTTAAGTTACCGGTAGCCATAGCCGCTGGTAAGGTAGCTGATTGTGTGCTGAAATAAGCCCCAAAAGGACAACCCAACCAACATTTATTACGATACTGGCAATTAGTACGGTTATTATGTGGCACGGTGATATTGGCTGTACGACCAATGATCATGGCCCGCTCTTCTTTATAATATTCTTTTAAACGTTTGGCTACATCTTTTTCAACCACGTTCATTTCCATGGGCGGCATAAAATCGCCATCCGGTAAAATGGCCAGGCCATCTTTATTGCCAGATATACCTGCAAACTTTTCGGCATAGCTGTACCACGGGGCGATATCTTTATAACGGATAGGCCAATCCACAGCGATACCATCTTTCAGGTTGGCTTCAAAATCAACATCGGCCCAACGGTATGATTGCCTGCCCCACATGAGTGAACGGCCGCCCACGTGATAACCACGGAACCAGTCAAATCTTTTAACCTCGGTATATGGACTGTCTTTATCACTTGCCCAATAATCAAGGTTGGTTTCATTAAGCGGATAATCCCGCTGTAATACCGGGTAATCTTCGATCATTTTTTGCGTACGCCCACCACGATGCGGGAATTCCCACGGCGCTTTGTTAGCGTTCACATAATCCTTAATGTGCTCGATATTACGACCACGCTCCAGCATAATGGTTTTTAAACCTTTTTCTGTTAGTTCCTTGGCAGCCCACCCGCCTGAGATTCCTGAGCCAATGACTATAGCGTCATAAGTGTTTGCAGACATATTTATTCGGTTAAAATGAAATTGTTTAATACTTGGTTATCCGGCTAAATGTATGAATAAAAATTATTTTACAATATGTCATTGTGTTTTTTTTACACATTGAAATAATTTAATTCGGTTTATCAATTTAAGTTTTTTGGCCTGGCATTTAGGAACTCATATTCCCACAAGCCTAAAGTAAAATCACTCTATTATATTACCTATTTGTATACCGAAAATTTAAAATAAAAACACATTTAAAAAACACAAAGTATTATATATCAATAAGTTTTAAAAAAACAGGATCAAAAAAATATAAATACAATTTAAGCTGTATCTTCACCTGTATATCCTCTTTTTTTACTTCATTAACAGCATTTTGGTTGCATAAACTGTAAAAGCTACATTTTTTGGCAGCCATACGCCTGTACATATTTTGGTAAATTGTTTTAGCAAAACCTTGTTAAATATGTCAGTGACCATTTGATGCAAACATTTTTTATTATTTAACTGGGGTGTCGGGCCTATAAAAGATTTCCAAACTTAATAATTTTCACTACTAAAAAAAGAGTAGGTCTGGAAATTTATTGCCTTGGTGAAATTACCTTAATAATATCAATAACCCCATTTTTTCATGGTTTGTAAATCAATTTTTACACAATCAACCGGGTCTTTTCCCTGGTAAGCTTCCTGCTCAATGATAAACAGAACCGTGCCCCCTTTTTTGCTAGCCGCCTTTACAATTTCTTTAACCGGCAATACCCCTTGACCCAGTATCGTGCTTTCGGTATCATCACCATCGGCTCTTGGTGCTACTTTGATCTCGTCCTTAACATGCAGCGATTCAAAACGACCCGGATATTTATTAATAAAATCAAGCGCTACACCACCGGTGCTAAACATATTGCCAACATCCATTTGCTGAGCTACCAGTTTTGGATCGGTATTCTGGATGATAAAATCATACAGGGTAATATCCCCTACCTTGGTGCTGATCTCAAAGTTATGGTTATGATAGCCAAACTTCATCCCCGACTTTTGGCACAGTTCGCCGCTTTTGTTAAACTGCTCCATAAAGCGTTTTAATTTATCGGTATCATGGCGCAGACTTTCATCCAGCCATGGACTGATTACATAACGCTGACCAACAGTGGCGGCATCCTCTACCGTATATTTCCAGGCGTCGGTAAAATCGTTTTTGGCTTCGTCCCAGTGCTGGGCAGTCATTACCGTATGGCCGCTTGGCATTTTAAGTTCCAGATCGGTAAGTATCTTTTTAAATTCCTTGGGTGTAAAACCATAAAATTTACGATCAACATAGTTGGCATGCTCTACATGATGATAACCGGCGTCGGCCAGCTTTTTTAGCGTTCCTTTTGGGTCTACCTTCATGGCATCGCGTACGCTGTACAACTGTACACCCACACGTTGCAGGCGTTTTTGTGATGCCAGTAAACTATCGGGTAATAAAGCTGCGCCAGCTAAGGCTACTGCACTTGTTTTTAAAAATGATCTGCGGGAGGTTTGCATGGAAATGATATATTTAAGGTTATAATTGGGATATTTGATTAGAGTCAAGAAAACAATAATCAAGAGACAAGATAACTACATATTTTTCTTTTTAATTGCATTTAATTCAATTTATCATTCTGTCATCATAAAGGTGATTTTCGCATATTTTTCAATCTTCAATTTTTTCTTGGTTCTTGATTCTTATCTCTTGACTCTTATATCTTGGCTCTTGATTCTTATCTCTTGCCTCTTTATTGAGAGTTACTCACAAACGCAATGTGTTTACTATCTGGCGACCACGAAGGTGTGTTGATAGTACCCTGCCCGCCATACAAATAAGCCACCACTTTGGAAGGCCCACCACCTGCAGGCATCACCCTGATGAATACATGTTTATAAAAAGGGTGATCGCCGGGTTCTACCTCGTTTTTGAGGAAGGTAATGTAGCAGATCCACTTACCATCGGGCGATACATGCGGAAACCAGTTGTTATAATCATCGCTGGTGATCTGCGTTTGTTCGCTGCCATCGGCTTTCATACGCCAAACCTGCATCAGTCCGCTGCGTACCGAATTAAAATAAATGTATTTACCATCGGGTGTATACTCCGGACCATCATCCAAACCCGGACTATTGGTCAACCTTACTTCTTTGCCACCAACCGAAGGAATTCGGTATACATCAAATTCCCTATTACGTTCGCCGCAGAAAACGATGTACTTTCCATCAGGCGACCAGCCGTGCATATAGCTCGCGCCAACGCCTACAGCAGATATCCTCTTGGCCCTGCCTCCCGTAACCGGCACAGTATACCCAATGGACGGCCCGCCATCTCCACTACTGATGGCCAGCATTTTTCCATCGAAAGATAAAACGTGATCGTTATTGTTATTTTTTGCCGGATCGGTGTTCAGCACAACAGGCTGCCTTGTTTTAAGGTTGAATTTATACAAAGAGCCTTCGCTATTATAAATAAGTGATTGCCCGTCATGCATCCAGTTTGGCGCCTGTAATGATTTGGGGGATTGATAAACGACAGTACTGTTTTGCGTAGCCAGATCGAGCAATTCGATACTGCTGCCCAGGTATTGTTTGTATGGCACAAGCGTTGCCGGGGCAGGCACTACAATACGTACATTATTAAAGATGGCCTTTTCGGTAACATTGGCATTGTGCGAGCAGATGAATATGCCTACGTATACTTCGTCGCCCAGGTCAAGATCCCTTACTTCTTCGGTTACAAACATATCGCCTTTGCGCGCTACAGACATGGTATAGGTATTTCCTTTTCGCTCCAATTGTATCACATTGGCAGCGGTTATTGTTGATTTTTTCTCTTCGGTGATACCCCCTACCGTTTTGCGGTATTGTAAGGATGTTAAACCATCGCCATGAACAACCGCGTTGATATGTTTGGAGTTAGAATCGAGCGTACTGCGTATCATCAGTCCAATTTTGCGATGATCCTCAACACCTTTGCCTATAAAAGCAGCATTGGTGCGTAATATAAAATCGCCTTTTATGCGTTTCCACACAAAATGAAAAGCATCGCTTGTGGCCCAGATATTTGCGCCTGATCCTTCGAGGTGATACTGCTGCAATTTAGGATCGTATTGCACATTGCCCTGGTGTTTTACCAGACCTACATCGGTATGCCCGTCAAATATCCCGATTGCGGAAGCCTGAGCAATTGCCTTTTGGTTAACAAGAATAATAAAACAAAGCAGGCTAAAAAACAAAAACTGTATTTTATTACGCATGGATTAGGTGTTTATATTACACTATATAATTGGGTTCACTAAGTTATAAAATCCAATTGTAAATGGTATAGCATTATTTTATTCATATCATATATTTTACTTATCTGCCTTTATTTTATATGTGTGCTTTTAACAAAAAAAGGGAATGACAGCTAAGCTATCATTCCCTTTTAATTTTTTTCGTATTGGTTAATTATTACTCGGCTATAAATACAGATTTAACCGTTTGCGGATATTCGGCAATTGGCCCAGCAACTGGTTTCACGGTGCAGTACTCCAGCAGGAATTGTTTTTTGGAATCGCGGTACGAACTTACTGCCCCTATCATACTTAAAAATTTAATATAACACCAGGCCAGATCAAGCTGGTGCGGTTTAAAACCAGAGCGGGCGCTTTTGGGGAACAGGTGGTGGTTATTATGCCATTCGCCGGCCACATAACCCGGCCATAGCTGATTGATAGACATGTCTTCGCGGTTATGATCGATACCTTCGCGGCGTTTATCCTCGCCTTTGCCGTGGCCTTCGTAATTAAAAGTACGTACTCCAACAGCCCAGATACCTGCCGAACCAAAAACCGCGCAAGCCAGCGGCATACCACCCAAAAGGTAAAATGCCACAAACCAAAAGCCCCAGTTTAATATGATACCCAAGATAGTGCGGTATGGATTAGCAATGGTTCCCCATTTTTGATATTGTTTGTAGGTGTTAGGAATAACGCCCACATGCTTCATGAGATTAACGCATTTTTTATAACAGGCCTCGCCCATGTTGCGGGCAATGGGCTGGTGGTTTACATCAGCCAGGAAACAGTACATAAAACCGCCCTGGGCATTGTACGGATCGCCGGGCTGATCTGAAAGCGCGTGATGTACATGGTGCGATACCGCGTAGATCTCTTCGGGGATGATCTTTAATGTTAAATTTTGGGTAAAAAACCGCCAGAATTTATTTTTGAATGTATAGGCACTATGCGTACAATACCGGTGATGCCAAATGGTGCCATGCGTACCCATGATGATCATGCTGTAAACAAAAGCCACAATTAAACCGGTAAAGCTGAAATATTTAAATATAAACAGACCTAAAAAAGGCACCAAAGCCAATACCAGGAACCAGCTTAAAAACGAGAGCCAGTTTTTTTTGTCCTTAAATACGTTGAGTCTTGAAAAAAATTCTTTTACAATTTTGCCGTTAGAGGGTTTGGAGAGGTCACCATTTTCATCCGTCCAGCCGTATGAAGGCGGTTCAAGTACCGTGTTTAAAAAAGCCATTAAGTTTTGTGGGGATTAATAGTAAATAGTTTAAAGGGGATAGTTAGCGCTCACAATGTAGTGATATAATATCACCGAATTGTCATTTTCTAAAGATATATTATGTTGTGCCAAATCCCTGCTAAAACTTAAACCCTTTTCGGAGTATTCCTTCGAGTTGTAAGTAGGATTGACAATAGGTAGGGGTAACGAATGTGTGTGTTGATTAGTGACGGTGAAGTCCTTCCATTTAATGCAGGTTAATTGTTGCAGAGCACAGGTATTAAACTTAACACCTATAGTTTAAACTCCGAACCTGATACTTTATTTCATCTAATGTCAAATAAATGTCACCGTTGATGTTTTTGATTACGTTGATTTTGTCTGAACCTTGATTGACATGATTTAGGGATTCCCAGGATTTCCTGCTTAACATAATGTCCTTTTGCCTTTTGCCTTTTGCCTTTTGCCTTTTGCCTTTTGCCTTTTGCCTTTTGCCTTTTGCCTTTTGCCTTTTGCCTTTTGCCTTTTGCCTTTTGCCTTTTGCCTTTTGCCTTTTGCCTTTTGACTTTTGACTTTTGCCTTTTGACTTTAAAAACCCTATTCCCCTGCTACCAGGCAGCGTTCGCCCATGAGCATGGCGATGCAATGTTCGTAATTATCGGGCATCTGGATCTGTTCTACTTCCTGCATATAGCTTTGTTTGATCTCCTTGCGCCGGCGCGATTCGATAAAACGCCTCACCTGCTCGCGGTTTTCCAATATCAGGCCGGGTACCTTTACAGGTTTGTTGTTCTCGTCCTTAGCAACCATGGTAAAGTAGCTGGTATTGGTGTGCATTACCGAATTATTCTTGATGTTTTCCGATACCACGCGGATACCCACCACCAGGGAAGTTTTACCCACATAATTAACCGATGCCATGAGGGATACCAGTTCGCCGACTTCTACCGGCTGCAAAAAATCCACCGTATCAATAGAGGCGGTTACGCAGTAATTCCCGGCATGTTTAGCGGCACATACATAAGCCACCTTATCCATCAGCGACAGCAAAATGCCCCCATGTATCTTGCCCCCAAAATTGGAGTAGGAAGGTATCATCAGTTCGGTGATGGTAGTTTGAGAAAAACTTACCGTTTTGTAATCAGATTGATCTGTGAGCGCTGTCATGCGTAGTTTTTGTTATAAGTTCGTTACAAGTTTAAGCATCAAAATGGTAATTTCTGCAACAATAGTATTACACACATTTAATATATTAAACTTAATTAAATCTTTATGGTCTTTTGTATTCATTAAACCTGCACTATGACCAAACACCTACTACTTATTCTCCTTTGTTCTTTATGCATAACGCAGACCCTGGCGCAGCAAAGCCGCAAGGTGAGCGGCACCGTTGTAGACAGTGTTGGCGCGGTGCCCGGTGTTAACATCAAGCTAATATCTGATAAAGATAGCCTTACCGCGGCTACCGGCGTGGGCGGTGCGTTTAGCTTCCCGGCAGTTAACTCAAAAAATTTTAAAATAACGGTAAGCGGCATTGGCTATCAAACCCTGATACGCCGTTATGTAATGGATAATGACACCAAACCTATTAAGCTCGATCCGATAAAAATTCAGGTTCAAACCAACTTTTTAAAGACGGTGCATGTGGTTGCCGAGGCCAATCCGATTACTATTAAGGAGGACACGGTTGAATATAAAGCCAGTGCCTACAAAGTACGTGAGGGGTCGCCGGTGGAAGACCTGCTAAAAAAACTACCCGGTGTAACTGTGGATAAGGACGGTAACGTAACGGCACATGGCAAGCAGGTAACCAAAGTACGGGTTAACGGTAAGGATTATTTTACCGGCGATGTGCAAACCGCCACCCAAAATCTGCCCGCTGACATTGTTGATGCAATACAGGTAATTGATGATTACGGCGATCAGGCCAACCTTACCGGTATTAAAACCGGCGACCCCGACAAGATCCTGAATATTACCATACAGAAGAGCAAAAACCGGGGCAACTTTGGGCAGGGAAGCATAGGTGTAGGTAATGACGATAAATACCAGGCGCGCCTATCGGCCAATACGTTCATGGATACCCGGCAGATAGCCCTTATCGGCACACTCAACAACACCAATACCAACTCCTTTAACCTGGGTGGTGGCGGCGGTGGTGGTGGCAGAGGCGGCGGCGGTGGCTCGCAGATCAGTACGGCCAATGGTATTACCACCAACAGGTCTGTCGGTACCAATTACCGTGACGACTGGGGTAAAAAAATCACCGTTTACGGCAGTTACAGCTTTGCCGATAAAGACCGCGATCAGACCAGCACTACGGTGCAGCAAAACGTATTTCAATCGGGTACACTCATCAACAACGATAACAGCGACAACAGGAATCACGGTGTAAACCACCGCTTTGATTTTAATATGGAGTACAAGATCGATACCTCCAATTACCTCAAGGTAAATCCCAGTTTTTCATACGGCATATCCAACACCATCAGCACCGATACCTTTAGCAATAGCCGCAATGGCACACTGGTAACTGGTAACGAACTGGCTTTAACCAACTCTACCTCCAAAAGCGGGGGCATCAATATATTGTACAATCATAAGTTTCATAAAAAAGGGCGCAACTTCAGCGTGAGCGCCGGGCTGAGCTTGTCAGAAAGCGATCAGGGATTAAATGATCAGTACACTACCCGGCAGGATACCATCGTGACCCCGCTTTTCCAGCAAATCAACAGCAATAATAACTCGCGGCGGGCAAACGTACATTTATCTTATATCGAACCCATCGGCAAAACCACTTACCTGGAGGCCAACTATGGTTACAGCTATTCCAATACCGATAATAACCGCTACAATTACCGGGTTGATCCGGCAACGGGTAGCCAAACTTTTGTCGATTCACTCAGTACTATTTACAATTACCAGTTTATCACCAATCGCTTTGGTTTAAACATCCGGGGCATAGGCGCCAAATATAATTACACCATAGGTATGGCGGTGCAGCCATCAACGCTGGAAGGTGAATCGCACAACTTTCGCACCACCACCAATACCTTTAATGTGATACCAACGGCCAGGTTCATTTATAATTTTTCGCGCAACCATTCTTTCACCATCAATTACAGTGGTTCCAATAGTCAGCCTTCGTTTACGCAGTTACAGATTCAGCCCGATTATTCAAACCCGCAGAACCGGGTGTATGGCAACCCCGATCTGAAACCTTCATTTACCAATAACATCAACCTGCGCTATAATCAGTTTGATCTTACCAGCGGTAATTCGCTGTTCACCAACCTGTCGTTCTCCGAAACGCAGAACGCTATTGTCACCAACACTTCCCCGGTATCTATTGCAAGCGGCACCGGGACCGATCCAAACCAGCGCAACAACACCATACAGGAAACCCGGTACCTGAACACTAATGGTTTGTATAATATCAACGGTAACTATTCGTTTTCGAAACCATTTGCTCAACGCAAGTTCACCGTATCCTTCAACGGCGGCGCGGGTTATAACAACAACGTATCCTTTATCGAAAATCAGCGCAACATGGGTAAAAACTGGGTTTGGAACCAGGGACTGAAACTGAGGGTAGATATCGATAGCATTATGGATACCGAGGTAAGTGGCAATTACAGCGTCAATACCACCCGCTACAGCCTGCCATCATCCTTAAATACCGATGCCAGCACGTGGACGCTGGGGCTTGATGGCCGCAACTATTTCTTTTACAGCTGGGTGCTGGGTTATAACCTTACCCAAACCATTAACCATGGCTTTAGCAGTACGATAAAGGCCAACCCTACCCTGCTGAGCAGTTATGTTGAATACCAGTTCCTGGCCAAACACATCGCCTCCATACGTTTCCAGTCCTTTGATATTTTCGACGAAAACAAAGGCGTAAGCCGCACGGTATCCGGCAACCAGATCATTGATACGCGCACCAACCGGCTGGGCAGGTATTTTATGCTTTCATTTACCCTGCGTTTGCAAAAATTTAAAGGTAGTCGTCCTTCTGGTGGCGGTGGTGGTGGACGCCGGAATGGTGGTGGAGGCGGCGGTGGGCGCAGAGGTGGAGGTGGACGAGGCTAATTTATACGGCAGCGCTTTTGACATTACGTGAAACCTGTTTTATATTTACCAAAATTGAACTGCGTTGAAAATTATAACCTTATTTACCATCCTGTTTTTTTATTTTACTACCGGTTTTACACAGGAAACCGTGGTACGCAAACACCGTCTTACCGATCAGATAACCGAACGGATATCGGTACTTAAAAGCGATAAAAGCACACGACAGGGTTTATACCAGGCCCTTACCGAAAAAGATATTGCCGTGGCCAGCGGTAATTTTGATAAAGACAAAAAGGTTGGTGTATGGCATTTTTATGATCCACAGGGCCACCTGCTTCAAAATTACGACTACACTAAAAAGTCATTACAATTTGAGGCCGTTGAAGACACCACCTCAAACCTTAGGTATTTTGTAGATAAGGTACTAACCGACTCCGACCGTACAACCAAACCTATTAAAGCAGGGGGGCGTTATTTTGGCTATTTGCCCTATCTTAAAGTATTTAAACTCCCAAACGAACTCATGGGCATCAGTCGTAATGCATCTTATGCGGTTATTGAATTGCTCGTAAGCCCGGGCGGTCGACTGGCCGATTTTAAGGTACACTTATTCAGCGGGCTTAATTACCATAGAGTATTTAACCTGCGTACCGATATGCCCAACGAAGAAGACAAGATATTTATTCCCGCCACCCTAAACGGCGAACCCATAGGCTGCCGCATCATGATGAGGTGTTATATTGATAATGACGGAGGACTGGAAATTTAAGGCAATTAGTGAATTATTGATTAAGTGAATTGGTGATTAAGCTTCGAAAGTTGTCTGAACCATGATTAACTCCGTTGAGGGCTACGCCGTTTTTAGGATTTTTTACGAGTTAATTTTACTTAAAAAATTTGTCATCCCGAGGAACGAAGGATCTACTCGTAAGCAGGCATATCGCATAATAGATGCTTCACTCCGTTCAGCATGACAAAGGAGTTGTACAAAATACAGTTTTCTTTCTTTCCGTTCGGTCAGCAGAACAGCTTCGGGCGAAAGCGGGCAGAACAATGGTGGCCTGTGCGGCTGCAGGGGCATAGCAAGTTTGTGCTGAAGCCTAGGGTTGTGGGAACAAAGTTGGGCAAAATAATTGCAGCCCGTGGTTCTGACTGATTTGCAGGACAAAGGCATTGTGCGTAAAGAAGCATTTCTCCTGAAAGCCCTTTGGTTACTTTGTGGCTACAAAGTAACTGGCCCTCCCGCGCGGCCAAGAGCGGGTATACGCCTGGCTCAGCAGCTCTGTAAAGTATGCGATTGCCACGCTTCGCAATGACATATTTAAAAAAAATGCCGGGCATAAACCCGGCGTTTTCTTATCTATTTTATATCAATAAAATTAGTGAGCGTGATGACCATCCGGACCATGTGCATGGCCGTGTGATAATTCTTCCGGAGTAGCCGGACGTACATTCAGGATGTTACCTTTAAAATGCAGTTCCTGGCCAGCCATCGGATGGTTAAGGTCAACAATAACAGCATCTTCTGCTACCGATACTACCTGCGCCTGGAAACGGTTTCCCTGGTTATCCTGTAAAGGCAAAATGCTGCCGATCTCAGGAATTTCCTGACCCTGGAACATTTCTTTAGGCAGGTTAGCTACAGCTTCCTGATCATATTCGCCATAAGCATCAGCTGCAGACAGACGAAACTCATAAGCATCACCGGTTGACAGCGTGCTCAGGTTTTCTTCAAATTTAGGCAGCATCTGGCCAGCGCCGAATAAAAAGGTTAATGGTTGTTCTTGCGTGGCGCTTTCAGCTAAAACTTCGGCTCCGTCGCGGTCAACATACAAATCGTAAGTTAATGATACTACGTGTTGTGGTTCAATCTTCATTGTAAAGTATTTTTTTAATAAGCAATCAGGCCTCAATTTGTTTTAAAGCATCGGCCGTATTATTGGCAGGTAATCCGCAGGTTTTATCTTTACAAACAAAAATTTGTGTTGATTGACCAAACTTATCCTGCAACAAAGGTAAACTTCCTTTTTTACCTCCCAAGATTATTTTGTTCGGGATGTAATTATTTTCTATTTCCTTTCGCACAGTTTCGGCTTCGTTGCCTGTTATCGCCACCTCATAAATACCAAACACTTCATCCAGCAATAATAGGGTCCAGTTTGAATAGGCTGTACCATATTTAGCCAGTTGCGGCATAATGTTGCGTAACAGCTGCGCCGAAACCGCTGCATAGCTTTCGTTATCAAAAAGCAAGCCTAACTTTTTCAGGTTGATGGCCATGGCCGAATTACTGGCCGGCGTTACCCCGTCCATGATCTCCGATTTACGGGCTACCAACTGCTCGTCATCATCGGCAGTATAAAAAAAGATGCCGTTTATTTCGTCATAATAATGCTCAATAGCGCTATCGGTCAGTTTTTTGGCTTGTTGTAACCACTGTTCATCAAAAGTAACTTCGTATAATGCTATCAATCCATCAATAATATTGGCGTAATCATCCAAAAACGCTACCGAAGCTTCACCTGTCTTATTGGCATTATAAACTCTTGAGATCCTGTTATTTTGACTTATCAGGTTAATAGCGATAAACCCGGCATTCTGCAAAGCCAGCTCCAGGTATCTGGGATTATTAAACGCACGGTAAGCCTGGCATAAGCCCTTTAGCATTAGTCCGTTCCATGAGGCTAGTATTTTATTATCCAGCCCCGGCCTTACCCGGTGCCGGCGAAATTCAAATACTTTTTTGCGCGAAGCTTTGATTCGCAGCAGCAGGTCATCCACCCCTAAGCCTAATTTTTCGGCCAGGTCTTCATCACTTTCCCGGCGGAACAATACGTTGGAATGTTCCTCTTCCCAATTGCCATCATCGGTAATATGGTAGTAAATACAGAACAGTTCGGCATCATCTTCACCGAGGATCTCTTCAATTTCCTTTTGGGTAAAAATGTAAAACTTACCCTCTACACCCTCGCTATCAGCATCCAGGGCCGAGTAAAAACCCGACTCCGGCGATGCCAGTTCGCGGGTAGAAAAGGCAATGATCTCGTCTACTACCTGTTCATAAAGCGCATCCGGACTCCAGGTATATGCTTCGGCATACAGGCTGATGAGCTGGGCATTATCATACAGCATTTTTTCGAAATGGGGTACGTGCCAGCGACCATCAACCGAGTAGCGGGCAAAACCGCCGCCTATATGATCATAAATACCGCCGAAGGCCATTTTATGTAGCGTAAGCTTTACCTGGGCGGCTACCTCCTCGTCCTTCATCAGGTGGGCATAACGCATCAGCAGCAGCCAGTTATTCGGCATGGGGAATTTGGGTGCGTTGCCGGTGCCTCCTTCGTACTGGTCAAAATAACGTTTCCAGTTATCGCCGATCAATTCAAGATCAGCCTTAGTATATTCAGGTTGCTCCGCTACAAATTGTACCGATTCATAGTTTTGGATGCCTTCGGTGAGGCGCACCGCGTATTCCTCGGCCTCTTCGGGCTTTTGTTTATAAAAATCGGCCAGGTTAAATAATAAGGATGTCCAATCGTTTTTGCGGAAGTAAGTGCCGCCGTAAATAGGGCGTTGATCGGGCAGGCAGATACAGTTCAGCGGCCAGCCTCCCCGGCCGCTCATGAGCTGTACGGCACTCATATAGATCTGGTCGACATCGGGGCGCTCTTCCCTGTCCACCTTAATACAAACAAAATATTCGTTCATCACGGCAGCCACAGCTTCGTCCTCAAAACTTTCGTGCTCCATTACATGGCACCAGTGGCAGGCCGAGTAGCCGATACTCACCAGGATGAGCTTATTTTCGGCTTTAGCCTTATCCAGGGCCTCTTTACCCCAGGGATACCAGTTTACCGGGTTGTTGGCATGTTGTAATAAATATGGTGACGAAGAGTTAGCCAGGCGATTCATAACAGATGTATTATTTGATAGCAAAGATGCGGATATTAAATGTACCTATAAAGCCATCCGTAGTAACTTCAAAGGGTATATCCCGTATAAAAGGTGAATAATTATTCTTTTTATTGCAAAAAGTAGTTATTTCAAAAACTATTGACACATTTTAATTACGGCACATATTTTTTCACAAGTCACTACCCCGTAATAATTTATATTTGTTGACCTCTTTTATAACTATTGACATAAATCGACAAAACAACACATTTGTAATGGCTCCTAATACCCCTAACTCAAGTAACCATGCGGTTTGCAATTCAACAGCCTGCCCATCTGCTATAGAAAAACCCGATCATTTAAATACCGGCACTTTTCATCAAATCAAAGATTTTTTCGGCAAAATACTCAATACCGATGATTGGCCCCCACGCTGGCATTGCGGAAACTGGACTGATTTTCATGGCTGGTTGTACATTTTATCTGATGCGAGTATCTGGGCGGCTTATTTTGCCATACCTTTTCTATTGATACGTCTTATTGTCAAAAGGAAAGACCTCCCTTTTAATAAGGTGTTCTGGCTGTTTATAGCATTTATACTTTTATGTGGTTTAACGCACCTGATGGATGTTATTATATTCTGGTGGCCAGCCTATCGTTTAAGTGCTTTAGTTCGGTTTATAACTGCTATCGTATCCATTTTTACAGTATATGCCCTTTATAAGATCCTTCCCTTAGTGTTTACATTAAGAAGTGTTACAGAACTTGAGGCCGAGATCGAAAAAAGGCGCGTTATAGAAGAAAAACTGGCAGCAAGCGAATTTTTATTATCAGAAGCAGGCAGAATAGGCCGGGTAGGTGGCTGGGAACTGGATGTTATTCTGAATAAAACTACCTGGTCAAAAATGGTATTTGACATTTATGGCCTCCCCTATGACTTTGCCATAGATGAAAATGACATGATGAGTTACTTTCCGGAGCCTTATCGGCAAACATTAAAAGACGCTTTAAACAGGGCCTATGCCGAAGGTTTAAAATGGGATGTAGAGCTATTGATGATCAATGCTAAAAAAAACACCATATGGGTACGGTCAATAGGCGAACCCTTGTATGACGAAAAAGGTGCATTAGTAAAACTGAGAGGTGTCTTTATCGATATTGATCAGTATAAATCTACCGAAATGGCACTTCATAAATCAATCGGCTTAATTACCCAAAGCAATCAGCAACTTAAAAACTTCACACATATTTTATCGCATAACATCAGAAACCATGCAAATAATATCTCCTTAGTAACATCCCTGGTTGACACCGAAAGCCTGGATGCTGAAAATGCGGAACTTTTTGAAAAATTAGATAATGTATCCAAAGGATTAAACGCAACGCTTGATGATTTATCTGAAGCTATCAAAATAAAAGAAAACACAATCCAATCAGAAATTATCAATTTTGATGCACTCATCAAAAAAGTATTAGGCGTTATTGCTTTAGAATTAACAACAAGTAATACCGAGGTTGAATTGTATCTTCAAGCTAGTTATGTCAATTTTCCACCGATCTATCTGGAAAGCATTCTTTTAAATCTGATCTCCAATGCCATTAAATACAAAATGGCCAATAAAAATCCGCACATTATATTAAAAACATATAAGAATGAGCAAAATGAAACGGTTTTAGAGTGCCGGGATAACGGCCAGGGAATAGATCTTGATTTATACGGGGGGAAAATATTTGGCCTTTATAAAACCTTTCACCAACAAAAGGATGCTCATGGGGTTGGTTTATTTTTAGTAAAAACTCAAATAGAGTCGCAGGGAGGAAGGATAGAAGTGATGAGTTCTCCCGGTAATGGCACTGTTTTTAAATTAATCTTCAGTGAAAGTTCAATAAACATGAATTAATACAGAGGCTTTAATGTAAAGTTTTCTCCACACGTCATTGCGAGGCACGAAGACAACCGACTGGAGGGAGCTCATTAATACCAATTAAAAATAAACAAAATATTAATAATCCCCGATTAGTAGATCACTCTGTATAGCATAGAGGTTGCTTCGTGCCTCGCAATGACGCGTTTCTTATTTAAACCGTAACAATACCATTACCCACTCACAAAATTCACTTATACGCAATCGGTTAAGCAATCAAATTACCAAGTTCACAAATTATTTCACTTTATTTGCGCCTTTATTATTAAATTTCAAATGCGCTATTTTAAACTGATCGACTTTTTATGCGCCATGGGCTTATTAGCCGGTGCAATACCCGTGGCAGCGCAAACTGCCGATACTCCAAAATATAATCACCAGGATGTATTTGGCCCCATTACCTGGCCCGTTACCAGCGGTGGCACCCGCTCGGCCAGCGGACAACCGGCTGCCAATTACTGGCAAAACCGTGCCGATTACCAGATAAAAGCTACATTAAACGAAGGTCGCGATACCACCATTACCGGCGAAGTAGTCATTACCTATACCAACAACAGTACCGATAAATTGGATTACCTGTGGCTGCAACTGGACCAGAATCTTTTCCGCCCTGACTCACGCGGCGCGGCAACCGCCCCTGTTTCTGGCGATCGCTTTGATGTTCGTGGATTTAGCCGCGGCGGTTATCATATCGGTTCGGTAAGCGTAACCTACAAAGGCGAAACTTATACCGTAACCCCTATCATCACCGACGCCCGCATGCAATTGCGTTTAAATACCCCGCTTGACGGCAAAGGCGAAAAGATACAGGTGAAGATCAATTATGATTTTGCCATCCCCTTTTATGGCGCCGACCGCATGGGTCGCAAAAAGTTCAAGCAGGGTTATGTATACGAGATTGCCCAATGGTACCCGCGCATGTGCGTGTATGACGATGTAGAAGGCTGGAACACCCTACCCTACATGGGCCTGGGCGAGTTTTACTGCGAGTATGGCGATTTTGATTACTACATCACCGCTCCTGCCAACATGATCGTAGTAGGTTCAGGCGATCTGCAAAATCCGGAAGAAGTACTTAGTCCCGCCCAGCTCAGCCGATTGGCCAAAGCCAAAACCAGCGATAAAACAGAAATGATCATTAAAGCCAGTGAAGTGGGCAAAGCCGCTACCCGTCCGTTCAAAGGTAGCCTAACCTGGCACTATAAAATGGAAAACACCCGCGATATAGCCTGGGGCGCTTCCAATGCCTTTATATGGGATGCCGCACAGGTTAACTTCCCTTCGGGTCGTAAAGGTATTGCCATGTCGGCCTATCCGGTTGAAAGCGCGGGAAATGATGCCTGGGGGCGATCAACCGAATATCTGAAAAACAGCATGGAGATCTATTCCAAAGCTTATTTTGAATATCCATGGAACTCAGCCGTTAACGTATCCGGTGTAGCTTTGGGCATGGAGTACCCGGGCGCTATATTTTGCCTGAGCAACTTTAAAAAAGGACAACTTTGGGGCGATGTTACGCACGAGATAGGTCATAACTGGTTCCCGATGATCGTGGGTTCCAACGAACGCAAATACATGTGGATGGACGAAGGTTTCAACACTTTTATCAATGAGTACGCGAGCCAGCAGTTTAACAATGGCGAATATGCAGATCCATCAAAACAAGCCCAAAATATACTGGCCTCCTATCGCAACAGCAAAGATCCTTTGATGACCGCTCCGGAAGCCATTGGCTTAAATGATTACGGTCAGTACTATAATAAAACCGCTTTAGGTTTGGATATATTACGCAATGTGGTATTAGGTCCCCAGCGTTTTGATTATGCTTTCCGCGAGTATGTGAAACATTGGGCCTTTAAGCACCCGCTGCCGTATGATCTTTTCCGCGCCATGAATGATGCCAGCGGCGAAGACCTGAACTGGTTCTGGAAACCGTGGTTCTTTACTACCTGGAAGCTTGACCAGGCCGTTACTTCGGTTAAATATGTAAATGACGATGCGGCTAACGGTGCCATGATCACCCTCACCAATAAAGAAAAAATGGCCATGCCTGTTGACCTCAAGATCGTACAGGCAAACGGTAAAACCGAAACGCTTCATCTGCCGGTAAACATCTGGCAGCGTGGCGGTGAGTGGACATTCAAATATCCATCCACATCAGTCATCAAATCTATCGTGATCGACCCGGAACATGAGCTACCCGATGTTGACTTAAGAAATAACAAATACGAAGAAAATTAGTGCGTTTGAGTTTGAAAATATAAAAAAGGGGACGAGTAAAACACTCATCCCCTTTTTTATATCTGTTACCCTCAATTAAAATCCACATGTTCATAATTCGAGCGGATGGTGATGGTTTTATCTGGGTTGCCTTTACCTAACTGGCCGGTATAGTTTTTTTGCGGCTCGGTACCCGGTACTTTGCCCAACAAGCTGGCACGGACCTTGTCGTAAGTAAATGAACCATAATAAGTATTGATATCAAAGTTGGCGTTCTCGCTTTTATTGATACCTAATTTCACATTGGAATATGAGGAGTTGATATCCAGCACTTTCAGGTTTTTATCTAAACCGGCAATCTGCAGTTTACTGCAATATTTAACCTTGATATTTCCCGAAGTACGCAACGTTCCAATTTTTGCCGGACCATAGCTGATATCGGCATTCAGTTTATCGCTTTCTGATAAATTAAGACTGCCATATGCTATTTGCAAACTACCACCCGTTAAGCTGCTGATCGTAGCATCGCCGAAACGTACTTTAATTTCATTCAGTGGGTTCAACAAGTTCTTTGCTTTCAAGCTACCATAAAAACTATGCAGGATAACCTTTCCCGGCAGGTCGGGCAGTATGGTGTTACCATATTTATTATTGATGCTCAGTGTATTTTTTGTGGGCATGTAAACCACATAATTGATCTCTATTTTTTTGATATGGTTTTCCCCCTCGCCTTTCCATAACTCAGGGCTCAGGTTGCCGTTATTGCCAATTACTGTTTTAAACCAGACCAGTCCTGCCGTTTTGCTGTCGCTTATTTGTATAACATCCAAAAACCTGTCGGCATCGGCGTCAAAATCAGCATAAACTTTTATCTGTACATCTACCTTAAATTCGTTACGGTCCCAGGTATTTACAGATATTTCACCAAAGCTGTTCTCTATTTTTAACTCGTCACTGCCGGCTGCAGAGTAAACCTTACTGTAAGTTTTTATCTTTTCTTTCACCTCGCCATTATCTACCTTATTTTTCAGATTGGTGTCGGAGTATTCCACTTCAAACGGGCTCGGTAAAGGTTTGGTGATCAACGGAACAAAGGCCGTATCGGAACGAACACTGTCGTTATCAGAAGGGGCCTGCGCTTTTGCCGCCTTTATTCCGAATATCAAGGCGATGAGGTATACTAAAATGAGCTTAGGTTTCATGTTGTAGGTCATTTAATTTTAAAGGATAGTGATACTTTTCTGTCCTACATGACAAACAATTTTCAGGCGCGTTGCACAACAAAAAATAATCATGAACGCTGCCGCTATTTTTTATATTTTTCTGCCCGATATGAAAAAACACCTCCCTCTCCTGATACTATCCGTTTTTCTGTTGCTATTTTGTTATTCCGCTTCAGCGCAAGCAGGTAAAACTACCTGGTACATTAACCCCCAAACCGGTAACGACCAAAGTACAGGAAAGGACAGCCGCCGTGCCTGGAAAACATTTGCCCCGCTCAACCGGCTTACTCTTTCAGCGGGTGACCGGGTAAACATCCTTGCTCCTGGTGATTTTCATCAGTCGTTAATACCCAAAGCCAAAGGCACCAGCAAAGCGCACATTACTATCAATTTCGCACCAGGGGTTTATAATTTTTATCCGGATGGCGCTTTAAAAAAACAGTTTCATATCTCCAATACCAATGATGTACCCGACGGCATGAAAGACATCGCCCTATATATAAACAATTGCCGTTTTGTAGATATTAAAGGCCCTGGCGCTAAACTGCTGATGCGGGGCAAAATGATCGAAACCTGTCTTGACCACAGCGAAAACATCAGTATCAATGGCCTTACTTATGATTACTATCGCCCTACCGTATCAGAATTAACGGTTGTAAACACAGGCGATCATTTTGCCGATCTCCGGATTCATCCCGAATCCAAATACAGCATTCGGGATAGCCTGCTTACCTTCCTGGGCGAAGGCTGGCAACACAAACCTTTCTGGCTCTGGCAGGTACTGGATACCCAAACCGGCGACCTGCAGCGCACCGATATCGCAGTTGACAGCATCCGCTATGCCGAAACCGGTACCAATCTGGTGCGGGCCTGGTTTAAAAAGAACCCGGGCTTTAAAACCGGATTGATATACCAAAACCGCGATGTAACCCGCGATTGCTCGGGCATATTTATGCAGCGTAGTAAAAACATCAGTCTTAAAAACATACATATCAATTTTATGCATGGCATGGGCGTGGTGAGTCAGTTTTGTCAAAACATACGCATGGACCACATCAGCGTACGGCCCGATCCAGCCTCCGGTCGTACCTGTGCCGCCTGGGCCGATATCCTGCATTTTTCGGGCTGTCGCGGCAATATCGAGATCAACAATTCTTACCTATCAGGTGCTAATGATGATGCTATCAACATACACGGCACGTATTTACGGGTGATCAACATGCCAAAGCCTCAACAGGTGCTGGTGCGTTTTATGCATAACCAAACCTATGGTTTTGATGCTTTTACGCCAGGAGATAGCATCGCCTTTATCCATGCCGAAACCCTGCGCGAGTACAGCAGTAATGTGATAACACAGGTACAAAAGGTAAATGATAAAGATTTTCTGCTGACGCTTAAAAAGCCTGTACCCGCATCCATCAACCCAACAGACGTAATTGAAAACACCACCTGGACACCGCGGGTATGGATCCACCAGGATACCGTGGCCCGCATCCCTACACGGGGCATCCTGGTTACCTCGCGCCGCAAAACCCTGATCGAAAACACCGTTTTTCTGCATACCCACATGAGTGGTATCTCTATTGCCGACGATGCCGCCAGCTGGTACGAATCGGGTATGGTGAAGGATTTTACCATCCGCCGCAACCAGTTTATCCAATGCGGCGAACCGGCTATTATCATCTGCCCCGAAAATACACGGTCGGACGGCCCAGTGCATCGGAACATTGTTATTACGGATAATCAGTTTGATCTGCAAGGTACAAAGGCATTATCTGCAAAAAGTACTTCTGGAATTAAGTTTAATAACAATACCATCAAGGGCGATAAGGTCATTAGCATTAAAGAGACTATGGAATTGAAGGATTGTGCTGATGTGAAGGTTGCGGGGAATAGGATTGGGCAGTAGGTTTAGGAACAGACGCATATAGACTCACCCCGACATCGCTGCGCTTGTCACCCCTCTCTCCGCTTCGCGCATAGAGGGGGTTTTATTACTTTTTTCTCCACCCTCTTTGCGGCAAAGCCGGAGAGAGGGTGGTCCAGCGAAGCGCAGACCGGGTGAGTAAACTCTGCGGCATCCCATCGCAGTCGCTTGGCTCCTGCCGAGTAACGACTATTTCAGGCCTCTGACCTGCGATTCAAATATCATGTAAGCTTCATATCTACTTGCGCTCGTTTGTAACGAGTGCTTAACATGGGTTTGCGTTTAAAACGCAAGAGCGATGCAATCGCTTAACCACAATAAGCACTCGTTGCAAACGAGCGCAAGGTTGTTGGATACAAAGCCTAATTTCATGGCGAAAAAGATTTCTCCTCGTACCTCGTTCGAAATGACAACTTCTTATTTCAGCCCGTGGTCGGTGTTATCACCGCAGCACTTCTAAGCCCCTCTACCCTCTCCTTGAAAATTTTAAAACCATTTTAGAAAAAGTTTGCTTATATATGCCCCCGATATTGTTAAAATCAATTTTACATTATGATCATTGAACCCAGAATTCGTGGCTTTATTTGTTTAACTACACATCCAAAAGGCTGCGAGCAAAACGTAATTAACCAGATCAATTACGTTAAATCAAAAAACAACCCCGCAGGCACCAAAAAAGCGCTCATTATTGGCGCGTCAACCGGTTTCGGCCTGTCTTCCAGAATCACCAGCGCGTTTGGGTCTGGTGCGGCCACCGTGGGCGTTTATTTTGAAAAACCACCGGCACCGGGCAAACCGGCATCTGCGGGCTGGTATAATACCGCCGCTTTTGAAAAACAAGCCCATATTGCCGGCTTATACGCCAAAAGCATCAACGGCGACGCTTTTTCTGACGAGATCAAACAAAAAACTATCGACCTGATTAAAGCCGACCTGGGACAGGTTGACCTGGTTATCTACAGCCTGGCCTCACCCCGTCGTACCAATCCAAAAACAGGTATAACCCATACTTCTGTATTAAAACCTATCGGCGAATCTTTTACCAATAAAACTGTCGATTTTCATACCGGTGTAGTATCCGAAATTTCTATCAACTCTGCTACCGACGAAGAGATAGCCAATACCGTGGCCGTAATGGGTGGCGAAGACTGGCAGTTCTGGATCAACGACCTGAAAGCTGCCGGTGTACTGGCCGATGGCGCTATCACTGTTGCTTACTCTTACATTGGCCCGGCAGTTACCGAAAAGGTTTACCGTAAAGGAACTATCGGCAGGGCCAAAGATCACCTGGAGGCTACTGCTAAGCAGATCAGCGAACAATTGAAGGATATTAACGGTAAAGCCCTGGTATCGGTAAACAAGGCGCTGGTAACCCAGGCAAGTTCGGCCATACCGGTTATTCCGCTGTATATTTCGCTGTTGTACAAGATCATGAAAGCCGAAGGCACCCAGGAAGGTTGTATTGAACAGATCCAACGTTTGTTTGAGCAACGCCTGTACACCGGTGGTGCCATACCTACCGATGCCGAAGGCCGTATCCGTGTAGACGACTGGGAAATGAACCCCGAAGTACAAGCGCAGATAGCCAAACTATGGCTGGAAGCTACCACCGAAACCCTACCACAAATAGGCGACCTGGCAGGCTACAGAACCGATTTCCTGAACCTGTTTGGTTTTGATGTTCCCGGTGTAAACTACCAGGAAGATGTTGACGAAATGGTAGAGATACCGGGATTGGTAGGGTAAAAACTCATAAAAATCTCCCACGCGTCATTGCGAGGTACGAAGCAATCTCTACATAAGCAGGTCAGCCATAAAAGCTCGCTCTGTATAGCTTAGAGATTGCTTCATACCTCGCAATGACGCTTTTTTTTGAAGCCATCCTTCAGGACAAATTCAAGGGATTCCCCATCAGCGTCCGTGTCATTTCCTGATGATTATTCAAAAAATATTGGGTGAGCCTGAAATGTTCGGTTTCTTCATAGCTTACTTTGTGTATGCCTTCTTCATCCAACTGATAAATAAGCGCATTAGGATAAGCCAGCAAAATAGGCGAATGCGTGGCTATAATAAACTGCGAATTGGCCTGTACCAGCTCATGAATAGCCGAAAGGGCCGCCAATTGCCTTGCTGGCGATAAAGCCGCCTCGGGCTCATCAAAAATATAAAGCCCGTTGCCCGAAAGCCGGTGGGTTAACGTAGCCATAAACGATTCTCCGTGTGAGCATTCGTGCAACGATTTAACACCATAGTTACCCTTCACATAATTCTTATCCTCCTCTTTATCCAATTCTTCCAGGTAAGTGGCTACATTATAGAAACTCTCGGCGCGCAAAAAGAAATAATCAGAAGGCTTGCGATAGCTTTTACTGCTATTCAAATATTCAAACAAAGGTGAAGCGTTTTGATGTGTTTTGGTTTGTACGCTTTTACTGCCACCTTCAATACTAAAGCCCATGTGCAGGGCTATGGCCTCTATCAGTGTGGACTTACCCGAGCCATTTTCGCCAACAATAAAAGTAACATCCGGGTGAAACTTCATTGCCGACATATCCTTCACCGCGGGTATATGAAAGGGGTACGCCTCAAATGACGCCACCGCCTCTCGCCTTAGCGATATTTGCTGCAGATAGGGTTTTGCTTCCATGACCTCGTAAATTTAAGGAAGAAAAGAAATAATAATGAATACTGAATACCGAACATCGATTTTCCCCTTATTTCATTATTCAACATTCGATATTAAGTGTTCGATATTAAACCCGAAAGCCAGGTATGGCTAATATCGAATAATGAATGCTGAATATCGAACATCGATTTTTCCTTACTTCATTATTCAATATTCCTTATTCAGTGTTCGATATTAAACCTGAAAGCCTTGCACGTCCCAGCTATTTTTTGTATCTTTAAGTACATACATCAGCGGCCCTGCTTACTTTGAAAATTGTAAGCAGGGCTGTTTGGTTAAAGGACAAAAACAAGCCAAAAACCGACCGTTTGGTATGTAGTTATTTGAATATCAGAAATCTAATACTTTTTAAACTTTTCAAAATATGCAAAAAATTTGTTAAAAAGTGTTAAAATCGATGATTTTGAATGAATTTTCGATCAGTTTTGAAGTGATTTCATGCCCATTTTGAGCAAAAAAGTGTTAAAATAAAGGTTTAAAAAGTCTGATTGCTACAGGAGGCGGTTTGAATTTTGTAAGTTTTGTTTTTGGCTGATAAAAATCCGGACCAGGATTGGGCCGAAGTTTTGAACATTCATTTTTCGCACTTTTACTATTGTTGATATTTTTATCCCATTCGGCGCTAATCTTACTTTCCCCTTTCGGCTCAAAACCTTAATTTCGCTGATTCAAGAAAAGAGGACAAGATTTTGGATTATCTACAGGGTTTAAACCCCGAACAAAGGGCTGCGGTTGAGCAAACCGAAGGACCGGTAATGATTATTGCCGGCGCCGGATCTGGCAAAACAAGGGTTATTACATACAGAGTGGCACACCTGGTACGCAAGGGTGTCGACTCCTTTAACATACTGGTACTTACGTTTACCAACAAGGCGGCCCGCGAAATGCGCGAGCGTATTACCCATGTGGTGGGTACCGAAGCCAAAAACATCTGGATGGGTACCTTCCACTCGGTTTTTGCCAAAATACTGCGTGTGGAGGCCGACAAAATTGGCTACCCAAGCAACTTTACCATTTACGATACCGACGACAGTAAAAGCGTACTGCGGGCCATTTTAAAGGAAATGAACCTGGATGATAAGCTGTACAATGTAAACTTTGTGCTCAACCGCATATCGGCCTCCAAAAACAACCTGATCTCGTGGCAGGAGTACCAGAAAAATGAGCAGATCCAGGCGGACGATTTTTCGAGCGGTCGCGGGCAGCTGGGGCTTATCTACCAGACTTACGCCACCCGTTGTTTCAGGGCCGGCGCTATGGATTTTGACGATTTGCTATACAAAACCAACGAACTGCTGAAACTGCATCCTGATACCCTGAACAAGTATCAGCACAAGTTTAAATACCTCATGGTGGATGAGTATCAGGATACCAACTTTTCACAGTACCTGATCGTTAAAAAACTCGCCGCTGTAAATGAAAATCTGTGTGTGGTAGGCGACGACGCGCAAAGTATCTATGCCTTCCGCGGGGCCAATATCCAGAACATCCTCAACTTTGAAAAGGATTACCCGGATCTGAAAGTATTTAAGCTGGAGCAAAACTATCGCTCTACCCAAAACATCGTAAATGTTGCCAATAGCATCATCAGCAATAATAAGGATCAGCTTAAAAAGAACGTTTTCTCTGAAAAAGAAAGCGGCGACAAAATAAAGGTAATGCGCGCCTTCAGCGATAACGAGGAAGGTAAAATGGTTGCCGAAACCATTATGCAGGATCGCAGCCTGAAGGGCCGCAAATGGCATGATTTCGCCATCCTGTACCGTACCAACGCGCAATCACGCTCGATGGAGGAAGCCTTGCGTAAGTTGGGTATCCCCTATAAAATATATGGTGGTTTGTCGTTTTATCAGCGTAAGGAGATCAAGGATCTGATAGCTTACTTCAGGCTTACCTTTAATCCGAACGATGAGGAAGCACTGAAACGGGTGATCAATTATCCTAAACGGGGTATTGGTGATACTTCGGTTGATAAGATCATTGTAAGTGCCGATCAGCATGGTATTACCCCTTGGGAAGTGATAGCGGAGCCAGGCAAATACCTGGAAGGAAAGATTTCGGGAGCGGTGGCTACATTCGCTACCATGATACAGAGTTTCCAGGTGTTGGCGAAGTCAAAATCGGCTTATGAATCGGCACTTTATATCGCGCAGCACTCCGGCTTACTGAAAGACTTGTATGAAGACAAATCGGTAGAAGGCCTTAACCGTTATGAGAACATCCAGGAGTTACTGAACGGTATCAAGGAATTCTCTGAACGGGAAGATATCGAAGAAAAAGGCCTCGATGTTTTTATGCAGGATGTAGCCCTGCTCACTAATGACGATAAAGACAAGGATAAAGACGCTGATACGGTATCATTAATGACCATCCACTCCAGCAAAGGTCTTGAGTTTCCGCAGGTATATGTGGTGGGATTGGAGGAGAACCTGTTCCCTTCACAAATGTCGCTCAACTCGCGCAGCGATCTGGAAGAGGAACGCCGCCTGTTTTATGTAGCCGTTACACGTGCTGAAACCAAACTGACCATCAGTTATGCTACCTCAAGGTTCAAATTTGGTACACTTATCAGTTGCGAGCCAAGCCGCTTCCTGGATGAGATAGATGCCAAATACCTGGAGCTCGACTACAGTGCGAAGCCCGCAAGCAGCGGTAGCAGCGCCTTTTTTGACGATGACCGCAAAGCCTGGAGCAGCGGCAAACAAGCCGACGCGTTCTCTAAGCCCAAACCAGCAACATCTGCCCCGGTTAAAACAACATCAATACTGGCCAAAGCACACGTGCCATCGCCAGATTTTAAACCGTCTGATACTTCAAACCTGCAGGTTGGCATGGAAGTGGAACATGAACGTTTTGGTTTTGGAAAGGTATTGAGTCTGGAAGGCAATAAGCCCGACATTAAAGCTACTATATTTTTTAAGGAAATAGGCCAGAAACAATTGCTGCTCAAGTTTGCCAAATTGCATATCATAAATAATATCAACTGAGGGTTAAGCATTTTTTTTGTGTAAATAATTCCCCACTTTTTTAAGCATCCCGTTTAACAATAAGTTATTCCGGATAGTTTTAAGGGAAATTAATGATGGCATACCGTTTGGATATGTTTACTCAGTTAATTATGAGGAAACATTGATATGAACGACAGCACCAAAAAGAAAACAAACAAATCCGTTGGAAAAAACATCAGAACCTTACGCCACCAACGCGGGTGGAGCCAGGAAGATATAGCAAACCGTTTAGGTATTTCTATCCCGGCTTTTTCCAAGATCGAAACCGGTGTAACTGATATCAATCTTTCGCGTCTGGAACAGATCGCTAATATATTTGAAATAACGGTTGCACAAATATTAAGTGTTGAAGAAGGTGAAGTTGACCTTGCTCCATCAAACCTGAGCATAGCCCAGAAAAAACTGGTAGACCGGGAATCGGAGATCGCAAGCCTGCAACGCAAAGTAATTTTACTTTACGAAGAATTACGAAACAAAAGTATTTTAGTCCTATAATTTAATAATGTGTTCTGTAAACCTTACAGTTACATCTTTTGCACAACACATTCTGATATAAATTACCATTAAATTGGTTAAATACTGGTTAACAATATTTAATTTTAGTAAATTTTTCAAGAAAAAGGAATATAAATGAACATAATTTCATTTAATATGCCTTATAATTTAAAATTGGAGTAAAAATTGTGACATAAACATTTTTTATCGTAAAAAGTGTTTATGTCAAATTATCTGATATCTATTTCAAAAAACCAGGCTTTGAAAGATGGGACCATCCACGACCCCAAAAGCAAACTTAAAGTTAAGGTATTCGATCTTTTACAATCAAGATTTAAACCGAGGCAGGGCGAAGTGAGATTTTTTGTTACCGCAGGAGATGAAACACTTGCCTTTGAAACTGAGGGTTATAATAAACACCGGCAATTGCTTATACTGCAAATGATATCCAGGTATTGTATTTATCTTGGGCTTATTGAGGCACAGATACATTCTTCATGGCCAGCTGCATTTAACCTGGGTTAAGCATCATAAAAAAAATACTGTTTCAGGAATTACTATTATGAGAAGGGCCATGCAGCATGTCGCTCATTTCAATTATTTTTTCGTCAATTTCCGAAACGCATTTATCCATCATGGTAATACACTCTTCCTGGTTAACCAATCCCTCCCGCTCCAGGTTTATCAGACCGCGCAGCGTAGCGATTGGCCCCCTGATCTGGTGAGATAGATAAGAAGAGTGTTCAGAAAGCTTCTTGTTCTTAATCTGCAGATCTTTTGTTCTTTCATCGATGATTTCCTCCAGATGATGATTTATCCTGTCGAGGTTATCTTTTTGTCTTAAAACTTCTTCGTTAAGCATGGTAAGTTGCGCGTTGGTCTTTGCCTTCCGTTTCACATTACCTACCAATAATCCAATAACAACCAATAATAAACCGGCCACTGTGCTCACCGCCCAAAAACGCGAACGTTCAAAAGCCTGCTTGTCGGCTACACGTTCATTTTCTTTTACCTGCTCTTCTTGTTTGCGCTTAGCCTCCATGAGCCTTATCTGCACCGAGGTATTTTGTTTAAAGGTTACACTATCTTCTTTGTATATCTCCCGCAAATAAAAAATAGCACGTTCATAGTTTTTCCGGCTATATTCCAATTCGTACGAGGTATGCTTATAATCATAATTAAGTTTAGGATCTTTAACGAGTGTAGCATAAGCCAAACCCTCCCTTACAACCTGTTCGGCTTCCGTATATTTTTTTTGAGCCATATACAATGAAGCAAGTGTAAGGTTAATGCTGGCAACGGTTTCATTCAAATCCTGTTGTTTGGCCGAGTCCCGGGCTTCCAGCAGAAGTTTCAATGCTATATCATACTGATTAAGTTTGTAATAAACAAAACCTTTGTTAAGCACACATTGAGCAACATTTACATTATCTTTTAGTTCTTCAAAAACAACCATACTTTGATCATAGTATTTTAATGCTTGCTGAAAACTATTTTTACGTGTATAAACATTACCTAAATTTAAGCCTAAAGCCGCTATCAGGTGCTGATCCTTTATTTTAGTGGCTATCGCGAGCGATTTATTCAGGTAATCCAGGCAGCGGTTATAGTCCTGATCACGGAATAAATTACCCATATTATTATATATCTTTGCCTCACCTGCCAAATTATTAGCTTTAATGAAATAGGCAACCCCATTAAGGTAACTATCAAAGGCCTTTTCAGATTGGTTAAGATAGGATCTCCCGATGCCGACAATACGGTATGCCTCGCCAATGCCATTATAATAATTCAGCTTTTTGGCCATTGCTAAAGCCTGCGTTGCATCAATAATTGTTTGTTCAGGACTTGTTAAACGATTGGCAAAAGCCTGTTTATTTAATTTTATTACCGCGTTGGTATCTGTTGCAGTCGCTTCATTAAAATCATTTGCGTGTACAGCAAATGATACAAAAAATACCAATAGGAGAATATAGGTTTTTCTCATTAAAGCACTCTTACGTTCAATTTAGCGTGAAAGTTATGAAATAAGCGTTAATATATCTAATAACGGCTCAAAAAAACCGTGTGGAAAAATATTTTTATTTTTTTTGTTCAAAAACCAAAAACATATTTATATTTGCATTGTTAATTAATTGATATACAATTAGTTGAATGAATATTATTTGCTTTTTTATTATAATTATTAAACAAAAAAATACCATTAAGCTATAATTTAATAGCATAAAAATATTTAGACATCATATGTATAATTATCTTATTGTCTGTTCATTTAAAAATGAATAAAAAAATTTAAAAAATTATTTTATATAAAAAGTTATAATCATTAAAACTACCATTTTTTTTCAAGAAACAAGATGAATTCGATCAAATTAAGAGCTCCCTTATTTTTCAAAGACTTTATAATGGAGCACAAAAATTTGCAAGCTTTTAGTATTTAAACAGGAGTTAAAATACTATTAAATAATAATTAATCAAACAGAGTAACAATATAAATATTAACCGCCATGAAAAAAACCATCCTATTAGCACTATTCATTACAAGTGCAGGAGTTTTGTCTTCATCAACAAAAAAAGCTGAAGAGCCTCAGACAGTAAGCTTCACTAAAACTATTACCCCTTTTAAAAGGGATTTAGGAACCGCAGACTAATCTGACAATTTAAAATTTTGAGGTATTGTGTACACCTCAACAATAATCAAACAGCACATTAACAATAATATATCATGAAAAAACTGATCATCATAGCCTTTGTCATAGTTTTTACCGGCATCTTTTCATCTTGCAAAAAAGAACATCAACATACCGATTTTACCGAGGTACAATCATTTGCAAGCAAATTTAAAAGAGATCTGGGCAATGCTGATTGAGATCTGCCAATTTCTGATATATAATAAAATAACTATTAATACTAATGGGCACTTAAACGTACGCTCAGTATTAAATTAATAAGCAATTCATAAATAAAAAATATTTACTTCTCCCCCCTCAAAATTTAAAAAATCATGAAAAAATCAATGACCGCAGCTGCTTTAGCGCTAAGCTTTTTTTTAACTTCAGTAGCTCACATTTCAAATGCCTCTACACCAGATGGCGATAAAAAAACGAACACTGCTACAGGTACTAAGAAAGATTTGGGTCAGGCTGATTTTGCTGCCGGTACCAAGAAAGATTTAGGTCAGGCTGATTTCGCTGCCGGTACCAAGAAAGATTTAGGTCAGGCTGATTTCGCTGCTGGCACTAAGAAAGATTTGGGACAAGCTGATTTTGCTGCCGGTACCAAGAAAGATTTAGGTCAGGCTGATTTCGCTGCCGGTACCAAGAAAGATTTAGGTCAGGCTGATTTCGCTGCCGGTACC